>Ga0183095_10039_pt2 | contig 619909 bp, 593 predicted proteins | sample BioMet4_FD_130346 | JGI IMG/M metagenome (GOLD analysis project Ga0183095, IMG submission 130346) | Microbial communities from bioreactor (seeded with sewage sludge) at LBNL, California, USA - Biofuel metagenome 4 (v2) (version 3) | ecosystem: Engineered > Bioreactor > Anaerobic > Unclassified ... | reverse complement strand
ATCTTTGCCGAGGGTTTTATCAAGAGCCTTTGAAAGACCCGTGTCGGTAACTGCTTTGTCCATAACCAGCTTTTCTCCAGAAGGAATAACGGTTTTGGCTTTTACCTCTTCCTTGACACTTGCTTTCTGAGCTTCCTGAAGAGCAAGGTGTTTGGGACCGAATTCAACAGGTCCATTCTTCTCTTTGGCTTTACCGATAGTGACATAATGATGAATTAATACTTTCTCAATCTGCCGTACTATAGAAACTACGGCAGAGGGTTCTTTCTAGGTCTGCCTCTTGGTCTTTTCGGTTTATCCACCAGAGGTTTATCTTTCTTCTTTCTGCCACGTTTCTTTGGTTCCGGCTTCGGAACCGGAACGGAAAGGCCAAGGGCCTCAAGCTCGTCCTTGACATAGTTCCTGGTATGGACCCACTGGCCGTCATCACTCCTGACGGTCTCGGAGTCATCCACCTTGCGCCATGCGGAGCTCAAATCATCCATCAGGTCCCCGAATGTGCTGTTGTCCAGCAATGAGGCGTCAGCCGCCTTCCTCAGCAGCCTCATGGTGATCAGGGTCGAGATGAAGTTTACGAATTCCGCTCCGCAGACCGAGTAATCCCCATGGACTCCTGTCTTGTCCAGGCACTCGTCATTCTTGTATCTGTCGAACACCAGCTCAAGCTGCCAGCGGTCCGCATAAGAGCGGTAGACAATCTTCGGATCCAGATCCTGGTCGGACTCGAACACGATGGTCCCGAAGGAGTCCTTCGCGCCGAAGTAGTCGTCGGGCGAGAACGGGTCCGCTTTGACGCCTTCTGCCTTCTTAAGGTATGTGTACTCTTCCTTGTTGGCTTTACTCTTGTCACAGAAAGCATAAAGGAAGCGTCCGCCCTTGATCTGCTTCTTGGAGAAGAGCACCTGCTTGTCTACGCCTTTAAGGATTCCTGTCCACTGGAACATGTTGTTGTCCTTAATCCTCAAATCATTCCTTTTGATAGGGGTAAGGAAGTGAAGCCCAGGCCTTTCCTTAAGTCCCTTGGCTATCATGCTGACAGGAAATCCCTTATCCGTAATGAGAATACCTTTCTCTATGTTGTTGTCCTTGATGAAGGCTTCATAGGAAGAAGCATCAATGCTGTTGCCCGGGAATACTTCAGCACAGACTGGTTCCATCTTCTCCAAGTCATAGAGGTACAGCAATGAAACATCCTTTGTCCCTCTGACTCTGGCTTTTCTGGAAAAGGCAGAAAGATCATTGACGCTGCTGTTATCCTGTTTCAGCATTCCATCGACTATAAGATGATGGTCCTCCTCCACTTTCTCCAGTCTTCTCGAATAGAAGTCCGCCCTTCTTTTCCCGCTCATGCCTATCTTCTTGTAGAGCTCACCTATGGTGTTCTCTGAAAGGGCGGCATTGGGGTAATAGGAAAAGATGAACTGCCTTTCGTACTCGCTTCTCATTCGGGAGGCGCTGATGCCGGGCTTGATCACCTTGAGAGAGGCAAGGGTGATGATGCCTGTAGCCTCTGAAATGGAATACACACTCAGCAAATCCAGAAAGATGTCTTCGGAGACAGACTTGACGAAAGCACTGGCTCCAAATGAGAACATGTCTGTTTCATCCTTCTGCACACCATCGACAATGGGAACATAGACACCATTGGTGATGTGCCCTACAACTTTGCCGTTCTTAGGCCTTGGATTTCCGCCTTTGACGTATTCGACACAGACTCTTTCCCTGACGGAGTATTCGCCGGAGCCGCTGTTGCGGTTGTCCTCGACTATGGTGTTGACAGGTCTTTTGACCTTTCTTATCTCTTCTGGCACCGCCATCTAATCGCCTTCTATATATAGTACCTATTATACCATTATGCGTACTATACATCAACAATTATCTGAGGAATTTGGCAAAGTAGTGACAAGAAACACCCTATTTGGTAGGGCTGAACGAGAACGAGTGCTAATGAAAAACTGTGCTACGAACAGAAAACTGACCCGCACCTGCTGAATAACAGCACTCAGGCTGTATTTCCTATAGTACGGACGATTGAGAAAGTTTTAATTTATTGGAACGTATCCGAAGGCATTTTTTATGCTAAAAACTTCAATGAAAAGAGAATACCACACATAAAAAGGGTTTAACGCAACCCTGCTTGTCCTTTACAAACTAGAAATAAACATTGTTGATAACTGTACAAATCATCTCAGGAACCCACTTCCCATTCATGCAACTTTGGGGAATTCTATCACATGACAATCATATTATAATTTAATTTATTGTCCTATTATTTAAAATTTTGTCCCTTGACAAAATCGCAAACATCAATCATACTTCAGTTGCCATGAAAAAGAAAAATATCATCAACCTAATCAAGTACCATTGTGAACACAACGAAACAGGGTTCAGGGATGAAGCCTATGAAATCGCTAGTGACTTTGATGCAACAGGAGACAGTCAGATAGCTCATTACCTGATGGCACTTCTTGCGGGAGCTGACACATTGGTCCCACAAACGAATGACAACACCATGCCTTTCTTACGCAAAACACCATTGACGATGGATCCTCTCCCTCTCCCCATCAAAATCAAGGACTCCATCATAGGCATTGCTAATGCAGTCGAGCGTTCCGCAGGCATTAACAAATTCCTATTCCAAGGAGCCCCAGGCACAGGAAAAACAGAATCAGCAAAACAATTGGCAAGACTTTTGAATAGAGACCTTCTCGTTGTTGACTTTGACCAAGTCATAGACAGCAAGCTCGGTCAAACATCAAAGAATATTATGGAGTTATTCAATGAAATCAACTCATTCCCCCAACCAGAAAGCGTTGCAATCCTTTTCGATGAAATCGATGCGATTGCCATGAACAGGACAGATTCCAATGACCTCAGGGAAATGGGAAGGGCAACCTCCTCCATTTTGAAAGGACTTGATAGTCTCAATAGCTCCGTCATTTTGATTGCCACGACCAACTTGTACCAGTCCTTTGACAAAGCTTTGGTCAGACGGTTTGATTTCACTGTTGATTTCAACAATTACACAAGGGAAGATCTGGTAGATGTTGCGGAATCCATCAGCAATTTCTATTTGAACAAGTTCAAGTCATGTGGAAGGAATAACAGACTCTTCAGAAAAATTATACAGACCATGGATCCTATTCCATATCCAGGGGATTTAAAAAATCTCATCAAAACATCCATTGCATTCAGCAAACCGGATGCCGAATTCGATTATCTGAAAAAACTTTATGATGCCATCCATCCAAGTTCCACTCCTACTGATTTCGGGCAACTGAAGGAACGTGGATTCACTTTGAGAGAAATTGAAATCCTCACCGGTGCATCAAAAAGCCAAGTCGCTCGAGACCTGAAGGAGGACAAACATGAGCAATGAGACTGTGCGTTTGCAAGGAGAATTTCAGTCAGCTAAAAATCCATCCACCCCAAGTTTTCCAAACATCTCAAAGACGGAAAGCATCCAACTCTCGCACTTGCCGGAAATAATTTTACAATTACAGGAATTAGAGGCATTCTGGAGAAAAAACCCATTGAAGATTACCCCGATTGTCAGTGTCCATTACATACGAATAATCCCCAAAAGCAAACGGCTAAGCACGCTTCTTGCACATGGAAGCGAATCGCCTAACAGCTCGATCATTGGTGCCAAGTACATGGGGGAAGGTTCTTCCTGCCATCATGTCATCACCCACACAGTACCTCTTCCCATTTTTGACGAGACCATCAAGAAACTTGAGGATTCCTTGAACTTATGTAGGACTATTTTTCCAAATCAACAAAGCTTAAAAAACAGTGATATCCAAACAGTCATCGATAATAAGCAGTTCTCAAAGCAATACCATTACTCAAAGACAATTTTTTTGAAAACCTTGGTGGACACGCATTATGTAAATTTTTTTAACCTTGAAAAACCCGAAGAACACACCAGGGAGCGAGCCATCGTCACTTTGTTTAACACTGGCATCACCATCAGCGATCTGTTCAACCAGTTGCAGATCGTCATCAGTCCGGGAGCATTGCTCACAGACAATTCTGTGTTGCTCTCACCAAATCAATTGGCAATACTGATGGAAAAGGCCCCTTTCCTCGTATGCATGACTGTAGCTGATTTATCCCAAGCCATCCCTGTAATCTCAATGAACGCTGCGAATGAAAAGCGAGTAATTCCGAATCCGGCAAACGAACCCATCATCGGCGTCATTGATACGTTATTCTCTGATAACGTGTATTTTTCCAAATGGGTGGAATACCATCCCATGCTGGACAAAGCCATTATCGAGTCCTCTTCAGAAGAAGACGAAAAACATGGAACGGCAATCAGTTCCATCATTGTGGATGGACCTTCACTCAATCCATCACTTGATGACGGATGTGGCAGGTTCAAGGTGAGGCACTTCGGTGTTGCCACTGCATCGCAGAACAGCTCTTTTCTCATCATGAAGGCTATTCGAACCATTATCTCAGAAAACAAGGACATCCATGTTTGGAACCTGTCACTCGGCTCTGAACGGGAAATTAACACAAATTTCATATCTCCTGAAAGTGCAATTTTGGACGAGATACAAAGGACAGCCAACGTCATTTTTGTTGTAGCAGGTACAAACAAACCGAGATATGACAGCCCGGAATCTCTTATGGGTGCCCCAGCCGATTCTCTCAACTCCATTACGGTGAATTCGGTAGCATGGGATAATACTCCGTCAAATTACTCGCGGAAAGGACCAGTGTTGACGTTCTTTCATAAACCTGACATCTGCTACTATGGGGGAGAACCAACCAGAGGTATACGAGTGGCGACAAGTAAAGGCGAAGCATATGTATGTGGGACGTCTTTTGCTGCTCCTTGGATAGCCCGGAAACTTTCCTTCCTCATCGATGTGCTGGGACAACCCAGAGAAGTCGCAAAAGCTCTTTTAATCGATACAGCTTCAGGTTGGGAAAAAATTGACAATAACGAATATCGTGGATATGGCATCGTCCCCATACGTATTGAAGACATCACGTCTTGCCCTTCAGATGAGATTCGCTTCATTCTTTTCGGTACCGTTGAAAAATACGAGACGTATAGCACAAGACTTCCAGTCCCTGTGGTCAAGGGGAAGTTTCCCTATCTTGCAAAGGCAACATTATGCTACTTCCCAAAATGCAGCCGTACAGAAGGTGTCGACTACACGAACACCGAACTCGACATGACTTTTGGGCGTATCGGCGATAAAGGCAGAATCAAAGCCTTGAATAATGATTTGAAGGAAAAAACGCTTCCGAACTATCCCTATGAAGCCGAATCAAGGAATATTGCGCAAAAATGGGAAAATACAAAACACATAGGTGAATTCATTAAAAAAAGAAAAAAGCCCAAAGACATCTACACATCGGAACCTTGGGGCATCAGCTTGAAAAAAATGGAACGTCTTGCCCCTGCAGACGGGCAGGGACTTTGTTTCGGTGTCGTCGTTTCCTTGAAGGAAATCAATGGGATAAATCGTTATGATGATTTTATAAAACGTTGTAATATAAATAATTGGATTGTACAAAAGATTATTCTCAAGACATATGTTGATATATTTGCAAAAGCAAACGAAGAGGTACATCTTGAGTAAAAAAACAACCCTTCGTGGCTTCTACACCATGAAGGATTGTCATACTTCACAGGACACGCAGAATGACAGACTGCACAATCGAGTAAAGAGTTTCACAGCAAAAACAGTCTATTACCCGTTTATGAACGTTGTCAACATAGCGTTTCCTGCAATCTGCAAGAAAGGAGGAACACCATGAGTGACAACAGTTTCGAGATCGTTTACTGCAGTTCGATTCGTTTGAAAAACGGGAAAACTATCTACGCTTCATCCTACGGAAAGAAATGCTTTGTCCTGCACATCAAAAAGAAACAGTAACCTTTTTTCCCTCGCCTCGGGCGAGGGAATACTCTCATGTCCTTTACCCTCACTCCCCTTTGTCACGCAACGCAATCTTGATATTCCCGAAAATCAACAGCGCTATCAACACAAGCATCACCACAGAAATGGGACGAAACACAATGTAATTGAACAACGGAATGGATTTCGCCTTGGCAATCACCATCGCCTGCCTGAGGTTCTGTTCGGCAAGCCCGCCGAGGATGAACCCAAGCACCGTGGGCGCGATGGGTATCTGGTGACGTTTGAAGAGCAAGCCGATCAATCCGAAGACGACAGCGACAAGGATGTCGAACACACTGTTCCGCGCACTGTACGCCCCGACGATCGAGAACACCAAGACAGCAGGTATGATGTACTTTGTCTTGATCTTCAGTATTTTGGTGAACAGATTGATGCCGAACAACCCAAGCAGCAACATGAGCACGACGCTCACTGCCAACCCGATCATCAACGAATACACGATGTCGGCATGTTCGCTGAAGAGTTTCGGTCCCGGGATGAGTCCATGTACTGTCAGCGCCCCGAAAATGATCGCGGACGTCGCGGAACCCGGAATGCCCAAACTGAGCAAAGGGACGAACGATCCGCCCACGGCTGCGTTGTTTGCGCACTCCGGAGCCAGTATCCCATCGATGGCACCCTTGCCGAACATGTCTTTCTCCTTGCTCGACTGCCGCGCCTCACCGTAGGCGATGAACGCAGCAATCGCTCCGCCGGTTCCGGGAAGCACCCCGATGATCGTCCCGATGACCGCGGACTTGACCAGAATTCCGATTCTTCGGAACGTCTCCCTGATTGTCGCCTTCAGATCAAACGCATGGAGTTTCTCGGTGATCAACTCGGCATCACCGGTCTTTGTCATCAAGGCAAACATCTCCGCAATCGCGAACAACCCTACGCTGATCGGTATCAATCCCAGTCCCGACTGCAGGTTCAAATTCCCAAACGAAAAGCGGTAGTTGCAACTCATGTTGTCCATGCCGACAATGGACAGCAACAAGCCGAACGCCGCCGAGAAGAACCCTTTGGCGATGCTTTTGCCCATCAGGCTCCCCACAACCGCCAAACCTGCGAGGCAGACAAGGAACAACTCGGCTGGTCCGAAGCGCAATGCCATCCTTGACAAAGCAGGGGTGAACAGCATCATGGCGATGACACCGAACAAACCGCCGAACGAACTGGCAAGGATGGAATAGGTCAATGCTTCCTTGGCCCTTCCTTGCATCGCCATCGGGTTTCCGTTCAAAGCCGTACATGCGGCCTCCCCCGTCCCTGGGCAATTCAGCAGAATTGCGGATATCGAACCACCATAGGTCGCCCCCATGTACAGCCCGGACAACATAATCAACCCGAATTCAGGCCTCAGGTTATACGTAAGAGGCAGCAACAATGCGACTCCCACCACGCCATTCAATCCCGGCAATGCCCCAAACACAATGCCCAGAAGCACGCCGAGGATGTTCATGAACAAACCGAATGGTGAAAACACCACACCCAATGCTTGCAGTATCAGATCCATAGTGTGCAATCTGCGATGTGATGTGGCCACAGATGCGCTAATGAACGGCCGCTAGGCGCTACCCAGCGGCCGGGCTGAATCACTTTGCAGTCTTGAGGTTTATCATCACCGTGTAATGCCTTGTGGCGCGCTTGAGCAGCGAGTTGGCTGAGACCTCGTCGTTGAGCATCATGGATGCCCAGCTTTTCGGTTCACGCTGAGAGCAGATGATTGTGCTCTTCGAATGCTCATTCCGGTTGTTGAGGACTTCGAAAAGGACCTTTGTCTCCCTTTCATCCGTGACCGTGTTCAGTAGGAAATCATCGATGATGAGCAGGTCGAGCCTCTCATACAGGCGGACTTTTCTCTTGTACTTCTCGTAGTCGGCATTCTTGAGTGAGACAAGCGACTCCACGAACTCCGTGAAGCCGAAGTAGCAGACCTTGTAGTTCCTGCATGCCTTGATGCCGATCGCCTTGGAATAGAAGGACTTGCCGCTGTCGGACGGACCAAGGATACAGACGTTGAGGCCGGCTTTTATGAAGTCCAGCGATGACAATGTGCTGGTTATCCCGTTTGGGAGGTACTCTCGCTTGCTCGAGTCCACGCAATCCTTGAGCTCCTGAGGACAACCCTCAAGATGCGCTTTCCTGAGGCGGTATGCGAGCTTCTTGCTTATCTTGGTCTGGTACTCAGCCTCGATCATCTCCGAGAGCACGGTTGCAGTATCGGTTTCCAGGAACCTTGGGGAATGATGGAGCTGGTCAAGTGTCGCCGCCATGTCTGGAAGGTTCAGCTCGTTAAGCTCATCGATGAGCACATCGACAATATCAATCTGGGCAAGCATCAGCGCACCTCCTTGTTGCTGGAGGCTGCAAGCTTCCGGCTTCGCTCAAGGAGGTTGCTGATGTCCATCGCATCAGGACTCATCACGAAGGCGCCCTTGTTGCGCTCCTCATTGATCTTGGAGATGCGGTTCTCCTTGTCCGGCTCATTGTCAAACGAGACAATCGTGTTCTTGATGAACGAGTAGGTCACCCTGTTCAGCTCGATGGCCTGCCTGCAGCATTCCTCCAGTGTCTGCTTGCTGTATCTCCTTGAGAAGCCAAGGATGCCGATGCAAAGCCGATATGTCTGGCACTCAATGGCACGGCTCTTGAGAACTTGCTTGATCACCTCAACCGTGGATGGCCCGATTGTCATCGCCTTCTTGATGAAGAACGAGGCACTCCAGTCACAGGCGTTCCTGTAGTTCTCGGGAAGATGGCCAGGATTTGTTGACCACTGGCCGATATGTGTGGCTCGAGGCCACTCGCAGATGAACTCTCCCGAAAGCGTATGGAACATAACAGAGGTCGCAGATGCGCTGATTGATACCCTCTGGTGCTTATACTTCTGATCTAGGCTATAATAGGCCTTGTCGAAGCGTACGTGGAAGTCGCTGGACACTGTTGCTATGCTTCTCTCCATGTAATGGTACTGCATGGAGGGGAGCGGCATCAGTTCAGTCTTTTCCTCTTCCCAGTAATAAGCTCGGCTGTGCTCCCTGTTGGTGAGCTTCTGGCCGTTGAGCTTCTCAATCTCATCCCAGAGATCCATATTGAACTGGTCTAGCGAGAAATATCTCCTTTCCTCAAGGTCATGGAAAAAGCCCTTCTCAAGGATGCCTACGGAGCACTCGACAGAGCTCTTGAACTTCGGATGCCTGACCTTCGCAGGCTGAATGGCTGTATGGTTGTGGTCGGCCCAAGCAGCGTAGTCCTTGTTCAGCTCTGGCTCAATCCAGTCCCTGTTGACAATGACCGCCTGCTTGCAGTTATCGCATACAGTCAGCGCTGGAACACCTCCGAAGAAGCTAAGTGCATGGTTGTTGACCTCAATCCATTGGGGCTCCTTTGTCGACAGCATCCCCTCGGCATATAGGTACTGTGAATATGGCAGCACAGCCACAAAGACAACGGCAATGGACTTCTCGCCGGACACCTTGTCAATGATCTCAAAGGTCTTTCCTGCGAAGTCAACCTCCATGGTCTCACCAATTACCGCCTTGAAATGAAAGGTCTCATAGTGGCCCTTGCACCATTGGGCGTAAAGATCGCAGAACTGGCGATACTGATAGAACCTGCTCTCATTGCTCGTGCATTCACGGACATAGCGGTTCCACTGAAAGACGATGGTCATGTTCTGACGCTCACGCATCTGGGCCGCAATTCGCTCGAAATCCGGCAGCTCAATGCCCTGGTCTCTTCTTGGTGCATCTGGCGAGATGCCGAAAACACACTCGGCAATTCCGTAGTTGGTTATCCCTTCCGGCAACGGATAGCCAATCTTCTTGCATTCCTTGAACGCCTTCAGAAAGCCGTTGACTCCCGACTTGCTGACGCCCAGCTTCTTCGCTATCTCTCTTCCAGACATGTGCAGAGCATAGCTCTTGATAATGATGTCCTTGTAATCAAGCATTCATTATCCTCCTAAAACAATGATTTGCCATTCTACGAATGGTTTCTCACCATTATCAGGATTCTCACTTTCATCATCAATTTTGGTTGGCCGCTACGCTTCGCATTCCGGCCGTTGGCCTCCGCATTTGTGGCCGCTTAGCTTCGCCGTATGCACATAGTGCCGCCTCTTTCCGTTTAGTTGAACATGGTGGGGTTGTCGGCGACCAGCTTTTTCATCGCCTCATATTCCCCGTCAAGTTTCTGTTTCACCTGCTTCTGGTCCAGGAAACGGTAGACCTCACCCATCTTCTCCATGGTGGCCTTGAACTCATCTGTGCCGGAAACCTCTTTCATGGTGGCAGTGATGGCATCGCAAGCGGCCTTCGGTGTACCTTTGGGCGCCACGACCACACGATATGTCTCCGTCGCCACGTCAAAGCCGAGCTCTTTCATCGTGGGGATGTCCTTGATGACCCCGATGCGATCCCCGGCAAAGGTCGCAAGAGTCGTCACTCCCTGCCCTGCTACCTGAGAGACAAATTTCTTGTCCATGACCGCCAGATCGGTATGTCCACCAAGGATTGCCTTCAGACTCTCGCCGCCGCTTGTCTGCATGACGCAAGTGACCTTGATGCCTGCGGCCTTCTCCAGCAACCCGACTTCCGCGATATGGGTCTTTCCGCTGATGGCGACCGTCAGTTTGCCGGGATTCGCCTTAGCATAGACGATCATGTCATCCAACGACTTGAACTTTGTCTTGTCATTGGACATCAAAACGTTCGCAGTTGTGTTGATGGCTCCCAGATACTCAAACGAATCGTATGCATACGACACATTCTCTCCGGTGAGCAACACCAAGATGTGGTCGAGGTTAGAAAGCGCCCCGATCGTATATCCGTCGGCTTTCGCTTGGGACAACTCCGTGAGCCCGACTTGCCCGAGCCCGCCGCCTTTGTTGGAGACAATCACACTTTGGCCCCACTTCTTCTCCATGGCGGTCGTAAGGACCCGCATCAAGGAATCCGTTCCGCCACCAGCCGAATACGGGATGATGAAACTCACCTTTGTCGAAGGATACGAAGCAACAAGCTCATTCTTTTCTGCCGACCCCTGTGCGAAAATCGCCCCGCACAGTAGCAGAACCACAGCACAAAACCCCATGATCCTTTTCATTATCTTTCTCCTTACCCTCTCTTCGAGGGAAATGCTTACAGAAACAAACCTTCCGGTGTCACCAACCCTAAGAACAGGCCGAAACACGCATACGTGACCGCCATAAGGGAAATGTCATAGATGACGATCATCCTCCAATCCTTCCCTGCCTTTGGTTTGAAGACCATCACCGAAGAACAAAATGCCAAGACAAACAACGTCGCGTAAAACCCAAGGGTCTCATAGAGAGGCTGCATGCAGACCAAAATGACGAACAGCAACCACTCAAAGGGACGTATTTTCGTCTGTCCGAACAAAGCTGTACTTTTGCCTTGGATAGCATGTGCGACCTGCAACGCACCGGACACACCCATAATGAAACCAGTGATCCCAGGGAAAAGCCTGCTGTCCATAACCTTGATGCGCGTCATCTGCCAGAAGACAAACAAGCTCAAACCGATCATCACAGCACCCACCCAGAATTCGACATTACGGAACACTTTCGTCATGGCGCACCTCCTCATGCGAATGAGACCCATTTTCCATTCACGAACCGGCATGCATATTCCTTCATCACATCTTCAGCCAAAGAAACCCCTATGCCACTTTCACCGGTGAACTGGTACCAACCATCTTTGATGACCTCTCCGCCCCCTGACAACAAATCCCTGTCAGGAACGGCTGCAAACGGAAACTCCATAGGCGTGGGATGCTCGCATAATGCCATCAAATGTGCGCTGTGGGCCGTGGCGATGATGCCATTCGGATTATGAAGCGACACCTGTCGGCCCATGGCTTCAAGTGCAGGAATGGCACTCTTCAAAACTGAAGGACCACCGACATACTTCACATCGGGAATCAACACATCATAACAACCATCCTGACCCATTCGGAGCAAGCCTCTCATGGTCAGCGCTTCTTCCCCTGTGGCCCATCGGATATCGGGATGCGATTCCGTCATGATACGGACGACCTCGATATCGCTGGCAGCGACAGGATCTTCAATCCAATACGGCATCCCTACATTATCCAACAACCGATCGACCATACGGGCTAATGTCACCCGGACAAACCGCTGGTGGCAATCAATGGCAATATCCTTGACAGGAACAACCGATGTGACCGCTTCAATCCTTTCAAAGGCCCTATCCATGTCCTCTTCCGTCTGCATCGGGGTGATTTCATCGAACGGAGTAACCTTGACCATCCGAAAACCCAGAGCACGCGCAGACTTGGCATGCTCGGCCATCTTCTCCATGCTGCGGTTGTTCCTCAGCGCCTTGTTGAGGTTTGCGTACAAGGGGATGCGCGTTCTGCCGTCTGCTCCATACAGCTTGTACAACGGAAGTTTGTAGTGTTTCGCCATCGCATCCCACAACGCTTGGTCTATTCCGCTCAATGCCGTAGCCTGTGCTCTGATGGTATCTAGATGAGGATATGACCATTTGCGTAATGGAGAGGTACATTCATTGATAAGCAAGGCATCTTTTCCAACCATGTAATCCTTCATTTCCTCCAAGACAGCCAAAAGGCCAGGCTCATCGCAACTACCGGTTACATCCCCCCATCCCACTACACCTTCGGATGTCTCCAACCCGATGATCATCCACGTATCGGTCGGAAGGCTCAATTTATACACACAAAGATCAGTTATTCTCATCAGGAACCTCTTTTTTGAACTTTGATTTGAAGCGAATCAGGTTGAATTCAAACGTACCTTCAATAATCTCCTTCGCCTTCGCAGGGTTGCGTGACACGATCGCATTGCATATCGCCGTATGATTGAACAAGGCCCGTGAGAAATCCCCATCGGACACCTCCGCCATCTCGTGGAAGTATTTCTCGACTTCCTTGCGGCAACCGCCGTACACGCTTGCGAACAGCGGATTGTGCGATCCCTTGATGATCGCCTCATGGAACTCGTAATCAGCCTCGACATACCTGCCGACATCACTGCCGGCAGCCTTCATGCGGGCCAATGCATCCTTGATGCGTGCGAAATCTTCTTCGTTTCCTTGTGAGGCGAGCAGGTCGATGCTGGTAAATTCCAGCGCTTTCCTCAATTCCGTCACATACTTGTAGTCATTCTCACTCAGGTCCATCCGCATGACCGCCAAGGAAACCAGGTTCTCGGACACTTGGCCCGATGTGACGAACGAACCCTTTCCAGGTTTGGTGACAATGAGATTCTGCGCCTGCAGTTTCTGCAACGCGCCTCGGGCAGTTATCCTGCTGACTTGAAAAGACTTGCAAATCTGGCTTTCCGAAGGGATTTTATCCCCTGCTTTCCATGTGCAATCCTGTATCTTGTCCAAAAGATGTGCATAGACTTCATCCGGCAGCGACTGCGTGCTCTCAATGTTCATTACGGTCCTTCTTGTATTACTTGTATTACAGGTTATATAAGACAAATCACTCTGTCAAGCCAGTCCGGACAATTCCTGTGCAAGACGAAGAAACAACCCATTTGCCGTTTCATGAAAAATATACGAGGAACACCGCTCCTGAAGATCAAAATCTTCACATTCCGTTTGCATTATTGAATGTTTTTCTGATTCTTTTTGGTGTATGATAGACAGAAAGCAATGAATCAACGAGCGGGAAAAGGCGCCATTATATGCATGATCATCACTCTGCTTGTCACAGAGTTTTCTTGTTCGTCTGTCAAAAACCATGTTTTTTCGCCAGAGAAAACCAATAACCAAGTACTTACCGAACCAATAAAAAAAGAAAATGACCTTCGCGAAAGCCTGCAAAGCACAAAAACGTCGCCTCCTGTGGATGGAAAAGAAATACCCGGGACAATTTCTCCCGTTCCCTCTCCAACCCGAATTCTCGACTTGGCTGAGGAATCGGAACCATATCAACATGCCACAGAGGAAAAGTTTGCCGACATGCAGTCCAGTGACAAGCCAACTGAAGGGAAATCTGTGATACCCACTTCAGAAAGCATCACCACGCTGTTGACTGAAGGAACAACCATCCCGCAAGAGACAAAACAAGAAGATACGGTGGAAAAGCATGCAGATGCTTGCGATGCTTTATCTGGAGGAATCGCAGACATCCAAGTGCCTGAATTCCAAAGTCCCGAACTGAAAACAACCGACGAAAAGGAGAAAACCGCAATGTCCGTGCCCTACATCATTGTCTGCATTTTTTTATTGATATCCCTGTTCCTCGCGATAAGGATATCAGCAAAAAGAAAGAAAAAACTTGGACTTTTGGAACGGAAATACCAAGATTTCCACTTTGCGGATATTGAAAGCGCCCAACACGAATTGGCCTTGTTGAATGAAACGATTCATATGCGGCAAGCAACCAACCACAACCTTGCTGAAAGTATTTCCGTCTTGCAGGGGCAGCAAGAACAAGCCAAGGAAGCATATGATGCCATCAAAACCGACCTGGCAAATCAACAAAACGAATTTGAGAGAAAAAAACAGAGCAATAAAACAAGACTTCAGCAATACCGCTTCCTCTATGATGCTATGGAATCATCTTGGAAACAGTATCAGGGCATTGATATGCCTCTCCAGTATTTCCCCCAACTGACAAATGAACAGAAACGAGATCTTGATGCATTGGCACCATCAGTGACCTTGGCGTTGAACTGCATGAATTATCAAGAGTTGCGTTCCCAATTTGTGAAAAACAAAAAGGAAATCGATGCGCTTTGCCTCGAATATCAAGACCGATATACCACTAAGGCAAACAAGACGATTTATCAATTAGTGGTCCTATCCTTGGCATCGGAATTGCAGAACGTCCTCATCAAATTGAAGTACAGCAAGCGAGAGGAAGGAAGACAAGCTATCACTGTGTTGACAGACAAATATCTTGCGATCGCAACGGAAGGAAACCAGAGTATTATCTCTACCATCACACGATTCATACTACAAATCAAAGAATTGTACATGAATGCCGTAGACATTGAATACCAATACTACATCAAAAAAGAACAAATACGCCAAGAACAACTTCTCCTGCGCGAACAAATGCGTGAAGAAGCGGAAGAACAACGGAAATTGAAAGAACAGGAAGAATTGATGAAGCAAGAAGCAGAGAAATATCACCAAGAGATGGAACGATTGAACAAGAAATTGGCGGAGGTTTCGGATGCGACGGAAAAAGCGGCATGCTCTTCCGATCTCGAGAAAGTCAATCAGCTTTTGTCCCAAATTGAGGGGAAGAGAGAGGAAATTGTAAAACTGCAGAAAGGAAAGGCGGGGAACGTATATATCATCAGTAATCTTGGATCCTTTGGGGACAATGTGTTCAAGATCGGCATGACCAGACGTCTTGATCCTCAAGAACGGGTCGATGAATTAGGGTCTGCCAGCGTCCCCTTCCCATTTGATGTACATAGTTTCATTTTTTCTGATGATGCTGTTGGTTTGGAAAATGCGTTGCATCAGCGTTTGACGGAGAAAAGAGTGAACAAAGTGAATCTCAAGAAGGAATTCTTTCATGTGGGTATTGATGAAGTTGAGCAACTGGTCAATGAGATATACCCATCAGCGGAATTCAATAAAACCATGTTGGCTGAAGAATACCAACAGTCGCTGTCTCTGACCCAGCCGATTCAGGAATACACCCCAGATGAAGATATTGAGGAAGATGATGAAAGCGGCGAGGAAATTCAAGGGCAAGCGTAAAGGTGAATAAAAAAAGAGGAACGCTATTCGACCTGATGAAGTTGGTGGGAAACCATATCATGAGCGACATCCGCAAGCCACTTAACAATTCTTTCTTCCACAAGGATAATGGTACCTGTCAGAGCAACGATGTCACCATCTACGAGGAAAGAGAGGAGACAGAAAAATCGCCCATCACGTCGTTTCTGGATGACTTCCATGGTTATTGAGAGCTTCAGAACAGGCCTGAAGCAAATTGCAGATTATTGCGGATAAAAACATCAAAAGCTTTTCTCTGCATTGCTTGAATCCAGTCGGCTTATAGCGACTTCCCCCAAAAAATCGGAACAAACGACAGGTAGGTGCGAAACAGAAGGAATGGCAAATGCCGCACCACGATGTATATTTGGCGAATACGGCATTTGAACAATCGCCGTGTCAACCAAATAGGTATTCCAGCAAGAGTTCCTATACTGAGCAGGGAATCCCACTTGATATGGGCATCTTGCATGTTCTATACCATCCGGAGTATTACTAGGTTTCCGTCATATTGTATCACCAATGCCTGAATCAAGCCAAAACTCTCTTTCATATGAAGTCGCGAAAAACCCTATTCCCATGAGGCCCCAACGCCAAACAGCTGATTCCCACGGCAATTTGGCTCTGATGGTCAAACCCGGAATGAATAAATCTGTCTCCGGAAGCTATTCTTCGTCCAGCAGCCTATCGACTACATTCAGAGACTTGATACCCTCATAGGAATCATCCAGCCCCGGCTCTAGAGAGAGAATGATTTTCTCATAATTATCCTTAACCCGCATCAGTGGCGCCAACTTACAATCTCTCACATCTTCGCTGAGTATGGACATCGTCACCTGGATGTACTTTTTTTCATCGTCCTTAATCACAATGAAGTCAATCTCCAAATTTCCCATCTTGCCGATGGAGACATCATATCCTCATCTGATGAGCTCGAGACAGACAATGTTCTCCAACACATGTCCGCCGTCCCTGTTGCGAAAACCAAGGAGATAATTGAGAAGTCCAATGTCTACGATGTAGGATTACCCAGAGTACGGAGGTATTTGTTTCCCTTTATGTCAAATCGTTTGATCTCATAGAAGAAGTAGCTTCCCCAAAGCGCATCGACATAGGCCTTGATCGTATTTGCGCTGGGTGTCCTGTCCTTCCCTTTTCGGTTCAGAAGCCCTCCCCCGACTCTGTCATGGAGCAACCGTACATGAGTATGCAGATTATCCAGCTCATCCAGCTGAACTACAGGAAGCATCTGGCGGACAAGGTGAAGAAGATTTCTGCCAAAGGAAAAAGAAAATCGAACTTGGAATCGAGGAGGAGTGAAATGAATTTAGGGAACTTATTGTTAAAATACCAATGATTGTTTCCTAAAGAGAAAACCAAAACCTTTACAAATCCCCGTCAAGATTGACGGTATTGTTACTTGAACAAATCGGAATGAGTGCCGTTTCTTACCAAGGTGAGGACAAGGGTATCATCTAAGAAATAGTAAAGTAGAAGCCAGTCGGGTTCTACATGACATTCCATATGGCCTCTCCATTCTCCTGTCAATGCGTGCTCATGGTATCTTTCAGGTAATCGTTGTCCTGACCCAAAATATCAACCACGATATTCAACTTGGATAAGTCTTTTCCTCGTTTTCGAGCTAGCTTGATATCCTTGTCGAAGGCCTTGGTCCTTTTGATTCCGTATTTCATTTGGTGTCGTTCAACAGTTCTGAGAAAGAATCAAAGCTTTTGGTTTTTGGATCCCTTGCGATTCTTTCAGCTTCACGCATTGCCAAGGCTGTCTTTTCATTCGGAATCAACGAGACATCAAAAGGGATTCTTTTTTCTCTGACAGCCTGCCTTAGAAAGATGTTGTATGCCGCTGTCATGCTAAGACCCAGTTGGTTGAATAGGTTTTCTGCTTCGTTCTTTAAGTCAGTATCGATGCGAAAACTCACATTTGATTGGTTGGTAATCATATGAAGCTCCTGTAACGTAAAAGTAATGCAAAATGCCGTGAGATTCAATGCAAACAATCAGATTTGAAACAATAGCGCTTTGAAAAGGAGGTCGATATAGCTACCCAAGCCAAAGTCATAACCAAGGGTGAGAACTATACCGAGCCCATGAAGTGAGACAGGAGGAAGAAAAAACAAGGAATATCTGCCACCCTCAAAGAAGAGATAAGCAGAATGGGAAGGAACAGGAAGACCTGCAGCGAGACGTTCAAGAAGGAAATGGCGATCGACGCGCTTCAAGAGAAGAAGACGGTGGCGGAGATCGCCATGGAGACCGGCTTCTCCTCCACGAGGCTATACAGAAGTACGAGATATACGGATCAGCAACGACGGCGTTGGATCGTGAGCCGACAATGCATTCCAAGAACGGTCATGGAAAACCATAAAGCACGAGTGCGTCTTCCTCCACGACTTCCAGAATGCTGAAGAACTGAGGGACGAGCTCTCAATCTTCATCCATGACTACCATGCGGAAAGGCCCCATCAGTCGCTCGCCTACAGAACCCCTGATGAGGTCTACAGAATAGGATGTTTTCTCGAGAGGGAGGACGGAAAGGATGAGGAAGTGGTGGCTTGAGGGATATTCTTTTTTTTTCAAACTACCTGTCTTGACAAAGGGTCCAGTGCACAATTCACGTGAAAAACGAGGGCGCACTGCAACAAGCATAGGCTTGGCTTGCGGGAAAACAGCGTGTCGCTTCCGTCCCAAAGACCCGCCCTCCTGGGCCACCTGCCCACCAGCCCATACCGCCGTACGAGATGCCCGCCTTCACGTACGGCCAAAGAATCCTTGGCAAGCCCCGTTTGCCACCCCATCACGGCAAAAGACATTTTATTGAGGAGACCCGACGCCACACTTCATACGTCCGATCCGAGGCTTGCATGACGAGTTCCGGAACAACCAAAGGAGGCTCCTTTCTTTGGACCTGCATCCCTGTGGAATCTCAGATCCGAACCCTTCGCGTTGCTCTTCACCCCAGATGCGGGAAAGGAGGCACGCACCATTCCTGCCGGCAAAGCGGCTTCACAGCGACACAAAAGACAAGTTGTGATGACCCGCACAAGAAAGGGCGGCAAGCCAGCGGATTTTCCCTTTTTAGGTGGCGCCTGAAACAATACCACCACGATGATGATTGATGCGGTATAATCAGGGAATGAAGTTGATACGGATGAACACGGAAAAGTTAATCGAGCGGCATCCGCAGATGCATGACTTCTCCCCTCCTGAAGGGGAAAACGACAAACCAATGGAGTCCCGCCTAAGGGAAATCATTGCCACGCTCGGAGAGGAGCGCTGTGACGACCATCCTGTCACATCCGACCTGCTGGATGCCATCGACGGGCATCGGAGCCATCATGGCTGCAAGAAAATCGGCTACATCATCGGCCGTCCCGGGACGGGGAAGACCACCGAGATGGCCCGCCTCGTCAAAAAGAAGCTGATGAAGGATCGGGACGCGACCTTCCTCATCGTGTCGAACACCAACATCGCCGTCAACCGCGCCCTCTCCTCCATCTCCAGCTTCCTCGTAGTGGATGCGGGAATGGGCAGGATAGCCGAAGCATTGCAGGGTGAAGAACCCATGCGACGCCTCCACGAGCTGTTTGATGCGAAGGATGTGCCCATCATGAGGATCCTCTCGGCAGGACAGGAAGGGAAATCAACCAAATGGGACATACCCGGAAGCGTCCGCTTCTTCTCCGGTCTGAAGCATACTCCTTTCTTCATGCATCCCGTCACGGGATGCACCTTCGCGTCCTTGCCGGCCGCCCTCGGGAGGATCCGCAATGGAGGCAAACATGCCCTCTGGGACTATGTCATCGTAGAGGAAGCGTCGACAGCCCACATGGCTGAAGTCATTCTCGCCTCATCCATCTGCAAAAAACGCCTGATCCTGATCGGTGACAACAAACAACTCCCCTCAATCCCCTGGGAAAACAACAGTGAAGACAACGAAAAGGATGTGTTCTCGATACTCCACATCACATGGGTGAAGAGGAACACGACCTTCAGCCCATCCATCATCATGAGGAAGCAGGAAAGGATTCCCAAAGAGATCGACACGTTCGTCTTCAAGTCATATTACAGGAAGGATCACGGAAACAGAGCGGTGCATGGGGGAAGCAAGGAACGGAAGAAACAGCCGCGCAACCTGTTCCCCTCCCCATTGGAAGTGTTTGATTACGGCCCGCTCAACCTTGAGTCGGCCATCGTCAGGCTGGACTCCCGCAAAAGAAGGGTCCACTACAACTATGGAAGCGCCGCGATCGCAGTCCTGAGCGCAATCCGGTATGCGCGGCGCCCCTCAAAGCCGAAGGCGATCGGCAAGGACGACCTGTGGAGGATCATCGCCACCGTTGTGGCCGCATGGGGGAAGAAACCGCTGGATGACGACGGCAGGAAAATCCTCCTTGACGCATGCTCGCCCCATCCGGATGCCCGCCGGCTCCTTGACTTTGCGCAAGAGGTGCTGCTGAAGAGCCTCACGCCAAGGAAAGCATGGAAGCTGCGGCTCGTATTGGACGGCATCACGAAGAAGATGGAAAACGACATCTCCATCGGGATCGTCACACCGTACCGGTCGCAGGCCATGCTGATGGAATCCATCCTGCACGATGCGGCTCCCGAAGAAGCATGCCGCATCACCGTCGCCACCATCAACAAGTTTCAGGGAGATGAACGTGACATCATCATCGTCGACCTGACGGATACGGAGTCATCCGGAAAGGGCATCAATCCCTTTCTGTTGAACAAGAAGGGCGTCCACCATGGATCCCTCGACCGTTTGGTGAACGTGGCCATCACCCGTGCGAGGGAAAAAGCCCTGGTGATGGGAGACTTCACGTTCTTCGAACGGGAAATGCGCAACAGCATGCATACGGACGACGAAGCCTATTCGTTCCGCATGCTTCTCCCCCTGCTGCCCTCTGCCGAAGCCGAAGAAGGTAAGCGAAGCGAAAGGGAAACGATCGCCTTGAGATGCCGTCACGAACTGTCCGGGGTGTGCGACAACATCATCATTGCGCAGGAAGGCTATCGCACGACCGGCAGCGGATTCGAAAGCCGCCTCGGAAGAGACGGATTCTGGGACTTGCTCCGGGACAAGCCTTTCTCCGTCTACCTCTCGAACCGGCAGTCATGGGCGAAAGTCAAGGGATGCAAGCCTCTCTGGGCCGCATGCACCGGACGCGCGCAGGTCGAGTTCCATTATTACGCCCAAGCTTCCTACTTCAAGAACAAACCCCTCCCCGATCCGTCCCCGGTCAGCTTCATCCCGGAAGAACAGGACATCGCCCTTTCCTTCCTGCTGGTCAGGAAGGCGGGACAGAAGCCATTCCTGGTATTCGGGAAACTGCCGTCCGATGGCAGTGACAAGAAAAAGGGACACCTTATCGTGGCGGTCAGGCAGAACGGATCGCACAAGAAGACGATGGACCTCCTCACCTATGCCCTGAAGTGACCCCCCCTGACTGAAAACCTCCGCATCCCCACAGGCACCAATGGCGCCCTGCAACCTGTGTTTTTAAAAAAAAAGTTTTTTTTGTTGGTTTTTCCTTTGATGCCCCCTATCTATTTGGTGTCGGGACGATGGTCGCACCGGCAAAAGGCGGGAGGGCGGGCGCTGGGAAAACCGTGCACACCCCCAAAGACAGGGCCAGGGACGGGAATGTCTCCTGGAAGGAGATGAGGAGGAACGATGGAAGAAGACTACGGGTATTCGTTTGGCCAACAGCAGGACGACGACGGGTATGACCTGTTCGGTTTCGAGGATGAAGGCCTGGAACCGGAAGACGCCGGCGTAACGGAAACCATGAACGAAAGGGACGCCGTGCTCATCAGCAGGCGCTCGGAGTTGCAAAGGAAGCTTTCCGACGACAGCGAAACCGAGACCTATCATGTCCGTGAAATCATCCAAGCCATCGAAGACGTCCTGACCCTGCCGGAAAAGACGCCGAAGGATGATCTCGCAGCCGTGCGCAGCGAACTCGACGCATCCAACTATGGGATGAACGCGGCGAAGGATGCGGTCCTCCGTTTTCTTGCGATGCGGAAGACCGCACCGGAGTACAGCGGGAAATCCCTCTGTCTCGTGGGGCCTTCCGGTGTCGGGAAGACAAGCATCGCGCAGGCGATCGCCAGGATCATGGACTGTGGATTCTACAAGTTCTCGGTCGGTGGACTCAGCGACGCTTTCACCCTGAAGGGATCTGCCAAGGACTATAAAGGAGCCCAATGCGGCCAGATCGTGAAAGGGCTCATCGCCTCGGGCAGCAGGAATCCGGTGTTCGTCATCGACGAGGTGGACAAAGTCTCGCACACGGGGCAATACGGAGACCCGGCCGCAGTCCTGCTGGAGGTGCTTGACAGGAACCAGAACAGGGAGTTCGTCGATGCCTTCCTGGATGTCCCCATTGATGTCTCGAATGTGTTCTTCATCCTCACCGCAAACAACAGTGAGAATATCCCCGAACCCCTCTTGGACCGGCTGGAGTTGGTTTCCATCAACGGATACACCAAGGAAGAGAAGGCGAAGATCGCACAGGACTATGTGATCCCCAAGCTGTTGGCGACCATGAGGAGTGATGTACACGTACCGGCATTCCCGACAGAGCTGATCAAGCGAGTCGTCAGCGATTATTGCTTCTCGCAGGGAGTCAGGGATGTGGAAGAGGTCGTCGAACGGATGGTGTTTGGCTATGAGTCCGAACTGCTGACAGGCAAGAGGACATCCACGGAAACCTTCAAGGCGGACGATGTCATGCGATACGTCGGCGCCCCGGCGATCTTGCCAGAACGCTGCGTCGAAATGGACGGACAAGTCGGCTGCACCAAGGGACTTGGCGCCTTTCCCTTGTGTGACAAAGGATGCGTCATTGACATCGAGGCGGTGAAGACGCCAGGGACCGCGGCTCTGATGTTGACGGGACGCATTGACGATTATATGAAGGATTCGGCGGTCATCGCTTTCAACTACATGAGGAACCGGATGTCCGGCGCCAAAAACGCGCAGGGAGGATTCGGCTGCCATGTGAACTTCCCCGGCGAATGCCAGATACAAGGCCCTTCCGCCGGACTGGCCATCGCATGCGCCATCTATTCATGTTCCGCCGGCATACCCGCCCGCAAAGGCATCGTCATGACCGGAGCCATCTCGTTGACCGGACTCGTCTTGAGGGTCGGATGCATCAAGCAGAAGATCCAGGCGGCCATCGATGCGGGCATGAGGACGGTGATTCTTCCCGAAAGGAACCGACAGGATGTCCTCTCCATCTGGAAGGACGGCAAGCCAGACATCAGGATCGTCTATGTCTCGAACGTGATGCAGGCGATCGAGAAACTGTTCGGAACGAACAAGGAGACTTCCCGCTAAGGGACCTGAGCCCCCGCCCCGAAAAGGGTGATGGGGGCCAGGGCACCGGCGTAGTGTTGTTTTTCCCCAAGGAGGAGAAGAATGAAATTGTTCAGGATCATCGCAAGGTATCTCAGGCTCCAGTTGCTGGCATCGTTTGCAACCAACTATTTTCTGACGTTACTGGCCGTCGAACTCTTCAATCCGGCGGCTCCGGTCCACGTCTCGATACTCTATGCATCGCTTCTGTTCGCCTGCATCCTGTGTCTGGGACTGATGAAGAACAGCATCTATTTCAGTTCGCGCCATTACCAGAAGCTCCAAAGCGGGGATTTGTTTGCGATCTTCACCAACGTATATGAGCAGGCCCAGGCAAATGACCCCATCCTGCCGAGGCACGTCACCCTGTATGTCAATCTGAAAGACAATTCGATCAACGCGATGGCGATGAACGGCTCGCATATCGTGGTGACCAAGGGCCTCGCGGACCTGGTCGTGCAGGCCAAGGGGACGGAAGTGGAAGACGATACGGTGCTCATGACGAAAGGGACGCTCGCCCATGAGCTGGGGCACCTCGCCCATCGGGACGTGTACGCCGCTATTCTTACCGAAGCGTCGAACGTGGTTATCGACCTTGTCCTCTATGGAGTCTATCACGTGATCCGTTTCTTCGCCCTCCTCTTCTTCGGCTGGATGCCGGTGATCGGGAAGATCGCAAACTGGATGTGCAACACGCTGTACAAGCTCGTTGCGTTCATCATCAGCGTCCTCAACCACCTGTTCAGCCTCCTTACCGCGAAGAGCGAAGAACTGAAAGCAGACGCATACAGCGCAAGGCTCGGATTAGGCGAAGGGATCATCATACTCCTTGATACGTTCTCGGAAGAACAACGCGGCATACGGGATTGGTGGTACGACCCCCATCCCTCGAACCAGAAGAGGACCGAGAACATCAGGAGCATCGAGAAGACGCTGCAGTGAGCGCCTCGTGACATCGCAATGGACACGATCGGGAAGAATCCAACCCGACATCAAACGGGACAAGTGATCCCAAGGAGTTGAAATGCATACCGTCACCGTACATGGTCCGTATCTTATACAGTTGGTCGCCAAGTCATTCCTGTTGGTGGACTACCGGATGGTCGACGACTACCGGTTCAACCTTTTTCTCAGCCGGCTGAACCAACTGCCGCCGAAGGTAGCCTTGGAATGGGCGGTCCTGGTCCATAGGAAAGAGCCCCTCTTCGATCTTGAGACCTACAAAGCCCAACACTCCATCCTGTGCCCCAGGATCAATTCCCTGTCCCAGGTGACGACGGATGACAGCCTTCAGGGCCTTCAATCCAAGTTGCCCCGGTCTGCGGCCGCCTTGCCGCTTTTGGTCCTCTCTTTTGACAGCCGGCTTGATGCATGCATCAGGAAGGAGTGCCCTTCTGCACGGATGGCGTTCATTACCCTCCATGGGGAACTCCATCTCATGGACAAGGCGGCGCAAACAGCGACCGTCACCGGCAGCCAGAATGCCGCCACGGCGCCAAGCCGACAAGCGCCGGTGAATCCCGCATCCTCCGGAGTCCAGAACAAAAGGACACCCAGTGGCACCATGTCCGGTGGAACTGCATATGCCAAGCCCTTCGCTTACGACAATATGGAAGGGAAAACCCTGTATCGGGACAATTCGGGCGGAAGTCCTTTGACGCTGGGCACCAAGATAGGACACGGAGGCGAAGGTTATGTCTATGGGATCAAAGGCCTCTCCGCCGATGCGGCGAAAATCTTCATCACTGATACGGAATCCCAACGGATGAGGATGCGGGAACATGAGGAGAAGGCAAAAGCATGGGTCGCCCTCGCAGTCCCCCATGAATTGCACATCTGTTCGCCGACGGCATTGCTGTATGACGCTGGGGGTGTTTTCCGTGGTTTCGTTATGGAAAAAGCACCGCCTGTATCCGTTCCTCTCTCCAGTTTCTTCGGAGCGACGCAGATGAAGGATGCCAAATTCATCAGCGACTGGAAATACGCGCAGAAGCTCCGTCTCGCAAGAACCATCCTCGAGACGTTCGCATACCTGAGGAACAACCACATCGTCGTGGGCGACATCAAGGGAGAGAACATCAAAGTGTTCGCGGAGGACAAGACGTACTTCTTCGATGCCGACAGCTATGCGATCAAGAATTACTCTTGCCCCGTATCCACAGGCGACTACATGCCTCCCGAGCTGTTGGAGCAGGCCAATGTCTCCGCATTCCTCAATGAGCATACCGACGACTATGCCATAGCGATCCTGCTGTTCCGTCTCCTGACGACCGGGTTGCAAACGTACCTGGAAGTCGAAGACAAGAAACGGGGGATGTTCCGTTTCCGCAACAAAGCCGACGTCAAACAGAAGCAATGGGACCAATGGGAGGTGCTCTCGCCACCATTGAAGAACGCTTTCCTGCAGACGTTCTCCTTCTGGGGATCTTCATGGGCGCCAGCGAAAAGGCTCACCCCGAAAGATTGGCTTGCGATTCTCTAGGCAAAGGGAGGAAGAAAGAATGGAAATCCTGAAGAGGACTCTCAGGCGGGCGACCGCCTGCATGGTCCTGCTGATCCTGTTGTTCTACGCGTCTTTGTGTCTCTCGTATGGTGGTGCGGAGAATGTAAAAGCCAACATGCCAGGCATGATGGTCATCAATCTCTTTTGGGTGCGTTTCACCTCCTCTTTTTCCCTCGCCTGTTGCTACCCGGCAGGGTGGTTGCTTATTGCAGACATCATCTTCTTTGTCTGCCTTCTTTTCGATGTGTTCAAAGGCGGGTTCTTTTCCGGGGTGAAGGCCATCCTTGCCCTTGCGGCTTTCTCCTACGGTGGATATCTCCTGAGTTCGACGGTTCTCAAAGAACAGTGCACCCCTCTCATCGGAGAAATGGAATCCTTCATCTCCCGCTTTCTCTGGTTGCGGCAGGAAGACCCGGAGAGATTGGCTTCTTTTGTCTTCCCGCTCACCTATCCGCTTGTCGTGTATGGCCTTTCCTTTGTTTCGCTGGCCATAGGAAACACCCCGGAAAGGAATTACAAGACAGAAGGGATAAAGGTGGGGAAGAAAAGGATCGCCATCCATTACAAGGAGCCTCTGGATTGCTGGATCTGCCAGCAGGTGTTCGCCTCAGGACCCAATATGATCACCGTCGTGGTGAAGAAACAAGAGCAACTGACACAGGTGATGGATGATGCACTCGCGAAAAGGGAATCCAGCCCTTCATTCAGGTGTGACGAGTACGCATTCCGCATCGGATGGATGGCGACATCCTGGGTGTACTTCCTTCTGTTTTTCCTTCTCGGCTTCCTCGTGAAGCTTGTCGGGGTGACCGTGACGTCCCTTGGCGCCACCGGAAGAACGGTCGTGAACCTGGGGATTTGCCTGGATGAATGGATGCGCAGGCAAGCGTGGAGACACTGTCCGCAGCTTTGAGCGGGCAAGAATCAAATAATGGAGGATGTGTATGGAAAAGAGCATTGAGACATTGAGGGAAGAGGATCTGGCGGACAATCCGGAGAAGAGGCTTGCCGTTTGCCTTTGCCTGGATTGCAGCGGATCGATGCAGGGGGAGCCGATAGACAAACTGAACGAAGGCATCAGGCTGTTCTATGACGCCATCGGGAAAGACGACAAGGCGAGATATGCCGCAGAAGTGGGCATCGTTTCTTTCGGCGGGGGCGCCACGATCGAACAGAAAATCGGAAGGCCCGACTACATGGGCGAGCGTCCGGTTCTCCAAGCGATGGGCGGAACCCCCATGGGAGAGGCCGTCAACCTTGCGCTGGACATGCTGGAGGAATGCAAGGAGGAGTACAAGAAGAATGCTGTCGCCTACTACCAGCCCTGGCTGATCCTGATGAGCGACGGACAGCCGAACGGCAGCCCAGAGGAGCTTGGGAGGGCCCTTTCGAGGGTCCGAGATCTTACGAAGGGCTCCAAACTGACGGTGATGTCCATCTGCATCGGACCCGATGGCAAATCGGTGATGGATTCCTTCGCCCCTGATGGGAAATCCCATGACCTCGATGGCTTCAAGTTCGAGGATTTCTTCACATGGCTGAGCCAGAGCGTCAGCTCCATCTCGTCCTCGGCGCCAGATGCAAAAAAGATCTCTCTTCCTCCTTCATCCAACTGGGAGGTTGCCCTTTGATGAGAAGATACAAGACCTTTTGCTCATGCATACAGGGAAACGGACATGTCGCCAAGGGGACGCCCTGCCAAGATAAGACATCGGCCCTCCAGCAAAACGGGGTGACCGCCCTTTCCCTGTGCGATGGTGCGGGTTCGCGCAGGTTGTCCCATCATGGGGCAGCCTGTGTGGCGAGGACGACATGCCGGTTCCTTTGCGACCAATTTGACGAATCCTTTGCCCAAGAGGATGCTTCCGTCGTCAAACAGGATATGTACAAAGCGGTTGGCGATATGTTGCAAAAAACGGCCTGGCTGCTCGGATGCGTAACCGACGACTTGGCTTGCACCTGGCTGTTCGTCGCCGTGAAAGGAAACCATTTCCTCGCCGGGCATCTCGGCGATGGTGCGATCGGGGTTGTGAGGACGGACGGCCAGGCGGCAGTCCTTTCGAAGCCGTTCAATGGGGAATGCGCCAACCAAACCGTTTTCTTCACCACCAATGGTTCCATTTCTGAATTCCATCTTTACAAGGGATCTGTGGAGGGTCTGCAGGGATTCATCATGTTTTCGGACGGTGCGGGTGACAGCCTCTACGAGAACAGGACCGGCACTCTTGCCAAATACGCGGTGAACCTCATTGGACAGGCGGTGAAGAAGCCGGAGGATGTGATGGACAGGCTTCTCGAAAGGAAGGTCCTACCCCTCTTGAGGAAAAGGACTTCCGACGACTGCTCCGTAGGAATCTTAACCATCTGCGTTCCAAAAGACACACATAGCCATGGCCTGGACAGATATGAGAAGTCAATTCTCCATCTTGTGTCGGCCCCCTTCAGGAAACGTACCAAGAGGCTGAACCCCAAGACAAAGCATGCAAGGAAAGCCCTCCAGTCCCTGAAACGGAAGCGGCTGATTGTGAGAAAGGGCGAACACTGGTTTGCCCGTCAGTGATTGAATGATCCCAAAAGCCTGAAACTACAGGCTATCAACGACTCCATGGTCCCGATTGCCCGATTCCTCTTGGAAAAAACAGGGATCCCTGCTTGGGCGATCCGTTTCATGTCTGCGGATTTCAGGATTTCCATGGTGCGTGACCATCCACAATGACCCCGGAACCTGATCCAAATCTCTGTGGACTCCTGAAAAGGGTTGGCCTGTTTTGTGGAATGCAGACCCTTCTCATCTCAGGAGAGTTCAGCAAGACACAGTTAATATAAAATCTTTTTATCTATATTTGTTGTATATAATTACAATACTAATATTAATATTATCAGCAACTTCTGCATACCCGTCCTTGCATTTTCAGAAGGAATTCCTCGCGTGTGCGAACTCTCAAGACCCGTTCGCCCGCGGGGCGGACTTAAAGGTTTTTGTCATTCGACAAAGGAGTTGTAAAGAATGGACAAAGAAACCAAGAGAGATGCGGAACTGGATAACTGTCGCGACATGCTCGTGCGGATCCAAGAATTGGAGCGGACTGATCCGAAGGGAAAAGAATACAGGGATCTTGCCGAGAAACTGGCTGAGAAGTTCAAGCCTCTCGTGAACGCAACCGTCAAAAGAATAGAATTGACGTGTACGGTGGATGACAAGGAGAATCTGACCGCGGAATTCATGGCGCTTGTCGTAACTTGCATTTACTCGTTTAACGGCCTCAAGTACACGCAGGACACCAACGACTACCCGAAGCTTTTTGCAGGATACCTCAAGAAAGTGGTGTCCAACAGCGCTGCAACCAAGATAAAGCGACTCAAGGAACATGCATCGAAGATCCAAGAATCATTTGGCTTGGATGTCTCGGAAAACGTCGAGGACATGGAGATGCCGGAGGGAAGCTCGTTCATTTTCGGACAGTCTGACTACATGATGAACAGCCAGCCGGAGACTGCCATCATAAGGGAAGAGCAACGCAGGCGGATCAGGGAAGTGCTTGACACAACACTGACAGGAATCGACAGGATCATCGTCTGGGAAAAAGGCGCACAGGGAAAGGGGTTCCCAAAAATCCTCGAAATCCTGAGAAGGAATGGCAGCACCCTCACGACGCCCGAAGGATTGTCTAGACGTTACCAAAAAAGCCTAGAGCTGTTGAAGAAACACCTGGCCGACGACCGGTAATGCGGTCAGGAGGGATTGCATTTCGCAAAGACGGAATGCAATCAATCCATCGCCTCAAAGGACTGGGAAGGCAAGCTTTGGGCCTTTGGTTTGAGGCCCCCCCAAAAAAACATGCATCGGTCAAAACCATCCCTTCATTTGAGGTTGCATCAAACACTGATCCCATCGCCGGACAGTCGCACCATACGGCAATTTGCATCTGCACGCTCCCCTTCTCCTCCCAAAGTAATTTTCTGACTTCCCAGGCCATTCATGTGCTTCACCTGTAACCGTTCCAGATTGGTGCATCCATTACTCAGGGTCAGAGAAAAAACAGCGACACGGGTTTGTCAAAGAAAGATTGTCAATCGGAACCGAAATCAGCGTCCCGTCCTTTCGACAATCATTGTTTGCGGATTCCCCGCCAAGAAGCCTCGGACCACCCACCCCATACCGGAACAGATAATTGGGAACAGAAGACGAGCGTGGTCCTGATTCTCACTTTTCTTGAGAGTTGCATGTCGGACATTCCTGATATCAAGAACCCATCGCTCCTTCTTGAGACGAAATCCCAGAAAATTCCTGCGGAGTATTTATGTTTATGAAAAAAAATGTTGGTTTTTCTTTTCTCATCCCCTATATACCTCATGAGGACAAAAAAAAAGGAGGAGAGCTTTCGGAATGGTTGGAGAAAAGGTGCAGAGGATGACGCTTTTGAGTCGAGGTAATGAAACAAAGGAAGAGGTAATGGAAAAGAGTATTGAAGAAGAAGTCGCCCCATATGACAAAGCATTCAAGCAGGGGCTATTGGAGTTTCAGAAATGCTACCAAACCGTGTTCGGAACAGATGATGCAATCGGAAACAGTGAGGATTATAAACGTTCCTTGAGAAAAAAGATGGAGTTGATCAATGAGCTGAACCGGAAGTTCAAACGGGAGAGAAGGGAGATGGAGAAGAAGATGGTCAGGGATGGGCTGGTAGACCCTTCCTTCTTGACGGATGTTACCGACCGCCAATAAGGCATCGGAAAGGAGGCATGCAGATGGACTGTGGCGACTATGAAGGTGAGGCGTACGACGATGCCTATCGTTCTTTGGTTGAGGAAGGAGTGTGGGAACACGAGGAGACTACCGATGAGGTAGTTGCTAAAGTTTTGGCGAGGGACGCATGGTATGAGGACTATCGCGTTCTTGGCTGGTTGATGTGAGTACGTGTTTGGTCAAGCAGAACCAAGCACGATCCTTGACAAGCTCGGCTCACACCTCATCCACACAAAAAGCATCGTGTTGAAGCCGGAGCTCGTCAGGAAGCAAAGACAGGGAAGCTGATGATGCCGAACCTGTCTGCGGTCTGCCAATCTTCCAAGTCTTCCCTTTGACCCGTCATCACTATTCAAGGAGATAACGAGTCTTCCTCACTTGCCCTTCCGTGGTTTTGTCCATTCCTCGTCCCTCATGCTCCTTACGCAGAGGGTTCGGAAAGTGTCCTTTTTCCCACGGCAGATCATAAGTCACAGAGAATCTTATAGCCATGACGCTAACTGGAGTACTTCCTTCGGAGAGGGATCATTACCTTTCTTGCTTGCTAATTCGATGCGCTCCAGAAGAGAACTAACATCTTTATTCTCCCTTACACACTGGACGAATCCGATGAACTTGATTTCTTCAGCTTCCTTGTGGCTTTTCCTGGCCCTGTCCATAAGACGCATACAGGTTTCCGATGGCATCTCATCTCTCAACCTCTCCCAGAATCTCATGACAGTTTTCTTATCATCCTCATTGAATTTGAACGGCCACTCTGATGAATTACAGAACCTTTGCTTGTCGGTTACATGATCCGGCCATAAGCCAAACGGATCAGAATTCAAGAACTCTTGAAACTCATCAATTTCTTTGATTTCTCCAGGAAATATCACTTGAGAGATCACCGTTTCGATACTTTCCGCAAGGTCTGCAAACATCCCCTGAAGATGGTCATTCATTTCTTCCACAGAGTAATAGATATCATCGTCGCAATCTTCCATATTCTGACCAATATGAGTCGAGATTGTTATGGCAATATCGCTCTCTAAATCATCGGGCCGATGGTCTTCTCTATGCTCGGCAAAACTGGAGGTAGAGGGACTCGATTCAAGATCCTCAGTGTCTGCCACCATTTCTTCGTTACAAGTTGCAACATCCACATTGATATTTCCGGATGAGAATACAGTAGTCTCGAACACATTTGCATCGTAAGTAACTCTGCTGGCTTCCTCAGCATCGCTCTTAAGAAGGTTTAGGAATGACTTGAGTTCTTTCTCTGCAAGAACTTTCGCTTCACTGAGTTTGCCTGGAAAATCATTACAATTCTCTGTGGTACCTATGGGATCGAAAGAGGAGGATGTATTGACAAAAATGCCCATCTCATCTTCGGGGTCAATAAATACGGTCACTGCGTAGTCTGAGAAGCAGATTTTAATAAACCAGCATTTCTCGTCTTGCGATGACGCACAATCCAGATAATCCTCTTGCCACAGCAACTGAGTTTCCTTCCAATTCTTTTTGTGTCGTGATTCTTTCATGTCTCGGCTTCCTGCTTCCAGTATAGACCACAATCAGATTTTGAAAACAAAATGATAATCACTATTCAAACACCTTACTATTGAACTACTTCACTAAAAAAACCAAAGGAGTTCATGGTTTTTTTGATAGAAAGCCCTAGAAAAGGGACTAGGTTGTCACGCAGAAGGAATTCTTACAGATGAAAAATCAGTTATTATCGAGGCCAAATAATAGGGAATTTAAAAGATAAAACCGAGATGCAGGTTCTTGAAAGGCTGAATGAAACGATGGCCTTCAAGTTGAACTAACTCATAGAAACAAAGTACTGAGTATTGTAGAAAGACATCAATGCACAGCATGGGGAGATCACCGATGGGAAAGGTAGTCGTCGATATGATGGACCTTCAGGATGAAGTAACCCGAGACATGGAGGCGATGTTTGGTCTTCTGAGAAAGATCGCGATGGCGATTCATTCTGTCAATATCTTCTTCCCGTCATACGAGAGCAGAGTAAGGTTGCCGATTTTGCCGCCAAGGGTCAGACCACTCCCGGTTGGTCATGGTAGAACTTTGTAGCTTGAGCGTTGTGTTTCTCATTCCAATCGTCAAACCGCCATGATGCAACCTGTTCGGCCTATTCAAACGGTACTCCAGATGGCAGTATGTCCTCGTATTGTCGGTGGCGATTCCTCTGTGAAGTTGGTTTGTAGACAGTCCACCCAACTCGTTGCCGTCTTCCCATTTCTTCTTGTCTCCCACCATCATTGAGTAGAACGACTTATTAGGATAGACATCTCAGGACAGCACGATGCCGTCCTGATACGACCAGACAACACGAACAGCTTGTCTTTCTCATAGTTTGCGGTACTGTCAGCTATCCTCAGGTATTCAGCGAGGGAGGAGAAACTCTGGTAATGCGAAGAAGGACTGGCTAGCTACGAAAGCAAAAGCTGGGTTTCAAAATGTCGAAAAGATATCGATCTTCGAAATGGTGAAAGTCAGTGTTTCAAGCAGCCTATCGGGACTACCAGCACGCCGTCTTGTCGGCGATATGCCAGTTCTGTTCCGGTCAGTATCATCAAAAACGATGGCTCCTTCATCTTAGCTGTGTTAACCTTGTCGCGTAATTTCAAAAGATGCACGGCGGCTTCTTCGATTTCTTTCAAGCCGAGCTTCATTTCAATAGCCGCCCAGCGACCGTCATTCAACGCAACAACGGCGTCAGCCTCCAGCCCGCTACTGTCATGGTAATGGAAGACTTCTCCGTCAATCGCATCCGCATAAACGCGCAAATCACGGTCGCATAGGGATTCAAACAAGAATCCGAAGTATTCAAAATCGTCAAGCAGTCTTTCCGGAGTCAGACGCATCACGGCGGTGGCAATGGAAGGATCGACAAACTGACGCTTCGGAGAAGTGCGAATCGCCGTTTTAGATCGTAGTGCAGGATTCCACGCCGGAAGGTTCTCCGTGACAAAGATTCGGTCAAGAGCATTCAGGTATTGACTGATGGTTTTCTCAGATAAGCTGTCTTCTTCATTGCCCATTGCAATATCGTTCCGTAGAGTTCTCATTGTCGATAAGGTGGAGATATTTCTCGCAAGTGACCGTAATAAAGCACGTACACGGGCAGGGTTTTTCTCTATGCCATCTACTCGCGAAACATCCTGATTGATGATTGCTTCCACATAATCGACAGCATGGCGAAAAGCGACTTTTGAGCTGGCTCTGACAGAAGCAGGCCAGCCTCCGCGAACAATGGAAAACGCAAGATGTTCAATCGATAGCTCGGACAGTGCGTCAATATCCGTCTCTCCTTCAAAGAGAGCTTTCAGAGATACGGAACCATTGGATTCCATCGATTCAAACAAGCTCATGGGTCGCATTCGTAATCGGGATATTCTTCCGGTGCCTGAATGCTGAACAGCGTTGTCAATAGGTACTGCGGAGCCGGTCAGTATGAATTGCCCTGGTTCGCCGCGCATATCTACAGCATGACGTACCGCATCCCACAAAACGGGTGCAGTCTGCCATTCGTCTAAAAGCCTTGGTGTGTCGCCACCGAGGAGAAGCGATGGCTTTGTATCCGCTGCTTTCAAGTAAGAAACCCTCTTGTCCGGGTCTTGCATAAATAAAAAACTCTTTGACGCCTCCATTGCCGTGCGAGTTTTGCCACACCATTTAGGACCCTCAACGAGAACTGCACCGCTGGATGCGAGACGATCGTGAAGGAGAGTGTCTGCGATTCGAGTGATATATTTTTGTTCCATGATTGTGTCTCCTTGATACGCAACTCTATTGTACTACTGACTTCCGAAAAAAGCGACATTTTACTTCCGATAATATTATCATTTTACTTCCGATAATATAGCGTTATCGCTTCCGAAAAGTACTTGTCAAACGGTTGTGGTGTCAACGTATTTCTCAGGAGATTTTTGAGAGGAGCAAATTGCACAAAACTCATTTCCGTATGGTTGAACTATCTGGCGTTTTCAAGAATAGAGCACCTGTATTGAACTATACGGCGTAAAGTAAAGTCAAGACATGCGGGTATTAACTTAAATACATATATTGTATATAAATAATAATTGCCGGTTTGTTTGGTTTCCGCCGTATGGTTTGCCACTAAACCGCACAAGCTAACTCGTTTTTCCATAAAGTATTAAACACGCTAAACCCCATATGGTTGCTCGGAGGTTGCCTAACCTGAAATCACTGAAGAATACGGAAGAATCATATGAGGATTGGTACGACATCCCATCCCGTCAATGAAATTGCCCAACGCAGAATCGGTCAGTGGATGGGCGAACCTGTTGAGGGTGTCTTATGAATCCTTATTGAAGTCTTTGAACGCTAATGCCCCCTCCATCGTTCCAATGCATACGATGTATTTCTGGTTAATCAACAGAGAAGTTGTGAACGTTCCGCTCTTAAGCAGTCCAGACGAACCGGTACCTGATATAGAGACTGCCAGAATGTTCTTGAAGCTTGTTTCTCAACAAAAAGAAGCATCAGAAACTGATAATTCAACGACATTGCTTTTTTGAAAGGAGATGTGTATGGATGTGTTCTGTCTGTCCTGCAGCTTAGGTTTCACGGGTATCGTTGCGGGATCATCTTTACCATCGGATATCCGCATGTTAGCAACACTGTTCTTCTCCGTTGTTGCAACCATTATTTGCATGACCAAGAGGAAATGAAAAGTGCCAAGCATCATGGTTCAAACATTGAATGGCCGCCAATGCTTCTACTGCATACACCAGGCGGAATGTGGGGACATTTCCCTCAAGCGATTTTGCTTATGTGGCAGGTTCGAGTTTGATACCTCATCTGTCATAAGGATAGAGGACAAGACGCTGACAAATGCTCAGCTTAATTGTTGAACAATACAAGTCTTCATAACCTCATATTCAATGTGCTTTTGACCGGCAGAATTGCCGGAAAACGAGTATTTCAAACATGAAAAAAACACGAAATAACACACTTAGGCACGGTAAAACACGGTTAGAAATTATCAAAATTAACAGGAACGAGTAACAAAACTCCGGAATTTTTCACAAAATTTTTTGGATTGTACACCAGAATTCTTTGTAAATGATGACCTAAGCTATTAGCGAACGTAATAAGTCAAACGAAAACTTTATGCCCCTAATAGAAAACTTTATTCTCTAATCGAAAACGTTATCAGAGACAAATGTGGCCAAGGTGTATTTAGGAAAAATGTGAAAATCCTAGCGCTTTGGCCATTTTTCTGCTTTTTGAAGATTCCTTGGTTTTCTTAATTCTTTACAGATAAAAAATAACCAGCGTTGGTGGCTGGTTATCTTTGTATTAGTTGTTTGTACTGTAGTATGGGCTACTTCTGCGTTTAATACCGGACAGACTTTTGCTGTTTTGTTGGAGAACCGTACGGCGAAAGTCAAACAAAACGGCAATTCTATAATTATATATATTATATGTAATTATTAAGATTAACACACTTCTCACTTTTCCGTAACGCCGTATGGTACCAAATTGCCAGTAAGTATTTTTGTAAACGCCATATAGTATCAACAGAATCAAAAACCAATCAAAACTATTCCTCTAATGAAATTAGCGAAGTTGTCCTCTCTTGAAAATCCTACGCCAGATAGTTCAACCGTACGGCAAAAGGATTGAACCATACGGCATTTTGTTTTTGTACGTTTTCCTCCTCATAAAGTCATTCTGGAAATACTGGCTCATAGCCTATATAAAATGAAAGCGCCCTCTGTCAAAAGGACGCCCCGATACTCATGAAAACAAAAAATGGATGCGGTTCTACCAATATTCCTTTGGTGGAATTTTCGGGTCTCTTTTCTTCTTTCTGCCAAATCGCGCCAAAATATAGCACTCGTGGCTGCAGTACTTTCGGTGGTGATTACCCCATGTTGTGAACTGCTTACCACAATAAGCACAATTCAGAGTCTTAAGACTTCCAGCTCTGGGCACCCCTTCCTCCGAATGCTCATTCCACCATGCCTTTCTGCATTCATCAGAACAATAAAGCCTTTTTCGTCCGAGCGAATACGGGATGGTCTGACCGCAGTAACGGCATTTGCTCCCATGCTTATCATCATCAAAATTGGTTTTGATCTCAATTTCCTCTGATGGTTGTTTCACGACCGTGGGTTCTTGGGAAGAAAGAAAGGCCTCGACAATGCCAGGCTTTGGAAGACTGTCATCAATATCATTCTCACTTTGCTCATCCGGCTTCACAGAAATAGGCATTGGCTTGGTTCCTTTTTGAGTCAAAAGCAACGCAGGCACCATTGTGCCTTTTGCACGATTATAATCGCCTCTGTAGCCAGACTTGACAGTAATAACACATTTGACTGCAAACCCGAACTTCTGGAATTCCAGAAGAACAAGGCCCAAGTTGTCATAGAAGCCCGAGATGGTAAATACATCAATCTCCATTTGAATAAGGGTTCCGGCAATTGTTGGAACATCCTGCTCAATGATGACATCGCAGAAGTCCAGCAGAGTGTTCTTCTCCCTCATGGTTCGGCGATAGGCGTCGGAGATGGTCTGGATGCTGCTCTCCAGTCTTGGCATGTTCTCAAATAACTCAATCTTTTTCATCAGGCTTCCTTTGATAGACACTTCTTTGGTTTTGTGCATCTATCACTCTTGTTCGGCTGAAATGCAAGCTAATTCTTCCTATGAAGATTGGTTTTCTCCTTATAACAAGCAAATGGCCTCCAGTCCTGTCCTGTGGCTGGAAGCCATTCGTCGCTTGTGTTGAATGTGTCAGGAAAGAAGCCCTCCTGAAATGACCGTTCCGTCCTTGAACACAACGTTTATCCTGGTCCTTGAGTAGACCACGATGTAATCCACCAAGATCAGGAACTGGTCACCGCTGAACCTTTTGACCGGGCTCTGCTTGGAGAGCTTACTGAGGAATGCGGTGATGGACGCCTTTCGCAGTTTCTTGTTGCTGATGGCTTCCGACAGTTTATAACCCTCATCCTGGTTCTCATTGAGGCGCTTGACCAAGGCTTTGTAGTCAGCCATCTCCTGAGAATCCGCAGAAGAGACCGGACCGGAAAGGTCCTGCTCCATTCTGGCGACTATCTGCACCCTCTCATCGTCCAATTCCGCCTTTTTTCTTTCAAGCTCACTGGTGTCCAGGACTTTCAGAATTGTGTCCTCCACTTTCTTTTTGACCTCATCAGCATTTTCGATAAGCTCGTTGACAGCCTTGATGTAGACTTCCTCGAGCTCAGTCTCAAGGAGATGGGGCGTGGTGCATTTCCTGTCATTGTTGAACTTGTTGAGGCATTGCCAGACGGTCCTACGGTACTTGTCGTTGGAATGCCAAACCTTGGGACCATAGATGGAGCCGCAATCCGCGCATTTCACTCTCCCTGAGAAAGGGCTGGTGCATCCATGAGGCACCCTCTGACCAAGCTTCGAGAGCCTGACCTGCGCCGCCTCGAACTGCTCGCGCGGGATGATGGCCGGATGGTTGTTCTCGACCAGGTACATGGGGACCTCGCCATGATTCACCTTGGTCTTCTTCGTCAGGAAGTCGACCGTATAGGTCTTCTGGAGAATGGCGTTGCCCTCGTACTTCTCGTTTTTCAATATCCCAACAATGGTCCCGTCTCTCCAGACGTCCTTTCCTGTCACGGTCTTTATGCCTTGCCTTGTGAGTTCGGATGCTATGAAGAGCGGCGCCTTGCCCATGAGAAACTCGGAGAAGATGAAGCGGACAATCTTGGCCTGCTCCTCGTTGATGACAAGCTCGCCATCCGGCCCCTTGTCATAGCCAAGGAAATTCTTATAGCCGACGATCACCTTGCCGCTGGCCAGGCGCTTGCGGATGCCCCAGGTCACATTCTCCGAGATGCTCCTGGACTCCTCCTGGGCCAAGGAGCTCATGATTGTAAGCAATACCTCCCCTTTCCCGTCGAATGTCCAGATGTTTTCCTTTTCGAAGAAAACCTCCACCCCTTTCTCCTTGAGCTTTCTGATGGCCACAAGGCTGTCCACGGTGTTGCGGGCGAAACGGCTGACCGACTTTGTGAGGATCAGGTCGATCTTCCCATCAAGGGCATCGTCTATCATGCTCTTGAATCCCTCACGATGGGAGGTGCTTGTTCCCGATATGCCCTCGTCGGTGTAGACCTTGACGAACTCCCACTCCTCCTTGCTCTTGATGAACTCGGTGTAGTATTTCACCTGGGCCTCATAACTGGAGGCCTGCTCGACGGAGTCAGTCGAGACCCTTGCGTAAGCCGCAGTCCTTCTCCTTGACACCTGCTCGCCGAGCGGGGCCTCGGTGAACCGGGCCAATGTCGCCGGTATCGTTATCACCGTCTTGGTTCTAGCCATGAATCCTTCTCCTCTCATAAACCGCATTCCTTGATGCGTCCTTCCAGGTCCTGCGCTCCTCGCCTCCATCTGACAAAAGGAAAAGGAGCTCATGCTCGTAGACCTGGATTTCCTTTATCCGTTCCTTCACAAGCCTCTCATCCACCCCGTCCTTCAAGCCGAGGACATCCGCCGTCAGTTCCAGCAGGACCTTCTCCGGAAGATTGCATGCGGGGCATTCGTGCGCCGACTTGTCGAGCTTTGTGCTGCAGATCCAGCTGTAGTAGCTGGAACCTGTCGCGGAATGCTTGTGGGTCCTTCGCCTATAGCTCTTTCCGCAAAGCGGGCATTTCAACAAGGATGTGAAGCACGAGAAGGAAATCCCCTGGTTGGCCCTGAAACCGACGGCCTTTCTCCTTTCAATCTCCTTCTGAACTTCATCGAAAGTCTCCTGATCGATGATGACGGGATGGCTTCCCTCGGCGATGTAGCGGTCAAGCTCACCGTGGTTTTTCACCGACTTATGGCTCAGATGGTCGACCTTGAATGTCTTCTGAAGGATGGCGCTTCCTGTGTACTTCTCCTGCCTGAGCATCGCCCAGACAGACTGGTAAAGGAAAGGACCGCCCTTGATGGGCTTCACGCCCTTTCGGTTGAGCATGTCGGCGATCTGGTCGGGGGACCTTCCATCCAGATAGCTCTGGAAGACGAAGCGTACGGCTTCCGCCTCCTCGGGAATGACATTGAACTCCTTCCCGTTCCAGCGATAGCCGAACAACGGCTGGTACTGGTTGATACGCCCTTCCTTGAACTTCTTCCTGATGGCCCACGTCACGTTCTCGGAAATCGACCGGCTCTCCTCCTGGGCGAAGGCGGCAAGCAATGAGAGCATCAGCTCGCCGTCCTCGGAGATGGTGTCTATCCCTTCCCTCTCGAACCTGACCGGTATGCCCTTCTCTCTGAGATGCCTGACCGTGGAGATCAAAAGCACCGTGTTGCGTGCGAAACGGCTGATGGACTTGGTCAAAATCATGTCGACCTTGCCGGACTCGCAGTCATCAAGGAGCCTCTGGAAACCCGGGCGGTTTGACCTGGTTCCCGTGAAGCCGCCGTCGGCATAAACCCCGACGTACTCCCACCCCGGAGTGCCCTTGATGAGCTTGGAGTAATGATCCACCTGGGTCGAGAGGGAATGCATGTTCAGCTCTTCGTCAATGGAGACGCGGCAGTAAGCCGCGACCCGTTTCCTTCTTGGAATCGGCATGTCCAGATTGGCTATTCTCTTGATTATCTTCATGCTTTATACATCCCTCCATGTGAAACTTAAGTCAAGTTGATGCTTGGAGTTAGCTCTCTTATCAACGGTTTTTCCGAAGCCGAAAGGGACTCCTCCATCGTCACCATCTCGCCCTCTGTGATGAGCTTGTTTTCCAGTAGTTCACGGGCGTAGGACATGGCAAGGCAATAGGAGACCTGGGTATTGAAACAAGCCTTCTCCATCATCGCTTCTCCCCGAATCTGGACTTGATGTAGCATGCATGGGAGCAGTAGACCCGATTGTGCTGGCCCCATGTGGTGAAGACCTTCCCGCAGCATTTGCAGGTGATGGTGTGTATGGCTTCCTCCCTGGGTTTGCTGGATTCTGGATGAGCTTTCCACCAGGACCTCCTGCATTCCTCCGAGCAGTAAAGCCTCCTCCGCCCCACCTTGCTCACAATCGGCTTGCCGCAAAAACGACAATGCTGGGTGTCTCCATCCACCGGCTGTATGAAACTTTTCTGTCCAGCAAGGTCGTGGGTCTTGCAGTAATACCTCACGTTTTCCTTGGTCAGTCCGGTCCTAACGGCTATCTCGCCGTAGCCGAGTCCACCCTCACGAAGCTTGGCTATCTGTTCTTTCTGATTGTCTGTCATTGGCATGTTCCTCTAATAGTCCCAGGACAGCCGCAGACAAAATGGCCGGAAAAAAGTGAAAAATATGGGGGCCTGTTGCCAGATCCCCCGGAAGTCTATCTCCAATCCTTCATCTGCTCATAAAGCAAAGAGTAGAGATTCTTCTTATACTCTTTGAACCATGAAAGAGCCTTTATCCCAATAACGGACATGATCTCCTCTGCGGTCTTCTTGTCCATGAGCATACGAATTGTCTTCTGCCCGCGTTCATCGAGGGATGAGATGGCCTTGAGAAGGTCCTGAAGCATCTCTGCCAGCAAGACCGTTTCTTCGACATTTTCACTTCCTTCAACTTCATACTCATTCTCATCAAATAGTGCATCAAGGGAGACAGGATTGCCTGTAGGACCATCTCCATGCAAAAAGACAGGACAGTTCTCGCAATTCTTATTACAACGGAATCCCTTACCATCACGGCATCTGAACTCACGTCTTCTCCGCTTTTCCTCCGCTCTTTCCTCGTCCCAGTAGGCATGATAAACAGCCTCACTGACTTCAATCTTATTTCCATCTCCCGTGGGAAGATAGAACCGGTTGCATCCCTTATTGACTTCTTTTGTCATTCGCTTGGCCCTCCATTGGCCGATTGGCCAAAGTGGAGATGCCTCGGATGCACAAAGAAATAGGGTGCACAATCCAATGGCGGTTCTCCGCTTTGGTGTGCAACCCTCCTTTCCGAAAGTCAGATTGCTGGTGAGAAATGATTCACAGTGTCGGACATTGCTGCAGCAATGCGCTGTGACTGGTTTTGTGGATTACTAAGTGTTTTTCTCTACTTCATTGGTGCCTGCCCTCCATTCCTAAAGCATTACCGAAGAGCAGAAAGATGAAATTTGATATCTCAAAATTTTCTTTTGTATTCGGTAAATTGTGTTATAATGATTCAAAACAAGATTGTTGCTTTAAATCTGATTCCAAGTGTATAAAAGTGGGTCCATGAAGTCGTTAGTGGAGTTTTAGTGAGGTTTTATGATGAAATTAGGATTTTTTAGGGTTTACAGATGATTCTTTGCTTCTCCACATTTGCCAAAGAGTATGAAGACTCAATGCAAGGGGACAACTCCGATTTTGAAGTTGGAACTCTGTTATTAGGCTGGGTCACTGATCACGAAGAAGTCGTTGATAGAAAGGGCCAACCAATTGATATAACAGCCCCAATGATAAGCGACCTTTTTTCTAGGAAGACTGAAATACACAAAGCCATCCGTACTTATTGTTCCAAGCAAGGAATATGGAAAGAAGCAGTAGAGTTTTGCAAGAAAGACCTTCTTGGCTCTGTCATTCCAACGCTATTCCATGATTTTTTCTTCGAAGTAGGAAACCTAATCAAGAATGACAAAACCATAGCGCCAGAAAAAAAGAAAGAACTTCTTGATTATAATAACAAAGGGCAAAAGGCGGAGTTCGTTGCTGCAGTCCTTCTTTACGTCCTGACTAAAAACAACAATCGGATATCGGGGTCTTCAACAAAGAGTGAAGATGTACCCCTTTTGAATATGTTCAATTTTTGCTGCCCGATATGCCACAAACCCCTTATACAAACGATAAGGGATATGGCCATCTCTGATTATCAAATAGTTAAAATTTTCCCGGATGATGTCGTTTTCAATACAGTATCTAAACCTGAACATATGGAAGAAAGTGAAAACTTAATCCCTCTTTGTTCTCAACATGCAGAAGAATACACCGACTCACCAACAGAACAGGTATGTAATGTTCTCTTTACTGCAAGAAAAAAAGCCGAACTTGGAATTTTGGCGGCAGAACAGGTAAATAAGGCAACGTTGGAGAAAGAAATTAGGATCCTTCTTGAAAGGATTAAAAACATGGCCTGTGAAGAAGATTTAGTAGAACTTTCAATGAAAGCCATGAAAATTGAAGACAAGATTCCAAGTAATGAATATCTTCTTCGAATGGATGAGACTGCCAGGGTTGTTAAGTTTTACAATTATGTGAACACTCAGTTTTCTTTATTGGAACGAGATATAGGTGAAGAGACATTGGATTTTGACCAAATTGCATCTGAGGTCAGGGTGGCATATAAAAAACTTACCAAGAAAGGTCTTGGCTATGAAGATATTGTAAAGCAATTGACAAAATGGGTTTTAATACAGGCCCAATTAGGGAATGACTATCAAAGAGCAGCCGAGATAGTCATCGCCTTTTTCATTCAGAATTGTGAGGTATTTGATGCGCTTTCCAAGTAAAGTAACTCCTTATGAGAATAGTATCATCTCAAAGTTTCCCTTGTTTTTATCAGAGATTAGTAGTGAGAGAATAACTCCTGCCAATTTATTCAAGAAGACTGTCAATAAAGTATCGGACATAAGCGAGTTTATTGATGTTTTAGATTGCCTCTTCGTCTTGGGGAAAGTGGCTCTGGATGATGAAAAAGGAGAACTGTTTTATGTTGGTTGAAGTTTTATGTGATCAGTTTATCAGCAATGGGAAGCAACGTGGGAAAATTGAATTTCATCCAGGATTGAATACTGTGCTTGGCGATGATCCCGGCTCAAACTCAATAGGAAAGACTTCATTCCTCATGGTCTTAGATTTCGTTTTTGGCGGAGATGATTATATTGTTAAAAGTGCAGATTTACAAAAAGAGATTGGCTCCCATACTGTTAAGTTCGGTTTTGTGTTTGGTAATGAGAAGTTTTTCTTTTCCCGCTCAACCGATACTTTCAAAGAAGTCACACCATGCGATGAAAACTATTCACCCATAAGAGATTCTATTTCTGACAAACAATACTGCGATTTTCTACGGGAAAAATATGGATTAAGCCTTGAGGGTCTCTCTTTCAGAAACGCTGTGAGCAGATTCATCAGAGTGTATGGAAGAGAAACATTAAACGAAAAGAAGCCGCTACGAACGGCAGAGAAAGAAACTGAGAGTGACTCAATATCGAGCCTTCTTCGGCTTTGTGATCTATACAGTACAATTAAGGCACAGCAAGATATGGCTGATGAAGCCAAAGACAAAAGAGAAACTTTTTCAAAAGCAAAAAAATATTCATTCATTAAAATAAGCAACGAAAAAGATTTAATAAACAATACTCACGAAATCGAAGCACTCCAAGCCTCTGTCAACAAACTCATTTCGGAGACATCAAGCGGCTTTAAAGATTTAGATTCTGAAAAGAAAAAAGCAATGAGTGAACTACAAGAACATTTAGCAAAGTGTAATGATCAAGAAGCCGCATTACAGTCACAACTGACATATATAAACTCCGGGAAAAAATACGGTGGAAAAAGCAGGATTCAAAAAAGCGTTCGGAGCCTACAAAGTTTTTTCCCCGACATCAATATCAATAAGATAGAGCAGATAGAGGAATTTCACTCTCAACTCTCTGGAATACTTAAACAGGAATTTCTGGACGCGGAGAGAAAAGTAAAAACTGCTTTAGAATATGTAGGGGCTGAAAAGAAACAGATAGAAGAGGCTATGTCCGAAATTGCCAAAGAAACAGATTTAACAAAAACAGTTTTTTCGCAATATGCCGCAATTGATAAGAAGATTCATGATCTAACACTGGCTAATGACAACTACAGAAAGCTAAAAGAATTGAAAGACATCGAAGAGTCATATAAAACTGCATTGAGTGAATTATTTCTCAATAGTATTACTGATATGGAACTTTCCATTAATAAGAAAATGCAAAGTATAAATGACTGTATTTATAATGGAGAGAGAACTTCTCCTTTCCTGCATTTTTCAAGTCCCAAAGCATACAGTTTTTTTACACCACATGATTCAGGAACAGGCTCTCAATATAAAGGGCTTATCGTTTTTGATCTTGCCATGCTTGAATTAACTCGATTGCCTTTTATCATCCATGACTCAATCCTGCTGAAACAGATTGCTGACAAACCAATTGAAAAGATTCTTGAACAGTATGAAAGCTCGTCCAAGCAGGTGTTCATTGCATTCGATAAAGTATCATCCTACTCCAGCCGTACACAAGAACTTTTGAACAAGACCTGTATCTTAAGGCTCTCTCCCGAGGGTAACGAACTCTACGGACGGCCATGGAATAAAATTGAAAAAGGAGAGCTTCACGATGACATTCAGTTATAACAAGCTCTGGAAACTCCTCATCGATAAAGGAATGAATAAAAAAGAACTTCGAGAGAAGAGCGGCGTAAGCACGACTTCCATGGCAAAGCTTGGAAAGGGAGAAAATATCACAACCGATGTTCTTCTTAAGATTTGCGGATGCCTGGACTGCGATATTTCCGAGATCATGGAAGTCGTGCCTGATGAACCCCATGAGTAGATAACATCAGACCTTTTTATAGTACCTCAAATTATGTAGTATTAAGATCAAGCTGAATATCTACGAGAAAAATGAAACAGTAGTCATGAAAGGTAAAGATAAAAATGGACAATCAATTACAAAGCACAATTGTAAGTTTTATATGGGGAATTGCGGACGATTGTCTGCGCGATGTTTATGTCCGCGGCAAATACCGCGATGTTATTCTTCCAATGACGGTCATCCGCCGATTGGACGCTATGCTGGAGGACACAAAGGCAGCCGTCCTTGAAATGAAGAAAAAGTTAGATGCGGCAGGTATCACAAACCAGTGGCCCGCGCTCTGCAACGTGTCAGGACAGGCGTTCTGCAACGCTTCTCCGTTCCTTCTGAGAGACCTCACCAGCCGTGCGAAGAAGCAGACGCTGAAAGCGGACTTCGAGGCTTATCTCGACGGCTTTTCTCCCAATGTGCAGGAGATATTGAAGAAATTCAAGTTCCGTGACCAAATCTCCACAATGATCGACGCCGACATTCTCGGGGCGGTTATTGAGAAATTCGTTTCACCCAATATCAATCTCAGCCCCAAAGCTGTTTACACGGATGATACGATGCGGGAGATCAAGTTGCCTGCGCTCGACAACCACGGCATGGGTACTGTTTTCGAGGAGTTGATTCGTAAGTTTAACGAGGAAAACAACGAGGAAGCCGGTGAACACTGGACCCCGCGTGATGTCGTTGAATTGATGGCGGACCTAATCTTTATTCCCATTGCTGACAAAGTGTTGGATGCTACATATTCTTGCTATGACGGAGCCTGCGGAACCGGTGGCATGCTTACTGTCGCACAAGATAGGCTTCTTTCGTTGGCTTCACAACAAGGGAAAAAAGTATCCATTCATCTTTTTGGCCAAGAAATCCAGCCCGAAACATATGCGATCTGTAAGGCCGATATGTTGCTGAAAGGCGATGGCGGGCAGGCCGAGCATATTGCCTACGGATCAACGCTTTCTTCCGATGGTAACGCCACACGACAGTTTGACTTTATGCTATCTAATCCGCCCTATGGAAAAAGCTGGAAAGTCGATGCTGAGAAAATGGGTGGTAAGAAAGAAATACTGGATACTCGTTTCAACGCATACCTTAAGAATCAAGAACTGTTATCCATGATTCCTCGGACCAGTGATGGACAGCTTCTGTTCCTTTTGAACAATGTCGCGAAGATGAAGCAGGACACACCGCTTGGCAGCCGCATCGCAGAGGTACATAACGGTTCGTCCCTGTTCACTGGTGACGCCGGAAGCGGCGAAAGCAACGCTCGACGCTATCTGATTGAGAACGACCTTGTTGAAGCCATTATCGCCCTGCCGGAGAATATGTTCTACAACACCGGCATCGGCACCTATATCTGGGTTCTGTCAAACGAGAAGGAAGAACGTCGAAAAGGAAAGATCCAACTCATCGACGCAACGGGCATGAAATCCCCTCTGCGTAAGAACATGGGTAAAAAGAACTGCGAGTTCTCCCCTGAAATCCGCAAAGAGATCATGCGTGTCTTCATGGAAATGGAGCAGAGCGAAATCAGCCGCATCTTCGAAAACTCCGAGTTCGGTTACTGGTCTATCACGGTGGAGCGCCCGCTCCGTTTGCGTGTCGACCTCACGAGAACCGTTCCGGCATCGGCACTGAATGATGCTGAGCGTACCTTATACGACGCCGCCATAACCATGCTTCCAAAGAAAACACCGCTGGACGATTGGAAGGCCTTTGCGAAAGCAACGAAGCTGAAAGCCGCACTGCTGAAAAAGGTGCGTCCGTATATCACGGAAAAAGACCCGAAGGCAAAACCCATCGAGGGAGAGGCAGACACAGACCTACGCGACACAGAAGTCGTGCCGTTTACTTATGATGGCGGTATTACCGCATTCATGGAAAACGAAGTCATCCCCTATTCCGCAGATGCCTATGTCGACGAGAAGCAGACAACAATCGGTTATGAGATCAGCTTCACGAAATACTTTTACAAGCCGGTGGAACTTCGCAGCATGGCGGACATCCTCGCTGACTTAAAAAAACTTGAATCCGAAACCGACGGCATGATGGCAGAGATTCTCGGAGGACTGAAACAATGAGGTATGAGGAGTATAGGCCAACAATATATGACTGGTTACCAGAGATTCCGGTACATTGGAAAGGTAAAACAATTCGTTCCATAACAACTGTTAGTAGCGAAAAACGTGGTGATAGAGAAGCCGTCTTGCTTTCGGTGTACCGTGAGTATGGAGTGGTTATCAAATCGTCCAGAAACGATAATCACAATGTCGAAAGTGAGGATTTAAGTAACTATAAAATGGTTTATGCGGGCGACCTTGTTATGAACAAAATGAAAATGTGGCAAGGCTCTCTAGGCGTGTCTAAATATGACGGTGTAGTTAGCCCCGCATATATAGTTTGTCATATTACTGATGATTCTATGAATCGTCATTATTTACATATGCTTCTTCGTTCACCGCTCTTTAAAACATATTACAACAGAGTCTCATACGGTGTTCGTGTAGGACAGTGGGATATGCGATATGCTGATTTTAAGTGCTTAGAGATTCCTGTCCCTCCCCGCACCGAGCAAGACCAGATTGTCCGCTACCTCGACTGGCAGGTATCGAAGATAAACAAGTTGATTACAGCGAAGAAACACGAAATAAGTGTGCTTGAAGAAGAGCGACAAGCATTGATAGATACGCTTGTATTGCGCTCTCCGTACGACACTCAAATGAAAAGCATAAAGCTCTCGTGGGATGCTTCTATCCCCTCAACCTGGAGCTCGTGCAAGTTTAATCAAGTTTTTAACTTTGGTAAGGGACTCGCAATAACAAAAGCCAACCTGCTTCCTTCTGGTATTCCTGTAATAAGCTACGGACAAGTACATTCGAAAACAAATAAAGGTACGGGTTTAAACGATTCCCTTATTCGCTATGTAAGTGACAAATATGTTTCCAGTTCGCCTAATTCACTTGTTCATGAAGGTGACTTCATTTTTGCCGACACATCTGAAGATTTTTTGGGTGTTGGTAATTGCGTGTATGTTGACTGCGATAACACTCTTTTAGCAGGCTATCACACAATAATTGCTCATCCAAAGGATAAAACCAAAAGGCGCTTTCTTGCTTATTTGTTTCTTTCCTCTGCTTGGAGGAATAGTTTAAGGAAACAAGTAAATGGCGTTAAAGTGTACAGCATTACACAGCGTATGCTTAAAAATACCTGTGTAATACTGCCACCTCAAGAAGAGCAGGCTGAAATTGTCAAAGTCCTCGATACACAATGTACCAGAATAGATGCGTTGACAAACGCTATTCGCACCGAAATTGAAAATCTTCAGGAATGTCGTACTCGCATCATTTCCGATGTCGTAACCGGACAAATTGATGTCCGTGGCATAGAAGTCCCCGACTTCGAGATGGTTGAGGAAACCGACGAACCCACTGATGAAGAGGATGTCTCGGATGAAGCTGAAGACCAGGAAGAGGAATAAATGGCAGAGAACATGAATACGAGTGCCCTCGAGAATCAAGGAGAAATCGTCATCTACCAGACTGACGAGGGCTCCACCAAAATCGACGTCCGGTTTGTGGATGAGACTGTATGGCTCACGCAACAGCAAATGGCAGAGTTATTCCAATCGTCAAGAACCAATATCATAGAGCATATTCAACACATCTATGAAGAAGGCGAACTGGATGAAAGCGCAACCTGTCGGAAATTCCGACAAGTTCGTTCTGAGGGAAATAGGCAGGTAACAAGAGAAATCCCCTACTACAATCTCGACATGATTATCTCCCTTGGCTATCGCGTAAAATCCGGAATTGCCACACATTTCCGACGCTGGGCAACCGAGCGCTTGAAGGAATATATGATTAAGGGCTTCACCCTGGACGATGAGCGCCTTAAGAGGCTTGGCGGCGGAAACTACTGGAAAGAGCTTCTGGATCGTATCCGTGATATCCGCTCTTCCGAAAAGGTGCTGTACCGTCAAGTGCTTGATCTTTACGCAACGAGCGTGGACTATGACTCGAAGAGTTCTGAAGCAGTAGCATTCTTCAAGATGGTGCAGAACAAGTTGCATTATGCCGCTCACGGTCATACTGCCGCCGAGGTTATTTATGAACGGGCTGATGCTTCAAAACCGTTCATGGGGCTTACTTCTTTTTCAGGCGATTTTCCTACCGCCAAAGACATCGGTATCGCCAAAAATTATCTTAGCGGCGACGAGTTGAAGATACTGAACAACCTTGTATCCGGTTATTTCGATTTCGCAGAGGTTCAGGCAATGCGCCATAATCCTATGCACATGAGCGATTATGCGACGCATCTTGACAATGTTTTGCGTACCACCGGGGAGAAACTGTTGGAAGGAGCAGGTACCGTCAGCCATCAGGCCGCACTGGAAAAAGCAAAAGCGGAGTATAAAAAATTCCAAGTGCAAAATCTCTCTCCTGTTGAAGAAGCTTACTTGCAGACCATAAGGGATATGGAGAAAACCGCAAAGAAAAAAGCCAGGGAGGAATGACGCATGGCCTTTACTAACACAAAAGAAAACGGTCTGGAAACCCTCATTGTAAAATGGCTGGTCGAGCATAACGGTTACGAACAGGGCACCAACGAAGACTATAACCGTGAATATGCGGTCGATGAAACGCGACTGTTCCGCTTCCTGCGGGATACCCAACCGGAGGCAATGGAAAAGTTGGGCGTGTTCAAGGCTGACATCAAAAGGAAGCAATTTCTGAACCGGTTGCAGGGAGAGCTGGCCAAACGGGGTATTATTGACGTGCTTCGCAACGGCATCAAAGTTTACCCGGTAGACCTTATCATGTTTTATCTGACGCCGACCGAGAATAATACCAAGGCGAAGCTCATGCATGAGAAGAATATCTTCAGCGTCACAAGGCAGCTTCAATATTCAATGGATGCCACCCGTCTGGCGCTGGACATGTGCCTATTTATCAACGGCTTGCCGGTCATCACCTTCGAACTCAAGAATCAGCTAACCAAGCAGGATGTGGACGATGCCGTCGAGCAATATAAAACCGACCGTGACCCGCATGAGTTGTTGTTCCAGTTTATGCGCTGTATGGTGCATTTTGCTGTTGACGACGCCCGTGTGAAGTTCTGCACCAAGCTCGCGGGGAAAGAGAGTTGGTTCTTGCCCTTCGACAAGGGGTATAAAGACGGCGCAGGCAACCCGCCTAATCCCGACGGCATCATGACCGACTATCTCTGGAAGGACATCCTCTCCAAGAGGAAACTCTGCCGTATCATCGAAAACTACGCCCAGGTTGTAGAATCCGTCGATAAGAAAACGAAGAAGAAAAAAGTGGCGCAAATTTTCCCACGCTACCATCAACTCGATGTGGTGGAAAAACTCCTTGCGGATGTGCGCGAGAACGGAATCGGCAAGCGGTATCTCATCCAGCACAGCGCAGGTAGCGGCAAATCCAACTCCATAGCATGGCTTGCCCATCAGCTTATTACGCTGGAGAAGGACGGGCACCCGATGGTTAATTCCGTCATCGTTGTCACCGACCGCCGCATCCTGGACAAACAGATACGCGACACCATCAAGCAGTTCATGCAGGTCGGCAATATCGTCGCATGGGCGGAGCGTTCCGGCGAGCTACGAGACGCCATCAAGAGCGGTAAGCGTATCATCGTCACCACGATAGAGAAATTCCCGTATATTGTCCCGGATATCGGTGCGGAACATAAGGACCACAAGTTCGCCCTGTTGATTGACGAAGCGCACTCTGGGCAGAGCGGGCGTAATTCCGCACAGATGAACCTCGCCCTCTCCGGTCTTGCCTCCGAAGACGAGATGGACAACGAGGATAAAATCAACGTGATGATGGAAGGGCGCAAGCTACTGAACAATGCAAGTTATTTTGCCTTTACCGCCACACCGAAGAACAAGACGCTGGAAACCTTCGGCACGGCCTACCAAGACGGCGACAGTATCCGCTACCGTCCGTTCCATGTCTACACGATGAAACAGGCAATCCAAGAGGGCTTCATCCTCGACGTCCTCAAATATTACACCCCCATCGACAGCTACTACAAGCTTATGAAGACCGTTGAGAACGACCCGATGTTCGACAAGAAGCGGGCGCAGAAGAAGCTACGGGCATTTGTTGAAAGCGATAGTTATACCATCTCGCAGAAAGCCGAGATGATGGTGGCACATTTCCACGAGCAGGTCATTGCCAAATGTAAAATCGAAGGACAAGCCCGCGCGATGATTGTCACATCCAGCGTTTCACGCTGTGTGGAATACTACTATGCAGTGAGCAAGTGCCTCGCATCGCGCCATAGCCCGTACAAGGCGATCGTGGCGTTCTCCGGCGAACATAAATACCAAGGACAGGAACCGGCCCTGACCTCGGCGGCGATAAACGGCTTTGCCGATGCAGAGATACCCGACCGCTTTGAAGAAGACCCGTATCGTCTCCTCATCGTCGCGGATATGTTTCAGACCGGCTTCGACGAGCCGTTACTCCACACCATGTACGTGGACAAGATGCTTTACGACATCAAGGCGGTGCAAACGCTTTCCCGCTTGAATCGCTCCCATCCCAAGAAGTACGACACCTTCGTGCTGGACTTTGCCAATAAGACAGCCACGATCGAAGAAGCGTTTTCACGCTATTATCGCACTACTATCCTCTCCGGCGAAACCGACCCCAATAAGCTGTATGACATCATTGCGCTCATGGAGGGTTATCAGGTCTATTCGCAGAAAAACGTAGACACGCTGGTTGACCTGTACCTGAATGGCGCAGACCGCGACAAGCTCGACCCGTTTCTGGACACCTGCACCGCTGTCTACAAAGAGCTTGAGACCGACGACCAAATCAAATTCAAGAGCGCGGCAAAAGCCTTCTGCCGCACATACGGTTTTCTCGGTGCGATTCTACCATACGGAAACGCGGAATGGGAGAAACTGTCCATATTTCTAAATCTGCTCATTCCAAAGCTGCCGTCACCCCAGGATGACGACCTTTCGAAAGGAATTCTTGAGGCAATCGATCTTGACAGTTATCGCCTTGAGGCACAAGAGTCCCTGTCCATCAAGCTCGAGGACAAGGACTCCGAAGTAGCCCCTGTTCCTGCCGGGAAAGTCGGTCACCTCGTGGGTCCTGAGATGGATCGGCTTTCCGCCATCCTCTCCGCATTTAACGATATGTTTGGCAACATCAACTGGAACGATGCCGACAACATTCGCAGACAGATTCTCGAAATTCCTGCAATGGTATCCAAGGATGAACGTTATCAGAATGCTATGAAAAACTCTGACGCACAGAACGCTCGTATGGAAAGTGAGAGAGCTCTACAGCAGGTCATTTTTGCAATCATGTCCGATAATATGGAGCTGTTTAAACAGTTTCAAGATAATCCATCCTTCAAGAAATGGCTGTCTGATATGGTATTTAACATGACCTATGATCCAACTAAGGAAGCCTCAAAAAAGGTAATTAAGTATTCAGATTTAATGTCGGAACAGACTATCCACATGGTTGCTGATAATGGCGCACCGAAAAGATAATTATAGAAAAATCAGTATTGGCTGTTTATTGCTAGCCTGACGATTAGATTAAGGAGTTAGAATATGGATGCCACAAAAGGAAACATATACGCCATACTAAATGGCAACAAACAATTTCTGATACCGGTCTACCAGAGGTTCTACAGTTGGGAACAAGCACAGTGTCAGAGGCTGTGGAATGACATTGTGTCAATGCAGAAACAACAGAAGATTGGCCACTTTGTAGGTTCAATCGTTAATATTGCAGAGCAGGCAATGCCAACCGGTGTACAGAAATTCATGATAATTGATGGTCAACAGCGAATGACAACACTGACTCTCCTGTTGATTGCACTCAGAGATTATGCAATCAAGCACCCTGAAGATGGAACCATCAATGCAGTTCGTATTGACAATATGCTTTTAAAGAACGCCTATGAAGTTGGAAGTGAGCAGTACAAACTGTTACTCACGGAAATGGATCGAGATGTTCTTATTGCGCTTATTGAACGGAAGCCACTGATGCCAGGTCTGGAATCTAGAATTCTGACAAATCTCAAGTTTTTCTCTGACCAGATTGAGAAAAAGGAAATTAGTCCGGCGGAGGTGTATGAGTCTATCGGAAAGCTACAGATCGTCAACATCACACTCGACCGTAGTATAGATGACGCACAAGCCATTTTTGAAAGTCTGAACTCTACAGGAAAGGAGCTGTCCGAGTCTGACCTGATCCGCAACTATGTCCTAATGGGACTGAAACCTGATGAACAGACAACCATCTACAGTAATTTGTGGAGGCCAATGGAGCTTTTGTTCGAATACGAAAACCAAGACACTATCATGGACCGTTTCTTCCGTGATTACCTGACTATGAAGCAAGGCCGAATTCCGAGGATTGATCATGTTTATGAGGAATTCAAGTTGTATCATCTGAATTGCGAGTTTGGGACTATTTCTGAGCTTTGCCAAGACCTGTACAACTATGCTTCCATCTATACTGATATGGTATTTGTAAGAAGCACGAATCCGGCCCTCAAGAAGCTGTACAGAGACATTAGCGACATGCGAATGGAGGTCGCATTCCCGTTCCTGCTTAAGGTCCACAGCGATTGTCGAGAGCATATTATTGATGAAGCAACACTGGTTGAAATCATCGGTATGAGCATCAGCTATGTTTTCAGAAGGAATGTATGCGAGATTCCGACGAACTCATTGAACAAGACCTTTGCAACGCTGAAGAACGAAATCCGTCAGGACGACTATCTACGTTCCATCAAGGCGTTCTTCATCATGAGGGACGATTATAAGGAATTCCCGGATGACGAAAAGTTCAAGAATGCCTTTATTTCAAGAGATGTCTATAATATGCGTGCCCGCAACTTCATACTGAGTCACCTTGAGAACTACAACAACAAGGCACCAATTACCATTGAGAACTTTACTATTGAACATATAATGCCACAGAATGCTAATCCGAAGGATGAATGGAAGCAAGCTCTAGGTGCTTCATGGAAGGAAGTCCAGAAGACGTATCTGCATACGATAGGAAACCTGACTCTTACAGCTTATAACTCAGAAATGAGTGATAACTGGTTCATGGATAAGATGAATATGGAAGGTGGCTTCAAAGAGAGTGCACTCCGTCTCAACAGTTATGTTGTAAAGCAAGAAACATGGAACGAGGATAAAATTAAAGAGCGTGCTGGTCAGCTTGCTGATAAGGCGATTCAGATATGGCCATATCCTCAGCTGACAGATGAGGAGTTGGAGCCTTATATTACAGCGGTTAAGGAACCGCAGGGATATACCATTGACGCTTATGATTTGAACGAAACTACAAGACCATTGTTTGATGCTTTGGACCGCCGAATCTTGAATGTTGGCGCTGGTGCCAAGAGAGAATTCAAGAAACTGTATGTAGCCTATAAGTTGGAAACGAACTTCGTGGATATTGTTTTCCAGAAGCAACGTCTTAGAGTATCCCTCAATATGAAATTCAATGAGATCAAGGACCCAAAAGGTATATGCCGAGATATTACTGGCTTAGGCCGGTGGGGCAATGGCGATGTCGAAGTGTACTTTGAGCACTTGAGTGACATCGACGATATCATGAATCTGGTTGAACAGTCTTACAACAAGCAGTTAGACGAATAAAAAAGGGGTTGCAGTGCCAGTCCGATATGAATCAGTGACACTGCTTTTTTCAGTCTTTACGATACCACGGAGTAGTATACCCATCGGCTCTCAACTTGATGCCAGGTAGCCACTCCGGGGTGCGTCCCATCCTTAGGCTTATCTCCTCTACTGAGACATCCATCGGACACTCGATTATCAGCTCATCGTGCACATGACCAACAATGAACTCTGCCCTCAAGCTTCTCATCGCTTCTGCCAAGATATCCCGACTGGTGGCCTGGACTATGTTCTCCACGAACTTCGGGCCATAAGATTCAAGACGTTCCCATTTCTTGGTTCCCCCAATCCCTTCATAAGTGACTGACTCACTGTCGTACTTGTTAAGCTCAATCCTAGGTTTCACATAGGAGAGTTTTCTTCCAGAAGGCAGGGTTATGAATAGCATGCCATGCTGACAGTTGAAGTTGATATTTCCAACATTTGTGGGTGTTCTCAGCCTTACAGCTTCCTTGATTGCCTCGTCAACTTCCCACCATAATCTTACGATGTTGGGATTGGCGGATCTCCAAGATGATACCAGCGGCTGAAGCTCCTCCTCCTTCAACCCCATATCCAGCGCTCCCATCGCAGTCAGAGCACCAACGCTACCTCCGTAACCCAAAGCGAGCTCGGCTATTTTGCCTTTCTGCCTTAAATGACTATTCTGACCATGTTTCTCCACAGGAACCTTGAACATGGCTGATGCCGAGGCACAGTAGATGTCTCCGTTATTGGTAAACACATCAAGCCTCCACTGCTCACCCGCCAGAAACGAGAGCACCCTCGCCTCGATAGCAGAGAAGTCCGAGACGATGAACTTGTAACCTTTCCTGGGAATGAATGCCGTTCTGATGAGCTGCGACAACGTGTCTGGTATATCCTCATAAAGAATCTCGGTGGCTTCATAATCCCCCGCTTTCACCATGTTCCTTGCAGTCTCCAAATCAGGAATGTGGTTCTGAGGCAGATTCTGAAGCTGGATGCTTCTACCAGACCATCGGCCTGTGCGGTTTGCTCCATAAAAGAAGAACATTCCCCTGGCCCTTCCATCAGAACACACCGTGCGCTGCATGGCCTGGTACTTGCTCACCGACGACTTGGCCAGCTGCAGCCTCAGAGCCAGGACATCCTGTATCTCAGAAGGAGCTGTCTTGATAAGCTCAGCCACCGCTTTCTTCCCGAGGGTCTCCGCTTCAACACCATGCTCAGCGAGCCAGCTTTTCATCTGGGCGACACTGTTTGGGTTGTCCAGTGCGGTCATGCCCTGGAGCTTCTGTGTAAGCTCAGTCTTGGATCTCTGGTCGAATGCTATGGCGTTCTCGACAAGGCCCATGTCAATGAGTATTCCCCGGTCGTTTATCATCTGGTCCAGATGGTACTCATCCCACACGAAATCAGGCACAGGGTACTTGGAAAGCCTGTTCTGGATTCCGACCTCGGTGTCCACATCGCGGATGTTGTATTTCTTGAACATCGCCCATTTGTCAGGAGCATGATTAGGGAGATTCCTTTGCCTTCCTCCGTTGGTAATGGTAGGAGAGCATGGCACACAGAAATACCTGATGAGGTCCTTTCCCTCGGAGAGTTTCTGCTCGTCAAGCTTCAGGACCTTTCCCACTCCATCAAGCGACAACGGCAACCCGTTGTACGCGGACCATACCAGTGTGCAGCGCCAGGATGCCGGGTCCAGGAAACCCTCCAGCGCCTCATCCGAATTATCATAACCTATGAAATAATCGGGGTGATGGCGACGAATCCAGCGTGAGAGGCATACACGCTCGAATGAAGCGTTGAAGGCCCACTTGGTCACTTCCTTGCTCGCTATCGCCTCCAACAGCCATGTCGGAACATTCTCTCCTCTGGCAAGGTCTATAGTGTCGGCCTTCTCCCCGTTGATGGAGTAGCCTATGAGAAGGATCTCAAAGGCGGGAGACTCCGAATAGCGATAGACCCCGCTCTTGCGGAGGTCGACGTCACTGTACGTCTCAATGTCGATTCCCAATGAATTTATTTTTTCCATCCGAATTCCTTTCTGTGTTTTATTTTACCAATTGTGTTTTGACTGACATCATACATCTTGGATAGCTCAGCACCCGTTATACCCGTAAAAAGGCCGAACCTGATTGCTTCAACATCGTCTAAGCAAAGTTTTCTCCAGGCCTTCCCTTGATAAAAGACATCAAGTATGTTTTCTCGCCTTGTTCCATATCTCAAATTGCATAACCTGTTATCTTTTGGATTCCCATTGTTGTGAAGAACCTCCATTCCATTTGAGGGTGGTCCAATAAATGCCAATAAAATCAATTGATGTACAGGTTTTCCGGGCGTACCTCTTCCCAGAATGACGGAAACATGACCGCATTTACAGTATTGCCCGGGTTTCAGTATTCGACTGGGAACCTTTCGTAAAAAAGGCTTTCCAGAGCGGCTTTTCCACAGTGTTTCCCGTTCTAAGCTCTTTATCCTTCCATATGTACTTGCTTGGTATTTGCCCTCATATCCGGGTATATCTTTCCATAATTCCATGGTTACGCTCCACTAAGTGAAAAGCCGGGCGACCAAGGAGATGAGGCCACCCGGCAAGAGAGAGAGACTCTAGGCGAGGAAATCGTCCTCATCCTCGGTCGCAAAATCATCCTCAGCCCTGGACTTGCCTCCGAGAGGTTCGCCGTCGGCAATCTTCTGGAGGTTGTTCAGGCTGCAAGCGATGCCCTTGTTCCCGTTGGTGTTGAAGGCGTAGAAGGTGATCGAGGCCCTTCCGTAGACTCCGGAATAAACCTCCGCCCTGTCGATGATGGGCTGAAGGTCACGGTCCACAATCTGCGGAGCCAGCTTGCTGTTGGCGTTGACGAAATACGCGTCTGCGTATGCCGGGTCATCGGCCTTTTCCCTGTCACCGTCACGAAGCGGGTTCTTGATGAGCTCAAGAGGCGGTACGCTCTTGCCGTTGCCCTTGAGCTTGGACTCGCCGTCCTTGTACGCAGCCTGGATGGCGGCCCTGATTCTGGCAACCGTCCTGGTATCCGACTTCGGGATGATCAGGGACACGGAGTACTTGGGCTCGCTGCCCTCGATGCTCTTGGGCTCCCATGCGTTGACGTAGCTCCATCTTGTGTCGATGCCGGTGACCACCTTCATTGGGTTGGCCTGTTTTGTCTTAGTGTTTGTCATGATTTTCCTCCTCATTGACAACTGTTTTGAAATCTTCTTTCGCTGTATCCAAAGCCGGACGCTTGTCTGATTGGCTGACCAGCGTCGGCTTGCCCGGTGCCTTGCAGACAAGGCTCCCCAGGACTTCCTCAAATCTCTTCCTTCCAAGAAGCGCCGTCATGGCGGTGATGCCGTAGACCTTCTTCTCGTAAGGGTCATAACCAGCCTCGGTGACGGCCTTGGCCGCCTCTTCCTCGCTGGTGTACTTGCGTACCGACCGTCCTTCCACGACCTTGAAACCGTCGTAGTGCTTTCCGGACAACGCTTCCTTCAGGGCGAATTCCTTGATGTCATCTGCCCAGGTGACAAGGGCGTCTATCCTGCCAAGAATGGCAGCGATTTCTGTGTCATCAAGGCTTTCAGGCATCTGGAAGTCATAGCGTGCGAGCTCAAGATTGAACTCAGCCCTAGCCCTGCAGACAGCTTTGGCCTTGCAGAACCTGCAGTGTTCTCCCGCCACGAATTCACCGTTGCCGTCGATGGCAAGCTTGGCAACCGGTACCAGTTTCTCATTGGCCCAGGAAAGAAGCTCATCGCGTGTGATGGTCCATGTGCTGACGTTCTCACGCCTTGGCTGGAATACCGTCATGCTGACGGAGTCGATGTCGTAAAGCGAGTCGACGAGCTCCAAGGCACCGAGGGCGTAACAGAGCATCTGCGGATTACCCTTGGACTCCACCATGACTCCAAAACCGTACTTGAAATCCACAACGTGCATGTGGCCGTCAGCGACGATTACGCAATCACCATACCCGTAGCCGGACGGAATGTAGGTGGACAGATCAAGCTTCTGCTCTATCATCACCATCGGGTCAGGACAGGTTTCCTTGAGCTTGGCCAGGGTGTCCATGACGAACGACGCATAGTCGTCGCTACAGGATTCCATCTCGGCATCGTAGAAACCAAGGTCAGGCCTCGGGTCCACGGCATCCATCCCAAGCGCCTTCTTGAGCTTGAACTCGCAAAGGCTGTGGGCATCTGTGCCCTCCTTGGCGTACGGGCTCTCCTCGTCGGGAAACTGGGAGGAGAACTTCGCCGACGGGATGCAGGCCATCCACATGTGAGCCGAGGACGGAGAAAGCAATGCGTGAACGCTACCTGGCATTGATGAGCCTCCTCGCATCCCAGAGAAAAGAGGCATAATGCTCTTCCTTGAGGTCCTCCATGCTTGTGGCGAACTGATGCTCAAACAAGGCGTTCAGCTGTCCGGCATTGGGACCAGCCTTGATGGCTTCCACCACGCTGTTGATCTCATCCGCTGAAATCTTCCTGCAGTATTCCTCAGCGTCAGTGACCAGGGACGAATAATCCTCTTCCTTGATCTCGGAGAGCTTGGTAGCCCCATGCTTGGCCAGAAGCATCTTCACCGTTGATGTGAAACCCTCTCGGGCTTTGCCCGCGATGATGGTCCGCACTTCCGTAAACGTGTATTTCTTCTCCGGTTCCGTCGTATTGTCCGGTGCGCTCTCAATAAGGTCCGGCTGCTCCGAGTCCGCGATGCGAATCTCCAGCTGTCCTATCACCTTCTGAAGCTCAGCGCTTGCGTCCTTCAGTTTCTGGATGATGTCCTCATACCCTTTCTCGTCTTTCATGATTGACTCCTCTTTGCGCTTTTCTCTTCGGATTGTTCGTTCTGATTCTCGTTGCCAGTCTCTTGGCGACAACACTGATGGCAATCAGCGTGTCCACCAGCTCCTCGTTGTCTTTTCTAGGTCCGTATCTTTGGGGTTCCATTCTCTGTTCCGTCCTTTGTCCAAAATCTCAGGAGCTTTCTGCCCCTCAATAGTCCCAGGACAGCGCCGGATGAGATGGCCGGTAGAAAAGTGAAAAAAAACTTGAAAATCGTACTTCGGGCGAAAAAACAGAGAATCTTTTGAAAAGCACCGGCCATTTGTCTTCCTGCTGTCCTGGGACTGATAGGGGGAATTAAGTCCTCCGAGTTCATTTCAATGGAGGCGCATATGGGCACAAAGCACGCGCTCACGCAAGAGAGGGTCATAGTCGTAACGGACGAAACCCGAAACAAGGAAGGGTATCTGGACATGGTCCCCTTCCTGGCAATCAAGGACATGGCAAAGAAAGAAAGCAGGAAGGGACAGAAGACGTTCGGCTTCAGGCCCGTGGTATACATATGCTCCCCTTACTCAGGAGACGTGGAGTCCAACACGGAGAAAGCCAGACGCTACAGCCGCTTCGCAGTGGACAAGGGGATGATCCCGTTCGCCCCTCACCTTCTCCTTCCTCAGTACATGAGCGAGGAGAACGAGCGCGACCTGGCCCTTTTCATGAGTTCGGTGTTCCTGGACAAATGCGCCGAGCTCTGGGTGTTCGGAAACAAGGTGTCCACCGGCATGGCCGGTGAGATACAGAGGGCCAAGCTCAAGGACAAGACGGTCAGGCACTTCGACGAGAACCTCAACGAGACCAAGGGCATTGATGCCGTCACCAAACAGGAGGCCTTGATATGAACTTCACACTTTCATTGGCCAAATGCACCGGGAACGCCCAGAACTGCCAGTATCCAATCCATAAGGAGATCAAGTCAGAGGATGACCTGAAAGAAGCCGTCGCCTACGACCATGTGGCGGGAACCTTCAGGACGGACTACCGCAGCATAGGGAATTTCCAAGACGCCGATTGCGTCATCATGGACTGCGACAACGACCACACCGATGACAGCGCATCCTTCATCACCCCGGAGCATCTTATGGAAGCTCTCCCTGATGTCTCTTTCGCATATGTGCCCAGCAGGAACGACGGGAAGGCAAAAGGCAACAAAGGTCCGAGGCCTAGAGGGCACTACTACTTTCCTATCATCCCCATCTCTGATGCGGAGGAATATGCCGCGCTGAAGAGACACATCCATGACATCTTTCCCTTCTTCGACGAAAACGCCCTGGATGCCGCCAGGTTCCTCTTCGGTTCCGCTTCCGGGAATGTTTTCTGGAACGAAGGCTGGATGACCATAGACCAGGCGCTTGATAGCACAGAAGCGGAAAGCAATGGCCATCAGGAACAGACCTCGGCTGTCATACCCGAGGGCAGGCGCAACAACACACTCTCGCACTTTGCCGGGAAAGTGCTCAAGCGCTTTGGCGACTGCGAAAGAGCCCATGCACTCTTCATGGAGGAGGCGGCCAAGTGCGACCCTCCCATGGAGGATTCGGAGCTTGCGACAATATGGGCCAGCGCGTCCAGGTTCTACCTGAACAAGGTCTCAAAGCAGGATGGTTACATCAATCCTACGGTCTATAATTCCGTACTGGGAATTGTAGGAAGCCTTAAGCCAGAGGATTACTCGGATATCGGGCAGGCCAAGGTACTCTCCAGAGAATACTTGGATGAGCTCAGATACACCGATGCCACCGACTACATCCGCTTCAACGGCGAGTTCTGGGAGGAATCCCGCCAGCTCAGCATTGGAGCCGCAGAAGAATTCCTGGACCTCCAGTTGGAAGATGCAAACGAGGCTGTGGAGTTCGCATATGAAAAGCTCATGGATTCGGGAATGACCGAGGAGAAACTGTCCGAAAAGAAGAACAAGATAGAGGAAGACCTGGATGAGGAGACACTGAAAGCCTACAGGCATTATCTGGGAACACTTGCCTACCAGGCGTTCGTCCTGAGGAGACGAGATTACAAGTTCATCGTGTCCGCGCTCCAGGCCGCCAAGCCCATGTTGGCGATGAAGGTGTCCGAGCTTGACAGCGACCCCTATCTTCTCAACGTCCCGGGTTCCACCTACGACCTCAGAAAAGGCCTTGACGGTTCGCAACCAATCAGCCCCGATGACTTCATTACCAAGCAGGCGGTGGTCGCACCCGGGGAGAAGGGCGTGCAGGAATGGCAGGATGTCCTGGACCTTTTCTTCTGCTCCGATAAGGACCTCATAGCGTACGTCCAACAGATAGTAGGTCTTGCCGCGGTCGGAAAGGTTTATTTCGAGGCCCTCATCATTGCCTACGGGGAAGGCTCCAACGGCAAGTCCACCTTCTGGAACACCATCTCAAGAGTGCTGGGAAGCTACAGCGGCTCGATTTCGGCAGACGCGCTCACCGTGGGATGCAAACGCAACGTGAAACCTGAGATGGCCGAGCTCAAAGGCAAGAGACTGATAATCGCCGCTGAGCTTGAGGAAGGCATGAGGCTCAACACCTCTGTCATCAAGCAGCTTTGCTCCACGGATGAGATATCCGCCGAGAAGAAGTACAAGGACCCCTTCCGTTTCACCCCGAGCCACACGCTGGTGCTGTACACCAATCACCTTCCACGAGTGGGAGCCAACGATTCCGGCACCTGGAGGCGCCTCATCGTCATACCGTTCAACGCCACCATCAAGGGCAACGGCGACATCAAGAACTTCTCGGACTATCTGGTCAGGGAGGCCGGTCCGGCCATCATGACATGGATTATCCAGGGCGCGCAGAAGGCCATATCGAACGGCTTTCACATCGACCCTCCGCTCTGTGTCCGCAAGGCCATAAACGCATATCGCGAGAGCAACGATTGGCTGGGTAGCTTCCTGGACGATTGCTGCAGCGTCTCAAAGGAGCTGATTCAGAAGTCGGGCGAACTGTACCAGTCCTACCGGGCGTACTGCCTGCGAAACGGGGAGTTCACACGCAACACCTCTGATTTCTACACCGCATTGGAGACCGCCGGCTTCAAGCGCAAGAAGACCCAGGATGGCTCGATGGTGTACGGGCTGCAGGTAAAGGAGGACGTCCTTGACTAGCGTTTTCCTAACTCGTGGTGTGGGAGTGTTTGAGCAAAGTGGTTTGGCATTATGCCAGTCATCGACTGTCATTAAGCCCAAAATGACGGTCCATGATGGTCTCCACTATAAAGTCCCTTTAGGGCTGTTTTTCACCAAAAATTGCCCTATAGAGGACTTTACGCCAGAACCGTCATTGACCGTCATGGGCACCAGCAGGAAAGGGACTTTGATGAGGGAAAAAGAGATTGAGAGGGCCTTGGCCACAGAGGTCAAGAAGCGTGGAGGACTGGCCATCAAGCTGGTCACACCCACACTTGACGGGATGCCCGACCGCCTGGTCCTGATGCCAAACAGCAAGGTCGGATTCGTGGAGGTGAAGGCTCCTGGCTTAAAGCCAAGAGCGCTTCAATTGGCAAGACACAGGATGCTGAGAAACCTTGGGTTCCAGGTGTTCGTTCTGGATGACAAGACCCAGATAGGAGGGATGCTTGATGCAATACAGACCACATGATTACCAGAGCTATGCCACCGCCTTCATCGAGGCTCATCCGGTGTCCGCCGTGTTCCTTGATTGCGGACTGGGCAAGACCGTGATCACCCTCACAGCCCTCCACTCCCTGATGCTGGACAGCTTTGAGATACACAAGACCCTGGTCATCGCCCCTTTGAGAGTAGCCAGGGATACGTGGAAGGACGAGGTCTCCAAGTGGGACCACCTTTCCGACCTTCGCGTCTCGGTTGCCGTCGGCTCTGAGGATGAGAGGCTGACGGCCCTGGGGAAGAAAGCGGACATCTATGTCATCAACCGGGAGAACGTGCAGTGGCTCATAGAGGAGAGCAATCTTCCCTTCGACTACGACGCGCTGGTCATAGATGAGCTGTCCAGCTTCAAGAACCATCAGGCAAAGAGGTTCAAGGCCCTGATGAAGGTTCGTAGGTACGTCCGAAGGGTTATCGGCCTCACCGGTACACCGTCCTCCAACGGCCTGATGGACCTGTGGGCGGAGTTCCGTCTGCTTGATATGGGCGAGAGGCTTGGACGCTACATCGGCCAGTACCGCTCTGCCTACTTCACCCCGGACAGGCGCAACGCCCAGGTGGTCTTCAGCTACAAGGCGCTTCCGGGTAGTGAGGATGCCATCTACAACAAGATTGGAGACATCACCATCTCCATGCGGTCCACCGATTATCTTCAGATGCCCACCCTGGTCGAAAGCCGCTGCGGCGTGAGGATGTCCGACCATGAGAAAGACGCCTATGACGCACTGAAGAAGGATCTGGTCCTCTCGCTTCCCAACGGGGAGATAACCGCAGCCAATGCGGCTTCTCTTTCCGGCAAGCTCTGCCAGATGGCGAACGGCGCGATCTACACCGACGACGGTGGCAGCATCAACATCCACCACCGTAAGCTTGATGCCCTGGAGGACATCATCGAGGCCGCAAACGGCAAACCGCTACTGGTAGCGTACTGGTTCCGTCACGACCTCGAGAGAATCACTAGCAGGCTCAAGACGATGAAGGTTTCCTTCCAGTGTCTGGACTCCGCTTCCAGCATCGCAAAGTGGAACCATGGCGAGCTTCCGGTGGCCCTCATACACCCGGCCTCCGCTGGACATGGACTCAATCTCCAGGCAGGCGGGAGCCATCTGGTGTGGTTCGGCCTGACATGGAGCCTCGAGCTCTACCAGCAGACCAATGCCAGGTTGTGGCGTCAGGGTCAGAGCTCAAACACCGTGGTCATCCAGCACATCGTGACGGAGGGGACGATCGACGAGCGGATTCTCAAGGCTCTTGATGGAAAACAGAAGACCCAGGACGCGCTTCTTGATGCGGTCAAGGCCGAGATTGGAGGCATGTATGGAAAGGAATGAGTCATGGAAATGCCTGGCGACCGCCATAGCCATCCAGGCGGTGAAGGACTGGCGGAAGGCCCAGGAACAGCTGGCCATCGACCCGCGCTCCGAGTTCGCGATACACACCTGCGACGAGGTGGGAAGGTTCTTCAAGGGACAATGGTACCAGACGCTATGCGAAGTCAACCCAGGCATCGTAGGCATGGCACAGAAGGAGGGAATAGCAGTATGAACACGAAGGAATACCTGTCACAGGCATTCGTACAGGACAGGAAGATAAGGTACAAGGAAAAGCAGCTGGAAGCGCTGAAATCGCACAACGGCTATTGTTCCCCCGTCATCAGCGATTTGCCGAAGGGCTCCCCCTCGGTACTCTCCGCCGTCGAGCGGACGGCCCTCAAGCTCATGGACCTGGAGGAGTACATCTGCAAGCAAATTGATGAGCTGGTAAGGTTGGAGAACGAGATACAGGGCGTCATCTCCCAGGTGAACAATCCCGAGTACGAGACCGTCCTTGAGATGAGGTACCTCTCCTTCATGAGCTGGAACGAGATCACCACCCGAATGGGTTATGCCTCCAACTACGTGTTCGAGGTCCATCGCAGGGCATTGGACATGGTAAGGGTGCCATAAACCTTAGTAAAACACACTTGAACGTAGTCTCACCAACATGAGATTATATAATCAGAGAAAAGCATGAGAGCTCGGAGAAATCCGGGCTCTTGTCATATTGATGCGGCGCGTATGGTCCGGCTCCCCTGAACAGGGAAAGCCCCTATGCAGAAGCACACAGTTTTCCCCTGCAATGGGGATATGTTCCCTGAACAGGGGAAAAGCCACTTCAGAAGCACACAGCATTCCCCCGAACAAGGGAAGCAGGAAGGGACAAATGCCATACAGACCAAAGAGACCCTGCAGCCATCCGGGCTGTCCGAACCTCACGTATGGAAGATTCTGTCCTCTTCATGAGCAGCAGGAGACACTCAGGTACAACCAGTTCCAGCGCGACCCGGAGACAGCAGAGCGTTACGGCAAGGACTGGAGAAGAATACGCAAGTCATACCTGTCGGAACATCCTTTCTGCGAGGCCTGCCGGAAGGAAGGGAAAGCGACGGTCGCCACGATGGTCCACCACATCAGGCCGCTTCGAGAAGGCGGCACCAATGACGAGGAGAACCTGATGGCTCTTTGCAACGCCTGCCACTCCCGCCTCCACGCCCGGCGCGGAGACCGCTGGCATGACCGCTGATGTTTGATTAATCGAAGGAATCAATCGCAATCAATGGAATTTCTCACCATTTGGCGCCTCTTTTTAGGAAGGGGTGTATAAATCTCTACAGCATATAATCTTACAGCGGGCGGTGGGGCTTGCGTGGAAATTTCACTATTCAAACGGGGTATTGACCCCGACTTACAGGAACAGGACGTAACTCATGGCCAGGGATGGAACTAACCGTGGTGGAGCCAGGGTCGGCGCCGGCCGAAAACCCAAGGCTCTGTTTGAAAAAATCACAGAGGGCAAGGCGGAGCCGTTGACGCTCCCGGAACCCGCCGAGATCGACGGCGTGGACATGCCGCCAATAAAGGATTTTATGAAGGCTTCTCAGAAGTCTGGAAAAGACCTTTGTGCCGAGGATGTCTTCAAGTCCACATGGCTCTGGCTCAAGGCCAGGGGATGCGAGAGGCTCGTCAACCGGGCGCTCATCGACCAGTACGCCATGAGCGTGTCGCGTTGGATACAGTGCGAGGAATGCATCTCCGAGTACGGGTTCCTCGCCAAGCACCCGACGACCGGAGCCGCCATCGCCTCCCCTTATGTGTCGATGGCACAGAGTTTCATGAAACAGACGAACCAGACATGGTTCCAGATATACCAGGTGGTGAAGGAGAACTGCACCACCGACTACGGTGGGGCGAACCCGCAGGACGATCTGATGGAGAGGCTCCTCTCCGCAAGAAAAGGAAGATAAGGATGTTTGAGAAAGTGAACCCGTGCCATCCGGACAAGGTGGCTGATAGGATTGCAGGCGCCTTGGTGGATTTGGCTTACAAGAAAGAAACCAATCCAAGGATAGCGGTGGAGGTCCTCATCGGTCATGGCTGTTGCCATATCATCACCGAGACATCAGTGAAGCTGAACCATGATGATGTCTACGAGGCGGTCTACAGGATCACCGGTGCCCGGGACATCCACATCGATTATACGGAGGCTCCCCAGGACAGTCATCTTTCCGAGAACCAGAAGGAAGGCTTCAAGTGCGGCGACAACGGCATCTTCAAGGGTGTCCCCGTGACAAGGGAGCAGAGAAGCCTCTCGCTTCTGGCGAAAGCGCTCTACAAGGCGTTCCCCTATGACGGCAAATACGTCATGGACGGCAGGCGTGTGATTGTCTGCCAGAGCCATGCCTCTGATGAGGAGCTCAAGAACTTCGCCCCTGGCGTCGAGGTAAATCCGCTCGGCCCCTGGACAGGCGGTACCGATGTGGACACCGGAGCCACCAACCGAAAACTCGGAAGCGACATGGCGGATTCCGTCACAGGAGGCGGGCTTCATGGGAAGGACTTCTCCAAGGCCGATGTGTCGGTGAACATCTACGCCTGGCTCAAGGCGCAGAAGGAATACAGGAACATCGAACTCAGTTGCGCCATCGGCGACAGCGAGGTTGATGGAAGGCCCTATTCGGAAATCGTGGAGATCGCCCGGAAGTTCATCTCCGGCATCGGCGGCTTCGAGAAGTTCGCCGAATGGGGGCTTGTATGAGTATTACGACCAAGGACATGCAGCTTGTCAGCCTTGACAGGCTGGTGCCGTACCAGAACAACGCACGCACACACTCGAAGGAGCAGATAGCAAAGCTCCGTTCCAGCATCCGTGAGTTCGGGTTCATCAACCCGGTCATCATCGACAGGGATTATGGAGTGATCGCCGGTCATGGCAGAATCATGGCCGCAAGGGAAGAAGGCATCACAGAGGTGCCCTGTGTGTTCGTGGACCATTTGACGGAGGCCCAGAAGAAAGCCTATATCCTTGCGGACAACCGCATGGCGCTTGACGCCGGATGGGATGAGGACCTCCTTAAGATTGAGATGGAGGAACTGCAGGGACTGGGATTCGACCTCTCCCTCACCGGGTTCGACGAGAAGGAACTTTCAAACCTCTTCGACACCGATGCCGAAGGAACCGAGGACGGCTTTGATGTGGACAAGGCGCTCAACGAGAAGGCCTTCGTCCAGACCGGTGACGTCTGGCTCCTGGGCAGGCACCGTCTGGTCTGCGGCGACAGCACCAAAACCTCCGACGTCCAGCTTCTGATGGACGGGAAGAAAGCGAACGTGCTCATAACAGACCCGCCTTACAATGTCTCCATAGAGGGCGGCACAGGACTGACGATACAGAACGACAGCATGTCGAAGGAGAAGTTCTACGGCTTCCTCCTGTCCGCTTTCAGGAACGCCTATGACAGTCTTTCCGACGGGGCGGCGGCATATGTGTTCCATTCCGACAGCGAGAAGGTGAACTTCTACAACTCATCCGTCGAGGCCGGATTCAAGTACATGTCCACCTGCATCTGGGTGAAGAACGCGCTCGTCCTTGGTCGCGGTGACTACCAGCAGAAGCATGAGCCGGTGCTGTATCTCTACAAGAGCACCGCGGCGCACAAGTTCTACGGCGACAGGAAACAGACCACGGTGTGGGAGTTCGACAGGCCGACCAGAAGCCCGCTGCATCCGACCATGAAGCCGGTGGCGCTCATCGCCTACCCGATGAAGCTGTCCAGTCAGGCGAACGGGATAGTGCTCGACCTCTTCGGAGGCTCCGGAACGACACTGATCGCGGCCGAGCAGCTTGACCGCATCGCCTTTTTGATGGAGCTCGACCCGAAATACGCCTCCGTGATAGTCAGACGTTACGCGGCCACGAAAGGCGGAGTCGACGACATCAAGGTCGTCCGTGAAGGCGTCGGGATTCCGTGCGGCGACATCTACCAACCCACCGAGGAAGACCTGAGCTATCAGGAAACAAACGTGCAAGGAGCGTGAGGATGGACACACCGACGCTTATAGCGACAGTCGCCGTGTGCCTTTTCGGCTCCGGCGGCATAGTGATTTGGCTTCTCAACCGTCATGCCAGGAAGGCCGACGGTATGGATGAGAAGAGCAAGACGCTCGAGCGCATCAGCGACAAGCTGGAGATCGTGCAGGAAGGGCTTGTGATGGCGTTGGAGAACGACCGCGTCATCTTCAAGGCTCTTCGGACACACGAGATCAACGGCGAGAGCGAGGAACAGGAGAAGAAGATGGACCAGTACTTCATCTCGCTTCTCGAACACAAAGGAAAAAAGAAATGATTCTGTTATTGGTGCTTCTGGCATTCGCCTTCTTCATCGGGCTGGTAATGGAGCTCTACAAGAAACTCATCCGCAAGGACAAGGCGGGCGACATAGAGAACCGCCTGGTGGCATTCGGACTGTCGGCTGCCTTCGGCGTGGTGTATTTCCTCGTCTTCGACAGCTCCGCTTTCCCCGACGAGTTCAGGTTCAGCCCCTGGCTCATCGTGCTCTTCACGGTCGCCATCTACATCCTCCAGCTCCCGGCCTGCATGCAGGTATGGAAGCCGCTCCTGAAAAAGGTGATCGAGAAGAAAACAGGATAGCATCCTATTACATTGAATTGACTTGCTATTGTTCCCCGATAGAGGGATAGATGTACTACCGAAAGGAAAACCACATATCGGAGGACGAAGATGGAAACAAACGAGCTGGTCGTCAAGGTTCCCAGGGGAACCATGACAGACACCCAGGTTGAGAACCTGGTTCTGATTGTAAAGAAGAAGGCTGGTGTTCTCAAGAAGGCGTTCGCCACGGAGAATGTCAGTATCATCCAGGAAGACGGCGACCTGAGCTTTCCCTGGTTCACCCTCACAGGTGACGAGAAGGAATCGATGGTGTTCATGCGCTTCGTCACCAATCTGCTGGCACTCGCCAAGAGGGCGCAACGTGTCAATGGAGGTCCGGCCAAGGCTGTGGCCAACGAGGCCTACGCCTTCCGCTGTTTCCTGCTTCGTCTTGGATACGTCGGCGACGAGTACAAGGAAGACCGGAAGATCCTGATGCGCAACTTCGCCAAGGGCTCCTCGGCCTTCAGGGAGAAGAAGGAGATTGCCGATGCGGATGCCCGGTAAGGAAAAGCTTGATGGACTCCGGAGGCGTTTCCCAGTCGGAAGCCGTATCCGTCTCATCCACATGGAAGACCAATACGCCCCTCCAGAGGGGACGCTCGGGACCGTCCAAGGTATTGACGGCATGGGCGACATCGAGGTCTCCTGGGACACGGGAAGCAGCCTGAAACTGATTCCCGGAGTCGATGGTTTTTGCCTTGAGAAATAGTGATAATTGCTTTTATTATAAACAGTTATTTACTTGCTATAGTCTGCCGAAAGAGCGAATGTACACATGCAAACAGGAACACACCTGAGGCAGAGGAGAACAGGAGCATGGCAGACAAGGCAAAGGTACAGGCTGAGAAAATGAAGACCCAGACAATCGGGGTCGAGATCGAGATGAACCACATCTCAAGGCAGAAGGCGGCCGAGGTCGTCGCCTCCTACTTCGGGACGGAGGCTTACGAGGCCTCCAGAGAGTACGGCTACTGCGCCTGGGCCTGCAAGGACAACGACGGCAGGGTCTGGAAGTTCCAGAAGGACGTGAGCATCGCGGGACCCGACAGCGAGAAATGCGAGATGGTCACCCCGATCCTCACCTACGCCGACATCGAGAAGCTTCAGGAAATCGCAAGGCTTCTCAGAAAGGCCAACGCACAGAGTTGCCCGGCGGTCGGGGCCGGAGTTCACATTCACATCGGAGCGGACGGACACGACGCAAAGACGCTCAGGAACCTCGCCAACATCATGGCCGGCCACGAGAGCCTCCTGATCGAGGCGCTCAACATCGACCGCTACCGCATCGACAGATACTGCAGGACGGTCGACCCGGACTTTCTCAAGGCCATCAACCGAAGGAAGCCGGAGACGATGGAAGAACTCGCGGACATCTGGTACAGAGGCAACGAGTACGGAAGGGACAACCATTACAACGCCTCACGGTACCACGTGCTGAACCTTCACGCCACCTTCACGAAGGGCACCATCGAGTTCAGGCTTTTCCAGTTCGACAACCCTTCCGGCACGAAGAAGAACGGCATCCACGCCGGACAGCTGAAGAGCTACATCCAGCTCTGCCTCGCCCTCAGCCAGATGGCAAAGGACGTCAGCAAGGCGAGCGCCAAGCCGCAGCAGCACGAGAACCCGAAGTACGCGATGCGCACCTGGCTGCTCCGCCTCGGATTCATAGGCGACGAGTTCTCCACCGCAAGGGACATCCTCACAAGGAACCTCAGCGGGGACGGCGCCTTCAGAAGCGGAAGACCGGCCTGAAGGCCATAAAAGCCAACCGGCCGCTTCGGCGGTCTTTTGGCGGTAGGAGATGATGAAAATGGAAAAAAGATTTTACTTGGCCTACGGGTCCAACCTGAACAAGAACCAGATGCGGTACCGCTGCCCGGACGCGAAGGTCGTCGGAGTGGCTTCGCTCATTGGATGGAGGCTCCTCTTCAAGGGAAGCCTCACCGGAGCTTACCTGACCATCGAGGAGCATGCCGGCTCCAGCGTTCCGGTGGCCATCTGGGAAGTCAGTCCCGGCGACGAGCGGCATCTTGACCGCTACGAGGGGTATCCGACCTTCTACTACAAGAAGGAGACGGACGTCCTGATGAAGTCCACAGGAAAGACCGTCCATGCCTTCGTGTACATCATGCACGAGGACCGCAAGACCGGGTGCCCCACCGAGAGCTACATCAACACCTGCGCCGTCGGATACAGGGACTTCGGTTTCGACATCATGAAGCTGGACAAGGCCCTGAAAGACAGCGTGAAACTAAGTCGAATATAGTTAAGTATATTCTACATAACAACTTGCTATTATCCTCAAAAAGAGCGAATGTACACATGCAAGGGAAGAGAACCCAAGGCGGAGGAGACACGAGGATGACAAGGATCGAGGCTTACGACAAGGCGCTGGAAAGCAAGGATTACAAGACATACAACTGGACGCTCTTGAGCGCCTACTACAAGGCACAGAGAAGCGGGAACGAGCTGATCGACTTCTCGGAATGCATCTGGGACAGGGACATCGAGCCGATCGCCGATGCCCTTGGAGAGAACGGCATCGACAGCTTCACCATCTCGAGCACCTTCTCGGGACTCACCGAAGTGCTGATGGCCTTCCAGAAGAAGGGCTTCAGGATGCAGGGCATGGTGATGGTGGCGAACGGCCTCAAGGACTGGGTGACCGGCGAGCCCGCGATGGTTCCGGCAGTCCTCCTGAAGAAGGAGGCCTGAGATGACCTACACCGAAGCGCAGGAATTGCTGGACAGGCTGGACGAGGCCGAAATGGCAGGAAGGCAGGATGAGGCGAGGCGGATGCGGATCCACCTCGCGGACATGGGAATCGAGTTCGGAGGAGGAAGCTCTCCGAATGGGCATACGGGATACTACCCTGTCGCCATCGGCGGGAAGTACATGGGAAAGGGAGTCTGATGGAGAACCTGATACTGAAGATCATAGCAGGGCTCGGGGGCGCTTCGGCGCTCCTTTTTCTTGTCCAGAACCTGTTGGGAAAGAAGAAACTGGAGAAGACCAAGGCCGAGAACACGCTTCTCAAGGCCGAGGTTACCACCGCGACCAGAAAGCTGGAAGCAGAGAGAAAGATAATTGATTCACAGAAGACCGCCCAGGCAAGCGTCGCAAGGGCCGATGAGAAGGCCGCCGCTGTCGAGAGGGAGGGCGCCGAGCGAATCAAGGAGGCTGAGGATGAGAAGAAGGACAAGGTCCAGGCCGGCATTGACGCTGGCAATTCTCTTGTTGATCTGTTCAACAGGCTGTAGCACCACCTCGAACACACCAGTACAGGAAACTCCAATCTCCATCCCGATCCTATCGGATCCCATTGCCAAACCGGTTCTTGAGCCAATCCCCCGGATGGACACCTCCGGTCTCACGGAAACACAGTCAACGGAGCTTTCCCTTGTGCTGGCGGCCTACAACAGGAATCTTCTGAGACTCATCGGATACGGCATCCGCCTCGGCGGCTATGCCGACGCGTCGGAGGGATACATCAAGTCAGTGGAGGAAGCGTTGAAGGAACTATGATGGGAAAGCTCAAAGGATATAAGCCCACACCCTTCATGGCCAAGGACTCCGTCTACAGCAAGGCGTCGGCGGATTATGCGGTGGCCTTCATCGAGAGTCTGAGGCACACCAAGGGAACCTGGGCTGGAAAGAGCTTCGAGCTCATAGACTGGCAGGAACGCATCATCCGTGATGTGTTCGGAATCCTCAAGCACAACGGCTACAGGCAGTTCAACACCGCCTATGTCGAGATACCCAAGAAAATGGGAAAGAGCGAGCTGGCGGCGGCCATCGCTCTTCTTCTCACCTGCGGTGATGGGGAGGAACGTGCCGAGGTCTACGGCTGCGCCGCCGACCGTCAGCAGGCGTCGATCGTCTTCGAGGTCGCGGCCGACATGATCCGCATGTGTCCGGCCCTTTCCAAGAGGGTGAAGATACTCGCCGCCACAAAGCGCATAGTGTTCCAGCCGACCAACAGCTTCTACCAGGTGCTCTCGGCCGAGGCCTACTCGAAGCACGGCTTCAACATCCACGGGGTCGTCTTTGACGAGCTCCACACCCAGCCCAACAGAAAGCTTTTCGATGTCATGACCAAGGGCTCAGGGGATGCGAGAATGCAACCTCTCTACTTCCTGATCACAACGGCGGGAACGGACACACACTCCATCTGCTACGAGACCCACCAGAAGGCCAAGGACATTCTGGAGGGAAGAAAAGTGGACCCGACGTTCTATCCTGTCATCTACGGGGCCGACGAGTCGGACGACTGGACGGACCCGAATGTCTGGAAGAAGGCGAACCCCTCCCTGGGAATCACAGTGGACATTGAGAAGGTCAAGGCGGCCTGCGAGTCGGCGAAGCAGAACCCGGCTGAGGAGAACTCATTCCGGCAACTTAGGCTCAACCAGTGGGTCAAGCAGGCAATCCGCTGGATGCCTATGGAGAAATGGGACCTCTGTGCCTCTGTTGTTGATGAGGAAACCCTGGAAGGCCGTGTCTGTTATGGGGGACTGGATTTGTCTTCCACAACTGATATCACAGCCTTCGTGCTGGTCTTTCCTCCGGATGAAGAGGATGACCGGTATCATATCCTCCCCTATTTCTGGATCCCGGAGGAGAACATGGCGCTTCGTGTGAACCGCGACCATGTCCCCTATGACCTCTGGGAACACCAGGGAAAACTGGAGACGACCGAGGGAAACGTTGTCCACTACGGTTATATCGAGAAGTTCATCGAGCGACTCGGCGAGCGGTTCAACATCCGTGAGATCGCCTTCGACCGGTGGGGAGCCGTTCAGATGGTGCAGAACCTCGAGGGCATGGGCTTCACGGTGGTTCCTTTCGGACAGGGCTTCAAGGACATGAGCCCGCCCACCAAGGAGCTCATGAAGCTGGTGCTTGAACGGAAGATAGCCCATGGCGGGCATCCGGTCCTGAGATGGATGATGGACAACATCTTCATCCGAACCGACCCGGCGGGAAACATCAAGCCGGACAAGGAGAAGTCCACCGAGAAGATTGACGGAGCGGTTGCGACCATCATGGCCTTGGATAGAGCAATTCGGTGCGGAAACGACGCATCGGAATCAGTCTACGATAGTCGAGGACTTCTGTTATTGTGAAACCATGCTATAATGAAAAACCGCCTTAAGGGAGGACTCGATAATGGAAGATAAAGTTAAGGTTACAGGTTTTACGATATTCCTTCTGCTTCTTATTACGTGTGGCATCGTATATCTTTGCTATTCCGATTATCGGAAGACCAATGCGACTGAAACGATTGATTCGACCAGAAGAATACTTATCTTGAAGGTAAGTGACTCAGCCAATTCCTATTCGGATTCAACACAAGTCAGGAATGTGCTGAATACTGGGGGAACGATAATCCTCAAGAGTTTTGAAGGGGATTCCATCGACAAGGTGTTTGATGAATCATGGAACAGTTATGGAGGCCCTGATGCCAAAGGATATCATTTCATAGATGGAGCATTGCTGAACTACATAGCAAGCAGAGGCTGGAATCTGATTCAAGCTCCGAGTACGGGACTTGGACAAGTATACTATTTCACAAAATAAGCTACCTCGAAAGCAATCATTTGAAAGCATCTCAGAAAAGAGGTGCTTTTTTCATGCCTAAAACACAAGGAGATTTCTCAATGGGAATTCTTACCGGCTTGTTCCACACGCGGGACAAGCCCACCAACTCTACGTCCGGAAGCGCATTCAGTTTCTTTCTGGGCGGCTCGAGCTCCGGCAAGAGCGTGAACGAGCGAAGCGCCATGCAGATGACCGCGGTGTACTCATGCGTGAGGATACTCGCAGAAGCCGTAGCCGGGCTTCCCCTCCACCTTTACCGGTACACGGACAAGGGTGGCAAGGAGAAAGCCGTAGACCACAGCCTCTATCGCCTTCTGCATGACGAGCCGAATCCGGAGATGTCCAGTTTCGTCTTCCGCGAGACGCTGATGACGCATCTGCTTCTCTGGGGCAACGCCTATGCCCAGATCATCCGAAACGGCAAGGGAGAGGTCATCGGCCTCTATCCGCTGATGCCCAACAAGATGACCGTGGACAGGGACGAGGCCGGCCGGCTCTACTACACCTACAACCGCTCAAACGAGGACGCGCCCACCATGAAGGGTTCCACGGTGGTCCTCAAACCCACCGACGTCCTTCACATCCCTGGGCTCGGATTCGACGGTCTTGTGGGCTACTCACCCATCGCGATGGCCAAGAACGCCATCGGCATGGCCATAGCCTGCGAGGAATACGGAGCCAAGTTCTTCGCCAACGGAGCGTCTCCGGGCGGTGTGCTCGAGCATCCGGGAACCATCAAGGACCCGGCGAGAGTTCGTGACAGCTGGAACAGCGTCTATCAGGGTTCAGGAAACAGCCACAGGATCGCGGTACTTGAGGAAGGGATGAAATACACCCCTATCGGCATCAGTCCCGAGCAGGCCCAGTTCCTCGAGACACGCAAATTCCAGATAAACGAGATAGCCCGAATCTTCAGGGTGCCGCCGCATATGGTGGGAGACCTTGAGAAATCATCGTTCTCCAACATAGAGCAGCAGTCACTGGAGTTCGTCCAATACACGCTGCGCCCCTGGCTGGTGCGCTGGGAACAGGGCATCACCCGTTCGCTCTTCAGCGAAGATGAGAAACCATCGCTGTTCGTGAAGTTCAATGTGGACGGACTGCTCAGAGGCGACTACGCATCGAGGATGACCGGCTACGCCACGGCAAGGCAGAACGGCTGGATCAGCGCCAACGACATCAGGGAGCTGGAGGACATGGACCCGATACCGGCGGAGGAAGGCGGAGACCTTCTTCTCGTGAACGGCAACATGCTCCCGCTCAAGGACAGGCTGGAGAAGCCAAAGGAGGACGGCAATGCCGGAACCGAAGAATAGACGTTTCTGGGTTTGGAAGAACCAGGAAAGTGAATCAGGGGCACCCGAAAGGGTGCTCGAACTTTATGGGACCATCGCGGAAGAGTCATGGTTCGACGATGACGTGACCCCGAAGATGTTCAAGGACGAGCTTCTCTCGGGCTCCGGTCCCGTGACCATCTGGATAAACAGTCCCGGCGGCGACTGCATCGCTGCCAGCCAGATATACAGCATGTTCATGGACTACAAGGGCGAGGTGACCGTCAAGATCGACGGCATCGCGGCGTCGGCGGCATCGGTGATCGCTATGGCGGGGACGAAGGTGCTCATGGCCCCCACCGCGCTTCTGATGATCCACAACCCAATGACGATGGCCATGGGAGATGCGGGCGACATGCAGAAGGCCATCGCGATGCTCGACGAGGTCAAGCAGTCCATCATCAACGCCTATGAGATAAAGAGCGGCCTGTCACGCAACAAGCTCTCCAAGCTCATGGACGAAGAGACCTGGATGAACGCCAATCGGGCCATCGAGCTGGGACTGGCGGACGGGTTGCTGGAGGACGAGAAGAAGGCCCCGAAAGAGGATGTCTCCTTCGATTTCTCACGCAAGGCCGTGAACCAGACCCTCATCAACAAGATCGCCGACAAGGCAAGACAAGAGAAAACAGGACGCTCCATCGACACTCTGATGGAACGCCTTCAACTGATCAGTCATTAGGAGGAACAATCTATGACTATTTTGGAACTGCGTGAGAAACGCGCCAAGGCTTGGGAGGCGACGAAGGCATTCCTCGAGTCCCATAGGAACGACAAGGGCGTCCTGTCCGCTGAGGATGACGCCACCTACTCCAGGATGGAGGGCGAGATCACCGACCTCGGCAAGGAGATATCCAGGATGGAGAGGCAGGAAGCCCTCGACGCAGAGCTCCGCAAGCCCGTCAACATGCCGCTTACCGGCAGACCTGACATCGGCAAGGCGGACGGCAAGACCGGCAGGGCCGCCGATGAGTACAGGGCCTCGTTCTGGAACCTCATGAGAAGCAAGGCCGCGATGCCGGACGTCATCAACGCCCTTCAGATCGGGACCGACAGCGAGGGCGGCTATCTTGTGCCTGACGAGTTCGAGCACACCTTGGTGGAGGCGCTTCAGGAGGAGAACATCTTCCGTCAGCTGGCCACCATCATCCAGACCTCTTCCGGCGAGCGCAAGATTCCAGTCTCCGCTTCCAAGGGAACCGCAAGCTGGATTGATGAGGAGGGAGCCGTTCCCGAGAGCGACGACGCTTTCGGTCAGGTGACCATCGGAGCCTACAAGCTCGGTACACTCATCAAGGTCAGCGAGGAGCTCATCAACGACAACGTGTTCGACCTTGAGGGCTACATCTCCAAGGAGTTCGCACGTCGTATCGGTGCCAAGGAGGAGGAAGCGTTCTTCTCAGGCAACGGAACCGGCAAGCCGAACGGAATCCTCAACGCCACAGGCGGTGCCCAGGTGGGCGTTACTTCTGCAGGTGCCACCGCGCTTACTGCCGACGAGGTCATGGACCTCTTCTACAGCCTCAACGCATCCTACCGCAAGAAGGCCTCCTGGCTGTTGAACGACTCCACCATCAAGGCCATCCGCAAGCTCAAGGACGGAAACGGCAACTACCTCTGGCAGCCGTCGCTCACCGCCGGGACTCCGGACACCCTGCTTGGAAGACCGGTCAACACATCCTCCTTCATGCCCGTCATCGCCGCCGGAGCAAAGACCATCGCGTTCGGCGACTACAGCTACTACTGGATTGCCGACCGCCAGGGAAGAAGCTTCAAGCGCCTCGGTGAGCTTTATGCGGTGACCGGCCAGGTCGGATTCCTGGGAACCCAGAGAGTCGATGGAAGGCTCATCCTTCCTGAGGCCATCAAGGTTCTCCAGCAGCACGCCTAGGGAGGTGAAGCATGAGCTACAACTCAAAGAACTACACTGAGCAGGGAGGCACCAAGACAGTCATCGGCGGGGAGATAGAGATCCTCGCCGGTGCCAAGCTCAAGGTGGCGAACGGCGCGACAGTGGAAGGATTGCAGAAGGATGCTTACACCCTTCCCTCCGCCACCACCGCCAAGATCGGTGGGGTGAAGATGTCCGCATCCCAGGCCGACAGCGTCGCGACCGATGCCGCCGGAGTGGTCACCGACTTCAACGCGCTCTTGGCCAAGCTACGTACTGCCGGAATCCTCGAGACCGAGGCTCCGGCTGAAGGCTAAGCAAGTTTTCTGCGGTGTCCTGCCATATGAGGGCGGGGCATCGCAGTCTTTTATTGGAGGGACACAGATGATAATGACAGTGCAGGAGTTCAATGCTTACAGCAACAACTTCGAGGACTCATCCGAGGCCGTGACCATCAAGACCATGTTCCTCAAGTCAGCCCAGGAGATATGCGACGCCTATCTTGGCTTTGACGCCGAGACCAAATGGACCGCCGAACAGATGCCGGAAGTCGTGAAGCTCTCCATCCTGAGGGTGGCCACACTGATGCTCAGCGAGTCAGGCGGAAACATCGGGCTTACAGGGAAGAGCTTCGACAACAACAACCGGACCTTCATCAACTACTCCAACTACCGCAAGTACCTCCAGCCCCTGGATGGAGTCCGCGAGCCGAGGTTCTGATTATGGATAGGAAAGGAAGAACAGGCGGAGCAGGAGAAGTCTCCATCCAGACCGATATCTCCGAGCCGGTGAGGATGCTCACCGAGCTCGGCGGGAAGAAGACCACCGTGATGAGGAACATCCTCTCAGGCATAGGTACCGCTGCCAAGAAGCCGGTCAAGTCAGCCTACAGACAGGTGGGTCTCAGGAAAAGGACTGGTGCGCTCTACAAGAGCATCCAACGGAAGGTGTTCAAGAACGCCAAGGCCGTGATGGTCCAGGCCAAGGCCCAGAGGGATGGAAAGACCTTCTACGGCTATGCCCTGGCTCGGGGCTCGAAAATCACCGCAAAGAAAGGTAAGTACCTGACCTTCCAGATAGACGGCAAATGGGTCAAGGCCCATTCGGTACAGCTGAAGGCCCACGACTTCGTGGAGGCTCCGGTCAAACGCTACCTTCTCTCCTCCGACTTCAAGGCCAAGCTCGACCAATTGGTCGAGAAGGAAGTGATAAAGATTGAGAAGAAGGCCAGGAGGAAAACAACATGAAAACCGAGATGCAGGTTCTTGAGAGACTCAAGGAAACGATGGTCTCACAGTTGAACCCGCTTATAGAAAGCTCCGATGGAGTGTTACCTGAGGACATCAATGCACAGAATGTGGAGATCGATTTCCCCGACACAGACAACATGAGAAAGAGCTCCATGTTCTACATCCAGCCGGATGGTGAGAACATAGAGGACCTGTCTATGGGAAGCGACATCGCCACGATGGACAGCACCGTCTTCATCCTCTGCAAGGGTGCTACCAGTGCAACCCTTATCAAGAAGGTGTTCGGGTACTATTCGGCTCTGTACACGCTTCTCAGAGGAAACCAGACGCTTGATGGATTTGTGGAATCAGTCAGGCTGACAAACATGGAATATTATCCGGCGGTCACGGCTTCGAAGACCATGACGGCGATAGAGGCCCACATCCAAATTCAGTGGGCAAAAGAATTCTAACAGGAGGACACTAGATGTCGTTTTTAACAGGAGCGGGCGCGAGCCTGCAGATTGGAAAGGAGTCCACATTCGGCACGGGAGTCTCTCCTACCGTATTGGTGGACATCACAAGCGAGGGTATCAAGCTCTCCGTGGAAAAGGGAGACGAAGGGTCTCTTCTTGCATCAAAGACACCTCAGTCCAGGGATCTTCTTGGTATTTCTGCAGGCGGTTCCTTCAGTTTCATCCTGAGGCCCGAGTTCGCAGGCCTTCTGCTTCATGCGGCCCTCGGCGGAGCAGATACCGCTGCACAGGTGGGCTCGACCGACAAGTACACCCACACACTCAATCTCTGCGCGGCCAACTCTGACCTTCCAAGCCTGACCGTAGTGGTCAACAGGAAGGCCGCAGTGAAGAAGTATCCGGGATGCACCATCTCGACACTCTCGCTCGATTGCGCCGCAGGTGACTATGTGAAGGGCTCCGTGGACATCAAGGGAATCAAGGAGGAGACAGGAACCCTCAACTCGGAGCTAACCGGCTTCACCATTCCTTCCTACAGATGCACATCCGCTACATTCACAATTGGAGGAACTTCATTTGATATCTCAAGTGCGTCCTTCAAACTGGATAACGGAGTCGAGGATGCACCCAAGACCTATGCCGCCGGCCTCTATCCGGGACAGCCCCAACATGGACAGCGGAGCGTCACAATAAGTTTTGAGATACCCTACTCCGCTTCAGTCGATGCATTGAAGAGCACCTATCTCACCACAGAATCAAACGCTTCCGTAGTCCTGACCTTCGGTTCCTCCAACGCGGACTACACCATCCAGATCACGATTCCGAACCTCGCCATCAACGATGTGGACTCGGGCGTGAGCGGGACAGGACTCATCTCCGCCACAGTGGCCGGAGAAGCATTGTCGGTAGGCTCGACCGAGCCTTTGGCAATCGTCATCACGGACAAGACCTCTACAGGTTATGGAGCGTAATAAGAATGTTCATCAAATCAAAGAACTATGACAAGTGCATCCAGAAGGTGCGCATCGAAGTTGGAACCCTTGTTGGGTTGGAGAAGGACGACGAGGCGTTCATCACACTCAAGGAGCTGCCAACCATCGACATGCTCAGGCTCAAGGATGCGGCCGAGAAAGGCGAAAAAGAGTCACTTTCCTTCTTCAAGGAGATTCTCCCGACAATAATCGCAGACCACAACTTCTACGAGACTGAGCAGAAACGTATGGACGGTGTGGCGGTGACGGCCCTGGTGTTCGAGTCGTTGGATTTGACGCTCAAGGTCATCAACGAGTACACGAAGTCATCTTTTTTTACCCGTGCGCGGAGGACAGACGGCAGATTGCCAGCCTCTGCGCAGAAGTCTTCGGCGGAAGATACAACTCCGAGCTCTTCAGGGAATACGGACACTGGCTCTTCTACATAAGCGATGTGTTCCTTCCAATATGTGACAGCGAGTCCGGGGACCTGAGGCAAATGCCTTTCCCAGGCTCCGTCATGGAGCAGCCGTACATGAGCATGCAGGTTATCAAGTTGATTCAGCTGAACTACAGGAAGCATCTGGCGGACAAGGTGAAGAAAATGAAATCGAAGAGATAAGGCGTTCCAGCGATGGGCGCCTTTTTTCTCATTTGAAAGGAGGTCGATATGGCTACCCAGGCCAAAGTCATAATCAAGGGCGAGAACAATCTCACCAAAGCCGTGAAGTCGGCTTCCTCCGACCTTTCCGGTCTCAAGGGAGCCGCCGACAAGCTCGGCTCCACCATAAAGGGCGCTTTCACCGTCACCGCCATCATCGCAGGGGTGAAGGCGCTTGGAAATGCGGTCAAGGATTGTGTCAGCTCTTGGACTGTCCAGGAACAGGCCTATGTCTCCCTCGACGCCGTGATGGGCAACATCGGCAAGTCCACCGGCATGACCACGAAGCAGCTCGCCGACATGGCCTCCTCCCTTCAGACGGTCACCACCTTCGGTGACGAGACCATCCAAAGCGCTGAACAGATACTGGTCGCCACGGGCAAGCTCAACAGCGAGAATCTTCCCCGTGCGATAGAGCTCTCCCTTGATATGGCCACAGCCCTCGGCACTGATGCAGCTGGCGGAGCGCAGAAACTCGCGTTGGCCTTGCAGGACCCGGCGACAGGACTGAGGACCCTGAGGCAGGCGAACATAACCTTCAGCGCATCCGAGAAGGAGACCATAAACACACTTCTGGCCTCAGGAAAGACCTTCGACGCCCAGAACCTGATTCTCGACAAGGTGGCTGGCGCCTATGGCGGGCTCGCCCAGAAGGTAGCCGCCACTCCTACGGGAAAAATCACCCAGATCAACAATTTGATAGGCGATGTGAAGGAAGGTTTGGGGGAAGGCATCGTCATGGCACTCGAGCCTGTCTTCGACTGGCTCATCGAGCGGCTGTCCGAGATATGCCGCACCATCAACGACCTCAACGCGGACACCAGGCTGAGGTCGGATTTCGAGGCCGGTGGTGCCAGCCTGGTCGGAACCAAGTATTCTCCGGATACGATCGTCTCCTCGATGGGAAAACTCAACGACGAGATGAGAATCTATGAGAACCAGCTCATGGACCTTCTGACCGCCGAGCAGCCCTGGAACCAAAGGAAAAGCTATCGCGATACGAAGGCATCCCAGGATCTGAGGACGATGGGCGCATCCGGCTGGATGGCGTGGGACCAAATGCCGGAACACTCCGGAAGCGAGTCCGGCTACCAGGCGTACCTTCAGTGGAAGAGCCTGTCCGACATGCTCATCAAGATGGGCTCCGCTCTCTCCATATCGCAGAACTATGATGCCAAAAGCGGTGTCGACGCATTCCATGGCAACGATGTTGTTGCTGATGATGATTCCGATGAGGAGACTCTTGTCTCCACCCTGGACGGCTTTCTCAAGAGCTACGGCTCACGTTCCGCATCCAAGGGATTGTCCGAGCTCAAGAGCGCCATCGAGGAGGCGACATCATGGAAGGCGACCGCCACCGGCGACCAGCTCACCTGGCTCGACGAGATCATCGCATCGCTTCAGAAGGAGCTTGAGCCGGTCTCGAATCTCGGCTCGATAGATGACTTCCTCAAATCCTATGGCTCAAAGAGCGAGTCGATGGGAAAGGCCGATATCCGGAATGCTATAGACGAGGCGACCGAGTGGAAGAAGACCGCCACAGGAGACCAGGGCACTTGGCTTGACGAGATCATCGCGACGCTCCAGGAGGAGCTGTCTCCTGTGACGGAATCGGCCCTCGACCTTGAGGACTTCCTGTCCTCGAACAAGAACCTCTCTGTCACCGCACAAGTGGAGGAGATACAGGACAGGATTGACACAGCTCTTTCCTTCGACACCGAGAAGGCGACCGAGGAACAGAAGGAGGTCCTTGATGAGATAGTCGCTTCAAGCGAGGAAGCCATCAAGAAGCTCACAGGCTCCACGGAGAAAGTCATCCTGTCCTTCACGACCGCCATCGGCACCGTCAGGGATTCCTGGACCGCCATGTCCTCCACCGGGAACGTGGACGCCGGGATACTGGATGACCTGTCCGCTTCCGTGGGCAAGCTGCTTGAGGCTGTGAAGCCGCTCGTGCAGATATTCTTCTCAAGCAATCCCCTGCTTGCGGTCCTGATTCCCATCATCGAGGGCCTTGTCGACGTCCTTGCCCCTGCCCTGACGACCGTGATCTCACCCATCATGGACGCCCTCAGATGGATTGGCTCCTCTCTCGCGGGAGTGTTCCTTCCGATTCTGGACGCGATCTATCCGATCATGGCCGTCATCGGGGCGATACTCACCACTGCGGTGGCCCCGGTACTGCAATTGCTCAGTCCGGTGATCGAGCTTGTGGCTCTTGTCTTTTCCGCTTTGACCCCGGTCATCGCGCTTGTCGGACAGGCGCTCACGATACTCATCAGCCCCATCCAGTTCGTGGCGGACCTCTTTTCCTGGCTCGGAAGGTGGCTCAGCTACCTCGGCGATTGCGTAGGAACCTGCGCTTGGAACCTCACCCACTGGTTCGACCAGAGAAGCTATGGCTCCAGCCCGGACGCCTTCACGAGCGACGCGTTCACCGGACTCGGAGAGAAACTGGCGGCGTGGGAATCCTACGGTGTCTCCAACACAGCTGTCTCCGACAGCGTGTCCACGGGAACAGCGGTAAGCTCCGCGAGCTACCAGGGAGCGACCCAGGTGACCATCAACATCTACCAGGAAGCGCCGGTGGTCGGTGAGGGCGGGATGCGAGCCTTCGCAAAGATGATCAAGACCGAGTTCGACGAGCTTGAATACTATGGAGTTGCCACATGATGAACAATCCAAGACTGGTCCTGACCTTCCTCGGGGGAGACCTCGAGGCGGGCCATTCGGCCAGCCAGACAATCACAGATTCCTTCATCGTGAAGGATTCAGTGGATTTCCACTACCAGCTGCTCAACGGCCTCAAAAGCTCCTCAAACCAGGTTGAGCTGCAGATCCTTCAAGGTTGCTCCTCGATTGAGGACATCATTTCCACCGATGGCGACATCAAGGCCGTCCTCAATGACGGTGGGACCGTGGTCTTCACCGGCTATGTCTCGACCAACTTTTCATGGAGCGTCACCGCATCCGGGGAGAAAGCCTTGTCCATCTCATTGGAGGACACTGGGACCCGGCTGCTTGGAAAGCCTTTCATCCAGAGCGGGTACCATCTTTTCAACTGCAGCGCATCCGACGCAATAATCGCAATCTGCACCGCGGCCGGGATCAGGATTTCCAGTCATTGTGAGGAGATTGCCGCCACGGTCACCAAGACCTCCGATTCCTCCGTCACCTGCCGTGACATCCTGGACCAGATGCTCTACGAGCTGGGATATGTGTATCACTTCGACAACCAGGGAGAGCTTCTGGTCTTCAAGGTTGACTGCGTTTCCACTTCCGGACTCCCGACATTGGACGGCGACGACCTCTGCGTCTCAAACGGCAAGGCGATAACGCTGAGCAAGAAGATCAGGAAGTACAAGTCTGCGAGGGTATCGTTCAAGAGCCTCGGGACGGCGAGCCGTTATCTTGTCTACCGCAACACCTCGGGAAAGGATGACAGCCATCCCTACTGCAACATGGAACTTCCGGCAGGCAATTGGTTCGACGGAACGGAGGTCTATTCGGACAGCGAGCACACCGAGGCCGAGGCAGACTCATTCCGTGAGCCGGCTCTCATCCAGGCGTGCAACGCGGAGAGCGAATCGAGGGTTGTGGGGAGCGGGACCATCATCGCGGTGTCCAATGTCGAGACCGTGATGACGGCGACGAACCCGAATGTGACGGGGAAAGTGGAATCGGCAGGCGGTTCCTATCTGAAAGTTGAGGCCCACAATCCCGGGAACATCGCCTTCAACCTCACCCGCCTTGACGCCTACGGGGACGTCATCTACGAGAAGGACACCTCGATAGTCCGCACCGCAAATGTCGCCCAGGAGACCGAGCAGTCGGACTCGCTTCTCAAGGAGGAGCTGTCCTATGTCCATGACAGGACGCTCGCCCAGGCGCATGCCAACCTCCTGGGACAATACCACAGGTACTGCAACTCCCAGTACACATTCAGCTCCAAGGTCGACGTCGCGCTTGGAAGCCTCATCCGACTCCATGACACGGTCTTCACCGGACTGGATGTCAACGTGATGCTCATCGCCAAGAGCTGGAACGACAGAGGTGGCATCATAAGCTACACCGCAGTCGGGATCTCCGTCTTCAATCTGGAGGCCCAGACATACATCAGGACCGTGGCAAAAGGGAACCCCGACCTGCTCGGGAAGAACGGGCGCGGGATAACCACGCAGGAGTACCTCTATGCGGTGACGGCCACCCAGGTCATCCCCGATGTGATTGCGCTCCCCTCGATTCCCGTGCTTTCGGCGCTGGACAAGTACCTCTGGCGGAAGGAGGTCGTCTCCTACACGGACGGCTCGAGCACCACCAAGATCTCCCTCATCGGGGTCTATGGCGACACCGGTTCCTCCGGCTTGGACGGGCAGGACGCATACTCCATAACGGTCCTCTCGGACGCCGGGGACAAGTACAGGAGCGGGGGTGTCTTCTCGAGCACCCTGACAGCCCGTGTGTTCCTGGGCGGCGAGGAGATAACCGACAGCTGCGGCGACCGTTTCAGATGGCTTCGCCATAGTGATGACGGAACGGCGGACACCTTGTGGAACTCAAACCACTACAGTCTCTCAGGGAACACGTTGGCCATAACACAAACTGACTTGATTGGCAGGACCTCCTTCGAGGCCCAATACATAACAGATTCAGATCTCTCATAGGAGGAACATTCATGAGCATCTCGGCAGTGGGGCAGATAACCCTTATAGACTACAATGACGCGGTGGCCTTGACGGGCTACATCGAATCCAACAGGAACACGTCGGTGAAGTACAACACCGACAGTCAGGCCTACAACCCGGACTTCGCCTTGGCGAACCTGATCCTCTCACCCCATGCCTTTGTGGCGGGAACCGCCGGAGGAACCGACCTGTTCTCTCCTGTGTCAGCCAACATCAAGAGCGTAGCCTGGAAGAGAAAGCGTAATACGGATACAGCCCAGGTGGCGTTGGGCTCAGGTGAAACGGTTGGAACAGACCACAAGCTGACGGTTGCCGCAAATCCGTTCTCAGCCAGCATCTACTCGGTGACCTATTTCTGCACTGTCGTGTACACGGACCCGAACAGCGGACTCGACACCACATGCGTGATGCAGATCAACTTCCAGGCCGTCAGCGAGGGAGCGGGCTCGGTGTACGCCGAGATAACCTCGGCCAATGGTTACGCCTTCAAAAATGCGGCGCCAACATCGATAACACTCTCAGCTTCCCTCTATAGGGGCGGAAACAAGGACACGACAAACCTGACCTACAAGTGGGAGAAACTGGTGGGCTCGACCTGGACCCAGATGGGAACGTCGGCCACTCAGGCTGTGACTCCCGCGGTGGTGAGCGGAATGCTTCTCATCCGTGTGACCATCACGGACTCGGTGGCAGGAGACAGCTACACCTCGGACCCATGCTCCATCATCGACTACACCGACCCCTTGTTCGTACAGATAGTTTCGAGTAACGGGGACGTGTTCAAGAACGGAGTCGTGGAGACCACCCTTACCGCCAACACCTACCAGAACGGTGTCCTCGTCACTTCCGGCCTCACCTACGCATGGAGCAAGGCGGGGAATACCAACTACAGCAAGACGACACAGAGCATAGCGGTCTCATCGGCAGACGTGACCAACAAGGCCGTGTTCTCATGCACCGTCACCAAGGCATAAGGAGGACCGGATAGATGTCCATCACTTCAACAGCCCAGATAACGATAACCAGCGTGAATGATGGGGCCAAGGGCGACAACGGGACTCCAGCCACTACCGTCGAGATCGGTCTTTCCTCCATTCAGATTCCCGTGACCGTTGCCGGGCTGGTCAAAGCCGCCCAGACCGTGGATGTCTCATTCGGTGGCTTCTACGGTTCTTCAAGGCTCTCATGCACTGCGACAGTCTCCAACCTTCCAAGCGGGATCACCTCCATCGTGACCAACGCAACGACATCCGCGAACGGGACCATCGGGCTTTCCATCGCCAAGGACGCCACACTTGGGGGAAACCTTGCCGGGTTGATGACGATAGCTCTTACCTGCAACACCAAGTCGTTTTACAGGACAATCTCATGGGTCAAGGCCGTCGATGCGCTCATCATTCAGGAGGAGATCGAGTCACAGGCTGATGAGATCGCGGCCTTGGGTGGTGTCGTCGAGGACAACTCCTCCGCCATCTCGGGCCTTGCCACACGAATGACTTCGGCCGAGGGGACGATCACCGCCCAGGCATCGAGCATCTCACAGAATGCCACGGCCATCGCCACCAAGGTCACCCAGACCCAGGTTGACAACTCGATCGCCGCCGCAAAGAGCGCGAACTTCGGTTACCATTACGCCACCGACATAACAATCTACGGAGACTCTGATAAGTTCTATCCTGTCGTCATCAAGGCTGGAAACCAGGATGTGAAGCGTGAGATATTCATCTTCAGGAACTACTATGAGCAGGCTCCCGCGGACTGGTACACATCCACCCACAAGGGCGGACTGACGCTCAAGATCAAGTGCAACTTCGGAGGCTGGGGAGGAGCCAACTACTCATGGGAGATAATCGACCTTGAGGAGATGTACTCCCTGATGTTCTCCGGCGCGGTGAACGTGATGAGCAACATGGCCTTCGCCATCTTCCTCCGCGGAGGCGGGACCACCGGGGCTGTCTACCATCTGTACTCCGACCAGAGCCTCACCACGGAGAAGTATGGCCTGGCCTCTCCTCAGGTTTGTCTCAACGGGGACTCGCTTGGAGTGACCGACCAGTATTCATGGAATGCTCCCGCCTACCGCGGGATGAAGAACTCGGCTTCCGGCTCCAACGCGCTTCTTGACACCTATGCCGAGGAGATAAGGATCCGCAGGATCACCAAGCTCAGTCAGAACAATGATACCAGGTTGACCAACGCCCAGACCTCCATAACCCAGAACGCCAACGGCATCACGACCCTTGCGACCAGGATGACCAACGCCGAGGGCAGCATCACCAACCACCAGACATCCATAACGCAGAACGCCGACGCAATCGCGCTATGCGTGCAGGGCTTCGATGCCAATGGCAACGCCCTCTCCAATGCCAAGCTTGAGGTGGGGAGCAAGGACGACTCCGGGTACATCCGTCTGGATGCCGACAAGGTCATTGTGGAGGGGACGGTCAAGGCGGCGAAGATAGACGTCGACGACCTGATGGCCAAGGACCTTGCCGTAGGGAACCAAATCAGAAGCGTCAACTACTCGGAGGACTCCGCCGGATTCCCGATCGCAGGATTCAAGGGAGGTACCGACGGTATCTGGAAAGCTGTCAGCGCCAAGTTCCGCGATGTGTACATGACAGGCTCGATAGACAACCCGGAGTTCAAGACTTCCAAAAGCGGCGCGACGGTGAACATCGCACAATGTGAGGAAGTGCAGAACAGGGCCACCTCCGGAAAGTTGTCACAGATTCTCCAGCCATATGTGGGCGGATACTATTACGAGGGGACGCCTTCACTGACTTCTGTCGGGACAACCACCAACAACGGTGTGACATATAACCTTTACGCCATCTCAGGCACCATCGACGGACAAACGCTCACCCGTGTGGGCGTCGGGGTTCCGAACGGAGCGGTTTCCAAATCAAGCGGCACCGCCATGACCATAGAGAATGGCATCCTCTACATCAATGACTTCTGCGACCCTTCGATCAATCCTCCGCCCAGCGGGACCGACATCTTCTACTGCAGCGGGTTCATGGCTCCCGTGACCGCAAACAGGATGGTGGAGTGTTCCACGCTTGCAGCCAACGGGACTCCGCTTTCGGGTTTCCTCCTGGCGGACCCTTCCGCATTCATGGCAAGGTTCTCATCTGTGCTGAAGAACGTGAAGCTGTATTTCACTGGGACGGTGGTGATCTCGGAGTACCACTATGGCTCGGACTCCACGGTGACCATCACTTCGACGTCGTCGAGCAAATGCTACATGATCGTCTCGGATTCGGGGATTTCGTTTTTCAGCTCGTCGGACGAGGCGCTCGGGCAGGTCATCACATCCAGTCCAAGCGACGCCACGTACCAGAAAGCCTATTCATCGCTCCAGATTACCCAAGCCTTGGTGATCGACAGCAGCATTCCGGGAATAGAGGTCAAGAACATCCAGTCCATCGGGACGGGGAACCAGATCGGAACAAGTTCCGTACCGTTCACCGATATCTGGGGTACGACCATACACGGCAGCGTGGTCTGGGGGGCGGTGGCTAACTGACATGGCATTCACACAAGGACAACTGATAACGGCCTCGGGACTGAACTCCGTCAACGGCGGCGTGAGCCTCTCCGGAAGTTTTCCCGGTGGGGCGGATTGGATACAGGACTACATCGGCAACAGCGGCATCGTCTACTCCCACCGTCCCGCAGGGTCCCTGCTGTTCCACATACGCCTTGATTGCGGATGGTTCGGTGGCGGATACCTCAGGGTGGTGAAATGGGTGAGCGGCGGATGGAACGAGATATTGGCCAACCCGAACTACAGCTGGAACACACATACGGATGTGAACGTCTACAGCACCGGACCCGGCCAGTACAGGATTTATTTCGACACCGCCGCCCAGTTCGACGGGACGTCATGGCAGATCTACTGCGGCCAGACGGACTGCACAAGGGGCAAGTACCTCACGTATTACGACGGGTTCCAATCCAGCATCAACACGCTGCGTGGAACATCACTTTCCGTATCCGCCTGCAACTCGCAGCGGATGGGAACTCTGAGCACGCCCTAAGGAGGGGCAAAACAAATGATCACAGTCACAGTCACCAAGAGCAACGAGGCGGTGTTCTCCCATGAGATATCATCCTTCTCCATCAACGAGGTGCTGTCCGTCATGATGACCGGTGGGTATGTGGAGCCGGGCATCCAGAAGAACAGCCTTTGCTCCGTCGAGATATCCGACGGGGAGACCGTCATATCCAAGCTCTGCACTTTCCTGAGCTACCAGTTCAACGTGCAGACATATCAGCAGACCGGCGAGAACGGCATCACCCAGACGTTAACCGGCGTGACCAACAACTCGCTGGTGTTCGCACTGGTGGGATGACCGAGGAAGGAGCGCCAGAAAGCAAGAGAGGCCATAATCCGCATGTCAACAAATATCTGAAACGAAGCAAGCCCTCTGGTCGGTTGATTCCGGCTGGAGGGCCTTTTCTTTATCCTCTTTCAGCAAAACCTGCATTTTAAGGCACTCTGGAGGGGTGTTAAATTTTTAACACGGGGTGTTAAATCCAAAAAATTAACACGGGGTGTTAAAAACGAAAATTAACACCCCTTTGTGAAAAACCGTCCTCTTTGAGAAACGATGGCCTAGAATACGGAAAAACCCTCAATTTAGCGTTTAAATTGAGGGTTCTCGCTGTAGGTTTGTATCAAAATCCACTATTACCTTTAGCAGGGGCAGGACTCGGACCTACGACCTTCGGGTTATGAGCCCGACGAGCTTCCAACTGCTCCACCCTGCGTCGATTTGCTCTGCAACTATACGGTTATTTGCCAAACATGTCAACCGCTTTTCCGGAAAAAGGCTTTTTTCCTTATAATGGCAAGAAATATATTATGAAGATTGCGTATCTGCTTCCCGTATATTCCCCTACACTTTTTTCCCTTTCGTACAAAAACAGAGGTATACTATTGTTGGTTTCCAAAAGGAGGAATCTATGTCTGGAGTATGGTTGATTGTGACCTTCGTCTTGGCTATCATCCTGATGATCTTAGCCATATCTAAATGGAACATCCATCCGTTCCTGGCTTTGATGGGGATTTCCCTGATCCTAGCCATTGTTGATGGCATTCCGCTCAATAAAATCCCGGGAATCATCGGAGCTGGCTTCAGCGGGACATTCACGTCGATCGGCATCGTCATCATCTTGGGAGCCCTCATCGGCACCATCCTCGAAAAGACTGGCGGTGCTTTGAAACTCGCCGAAATGGTGGCGAAACTGGTGGGGAAGAAACATCCTGAACTCGCCATGGAAATCATGGGCTGGGTCGTTTCCATCCCTGTATTCTGTGACAGCGGGTTTGTCATCCTCGATCCCATCCGCCGCGCGCTGCAGAAAAAGACAAAGTACAGTTCCGTCGCGATGACCGTCGCTCTTTCCGCAGGTCTCTACACGTCCCATGTGTTCATCCCGCCGACACCAGGTCCGATCGCAGCCGCCGGCTTCCTCGGAGCAGGTGACAACCTTTTGGGCGTCATGGGCATCGGTTGTCTCGTTTCCATCCCCGGCTTGGTTGCCGCATACTTCTTCGCCAACTACATCGGCAAACAACTCAAAGCGAAAGAAGACATCCAAATTGAAGAAGGCGGACAAACCTACGAAGATCTGCTGAAGTCCTATGGAGATCTCCCCAACGGCTTCATGGCCCTCGCCCCGATTCTGCTTCCAATCATCTGCATGGCTCTCGGTTCCATCTCCGCAGCGATGAAATGGCCCGGTGGCATCGGAATCTTCTTTGCCTTCATCGGCAGCCCGATCATCGCCTTGACCGTAGGTGTCCTTTTTGGCGTTCTGCTGTTGTCGCAACGCGGAGCCCTCAAGAGTTTCTCCAAAATGACTGAAGAAACGCTGAAAGTCGTCGGCCCGATCCTGTTCATCACCGCTGCCGGCGGAGTTTTGGGCAAAGTCATCACCGAAGCTGGATTCGTCACCTTCATGAAAGCCCACGCCGACGTCTTGGCGAAGATTGGCATTTTCTTCCCGTTCCTGCTCGCAGCGATCCTGAAGACAGCCCAAGGTTCTTCTACCGTTGCCATCACGACGACCGCGGCCATCATGGGAAGCTTCTCCGCATCGGATTCCATGATGCACGCCATGGGCTTCACCTCCCCGATTTCCGCACTGCTGGTCTGCATGGCCATCGGAGCCGGCGGCATGACCGTCTCCCACGCCAATGACAGTTACTTCTGGGTAGTCACCAATTTCGGTGAGATGGAAGTCGAACAAGGGTATAAGAGCCATACCATGGTCACCTTGATCATGGGTATCGTCGACATCATCTTCATCTGGCTGCTTTCCCTCTTCTTGATCTGATCATTCTCCCGCACTGGGGCGCATGCCCCAGTGCATTGGTTTTTCGCCCTCTTTCCTTTATACTTTCCCGCATGGACCACCAAACACTGACGGATATGCTCCGACTCCATGCAGATGACGGATATCGGGACTTCAGCCGCAAACTCAAAGTATCGGATCATCCTATCTTGGGAGTGCGCATGCCTCTGGTACGGCAAGTGGCGAAAACCATCGGGGAACCCCAAGTCTTTCTCGACGCTTTCCTCACGTGGACCGAACCGTGGTATGAGGAAGTCCTCGTCGCTTTCATCACCGTAGGAAAGCTCAAGGACAACGGAGAAACCCTCCGCTATCTGGAAAAACTCCTCCCGTACAACGACGGGTGGGCGACAAACGACCTGCTCTGTCCCTCGTTGAGGCAGATGGCGAAACATCCCCAATCATATTGGCCTTACCTCTCGGGGAAGAGCGGTTCCCCCAATCCTTGGGACGTTCGTTTCTCTTTGATATGCATGATGGACTGGTATCTCAACGACACGTATATCAGAGAAGTGCTGGAAGTGGTGCAGACGGTAGGCAAACAGGCCCAATACGTCATGTTGGCTGCTTCCTGGCTCCTCGCCACAGCGATGATTGACTATCCAAAACTCGTTCTCCCGCTTCTGGAACCGGGAAAGCTCGATGTACTGACGCAAAAGAAGACCATCCAGAAAGCACGGGAAAGTTATCGCATTCCGGATGGTCTGAAAGAAACGCTCGGCATCATGCGCCAAGCACTCTGAGCGCGTTGTCCCGCCACATGGCATCCAGTTCCGTTTCGGAAAGCCCGGCCTTGGACAAGGCATCCCTGAGAATGTCCAGTTTATCCACCGTCGGCAATTCCAATTTTCCTCCGATACCGTCGAAATCGGTGCCCATGGCGAGCATCGAGGCACCGGCGACAGAACGGATATGAAGCACATGGCGGACCATATCCTCCACCCGGCTTTCATGTTTTCCGTCCCCGGTGAGGAACATTGAGCAGAAGTTCAGTCCCGCGACACATCCTTTATCGGCCATCGCCCTCAACTGCGCATCCGTGAGATTCCGGGGAACATTCGTCACGGCACGGCTGTTGCTGTGGCTTGCCCAAAACGGTTTCTTGCTGTACTTCAGGACATCAGCGATGCCGCCGTCGTTCAGATGGGAGACATCGACGATGATATGACGCTTCTCCAGTTCCCCGATGGCTTCAATCCCTTTTTCCTTCAAGCCTTTCGCCATCACATTGGGATCTGCGCTGTTGGGATAAGCCAGTTCGTTCTCAAAGTTCCACGTGAGGGTGAAACTGCGCACTCCCCACGACTCGAGGATGGCGATGCGTCCGAGTTCCCCTTCCAGAATCGCGCCTTCCTCGGTGGTCAGGATGGCGCCGGGAAGCTTGTTGGAGACGATTTCCTCCACCGTCCTCACCTGACGTAGCTTTCCCTTGTTGCTATCCAGTTCCAAGAGGAATCGGTCATGAAGGTCACAAACACGCTTCCATGGGCTTTTCACCTCGTCTTTCTTGACAAACAAGGCGAAACATTGGGTGGAGTTGTGGTTCCCCTCCAGTTTTTGGATATCGACGGAAAGGTTGTTCCGGTACAAATGGTCATTTTCACCAAGCTGCAGAATGGTGTCACAATGCAAATCCAACATACTCTTCATGGTTTCATTGTCCGCTTTTCGCACTTTTTTCACAAGCCTCTAGCCGATAAGGGCCACCGTATGTATCTTACAGGATGGAAGGAGTACCTATGATCAACCATATCACCAAAGAAACATACAAGACAGAAGTCTTGGACAGCAAGGTGCCCACCCTTGTCGATTTCTGGGCAACATGGTGCGGCCCCTGCCGCATGCAAGGCAGAATCCTTGAGGAACTGGATAAAGAGATCACCCAAGGCCAGGCGAAGCTCTGCAAAGTCAACGTAGACGAACAGCAGGAACTAGCCGCGCAGTTCGGAGTGGACACCATCCCGACCCTCTTGTTCTACAAAGACGGGAAAATCACCAACCAAGCCATCGGAGTCAGGGACAAGGACGCCCTTAAACGGCTTCTTGGCATCGCGTAAGCTGTATGAGCCGCCTCTTGCAGGCGGCTTTTTCATTCCTCCCCGCCGATGCCATGGCGCATGCCGAAAGCCATCTTCACGACACAAGAATGGACCGGTACAAACAGATTGTCTTTCGCCAGATCCCGTATGCCTTTCTCATTGGCTCCGCGGAGAGCGGAAACCACCGTTTCGTCAATCATCACATCACTTTTCTTCAAATCCTGCACGACCACATAGAAATCATCGTAGCCGTCCACAGTGGACACCGTAAAGGAAGGACGATCTAATGACAAGGTCAGTCCAAGCTGCTCACGCGCCACGCGCTGTGCGGCTTCCCTGCCCGTTTCACCGGCACGCACCGGCCCATTGGCGCTGAAATCCCAAAGACCAGTCTTCGCATGCCGCTGAAGGAGCAGTTCCCCCCTGCTGTTGAACACACAAACATGAACCGACAAGTGATATTGTCCTTCAGACAGACTCCCTTTGGCAACCTGTTCACCGGTCGCACACCGTTGGTTGTCATACACATCCCACATTTCCATTTGAACGCCTCCCCGCACAGTATACAAAAGAAGCCGGGGCTCAACCACCCCGGCCTTCCTTCACCTACCTGTTCCGCCTATTTCAGATGCGCCACGTAGTAATCACGAACTTCGATATGATGTTCGTAAATGTACGCGTAATCAGGGGTGAATGAACTCTTCAACACTTCGGAAAGAGGACCATTGCCCTTGCTCTCCGGGTTCTCCGGTCTGTAGGACCAGGTTCCAGTCGTGCCAAACGGCGTATACCCAGGCCCCTTGCCGTCATCGCCGCCAAGCAGGAAGCGGATGAACATTTTGGCCGTGTTGGGATGTTTGCAACCATTGACGATGCCAAGGAAGTTCTGGACATACATCCCGGAGACCGGCTTCACATTGAGATTGTAGTTCAGAGCCCAGCCTTTGCTTGCCGCGTTCCTGACCTTGACGGAAGAAGCGTACCCGACCGGCGGCTGCGCCTGTCCTTTTGTTCCCACCAATTCTACGACTTCATCGGAACGGTCAGCCACAATCGGCTTGTTGGCAAGCATCCGTTTGATGAACGCATATCCGGCATTGGGCTCATCCTTGTCCAGAACGATGTCTTTCCCGAACAGCTCTTTGTAGGCTCCGGCCATCACTTCGGGATGCTCCACCATCATGGTGTACAGCGCCAGATACGCGCTGTTGGAACTTGCGTCCTGAATGACGAAATGCCCTTGGTATTCAGGAGTGGTCAACTCCCACCAGTTGTTCAGCGGTTTGCCGCTTTCCGTGTTGTAATACCAAGCAAGAGACTCCATGATGAACGGCGTGATGGTCATGTATTGTTTGTCCACATTGGCGAAAATGCTCGCCGGCTCATAGTTGTGGAGAATCCCGGCATCAAAGAAGTCCACGGTCCAGTCACCCAACTCTTCCTTGGAATGGATCAGGTCGGCTCCGGCAACTCCTGCATTGTATTCCCTCTGGAATTTCTCTTTGAGCTCATCGGAAGAAATCGTATAGACGGTCACCTTCAGTCCTGGATACTGCTCCATGAACAGCTTCGCGACGTTCGGTGTGCGCGTGGAAATCGTGTACACCACGCATTCCCCGCTCTCGGTCTTCGCTTTCTCATACAACGCGTTCATGCTCTCATCGAGATTCAATCCATTATCTATTGCCCACTGCTCTTCGGCGGAAATCTTCTTTTCCGCCACAGGAGCCGCAGCCGCTTCCTTCTGCCCTGCTGCGAACAGCGAAGCAACCATGCACAATACCAACAACACGCCCAATGCTTTCTTCATTGGTTCCTCCTCAACGTTGTGACAAATGAATCTTTTATCAAGGCGCCACTGGCCTTGTCGAACACATTGATGGACTCGGGACGAAGCGACAGCGACACCTGTTGTCCCGGCAGATGCTCGGTCAATCCGATGCATTTGAGCAACAGTTGCGCATCCCCGACCTGCACTTGGATCAAGGTCTCGGAACCGGCAGGCTGGCAGTTTTTGATGATGCCATGTACCGGCGAGTCTTCAACAATCTCCAGTTGCTCCGGACGGATGCCCAACAGGCAATCGAGTTTGCCCTCGGGGCCATGATAGCCGCGTTCGAAAGCCAACGTACCCACATCGCTCTTGGTGGTGAGCACCCCCGACTGGGCTTCTCCTTTCGCTTCGATGAAGTTGATCTTCGGATTTCCGATGAAATCAGCAATCTTCACGGATGCGGGATTGCTGTAGATGTTGGTCGGCGTATCTATCTGGGCCAACACGCCATCAAAGAAAACCGCGATCCTCGTGGACATGGTGAGCGCCTCGACCTGGTCATGGGTGACATACACCACGGTGGTGCCCAATTCCTGATGGAGGCGTTTCAGCTCCCCGCGCATGTCGATGCGTAATTTCGCATCCAAGTTGGACAACGGCTCATCCAACAAAAGGAGTTTCGGCTGGGACACGATCGCCCGGGCGATGGCCACCCGCTGCTGCTGTCCGCCGGACAATTCAGACGGATAGCGTTGGGCAAATTGGGATATCTGCATCTTCTCCAAAGCCTGACGCACCATCTCGTCGATGGTCTTCTTCGGCGTCTTCTTCACTTCCATCACAAAAGCCACATTTTCCCAAACCGTCATATGCGGCCAAAGCGCATAGGATTGGAACACCAGATTGAGCCCCCGACCGCTCGGCGGCATGTAGTACGCGTTATCAGCGTTGACCACTTCCTTCCCATCAATCGTGATGGTTCCCTTCTGGGGATTCTCCAAACCTGCGATAACTCTGAGCATCGTGGTCTTCCCACAGCCGGAAGGCCCCAGCAACGTCAGGAAATCCCCTTCATGAACGGTGAAGGACACATCCTTGAGCACATGGTTCGCCCCATAGTATTTGTCAATATGGCTCAGTACGATTTCACTCATCTTTATCACCCTCCGAGTCCGCCGGTAAGATCGGCATTGAAGAATTTGCTGGATAACCAATGGGTCAGGAAAATCAACAGGAACATCACGATGGCGATGCAGTTCGAAGGCTGAGTCCAGCTCTCAGCTGAATACCAGAACGCCAGATAGGACAACGTCTGCTGTTTCGGGCTCATCAGAAGCACGATAAGGTCCAATTCTTTCATGATGCTGATGAAAATCAACATGAAGCCGTTCATGAAACCGTTCTTGGCAAGCGGCAACACGATACGCCTGAAACGGGTGAAGAACCCCGCACCCGCTATCTGCCCTGCTTCTTCCAAATCGGTGCCGATCTGCAGCATGCAGGAGGTTCCGCTCCTGCTGGCGAACGGCAAGTGTTTCACCACGCTGACCAGAACCAACAGCGCGAAAGAACCATACAAAGAAGGAATGAAGGTGAACGGCCCGATGGTCTTCGCTTTGCTGAACATGGAAAGATACATGGCTCCGAACGCGATGGAAGGGATCAGATACGGAATGAAGGACAACTGTTCGATGAACCTGCCGCTTCTCAGTTTCCGGCCACGGGCATTGACGTAACCGATCATCTGTCCGATGAACGATGCGATGATGCTGGTAAACAACGTCAGTTTCACGGTATTCCAGAGGAATCTGAAGAAACCGGTGTCTCTAAGCACTCCATCCAGACCTTCGTAGATATCCGGTCTTCCTTTGCCGATCCAATAATGAAGCGTCAGGTTTGAGAAACTGTAGTTGCCCTGTTTCAGCATAAAGGTTTGGTAGAACATCAACACGAGCGGAATGAAAACCACCAGAATCACGAATAGATACAAAAGCGCAAGGATCAGTTTCTTCTGTTTGCCAAGCGAAATGGGGTTGCTCCGCGTCCCCTTTCCCGACATGGTGACGTAGCTCTTCCGCTTCCCGATGACACGTTGATTGATGAAAATGAAAATCGCTGAAAGGGCTATCAAAGTCAGGCTGATGGCATAACCCATGCCCGACTGGGAACTGGTCACCGTGCTGTGGATCATTGTCGGAATGGTATAATACCCGACTTTCAGCCCGAGCATCGACGGCACGCCATACGTACCGATGGCCTTCGAGAACGTGAGGATCAAGGCAGAAAGGATGGCGGGAAGCACCAACGGGAAGGTGATCCGTCTGAGTATCTGTGTCTTGCTCGCCCCGATGACCTCACCCATCTCTTCCACTTCCGAGTTGATGGATCTGAGGGCTGCGGAAACCAACAAGTAGGAATAGGCGTAGTAGTGGATGGAAAGCACCGCGATGATCGGAACCGGACCATACGCAAGCCAATCGGGGATATCCAGCCCGAGATAGCACAAAAAGCCCGGAACCCCGCCGATGCGGGTGTTGCGGAACAGGACGTTCCACGAAAGGGCCAAGGCCCAGGAAGGCAACATGTACGGGATGAGCAGGACAAGGCCGAAGAACTTCTTGTGCGGCAGATCGCTACGCACCATCAGCCATGCGATCAGGGAACCGATGGTGATGCCGAACAACGACGTGAACGCCGCGATGACCAGCGAATGCGCCAAAGGTTTGTAAAACATGTTCATCGATATGGCACTGTCGAACAAACGTTTCCAATAGTACAGCGTGAATTGGCCCGCATGGCTTCCCTTCATAGCCTTCACATCGACTTTGGCCAGAGAAAACGAATTCCGCACCATTTCAAACAAAGGGATAAGAATCAGATAAGAAAGCACAATAATCATGATGAGCGCCATGATGTTGTATGGAGTCGTGAACACGGCACGAAGCCTGTTCTTCGTCCGTAATGACCGACTTGGGGCATGGATGCTTGAGGTATTCATAGATAAGATACAGTGTACCGCGTAATTCCCATCTGTTCCAACAACCTTTTTCCGATATTCTCCACATTTTCGCCAAATAGAGTGGTTTACTCTTGACAAAATGTTTCTATTTATAGTAATTAGTTTCTATATTAAGAAACAAACCAAGGAGTTTCACATGAAAAACCTGCTCAACAAAACCATTGACACCGCCAACATGCCGGACGACAAAGGCTATTTCGGTCAATTCGGAGGTTCCTATGTACCGCCGCAGCTTCAGGCCGTTATGGATGAGGTCGCCAAACAATACGACGAGATATCCCATGACCCCGCCTTCATCAAGGAACTCGAAGATCTACAGGAACACTACACGGGAAGGCCATCACCGATTTACCACGCCAAACGGCTCAGTTCTTCAGTGGGGGGAGCTGAGATATACTTGAAACGGGAAGACCTGAACCATACAGGGGCGCACAAGATCAACCACTGCCTCGGGGAAGCGCTTCTCGCCAAGAAAATGGGAAAGAAAAAAGTCATCGCCGAGACAGGAGCGGGACAGCATGGAGTCGCATTGGCAACCGCAGCGGCTTTGCTCGGATTGGACTGTGACATTTACATGGGTGCGGTCGATGTCGCCAAGGAAGCTCCCAACGTCTCGAGGATGAAAGTGCTTGGCGCGAAAGTAATATCCGTAACCCGCGGGACACAGACGCTGAAAGATGCGGTGGATGCGGCCTTCGAAGCCTATCTCGCCGACCCCGTCACTCAGATTTACTGCATCGGTTCCGTTGTCGGACCGCATCCATTCCCCATGATGGTTCGTGATTTCCAGAGCATCGTAGGCATCGAGGCGAGAAAGCAATTCAAAACAATGACCGGTTCGCTGCCCCAGAACATCGTCGCCTGCGTCGGCGGAGGTTCCAACGCCATGGGTATCTTCTCGGCATTCATTGATGACAAAGATGTCGCATTGTACGGAGTGGAACCCGCCGGCAAAGGACTGGAAACAGGCAAACATGCCGCCACCCTCACCAAAGGGACGATAGGCATTCTCCACGGCTTCAAGAGCTATGTGCTGCAGGATGACAAAGGACAACCGCTTCCCGTCTATTCCATCGCAAGCGGTCTGGATTACCCGGGTGTCGGACCGCAACACAGTTATCTGAAGACCATCAAGCGCGTCACCTATGTGACGGCGACGGACAGAGAGGCGGTCGAAGCGTTCTATGGTTTGTCCCGTATGGAAGGCATCATTCCTGCTTTGGAATCCTCGCACGCCGTCGCATATGCCATCAAACTGGCCCAGAGCGTCGGCAAGGGAGGCACCATTCTGGTCAACCTGTCAGGCAGGGGCGACAAAGACATAGATTTCGTCATGGAACACTATCCGTTGGTTGATTATGAACCCCAAGCGTCCAAAGAGAACGGCTTCGAGGCATTCCTGGCGCACATTCAGGAAAAGAGCAAATAACGCAATGTGCCTGGGCTTTCACCCAGGCACAAGATTCACCGGGGACCAGGAAGGAGGTGGTTTCGTATCCCCAGCCCCCGGCTGGTCTTCTTATTGATTCTCGCCTGTTCGTGGCTTTCTGTTACCCAAAATGCTTTGCAGGATAATGAAGAAAGCCAAAAGCGCCGCAATGGTTATCTTCGTCCACCAAGACGAAAGCGTTCCCTGGAAAGTGATGAATGTTTCGATGGTTCCTTTGATCAGCACACCGAACAACGAACCAAAGACATTTCCGACGCCACCCGTCAGAAGCGTGCCTCCGATGACTGCCGCCGCAATCGCCTCCATCTCATACCCACGAGCCTGTTCCACAAAACCGGAACAGGTGTTCAGACAGAAGAGAACGCCGCCGAGAGCGGCAAGGAATCCATCCAGGACATACGCATACAGACGTGTGCGCCGCACGTTCAGCCCCATCAGCAAAGAACTCTGCTCACTACCCCCGATAGCGTAGATTTTACGTCCGAATTTGGTGTAACGGAGCAGGATGGCGATCAAGACCAAGGTGATGAACGCGATGATCACCGTGGGATAGATGAACGGACGCACCAGAACCCCTTTGCGGTTCAGATACCCTCCAAACGGCAGGAACAATTTGTCCTGAGCCCAGCCCAAAAACCGTTTATTCATGATGGTGATCATGTCAACACTGATGATGGCTGTCATGCCGCGGGCGAAGAACATTCCCGCCAACGTCACGATGAATGGTTGGATACGAAGATACGAGACAAGGAAACCCTGGACAAAACCAAAGCCCAGTCCTGTGGCCAAAACAATGGCTACTGCGCTGACCGCATCGACACATTGGCGTTCCATCATATACGCGAGCATCATGCAGTACAAAGCGACGCATGAGCCAACCGAGATATCGATGCCGCCTGTCAGCATGACCAGCGTCATGCCTGCGGCGATCACAATCAACGATGCGTTCGAGATGAACAGGTTGAGGAACGTTTGGAAATGGATGAAGCCTTTCTCCCTGAAGACGACCATTCCCAAGGCATACATGACGACAAACAAGGATATGGTGATCTTGAGCAGGAACGTCGTTTCATTGAATGCATTCTTTTTCTTCATGTTACGCCTCCACCGGTTTTTTCTGCGCCATGGCTTTCGCGAACCACTTTTTGAATTCCTCTGACTGCAGCGTGACGATGATCACCACAACGATGGCTTTGTAGACCGGAACTTGGTCGGCGGTAACCCCCATGGCATACAGCGTAGTGGTCAGAGCCTGAATGGTATACGCACCGATGACCGAACCGGTGATGTTGAACTTGCCACCCGCCAAGTCGTTTCCGCCCAAGGCGACGGCAAGGATGGCATCAAGTTCCATGTTCAGACCTATGTTGTTCGCATCTGCGGAATAAATCCGGCTGGAAGCGATTAGTCCGGCGATGCCGGCCAGGAAGCCGCAGAACGCATAGGTGAAGAAAATGATCTTGTTCGCTTTGATGCCCACCAAACGGGAGGCATCCTTGTTGATGCCTACCGCCTGGATGTACAAGCCAAGCGATGTCTTGCGCAACAGCAAGTTGGTCAGGACCACCACCAGAATAGCTACGAAAATCGAGGTCGGGAGCGGTACATGAGGAATGAAGTTCCCCAGGTATTTGTAGGAATCGACGCGAATGTACGTGATCTGCCCGCGGGTCACCAGCTGGGCGATGCCCCGGCCGGCAGTAAAGAGAATCAATGTGGCGACCATCGGTTGGATGCGCATCCTGGCGACCAGGAAACCGTTCCACGCTCCGCAGAGCGTCGCGACGGCCAATGCGGAAAGAGCCCCGGCAATCCATGGCGCCGCATAGCCGTTCACCGACACTTGCCCACCGGAAAGGACATAGCAACTCATCGCACCGGCGACAGCCATCATGGAACCGACCGAAATGTCCGTTCCTCCGGAAGCGGCGACGACCAAGGTCATGCCCACCGCCAAGACGACCAATTCGCTGGCTCTGTTGATCACATCGATGATATATCCGTACAGCACCCCGTTACGCACCGAAAGAAAGAAAAACGACGGCGTCTTGATGACATTCACCAAGAGCACGAGTATCAGGCACATGATGGGAAGGAATAGGCGGAAACGGGTGATTTTTTTCCATTCGTTTTTCATTTGCCACCTCCGGCAATCGTCGACATGATGGTCTTCTGGTCCAGTTCCGCCGCATCCAATTCCGCAATCTTCTGCCCGTCTTTCATGACCGCCATGTGGTCGCAGGTCCGAAGCATTTCGTCGATCTCGGAGGAGATGAACATCACTGAGGTCCCTTTGTCGGCCAACTGCAGCACCAACTTCTGGATTTCCGTCTTGGTACCCACATCGATGCCGCGGGTAGGTTCATCAAGGATGATGAAATCCGGCTGGGTAAGCAGCCAACGGCCAATGATGACCTTTTGCTGGTTGCCGCCGGATAAGGATTTGACCGGCGTGTCACGATCCCGTGTCTTGATCTGCAGCAGTTCGATGTATGCATCGGCGAACTTCTCCTGGTCTTTCTTGGAAAGAAGATGGAAGGCGCCTTTCTTCGCCTGCAGGGCTATGATGATGTTGTCCTTCACCGAAAGATCCCCGATAACCCCTTCCTTCTTTCTGTCTTCAGGCAGGTACGCCATCCCCGCCTCCATCGAATCAAGGGGATGTGAGGCGGAGAAATCCTTGCCCCCAACCTGTATGCTTCCTTTGTCCGGTTTGTCGACGCCGTACAGGCAACGGGCTAATTCCGAGCGGCCTGAGCCGAGTAGCCCGGCCAAGCCGATGACCTCGCCTTTCTTCACGTTGAGATCGAACGGTTTGATGGTCCCTTGATGGCCTAATCCGTTGGTTTTGATGACTGTTTCGTCAGAAGGGGAATTCGTTCTGAGCGATTTGATGGCAGCAAGATCGTCAAAATCCTTGCCCATCATCTTTGCCACCAACTGCCAGCGGGGAAGTTCTTGGACGGCGAATTCTCCGACCAGTTTCCCGTTTCGCAAAACGGTGATGCGATCGCATACTTCATATACTTGTTCGAGAAAATGGGTCACGAAAACAATTCCGACGCCCTGTCCCTTGAGGGCACGCATGACGGTAAACAGTTTCTCCACCTCATCCTCGTCGAGCGAAGAAGTCGGTTCATCGAAAATCAAGACCTTGCATTGCATGTCAACTGCCCGTGCTATGGCCACCATCTGCTGCAAGGCGATGGAGTAATGCCCGACAGGAACGGTCACGTCTGCGGTAATACCGAATTGTTCCAGAAGCGATGAGGCCATCACGTTCATCTTCTTCCAATCGATAAAGCCGTGACGTTGGGGTTCTCGTCCGATGTAGATGTTCTCGGCAATGGACAGATTGGGGCACAGATTCACTTCCTGATACACCGTGCTGATGCCCATTCTCTGGGCTTCCTCAGGTGACTTGTTCTCAATGGGATGGTCTATTCCATCCAGCCGGATGACTCCCGAGTCCTTCTCGTGAACCCCGGTGAGTACTTTTATCAGGGTCGACTTGCCGGCCCCATTCTCTCCCATGAGCGCATGGACTTCCCCCTTACGGAGGGTAAAATCCACATCTTCCAACGCCCTGACGCCCGGGAACGTCATGGTGATTCCGCGCATGGAGAGGACGACGTTTTCTTCCATGACCACACCTCCTTGGTCTTGAAAAAAACGAGGGCAGAGGTTTGTCCCCTCCGCCCCCGCCCCGTGATGCGGAATCAATACAATCTGGTTGCCTTGATAGCGGGCAGATCCATCGAAGTGTCAAACGACTTCTCCTCGACGTACTGGATCTTGTCGACCTTCTCGCCCTTTTCCAACTTTTGGATGATGGAAGCTACACGCGGTCCATGAAGCGGGTTGCATTCCACTGCGCAGTTCAAGTCACCCTTGATCATTGCGTCGAACGCTGCGGAAACGGCGTCGAAGGAAATGATGATGATATCTCCCTTCGGTCCGCAAGTTTTGCCGGCGGCTTTGATGGCGTCGATTGCGCCAAATGCCATGTTGTCATTCTCTGCGACGACGACGTCGATATCAGGATAGCTCTTCAGGAACGATTCCATGACTTCCTGCCCCTTCGCCTGGGTGAACTCACCGGTCTGCATGGCCAGCATGTGCCAATTGGGGTGTTCTTTCAGCTTGGCTCCGAAGCCTTCGGTCCGGCCTACCTGTGCGGAAGCGCCGATGGTTCCCTGCAAGGTGACGATGTTGATGTCTTCTTTCTCCCTGCCCTGTTTCTTCAGATACGCCGCAAGCCAATCACCGGAATCAAGTCCTTCCTTGACGAAGTTACCGCCTACCCAACACGTGTACAGGGAATCATCAGAGACTTTCATCTGTCTGTCGGAAAGAATGACCGGGATGCCGGCATCTTTGGCTTCCTTCAGAACGGTTTCCCAACCAGTCTCAACAACCGGCGCGACGACAATGTAGTCGACATCCTGTTGGATGAAGCTGCGGATAGCCTTTATCTGGTTTTCCTGTTTCTGCTGCGCATCATCGAAGATCAACTTATAACCGTTCTCCTCGGTGAACGTGCTCTTGAACGATTTGGTGTTCGCGGTCCTCCAATCGGATTCGGCACCGACCTGCGCATAACCGACGACGATGAGCTTTTTCCCTGTCTGAGCGGCAGGAGCAGCCTTCTCGGTCCCGCCCTGCGCGAACAGGCCGGACAATGCGAACAGAACCAATACCATGACAACAAGCGCTTTTTTCATACCTCACTCCTTTTGTGTTCACCCCGTGGGTGATGATATCAGTCTAGGGCAGGTTGATGGAAAAGATACGGAAAGTTTTCCTCAGTATATGGGAACTTCTTCTGAACCAGAAAGATGCGACGGACTGTCAAGAGAGAATATTTTCCGAAACAGGGGATTTTCTTCCGCTTGGTGGCGTGACCATCGCGGGAATGAGGATTTTTACCGTCGTTCCCTCCCCGACCTTGCTTGAGAAAGAAAGCCCATACGGTTCCCCATACGTGAGGAGAATGCGTTGCTCGACATTGTACAATCCGAAACTGTCCTTCAAGTCGTTCTTCACCTTGATGGACTTCCGTAAGGCGTCAAGCCGGGCATCATCCATACCGACGCCATCGTCCTCGATGATGAAAAGAAGATCGTCCCCCGCACGCTTGCCGGTTATGGTGATCGTCCCCATGCCCCGTTTTTCCTTGATGCCATGGTACAAAGCATTTTCCACAAGCGGTTGGAGCGTCAGCTTGAGAATGGAGAAGCCGAGAACGTCCTCTTCGAAATCCAGCTTGTAGGAAAGGATGTCCTCATAACGCATCTGCTGTATCTCCAGATAGCTCTCCACATGCCGCTTCTCCTCCTGGACGCTGATGTAATCCCGACCCGAGGAAAGCGTGGTGCGGAAGAAATCCGAAAGATAGGTGATCATGCGTATCGCATCGGAAGGCATGCCGCTCTCCACAAGAGCGACGATGTTGTCCAACGTATTATACAGGAAATGCGGGTTGATCTGGGCCTGATACAGTTTCAACTCATAGGAACGAAGGGCCTCCTGCTCTTTCTTGGTGGTCTTGACCAACGTCTGTATCTCCTCAGTCATGTGGTTGAACGCCACCGCCAGGACAGCAAGTTCCTCATCGTACTCTTCGCTGAGCCGTACCGAGAAATCTCCTTTTCCGATGGACGAGGCCGCCTTGGTGATCTCCCTGACAGGCTGCTTCAGCTTGTTCAGCACACGGTGGCTGTACCAGGCGGAAAACAGCATGTACACGCCGAAGACGGCGATGAACAGCAAAACGAAACGGAACGTACGCACATACAGGCTCTGCCGAAGAGCTTCCATGCTCTGCGCCTCATAAAAGATATATTCCTGAATCTGTTCTTGGATCAAATCGGTGAGGATGTAAACGTTCAAATCGAGAAGACGCATGTTCTCGTCATAGTGTCCATACTCCTGCGCACTCTGTTCAACCTTTCGGCAAACCGCTTCCAGATTGTCCAAATCCTGCTGGATGATCCGGATGCGCTGAACGTTCTCCGCATTGGAGATGGCCTTCAGTCCGGTGAACACTTCCCTCGTCTCGTTGATCAGATGGTACGGATCGCTGGTCTCCTCGTAGGCGACCTTCTTCTTCAGATTGTCCACACTGCAGGCGTTCGCAACGACAAGGTACATCGAATGGTCGATCTCTTCCTTGAACCTCACCGAATACCGGTTCGCTTCGGTGATGTTCCTCACAATGCGATCATAGGAGATGGTCGTATTCACCAAGGAAAACAACATGATGAGGAAAAACACCACCACAGGAATGGTGCTGATGGCGTTGTTCAACCGGAACCGGAGCAACAAGGAATTCCGCTTCATCCTTCAGCCCCTGTCCCTGAATTCCTTCGGAGTGCATCCAACGAGCTTCTTGAAGAGATATCCGAAATAATGGGAATCCTGATACCCCACTTCCTGGGCTATGTCCGAAGGACGCATCGTGGTGGACATCAACAGTTCCTTTGCTTTCTGCATTCTCCGCTCGGTGAGAAACTCGATAAAAGTCTTTCCTTCTTCCTTGCTGAAGACGCTGGAGAAGTAGTTAGGGCTCATGTGGATGTATTCAGCGACGGTGTTGAGAGACAGGCCATACTCCCGCACGTGTTCGGCGATGTACTGTTTCGCCTTCACCATCTGCTGAAAATACTTCCGGTTGGCTTGCTGGTCCCGTTCAGTGATGACCAGCGTGATGATCCTCTCCACATAGTTTTCCATCGTTTTCGCATCCAGCACCGATATCGGCGCAGGACCGAACACCGCCAACTTCTCCTTGGAAAGGGAAGCGATGAACGGAATGGCCAGAGAACAATAATAGACATTCATCGCCACATAGGAACAGAGCGTCGGGGCCTCACAATTCTTCTCCCCCACTGAAGCGAGGTACTGTTCGCAGAACCCCGGGATCTCCTCTTCCGTACCGCTGGCATAGAAATCTTCAAGATGATGCCAACTGAGCGAAGGAGGATCGACGGCAGGCATGCTGTGCACCGGACCTGCCCAAGCCTTTGCCACGATCTGGTCGTTCGTGGTGAAAAAGCGAGATGCGAAAGCTTTGTTCGCATCCAGGTACGAACGGGATAGTTCGGAAAGACGATTGACCGTGCAACCGATGCCGCCGAAGAACTGCACCAGAGGATAGGAAGTGGCTATTGACTTCAAAACGGCCGACACACGCTCCGCTGTCTGGGACACTTTTTCAGAGATATCACTCTCGATCAACAGAGCGAAACCGTCGAAACCACGTTCAAAAACCAATAGTCCGGGTTCCTGTTGGAACGCCTCTTTGGCTTTCTCGGACACTTCCTGTACTTGGAAAGCCGCTTCCTGTGTATCCTCCCGTTGCATGAACTTGCATAAGAAGATGCCGTAATACGGGGCAGAGAGCTCCAAACCAAGTTCACGTCCCCGGATGATGAGGTCGGTCACGCTTCTCTGCCGCTCCAAGAGATTGTTGAAGAATTGGTTGCGCTCCAGCACGTACTTGCCCGCCATCTCCTTTTGATAGGTCTTCAAGAGGGATGCCTCTTCCCGTTCATTCTCAATGCGCGCGGCGACTTGTTTGACGGCCTCGAGAAGCCGTTCCGAGGTGATGGGCTTGGAAAGATAATCGGTCACTCCGATGGAAATGGCTTTCTTCGCAAAATCGAAATCCCTGAAACCCGAAAGAATGAGAATCTTCATGGAAGGGAATTCCTTCTTCACCAAGCCAGCCAACTCCAAGCCATCCATGAATGGCATCTTCACATCCGTGATCAAGATATCGGGCTTTTCCTGACGAATCAACGGAAGGGCAAGTTCCCCGTCCCCAGCCTCACCGCAGAAGACAAATCCCTCCTTGGCCCAATCGATGTTTTCTCTGATGCTCTTGCGTATGATATATTCATCTTCAACAAAGAATACCTTGATCATGGCTGTCTCCATCAATCATGGTAGCCCGAGTTAGAGAAAAAAGCCATAAAAAAGTTAACGTACACGAAGCAAGGCTTTCAAAAGCCTTCCATCACTTTTTCTGCCCGACAATCCGTTCCATCGGGACAAACCCCTGACCCATCACTTGGTAGGTCTCATGGACAAACACGAAGGCGGATGGATCCTCGTCATGGACGATCTGCAGAAGATGATTGATCTGACGGTTATGCACCACCGCCAGCAGGATGGTCCTTTCTTTGCCGGTGAAGATGCCCACCCCGGTCAGCAACGTGCCGCCATGATGGAGTTCGTTGATGATCCGTTCTCCGATCCGCTGGTGCTGTTCGCTGACGATGTATGCGGTCTTGGCATATTTTGTGCCGATGGACATGACCATGAAGTTGATCATCTGGCTGGAAATGTACAATTGGATGATGGCAAACAGAGCCCGTTCCAGCCCAAAGACCGCAAACCCGGCCAAGATGACACAGCCATCGGTAAGGAATAACGAAGTCCCGAGATTGAGCGGCGTATACCTGTTCAGGATCTGCGCGATGATATCCGTTCCTCCGGTGTTCGCTCCGCTACGCATCACGATGCCGATACCACATCCAAGCAGGACTCCGCCGAACACAGCCGAAAGCAACGTGTCCATCCTGTCCCCGTAGGTCAGAATGCCTTTGTAGCCTGTCAGATGCCCGAACAGGCTGACGAATAAGGAAAGACAAACCGCACCGACAAGGCTCTTCACGCCGTAATAGGCGCCGAACACTTTCATGCCGATGAGGAACAGCGGGATGTTGATCATCAACATGGACAATCCGGGATCCCATCCCAGAGTATGGTACAGGATGGTGGAGATGCCGTTCACGCCACCGCCGGCGATCTTCGCGGGAGTGCTGAACACCGCCACAGCAAACCCGGCGAGCAATGTTCCGCCCAATATGTACAGATATTCAAGCACCATGTGTTTTTTCATTCAGGCCGCCTGTCTCCAAACACCAACGTCGCCGAAGGACGATCGACGAAAAGGTCACATCCATCATGCCACCGGAGCATCGCGCACGGGGCGAATGGCGAAACTTCATCAAACAAGCACATCGCCACCGCGCGTGCCTTGCGCAGGTCCGGTACCGTGGCGATGATATGCTTCGCCTTGAGTACCTGCCTCACACTCATGGTGATCGCTTTCTGAGGCACTTCCTCAAAAGTCGGGAACCATCCTTCCCCGGCCTGCTGTTTCCTGCACCGCTCGGGAAGCGTCACCTCGATGAACGGCTCATCCGTACGGATTTTCGCCATCGGCGGATCGTTGAACCCGATGTGCCCGTTCTCTCCGACTCCGATGAACGCGACGTCCACCGTTTTGTCCATGATCAAAGTGTCAAGCCGTTTGAGTTCCGCACCCATATCAGGGGCGTTTCCATCAATGAAATGGAAGGCTCCGAGATCCGGCACCTGCTTCGTAAAATGCTCCACCAGGTAATGATGGAAACTGGAAGGTGCATCGGCAGGCAACCCCACATATTCGGCGATATGGAATACCTCGACATTCCCCCACGGAATGTCCGCCTTGACCAACCGGGCAAGCATGTCCACTTGGGAAAGCCCCGTGGAAAGCACGATTACCGCCTTTCCTCTTGTATTGATCGCTTCCTTGATCTCCGATATCCCCATGTCCGCCGCACTTTCGGCAAGACTGGCTTTGTTGTCACACACAATCACCCGCATTGAAACGCCTCAAAGCCATTGTATACCGATTCACCGGTTTCTTGCATAGCACTCAGACAAACACTTCCTCACTGTTTTTCGCCCGTTGCGTATAGGACTGCACAGGGATGCGCACCCGGCGGAACACATCCGTCACAGGGATGTCGCCGAACATGGCCAAAACATGTTGGTCAGGACCGAAATCCGTGTTGATCGCCACAACCTTCTCCCGCCCCATCTGACGGGAAAACGCATCAAACATCAGGCGGAACAACCCCATACCCCTCCACTGCGCTTCCACCCCATAGAACAGCAGGTCTGCTTCCGTCCCCTGTTTTTCGTAAATCATCATGCCGCAGATCTCTCCGGTCGCGCTTTTGGCGAAAACATACCGTTTCCCTTCGCATGCTTCCAAATTCCGCAATACCAACGGCACCTGACCGATATCGCTACGGATATGGGAGAACAACACCTCACTTCCATCGGGAGTATCGGAGAACTCAACAGAGAAATCCTCCAGAAGCAAATCACTGAAACCTTCTTCACCCTCTTCCCCCTCTTCAGAGAGCGAAATCCCTCCTTTCCCCTCCCGATACCAGGCGGTGACCACCTTCTCCATCTCATGTTCCTTGAAACCATACCATGCCTGCAAAAGGCTGCCCTGTTCCTGCAAAGTGTCCTTGAAACGACGGAATACGCCATGCCCGCTTTGCAGGACAGCAGACAACCGTTCCTTATAATAGGGATTGCGTACCCGCTGGGCAAACTTCTCCATCAGATGGAAACCATCGGCGCTGGTCCACTCGGGGACATCAAGATAACGGCCTTCCTCATCATCCTCTTTCAACTCATCGTTGGTGACAAAACCTTCCTTCAGATCCAGATAGGAACAGACTCCCTGGTTTTCCATGGCGAAAATGATCTGATCAAGCAGTTCCGAAGTCAGCAGAGGCATGGTATATTTGCTTTGCATGGATTCATTTTACGATGTCCCATGGTTTTCATCAACCTTGACAATCAGGTGCAAAGATTTGATAGTATACACGTACATCAGTGATATGCTAATCAGATAACGAGGAGTTAATCGTATGAGCACAATTGAAAGCATTGAAGCAAGGGAAATCCTTGACTCTCGCGGGAATCCGACTGTCGAAGTCGAAGTCACTCTTGAAGACGGTTCCGTCGGCAGGGCCGCAGTTCCGTCCGGTGCTTCCACCGGCGTGCATGAAGCTGTCGAACTTAGGGACGGAGACAAGAAACGGTATGGCGGGAAAGGCGTGCTGAAAGCCGTCGAGAACGTCAATGAAGTGATCGCCCCGGAACTCGAGGGCATGGATGCTCTGGATCAGGTCGCCATCGACCGCACCATGATCAAACTTGATGGCACACCGAACAAGAGCAAGCTTGGCGCAAATGCCATCCTCGGTGTTTCCATGGCAGTCGCGAGAGCCGCCGCAGATTATCTCTGCGTCCCCCTCTTCCGCTACCTTGGCGCCTATCATTCCTGCATCCTTCCCGTTCCGATGGCAAACATCCTGAACGGTGGCGCGCACAGCGACAACAAAGTGGACTTCCAGGAGTTCATGGTCATGCCGATCGGAGCCCCGAGCATGCATGAAGCCATCCGCTGGACAGCCGAAGTGTTCCATTCCTTGAAGAAAGTGCTTGGAGCAAAGGGCTACAACACCGGTGTTGGCGATGAAGGCGGTTTCGCACCTGACCTTCAGAGCAACGAAGAAGCCGTTGAAGTGATTCTCGAAGCCATCAAAGCCGCCGGTTATACGACCGGGCGTGACGGAGACTTCATGATCGCCCTCGACCCGGCAGCTTCCGAGCTGTACGACGAGAAAACCGGCAAATACTGCATGAAGTGGACCACCAAAGAGATGAAGACTTCCAAGGAAATGGTTGACATGTGGGAAGATTGGACCAACCGCTACCCGATCATTTCTCTGGAAGACGGTATGGCCGAAGATGACTGGGAAGGTTGGAAGATGCTGACCGACCGTATCGGAGACCATGTCCAGCTGGTCGGAGACGACTTGTTCGTCACCAACACCGACCGTCTGAAGATGGGTCTCGCCAAAGGCGTTGCCAACTCCATCCTGATCAAAGTCAACCAGATCGGAACGTTGACCGAGACTTTCGAGGCCATTGACCTTGCCAAGCGCAACGGTTACACCGCCGTCGTCTCCCATCGTTCCGGTGAGACCGAAGACAGTTTCATCGCCGACTTGGTAGTCGGACTTGAGACGGGAGAGATCAAGACCGGTTCCATGAGCCGTTCGGAACGCATCTGCAAGTACAACCAGCTTATGAGGATTGAGGATTATCTTGGCGACACCGCAAAGTATGCGGGACGCAGCGTATTCCGCGTAAGCGCGAAACACTGAGCTGAGACCGTAGGTTTTGACGGCGCTTCCTTCGGGAGGCGCCGTTTTTATTTCTCGCCAAAAAGGCTATGCTTGAACCATGAGTGAAATGTGTTATCGCTGCTTCAAACCCAAAAGCAACTGTCTCTGCCCGTACATCAAGGAAGCCGACACCGGAGTGAAATTCATCATTCTGATGCATCCCAAGGAAGCCTACCACCAGAGGACAGGCACCGGACGCCTGACAGCCCTCTGCCTGAAAGACAGCGAAATCCTCATCGGAGTCGATTTTACCAATGATCCGAAACTGAACGCGCTTTTGGAGAATCCGGCATACCAGCCGGTGATGCTGTACCCAGGAGACGAAGCGATGAACGCAAAGACCCTTGTTTCCCAGGACAGACGCACATTGCTTGTGGTGGTCATAGACGGCACTTGGCCCTGTGCAAAAAAAATAATCCGTTTAAGCAAAAACCTGCAAAGATTACCCACGATATCGTTCGTTGGAGACTATCGTTCCACGTTCACGTTCAAACGCGAACCGCTGCCACAGTGTCTCTCTACCATCGAATCCTGTTATTATCTGCTGAAGGAACTGCAAAATGCAGGGAAAGCACGCAATTGCGATGTCGAATCGATGCTCACCGTCTTTTCGAAGATGGTCGGCCATCAGATGGAAAGCGAACGGGAACGGAGGGAAGACGAAGAGCGTGGTGTGAGCGACTCTTTCCATGACCGCAAGGGGCGTTCATGATTCCATCCGCTTGATATCCTGATACGTAAACCCTTTGCGCAACAAGCGCATCATCAGTTTTTCCCGGTCACCCGTGGCGCGTCGGGCTTCTTCATAGGCCTGTTTCAGATATGCGTCGCCACATTCCTCAAACGCCTCTTCGACAGCCTCGCACGCATCTTCGTGGGAAACGCCTTTGGCCTGAAGCCGTTGCACCAAAAGGGATTTCCCTTCCGGATTCCGTCTCTGACGGGAACGTACCAGGACCTCTGCATAGCGCTTTTCACTCAGAGAGCCATCCTGCTGTAAAACGGAGATGGTTTGCCTGACCAATTCCTTCGGGAACCCTCGTGCCGACAATTTTTGGGACAATTCCAGAGCCGTATGTTCCCGCAACGCAAGAAAAGACAAAGCCTTCGTCATGCAATCGTCCTGCTGTTTCAGGTCCTTGATGCGACGATATTGGGTCTCATCCAGTTCCTGTCCGACGGACAGCCCCCAAAGGGCGAGTTGTTTCTCCGTAATACAAAAAGGAGGATCCCCCTTTGCGATGACCGTCAGGCCATCGCGGGAAGATCCTCGTTTGATGAGAGCGTATGCCACGTTAACGCTTGCTGAACTGGAACTTGCGGCGTGCGCCTTTCTGGCCGTACTTCTTGCGTTCGACCATACGGGAATCACGAGTAAGGAATCCATTCGCCCTCAGCGCGGCTTTGTTCGCCTCGTCTTGCATGAGCAACGCCCTGGCGATGCCAAGACGGCAGGCACCAGCCTGTCCGGCGGGGCCGCCGCCGATGACATTGATCAGGATGTTGAACTTGGCCAAGCTGTCGGTTGCTTCCAACGGTTGTTTCACGATAAAGACCAGCAGTTCGTTTCCGAAATACTCGTCCACATTGCGGCCGTTCACCGTAATCTTTCCATCACCTTCGCGGAGGTAGACACGAGCAATAGCGGTCTTGCGTCTTCCGACGCCACGGCCGAGATCTTCTACTTTCTTCTCTTCTTTCTTAGTTGTAGCCATTTCCTCTGCTCCTACTTCACTTCGATGACTTCAGGTTTCTGGGCCATATGGGGATGATTCGGTCCCGCATACACGTGGACATTCTTCATCAATCTGCGTCCAAGCCTGTTGTTGGAAAGCATGCCTTTGACAGCCACTTCCATAGGATACACAGGGTTGCGCTTCAGTGTGGTGATGTAATTCTCCGCTCTGAGGCCGCCGATATACAATGAATGGCGATAATAGATTTTGTCATGGGCTTTGTTGCCGGTCAATGCGGCTTTCTCCGCATTGATGATGATGACATAATCACCAATCTCCTGATGAGGAACATACTCAGGCTTGTGCTTGCCGCGGACAAGACTTGCCGCGAGTGCCGCAACTTTGCCGAGTTCCTTTCCCTCTGCGTCAATCAGATACCATTTACGGGTGAACTGTGACGGCTTCAAAAAAATAGTGTCCATAATGAACCCCAATTCCTTGCAGGATATCCCTGCTTTTTCCGCTACCTGCACGAGGCAGGCGCCCGATTGCGCGGCTTTCCATCGAATGACCCTGTTCCCTCACCGGACTGACGAGCATATCAATCCACTTCGTTGAACCCGAGCCAATCCCACAACCAAGCCTCCCGATGATCCCGCGGCGCATCCGGTTTGTACTCCCTGGGAAAGGAATGGATCAGAAACCGCAACCACCACGTAGGTCAACGTGACCTCGGAAGTGAAAACACCAACAAAAAGCCTCACCTTCGTAAAACATGCCATGCTTGCGCACAGCGAAAACCATACTATACTGATTTCCCCGATTATGTCCAGTAAGCGAAACAGCTTAGTCGGTTATTTTCTCCAATTTGGCATACTTGCTGAGGAAAGTCGCCTTCTTGCCTGAATCAAACAGGACGATGATCACTTCCGGCCCGCCATCCTTTTTCACCTGCTGGATGGAGCCCGGGCCATAGGTATCGCTGAGCACCCGTTGCCCCAGTTTGAAGATACCTTTGCATCCCTCTTCTTCCGTATGAGTGATCGTGTAGGTGAAAACAGCGGGCTTCTCTTCAATGCCCTGATGGAGCAAATGGGCACCGGAAACCCCAAACGAACTCTTTCTCGGCCAAAGACCGTCACCCGTGGAAGGACGATGCATGCGCCGCTCCTCCAACGAGCCCATGCCACCCCAATTCGAGGATGGTTGCGGTTGATCCCGATGCTCGACAACCAGACCTTTTCCGATTTCCGTAAGGAAACGGCTTGGTTCGTTGTATCTGAGCGAACCATACAAACGACGCACCTTGCAACTGGTCATCACCAGACGGTGTCTGGCACGGGTGACCGCGACATAGAAGATACGCCGTTCCTCGTTGCAGGAAGGATCCTCATCGATGGACATCGAACTGGGGAATAACCCCTCCTCCAAACCGACCACATACACGTTCTCGAATTCCAACCCCTTGGTGTTGTGCATGGTGATCAAGGTGACGCCCGGCTTGTCAGCAGGATCATAATTCCCGATGGTGGAGGTATCCAAAGCCAAAGTTTCGAGAAAAGAAGCCAGCGCTTCACCGTCTTCCCCATAATCGGCAGCCTGAGTGACCAATGTATCGAAATCCGCCACCCGTCCGCCCCCCTCCTGTTCCTTCCCTTCCTTCTTGTCTATTTCGGTGTAATAGGCGATGAGGCCACTCTGGGTGAACAGTTTCTGCAACGCCTCGGACAATTTGCACACCTGTATCAAGGCGTCACATTCGGAAAGCAAATCATGAAAACGCACCGCACTTTCTTTCGCCTTGCCGGACAACGATGCATGCACAAGGGCGTTGACATAATCGCCATCTGTAGTCTCCGCACACTGCTCGATGGCATCCAGCGCGTTTTTGCCGATACCCCGGGCAGGTTTGTTGACCATGCGCCGGAAACTGACGACATCCTTCGGATTACTCAGGAGATACATCAAGGAAAGACCATCCTTGACCTGCTCACGGTCAAAGAAGCGTAACGCCCCCACCACCTTGTACTGGATGGAGAACTCCTTCTTGGTGAATTCCTGTTCGAACAAACCGCTCTGCGCATTGGTCCTGAACAGCACCGCCGTATGGTCATAGTCGCCGGCGGCCTTGATCATCCTGGCCACCAGACGAGCCTCGGCCTGTTCATCGGGAAGATAGAACAATTCCGGTTTGGGGCCATCAGCATTCTGCGTCCACAGTTTCTTCAGATCCCCGCCACGATGGTTGTTGACGATGACGCTGTTGGCTACATTGAGAATACTGGGAGTACTGCGATAGTTCTGTTCCAGTTTGATGACCCGCACATTCGGATATGCATGGCGGAAAGCATCGATGTTCCCCACTTCCGCACCCCGGAAACGATAGATGCTTTGGTCATCATCCCCGACCACACAGACAAAAGCCTCAGGACCGGCCAGCTTTCTCAGCAGGCTGAACTGCATGACATTGGTGTCCTGATATTCATCAACAAGAATCATTTTGAACCGATTATGCGCCCAAGAGGCTACTTCCTGATTATCGAAAACCTTGACGGTCAGCGAAATAAGATCCGCAAAATCCACGCAACCGGTCCGTCTGAGTGTCTCTTGGTACTTCTGGTACATTTCCCACAACAGATGGTCGGGATCCTTTTGCAACACGCGTTCATCGACACCGCGATCCTTCAGCAAACTGATTTTCTTCGCATATTCCCTGAGAACCTTCGCATCATAGCCACTGTAGGCCTTGCGGAGTACCTCCACGCTGTCACTGTCATCATAAATGGTGAATTTGGGGGAAAGCCCGGCCACAGACGAAAACCTCCGGAGCACCCAAGCGCCAAAACTATGAAAGGTTTTGATGATGCATTCCTGCATGTCGGGACGGTCAGGAAGCATGCCGCAGGCACGTTCCTTCATCTCGTTCGCCGCCTTGTTGGTGAAAGTTACGGCCAGGATCTGCCACGGCTTGAGCCCCAATTCTTCGACCGCATAGGCGATTTTGGTCGTGATGACCCGTGTCTTTCCCGAACCGGCACCAGCAAGCACCAAGAGCGGCGAGGCATTCTCGAGCACCGCATCCTTCTGCTCAGGATTCAGTTTCTCCAGCAAAGCCGTCATCGTATCGTTCATCACTGCACCGCCACCGCTTCGAGATCGAGGCCATTGACTTTGCGTATTCCCGCCAAGACGACCTTTCCCGCTTCCAGATCATGCCCAAGAACGACCGTCAGGCCATCGACCTCAGGCGCTTGGGCATACATCCGTCCGATAGCCATGTTCTCGCCAGAGACCACCTCTTCGATGAGGACAGGATAGGTACCGCCGACAAAACGCAGCAGACGTTCCTGCGTAATCGGGCTTTGGATGCGTTCCAATTCCTTCTGCCTGCGTACAGAACTGCGCTGTGCCGCCTTATGATCCTTCTCATTCCGCATCTTAAACGCTTTTGTCCCTTCTTCCCTGCTATAGGTGAACACTCCCATCCAATCGAATCGCGCCTCTGAAAGGAATGTACGCAGAACGGAGAACGACTTGGCATCCTCCCCGGGGAAGCCGACCATCAAAGTGGTGCGGATCACCGCCGCAGGCAACACCTCACGGATGTGACGGACCATCCCAAGATACTGTTCGGCGTCTCCTTTCCTCCCCATCCCCACCAACACATTGTGGTCTGCATGTTGGATGGGCAAGTCAAAGTACGGCAACAGCTTCTCATGATCTTTGACATACTGGGGCAGCCACTCGGGGAAGAAATCAGGATGGATGTAGAGCATGCGCATCCGCCAAGAACCTTCGACGGCCATCAAAGCGTCCAACAACTCCCGGAAATGACTCTTTCCATCCCAATCCAGACCGTAGGCGGCGAGATCCTGTGCGATGAGATTGATTTCCAGCACCCCATGCGAAGCCAAATCCTTCAATTCCCCCACAACGATGGAGAGCGGCCGGGAACGCAATTCCCCTCTGATCAACGGAATCGCGCAATAGGCGCACCAATGGTTGCACCCTTCGCTGATCTTCAAAAAAGCCGAACCGGGATACCCCAGCAACTGTCCCCTCGCATATGTTTCCTTGTCAGGATCAGGATACTCGGGAACATCGGACAGCCGTTTGCCCGAGCTGACGGAATCGGCGATGCCGGCGATGCGGGAGAGATCACGATTGCCGAAAATCGCTGAGGCTTCCGGAAGTTCCTTGAACAATTCCCCACTGTACCGCTGCGCCATGCAACCGGAAACGATGAACTTCGCCTTCGGATTGATCTTATATAAGGAAAAGAAGGTGGAAATGCTTTCCTCTCTGGCCTGTTCGATGAAACCGCAGGTATTGACGATGATAAGGTCGGCTTGAGCTGCATCCAGCGTCCGTTCATAATCATCATCGGAAAGGTTCTTCAGCATCACTTCCGCGTCAACTTGATTCTTGGCGCAACCCAAATTTTCCATATAGACTTTTTTCGACATCGGCAATCCCCTTGCACAGTACCATAACCCAAAGCCAGACGGCTTTCAAGGTGAAAATGATATCTTCTTGATAAACATGGAATTATAAATAGGCATCTCTGTTTATTGCAAAAAAGTGTTTCTTGTTATAGTATGAAAAACGCTGTTTTTTCAGGTAACACTCTGTTTTCCAGCAAACAACTAATATCCTTTTGCGAGGTAGCGATGGCAAAATACATCATAAAACGAATCATTGGCATGATTCCCACCCTGCTTATCATCATCACTTTGAGCTTTTTCATTGTACGTATCGCACCGGGTGGACCTTTCGCCACGGAAAGGAACATGCCCGAGGTAATCAAAAGGAATATTGAGGCGAAATACCACCTTAATGAACCACTGGTCAAGCAATACGGCCGGTATCTGTTTGATGTCTGTCGGGGGGATTTGGGACCTTCCTATAAATATAAGGATTACGACGTCAATTACTATATCTTCAACAGCCTCCCCAACTCCATGGTTCTCGGTTGCATAGCGATGGCTGTGGCGCTGTTGGTCGGAATCCTGCTCGGTGTACTGGCGGCGGTGTACCAGAATTCATGGATCGATTACCTTTGTATGGCCTTTGCGGTCATGGGCATATCCATACCATTGTTTGTCGTCGCGCCAATACTCCAACTGGTGTTCGCGCTGAACCTGAAATGGTTCCCGACCAGCGGCTGGTATACGACCGGACAAGGACTGAAGTCCCTTGTCCTTCCGTCGCTCGCCCTTTCGTTCGAGTATTTCGCGACCATCGCGCGTCTGACCCGCTCATCCATGTTGGAGACATTGAGAAGCGACTACATCAGAACGGCGAAAGCGAAAGGAATGAAAGGAAGCCAGATCATCCTCAAGCATGCCATGAAAGGCGCCATGCTTCCCGTCGTCAGCTATCTTGGTCCGGCCTTTGCGGGCATCATCACCGGTTCTGTGGTTGTCGAGCAGATATTCCGAGTCCCAGGACTGGGTAAGTTCTTCGTGCAAAGTTCGTTCAACCGAGACTACACCTTGATCGTCGGTGTTGTCATCGTATATTCGGTCATCCTCGTGGTAATGAATCTCATCGTAGATATCGTGTACGCGCTCCTGGATCCGCGGATCACGTATAAATAAGAGGCACCTCCATGGCAAAAAAACAAGAACAGGCAATCAACGAGTTCAATCAGGTCGTGGAAGGGAACAGCCTCGGCAAAGACGCATGGAGAAGGCTGAGAAAAAACAAGATGGCCGTCATAGGCATGATCACCGTCATCGTATATGCGATCCTTTCTTCATTCGCTTCGCTGCTTCCGTTACATCCGTATGACGAGATCATCCTGGACCACCAGCAGCTTCCGCCGACCCTTCATGCGACGGCAGGCGAGCTGATGATGAAGAACAGGCTGCAAGATATTTACTTCCAAGCCTGGAAAAACGGCGAGCTGAAACTCACCGAAAAACAGGACCAACAGATCCGCGACTGGATTAAAGACAGCAAGACGACGAAAGTCTGGGCTTTGGTCTATGCGGAGGGAGAAGCGCAGAGAAACGCCGGAACCTATACGTTAAACACAAGCGCCCAGCGCACCATCACCCGTTTGCAGACAAAAATCGACAGTGAATTGTTCGTAACCATCAAGAAGGCTTATTTCTCTGATGAAGCCGGAAAGCGGCATGACATTTCCAAGATGGGATACAGCGAACTGCTCCCCATCTATGCGAAGTTGGTCGGTGTCTCCACAGAGGCTGTCCAGAAACAGACCGAAAGCGAGGTCAGGAACCAGGTGCTGAATGATGTGAAAGCGAAAAACGCTGACTTATCCGATGAAGAAATCCAGCAGACCTTGGATCTGGAACTGAAGAGTATGGGTGAAAAGGGATTCAATGAGACCGCACGCCAGAACGTATATGGCAAAATCCTCACCCAAGCCCAGAAAACTTGCGAACAGGATCTGACCAAACAAGCAAAGGACAATTCAGTCCAATTCCCGTTGAAGGAAGATTACAAACTCGGTAATTCCATCGAACTGAAAATCGAAGCCACCAAGAAACACAACAGAAGATACCTCCTCGGCACTGACTATGTCGGTCGTGACATGCTCAGCCGCATCATCTACGGAGGACAGGTATCCATCGCCATCGGTCTTGTGGGCACTTTGACATCCGTCTTGATCGGTATTCTTGTCGGCTCCCTCGCCGGTTACCTCGGGGGGAAGACCGATTACTTCCTGATGCGTGTCGTCGACATCATGTACGGTCTGCCGTACATGCTTCTGGTCATCATCTGCATGGCCATCTTCGGCAGGAACATCGTCAACCTGTTCGTAGCGTTGGCCATGGTCAGTTGGCTGACCATAGCGCGAATGGTGCGTGGTCAGATCATGAGTCTGAAGAACAGCGAATTTGTCGAAGCGGCCCGTTCCATGGGGGCATCGACTTGGAGAATCATCCTCAAGCACATGATTCCGAACTCGCTTTCCGTAATCATCGTATATTCCACCCTCAGGGTGCCTGCATTCATCATGCAGGAGTCGTTCCTGTCTTTCCTCGGACTGGGAGTGCAGGCTCCGTACGCTTCGTGGGGGTCTCTGGTCGGTGATGCCGTTGACGGCATGACGTTGTACCCGTGGCGACTCATCTTCCCGGCAGTAGCCATGACCGTATTCCTCTTCGCCATGAACTTCTTCGGCGATGGACTCCGTGACGCCTTCGACCCACAGTCGAAAAACCAGCTGTAAGGAGGCGTGAATATGTTGAAAACGAATGCAAAGACTGTCTTGGACGTCAAAGAACTGAAAACCTATTTCGGCACCGACGCTGGTGTTCTCAAAGCGGTGGACGGTGTCTCTTTCTCGCTACATGAAAATGAAACCCTCGGTCTTGTCGGGGAATCCGGAAGCGGCAAGAGCGTCACCAACCTGTCCATCATGCGCCTTGTCCAAACCCCTCCGGGCAAGATTGTCGGCGGACAAATCCTGTTTGACGGTGAGGACATCCTCAAAATGCCCGAAAGCGAAATGAGGAGTATCCGCGGGAACAAGATCAGCATGATATTCCAGGATCCCATGACGAGCCTGAACCCGTTCCTGCGCATATCCACACAGATGGTTGAGACCATCAGGCTCCACGAGAAAAACATCAGCAAACAGGAAGCGCTCCAACGTTCCATCGACATGCTGAAACAAGTGGGTATCCCTGCCGCGGAAAAGCGGATTTTCTGTTACCCCCACCAGTTCTCCGGCGGTATGCGGCAACGTGTCATGATCGCCATGGCTCTTTCCTGCAAAGCCGAGATACTGATCGCCGATGAACCCACCACCGCTTTGGATGTGACCATTCAGGCGCAAATTCTGGAACTGATCCAGCAATTGTCCATTGAAATGGGGACTGCGGTCGTCCTGATCACCCATGATCTTGGCGTGGTCGCAGGTATGTGTGACCGTGTATGCGTCATGTATGCGGGCAGGATTGTTGAGAAAGCCTTGACCGAGGACTTGTTCGCCCATCCGGCCCATCCCTATACCGAAGGTTTGATCGCCAGCGTGCCCCATATGGATGCCTCAAGCAAATCAAAACGGCTTTTCTCCATTGAAGGGCAACCCCCGAATGTGATCGACCTGCCTCCCTGCTGTCCGTTCCATCCGCGTTGCCATCGGTGCATGGAAGTTTGCAAACACGCATATCCGCCGTTGAAAGTCCTTAATGAGGAACATAGCGTATCGTGCTGGCTCTATGCGACGGAAGAACAAAAAGCACAAGCCATGGCGGAGGTCAAGGCATGAGTGAACAACAAAAAGAACCCTTGCTCCAGGTGAAGGGGCTCAAACAGTACTTTCCCGTTTCCACCGGCTTTTTCCGGAAGAAAACCAGTTTCATCCGCGCCGTGGATGATATTTCGTTTGACGTGTATCCCGGAGAGACTCTCGGCATCGTGGGGGAGTCGGGTTGCGGCAAATCGACCACCGTCCGTTCCATCGCGCAATTGTACAAGCCCACCGCAGGCGATGTGATTTTTGACGGCAAAAACCTGTGCACATCCAGCGAACAGGAAATGCTCCGCTCCCGGAAGAACATGCAGATGATCTTTCAGGATCCGTATGCATCCCTCGATTCACGCATGACAGTCCGTTCCATCATCGCCGAACCGCTGGTAATCTACAACAAACGGCACATGCTGGATAAGGAAATGAGCAATGATGACATCGAGCGGCGTGTCGAAATGTTGATGGAACGTGTAGGCTTGAACCGTCTCTTCAAGAACCGGTATCCCCACGAATTCTCCGGCGGACAGAGACAAAGGATCGGAATCGCACGGGCATTGGCCTTGCAACCGAAAATCATTCTCGCAGACGAACCGGTTTCGGCTCTTGATGTCTCCATTCAGGCGCAAATCCTCAACCTGCTGGCAGACCTGCAGGGTGAGTTCGGCCTCACCTATATCTTCATCGCACATGATCTGGCTGTCATTCAGCATATCTCGACCCGTGTGGCTGTCATGTATCTGGGGAAAATGATGGAAATCGCAGACGCACTTGAACTGTATGCCCATCCGCTGCACCCGTACACCGAAGCGCTGCTTTCCGCAGCACCGATCCCTGATCCCGCCATCGAGCGGAAACGGCAGAGGATCATCCTTTCCGGTGACGTACCCTCTCCGGACAAAGAGCAACCCGGTTGTTATTTTTACGACCGATGCCCGAAGAAGAAACCGTATTGCAAATCACACATCCCCCACTTCATCGATATCGACGCAAAGCACAAAGTAGCCTGCTGGTTGTATGACAAAACAGTGAACGTTTGAAAAACAATGCATAAGCGGCAAAGCCACCCGTCATCAGACGAGTGGCCTGCCACTGTCTTCCATATGTCGGGAGAATTCATCATGAAACGAACAAAACGGTATACCATTTTGACTCTTTTCCTTTGCATGATGGCGTTATCACAATCCGTCATATGGGCTGGTGTGCGTGTGGGCATCTATCAATATCCTGGTTACGCGGTGAAGGACGAGGAGGGAAACCTCAGCGGTAGTGATGTGGAATTCGCCTATCGTATCGCCCAGACAGCTGATATGGACATTGAAATCGTTTTGCTCGACGACAACACTGATTTTTTCGGCAGCCTGGACAACGGAAATGTCGACATGCTCTTCGACATCCTGAAAACCCCTGAGCGGGAGACAAACTATCTTTTTTCCGAACATGAAATCGGTTCAACACCGTTTTCCGTGTACGTGGCAAATGATGACGATCGTTTCTCATATGGCAAAACCGAACAATTGAAAACACTCACCTATGGATTTGATGCGACAAGCCTTATCGGACAACTCTTCACCAAGTGGTGTGAAAAACGGGGTTTCACCCCGGCTATCAAGGGATACCAAGGCAACGACTTGGTTGATGCCGCCATCCTCTCCAAAGAAGTGGATGCTGGTTTGGTCGGAGCAAACGACAGGAAGGGATTCCGTACCATCGCCCGTTTCTCACCACAACCCTACTACATCATTTTCCGGAAGGCTGACATCGGCTTGAGAGCAAGGGTTGATGACGCCATGGAACAGATACTCGCCGCAGACCCCTTGTATGAAAGCCAGTTGATCACCAAGTACAACGACAAGGCATCCCAAGAGATGGACGCCCTGACGCAAGAAGAGAAACAGTACTTGACGGAACACCCGAAGCTCACGGTGGCTGTCTTGGACCATGACGAACCTTATTACTCTCGTACCGCAACGGGTTCTCCAAGAGGCGTCATTCCCGATTATTTCAAACGGATTTCTGCCATCACAGGCACCCAATTCGTCTTTTCCCCGTATGGGAACCAACAAGAAGCGGTGCAAGCGACACGTGACGGGCAGGCGGATATCCTTGGCATCTACAGCGCGGGCTTCATAACTGCATACAACTTGAACCTGCGCATCACCCGGCCATTCGCCGAGGTGGAAATGGTCATGATCTCGCCATTGGGAATGACAGGACAAGACATCAAGAAAATCGCCATCAAGAAGCGGAGCCAGCAAATCGTCAAGCAAGCCTCCATAGGCACCAGCAACACCCAATTCCAACTGTATGACAACGCTTTTGACTGCTTTCAGGCAATGAAGAAGAAACAAGTCGACGCCATCATCGTCGGTCTCCCCAGTGCCACGTGGTTGATCAACCAAACGAACTCCAGCACCTTCAACCTCTCCCCCGTATCCTCCACAAACATTACGCTGAATTTCGCGGTAGACAAAAACAATACGGTTCTGTATTCCATCATGGACAAAGCCATAAGAGCCACTTCCTATGCCATTGATGGCATCATCACCAACAATACCTTGCAGGAACAGGATCTGAAATCGGTTCTTTCCCGCATCCCGCCGAAAAGCGTCGCAATCTTCGCCTGCGTGATGGCCGCAATGGTCATCGGTCTTGTCGTATCCCTCATGCTCCTTGTCAAACGCCAGAAAGAAAAGAACATCATGATGACCAAGATGGCGGAAACGGACAAGCAGATGCTGCGCATCGAAGCCATGGAACGCAACACAGAGGACAAGAACCGATTCTTCTCCATGATCAGCCATGACATGCGGACCCCGTTGAACGGCATCATCGGCTTTACTGACTTGGCCATTGGCGCACAGGACATCCCTTCCATCAAAGCCTATCTGGAAAAAATCAGGATTTCCGGTTCCCTTCTTTTGGACATCATCAACGACACTTTGCTCATCTCCAAAATCGAAAGCGGGAAAATGACCATCGACAAGGAAGTCGTGCCCAGTGGACGTATCCTGAACGATGTCATCGTCCCCATCCAGGAAGCCGCAGAGAAAAAGCGCGTCACTTTCATTGTCGATACCAAAGGAATACCTGACTGCCCCATCCTGACGGACCGGGTCAAAATACAGAAAATTTTCCTCAACCTCCTGTCAAATGCGGTGAAATTCACCTCCGAAGGCGGGAAAGTCGAATTCATCGCGGAGTTGCTGGAGAATACGACGTATGGCACCAACTTCAGGGCCATCATCAGGGATACGGGTTGCGGCATCAGCGATGATTTCATCGAGCACAAACTGTATCAGCCGTTCAATCAGGAACATGCAGGGGAAGCCAATCCTCCGGGAACCGGACTGGGACTTTCCATCGTCAAGCAGTTGGTCACTTTGCTGGGCGGACATGTGTCGGTAAAAAGCGAAGTCGGGAAAGGAACCGAGTTCCAAGTGTTTCTCCGCTTCACCAAAGCATCGGATTTCACTCCAAACCATCAAGGAAGCCCTATCGCAGACGATGACAGCCTCAAAGGGAAACGAGTGCTGTTGTGCGAAGACAATGCGCTGAACGCAGAAATTGCGAGAGCGGTGCTTGAAAAAAAGGACATGCATGTCCTTTGGGCCCCAAACGGAAAAGAAGGGGTCGGACGGTACAGGGAAAACCCGGATGGTTTTGATGTCATCCTGATGGATCTTCGCATGCCTGTAATGGATGGAATCGAAGCGACAAAAGCAATCAGGGCGATTGATCAGCACATTCCCATCATCGCCATGACCGCCGACGCCTTTGAAGAAGACGTAAAGCACTGTGCGGATGCAGGCATGAACGCACACGTAGCCAAGCCCATCAACCCACCGCTGCTGTATGCTACGATATGTACGTGCATCACACACAAATCAGCGGAAGTATCATGAGTTCATGCATACGACAAACCGATTGCCTTGTGGGCAATATATTTTCAGAGAAGATTTCCCATCAAGGATTACAGTCCGTAAATCCTTCTGACCAGTTTCAAATCCTCGTCTGAAGATCTGGCCAAAGCAAGTACGACATCGAGAGGCAACATCCTCTCTTCCCCAGCAGGAATTGGTTCCTCCAAACTCGCACCAGACTGTTCGCCGGTTGCAAGATATTCCACCGTTGTCCCTGTAATCTTCGCGATTTTGCAAGCACAAGTTATTGAGGGGAAAATCTTTCGCGAACGCTGAGTGATAAGAAGAGGATAACTCAATCCGAGCTTTTCAGTAATCTCTTTGATTGAGAGACCAGACTTTTTCCGTTGCTGGTCAAATCGATCCCAAAATTCATCAGCTCCAACTTCTTTCATACAAACAAGTTTAGCATGAAAATCCTTATACCACAATAATGTATACCCCTTGAACATGAAACTTCACAAAACTTCATGCAATAGGTATCGCTCACAAAAAACCCCAGACCGAAAAAGAGGTCTGGGGCATACACACAAGAGGAGGAAAACTCAGTTGGTCAAACCTTCGGTATGGCCGCTTTCCTTCCACAGATCATTTGCGATGGGAGCCCATGCTTTTGCGTAATCGACACACTTGTCACACAAATGGTCCGCATCTTCCGGACTTTGCAGGTCTGTCGACTTGGCTCCTGTCTCCTCAACCATTTTCCTGAGGAAGCCAGGATTCTCAAGCATCGGGCATGGCCTGAGCATGTTCTTGTTGAAAGCCTGATGATCATGATAATCCTGAAAGAGCGGTTGCTTGAGCGCATCAAACAATGACATTTCTTTGATGTTCGCCGTACTGTAGTGGATGAACACGCAGGGCTCCACATCGCCATTGGCATTGATGTGCAGGTAGTTCTTTCCGCCTGCGATGCAACCACCGACGTACTCACCATCATTCTGGAAATCCAACGGCATGATCTGCAGTGGATTGTCGTTCGTCCTGATGGTACGGATCCGGTGGTACATGGCCTTTCTCTGCTCCGGAGTGGGCAGCAGTTCAAGAGATGCGTCATTGCCCACCGGCATGTAGTGGAAGTACCAGGCATATCGCACGCCCTTGTCGATCAACATCTGCAGGAACTCATCTGAAGTGACCGTCTCGATGTTCACGCTGGTGTAACAGATGGATGTCCCGAAGAGCAGTCTGTGCTGTTTGAGCAGATCCATCGCATGCATCACCTTCTCAAAGGTGCCTTCCCCACGCCGGGAATCATTCTCCTTGTCGAATCCTTCCACGGAAATGGCTAACGTCAGGTTCTTCACCTCCAGCATCTGCTGGCAGAAAACTTCATCGACCAACGTGCCGTTGGTGAAGGCCATGAACTCGCAATCACTGTGTTTCTTGCACAGTTTGATGATATCATCCTTACGGACAAGCGGTTCTCCGCCGGTATACAGATAGAAATAGATGCCCAACTTCTTCCCTTGCTCAATGATGGAATCCATCAATTCATAGGACAAGTTGAGCTTATGGCCGTACTCGGCTGCCCAGCAACCAGTGCAACGGAGGTTGCAAGCCGAAGTCGGATCCATCAAGAGGACCCACGGGAAATTGGTATGGTACTCATCCCTCAGTTTTCTGGCCTTCCCCAGACCGCGGTACCCCGCCTCATACGCAAGGTTGGCAGCCAAGGTGGTCAATACACCTTCGTCCACCTCATTTACGATGCGCGCACCGTATTTCACCCATTTGGAATTGGGATCATCCACAAAACGGGAAAAATTATTGACGGCGTTTTGGCCTTTTTTCGTATATTTGGCATCCTCTTTGGTGGATGGCATGAGTTTTGCCAAAAGCTTGACAATATCTTGTATTCCGGTCTCAGGGTTCTTCTGAACATGCTTGATCCCGATATCCATTCCGGCGCGGATAACACCCCGCGTCATAGAGTCTTTCACAGAAGGCATTCTTCACTCCTCTCAAAACCAACACCAAGTATACTCAAAAACACAATGATTCGCCAACCCCTATTCCTTACGCAAGGGCAATTCTGAACAGAAATCTCGTTTTGTCAATAGGAATTACAACAAAACTCCCAAAGTGTAAGCTAACAGGTAACCCTCTCTGGCAAAATCTTCATTTTTTCCACAAAAGAAAAAAAGGACTGCGCTCTCAGCACAGTCCTTCCGTTACCTCTTCGTCGCAAAACTCATCAAGAATTGTCAGTGTTTGTTGACAACCGGTAAATCCTGCGAACCAATTTCATGTCTTCATCCGAGGAATGAGACATGGCCAACACGACATCAAGGGGAATCAGTTTTTGTTCCTCTTGAGTGGTTCCGTCCCTCTGCCCCAAATCCACAGATACCTGTTCGCCAGTAGCCAAATATTCCACCGTTGTACCGAGAAACTTCGCGATTTTGCAAGCAGTCAGTACAGGCGGGTAGATATTTCGCGAACGCTGTGTGATCAGCAGAGGGTAACTCAACCCAAGCTTCTCCGTGAGCGCTTTGATCGATATCCCAACACTTTTGCGTTGTTTATCGAAACGCTCCCAAAATTCATCTGCTCCAGCTTCTTTCATGCATACAGGTTTACCAAATAATTGCGTATTTGAAAAGTTTATTTTTCAAAAAAAAAGGCATAATTGCAAAAAATGGCTAAAATTTACTAAAAATTTGGCAATTTGTGGTATATCCCAAGCCATAAATGGAAAATTTTTGCATCTATTGCAGGGTTTTCCCAAACATGCTATTCATTAATGTATGAAAAAAACCAACGCCATGAGAATTCTTGAATCCTTGGGCATCGTTTATGAGGTTGTTGAATACCAATGGGACCTCGAACACCTCGATGCCGTTCATGCATGCAAGGAAGCCGGACTGGACAACGAACAAGTATTCAAGACAATCGTTCTGAAAGACACGGATAACCAAGTGTTCGTCTTCTGTCTCCCGGCGGATTTTTCCATAAGCATGAAGAAAGTGCGGGAAATAACCGGCAGCAAGGATATCGACCTTCTGAAGATGGACGACCTACTGAAGACGACCGGTTACATCCGTGGAGGCTGTTCTCCTTTGGGAATGATCAGGAAATACCCGACATTCATCGAAGAAACGGCCCAAATCGAAGATTACATCTATGTAAGCGCCGGACAACGGGGATTACAGCTCAAACTCAAACCGGACGACCTGGTCAGAGCCGCCGATGCCCGGTACGCAGACTTCACCATGGAATGATTCAGAGGGTGGTACGCTTGAAAAACGGCGTCTTCACCAAAACCGCCTTCCGTTTCTGTCCATGGATGTCAATGAACACGAAATCGCCGAATTTCAACCCCGTATCCCGTTTGACCAAGACATAGGCGACGAATGCATCCAGCGTCGGACTTTTCGTCCCGCTGGTCACATACCCGATCTCCGTCTCCCCGGCAAATACTTTATACCCAGCCCGAGGCACGCCCCCGTCGATCATTTCCACACCGCGGAGGGAACGGGGAACACCCTCGTCCTTTTGCGCGCACAAAGCCGTCCTACCGCAGAAATCCCCTTTTTCAAAGTCCACAAACACTCCAAGATTCGCCTCAAGAGGCGTGATGGAATCCGAGATTTCATGCCCATAGAGAGGAAGTTTCGCCTCGAGCCGAAGCGTATCCCTGCATCCAAGGCCGCAGGGCACCAGTCCCGCATCCTTCCCCGCATCCAAAAGCGTTTTCCACAATGTGACGAGTTCCGATGATGCGCAATACAGTTCAAACCCGTCCTCTCCCGTATAGCCGGTCCGGCTGACGAGTGCCACAACTGAACCGACACAAACCTGTTCCCTGAAGGTGAAATGCGTGATGGCACCGCAATCAGGAACCAATCGGGAAAGGACATCAACCGCTTTGGGTCCCTGCAACGCCAACTGGCCATACTCAGACGATCGGTTGGCAAGCATGCAATCGAACCCCTTGAGGTGATCTCCGAGCCATGCGACATCCTTCTCGATGTTGGCGGCATTGAACACGACCAGATAATGCTCGGCATCCCTACGGTAGATCATCAAATCATCGACCACTGTACCGTTTTCATAACACATCAACGTGTACATGCATTGTCCGTCAGCCATCTGCCCGATGTGGTTGGTCGTCATCCAGGAAAGGAAACGTGTGGCGTCCTTCCCTTCGACAAAACCTTCACCCATGTGGGACACATCGAACAGGCCAGCCGCATTCCTGACGGCAGTATGTTCCGGAATAATCCCGTCGCCATAATCGACAGGAAGTTCCCAACCTCCAAAGTCGATCAATTTCGCCTTGGGATAATCCCCGTAGATTTCCTGAAGAGGCGTGTGTTTCAATTCCGGATTCATTTTTCGCCTCGCACAGCGATGACTTCCATCTCGATAAGCACACCTTTGGGAAGAGCGGAAACTTCCACCACCGAACGAGCCGGCAGAATGGCGCCGTTGAAATGCCCTGCATATATCTTGTTGATGGCCACGAAATCCTGCATGTTGCGGATGAAGACCGTCGATTTCACCACACGGCCAAGCCCGCTGCCTGCGGAGGCAAGCACCGCCTCCATGTTTCTCATGACCTGTTCCGCCTGTTCTGCGATGCCGCCTTCAACAACCATGCCGGTCTTCGGGTCTATGGGTATCTGTCCGCTCGCAAACACAAAATTTCCATAAGCGACAGCCTGACTGTACGGTCCGATGGCTCCAGGAGCTTTCTCCGTCGCGATTTTTTCCATCTGTTCGTCCATAACATCCTCCAAAAACCAGTGTACCAGACATCAAAGGGGAAAGCAAAACAATTAGCTCTTGCAGAGAAAATGCAAATACGATAAATTAGTTGCAAATGCAACTATTTCGGAGGCGGAAGATGCACACCGAAGATTTGCGGGAAATCACCAAAATCGCAAGGGAAGCCAAACGGTTCGTCACCATGGAACTCAAATCCACCCATCTGGGTTCTGAGGATTATGAATTCATCCATTATGTGCGGCACCATGCGGGTTGCAGCCAAAACGAAGTGGCTGATGTCCTCAACCTTGACAAAAGCACCATTTCCCGAAAGACAAACCGCTTGCTGTCAGAAGGCTTCATCACCAAAGAACAGAACCCTGCGGATGGCCGGACATGGTGTCTTAGCCCCACAAAAAAAGCGCAAGAAGCGAAACAAGCTTCCATCGGGGCAGAAGAACGCTTCTACCAGTACATACTGGGTCAAAGCGGGATGACGGAAGAGGAATTGGCGGTATTCCTTCCACTTCTCACAAAACTGTACCATGCGTCGAAAAACGAACGGAAGGCGGGATTCTCCCACATACAAAGCCATGCGCAAACTTGACCTTAAGCCGGTGGAGGCTCCCAAACAGCTTTCCAGTTATTTCAAACGGGAAAAGAAACTGCTCCTGGTGATGAGCGTCTCCGCCATCATCTTCGACGGAGGTCTTTCCTTTGTGCCGATCCTCCAAGGAAAAATGATTGACACCATTGTCCTCCATAAAGACTTCACCACTGTTCTCCAAACAGCGGCAACATATATGGCGGCAGTAATCATCATCCAGGGCGCAAGGGTCGGCAAAAGGTTTTTTGTACGCAGGTTCGCCAACAAAACAGGAGCGGCTATGCGCATGATGGTATACAACAACATCATGCATCGTGACCTCGCATCACTGAAGGACGAGAAAATGGGAGATCTCCTCACCAAGGCGATCGGAGACGTCGACATCAGCGTGGAAGGAATGCGCAAATGCACCACGGAGTTTTTTGACACCGGCGTATTGATGCTCTCCTACCTCATCACGCTTTTTGTGCAGGATTGGAAGCTGTCCCTTCCCGCTGTCATGTTCATCCCTTTGTCCATGTATATCGCGCACCTGCTCAAACAAGTGGTTACCAAAACCAGCAGGAACGCACGGGAAGAACTGTCCAAAGTGACAGGTTCCACTTATGCCATGGTCCAGGACACCCTTTTGATACGCACCGACTCTTTGGAAGCCGAGACGCTCCGTTCTTATCAAAAACATCTTGACGTCTTGCAAAAAGAAGCCACCAAGGCGACTATCCTGGAAACCAGCATGGAACCGTTGTACAAAGCCATCGCCTCCATAGGCATGGTGTTTGTCCTGTATTATGGGGGCAAGAACGTCATCAACGGACAATGGACCATCGGAAGCTACAGCGCGTACATGACCCTATTGGTCGCCCTTGCCGTCAAAGCAAGCAAAGCTTCCAAACTGTTCAACTCCTTCCAAAAAGCCAAGGTCTCCTTCGCCCGGGTGAAACCCTATCTTGACTCGTACCAAACGGAAGACGAAACCATCCGCCACAACGTGGAAAGTCCTCTTTCCCTCAGCGTGGAAAACCTTTCCTTCACCTATCCCAAAGGGAACAAACCGGTAATCCATGACATTTCCTTCCATGCGGAACAGGGGCAAATCATCGGCATCACCGGGGAAGTGGCGACCGGCAAGACCACCTTGGGTATGGCGCTGGAAGGTTTGTATCCCTATCAGGGATCGATCAGGCTGGGAGGGGTGGAACTCTCTGCATTTACCGGATTTGAACGAGGCACGATGATCTCATACCAAGGACATCAAAGCGAATTGCTATCGGAAAGCATCAAAGAGAACATCACGTTGGGGAAAGAAGGTGATGTCACTGAGGTGTTGCATGATGTGTGTTTTGACAAGGATCTTCAGACAATGGAACAGGGAGCGGACACCTTGGTCGGTTCCGGAGGAGTACGTCTTTCCGGCGGACAAGCAGCCAGGATCAGTTTGGCGAGAGCCTTATGGAGGCATTCTCCATTGGTGATCCTGGACGATCCGTTCGCATCCGTCGACCGGATTACTGAGGATGCGATCATCCAGAATCTCCGCCTTCATTACCGTTCGTCCCTGATCCTCCTGATCAGCCACCGCCTCGCCATTTTCCCAAAAACAGATTTGGTACTGATGCTTGAGGGCAACGGCACCGCCATGAGCGGCACACATCAGGAAATGCTGCGGGAAAACGCCGACTACCGGGACATGTACACCCTGCAGATGGGAGGCGCGAAATGAACACCACAAGAACGTTGGTGCGCCGGGAAGCAGGGCGTCATCCCATCCAGGTTGCGGTGTTGGCGATTCTGGTCATCCTTGTCGTCCTTTCCAGTCTTCTGCCACCTCAGATCCTGAGGATCATCATCGACCAGCAACTTTCCAAGAAAATCTCCGGAAATCTGCTGTTCCTTGCCATAATCTATGTGGTCGCCGTGCTTTTGGGTGCTTTGCTCGATTTTCTCAAAACCGCCATGCTGACTTTGTTCGGGCAAAGGCTTGTCAACTCATTGCGTTCAGAAATGGCCCACAAGCTGACCCGTCTTCCTCTAGGGTATTTCACCAACCATACACCGGGAGAAGTGACGTCCCATTTCAGCAACGACGCCGAACAGGTCAACGCGCTTTTCTCCAATGGTCTGGTGAACTTGGTGATCGACTTGTCAAAAGTGGCAGGCATCATCATTTCCATAGCCTGTTTTTCCATGAAACTGGCGCTTCTTTCGTTATTGTTCATTCCCTTGATCGCCGTGATAACACGATACTTCAGGAAAGCGTTGTTTCTGGCGCAGAAAAAGAACCTTGAGGAACTTGCCAAAGTGAATGGCCACCTTTCCGAGACGCTCCAGTCCATCCATATGATCAAAGCGTTCGCACGGGAACGATATATGGAAATGCGGTACCAAGAACGTCTTTTGGATAATTTCGAAACCATTGACCGTGTCAACTTGTATGACTCTGTGTTTTCCGCAATCGTCACCATCCTGAAATCACTTCTCATAGCCCTTGTCGTGGTCCTTTCCAGTGACCAGATCAACGGACTGGGCATCACCATCGGCATGTTGGCCGCTTCAATCGATTTGGTGAGTGATCTGTTCAAGCCGATCGATGCCCTCGGAATGGAAATGGAGGAAATACAAAAAGGGCGCAGCGGCATCGATGGCATAGATACTTTCCTGACCCTTCCTGAGGAAGAAAGAAAAAACGAAAGCCTCACCCTAGATGCGGTCATCCCGCAAAATCAAGCCGGACTGGAATTCAACCATGTGTGTTTCCGCTACCCGGATGGAGATGAAGAAGTGCTTCACGATATATGCATCACCATTCCTTCAGGGAAACGGATGGCCTTCATAGGACGCACCGGCGTGGGAAAATCAACGTTGTTCCGCCTGATTCTTGGCTTGATGCGTCCGACAACAGGAGCCATACGCATCAACGGCGTTGATGTCGCGGACATTCCCTCCCGTCTCAGACGGCATATCTATGGTTACGTGAGCCAGGATTTTGTGCCGGTCGACGGTACTATTCTCGACCAAGTAAGTCTGCATGATCCGGCGATCAGCGAAGAAGCGTGCCGAAAAGCGCTTTCTTTTGTAGGACTTGACGGAGTATCCGTATCTGTCGATGAACTCTCCCAGGGCCAAAAACAGTTGCTTTCCATCGCTCGTGCGATCGTTTCCGATCCACCGTTGCTCCTTTTTGACGAAATCACCGCTTCTCTTGATTCGCAGACAGAGGAACACCTGATGGAAGTGCTCGATCACGCCAGCAAAGGCCGAACCGTCCTTTCCATCTCGCACCGCTTGGGTGGAATGAACCATTACGATGGGATCGTTCATATTGAGAACGGGAAAATCCAAGACGATACAATGACCCTCTTGCCAAACTCGGAAAAATGATGTTGAATACTAACGCATGATGCCCAGGTGGCGGAATTGGTAGACGCACTAGGTTCAGGTCCTAGCGGGGTTAAATCCATGAAAGTTCGAGTCTTTTCCTGGGCATAATAATTAACAAGCAACTTATTGCAATACAATGAGTTGCTTTTATTTTTACCCAAATATAGTTACCAAATCAGTTACCACTTACCTATTTACATGTCGAATATTTTGACTTATAGCGCAACTTCGAGGACTCCACCGAAGCCGTGACAATAAAAACCATGTTCCTCAAGTCCGCCCAGGAGATCTGCGACACCTATCTTGGCTTTGACGCTGAGACGAAATGGGATACAGAGGAAATGCCCGAAGTGGTGAAGCTTTCCATCCTCAGGGTTGCAACACTGATGCTCAGTGAGTCCGGTGGAAACATCGGGCTCACAGGAAATAGCTTCGACAACAACAGCCGGACGTTCATCAACTACTCCAACTACCGCAAGTACCTCCAGCCTCTGGATGGTGTCCGGGAACCGAGGTTCTAGATGGATAGGCGTGGACGAACGGGTGGAGCCGGAGAGAGGTTTCCATCCAGACTGACATCAGCGAGCCTATGAGGATGCTGACCGAGCTCGGTGGAAAGAAGACCACGGTGATGAGGAACATCCTCTCTGGCATTGGAACCGCCGCCAAGAAGCCGGTCAAATCTGCTTACAAGCAGGTGGGTCTTAATAAAAGAACCGGAGCTCTATACAAGAGCATCCAGCGGAAGGTATTTAGAAGCGCAAAAGCCGTGATGGTCCAGGCCAAGGCCCAGCGTGATGGAAAGACCTTCTATGGTTACGCCTTGGCACGTGGATCGAAGATAACGGCCAAGAAGGGAAAGTACCTGACCTTCCAGATAGACGGCAAATGGGTCAAGGTCCATTCGGTACAGCTGAAGGCCCACGATTTCGTCGAGGCTCCGGTCAAACACTATCTTCTCTCCGCCGATTTCAAGGCCAAACTGGACCAGCTGGTCGAGTGACTGTAGAGGTACTGTTGCGATTACCTACTAGATTGAATCGCCCAAAACAGACTACGAATTGGGCGATAAATCAATCAGTTGGGCGGAAAGACTGGTTTGTCAGCTAAGGCGAATGTATCTGATGCTCTTTCCCTGGCCTTCGCGCTTGAGTTCTCCGGATGCCACCAGTTTTCGCAATGAACCTTCAACGGAGCTGATGCTCAGCGATGGACATAATTCCATTACATCTCTCTTTGAGAATCTGCCGATTTTCATTCCGGCGGCCTTCCTAACCATCTCAATTGCAGACAGTTTTTCCTCGACAATGGAGAATCGGTCTTCAAAGTCCTTATAGGCTGAGAGGATGGTCCCAAGAATGTATTTGATGAATGTCACCGGATTTTCCTGTCCTTGATGCCAGTTTTCCTGCGATAATCTCAGGGCATGATAATAGGAATCCTTGTCCTTAGATATCTTGGCTTCAAGTGAAATGTACTTGCCCACAAAAAATCTGTTCTTATAAAGCAGGAGTGTTGTAAGCAGTCTGCTCATTCGGCCATTGCCGTCGTTGAAGGGGTGGATGCAGAGAAAGTCGTGAATGAAGATTGGAATTATCAACAATGGCTCAACCTCATGGTTGCCAATTACCAAATTGTACTCTTCACAGATCCGATCCAAGGCCTCGGGGGTCTCACAGGGAGCCGGAGGCGTAAAGAGTATTTCCGTTCTTCCGTCAGGATGGGTTGAGGCTATGTAGTTCTGGACATTCTTGGTGGCTCCTGCGAAGGAGTTCTCCTGATGACCATAAAGAATCTTGTGAAGCTGAAGTATGTAGTTTCTGGTAATCTGGATGGCATCAAAGCTCTCATGGATGATGGACAGAACATCCCTGTACCCGGCGATTTCTTCTTCGTCACGGTTTCTTGGGGAGGTCTTCTCTTCAACCAGCTGTTTGATACGAGTATTGGTGGTGATGATTCCTTCTATGGCATTGGAAGCCTCTGTGCTTTGGATTTTGGCGATTTCGACAAGCTTCTCAAGTTCCTGTGGTTTCTGTTTCAGATACAGCTCCTGTTTACCAGCGTAGCGGTAGATGGCGGCGATGTACCCAAGAATCTCTGAGTCCCATTTCTGATTCTTGATTATGGAATAGTTGAAATCTCGCATGCCCTTATTCTCCTTGTATTGCCATTAAATCTAGCATTAAATTAAGGGAAAACAAAGGGTTTATGGGGATGTTTCCCTTAATTTGGTTAGTAATTTGATGAAACCCAAAAAGAATTAGGGGCAAGGAAAAGGAGAAAATAGTGAAAACTGAAATGCAGGTTCTTGAAAGACTTAAGGAAACGATGGTCTCCCAATTGAACCCGCTTATGGAAATAACGGACGGAGTGTTGCCTGAGGATATCAGTGCACAGAATGTGGAGATCGATTTCCCGGACACCGACAACATGAGGAAGAGCTCGATGTTCTATATCCAGCCGGACGGCGAGAACATCGAGGACCTATCCATGGGAAGCGACATCGCCACAATGGACAGCACCGTCTTCATCCTCTGCAAGGGTGCTACCAGCACCACTTTGATTAAGATGGTCTTCGGGCTGAAAACAGAACCACAATCAGCGCATATGACCTTACCGCAAAAAGGCTTACATCCTTATGTGAACCCTTCTTGCTCACATTGTCCAGCAGGGCCTGGGCGGCATCGTACTGTTCTCTTGTGATGATGGCAGGATGGTCGTTCTCCACAAGGTACATGGGAACCTCCCCGTGGTTGACTATTTGCTTCTTGGTAAGGAAGTCCGCGACATAGGTTTTCTGCAGGAGAGCATCGCCCTTGTACTTCTCATTTCTGAGAATGCCGGTGATGGTGGTCTCATTCCAGGCCTGTTTCCCGTGACCGTAGGAATATTGTCCCAGGTGAGCTCATTGGCGATTGCATTCGTGCTCTTCCCGCTCAGGAACTCGGAGAAGATAATCCCATGGCGGTCTCCCTTGCTTTATTGGATTTTGGTTTTTCAATCAGAGCACGGCACCTCCTTGGGACTTCCTTTATTCTTTCCTTTTCAAGCTCCGATAAAGTGGACATTTTATTTTACTGCTCACCATCATTCAATTACGTGGACATTTCTCTTTACAACTCACTAAATATGACGGCTCACTAAAAATCCTTTGACATTCTTTATAAAAAGGCAATACATTTTTACTAGCAAGAGGAATCTTGCAGAGGGATCGAGCTCCGGTAACCTATGGGTCCGGGGCCTTTTTTTGGGTTATGAAACCATTCAGGATGATACATGAACAGGTCGCGCTTCTCCAGTCAAGAGGTTTGGTGGTTGACGATATCGCCGAAGCTGAGCGGTTCCTTCTTTTTGAGAATTACTACAATGTGGTGAACGGATACAAGGAACTGTTTTATAAAGCGGGGGGATACTGACGTTTTTGAAGAGGGGACCACGTTCGATGAGCTTGTGGCAACCTTCAAATTCGATGCCGGACTCCGTGGCCTGTTCCTCCCCCAGTTGTTGCATATCGAGAACAACATCAAGACGCTGGTTGCCTACGTGTTCTCAAGAAACCACGGCAAAACCGCTTACACGGATGCAAACAACTTCGATTACAGTGAGGACAACAAAGAGGGTGTGAACAGCCTGATAGGTGTGTTTTCCTCGACGATCAGAAATGGGAGGGAAACCCCCATGATCGACCATTATTTGCGGGAACATGACGGGAAGATTCCGCTTTGGGTGCTTGTCGATATCCTGACCTTCGGGAACATCAGCTTCTTCTACCGTTACATGAAGCAAAAGGACAAGAACGACGTAGTCAGGGAGTACAAGATACAGCCGGACATTCTGGGCAGGTACCTTAAGAACCTAGACATGGCGAGGAACTGTTGCGCACATGGCGAACGCTTCTTCAACATAAGGTTTAGGACAAGGATATCCGCGCCTCCGGAACTTGCAGAACTAGGGGTTGCATCCCGACAAAGCACAGCATTTCTCCTGTGGACAGGATGATCTCTTTTCTGTATTCCTCATGATAAAGCGTCAGGCGAGGGACAATGATGCGTTCATCTGTTTCGAGACCGCATTGGGCAATGCGGTGAAGGACATACGACAAAACGTGAAAGGGGATGTCATGGGGAAAATGCTTTGCCAGATGGGATTCCCGGAGAACTGGGAAGAAGCGATCCGGTAGCTACCGACCCCATAAGGCATTCCTACCGGTTTATGTTCTTGATGACCGTCTGGTAATAATTCTCCTGTTCCGTAGTGTATTTCTCCACCTGCCTCGTGTATCCGTCCAGCCGTGACAGGTCAACGGTCAGCGCCTTGACCGCCCCGTCCGCATCCCCAATTCTCCATTTCTTCTTGATCAAACACAGTTTCATTGAAGCCAGTTTTGATGACATTGAAGGTGCGACTGACGCCAAGAGACTCGGTGTCCACTCCACAAAGTCCGTATATAGCCGCATGTTCATTCAGTTCATCTCCCAGGTACTGAGAACCCATCAAAGAGAGCAGGCCTCTTGCTTTGATGCGGACACAAAGAAGTTTGCATCCTCAACGCCGCCCATTCTCCCGAGGGTGAGAAGCTACTCTCCTTGGTTAAGCATTCCGGGCGCGACAAAGCCCAGTTAACACAGCCGACCAAAGGGCAAAGACTGATTTTCAAAGCTCTGGGCATCGATGTCGGACAAAGTGAAAATGATGATAAGAACACAGAGGAAATGCTGAGTTAACCGGCCTCTGTGCCCATGGTGCTACAACTTGTGCGAAGTTTCAGGGTGTGAACTGGTATTCACGTCGTATCTCACAGGATTGCCCTTTTTCCAAACGGAAACCGCAATATGCTTCAGGAGACACGCACCAAGGACTATGCCAATGGTACCATGCACAAGGAGAAAACCGATTGAGGACCGTCACTTCCGTTCCGGTTAATTCGTTGGAAACCACAACACGGTGAAGGGCATCTTCATCATGATCATAGGAGACAGCTAATGTTCCGAGCGTTTTGTCGAACTGATATGGTTTGTACCAAGCATCACCATGGATGATGCTTCCCCTCACCACATGAAGATCTGGTACCCCACGCATTTTGATGGTATAAGAATCACCATTGGAAACTTCATCGAAGAAAAAGAAATTGTGGCAATACTCTCTTCCCGCCAACAAGGTTTCACCCGTATTCCAGATACAAGCGGAAACCGTAAGGCAAGTACCTTCCACAAGATACGAACGCTCTATACGCCATGACTGTCCCTTCACATTTCCTTGCGTCAGGCAGAACGATATCTGAGTATCTGTCTTTTCTTTAACAGCGATATCGGCAAACTTACATGGATAATCCTTTCGGACGGAGTATTGCTCCCCTTGCAATTCCGCGACACCAACCCCCAATACCGGGTATTTTCCATCCGTACCGGTATCATCGGAAAGCCAGCCATGCATCAGGCCAGCACCTCGTGTACCCGGCCCATCCTTCGTCCGTTCCTTCCCCAGAAACGTATGTTTCCCATCCAGAACAACCTGACGCACATACGGTATATGTTCGAACCGCGTACTTGGATTATCTTCCATGGAAGCGAATTGTACTTCCAAACGTTCTGAAGACAGAGTCAAGAAGTCCAACATCGCACTTCCTCCATACACGCCTTTCCTTCTGTGATGGTTTCCTTCGCTTTCGCATATGTTTTGGTGACCAGACCAAGGAATAACAGATCACTCACAAATTGTTGCGAATAATGTGAACTGACAGCTCCCAACCTGACGACTTGTTCCATGGCTGGACTCTGCAAAAGCACATTTGAGTATGTTGCCAAAGGTGAGTTTTTATTGCCGCAAATGGAAATCACAAACACTCCGTTCCTTGCTGCCAATTCAGCGGTTTTCCAAGTCAACTCAACCGTCCCTGAATAGGAAAAAGCGACAAGAACATCCTGTTGCCCAGCAGAAAGCATCGACTTCATGTTGACATGAGGATCAAGAACATATCTGACCGAACAACCGATGTTAATCAACTTGATGCTTAAATCCTGCGCTACGATATTTGAAGCCCCTACACCGGCAAGAAAAATGGTTCGGGCATTTTTCATTTTCTCAACAGCAAGTTGCAATTTTTGGTAATCCATCACTTCTTGTGCAGAAGCACAAACGTTTTGTATCTGTCCAAGGAGCTTTTCGCCACACTTGCGGAAATCATCTTCTTCGTTAACGAAAAGGCTCATCTGCTCAGGAATTGTCGTCTGCTGTGGCGTGCTGAGCATCTTGACCAGATTGATCTTTGCATCCCCCAGATTCTTGTATCCGATTTTTCTGACGAATCTGCTCAAGGTAGCGGGAGAAGTACCGGTAATAGCACTTATCTCTTCACCACTTTTTCCAAAAGCCTGATTGGGATTTTCAAGAAAATAGTCAGCGATTTTTTTTTCGCTTTTACTCAGAATCTGATATTTGTCGATGATTGGTTTCACTACCATTTACGAACCTCTCTCCATCATCTTATCCATTCTCGCCCCAATCAACAAAGAAGGCAAGAGGCAAGGCTAACCACCATGCCCCTTGTTTCATTTACAGATCTTTGTACACAAAACCCAACATACCGGCGAGGTATCTGACTTCCTTTCGGCAATCACCTTCCACAAGCGCATAATGTTGCGTAACACCTTCATTAATCAGAGCGGCAAAAACCTCGTTCGGATCCCTGCCGGGAAAGGTGATGCAACCATGGCTGTAACTGGCCAACTCATGCTGCATTTCCATTCCCTGCGCCTTGACAGTAATCATTTTGTACACCCCATCTTTCCCTTGAGAGCAGTGAATCAAAGTCTTTGGTCCGGCAGGAATCACATACCAAGCAAAGGGGGCACCTGCATGCTTCCATTTTGAACGCGCAAACCGTATATCCCGTGCGATGATCGTTTTCCCTTGCGGATCTGTATAGTCATTCGGACCTGCATGAACCACTTTCACCCTTCCATCGTTCTCAATATACGCCGGCTCTATGATATTTGCATGCTTGCCGGTCAAACGAAGCGCGATATAGACAGCCAACCCCACACCCAAATCCCCTTCCGGAACAATCCCGATCTCACCTTCGTTTTCGGGAGTGGGATAGAAACCTGGCCTGAGCCCTATCTGTTCAAAAAGGACACTGCTTCCGTCATTGAGGATACCCATTGTGGCGCCTTTCGCCCTCATCACATCCTCCAAAGCCAACGAGCATCTGACTGAAGCCTTGAAATGCTCCATCGCAAGTTTTTCCCTTACAGGATACTTTTTCATCAGCATATCGATGCATGCATCAACACGTTGGTCTGAAACCGCATCATAGGCATCCTTCAACGTAGCTACCGACACAAACCTCAATTCCGGACCGATTTTGCTGAAATAGGTATAAGGATCACAGTATGTCGCCCACATGATCTCCGGATACTGTGCTATCAAGGCGAAAGTCGCATTCCTCAAATCCGTCCTGAGTGCAGCGGCATACGCAAATGATTTCACTTCCTTCATCACAGAACAAAGATCCCCACATCCAGAGAAGGACATGGGACGGTCAAAACGTTTGAAAGAACCACTACCCTCCAAAGTTCCTACCAATCCTCCCGTGGACAAGTATTCGATGAATTCGTTTTCACCTTCGGTATTCGTATAGGTGATGGCAGGCGTGATATGAGCGTAATATAGGGGAATCGGATACATATCCCTCAGAAATCGAATCCATGCCGCATCTTCAGACCATGAAAGGAAAAAGGCAAAAACACAATCCACTTTTCCCGCATAGAAGAGATCCATCGCCTTTTGCACATCATCTCTCGAGTATATCTGGCCAGGATCCACTACTACCGCAAATTCCGAACATTGTTTCTTGATCTCATCAAGGCGAAGCTGGATACGCTCTTCGTAAGTCTTCGGGGTCTCTTTCCCCATACCTCTGAATCTTGAACAAGCTATCGGTAAAAGTCCGATAGTCGGCTGGACTTGTTTCATATTGATTACCTTTTCTGATGTCCACCAAGGGATAACCCTTGGTGGATGTATGCTTCATCACTTGCACGAAATGATGAAATTCATGAAATCAGCGCAATTGTGCTTTTGCGCATATTCGTTCCAATACGGCTTGAACAAATCAACCAATTTGTCCTGGTCAGCCAACGTAATCACTTCGTTTCCGGAAGTCTTCAACTTGCCAAGATACTCAGATTCCTTGCCAATCACTTCTTTCCGCAATTCCGCGGTCGTTTCATCCATACATTTCTGCATCAGTTTGCGATCGTTCTCGGAAAGGCTTTGCCATAACTTTTCATTGATGACAGGGGCATTGCAACTGAAGATATGGCGCGTAAGAAGGATGTATTTGCCCAGTTTATAGAACGACTGGGTAACCAAAGCTTCCGTAACCGTTTCCATACCATCAACGATACCACTCTGCATGCCGGAATATGTCTCTCCCCAAGGGATGACTGTCGGTTTGGCTCCAAGCAATCCGAACATCTTCAGGTACATATCTGCCCCGGGAGAGCGGAATTTGACACCTTTGAAATCAGCAATTTTTCGGATTTCCACTTTGGAACACATGTTGCGGAACCCATTCCACCACCAGTCAAGAATCCTGATATTGGATTTCTGAGCAAGCTCTTCATTCATCGCTTTCGCCTTGTCGCTGTCCAATACTTTTTCCGCCTGTTCCCAACTATCGACCATCATCGGCAACGAAACCATTGCATAAGCAGGTTCATAACTGTCCAGATTTCCGACATCAATGACGCACATATCCTGCAAACCATGGGATACGTTGTCCATCAAATCCACCATATTTCCTAATTGACCTGCAGGATATACGGTAATGTGAATCCTTCCGTTGCTTGCCTCATTGACTTTCTTGGCAAACAGTTCGGAATACCTGCCGATCGGCTGGTCAATGGCATTCTCATGCCCCAAGGAAATCTCAATGGTTTTCCCCGGCGCAACCGTTGGAGTGCCCGCGGCACCACTCTCAGACGTTCCGTTTGCGAACAGCATCCCCATTCCCATCACAAGGAACGCCATACATAACAAACCCTTTTTCATAATCCCTCCTACCTCTGGAGACACCCCAGAGAAAATCACATGCTCAACATCAGTTCATAGCTGATGGAATCCACAAAGCCAGTTGCGGGAAAAAGATGATCATCACATCCATCAAGAACATCAATCCCACAAACATCCAAATCTTTTTACAGGGTTCCTTGATATTCACGTTTTCGATTCCCGAAACGATATACAGCACCAAGCCGACCGGCGGCGTGAGCCCCCCGGTATCAACGGCAAGCAGGAACACCATCGCAAAATACAACGGATTGATGCCCAATGAATTGATGAGCGGTGTCAACACCGGAACCATCATCAGGATGATGGCATTGGCGTCAATGAACATTCCCATTAAGATCAAAAGCAAAACAATCAGGCAGAGTACGAGATGCGGGTTGTTGGTAATCCCGGTAAACATCCTCATCATCATCACCGGCAAATTCGCCTTGGTGAAAATGTAGCCGATCAAGTTGGCGAAACAGATGACAAGAATCGAACCAACCGTCGCGGACAATGTTTCCCTGAGACACTTGTCAAGCAGTTTCCATGAAAGGCACTTTGTAATGACTCCGTACACAATTCCATACATGACGGCAAGAATTCCTGCCTCTGTGGCAGTGACAATCCCCGTGAGAATCCCGCCGATGATAATCAACGGCATGATCAGCGCGCCTATGGCACCTACAAAACACGTGCCGACATTCTTCCAGCCCTTGAACGCTGTTCTTTGTATGTTATGCCTTCGGGCGTAGATATAGCTGTAGACCATATACATCAAACCGAGCCCAATCCCCGGAATGATGCCCGCCATGAAGAATTGTCCCACAGAAATGGTACTTACTCCCGCATATACGATCATCAACAAGGATGGAGGAATAATCGGGCCAAGGACAGCGCATGCCGAAACCAAGGAAACCCTGAAACCTTCGTCATACCCAGCTTCCCTCAATGGAGGCAACATCAAAGAGCCTATGGCTGTCGCATCAGCATTCGAAGAACCGGAAATACCCGCCATCAGCATTCCGGCAAGAGTTGTGGTCTGTGCCAATCCACCATAGAATTGACCGACAAGGGAATTGGCGAAAGCCACGATTTTTTTGGTGATCCCCGTTTCATTCATGATGTTTCCGGACAACAAGAACAATGGAATCGCCAAGAACGTGAAACTGTCCATGGAATTGAAAAACTTCTGGATTAGCAATACGGGATTGATGCTTCCTGAAGCCCAAGCAGAGAGAAACGAAGCGGAACAGAACGTATAGGCAAGCGGCACGCCAGCAAGAAGCAATGTCACAAACATGACAAGCAAAATGGCCAACATCATATGCGCACCTCCTGTTTTTGAGTTTTCCTGCAATCATTGATCAGCTGTTCGCATGCGACGAAGAACAGGAAAAAACCACCTACAGGGATGGAGGAATACGCGGTGTTCATAGGTATCTTTGCTTCAATACTCAACCCCTTAATGAATTTTCCGCTTGAAACCTTGCAGTATTTGATTCCCCAGAACAAAAGAGCCAATGCGCAGAAACAGACAATAATGTCCTTGCCTACGGTAAGCGAACGTTGCGCTTCAGGTTTCTGCTTCTGAAAAATCATATCAAACCTTGAATCCCCATGCTTCCGGTACAAAACCGGCATGTACAGCATGCAAGACCATATAAACAGATACCGGGCAACAAGTTCTGTCCAGGTCGTAGGAGAATTGAACACATACCTTGAAATGACTTGGACAGCCACAAGCACGGCATAGATTACGACAAGAACAAGACAGATTTCTGTCAGTATCTTGGACATCCAATCACAGACCTTCTTCATCGTTTCCCCTCCAGTTTTCTTTTTCCATACGATGCCGCACCAGTCATCGCCAACAATTCCCCACCAACCGATTGAACCAGGTGCGGCGCATTCACACCCTTCTGCAACAGTTCATCCTGAAATGCTGGAATAAAAATCGGGAATGACTGAGAAATCCTGCCACCGAAAACCAAGCAATCAAACAGGTATTCCCGAATCATGTCCGCAGAAACGGTAGCGACAGCCCTTCCCATTGCCTGATATGCCCTGATTGCCGCTTCATCACCCTTTTCCGCAAGATCTCCGATATCTTTTGCGGTCATGGTTGTTGGCACGCCGATAATCTCCCCATATAAACGAGGAACCCCTCGGCTTGAAGCAAAATCCTCAATCGTCTCTCCCCGATATGGCTTCCGGTACATTCCAAACACCGGACACCCCTTAGCGTCAGCCTGCAATTCTCCATCACAAACCGCACCGAATCCGATTCCAGTCCCGATGATGTAGCCCCCGACACGCCTATATCCTTTCGCCACTCCTGCTGCCATCTCTCCAAGAATCAGGGAATGGGCATCGTGGCAGAAAAAAACAGGAACCTCCGGTGAAAGCCCATGCGTATGGAAATCCTCTACAAGCTGAACGCCTTTGATCGCAGCCCACTTGTGATCCATCAAACTGATGCCCTGGTAATAATCGAAGGGACCAGGACAAGAACAAGCCATCGCACAGAGGGTTTTCCCTCTTTGCACAGTTTCCTTCATACCTCTGCTGATGATTTCATGCCAGACACCAAGGATTGCTTCCTTCGTTCCGTTTGCATCAATTTTCAGATATACAGGAAGAAACAGAGGCTGGAGCGTCCGATACTCCAAAAGGGAAAACTTAAATGATTGCCCTCCGGCATCGACACTGAGAATCACTTCGCCGCTCATTCTTTCACCTGCACTTTATACACAACAATCGGCTGTTTGCATGGATCATCATTTTCGACGACATACTCACCGATATCGCTGGGAACAATCACCACATCCAAAAAACGCATATGATAACATTCATTGGGATCAGCCTTCGAGCGGATGGTCGCGCGTTCGCCATCCACCAAAGTAAGGACATGGAACCTTCCCTTCGTATCGCCTTCGGCAACGGTGGAGAACCGCAATTGCCGGCAAGAATAATAGACAAGGGGATCTTCGCCCACAACCCATTCCTCCCATGTTTCTCCTTTCTCAAGAAGATACGCTTCCTTGCACAAGTGTTCCTTGGCGAAATCCGCATCGCGGTCACGAGCAAGAACCTGTTCGCCATAGTATGTATGGATTGGTCTTGGTTTGCCGTTCAGATCCATCCGCAGATAGTCATACTGCTTGAATGTATATGAACCCATGACCATCGAACCGATTTCCAGAACAACCTGATTTCTCCCTGAAGAATGAATTGTCCCGCCTGGAATCATGAATTGCCGACCCGGGATTGAAGGAATGGAATTCACATATTTGTCATGGTCGAACGTGATTTTCTCCCGTTCGGATTTCTTGGCCATATCGATGAAATTCTGCACATCGACTCCATTTTTGAAACCAAGATACGTTTTCGCTCCAATACCTGTGGCGACAACATAGTATCCTTCGTCTTGGCGACCAAATTCATTGAACGTGGAACGACAGAAAGCATCACCCGGATGGCATTGGATGGACATGTTCCCCGCACTGTGGTATGTATCGTCATAACTGAAGCGGATGGGGAAATACCGTCCGTATCTCTTCGCCAACGCATCTCCCATGATTGCTGCGGGTTGTTCTTCGAGTACGGCAAGGAACGGCAATTCCAAACGATGTTTGTCATCAAGTTGTATCATCAAGGAGTTGTCCATCCCATTCATATCGACAGACCAAGCAATGTTCTTGAATTGGTCCCGCGGCAGATTGCGGCTGTTCAAGATGAAATACCCACCCCAAACGCCTTCGCTATAGAACGGTTTGCATCTAAAAGGACGTTTCACCAGTTTTGCCACAAGTCTCTTCAGGGCAGGATGAGAAATCATCATTGTATACTTGTCACTATCACCAACCAGGTAAAAGTCCAGCTTGTCATTGACGATGAGTTTTTCCCTCAGGTGGACGGACAGCTGGAAATCAATGTAATAGGTTCTTCGGAACTGTAAAGGAATCGCCAGACCTTCTCCATCACCAAGACTTGTGTATTCGCTGTTCCGAATTCTCAGGAACATGGTCTTATTGGTGATATCAAAAAACAATATCTTGTCCAAAAACGGCCAAAAGTCCTCGCAAGCTGAACCTTGACCATAAAGAATCACTTTTCGTCCCTCATTTTTTGCGGTTTTCAGATGAGTTGCCAACATGTCAAGTTTGTGTTCATCAAACAAAGAATGAAATGGTTTGTCATAGAGCTTTCCGAAAATCTGAGCAGGGTCTTTTTGCAGATCCTCAGGCAGATACGGGAGTAATTCTTCATGCAACACCTTGCTGTCTTTCAAAATGGAAGAGACCGAGATGCACTCTATCGTCTGATTCAAGGAAGATGCTTTGCTTTTTATGGCATTGATCATGCGGTCAAACTGTGCTGCGGGTCCTCCACAAAGAGCCACAACATGTATGGAATCTTCCTGTACCATCTGGGTGATCCTTCCGGCGACCCCGGCGTGGCCGAAGACACATTCATTCAAGATGGCATCATCACCTTCAAGATGATTGATGGCTGTTTCGTCTTCATACGGACTCGGTGAAAAAATAAAACTCATCTTCTTCTTGGTTCCCCTTCAGATACCGTTATACACCATATGTTAGTAAATTTCAATAAAAATAATTTTTGAAATTTATTTTCATTAAATATTAATAGTCAGCAATGTATACTGTTTTTATATAGACATATATGGTGTTTTGTTTCAGTATTGCAGGTTAAATCGAAAAGTGATGAGGGAAACCCTTTGTTTTCCCGGATGCGGAAGAACATCTGGACTCTGTTGGTGAAAACACCTTTTTTCGATTGATAAGGTGATCAACGGAAATGAGGTCAATTGAGTGCCAGAAAACAATCCACCAACTGCTTTATGTCCAGTTTGACAAGCTCATCTGGAAAATCAGTTCCGATCGTAGCACAGGGAATGATGTGGCCATCAAATTTCCAACTGTTTACGGAAACCACAAAACCATCAATATGATGCACATGCTCGTCAAGCGGCAAGATGGAGAAACGGTCCGGTGCGAGATTCAACCCCTTGCCGATTGCTTTGGAGATGCTCTCTTTTTGCGTCCAAAGCAAGGTGAACCGTTCTTCACTTGCATGAACCCAAGCCGCTTCATCCGTGGTGCAAACCAGGGGAATGACAACATCAACTCCAGATGCAATCGGTTCGACATCCACTCCGATGGCCGGATCGCCGACAGCAAGGGCGACATACTTTCCGCCATGGGACAGATTGAAAGCAGGGAAAAGCGGAGCATACGGCTTCCCATAAGGATTGGAACAAAGTTATCCGTCATCAGTTTGCCCAGAACCTGATTCAAAAGGATACCTGAAAGGACGCACCGTATTTTATCCTCTTTGAGCAGATACCGTCGTGCCTTTGCCCTGCGCTCTGGCGTCAAAAGCCCGATTAAGGCATCCACGTCATAGCCAAAAGGACAAAGGCTTACGGAAAAAGCATGACCGGCTCAAGATAATGGTGTCGTCAACTTCGTGCAGATTGCTACAGGTATCAATCTCCCATAAAGAGAACCGATCGAATCATTTGTATAATCCAACATCTTCATATAGGCTTTCCTTTTGGGACGCATACCCGCAATACGGAATTGGAATAGCCTCTGGCAACACGCAAGAAATACCATGGGAAAAACATCACTATCATTTCATTTGCACGAAACCTACCAAAAAAATTGCACAAAATGCAGGAAGTCCCCGAAAAGGGTTATGTCTCTATGCTGTCTGTGTCTGAAAGAATGTATAAACGATGACCTGTCATAGGCAGGCTGTCCAAATACCGTGACACGATCACGAAAAGAACCTGTTCATGGTCTCAAACAGTTTTTCCGGATCTATCGGTTTGGAAAGATGGGCGTTCATGCCGGCATCAAGACACCGCTTGATATCCTCATCATACGCATTCGCGGTCATGGCGATGATGGGAATGATCATCGCTTGGGGGTTCTTCGACTCCCTGATGGCTTTTGTCGTGGCGATCCCATCCATCACCGGCATCATGACATCCATCAAGATCAGGTCATACGTTCCCGGTTTTGCGGACAGGAATTTCTCCACCCCTTCTTTACCGTTTTCCGCTCCCGTCACCGTCACCCCTTGTTTCTCCAAAATCCTTTGGGCGATTTCACGGTTCAGGGCATTGTCCTCACACATCAGCACATGCTTTCCCGCAAGACTCATTTTCTCACAGGAAACACAGAGCTTCTGTACCGGTTTCACCGTATGAGAGAAATTGCATAACCAAGTGAATGTGGTTCCTTTGCCTTGGATACTTTCCGCCGAAATGGAACCACCCATCAACGTGACCAAGCGTTTCACGATGGACAATCCAAGTCCTGTTCCTGTTACATGCTGTGCATCGGCAGGATGCTCTTGGGTAAACGGTTCAAACATCTTCGGAAGGAAATCCGGGCTGACCCCGATTCCGGTATCACTGACGATGATCTTGCAGTTGTAACCGTTTTGCGGGGGATTCAAGGCAATCCGTTTCAACGTGACCGTTCCGCCTTTCGGCGTAAACTTCACCGCATTGGAAAGGAGGTTAAGCAACACCTTCTGTACTGCCAATTGGTCCAACAGGACATAGCCATGCCAAGCCTCTGTGTCATCAACGACAAACCGTACTCCTTTCGTATCCGCGTTTGTTTTGGCGGACAAGAGCACCGCCTCAACCGCAACTTTGTCGTCAATGGGCATCGGATGCAACTCATATTTTCCGCTCTCAATCTTGCTGATATCCAACGTATCGTTGATCAAGGAAGTGAGAAAGAAACCGGAAGCACGGATCTTTTCCAGGAAATCCTTGATCTCGTTGATATCCGTACTCTCCAATGCCAATGCGGTGAAGCCCATGATGCCGTTGAGCGGCGTACGCATATCATGGCTCACATTGGACAGGAACTGGCTTTTCGTCTGGTTCGCCTTGGTGGCCTCCTGACGTAGTTTCTTTTCCATCTCAAGTTGGAATTCCAATTCGTCTTGCAGGCGGTATTCCTCCGAAACATCACGGTAGGTGGCATAAAACACCTTACCTTCTCGCCTGTCCTCCCGGTATTCGACATCCTCCGACACCCAATAGCATTTCCCTTCATTTCCGATGATGCGATAGGACGGAACGCTGAAATGGGTCTTGTAATACCCATCATGGTACATATCCATCACCCGCTTCCGGTCATCAGGATGCACAGCGTTGAACGCATTTTTGAAATACCCGGAGATCATCGGATTCGACTCAAAGTCCTTGGCGTAGTTTCCGACAGGCACGATGCCAAGCAGACGAAACATGGTCGTATTCGCATAATTGACGATAAGATGGTCTGCATCAGGCATCATAAGCTCACAAATACCGGTTGAGATGGATTCCAAAATATCTTTGGTACGTTTCGATTCCCTCTCCAAAACCTTCATCTTCTCTTGTTGCTCAAGAAACAGTTCAGTGGCATCCGTCTGTGCGATGACGATTTTCCGCTTCGCATCATTCAACCAACCATACTGCAGGTGTTTGTAGACAAAGCCACAGGCCCGTTTGGAAGAGACCCCTTTGATGTACAACGAATACTGTCCCTGCGCTTCCAGTTCCTGGACCAAATGCCTCACACTGACCTGCTCAAGAACAGACTTGCTGTTCTCAACCCCGATCCATGTGGCAACCGCCTTTTGCAGGACAGCTTCATACGGAAGGCTCCCCTGCATCTCCCCGGAGGTTACCCAAGCATCGTTTTGCAACCGCATGCTGACATACTTGAAGGAAAACAAACATTCTTGGATATCCAAAACCGCGACATACTCATACATCTCATCAGTGATGAACTGGGTCAGTTGCTTCATTTCCACCTCATCATTGATGTCCAACGTATACACGACACCTTCCACATCTTCCGATGTGGGATTCTGCGTCATATTGATGGAAGTCCGCACCCAATGTATCGTGCCATCACCTGTTTTCCTGCGATAATCAAGAAAACAAGACGAGACCCCAGCAGCAAACCGTGCGATCAGGTTTTTGCAACTGAACATTTCCTGGAAACGCCGTTTGTCATCCATATGGGGAATGACCCCCAATATATTGTTGAACAACCCCGAAGCACTCTGAGACTGTAATGACGCAAGGATGGAAGCCTCAATTCCATGCCCTTCACCGCAGGTATTTCCGGTGAGATTGACCAAAAACGTACAGAGGGACTTGGGATTCGAGGCCAGCAAGTCCTGCATAGACTGCTTGTATTGATCCTCGCTGCGCTGCTGAAGAGTCACCTGCCGGATGATCCCATAGGCCTTCAACGCTTTTCCTTCACCGTCCAATGAAACCGAACACTGCAGGAACAGGCATTCGTTCTTTTTACCCCCGTCTCCGCCAACCCAAATCGTCACGGACGGGTTGGGTTCTCCGCTCTTGATAGCTGCATGGAAATCCAGATAATCCTGTCTGCTCCTCTCCGTCACGAACGGCAAGCATGAATCCGGCACGTGGGACAACACTGCAGTCGGGATGCGACTGGTGAGGTTTTCGGAGACCATCGTGACGGTATTTGACTGTATGTCATATTCCCAAACAGAAAGATTCGCACCCTTTACTGCCGCGGCATATCGCCTTTCACTTGTTTCCAGCGTCTCTTTTGTCCGTTTCAGTTCCTCTTCCAGCTTTTTCCGCTGGTCGATGTCGACGATGTTGACGTAGAACCATTTCTTGCCATCACCGTCCACAACCTGATGTCCCACATCATACACCCATCTGAGACTTCCGTTTTTCGTCTCGATCCGATATTCGCAGTCATCATACCAATCCTTGGATATCTGCGTATTTATTTCATCCAAGACTCGCTTCCGGTCTTCCACATAGACCATTTCGGCGAAACTGTCGTGAAACTTCTCCTTGAATTCCTGCTCAGTATAACCAAGCATGCGGAGCATGTTTTCGCTCACAAACACAAAATGATCATCACCAGGATCAGCACAGTACTGGAAAATGCCGCCAGGAACCGATGAGATGACTGACGACAGGGAATCCTGCTTGTCATCATTGACAGGATCATTGAAAAACAACCCGCAGAACCCGGAGGAAACCGTCTCGCACAAAATGGAGAAACGCCGTCCGACTCCTTCATCATACAAGGAAAACCGTTGGGATTTCCCCGTTTCGTCCACTTTCCGCAGGATTGAGTTGATACATGAAGCATCACGTTCATGCATTGCGTGGACTATACCGAAAATCTGTCCATACGCTTCATTGTGATACACGATGTGGTTTGTCGAAACGTGTATGATGCAGAAAGGCATGGAACTTTTTCCAAGTGCTTGTGTATATGCTGCGAACGTGAAATCTGACACAAAAGCCTCGCTTTCAGCGAAAAACCTGATATGCAGAGTTTGAACCTCGCCTGTTTGATTGTCAATCATTTCTTTTCCTTGTCACCCAATAGGATAGTACATACATACTAGGCACATGGGTCCTTGCTCATACTAGATGAAAATATGTTTCCGAAATGCTTGCACACATCCATGCATCGTCGGTACGTTGTGCGTATATGGATACAGAAACAGACAAGAAAGAACCCAATTGGCTCGAACGGCATATCACGCTTCATAATTATGATGACGCCCAAGCGGAACAGGCCAACTACCTGACCCATGCGGTAGGGGCAGTCATGGCATTCTTCGCTTTGATTGTCATCCTCTGCAGGAACAAATACCTCTCCAACCAACACCTGAAAGTCGGCATGGTGGTGTATGGATGCTCCATGCTTTTGCTCTATACGGCTTCCGCTTTTTATCACAAACTGCCCAAATGCGATGCAAAACGTGTCTGCAGGATACTGGATCACACCAACATCTATGTACTGATCGCCGGCACCTACACCCCAATTCTCACCTATGTGGACACCCCCCTTGCGATGAACATCCTCAAACTCGTTTGGCTTATGGTGCTCATCGGAATGACGTTCACGCTGGTCTTCTGGGGAAAACTCAAAGCACTCCACGTGGTGTTGTACCTTCTGATGGGATGGCTCATCGTCTTCTTCTGGAAAGACATCATACCCTTCCTTCCTGCAGGCTTGATCACATACATTCTTGCCGCAGGCATCGTGTATTCCTTGGGTGTCATCTTCTATGCAAACAAGAAAATCCCCCATTACCATGCGATCTGGCATCTGTTCTGCATCGGTGGTTCCATGCTTTTCTATCTGGGATTCGAATTTCTCATGTATTGATCGGGCCTTTTTCCATCACGACTCTTTCTTGGAAGGACAAACCAACCTGGCTATTTCCTGATACAAATCGTCAGGTTCGACCGGTTTGGCAAGATGGGAATTCATGCCTGCGGCAAGACATTCCTTGATGTCCTGCTGATATGCATTTGCCGTCATCGCAATAATCGTCACGGTTTTGGCATCGTTTCTCGGAAGCGAGCGAATCTGTCTTGTAGCCTCCAATCCATCCATCACCGGCATCCGCACATCCATCAGGATGGCATCGTAAGTCCCTTCCGGAGACTTGGCGAACCGATCAACAGCGATTTTTCCATTTTCAGCCACATCAACAAAAACACCTACCCGCTTGAGAAGACGGGAAGAGATCTCCGCATTGATGGCATTGTCTTCCGCCACAAGCATATTGAGTCCGTCCAATCTTCTTGGACGGATGGTTGTGTCGGCAACCGTCCTTTCCTTCTCTCCGGGACATGTCTCCAACACCAGATGCACGGTGAATTTTGAGCCTTTCCCTTGCTCGCTTTCCACGGTGATGGATCCGCCCATGGCATCAACAAGGTTCTTTACGATGGACAATCCAAGACCGGAACCGATCCTTGCCGAATTCTTCAAGGTGTTTTCCTGTTCAAACGGCTGGAACAAATGGGTACGGAATTCAGGACTCATGCCGATGCCATCATCCTCAACGACATAATCACCATGCACCATTTTCCCTTCCCATCTCATATTGGTGAGATAGAAGCTGACATGGCCTCCTTCCGGGGTGAACTTGACGGCATTCGAAAGCAAATTGAAGAAAATTTGGTTAAAACGGAGTTTGTCCACAAAAAACACCATCCCTTGGTCAAGTGATGGAGATATGGCATCAAATGTGATGTGTTTGCTGTCGCAAATCGGTCTGATCACGTCTTTGAGATAGGAAGCGAACTCGCTTCCCCGATACGGTTCGGGATGCAATACAAGTTTACCCGCCTCAATGCGTGACAAATCAAGGATGTCATTGATGAGGCTGAGCAGGAAATGGCTCGATCCATCAATCTTGCCCAGATATTCTTTTGTCGCGGGAGGATTGTCTTCATCTTTGGCCAATGCGGTCATACCGATGATGCCATTGAGAGGGGTGCGTATATCATGACTCATCCGGGAAAGAAAATCGGTTTTCGCAGCGTTTGCGTAATCTGCGGCGGCCAACGCCTCAGACAATTTGCGGTTTTGCTTCCGCATGTATTTCGTATACCCCATGATGGAAGCCGTCATGAGAAGGACGAGAAGCATGATAAGCATGAATTCCCACCGAACGGTCGAAATGCCGACGCCCGCCATCTCCACGATGGCAATTCCATATCCTCGGGTCAAATCGATACGGAACTGGTTGACCGTGGCATCAATTTCATGTTTCGCCTGAAAGTACCGGGCACTCATGATATATCCGTAACCACGACGGTACTGTTCGTCGGGGGACAGATGCAGTTCATCATAGGTGAGGTTATCCGTTGTGATTCCAAGAGGAAACTGTGCAGGGGCAACCCCCATACCCAAAGCGACCAATTCCATTCCCCACAGTTCCCATGTAACAAGATTGTCCGAAGCTATCTTCGCATCCTGGATACGGCTGATCTCTCTGGCGGACAAGTTCATGCGGAACAGTTTCTGCATGGCGATGTCCCTGTTGCGGTCCTCACGCAACTCCTTCACATAAGCATTGAAATAGGTCATATCCAAGGTTTCGCAGTATTTTTTGGAATCATACGTCAAGGTGTCGCTTCCTTGTCCGAATTGATCAGCCGTGACTTCCGCCTCTTGCCGTTTAGCCTCATTCAGGCGTATACGCATCGTCTGCCATTTCACATTGAAGAGCATCGTGGCGGCCACCAGAATCGTCAATGCGGCGAACCCCAACACAGCGACGGGGACAAAGGAAAGGATATTGCTCTTGCCTGATTTTTTCCTTTCCATGGCTATTCACCTACCTCATAATACCGCAAAGGTTTGGGCAACATCCCGCTGGCAAGTCGTTTTTTGAGCAAAGCAGAAGCGGGTAATTCCATTTTCTTGAACGCCGATACATCCTCATCCTGAAGATACGCCAAAGCATCAAGAATCGTCTGGGAGATGACGACCATATAGGTGGCATCCGATGCCAGCGGACTGCCATCCATCAGGAATAATGTGTTTTTGATCCCATCCTTTGAAAGGACCGCTTTCATACCCGCGATCGCAGGATAATCGACAAGAGGCTCCACGTTTTTGTAACGATAGGTCGTTGATGCAAGAATGGCCGTGTCAAACAAACGGGATAACGCACTTACGGACAACCGGGCTTGATACAGATTCACATCCCAGAGGATCGCACCCAGATCATTTGCCGTATACGCCCCTTGGTAAATCGGCGCTGCGGCACTTTTTTTGTCGATGAACACCACATCAGCCGAGGTCGCATCACGGATTGTCTGGGCAATGACTGACGCTGCGGGAGAAACCAACATCCCTTCGGATGTCTGGGTGATCGGGGCATCCACATCGCTTGTTCCGATGACGGTATTGTCCATGGGAGCAGACAAATACTCGTTATAGGTCTCTGTGAATGGTTCCCCCGAGAAAAGTGTCTGGAGGGCTTTCGTTGATGCGGAGAACATGTTCCTGTTCAAAAAACGTATGAAATACCGTTTTTCCTTGATCAACCCCGCAAGAGATGCATAGGTGTCGCTGATCGGCAGATCAATCCCTTTATTGTAGGACAACAACGCCTCCGTACCCTGTGCAAGCGTCATTTGCGCCTCTTGACTGTACATGATGGACAGAATTTTCTCAACCACAGCTTTTTTCTCGGGGTTTTTCCGCACATCCTTTGATACTGCGGTGGAAAACACCGGATACGTATAGAGCACCGCATCTCCCACATCCTCACCCCAATACGGAAGAGCCGTGAAAACCGTCCCGGCCTTCCCTTGATAGAGGGTATCCGACCCCATGACGGTAATGGCAGCCTTTTCTTTTTCAAAATCGTCGGTTGATTTGCGCTGGAGATCGTCATCATCGATGGCACCGCAACCAATCAGGCGACGAAGCACCGGTTCGATAGCGGCTCCTCCCTCATCAGGCAAATGCTCCGTCTTGCCATCCAGAAAGTCCTTGAGCCACCGGGAACCTGCGGAACGTGAAAAATAGGGACTATAGCCGAATCCTTCGATGAAGGCTGTAGGACGATATCCTCCGGAGGCAAAATTCATGCTGAGCCCATCAATCCCCAAAGACTTCCATTGCCTGCAGGATTGTTCCAATTCAGCAATGGTCTCGGGCACCTTGATCCCATAACGGTCGAACAATGTCTTGTTGGCGATGAACGCCTCCATCATGCCGGGAGCCGGATACCAGTACACTTTCCCATCAATGGAAAACGTATTGAACGTGCCTTCATCAAAAGTGGCGGACAACGGTTCGTCCTGCAGTTCCATCAAATACGGAGCCAATGCAACGGCACTGTCAGTCTCAAATCGCCGGATCGTGATCATATCGGCCATATCCCCATGTTTGGCTTGATACAGCAAATTATAGGTGCTGTTACGGTTGTTTTCCCAAACGATGGTGACATCCGACGGACAGTGTTTCTCCACATAAGTCCGCCAGTTTGAATAACTGATGTCATTGTACATGGAAATGCGAATCACCATTTCCTTGTCATTCACACTTTGTCTCTGACACCCACAAAAGCATATGGCCAACAGGAGGGACATCACCGTCAGCAATAGCCGGTTATGTTTCATCATCCTGCCCGAACGACCTTGTATAATCCATGACATGTACTGTATCACAGAATAATCGAATACGACACAACGACTTTGGAAAATTTTCCATCGGCCGGTTTTTTGGTGCCATCCATCTATTCCGGCAAATCGCATCACACGAATACCCTGAAGAGCCTCCCCAAACATCCTCTCATCCCCTTGATGAAAACCACAGGTGAACCTGTACAGATGACACCATCGTCAGAAGGATCACGGAACGTCACGATCCCAGAAAACCCTGTTTATCAGGAAACTTCACGCATATGGTTTCACACCTTCTTTTCCCTTACTTTGGTTCCTTCGCGGTACACACAAAGACCGATGATTATTCCCAAAACCGCACCTCCCAGAACATCGCTCGGATAATGCACATACAGATACAGGCGGGAGAAAGCGATCACCACGGCCAAAACGACCGCTCCGCACCCCAGTCTCCAATCCGTCTGCATCAAAATGGTCGCCGCGATCACGGAAGAAAGCGTATGTCCCGAGGGGAAGGAATAATCCGAAGGCACAGAAACCAGCAACGGGAAAGCCGGATCAACCCAGCAGGGACGGGGCCGCGCGAATACCTGTTTCAACACCACGTTACCGACCAAAAACCCTATCAGCAATCCGGCCAACAGGATACACCCTTGACGGCGATAACGCCGGGTGCTGAGGAGCAACACAGCTATGGCTATCCATATCACCCCACCGTTCCCCAGCATGGTGACCTTCGGCATCAGCGCATCCATCACAGGAGAACCGAATGTACGTTGTATCCACCATAACACTGGCCAATCAAAACCCATCACATTCCTCCACACGTAGGTAAAACCACCAAAACGGAAATGCAGCACCCCGCACAGCATTCTATCGTAAACCGGCCAATCATTGTTTTCAACCGATACGAATGCGTCCTTACGGGCAAGGCCCAGGGTAAGTACGAACTGGGTTCCGGTTGGACAACAAACCATATGGAACATCAAGTCCATACGCCAAATGGTCAGGGAAACACCATTCCACCGGCAATCGGTTCAGACAAGCCTGTTGTACTGGACCACCAAGCGCATTTTTCGCCCTCACAGGCTGCAGGAACCTCGACAAAAGGCAAGCGCACACTCGCACGATGTACTGATAATCCGTTCCCAAGGATGGGGAAGCCTCACCATACCGCCGGTGCTCAAAAAGCAGAAAATTCCAAGGATCTTGGCAGTACTCCGCTCCCACGATCCCAAACATATGGTTTTTCCCTGAAAACACCTGATGCAACCGGCTTTCGTATTCCCTGTGTTCATGTATGGTTCCCTGGAAAAACGCATTATGGGGAAACGTGAAACTATCTGCAACATAATGAAGCATCGCACCAAGGGTAAAATAACTGTACGCCGAACAAAGCCCATGCAGGCAAAGCCGTTCCATACATGCATGGATGTGCGTACGCGAGTTCTCCGCGTTATGGCCTCTGAATCTTTTCTCATGCATGTAGCCTCTGAGATACGTGAGTGGATTGAAATCCGGCTCCACACATCCGAAAAGGAATGCACGTTTGTGCTTTTCCAGCCCTTCATCCTGCGTTCCAGCAAGCAATCCGAGCCCTAACGCCAAGTGATCTTTTGTCTGCATATGATCAGGCCTCCCGATCTTTTTTCTCATTGCACATCCCTCACTCCGTCTGGAAATCATCGTCACGACGAAGGCAGACGATATCCACACCCGGAATGCCGGGTGTCTATGAGGAAGGAAGCATGATATCCTATTTGTCCAAAACCTCGTTTTTCCTGCCGCAATGCGGACAGTATGCGTCCCCTTTCCCTACAGGGGATCCGCAGTTTTGGCAGGATTCACCGAGTTTTGATCCACAGAAAACACAATACAGATGTGATTTACTTTGGGATGCCCCACACGCCGGGCAGGTCACATTCCCACGCTTGTACAACTGGTAGACGATGACTCCGGCGACATTGGTCAACAAGACGATGATCCCCCAGAACAAGGGATACAGTTTCGCTTTTGTCGCATCATGATACACCCACAACGCAAGAAGCACCCAATACATCATGAACAGCGACAAGAGAATGATGGCAACCAGCTTCTTCGTCAGCGCGCCTCCGGTCACCGGAGAAGGGACGTTGATGATATACACCTTGCCGGAAGTGCGTTTATCTTGCAAATAGCTCAACAAGTACACCTTTTTGTCGCCAAGCCCTTTCTCAAAGAAACTCTCTTCGTCATATTCGTCTTTCACCTTTCCAAAATCGGTGTTGAAAACCGACGCAAGCATGAATTCGCTTCCTTTCTCATATTTGAATACCACACCATCAAGCGCGTCATTGGTCAAATACCTCTTTTCACCATCCATCCTGGAAAGACGGAACGGACTTTGGACTAACCCGGATTGTTTTGCGGAATAGGTCACATTGTTGTTCCTGTCCAACATGAGTATGTCCACGACTTCCGGGGAACAAGAAGCTAGTTTGTTGATCTCCGTACGTTGTTCCTCCACGCCTTTTTCTTCAGTGGCTTCGACCAAACGAGCATACCGCACCGCAAACGACAGTTGGCTCCGATAGACATATCCGACGGCCAAGATGCAGCCGAGGACAGCCACAACGGCCGAAACAATGAAACGTCTGGCGATTTTCCTAAAATCCCAACGAAGTATCTTCTCTTCAACTGTGTTCATACGTATTTTCTCCTTGTTGGTTGATGAGTATCGGCGAAAGCATAAGGAACGCGATGGCAGTGAACGACACAGGCACAACCAGCAACACCAAGCTGAAACCGAAAAACAGGAAGGCGACAGGAAAAGCCAACATCAGCACACACAAAAAGACAAACGTCCTGTAGCCAGACAACGCTTTCCGTTTCTCTTGGAGTTCCTCGCATTTCCGGTTTATCGACGGAGACAGCCTGGCGATCATTCTTTCCGCATCATCATCCATTTTCCCTCTCCTTCCCACGCAAAAGTTTCCTGAGCTTCACCGTACCTTCATGAATACGGCTTTTTATGGTTTTCCCCGGCACCCCGGACTGTTCGGCGATTTCCTGAATCGTCAGATCCTCTTCGTATTTCAAGCGTATCGCGATTTCCTGTTCCTTCGGCAATTTGCTGATGGCTTCCCTCACATCCTCATACTGCAGGTGCCTCAACGCATTGGCTTCCATGTCATGACCATCGGCGATCTGCAATGAATCGACATCCGCCCATTCCTCATGATTCCTCCGAAGAAGATCGATGTATCTGTGTTTCGCGATCGCAATAAGCCATGTGCCGAACAGTGCGCCTCCATCCGCATCAAACTGTTCTATGTTTTGGATCATCTTGAGGAATGTGTCCTGCGTCAGATCCTCAGCAAGTGATTCGTCCAAGGTCATCTTCAAAAGGAACCGGGAAACATACGGATAAAACAGCCTTATCAGCGCTTCAAAGGCTTGTCTGTCGCCTTTTTGGCAGGCTTTTACCAAAGCTTTCTCATCCAAAATGGTTCTCCCCTTTCTTCTGACATTCCATTATACGCAGGACATTCCACCAGGTTGGGACAAAACGGAAAGAGGCATCATTCCTTAACGGAAATGTATGTTTCCATAAAGATTTGCGCAAGAATCACCCTGACATACTGGGTTTAAAGAGGTATGGTAATGCGTAGATTCGTGTGTTGTTTGTTGTTGGTTTCCCTTTGTATCTCCTCGCTCTTCGCGGCTGAAGGAGTCACTTTGTACCCGGTATCGACAAGAGAAAAGGTCGTGCCGCAGACTGATGAATTAGACGCATATGGCAAGCATGTGGGACGGAGTATCCCCGTCACGAAAAGCATGCAACCGGTCGTCGACCCGCGTCTTCCGGAATTCATCCCAGCCTTCCGGTCGACAGCCCTGCAGGGGACAGTCATCATGAAGTGTTCAGATGTGCTTGCCTACACGTGTCATGATTACGTCGACCAATTCAAGAAATATTATCCGTATGCGGACATCGAACTATCCGAACCATACGTCGGCAGCGCAGGAGCGAGCGAACTCATCAACAAGACAGTTGATCTCGTCATGGTATCCCGTGAACCCCGTCCGAACGAGTATCCTGACTTCAAGAAAGCCTTTGGATATGATTTCACCGCCATCCCGGTGCAGGGAGGCTCATTCGATTATTTCGGGTGGCTTGACACCATGTGCTTTATCGTCAACAAGAACAATCCTATCGAGTACATCACGATGAGCCAGATCGACGCCATCTTCTCCACCAGCCTTTTCCATGCCGGGAAAGCGGCGGAAACCTGGGGAGACCTCGGCATCCAAGGCGAATGGGCTGGCAAAAAGATCAACCGGTATGCCATCACCCATTGGAACGGCTTCGAGGAATTCATCAGGATCCGCTGTCTGGACAAAAAAGACGGACAAGCCGCTTCCAACCTCTATGCAACACAAGCGACATGGAGAAACGACATGCATTACGAGAAAAAGGTGTTCGACCAAGCGAAATTGATCAAACAGGATCCATATGGCATAGCCTATACCGGTCTTGCTTATGTCGATGAGGACGTGAAGGTGCTTCCCATCAAATTGGATGACGGAACGTTGGTCGGCTGCACTTATGAAAACGTCTGCAATGGTTCTTGGCCGCTCAACAGGTATTGCTATCTCAACTACAACAGGGCCCCGGGCGGTGAATGGAACAACATCATCAAGGAATTCCTCCGCTTCATGCTTTCCAAAGATGCGGCTGAAATCTGTGCAGCCCAGAACGTCTATATCCCGCTTACGGCTCCGCAAGCGAATGCCGCCAGGGATACCGCCGGACTCCCCCACGAAGATTTCATCCTGAAAATCAACGGCAAGACCGTCGATCTCAGCAACGTACCAGTCTCCTATGACTATGCGGGCATGAAACAAGTGTATTATCTGCCACTCTTTGAAACGCTCAAAGCCTGCGGCGCGACATGTTCGTATGACAAAGACAGACAACTGTACACCGTCACGTGCGGCAACAAACAAAGCCAGTTCCGTGTCGGTTCCGGATGGATGATCGTCGACGGAAAAGAAAACCCGTTGACGCTCAATTCAAAAGTCTGGGGCAATTGCATCTACATGCCCATCGATGGCATTGATATGATGTGCGGCACAAAAACGGATGTAGTCGCCTGGAGAAAATTGTTCTCCATGACCAAATAGTATAACGAACCTCCTTTTATTCTGGGCAGAATCCACTGGTCATGGGTTCTGCCCTTTTTGGCGAAAAGGATAAGGGATATACGGAATACGTGAGTACGAAAGAGCCTCGCCAGGATATTCCTGCAACACAGATACCCTCTGTGCTCCAGAACACTCCGCGAACACCAGATTCGGCGCATGTGCGGATCCTCACTTCCGCTCATCGTGTCAGAATTCAATCGCACCTATTCAGCTTCAAGGGAATAACAAATCGTATTGTATGAAATAATACCGAATATGGTCTAAAACATCATTGATTTCGTGCACAAAACGGACAACCCAGAGTTCGATTGCCGTCTATCACCCAAGGACAAACTCCAGATCATCATCACGATGGCGCTGGCCTTCAGGTTTTCCAACAGCTTTCCTGCTTCCAGCTCATTCACGTTTGCAATGTCATGACGGACGCGATACTCCTGTACCGCTTTGGCTTTCCGCACATCCATAAGAATGATCTTGATAGTCATCAAAGATCGCCTGGCGTGTAATGAAAAAGTCCCGTTGGAGAGCATCATCGCCGCAAAGGTTTCAGCTACAGGAAACCCTCAGACAGCGATTCCCTTACCATTTCATCTGATGCTGGCATTGTTGGAGTTTGGAGAGATACAACGTAACGGAAAGCAGATCAGCGGAACCGCCGCAACTAAGATTCCGCGCAATGAAAGCGGTATCAAGACGTTCCAATTTCTTTTTCACGTCTTTGGAACAGACACCACCCTCAGACAACAGCCCCTTCGCTGTTGCCTTGACATACCGCAGCCCTTCCGGACCACCCCTGTGCAATACGTTGGAATCCTCCACATGCGCCATCAGGGAGAGCAATATCTGAAGCCTTGCATCGTCAGCGGACAGAGACGGCATTTGTTTGCATGCGGGAAGACCATAGCGCCGTACCGAAGGAAACCCATTGCGTACTTCCTCCCGTATCCCGGCATGTCTGCCATATCTATGGACCACCATTTCTCCATGAGAGGATGGCTCCCTCAACTCCATCAAGCGGTACTCTTTGTCCAGAGTGTCCTTGGTCATGTACGCGGCAAGAAAACAAACCTTGTCAGCATCCAACGGGATTCCCCGTCGGATCGCATATCCGGTGACGGTGGCGAGGATACCTAGGGAAAAAAGCGCACCTTTATGGGTATTCACCCCGTGTGTGGCTGCAAACATCGCAGATTCCGCTTCTTTTCCCAAGGAGCGCACAGAGGAAAAACACAGCGGAAGCGGATCATCATGGGACATTCCCAACTGCACGAACCGTTTGAAATAAGGACGGAGCGCGGAAGCGCTCGTCAGAAAAAGCCCCACGGAAAGATCATCATGGGAACCAGACGAAGCCAAATCGACCAATCCTGGTTTGGGAGTCGTCTCAACCTCCTCGACCAGAGAATCGGAAATCATTGCGGCGATATCATCCGCTTGCACGCACATAGGCATCAAGATGCCTGACGGTGTAGTCATATAATTCCTTGGTTGCATGTTTCCTCGACCTGCCGCAGATCTTGGCGTCTTCCCCACAGAGAAGACATTTTCTTGGGCCAAATCCCAATGCTTCTCTGCCGACCTGAGTCCCATCTTTTCCCCATAGGTCGAAATCGAGCCAACGCCCTATCGGATGTTCTTCCTCAAATGTGACAAAAAAACGCTTGCCTGTTTCCGGAGAAATCTCCGGCGAGCAGGCAAACAACGCATAGGGACCGGTGAGAGGGGAAGCTTTTTCCAAAGGAAGAAGCATCCCTCCGCCGATTTTGCAAAATACATCCTGAAGCGCCAAATCGAAGGAACGGGCAATCAAAGGGGAGTTCTTTACCGGACCGGGAATATTCATGGTGACCGAAACCACCAAAGCATATCCACCGGCGGACAGATGCTGCCGGATATCAGACCACAGCGCGTCCCTGGCGGAAAGAATCTCCTCCAATCCCACCTCATCCATCACTCGTTGTCCTTCACCTGACGCACCAAATCTATAACAGAACCATCACGATAGGTGACGATTCCCACCACCTTGTCGGTATATTGGATGGGAGCCGGAGTCCCGACGAGCTTCAGAGCTTTGTCACGCAATTCCCCGATGTCCACAACATGGATTCCTGCATCCTTCAACCGGTCTCCGAGTTCCTTTCGAAGCGGATTGACCGCAACACCTTGGTCGGTGACGATCACATCCACCGTCTTGCCTGGAGTGACGACACATCCAACCTTGTCGACAACCGAGGCGATTCTCCCCCTCGTCAACGGACAAGTGATAATCGAAATGGACGCACCTGCAGCCGTATCCTGATGGCCTCCGATCGCGCCACGAATCAAACCATCAGACCCCACCAAAACATTCACATTGAATCCCACATCAATCTCCAGAGCGGAAAGAATCACCAAATCCAGTTGGTTTACCGCACTGCCGTTGTTGCGTGGGCTTGCATAATACGAAGCGGAAATCTGCTGGTGCATGCGGTTGTTCTTCAAGGAATTCGCCGCATCCAGATCGAACGATTGCACATCAAGGATTTTCTTGATCAGACCTTCCATATGCATATCCACGATCTGGCCGGTGATGCCCCCCAAAGCAAACGACGCCTTGATGTTGTCCCGCAACATACGATCCCGTAAAAAGCGCGCCACCGCCAGCGAAGCGCCACCGGATCCCATCTGCATGGAAAAACCATCCTTGAACAAGCCTGACGCTTCAATGACATCACATGCGCTCTGGGCGATCATCAATTCCTTTGGATTTTTCGTATATCGGGTCGCCCCACTCATGATTCCTTGAGGATCCCCGATGGCCACCACTTTGACGATATAGTCGACGTCACTTTCGGGAATACCGAATGGTACGTTGGGGAACGGAACGATATTATCGGTGAGGATAATCACTTTCCTGGCATACTGCGCATCCAGTTTCGCATAGCCCATTGAACCACAAATCACCCCTGTGTCATTGTCCCTGCTGTAGCCATTCGCATTGCCGAACGCATCACAGGATGGAGCGCCAAGAAACGCCACATCGATGGGAAGTTCGCCAGACTCAATCGCGGCGGCCCGACCTCCATGGGAACGGAACACTACCGGAATCCCCATCAGGCCTCGGCTGATCTCATCACCCAGTTCCCCACGCATCCCACTGGTCTCGATTCTCCGCACAACCCCATTCCTGATATGACCGATCAAGGGTCTGTGGATGTCGATCAACGATGATGCGGCCAACGTCAGATTCTTGAACCCCATGCCCGCAATCGTGTCCATCACCATGTTCAGGACATAATCCCCGTTGCGGAAATGATGATGGAAACTGATGGTCATGCCATCCTTCAAACCACATAGTCTGATCGCTTCCTCAAGCGACGAAACGATTTTGTTCCCGCTTTGCTCCCGATCATGCAACGTCGGATATTCCTTGTGGGCGTTCTCGTCGGTGTACCATCCATGCAATTCGTTTTTGAATTCCTGATACTGTGGTATTTCCATGTCACGCCTCCTGTTTCAATACCTTCGCCGCTCGGGCAAGCTCCAGCGTCCGCTCCGCCCGAAGCACAATCGGACGGTCAACCATCTTGCCATTCAGGCTGATGACCCCGCTTCCCTTCTTGTGCGCTTCTTCAATCGCAGCCATCACGGCAAGAGCCTTTTCGATTTCCTTCTGGCTCGGCGTGAAGATTTCCACCACCGGTTGGATCTGTCTCGGATTGATGATGGATTTCCCATCAAAGCCCAGTTGCTTGATCAATGCGACTTCCTTGCGGAATCCTTCCTCATTGTTGACATCGGAATACACCGTATCCAATGCGGCAATCCCTGCGGCACGTGCCGCCTGCAGAATCATCGAGCGGGCAAACAGCAATTCTATGCCCTCGGGAGATCTGGTGGTATGGATGTCCGTCACATAGTCCTCGGCACCCAGCGCGATACCGATAAGTCTGGTGCTCGCTTTGGCGATAGACGGCGCATTGAGTACCCCTTGGGCGCTTTCAACGGCTGCCATCATGCCGGTACTTCCCTCTTTCACTCCTATCGTCTTCTCGATCCGTGTCAACTGTTGGTCACAGAAAACCACATCTTCCGGGCTTTCGGTCTTGGGAAGACGGACAACCTGGATATGAGCGCGCACCATAGCCTCCAGATCGGCGATCCCTACCGGAGTGTCCAGCGCATTCACCCTGACGACCAATTCCTTGTCACCATAGTCAATGGTGGTCAGCGCATGGAACACAAGCGAACGTGCGGCATCTTTTTCTGTCGGAGAAACGCTGTCCTCCAAATCGAACATGATGCTGTCGCATCCATAAATATATGCATCCTTGATCATTGCCGGGTTATTTCCCGGTATGAACATCATGGTTCTTCTCAACCGTTCCATGTTCACGCCTCCCACGTGTAATCGGTGCTTTCCGCGGCACGGTACAAAGCGGTCTCCGTACGTGCTTTGATCACACAATCCAACGCACCTTGGTCAACAACCGTGATGCTGGCATCATCAACCCCTAACCGTTGCGCACAGGACAGGATGACCGCCCTGATCTGCTTTCCAAACTGTTTTTCCACTGAACTCGTCAACTGGATGGCAATACCTTTGTCCCCGTTCGCAGCGACGGTAACCATAATGTCGCTCGATTCCATCGTTCCCGCAGTGGCTGTCCGTTTGATTTCCATACACTCACCTCCCTGACGGTTGCCGCTTTTCTTTCCGTTGTTTGTTCCATTTCTGGAACTTCGGCAGGAACAACGCCCCGATGGACAACAAGATAAGGATGATGCAGAGGGGACTGGAAATGAGGAACTTGAAATTTCCGTTCGAAATCTTATAGGCACGCCGGAAATACTGTTCCATGTCATTCCCCACAATGACCGCAAGCACCAATGGAGATGTCGGATAGTCTGATTTCGTCATCAAATATCCGATTACGCCGAAAATCAACAAAAGCACAAAGGAAGATACACTGTTGGAAATCGCATAGGTTCCAATGAACGTCAAACCCAAAACCAACGGGTACAATACCTTCGGGGGAACAGACAGCACCCGTACCAGCATGCCCGCAAGGGGAATGTTGATGATCGCCAGAATGATGTTCCCTATGAACATGGAAGCTATCAGCCCCCAGACCACATCCACGTTGTTGGTGAAAAGCTTCGGACCCGGCTGAAGCCCCAGCATGACCAACGCGCCCATCATGACCGCTGTGGTGCCGGAACCTGGAACCCCAAGGGCCAGCATGGGGATCATCGCCCCCACCGATGCGGCATTATTCGCAGCCTCAGGGGCGGCCAGACCTTCTATTGCGCCATGTCCGAAATCCTGAGGATGGCTGGAGAATTGTTTTTCCGTATTATAGGCCATGAGCGAAGCGATCGTCCCGCCTGCGCCAGGAAGTACGCCGACAAAGAACCCGATGGGAGTTGAACGCAACATCGGTTTGATGCAGGCTTTCCATTCTTCCTTGGTAATCCAGATGCGGCCGAATTTCGTCTGCATCTTCTTTTTCCCCTCGTTGATGTTCCTGAAACTTTTCAGGACTTCACCAAAGGCAAATACCGCAATGATGACAATAAGGAAATCAATGCCACCCTGCAATTCGAGGATACCGAACGTGAAGCGGGAAACGCCGCTTTGCATATCGATCCCGATTGTGGCGATCATCAAACCCAAAACCATGGAGACAAAACCTTTGATCTTGTTCCCCTCCGTCATGATGGCGGTCGCAGTCAGGGCAAACACATATAACAGGAAGTATTCACCCGGTCCGAACTTCAATGCGAATCGGGAGACAGGCACAGCCAAGAATGCGATGAGCACTGTGGAAATGGTTCCGCCGATGAACGATGCGATGGCACTGATGGCAAGCGCATGCTCAGCCCTGCCTTGCATGGCCATCGGGTATCCGTCAAAAGTCGCCGCAATCGCCGCACCGTCTCCCGGTGTATTGATGAGGATCGAGGCACGGGAACCGCCATACATCGCACCATAATAGACACCTGCCATGGTGATCAACGCGGCGACCGGCCCCATCGTGAAGGTCAATGGCAGCAAAACAGCGACTCCCGTCGCAGGCCCAAGACCCGGCAACATTCCGATAATCGTCCCCAACACACCACCAATAGTCACCCAGAGGATATTTATCGGCTGCCCGGCGACAGTAAATCCTTGCATCAACAGTTTTAAGCTTTCCATATATCCTCCTAAATGATCCCAAGTGCTGAAGTCGGCAGATAAATGCCCAACGCAGTGTCAAACAAAAGAAACGCGCATACCGAAAAAACCACCGAAATCAAAAGGGAGTTCAACCATGTCTTCTTGCCACGGAAGATAATCAGTTGGAGTTCAAGAAAGACAATTGTCGAAAACACGTATCCGATATGGTTGAAAAGCAAGGTATAGAGCGCCCCGTTGAGAACGGTAAACACAATCGCCATTTCCGTTGCTCCGAACTGAAGCTTTGATTTCGCTTTTTCCTCATCGGTCACCGGTCGTCGTTTCAGTTCCTGAAAAATCAGGATTGCACCCAAAACCACCATGGCTACCCCAAGAATCCCCGGGAAAATCTTTGGTTCCTGAGGATTACCGATTCTCGCGGAAGGCAATGTGAGCGTAGAACCAAGATATATGACGCCGATCAGCGTCATCAAGCATGACATGATCATCGATAGAGACATACTTCCCCCTGTGTATAAAAAAAGCCCCGTACACAGAAAACGTGATACGGGGCATGGAATCCCACCCTTATTTCTTGATCATGCCGATCTGTGTAAGGATGTCCTTGTATGATGCTTCGGTTTCAAGCAGGAATTTTTCGAAATCCGGTGCGTCAAGATACACATCATCCCAACCGTACCGTTTTTCCATATCTTTCCATTCCTGGGTCTTCACCATTTTAGCGAGGGTTTCCCGCCAATAGGTCTTCGCATATTCGGGCATGTCGGGACAGCCGAAAAGCCCACGCCAGTTCTGGAACGTCACGTTGATGCCTGCTTCCTTGCAAGTCGGTATCTGAGCCTGTTTACCCTCACCCACACGATGGTCTGCAGTCTGCGCCAGACACTTCAAATCGCCGGAATCGACCAATCCCATGACATCGGCGAGGCTGGTGGAGAACAAATCGATATGGCCACCCATAACCTGGGTCGCACCATCATTGTCGAAGGCGATGTAATCGATTTTGTCCAGATTCTTGACACCTGCTGCCGCAGCGACAATCAGGAACTGCACATGATCCATGGAGCCAGCAGCGGAAGTTCCGCCGATTTTCACGGATTTCGGATCTTTCTTCAACGCATCCATCACATCATTGATGGTCTTGTACGGTGAATCGGCTTTCACCACGAATGCCGCGTAATCAGCGATCAGACGGGCAAGCGGTGTGGTGTTTCTGAATCCATAGGGACTCGTTCCGTTCAAATTGAAGAAGATGATAGGAGGAGAATACACCGTGATGGTCCTGTCATCACCTTTCTTGGACTGCAATGTGCTCAAATGCACGGCGCCACCGGCACCCGGCGCATTCCTCACCGGCATCGGAACCGACACCAATTTGGTGTCACCAAGCACTTTGGCAACTGTTCTGATCGTCAAGTCCCAACCACCACCAGCACCTGCAGGAGCGACAAAATCCAAATTCCCTTTTGGATAGTCGACTTTCTGAGTTTGGGAGGGAGAAGCTGCGCCATTTTCTGTTCCGCCCTGTGCAAACGCAATATCCGTGAGCATCAAGACAGCAAGCAAAGCCAACAATACTTTTCTCATGAAAACTCCTTTTCCGGGATTCAAACCCTTCATGTATAGTATCCCCCATATGCTCTTAACTGCTTCTTACAAAGAATCTTAATTCTTGTTAAGACTTTCGGACATCATTGATTTCTTCCATCAGTTCCTCAATCGTGACCGGAACCGGCAGATATCCGTCGATGATGCCGTTCCGCACCGCATCGATAATTTCCTTGCGAATTGAAGAAGTCACCATCACAATCGTGAGATTCGGCCAATGCAAACGGGCTTTCATCGACAAATCAAGTCCGGAAAGTTCCATGAGGACATCATCAGCCACCAGCACATCATATTTCTGATGCTTGAGGATTTGCCAAGCATCCAGACCATTGCTGATTTTCGTAACCCGGCAACCCTGTTTCTCCAATCCTTTGCCAAAGAACTTGAGGATGGACAAGTCTTCCTCCACCAGCAGAATATCCAGCCGCTTCCTGGCAGGTTGGTGCAGGCTCGAAATGTCGGATGTTTCATCCTCCACCGGTTTTTCAACCAACGGCAGCGTCACGCTGAACGTAGACCCGGCCCCGACCGTCGATTTCACCTGGATTTCCCCATGGTGGGATTTGATGATGTTTGAGGCAATCAACAATCCCAGCCCATTCCCGCCTTTTTCCGCTTTTGTGGTGAAGAAGGGTTTGAACAGGTTGGATACGGTTTTTGCATCCATCCCGCATCCGTTGTCCTTGATTTCGATACACCCTTCACCCAGTTTCTCTTTTGACGGTTTCTCCGGGGGAATGGCATGATACGACAAATCGATGCTCCCTTCCTTCCCGCCGATGGCGTCAATGCTGTTGAGGATTATGTTCAGGAATACTTGGTACAGTTGGGTATTGTTGCCGAAGAACCAGCCATCGGTATCCGGCGGGGTGAACGTGAAGTGTATCGTCGGAGAAACCAAGCTTTTGGCGAGTTTGCTTGTCTGGACGAGGAAATGAGACACTTGTATGGGATGGAACGTCAAATCGACATTCTTGCGCCCAAACGCCGAGACTTGTTGGATGACATCCTTTGCCTTTTCACTGGCGGAAAAAATCTCCTTCAAGTCCTCATATTCCGGATCATCCTGCTTCTTTTTGTCCAAAAGCATCCCGGAATACCCCATGATCGGCGTCAGGAGATTGTTGAATTCATGAGCGATTCCACAGGTCATGGTCCCGATAATCTCCAGACGTTGCTGATGGTTCCGTATCCGTTCATTCTCATTGACATACTGCAACGTCCGGTTCAATTCCCTGAGATGGCGGTTGTCATTTTCAATCTCTTCTTTCTTCTTACCGGTTATGATGATGTAAAAAATCATGCAGATCAGGACGGTGAGAATCATCGCGACAGCAAGAGAGACATGGAACATGGCATTGTTGATGAACGACAAGACGGCTTTGTAATCGAGGATGATGCTCACTACCCAGAAACCGGAATCCAAAACCGCAGGGACATAGACGGAGAGTTTTTGGACGGCTTTGGCATTGCCGTTGGAAAACAACGAACCATGGAACAATCCGTATCCTGATTGTTTTTCCATTTGGCGTTTGAGGATATCCTGTTCCTCAAACGTGGAGTCTGTTTTCTGTTCTTCGAGCAAATCAAAGACATTCCGCGCGATATTCTCACGCGTGGCGGACATGAGCACCAAACCATCCCTGTTCTTCACCACAATGTCCAAAGCTTCCTTGGAAGTGATATGGCTGACAAGTCGTTCATACATCAAGGACAAGCTGAGCATCGTAGTCACATGATATCCTTCGGTATTGATGATGGTGATGCCCAGATAGGCGTCATGTGGATCCGTGCTATTGGTGAAAATATGCATGCGGGCGAAATCATTGAAGCTTACCGAGGAGAGTTTCTCATATTTCTTCTCCTTCAACGACCAGATCGGTTGGGATTTGGTGATTCCCTCCTTGGTGATGATCATATTGTCGATCACCTGGGAATAGGAGACACAGAAGGCAAGCGTCACCTGATTGAGCGGCCATGTATACCCTTCCTGGTTGAACAGATGCAATGCATCGCAAAAGTCCCCCGATCTGACGAAATATCCCAACGCCTGTTCCGTCTGGTTCACTTCGTTCTCAATGTTGAGGGACAAATCATGCACGATGGTCATGTAGTTCTCTTGTCGTTGCCGGATCGTACCCATCGTATAATCATTGATTACGGAAACCAGCCACAAAAGCATTCCCAACAATGAAAAAGTGAACACGCAAACGATGACCACAAATGATTTCGAAAATCGCTCTTGTTCGTTTTCCGTACGGTTTTCCTTCTCGCCTTTCATTTCTTGGATTCCTTCGGTATACTGGGGTAGCAGACGTGACGGAGGAGAGAAACCATGTCAGAGAGGGTTCTTATCGTTGATGATGACGAAATGGTCCGCAAGGTCCTTACCAAGGTAATGGAAAGCAACGGCCTCGAAACGGCAACAGCCGAATCAGGGGACAAAGCGCTTTCCTTGATCTTGGGTAATCCTGACGCATACCAAGTGATTCTTCTCGACATCATGCTGGGAGAATGTGACGGGTTTTCGGTTCTCAAACAAATCCGAGCGAAAGGCATTTCCACCCCCTTGATCATCATAAGCGCCAAAAATGAGGACTACGACAAATTGTACGGACTGGGAATAGGCGCTGATGACTATGTCTCCAAACCCTTCAATCCTATCGTACTTGGAGCCAAAGTCAAAGCTTTGATCCGCAGATCGAATCTTTCCCCAAGCCACCAAAGCCCCATCATCACGCTTGGTCCATTCACCATCAACCCCCAGACGTTCCATTTCTTCAAAAACCAGGAAGAAGTGTTTCTTTCAAGCAAGGAATTCGCCCTCATGCAACTCTTCATCACCCATCCCCACCAAGTGTTCAGCAAAGAGGACTTGTACAATCAGATCTGGGGGAATATCGTTGTAGACGACAACACCATCATGGTGTACATCAACCGGCTCCGGATTAAAATCGAAGATAATCCCAAAGCCCCGAAATACCTGACAACAGTGTGGGGTGTGGGTTATACCTTCTCCGTCTGAACCCGTTCTTCCTCCTCCTTCGCACAAAAATACGCATAGGTGCAATCCGGCACGAAAGCCCTGATGTCACGCACAGCACCTTGTTTCACCCGTTCCCTCACCAAGGAAGCGCTCACTATCTCCCCGTTTTGCACCAACCGATCCACAACAGCCACATGCACTCCTTTCTCCGGCAGAGTCTGCAGGAGCATCGCATTGTAGGATGCGGTCACTTTGCTCAGTGGTTCCGTCCCTACAAAACGATCCGTGATGTGCAGTTCAGGGACGAAATTGTCGAGGAAGATGCTGATATCCAAATCCACATTGAAGAGCTCTGCCCCGTCAGGCAGGAAATACGTGGGGAACGTTGCGGGTGAAACCAAGTAATCACACGTCTCTTGGACTATGACATTTTCCAAGTCCCTGGTTCCTTCACACACCAAACGATAACGATCGGCCGGAGGCAGGAATCCTTTGCGGGAAGAAAGGACGAAAACCTGCACCTCATCCATCAAAGAAGCGGCACGCTCAATCAAATACCGATGCCCCAATGTGAAAGGATCAGCATGCATCACAATGGCTCCGACCTTCCCTGTCCTGCGTCCGTGAAGGGATGACAGATAATCCTTCAGGCCATGTTTGCGATTTTCCAAAAGCAATTCCTGTTTTGTTTGGGCAACCGGATAAAACCCATAAGGAAGGAACACCTGTCGGTTTTCCGGCTTTGTGAAAATGAACAGATGGGAATTGCCATTGCCAAAAGCCCGAGAGACCAGAGCCGTCATAATCGTCCCCAAAAATCCCTCACCTTGGCATGCCGGCAAAACCGCGATGCATTTCAGGACATTGTCATCCAGGCTTCCGGTCCCCACAAGTTGTCCGTCATCCCAAATCATCACGGTGTCTGACACCGTTTTGTCAAAAGTGAGATGACAGGTGCCAAGAAGCCGGACCACCGCTGCGTGGTCTCCGGATGTCAACGCCCACCGCACATGTACCATAGATGCACAAAGTGTACATGCACAAGCTTCGGTTGTCAGCTAAATTCTTGTTAAGAATGCCCCTGCAGGGAGGGAAAACCATCCCTCCCTGACACAGACGAAGATCTTTTCCCGCTATTTTATGACGGTAAGGTTCTTCCACTTGGCGGCATCTTTCACGATGTCCACCGTCCCGTCAGTGACATAGTTTGCGTTTTTCGCAAGCTTTTTCTCCACATTCTTCTTGTTCGGCAAGGTGCTTGCGTCAACAACAACATACACAGGAAGACCATCGGCGATCGCCTCTCCCAGTTCGTTTTTGGAAACCGCGCCACCCCGGAAATAGACCACCGTCCCTTTCGTATCCGCAGCGATCTTGATGTACAGGCTCTTCCCGCCCACAATGACATTCCAGTCATCCGGAGCCGTATCGACGAAGACGACATAATCCTGCTTCTCTATACCCCATTCAGCCGCATTCCTGCTGACGATGCCGGCCATTTTGATATCCGCATACCCAAGCTTCCTGGTGATCGCGGGAAGATCCTTATATGCCTGTCCGATGCCATCGATGGTCGCGCCAAGCACGTACATCGTGTGGTCCCCGGCCTTTTCCGCCAAGACTTCCAGATCTTTCGTGACAGCAGCCTTATCCTCATAATCGAGTCCCGAATAGCCGCCGATCACCACGACCTGATACCCTTTCGCGGCAGAGACAAGCTCTTCATAGCTGACCACTTTGACATCCGTCTTCGCCAGTTCCTTCACGTACAGTTCATACAAGCCATCACGATGCACACGGTCGATCACCGGCTGCAAGTTGTACGCAGATGCGGAATACAGCAACGAACCTACCAGCAGAACCAATGAACTCAGAATTACCTTTCTGTTCATGACTTCCTCGCTTTTTCTTTCCGCAGAGTGTATTGGTTTTCTTCCATCGAATAAAGACCTTTTCAGCCTCAACCTGTTGAATGGAAAATATTTTCATTATTTTTTTATTAAAAAGCGAATATTTTCAGTATTAGTGCAAATAATTTCTTGATTTTTCCCATGTCAATGCTATACTCGAACGGGAGCCAATCATGCAAGTAACCTTAAAAACCATTGCCGAACAAACAGGAGTCTCCATTTCCACCGTCAGCCGTATCCTCAGCAAGGATGGGCGGAGACGCAGCGGTGACACAACTGCGGAAACCGTCATCAAAACAGCGAAAGAGCTTGGGTATTTCGATAAAGGGATATTCCAATTCAGTTCCGCAAAAAAGAAATGCCATACCATCGGCTGCACCTTTATATCAGATCACGAAAGTTTTGTATCCCCGTTCTTCGCCGAATTGCTTGCCGGCATACGGGAAGAAATCAAAAATCAGGAAAACCTCTACGAATTGACGCTTCTGACCTTTAACTGCACGGAAGCGGGGTTTGAGCAATCTTTGGAAAACGCGCACCTTGATGGTTCCATCATTTTGGGCAGAACGACACGAGAGCGTGTCAACAGCCTCAAGGCGACCATCCCCCATTTGGTGTATGCAGGACTGAATAGGATGGAAGACATGAACCAAGTCTTGTGCGACGCGAAGAAAGGAATCTTCGCCGTAGTCGACCACTTTGTTGAAACCGGTCATATGAAAATCGGCTTCATCGGTCCAGCCCGGGCGGAAACCCAACTGCTTAACGAATACCGGTATCTCGCCTATAGGGAAGCGCTGGAAAAATACAATCTGCCGTTTGATAAGAACCTGGTCGCGGATTCTTTCCTGACGGCAAGCGACGGCTACCAGGCGACACAGAAACTCCTTTCCGGAGGGAACCGGCCGACCGCCATTGTCTGCGGAAACGACAATCTCGCCATCGGAGTGGAGAAAGCCTGCGCCGACAGCGGAATCAGGATACCAGAGGACATCGCCATCGCAGGATTTGACAACATCGCAGACGCGGCCTTCCTCCGTCCTTCACTTACCACCATCGATGTTCCCAAACGTGATCTCGGCCGGTATGCGGTCAAATTGCTTTTGGACTGTATCGAAAGCGGAAGAACCTACCCCATCATAATCGGTCTTCCTTCCCACCTCATCGTCAGGGAAAGCACCGTAAGGAGAAAATGATGCGACGAAGTTTGCTTTTGGCGCATGGGGGAGGACCAACCGCCGTCTTGAACGCATCCCTGTACGGGTCGATCATGGAAGCCAAGACAAGCGGAAAATTCTCCAGAATCCTCGCCTCCAAACGCGGAATCACAGGAATCCTCGGCGGCAATATCGCCGATATCTCCGACGTGTCCTCGACCCTGTTGGAAAAACTCCCCTACACGCCGGGCTCAGCCATTGGAACCGGACGGGACGCCATCACCGAAAAAGGATATGATGACATCGCCGCCCAGCTGGCACATAAAGGCATCACCGATGTTCTCCTTACCGGAGGAAACGGCACGATGGACACTACGAAAAAGCTGTCGGACGCATGCAAGCCCTATGGCATCCTCGTCTGTGGCGTTCCCAAAACCATGGACAACGACCTCTCTGGGACAGACCACAGCCCCGGATATGGTTCGGCCGCACGATATCTTGCCGGTTCCATACGTGAAGTGGCTCAAGATGTGAAAGGATTGGCCATACATGTCGTTGTCATCGAAACCTTCGGCCGCGACGCAGGTTGGATCACCGCTTCCAGCGCTTTGGCGCGGGAAAACCCCGATGACGGCCCGGATATGATTCTTCCGCCGGAATACCCCTTTGAACAGGACAAGTTCCTCACCAGAGTCCAGAACCTCTTTGACAAAAAACACGGCGTCATCGTCGTTGCGAGCGAAGGACTACGCTATGCCGACGGCAAGCCTATCGTCGAACCGGTGTTCCAACAGGGGAGAAGCGTATACTTCGGGGATGTCTCCTCCCATCTTTCCTTGTTGATCACCAAGCAACTCGGCATCAAATCGAGAAGCGAAAAACCCGGCATCTTTGGACGGGCTTCCGTAGCATGGGCCAGCGAAGTGGACCGCAAGGAAGCGATCCTTTGCGGAAGAAAGTCCGTCGAAGCCCTATGTGACGGCAAAAACGCATGGATGAGTGTCATCAGACGCACCAGCACCGAACCCTATACGAGTGAAATCGGCATCGTCCCGATCAACCCTTCGGTCTTGAAAGCGAAAACGATGGACGACACCCTCCTCGATCAAACCGCTTATGATGTGAAACCTGCTTTCCTCTCGTGGCTTAGGCCACTGGTGGGGGGAGAACTCGGCTCATATGTTTCGTTTTTGTAGAAGAGGAAAACACACGTATGGAAGAACACATGTATCAAAAGGAAGGACAGGAACTCTTCAAAGGGAAAATCCCAGTCCGCGTATTTGGTGATAGTGATGAAGTATTCAAAACGATGGCCTCAATAATGATTGAAACCATCAAAGAGAACAACAAACTGGGGAAAACGACCACCATGATCCTTCCAGTCGGGCCAATCGGCCAATATCCGTTCTTTGTGGAAGAAGTCAACCGCCAACAGGTCCCCCTGAAGGATTGCTGGTTCATCAACATGGATGAATACCTTACCGAGGAACAGCAGTGGGTTCCTGTTGGCCACCGCCTTTCGTTCCGTGGCTTCATGGACAGGAACGTTTACGGAAAGATCGACCAAGTTCTGGCAAATGCCCCTGAACAACGCATCTTCCCAGACCCTCGGGATCTTTGTGGAGTACAACGCGTCATTGAGCGGCTTGGCGGTGTGGACATCGCCTTCGGGGGCATCGGCATCAACGGACACCTGGCCTTCAACGAGGCTGAGGACACGACAAGCGTGCAAGCGTTCGCAAAACGGGAAACCAGAATCATCACCATGAGCAATGAAACACGATGCGCCAATGCCATAGGAGATCTTGGCGGAGCCATCGACGCCATGCCCCGATATGCGGTTTCCATCGGAATGAGGCAGATCCTCGGAGCGAAACGAATCCGGCTTGGCGTTTTCCGTGACTGGCATCGCGCCGTCCTCAGACAAGCCATCTTCGGCGAGGTGTCGGCGCATTTCCCGGTCACCCTGCTTCAAAACCACCCGGACGCCATGATCCTTTCCAATGCGAATGCGGCAAAGAGGCCTTTCTGATGCGTATCACCAATGCCTGTGTCTATATCAACCATGCTTTCCAAAAAACCCAAGTGAGGATATTGGATGGAACCATCGTGGAAATCGGCGACCATCTTCAGGATGCCGATACGCTGGACGCGCATGGCGCCTTTCTGGTTCCGGGTTTCATTGACATCCATACCCACGGCGGCAATCGTGTAGACATCAACCATGCGACCAAAGCATCCATGGAGAAGCTCTCCCGATTCTTTGCACAACAAGGAACCACATCCTTCCTGTCCAGCGTGATGTCGGACACCAAAGAAACGACGCTCGGCCTTTTGCGGACACTCTCACCATTGTGTGCGACAGATCTCGGCGGGGCGCAACTTGCCGGCATCCATCTTGAAGGCCCATTCCTCAGCAAGGAATACAAAGGGGCGATGCCGGAAGAATGCCTGCTGAGAGCGGACCCTGCCTTGCTGGAGAACTACCTCACAGAAGCCAAAGGTACGGTAAAATACATTACTGTCGCCCCGGAAGTGGAGGGCGTGATCGACATGATCAAGTCTTTCCGCAAAGACCTCGTTTTCGCCATCGGGCACAGCGGCGCCGATTATGACACCGCCATGAAAGCCATCGAAGCGGGAGCCGAAGCCGCCACACACACCTTCAATGCGATGGTTCTCTTCCACATGCACCACCCCGGTATCGTCGGAGCTGTCTTGGAAAGTGACATCGCCTGCGAAGCCATTTGTGACGGACGCCACCTGGCTCCCGCGACCGTCCGCCTTCTGTTAAAGACAAAAGGCTACGGCCATGTCGTCGCCATCACAGACAGCATCATGGCGGCCGGTCTTCCCGACGGTCCCTATGAGATGGGACAGGAGCACATCATCGTAACGGATGGAGATGCGCAACTGCCCAACGGAGTACGGGCCGGCAGTACCCTGACCACCATCAACGCCTTGCAGAACCTCCTTGCTTTCACCGGCAGGCCGTTAGAAGACGTGCTTCCGCTCCTTACCGAAAACCCTGCGAAACTGATGAAACTCGACAACAAGAAAGGAACCATCGGTGTGGGAAAAGACGCCGATCTCCTGTTGCTTGACGGCAAACACGAAATAATCCTGACTCTGGTGAAAGGGAAAACAACCTATCAGAGGAGTACCATATGAGCCTTGTCCCCATGCGCCCCATCCTTGATACGGCAGACCGTCTCTGCTATGCCCAAGGGGCTTTTAACGTCAACGCCGTCGCACAGGCCCAAGCGGTCATTGATGTGCACGCCATGTTCCGCAGCCCCGCAATCCTGCAAGCCGCCGATCTCGCCAACGGTTTCATGGGCGGACGGAAAGACTTCATGAACGCCACGCTCCAAGACAAAAAGCTCGGGGCAAAGAACATCGCGCAGGCGGTGATTCGTTATGCCAAAGACAGCCCATTCCCCGTCGCGCTTCACCTGGACCATGGAAGGGACATCGAAAGCATCGTGGCCGCCATTGAGGGTGGATATACCTCCGTGATGATCGACGGCTCTTCCTTATGTCTCGGCCAAAACATCGAACTCACCCGGGAAGTCGTCAAATACGCCCATCCGCGCGGAGTCACGGTGGAAGGCGAACTTGGTATCCTCGCTGGAGTCGAAGACCATGTTTTCTGTGACACATCCACCTATACAAACCCTCTTTCCGCCATCCGTTTTTTCAAGGAAACCCACGTGGACGCCTTGGCTATCAGCTATGGAACCATGCATGGGGCAAACAAAGGCAACGCCCCCAGGATCCGCAAAGAAATCGCCATCGCCATCAAGGAATGTATGCGCCATGAACACATTCAAGGAACCTTGGTTTCCCATGGTTCCTCAACTGTCCCCCACTATCTTGTTGAGGAAATCAACAACCTCGGCGGGGACATCCATGGTGCCCATGGCATCGACATCGAACAACTCATCGAGGTCTCCAAGCTCGGTATCGGAAAAATCAACGTGGATACAGACATACGTCTTGCGGTGACCAGAAACATCCGCGAATACTTTGTCACCTCACCCCAACGGAAACAGAATCCTGAAATACAAGACATCTGGACCCTGATGGAGTCGAATCCCAAGGCGTTCGACCCCCGTTGCTACCTCACTCCGATCATGGACACACTGATGTATGGAACCATCCCCAACCAAGGAGTGGCTGACATCATCGAATGCATGAAAGCAGGAGTGAAGGAAGTCGTCGGTACCCTGATCGTACAGTTCGGCAGCGTCGGCAAAGCTCCACAGGTCGAGCAGAAAACCCTTGGGCAAATGGCTGATTTTTACGCAAAGGAAGGCATCTGATGCAACATATATATGTAAATTTCAAACGCTTTGACGTACCTGTCGCCTTTGGTGGCATAAACCGGATCGCACCTACGGCCACATATGGAGAAGAAATTGTCCGCCAAACACGTCCCGCACTGGAAACCTACAATCCAAATGAAGTGCGGTTCACCCAGTTTTTCCCCGAAGCCCAACTTGTAGGAGCACTCGGAAAAGCGAACGGCAGCCCCATCCTTTCCATCGGGTGCCAAGGAGTCTACCGCAATGATGTGGCTCTTGGCGGCAATTTCGGAGCTTTCACCACAAACAGGCCTGCCGCAGCCATGACGGCTCTTGGTTGCACTTGTACGCTCATCGGCCATTGCGAAGAGCGTAACGACAAGAACGAATTGTTGTCGTTGGGTGGCAACAAAGACAGGAAATTGGTCAATACCATCCTCAACAAGGAAATCAAATGCGCCCAGAGGCATGGTATGGATGTCTTGTACTGCATTGGGGAGAAAGCTGAGGAAGCCGACTCCTCTCAGGAGGTCATCACCGAACAGCTGACCATCGGGCTTGAAGGCTGCGATCTCTCCCGCATCGTCATCGGTTACGAACCGGTATGGTCCATCGGTCCGGGAAAGACTCCGGCAGACAAGGCATACATCACAAAAATCGCCCAGCTGGTAAAGAAGGTCATCGGGAATGTGCCGGTTGTCTATGGAGGGGGTCTGAAAAAGGAAAACGCCACGATGCTTTCCTCCATCGAGGAAATCGACGGAGGCTTGATCGCACTGACCCAGTTCACCGGCGAGATCGGGTTCTACCCCGAGCAGTACCTGGAAATCGCCAACCTGTATCTTGAAGGAAAGAAAAGGAGTAAATCATGATTTGCAATTTTGAATACGGACAAGGCACCATGAGGGCTGACCTGCCGGACACTACCGATCTGTTTGTCCCAGGGGAGACCGTCATCGATCCGCCATGCATTCCTGAAGACAAGCTCGTGGAAGAAACAAAAAAAAGCCTCCGCAACCCCATCGGGATGCAACCGCTTTCCCAACTGGCGCACAAAGGCAGCAAATGCGTCATCGTGTTCCCCGACCGCGTCAAAGGCGGAGAACAACCAACCAGCCACAGGAAAATCGCCATTCCCTTGATCCTTCAGGAACTGTATGATGCCGGAGTCGAGAAAAAAGACATCCTCCTCATCTGCTCCAACGGGTTACACCGCAAGAATACCGAAGGTGAAATCCACAACGTCCTCGGGGAAGAAATCTTCAGCCAATTCTGGCCGACACACCAGATCATCAACCATGACAGCGAGGATTATGACCATCTGGTGGATTTGGGCACCGACAGAAGCGGAGATCCCGTCATCATGAACAAATACGTATATGAAGCGGACGTGGCCATCCTCATCGGGCATGTGCAGGGCAACCCATACGGAGGCTACAGCGGAGGGTACAAACACTGTGCCACCGGCATCACCCACTGGAGATGTATCGCAAGCCATCATGTTCCATCGGTGATGCACCGTCCGGATTTCGTTCCGGTGAGCGGACATAGCCTGATGCGCGAGAAGTTCAATGAAATCGGAATGTATATGGAAGAGAAGATGGGCAAGAAGTTTTTCTGCTGTGACGCCGTCCTCGATTCGAAAAGCAGGCAGATATCCATCTGGAGCGGCTATGCCAAAGAAATGATGCCGCTTTCCTGGGTGGATGCGGACAAACGCACGTATGTGCATTGGGCCGAAAAGAAATATGATGTCTTGGTTTTCGGCATGCCCCAATTCTTCCATTATGGGGAAGGGATGGGAACCAACCCGATCATGATGATGCAGGCCCTCTCTGCACAAGTAATCCGCCACAAGAGGATCATGAGCGATCACTGCGTGATCATCTGTTCTTCACTCTGCAACGGATACTTCCATGATGAACTCTGGCCTTACACGCGCGAATTGTATGCTCTGTTCCAGAAGGATGAGATGCAGACCCTGGCCGACATGAACCGGTACGGGGAATACTTCGCGACCGATCCCGAATATATCCGGAAGTACCGTTACTGCAATGCGTTCCATCCGTTCCATGGCTTTTCCATGATGAGTTGCGGGCACATTGCGGAAATGGACACTTCCGCAATCTACATTGTCGGAGCGAAAGAACCGGGATACGCACGAGGCATGGGATTGAAGACACGGGCCACGTTCGAGGAAGCGTTGGCGGACGCCAAGAAAAAAATCGTCGGTCCCGAGCCGAACATTCTGGCCTTGCCGAGAGCCTTCACCACGGCAGCGGTACATCTCTGCATGAAGGATGATCCACCTCGTGACGCAGTGCGTCCCTGAAAATCCGTTCACCGATATGAGTGGAATTCGTCCTTGCCGAAATGGGTGTCCATGTCACGGGGACGATCCACATAAAGCCCCAAGCCGCTCTCCGCGGCAATCCGTTGCGCTGCGGCTTCGGTTTTTCCGAGGCTGGTGTGTTCGGGAATGACCTCGATGGTTTTCACCGCATCACCCACAAGATGCAGGGAGAAGACAACCATCGGTTTTTGCTTTCTGCGCCCCGGGATGGCCTTGGGATCTTCCGTATCTTTGACGAAATGGGTAATCTCCAGCCGTTCAATGTTTTGATAGGCAAACACTTCTTTCTTCACCAATGGTCCAAAACCGAAAAGGGAGACCACCTTCTCTTCCTGGGGAAGAAACAGCCAAGTCTCCCGATAAGTCAACCCCAACAGCGAAAGGAAAGCCATGATAATGGGGAATACCATGGTACGCAGGGAATCCCCTTCCGAAAGATATAACAAGATACCCCAAAGCAAAAAAGCGAGAATCAGCCCAAAACCGAGCCGCCTCCCCCAATGTACGCCATAAGCGATGCCATTTTGTGTTTTATGTGTGTCCAGACGTATCATCTGATACCCTCCGAGTCTGAAATATCCCGATTTCATCTCAAAAATACAAATGTCATTTGCGTTTTTTGTTGATTGGTGCTTAAATATACTCTATGCTAATCTAGGTTTTTTGCATACCATACGAACATGAAGGAGATATGTCTATGAAAAAGTTTATGACTATCGTGCTTTGCGTCCTTCTCGTTGGAGCGCTTTTTGTATCCTGTGGAAAGAAAGCAACTACAACAGAAACGAAGCCAGCAGCAACAGCGCCAGCCGCCACTCCGGCTCCAGCAACTAAAGCCGCTACTCCGGCTCCAGCAACTAAAGCCGCTACTCCGGCTCCAGCAACGAAAGCCGCCACTCCGGCTCCAGCTCCTGCCGCTACTCCGGCACCCGCTCCGGCACCCGCTCCAGCGCCAGCCGCTACTCCGGCTCCAGCAGCTAAAGCCGCCACTCCGGCTCCAGCTCCTGCTCCTGCCGCACAGCCTGCAGCAACAAAAAATGAAGTCGTCTTCCGCATCGCCAACGGCGCGGAACCGGAATCCCTTGATCCGGCCCTCATTCAGGGTGTTCCTGAACACAGGGTTTTCGAGACCATCTTCGAAGGCCTCGTCGCCAACAACCCGAAAGATGCTTCCCCGATTCCCGGCGTAGCCGAGAGTTGGACCAGCAACGCTGACGGAACCGTCTGGACATTCAAACTCCGCAAGGATGCAAAATGGTCCGATGGACAGCCCATCACCGCCAACGATGTCGTTTATTCCTGGCTCCGTGAGCTTGACCCGGCAACCGCATCCCCGTATGCATGGTTCCCGTGCATGTTCATCAAAGGCGCGAGCGAATACAACAGTGGAAAAGCAGGCAAGGAATCCGTCGCCATCAAAGCTATTGATGACTACACCTTCCAAATGCAGCTTCTCGGACCGCTTCCCTACGCCATCGGCGCCCTTACCCACTATTCCTTCGCCATCGTACCCAAGCATGCCATTGAGAAATACGGCAAGGCTTGGACCGATCCGAAGAACTTCGTCGGCAACGGACCGTATATCCTGACCGAACATGTCGCTCAGGATCACGTAACCTGCTCCAAGAACGCCAACTATTGGGATGCCAAGAATGTGAAGCTCGACAAAGTCATCTTCGTCGCTTCCGATTCCGACTCCACCAACTACAAGATGTACAAGAACGGCGAGATTGATTGGGACACCAACGTTCCTCTTGACAGCCTTGCCGAAGCGAAGATGAGAGACGACTATCAGTCTGCTCCTCAGCTCTCCACGTATTACTATGTCTTCCAGACCCAGAAAGCTCCTGTCAACGATGCCAGAGTCAGACGTGCTCTCGCTCTTGCCATTGACCGTCAGGCGCTTGTGGATGGCATCACCAAAGCCGGACAGATTCCTGCTTGGGGTATCGTCCCTGCCATGGCCGGATATAGTGCTCTTCCGTTCCCCAACGGCGAAGATCATGCCAAAGACATCGCGGAAGCCCAGAAGCTGCTTGCTGATGCCGGATATCCGAATGGTATCGGTTTCCCGACCTGCACCATCCTGTACAACACCAACGAGAACCACAAGAAGATCGCTGAGTTCGTCCAGCAGGAATGGAAAAACAACCTCGGCGTCAACGTGACGTTGGAGAACCAGGAATGGCAGACCTACCTCGCCAACAGGAACGCCGGCAACTTCGTCATCGCACGTGCCGGATGGGTCGGCGACTATCAGGATCCGAACACCTTCCTTGACATGTTCATCACCGGTGCCGGTATGAACGGCGGAAGATATTCCAACGAAACATATGACCTGCTGATCAACGAAGCCGCCCGCATGCCGGCCGGTGCCGACAGATTCGGCGCCCTGCAGACTGCAGAAGACATCATGATCAACCAGGATCAGGCGATCATGCCGTTCTATTACTACGTCACCAACAACTTGGTTGATACCAAGAAATGGGGTGGCTGGTATCCGAACACTATGGATTACCATCCGACCAAAGACATCTACAAGAAGTAACCTTCTTTCAGATGCCAAAGACCATCCTCAGAAATGGGGATGGTTTTTTTTCGTTCTATTCTTTGCTTTTTTTACCTTTTTTTATCTTTTGTTGCTTACAAATCAGAATATCCGTGGTACAGTGATAGAAGGATAGAGGAAACCATGACAGCGGTCGAACGAAAAAACACCATTTTGAATATCCTGAAAACACAGGAAATCGTCGAAGTCACCCAACTATGCAAGAAATTGGATGTTTCCAAGGTGACAATCCGCGCTGATCTTGATGATCTGGAATCCAGAGGCTTGCTCGTGCGGACTCATGGCGGAGCCGTTCTTCCGGAAAACCAAAAACTCGTCCGTCTCATCAGCAATACGTTGAATGAGTATCCACAGGAAAAAGCACGCATCGCCAACCTTGCCAGCACGCTGCTGAAAGCAGGAGAGACCGTGATCATTGACAGCGGCAGCACGACGGTGCATATCGCTGACTTCATTGCCGAACGCCATCCGGCAATGGTTGTCACCAATTCGCTGCTGGTGATGGACAAACTCAGGGGTGATGAGGATTTCGAATTGTTCATTGCCGGAGGTTTGTATCGCAAAGAAGGCTCATCAGCAATCGGCAGCTATACGTGTTCCTGTTTCGAACGTATCCACGCAGACATCCTGTTCATGGGAGCCAGCGGCGTTTCCATCGATGAAGGGATCACCTGCACCAACCTGATTGAGGCTGATACAAAACGCTCGATGATCAAACATTCCAACAGGGTCGTTCTGCTGGCCGATCATTCGAAAATGGGGAAAATATCCACGGCACATGTCTGTGATTGGTCATCCATTGATTATCTGGTGACTGACGCGATCAGCAATGAGGCAAAACAAAAACTGGAAGAACGCGGGGTTGTAGTGATGATCGCAGGGGCGTAAACCTGCGTGACAATAGACTGGAAAGAGGTAAAGTATGAAGAAAGGATTGATTATTACTTGCATCGTCATTGCTGTCTTTCTGACTCCAATGTTCGCCCAAGGAACTACGGAAACCATCAGCTTCCCTGACCCAGAGAAAACCATTACGGTTGTCTGCCCGCAAGCGGCAGGTGGCGGCACAGACCTCATCGCCCGCACCTTGGTTGAGGAAATGAAGAAAGTCTCAGGCCAGAACATCATCGTCACCAACATCACCGGGGCGGGAACCGCGACCGGTACCAACGAGGTGCTGAACAACGCCGCTGACGGCTACATGGTCTTGGTGGCTGGAACCCACACCACTTCAGCGACCATGCAAGGTCTGACTGACGGCTACAAACAACTGGACTATGTCGCATCACTGAACTGGGATCCGTTCATCATCGCGGTCCGCAAAGACAAACCCTGGAACAACTTGAAGGATCTCGTCAACGCCGCGACAAAGGATCCGGGGAAGGTTTCCCTCGGAAACGCGGGTATGGGCGGCGCAACTGGTGTCGCCTGCGTCGGCATCAACCTGGCATTCAACAAGACCTTCAACGTAACACCATTCAACGGTGGAGCCGATTTGATCGCCAACGTCCTGGGAGGCCATTGTGATGCCGGTATTTTCAGCCAGAGCGAAGTTGTGAAGAACATCGACCAACTGAAACCGATCGTAATCCTCACCGCCAACCACAGCGTGTTGACCCAACTCGCCGATGTTCCGACCATTGCGGAATCCGGGTATCCCAACATCACGGTTCCTGGTGGTTCGTTCCGGTCCTTCATGGTGAAGAAAGGCACTCCTGATTCCGTCAAGAAATGGCTTGCCGACACCACGGAAAAAGCTTTCAAGTCCGAAGCATTCCAGACCTTCATGAAGAAAAACGGCCTGATTCCTGAATTCCATACGTTGTCTGATTTCGCAACCTACGACCAGACCATCATCAAGAGTTACGAAGCCATTCTCAAAGAAGCTGGCTTGTACAAGATGTGATCGCCATCAGGTGGGGGAAGTCATCCCCCACCTCTCTTGTTTCATCCGCCCGGCCGGACCGTGGCATGATTAGGCATATTTTTCCAAACACAAGGGAGCATCCATACATCTATGAAAGGTTTCAATAAAAAGCACAAGACAATGCCTTTGGTTTTCATCTGCCTGTCGGTATTGTATTTCATCTATGTCTTATCCCAAGGAAACACCAAGATGATCGGGGACGAAATCGGAGGGGATCCGGGAAGCATGATGCTTCCTGCCATCATGGCTTTCTGCATGTTTGCCACATCGGCATACCTGTTCATCACCGATAAACCGAATGAAAACAAACAGGAAAAGATCAGCAAAGAAGAAAAGCACCTGTACATGCTGACGTTGGTTCTGGCATGCGCCTATGTGGTGTTGATCCGTCCCCTTGGGTTCATCCCCAGTACATCGATGCTGCTTTTCACGCTCTGCTATGCGAATCTCGAACGCGACGTGCGGAAAGATGATGCTCTTCGTTTTCTCACAGGCAACCTCCTCACGCTTGCCATGACGCTCGTTCTGTATACCATCGGGAGGAAAATCACCCGCACCCTTCTCATCCAAAGCAGGAAAGGCCTGATACCTCAATTCTGGGGGAAAAACGGTGTCATTGTTTTCATCGTGTTTGCGGTTGTCACCTTGATCATCACCATCATAGCCATCCTGTGCAAAAAGAAATGGCATGAGGATGACCGTAACCATAGTTACTGGCTCTCCATCATGATGGGATTCGCCACCACGGAGTACTTGTACATCATTTTCAAACAATTGTTCCTTGTGGAACTCGTCAAAGGTGTCATCACCTGGTAGGAGATAGTATGGACAGCACATTCGCACAAGGTCTCGCACAAATCGCCAACCTTTCAACCATCCTCTGGATGGCCATCGGTTCAGTGCTTGGCATCATTCTCGGAGCTCTCCCCGGTCTGACCGCAACCATGGGTATTGCCTTGATGATGCCCATCAGTTTCCAACTCCCCACGGCAACGGGTATAGGTTTGCTCCTCGCCGTCTACTGCGGAGCCGTCAGTGGCGCCTCAATCCCCGCCATCCTGTTGGGGATTCCAGGAAATCCCAACGCCATCGCCACCGTCGAGGATGGTTACCTGATGATGAAGAAAGGACGTGCAGGGGAAGCCATCGGTGGCGCCGTTGTCGCTTCCTTCATCGGAGGTATCGGCAGCCTTGTTTGCCTGATCTTCTTCTCACCTCTCGTCGCCAAACTCACCCTCGCGTTCGGACCGGCTGAAAAAACCACATTGGCTTTGGTTGGGTTGGTCATCATCGCCTCCATTTCGGGAAACAATCTGGCGAAAGGCCTTTTGATGGGTGCTTTCGGCATGGCATTGGCCTTCCTCGGGACAGATCCTTTCAACGGACAACTGCGCATTCCCTTCTCCCGCTATCTCGCCCATACTCCGCTCGCACAAGGGCTTGACCTGACCAGCACGTTGATCGGCTTGTTCGGAATCTCCCAAGTGTTCTCGGAGATGAGGAAAATCAATGAAGAGGCGCGAAAACCGGCGAAAGTCTCTTTGAACCATATTTTCCCCTCATGGAAAAAAATCTGTTCCATGTGGAAAATCACCCTCTCCAGCCTTGGCATCGGCACCCTGATCGGCGCCATTCCCGGCACCGGCGCATCGATTGCCGTATTCATGGCGCGTGATGCCGCGAAACACATCACCGACAATTCCAAGGGGAAACTGGAACCTGTGGGTTCCGGATGTCTTGAAGGTGTTTTCGCCCCGGAAGTGGCAAACAACGCCGTCACGGGAGGCGCATTGATCCCGACCCTCGCCTTGGGTATTCCAGGCGATTCGGCGACAGCCATCCTGATCGGAGCCTTGATGATCAAAGGCGTCACGCCAGGCTTCCAGTTGTTTGGCCAGAACATGAGCCTGGTTTATGCGATTTTCATCACCATGTTCATCGCCAACATCTTCATGGCGCTGTTCCAGCTGGCTGGAGTCCGATTGTATCCCAAAATCCTGTCTGTGCCTTCCCAAATCCTGATGCCCATCGTTCTTGTGCTCTCCTTTATCGGAGCCTATGCCATCGCAGGGCAGGCGACCTTGGCGGGCATCTACAATTTGGCGATCGCCTTGGGAATGGGTATCATCGGATACTTCCTGAAACGGGACAACTACCCGATCAGCCCAATCGTTCTTGGACTGATCCTTGGAGGCATGTTCGAAGAAAATTTCCGCCGTGCGGTGAAACTGGCCGGAGGAAACTATCTGACTTTCTTCACCAAGCCGATCTGCTGGTTCTTCTTCGCCATGTGCGCGCTCTCCATCGTCATGCCGATCATCACCAGAAAACGACAGGAGAAGAAAGCATGAATTTCGCCTTTGTGGGACATTGCGGCAGCATCCAGACCGAACAATCTTCAAATACCAGCCTGATGGTGCGTGAGGGGGCACATACGATTCTCATCGACGTTTCCGGCTCTCCTGTGCAGGCGATGAGGAAACTCGATGTCGACCCTGTACAGCTGGATGCAGTCATTCTGACACACAGCCATATCGACCACATCTATGCGCTCCCCTCATTGCTCCACAACCTCTGGTTGATGAAAAGGTCCCGAAGACTTGCCATCATCGCCAACAAGGAAACACTGCAATGTGCCGCATCCCTGTGTTCGGTATTCTCTCTGGAAGCAAAGAACGCGTTTTTCGGCATTGACTGGACCGAAGCAACCGACATGGACAGAGGGAACCTGCACATCCACTTCTTTGCCACAGACCATGGAGTACCCACCATCGGATGCGTTTTTTCCGGATCAGAGGGAAAACTCACCTATACTGCGGACACACGCCCCATCACGCTTCCTCCCGAAGCGATGGATTCCGGCATCTTGGTGCATGAAGCGACCGGCATATCGGCACAGGAACAAGCGCTTCTCAAAGGTGGCCACAGCAGCGCAAGGGATGCAGCCCAAGCGGCGCTCGCCATCAATGCAAGGAACCTGTATCTCGTCCACACGCCGGCCGACCGTATCGCGGAAAAAGCAGTTGAAGTCGAAGCGAAGCAGGTGTTTTCCCCCTCCTGCATCCCCGAATTGTTTCGCTGGTTCTGATACCCAACGCTCTTGTCCTCTTCTTGCGCATCCACTAGGATAAGTGATATGCGTTTCCTTTTCCTGGCATCTGTCATGCTTCTGCCTCTGTCCGTCCTGCCGGCGACCATAAAAATCGCCTGCATCGGGGACAGCATCACGTATGGGCAGAGGATTGCCGACCGTGAGGAAAATTGTTATCCGGCAAAATTGCAACAACTGCTGGGAATCGGTTACGAAGTGAAAAATTTCGGCGTGATCGGAACAACGGCCCAGGAAGGCCATTGGAAATCCTACAACCGGACGAAGTCCTTCAAGGACAGCCTTGCATATGAACCAGACATCGTATTGCTGATGCTCGGCACCAATGACACCAAAGACCGCTACTGGAAAGGGGAAAGCACCTATCGGAAAGACATCCAGCATATCATAGACTCCTACAAAGCTCTCCCGAATGCTCCCGAAGTGATTCTTCTGACCCCTCCAAAAGCCTTCTCGTCAAGCTTTCATATCCATGACGCTTCCATTCTCAAGGAACGTGAAATCCTCACGACACTGCCTTACGCTGTAATCGACATCTATGCGATTATGGAGAAGGATCGCTCCTTCATCTCCGCGGACGGCATCCACCCCAACGGCAAAGGAGCAGAATACATCGCAAAAGCGATATTCAAGTATCTTTGCCGGGAAGCAAAACCTGAAGCGTGACAGCAACAAGCGTTGCGATGACCACCGGACTCTTCGCGAAAATAATCTTGAACCAATCGGGAAACAGAGCTACGGCTGATGACGATTGGGAAATGCCCATACCCAGCGCGGCTGCAAGCCCGACAATCGAAGTGTTTCGGTAATTCATCGGTTGGGAAACCACCAATTTCATGCCTGTCATGGCTATGGATGCGAACACCGTCACCGTGGCGCCTCCGAGCACGCACTGCGGTATGGTTGTCAGGAGAGCGGAAAACTTTGGCACAAAGCCCGCAAGCAGGAGAATGAACGCACTCATCCCAAGAGTGAATCTGTTGATGACTTTGGTCGTCGTCACAATACCTACGTTCTGGCTGTATGTCGCCGTGGGCAGTCCACCGAAACAGGCACCAAGCATATTGGCAACCCCATAACAAATGATACCCGACCGCAATTCCTTGTCGGAAGGCTGCCGGTTCATGGCCCCAACGGTGGTTGCGGTAAAATCGCCGATGGCTTGAACCGCGTTGATGGCAAACAGGATTCCCAATGCGAAACAAGAAGAAATCTCAAAAGTGATGCCGAAATGAAACAGCTGGGGGAATGAGAACAACCCCGCTTTCCCAACCGCCGAAAAATTCACCAAGCCAAACGGAAGGGCAAGCAGATATCCAACCATAATTCCAATGAGGATCGAAGCAAGCTTCCAGATACCTTTCCCGTTGTGGTTGAACACGGTGACCACGACCAGCGTGACGATGGAGACCAACCAATTTCTCCAATCACCATACAGAGGGGAACCCACTCCCCCTGCCATGTAGTTGATAGCCGTCGGATACAAGGAAAGACCTATGGTGAATACCACAGTACCGGTGATCAACGGAGGGAACAGTATCCTGAGCTTTTTCACAAAAATCCCAACGATGACGGCAACGCAACCACCCATCAATTCAGCGCCGAAAATCGTTGCGAGATCATATCCTTCGGCAATTGCTTGCATGGAAGGCAGGTAGGCGAAACTCACACCCAGAATCACGGGGAGCCCACTGCCCAACCAAGAAAACGGAGGAAACAACTGCATCAATGTGGAAACGGCCGCAATGACCAGGGACCCTTGAACCAGCAGGATACTGTCGGGCTGGGACAGACGGACTGTGGAGGCGATGATCAAGGCAGGAGTCACGCATCCGACAATCATTGCGACCACATGCTGGACAGCAAGAGGAAACACATCCTTGAAGCAAGGTATACCATCAAGTTCAAATACGGTGGACTGTTGGTTTCTCATCATTGTCCAACTCTATCACATACTTACCTGATACAGAAAATTATTTTACGGATTTTGATCATAAAATCAAAATTCCTATAAAATACTTTCGTTTCATGCAATTATTTACATATGCTTTTCGGAAAGCTGCTTTTGTGGATACCCTCATACCAAGAAAAGAAACGACAAAACCAGAACAATCAAGAACTTTTTTTTTGACATCCATTTTCCCAACCCATATACTGGAATGGTCCAACGGCATTTGAGGCTGACGGACGAAGGAGAGAATGAGACATGAAAAAAACATTGGCGTTGTTGCTGGTCATTGCCCTGTCGTTCGCGCTGTTTGCGAATGGTTCACAGGAAGCCGCCCCCAAAGCCGCGCCCGCATCTGAGGCCAGCAAAGCAAAAACCGTGAAAATTGCCTTGATTATCGAAAACACCATCGATGACAAAGGCTGGTGCCAAGCCATGCATGACGGCATCGTCGCTGCGCAGAAACAGTTGCCGGGACGTATCGAGTACAGCTACAGCGAGAAGATGGCTCCCGTCGATGCAGGTTCCGCAGCCCGTCAGTACTGCGCCCAAGGTTATGACATCGTCATTTGCCATGGCGCCCAGTACAAGAACCTGGTCCTTGACATGGCTGATGAGTATCCGAAAGTCTCTTTTGCTTTCGGGACCAGTGCCGAAGTCGGGCCAAAGAACGTATTCACCTACATGCCGCAATCTGAAGAGACCGGATATCTGTCCGGTATCATCGCAGGCATGACCACCAAGAGCAATATCATCGGACTTGTCGGGCCAGTGGACGGCGGGGATGCCGCACGGTACAACCGCGGTTTCGTCCTTGGCGTACAGTCAGTCAATCAGAAAGCCAAAATCATGATCGCCCATACCGGTTCGTTCAGTGATTTCGTCAAAGCAGGTGATGTCGCGCAAGCCCAGATCAAGAGCGGAGCTGATGTACTCACCGGTTCCTCCCAGCAGGCCCTTGGCGCTCTCAGAGCCGTTGCCGAATACAAAGACAAGGACATCTGGTGGGTCGGCCAGGATATGGCGCAACTGTCCATCGCGGAAGGCTACAAATGCATTGCGGCTTCCTCCTACAACTATGCGGCGGTCATCGTCGGTATGGTCCAGAAGCTGGATGCGAACGTCCATGGCGGAGAATGCATCCCGATGAACTTCCATAATAATGGGTTTGTTTTCGGTTGGAATGATTCCTTGAAGAAACCAGCGGTCGCCACGAAAGTCGACGAAGCGCTTGCCAAATTCAAGGCAGCTGCCAATACATTGAACTGGCAGTCCGTCGATTACTCCAAGCTCTGAGCAGAATCCAGCCATCCCGCAGGAACTCCTGCGGGATATTTCTTATCATGACAAAGGAAGCCTCTTGATGGATCCTACTACAAAAATCACCAGCCTCAGGATGGAACACATCACCAAACGGTTCCCCGGTGTCCTCGCCAGCGATGATATTTCCCTCTCGGTGGGTGAAGGTGAAGTCCTCGCCCTCGTCGGCGAGAACGGAGCTGGCAAAACCACGTTGATGAACATCCTGATGGGGCTCTACCAACAGGATGAAGGGAAAATCTTCATCAACGGACAGGAAATGAGATTCCACTCGCCGAACGACGCGTTCGCCGCAGGCTTGGGGATGGTCCACCAGCAGTATATGCTGGTTCCCAACATGACGGTCACCGAAAACATCGCTTTGGGCTATAAACAAGCCTGGAAACCTTGGAAACTCGACTTGGCGAAGGTACGGAACCATATCATGGAGGTTTCCCAAACGTATGGGCTCTCCGTAGATCCTGATGCCTACATCTGGCAACTCTCCGTCGGGGAACAGCAACGGGTCGAATTGGTGAAGACGCTTTGCCTCGGTGCACGTTTTTTGATCCTTGACGAACCGACCAGTGCGCTGACACCGCAAGAAACGGACGAATTGATCGCCCTGCTCAAGAAAATGACAAGCGACTTGTCCATCATCTTCATCAGCCACAAACTGCAGGAAGTCACCGACCTTTCGGACAAGATCACCATTCTCCGCCATGGAGCTGTTGTGTTCAACGGAAATACCAAAGACCATTCACCCAGTGACATCGCCGCCTTGATGACAGGTCATGAAGTGGTAATGCCGCAAAACAAGGAAAAGGGAACATTACAAGCTGAAGCGTTGGTCGTCAAGAACATCAATGTCCGCAGTGACAGGGGATTCCTTGCCTTGAATGACCTCAGTCTGTCCGTACACAGCGGGGAAATCGTTGGCCTCGCCGGTGTTTCCGGAAACGGACAACGGGAATTGGCTGAAGCGATCAACGGTCTGAGGCATGTGGAAAGCGGAACCATCACCTTTTACGGGCAGGACATCACCAACAAGACACCCCATGACGTGATCAAGGAAGGGATGGGCTACATTCCGGAAGAACGCAATACGGAAGGCATCGTGCCCCCTTTCTCCATGAAGGAGAATTTCATCCTGAAGGATTCCTCCGCACAGACGTACAACAAGGGGATATTTTTGAACAAAAAAATCATCGCCCAGAACGCCTCCCGTTTGCGGAAGGATTTTGACATCCGTTCCCCCAATACGGAGATTGCGGCAGGCACCCTTTCCGGAGGAAACATTCAGAAAGTCATCTTGGCACGGGAAATCACCCGCGAACCGAAATTTCTTGTCGCCGTCTATCCTATCCGTGGCTTGGACCTGGGAGCTGCGCAATTCATCCATGAACAATTACTGGCCAAACGGAAAGAAGGACTTGGAATCCTGCTGATCAGCGAAGAACTGGACGAGATACTCGCCCTTTCAGACCGTGTCGCCGTCATTTTCAAAGGCCATATCCAGCAAATCCTTCCAAGATCAGAAGCTGACCGGAGAAAACTGGGTATGTTGATGGCAGGAGTGTAAGATGACCAAACAATTCAGAATCCTTTACAAAACCGTGATACTTCTGCTGGCAGTCCTCGCCACCATGGCCTTGGGCGCCATCATCCTTTTGGCGATCGGAGCCCCTGTCATGAAGACCTACGGCGTCATTGTCTTCGCACCCCTCAAGAACATCGGTTTGATCAGCGAAGTACTTATCAGGACCATTCCGCTGACCATCATCGCGTTGGGCATCGCCGTCGCCTATCGCAGCGGGATCATCAACATCGGTGCGGAAGGACAAATGGCGATGGGAATTCTCGCCACCACAGCGGTTGCCCTTGCAATACCCAATCTGCCGAAACCCATCCTTCTTCCTCTGGCTTTGGTCGCAGGCATCACGGGTGGCGCCTTGTGGGGAGCGATCCCCGGCGTCCTCAAAGCGAAACTGCAAGTAAGCGAATTGCTTTCCACCGTCATGCTGAACTACATCGCGGAACAATTCTATACCTTCTGTTTGCGAAAACCGATGCTTGATCCCGCGGAAATGACCACAGGAAGCGGAACACCGCAATCGATGAGACTCACCAAAAACATCTGGCTGACCCGCTTCATCCCCGGCACAAGACTGCATACAGGTATCTTCATCGCCATCGCCTTCGCCATCATCATTTACTTCATGCTGTGGAAAACCGCATCCGGCTACAAAATGCGCGCAGCCGGCGCGAGCCAACGCTCCGCCCGGTACGGAGGCATCAACGTCGCCAAATACCTGGTCATCGCCATGCTCTTCAGTGGTGGGTTCGCCGGACTTGCCGGCGCGGTAGAAATCTGCGGCGTCCACCATCGGGCCATCCAAGGCATCACCAGCGGATATGGGTTTTCCGGCATCGTTGTGGCGCTGTTCGGCGGTCTCCATCCGGCAGGCATCATTCCCGCAGCATTCTTTTTCGGTCTTCTCCTGGTGGGCGGAAACATGACCCAGAATGCCGTCGGAGTCCCTGCAAACATGGTGCAGGTGCTCCAAGGAGTCATCATTCTTGTCATCGTCGCCACACAGATGGTCCTTTCCAATGCCTATCTGATGGAAAAGGTCTGGAGAAAAACCCACAAGGAGGCAACCTCATGAACGTAGTCGTCACCATCCTTTCACTTGCCATCACCTCATCCGTCGCATTACTTCTCGCTTCTCTTGGCGAGATGGTCAACCAACGCGCAGGCATTTTCAATCTCGGCTGTGAAGGCATCATGTCGATGGGTGCTTTCCTGGGCATGTTGATCCCCTATTCCGTCGGTCATGGAGGAGCAACTCCGGGAGTGTACAACGTGCTTGGACTGCTCGCAGCCACTGCCATGGGAGCTTTGTTGGGATTGTTCTTCGGCCTTATCGTCGTCACCTTCCGCGCTCCGCAAGGCATCGCGGGCATAGGGCTGCAAATGTTCGGAGCCGGAGCCGCAGGAACCCTGTTCCGTCATTTTGTCGGAGGCACCCAGAGTGTGCCGGGCATCACCACCCCAGCCATCCCCATTCTGTCCAAGATTCCGTTCCTCGGACAGGTGTTCTTCTCCCAGAACGTCTTGGTCTACATCGCCTATCTGCTTGTCCCTGCCATCTGGTACATCCTGTTCAAGACACCATGGGGACTTGAGGTGCGTTCTGTGGGGACCCATCCCAGGGCAGCCGATTCCATCGGCATCAATGTAACCAAGATCCGCTACCAGTCTTTGGCCGTCGGAGGAGCTCTCGCCGGGTTGGCAGGTGCCTACCTTTCCCTTTGTCAGGCCAAAATGTTCAGTGATTCCATCGTCAGCGGAAGAGGTTTCATAGCCGTCGCGTTGGTGTATTTCGGTCATTGGCAACCGGTGAAGATCATGTGGGGCGCATTGCTGTTCTCGCTGGCTCAGACATTCCAGACGATCATCCAAAGCAAAGGCATCAACTTTCCATACGAATTCGCCGTCATGCTTCCTTACGTGCTGGTCATCGTGGTCTTGGCCTTCGACAGGGAAAGCCAACGCCTCGGCCCTACCGCTTTGGGTATCCCGTTCAACAGGGAAATCCGTACGTGAGACACAAGGCTGACTGATGATTTGTAATATTTTGAGTTTTTTTTCAAGAGTCTCATGATTTTCCACTGACATCCGTAATGGGTGGTGGTATATTTATGTCATAATTGTATCATTCAAGGAGTTTACAAATGGCAACAAAGAAAGAAGCGCCGGCAAAAGAACCGGCAAAAACCGCTCCGGCAAAGGCGACGGAGCCGGCTGTCGAAGAGAAAAAAGAAGTCAAAGACGTCCACGAGCTTTCCTTTGTACAGGGAAAGGGTTGGGCAGTGAAACGCCAAGGCAGTGACAAAGTCATCAAGTATTTCAAGACCAAGATTGAAGCCACCGAGTACATCGTACAGGTCAGCGGAAATCAGAAAACTTCCGTTGTCATCAAACTGAAAAACGGTAAATTCCAGAAGTTCGATAACGCCATGCGCGCTTTGAACTACGCGAAGACCTCAAAGGAAGACGAATAATTCTCTGCGCCCCTCACTCGGGCGCAAGACTTTTTTCATGAAACACATACCCCTTCTCCTGCTTGTAGCCATCTTTATCCTGCTTTCGGGGTGCGATGGAAAGGTCATCAGCGAAAAACAAAGTTTCCTCTCATTAGGCACGGTATGTGCCGTCACGCTTCCCAAAGGGACACGTCAGTCGGTATATGACGAAGTGAAAAAGGAAGTGGTTTCCGTCAATGACCGGTTCAGCAGAACGGCGGAAAACAGTGAGTTATATCGGCTCAACAAAGAAAAAAGCATCATCGCAAGTGAAGAATTCTATGCGCTGATGCAAAAAGCCATCGCCATGGCCAAGTTGTCCGACGGAGCCTTTGATCCCGCAATCGGCGGCATCACCGCCTTGTGGAACATCGCGACCGACCATCCACGGGTTCCCAGCGCGGAGGAAATCGCCGAAGTGGACCGCAGTTGGACAGACATCATGATGGATGATGCAAGCAGACGCATCACCATTCCCGTGACGATGGATGTGGACTTGGGAGGCATCGCGAAGGGCTATGCTGCCGATAAAGCCAAGAAAATCCTGGAAACGCACCAGATCCGCAGTGGCTTGATCAACCTTGGGGGAAACATCTACGCAATCGGGGGCAAAGAGGATGGCGACGCATGGCGAATTGGACTTCGTGATCCCAAAGGACAGGAAGGGACCGCGTTCATCATCATCAATCTCAAAGACGAAGCGGTCGTCACCAGCGGCGGTTATGAACGGTATTTCGTCCAAAACGGGAAAACGTATATCCATATTCTGGACGCGAAAACAGGATACCCCGCCAATAGCGATCTCCTGTCCTCCTCCATCGTGGGAAAGGACAGCGCCATCTGCGACGCACTCTCAACCGCCGTGTTTGTTTTGGGCAGCGAAAAAGGCCTTGCCTTAATCAATTCCATGAACGGATACGCCTGTGTTTTGATGAAAAACGACGGCACTCTTTTGTTTTCAAAGGGTTTTCCTTACAAAACAACTTCTCTGACATAAGTTATTTTTTATCATTTGCTTTATCATAAACGAATTAAATACAACCATAAAAGTTTAAACCTCATTTTTCGTTACTATTGGATGTTTCGATTGACATAAGTAAAACTGTTGTGTACAGTATACGTACTATGAATCGGAAAACTATCATACTCTTATCTCTCCTTATGCTGGCGCTTGCACCGCTTGCTGCCGAAACCACAACAAAGTCGGCTTCGCTCAAATTGAGGTTTCTCGCTTCCACGTCAACAGGAAGCGGTGACATCACCATCGGTTTCACCTCCAAAGACGTCTCCACCGTCCAAGACATAGACAGCAGCGAGATTATCGAACAATCCCCCAGCAAAACCATAACCAAAGGCTTGAAAGCATTCGATACCATATTGGACAGCACCAAGACCTTCATCATTACCGAAGACACGACACATACCACGACGATGGGATACATCTCCTACTACAGCACCGCCTTGAGTGGAGGGAAAATCGGCATTAAAGCGACCAAACTCTTTTCCAGCACCGATTCCACCGCCAATCCGCATACCATCGATTACATCCTGTATGTGAACGGAAACGAGTATGACACGGCGCAGGCCAGTCCTTCGGATATCGCACTCACCATTGCCACAAGCGGCTCCACCTCAACTCCCATTTACGGCAGTTTCCCGGTGGCGTTTCAGCCGAATGCGACATCCTTCGCCTCCGCACCGAAAGACGATTACATCGGAAAAATTTCCGTTTCATTGACTCTTAACTAAGGGGTACGCTTTTCAGTATAGTCTGTTCTATGGACAGAACGTTTTTCCCCTTCAAACCCTCAGGCAGGATTGTCGTACCTGGCTCGAAAAGCCAGACAATCCGCGCCTATCTGATAGCCACGTTCAGCAAAGGCATCAGTACCCTTTCCGGAGTTTTGGAAAGCAAGGATACTCTTGCCTGCAAACAGATTTGCCAACAGCTCGGCGTCATCTTCACCGCTGGATCCAATGGGGATGTCACCCTTGACAGCACGCATCTTCATGCCAGCGAAGGCATGGTGTTGGATGCGTTGAACAGCGGCACCACACTGTATCTGCTCACCGGACTGGCGGCGTCCCTCGGAATGGAAGTGACCATCACCGGAGACGAACAATTACAGAAACGTCCTGTCGGCGCCTTGCTCGACGCTTATGCGTCCCTCGGAGCCACCATCACCAAAAAAAACGGAGCATACCCGCCTTTCTCCATCAAAGGCCCCCTCACCGGAGGGGAGTGTTCCATAGCATGCCCTACGAGCCAATACCTCTCCAGCCTGTTGCTCGCATGTCCGCTTGGCGAAGGGACTTCCATCCTCGATGTCCCCCTGCTTTATGAGAAACCATATGTCGGGCTCACTCTCGGTTGGTTGAAGGAAGAAGGGATACACTTGGACATTTCTGATGATTGGCAACATGCGGTCATCCCTGGAAGACAACAATACCATCCCCTGCAAAAAGCCTCCATACCCGGCGACTGGAGTTCCGCATCGTTCTTCCTGTGCATGGGAGCCATCATGAAAGGCCCCGTAACCGTCGAAGGCTTGGACAAAGATGACACCCAAGGCGACAAGCGTATCCTGGAGATTCTCCAAGAAATGGGTTGTTCTGTTCAGTGGGAAGGAAAAACGGTGACCATCACCAGGAAAAACGGACTTGGAGGCGGGACCTTCGACCTGAATGATATTCCCGACGCACTGCCGATACTCGCCGTGACAGCCTGTTACGCATCCGAAGACGTCACCTTCACCAATGTCGAACAAGCAAGGATCAAAGAGACGGACAGGATCGCCGTCATGCATCAGGAACTGGAAAAACTTGGAGCTTCCGTCACCGAACGGAAAGACGGCATGACCATCCATCACGGACATCCGCTTCATGGAGCTGTCTGCCAAGGACATGGAGATCATCGCATCATCATGGCTCTGGCAACCGCCAGTCTGGGAATCCAAGAACCCCTGACGATTCTCGGCACCGATGCGGTAGACGTCACCTTCCCCACTTTCTTCACCCTGATGGATTCGCTCAAAGGAGACAACTGACATGCATACCACCCTCTTTGTGTACAGCGCGACCGGCAACAGTTACCACGTTGCCCGGAGGATCGCCGATGGACTCGGCGATACCGACATTGTCCTTCTCCCCCATGCGGGTGAAATCCAGGTAAGCGAACGGGTCGGCATCATCAGTCCCGTTTATTCCTGGGTGACTCCGAAAGCCGTCTCTGATTTCATCACCGGCCAACTGGCCAAAACCCATCTCTTGGAGATAAAATACCTGTTCTGCATCCATACCTGCGGATTTGTCGCCGCCTATGCGCCGATGTGCACGGAAATGCTCCTGCAGGATATCGGTTGCCTCTCCAGTTACCAGAACACGATCAAGATGCCGGATACGTTTGTCCCATGGTTTTCCATGCCGGATGCAGCGAAATACAATGCGTTGTTCGACAAAGCGGATAAGAAAACGGATATGATTCTCCAAGACATCAAGACGGAAAAGATCCGCGTGTCTTTCAAACGCCCGTTCGGGAAATTGGTGAAGAAACACCTCAGGAACATCTCCTACAGCAACTACAGCAGGTATGGCGAACGTTTGTCCATCAGCGCTTCTTGCATTGGATGCGGCAAATGCGTACGATTGTGTCCGAACAACAACATCACGCTGACAAAGGGCGGAAAACCCCAGTTCGGCAAGGATTGCCTTGCATGTTTCGCTTGTCTTCTCGGTTGCCCTTCTTCGGCCATTGAGTATGGGAAACGCCACAAACATCAATCCTATCCAAACAAACGTAGTGCTTTTGATGGCATAAGGAAGTGAAACATGTATGATTTTGATGCAATAGTGAATCGCAAAGGCACTCTTTCCGTCAAATGGAATGAAGATGCCATTGCATCCATCTCCGGTAACAAAGACGCCGAACCGTTCTGGGTCGCCGACATGGATTTCAAAGCCGCGCCGGAAATCGAAGAGGAAGTCGTCAAAGCGGCCAAAACAGGAACCTACGGCTATCCTCATTTCGACGGGAACAGGGAAACCTTCTGCGCTTGGGCGGAAAAACGGCATGACTGGAATATCAAAGCAGAGGATGTGGTCATCTGCCAAGGCATGCTGACAAGTATCGCCATGATGGTCGACCTGCTTTCAAAACCCGGTGACGAAGTCATCGTCCCGATGCCAGCCTACCAACCGTTCATCCGCATCGTGGACAAACTCGGGCGCAAACTGACCCGCTGGCCACTTCTGTATGACGAGCAGTCACACACGTTCTCCTTGGATTGGAAACGGTTGGAACAACTCAGCGAAACCGCAAAACTGATGATTTTCTGCAACCCCCACAATCCATCGGGAATCGATTTTTCCCAAGAGGACCTGCAAAAACTCTGCGACATCGCCGAACGGCACCAAGTCACCATCCTCTGTGATGAGATTCATGGCGATTTGGCGTTCAAGACCCATATCCCGCTTCTCAAAGTCGCTGACAAAACCCACGTACGGGCCGTCACCTGCATGGCTCCATCAAAAACCTTCAACATCGCCGGCGAACATTTCTCTGTTGTCGTCACCCACGATGAAGCCATCAAAAAAGGTCTGCAGGACCGCATGGAGCAGTTGTTCAGCGGAGAGACATCTTTCTTCTCCACCACTGCGGCGATTTCGGCATACAAACATGGCTACAACTGGTTGATGGAACTTCTCCCGTATCTGGAAGGCAACTGCGACCTCATCGAAACCTACTGCAAGGAGCACATCCCCGGCGTTTCTTTCCTCAGACCGGAAGCGTCGTTCATCGGCCTCTTGGATTGTTCGGCGATTCTTCCGTTGGTGGAAGCGGATGCCAAACGCAACCCCGCCTTGTACGATCCCAAATTATCCCCCGGTGGAGGACTTTTGAGCCGGTTCTTCGGACAAAGAGCCTCAGTGGCAGTCAATGACGGCACTTGGTTCGGTGGTGAAGCTTACCGGCAATTCGTCCGTTTCAACTACGGCGTACGCCGGGAAAACATCCGTAAAGCCCTCCGGCGCATCGAACAAGCAGTCAAAGCGCTTCACTGACTTTGACTGCGCATTCCTTAAGAACCTCACTGACACTGGGATGCGGAAACACCGTGCCGGCGAGGTCTTGGGAAGTACACTTCTTTCCGATCAGGAACGAACAACCCCACACCAACTCACTTACTGAGGGACCCATCATATGGATGCCGAGAATGAGTCCGTCACGCCGTACGACCATTTTTACGAGTCCAGGCGCCCGCTTTCCCTCTTCAACCAATACCCGTGCGCTGGCGCGCATCAGGACAGCGGCGGAAACGACATCCAGCCCCTGCGCTTTTGCCTCATCTTCCGTCAGGCCGCAACCACAAGCTTCAGGGTAACCATACACGACCCATGGGACAAAAACACCATCCCACGTCATTTCCCCGTTTCCAAACGCATCATCCACAGCAATCTCCGCCATACGGGACGCACTGTGGGCAAGCAAACTCTTCCCGTTGCAGTCACCTATAGCCCATATCCCCGTGACGGAAGCGCGCATATGATCGTCAACCGCAATGCCTTTTCGCGTCACCGACAAGCCCAACCGATCCAAACCGGCAAGCTTCGGCTTTCTGCCTGTGGCGAGCAGGACAAAATCAGGTGTCAAAGACCCGATGGCGCCATCGGATTGCCGATATCGCACTACTCCGCCTTCCAGGGAAGTGACACCGCAGGAAAGATGGAAAGAAATGGATGGCAACGCCCGACGCATCTGGCGTGCCAATTCCCCATCCATCATGGGAAGAATTTCAGGGAGCATTTCGATGACATCGACCTCACTGCCCAATAACGAGAAATAGGAAGCGAATTCCATGCCGATGACACCCCCTCCGATGACGGCAACCTTCTCGGGGACGATGGAAAGACGTAAAGCCGTATCGCTGGTACCGACAGAACCACCAAGCGCCAAACCAGGAATGGGAGGTATTGCGGGAACAGATCCGGTCGCGACAAAAAGATGATCGGTTTCATACACTGTATCTCCGACCGCCACATGATTCGCATCCAAACAGGTAGCTGTCCCTTTGACAATTTCCACATGAGAAGCCCTCGCCGACAACGTGATGCTCCCGCGAAGCGTCCTGACGGAATCCTCCATCATCTGACGAGCCGCTTCCCCGTCATAGGAAACGGAACCGACATTCACCCCGAAAGCAGCCCCATTCTGCGCCTGATGGAACAGTTTCGCCCCATGGAGCAAACTCTTTGTCGGAATGCAACCACGATTGGTGCACGTTCCCCCCAGTTCATCGGCTTCGATGAGCAAAACCCTTTTCCCCAATTTTCCCGCCAGCTCCGCCGCGTGAAACCCGGCGGGACCAGAACCAACAACGATCAGGTCGTACATGCATCCCTCACTTCTTATCCCTGAGCACACCACACAGCACCTGCATCATCCGCTTCGGGTCATCCCTGGTAATCCGGTGAGCCCAAGAGGGCGGATTTGCATCCTCACCATCTCCCATGACAAAGTATTCCCCGCATCGCAGGGCGATCATCGCCGCCACATCTGGGTCAATCGCCCCCGCAGCGACCACATAATCTGCGCCACCGACTTCCGAACACAGCCAATCCGTCAGGCCCGCATCCCTACGATGACTCTTCGTCAACGTGATGCACGCCTCCCAATTCAAGTCTGCGGAAAGTTTTTCCGCACCTTCGCCTACGATGGCAACGAACGAACCCATCTCATACAGGATGTTCACCAGAGCATCGGGGCAACCGATACAGAGCGCCACTTTATCCCTGACCACATCATCCATACCGGTTGATGGAGGAAGATCGAAAATCGAGGATACACCCTCCGCCGAGCAGGCCTCATCATAGTTGGTTCCCAACCCATATACAGGCCCTGAGGGAAAAGCGATAGTCGGAGGATACAGATTGGTCTTCCTGCAAGCAGTGGCCAAACAATCACGCCAAACCGGAACCGACAGGACAGTACGCGGCAAATCGGGAAAGACAAAACTGGCTTCCTTCCTGTCTGTCTCATGGACAAACAGGTTATTGCATACACTCCGTAACAGACAGGCATCGATCGAATGGGTATCCATCATTTCTCCTCTGTCAACCAGTGTATCACACGAGGATCTCGCAAATACACAATACCGGCCTGCACCATCGTCCCATAAATCCGTTCCATTGCATGCCGGTACAGGGACAATTGCCCTTGATGCACTGACGGTTCACACAGCTGGTCCGTCTTGAAATCCAACACCACAGTCGCCTCAGGCTTATGGATGAGCAGGTCAACCACGCCTTCCACCACCACACGTTTCCCCTCGAGCTGTTCATGGGAATAGAACCGCACTTCCGTCTCATGAGGAAACTGAACCACCTGCTCTTGGTAATAAGGAGAGGCCAGGAACCCGTTGGCAAGCGAAACCGCGTCAATGACCAGCACCTTAAGCTCGGAGGCTCCAATGTCTTTGAGTCCCTTCGGCAACGCTTCCATCGGATCGGACGAGCCGTCAACCATACGCTGTTCCACCAACGTATGGACAAACGTGCCAAAATCGGTGATGGCGCCAGCATTTTTTCCCACAACCGCCTCGAGGACGGCATCACTCTTCAAACGAGGCAATTCCAAGGCTTTGAAGCTATGGGGTTTTTCCGGAGCAAAGACCCTTGCGCCGATTTTTCGCTTTTCCATGGCCATATACGGTTCCGATGCCGCATAAAACGCCTCCACGCGTTCCTTCCCGGTTTCAGACAACCTGCGGTCAGCCCATAAATCCCTCTCCGTCACCGCAGGAATCACTTCGACCTTCACAGCGGAAACGCTTGAGGACATCCTCTCTTCATCGCCATTGATGCCAAGCGAACCAATGATCCAATCCAGCATATTCCCGAGTTTCGCGCTCGATGATCCCTGAAACCCGGAAAGCACCAAATGATATTTCGCACGAGTCGCCGCGACATACAGAAGACGCTTCGCCTCAGCCTCAACCTGCGGCGCGTCCTCATCGCGGGAAGCAAGAAGCTTGGCGGCCCCGCAACTCTTGCCGTCTTCCATCACATCATAGAACAAGACGGGAAAATCATCGACCATGAAGTACTTGCGCCCGGCATGCGATCTGTCTCCTGAAAGGTTCGCCACAAAAACGATGGGGAATTCCAAGCCCTTTGAAGCATGGATGGACATGATCTGCACCCCATCTTTCGCCTCGGTAAGCACTTTGTCAGCGCCTTCGTCCATCTTGTCCCCCGAACCGAGGTGGGAACGCACCACATCGAGAAATGAGACCAAGGAAGCGCCACTTTCCTGCTGGACCTCAGCAAGCCGGTAGAGATAGTCATAATGATCAAGATAAGCGTGGTATTTGGGTCTTTGTAGGTAGAAACAGCGATAGCCCAGATCATACCAAACATATTGCAGAAGCGAAGGTAAAGAAGCTTTCAGGGAATAATCCCATAGGTTCTTGTAGAGCTCACATGCCTGGACATATTCCGGGATGTCTTGGAAAACCGTATCATCAAACGCGCGTTTCGCCTCCTTGACGATGGGAAATATCTTGTCATCACCCAAATTGAAGAACGGACTTCGCAGCGCGCTGAGGAAAGCCAGGGAATCCTCCGGATAGGCGATCGTCTCCAAAAGGCAATAGATGTCGCTTGTCGGAGCCTCCAACATCAAGGAACGCGATACCTGGGACATGGTATACGGGATATCCAATGCCTTGAACGCACGTTCAAAACTCATCTGGTGGGTTCCGCTGCGCAGCAGAAGCGCGATATCCTTCGGCTGAGGTCTCCTGAGAACCCCGCCATCGGCTATCATCCAATTGTCGTCGGTAAGCATCTCATGCATCTTCTTGGCGATGGCAAACGCCTCACAATCCGCGTCCGAAGCCATCTCTTCAGAGGACATGCCATCCTCTGCCTTCCGCTTCGGTTTGATCATGACGGTGAGGGAACTGTGCACCCCTTCTGTTGGTTCATCCTTGTGTTTCAGCGGTTTGAAAGAAGCTTCAAACGGTTCCGACGCCCCCTGCATGATGGCGCCGAACATACTGTTGAAATCCTCGATCAAATACGGTTCTGTCCGATAGTTGGTGAACAATTCAATGGATTGTCCGCCTGACAGTTCCGCACTGAGGTTTTTGAAGACAGAGACATCGGCACCCCGGAAACGATAAATGGATTGTTTTTCATCACCCACGAAAAACAATCTGTCCGGAAGGATATCCTGGACGTCCGGCACGCCTTTGTCCGTAAATGAATCCTTTGCCGAAAGCAGGTAGAGCAGATCTTTCTGTTCCTTGTTGTCATCTTGGAACTCATCGATCATGATGGCTTTGAACTGATGTACATACCACGCACGAAGCTGTGGATCATTCGCCAAGGTATCGATGGCCAAAGAAGAGACATCATGGAAGGTCAAAACCCCAGTCTGCAGCTTGGTCTTCTGGAACGCATCCTCAAACCGATGTAAAAAATCCACCAGCGGAGGAAGAGCTTCTTTATGGGCCAAGGCATGAAAACCACCGCAGAGTTTTTCCCGGAATTCACGGTATTGGTCGATGAGATTGTTGATCTCCTTGTCTCCATCTTTCCGTCCATGGGATTTGCTCCATACCGATTCGGGACTTGCCAGGAAGGCTTCCCAAGCCTCATCAGAACCATCGCAAAGAAGGGAAAGCTGTTTCTCCGCCACAGAGACGATCTCTTCGCTGGAAGGCGCCAAGACACTGAGGGAACGCGCTCGCGAGATGCCGGAAAGGATGTCCAACGTCCGTGTTTTCACCTGAGCAAGCTTCTCTTCAATCTGGCGTTGCACGATATCCCCCGCATCAGAAGGCATCCGGTGAGGCAAATGGAATACCTGTAAAGCCAGATACACCAAAACTTCCACCGCGTCACTGGGTTTGTACAAAGTCGCCAGCAACCTCGCACCCTCATCTTTGTCCACGGCAGAGAGCATCTGCCGGGCAAGCAACGTGGCGTTGCGTGTGTTCTGTTCCCCATTGGCGTCAATGGCATAGTCCTCCGTCAAGCCATAGACAAACGGATTACTTTTCAGGATGCGGGAAGAAAAACTATCCAAGGTCGATATGGAAGCCTTGGGGAAATGCTCCGTCCATTCCTTCGCGAACAATTCACGGCTCTGCGCATCTAGCCGAGGATCCGTAGAGAACCCTTTGATCATAGTTCCTATGCGACCTTGCATCTCCTTGGTCGCCTTTTCCGTAAAGGTCAAGGCAAGGATTTCATCGGCATGGATGCCATCAAGCAACAGACGCAGATACCGATAGGCAAGGACTGTGGTCTTTCCCGAACCCGCGCCTGCGGCCACCACAAGATTGCCGTCACTCATGATCGCTTTTTTCTGATCCTCATCAGGCATTCTTCCCATGCAGGCAAAAATCTGTTCCATGGTATTCATCGTGCGGAAAACCTCCTTCTGCAAGCTGAACGGTAACGACAACCGCCACACGGTTCTTTTCCCGGCGTCGCAGGAAAAGAACCGTCATGCAAGGCTTTCTCATACTGTGACAGCCTCTTTTCCAAAAGCTCCTCCCCCCCTGCCTTCACCTGAAGGAAATCCTTTGACCAGATCTCCACATACTTCTTTCCCCGGATGGAATAGTAGCCGGCCCAAACGGTCTCCTTCCCTTCCCTCCGCTTCAACAGCTCAAGATAGAACGGGAGTTGCAACGTATTGAACCGCTCTTCCGCACTGAAGAGGCAATTCTTCGAATTGGTCGCGCTCATCGGAGCATCTCCGCTTTTGTAATCGACAACGGCCACTTCTTCCCCACCAAGACTGATGATCCTGTCAATCCTTCCATTAAGGCTCAACTCATCATTCCAAGGAGTCTCCAACACGCGTTCCAACCCATATGAGGAACAACCTTCAAAAAACTCCTTTTCCTGCTCCAACAACTCTGCGCAGAGGCCTCGATACGTATGGATAATCCAAACACGACAGGCTGGATCGGGTCCTTTCAGGCCATACGTTTCATCCAGACTCTCATCGAAACAGGTGGCGAGAAGAGAACGATAATGCTCCAATTCGCTGGCATGGAACACCCCGACCCGCCTGAAGAATTTCTCATACGTTTTGTGAAGCATCGTCCCGATGGTCTTGTCATCGACAAGGTTGACCGTAAAATCCAGTTCCTGCACGCCAAGGACATACTTGCAGGCCCACGCAAAGGGACAGGCGGAGAAGGCATCCAAAGAAGTACTGGAGAGATTACGGAGCGGATCCACTCCTTCTCTGGGAGGCGCCGTCAGCGCGGGGGCAAGCCTTTCCTTTCTCTCCGCATAATCAACCACCTCGTCATGTCTGGAAAAAGCGCGGAACGAAGCACCTTGGAAATGGTTTCCCACCCCGCCAGGACGTGAAGCCCACAATGCTTGTTCATCATGATACACATCCGCCGTACACTCAGCCGGTTTCTCGCTGACGCTGCAGGAGGGAGCCCGGCATTCACGGTCATAGTCGGTCACATGGTATGACAGAATGGCACCGCCGGTGGAGGCAAGCATCAGATTGCCGTCAGTAAGATCCTCTTCCTGCCGTTCCTCTTTGTTGATGCTATCCGGCAGGCAGGACAAGGGCCTGTCGACCAGTTGCGTGGAATTCCAATCCATCGCGAGATACAACATATGCGGTGCATCCATCGTGGAACAGTCAGTCCAGCGGTACACCTTCACCCCACCGTCTTCCTGTTCCTGCGGCACATACATCAGCGAATCAAGAAAGGACAGAAACAACGACAGCAGTTCCTTATGGCTTTCCACCCCACAAACCTTCATGTCTTTGCCCAAGGTGTCCAAAGCATCCATGCAAAACGTATACATCGGTTCGCCTGGTTTCCCTTTCCACTCGTCAGGACCAAAGTAGTCCTTCTGGAAAGAATGAAGGCATCTTTCCAATTCAGCAATCGTATCGGCACGGCAGAAGGAAAGGACATACTCTTTGAAATGCCGGTACCAATCGGCTAATCGGGCACCGTGAACAGGTTCTTTGCCGAGATTCTGCAACCAAAGATCATCACCGGACAACGAGCCTTGGTCGATGGAAAGATCGACAGCTGCGGCGACAAAAGCATGGGCCATCCCGAGTTGTTCCTTCTTCCAGGGGATTGATTGGTCAAGCAGGAGCGTCTTCATCGTGTCGAGACTGAATTGATAGGAATACACGTCGCGAAGCCGTTGGAAGAAACGGCCTGCGGAGGTTTCCGATGGCTTAGTCCCGTTGCGGATGGACAAGGGCACATCATACAAACGGGAAAGGTCGGAAAGAACGGGAAGCATCATGTCAGGGGAAGCCGTGGCGATGATGATGTCCTGGGCATCGACGCCTTCGTCAAGCAAATGCCGCACAGTTCTGAGGGTTTCACGAATCTCCTGGATGTGGTTCTCATATTTGATGACCCGTACTTCCTCTTTCGGGGAAGGTATGGCTTGGAGCCACTGAGGATAATCCAGCTTCCGAAGCAGGTCAGCACAGCCGAACTGGCAATCGCTGAACAGTATCCTATACGTTTTCCGTTCATCTGGGACGGCAGGTCCCTGATAAGAAGGTTCGTAGAGCCCCTGCTTGGAGAGGAATTGGCTGTACCCAGCATACAACAACTGATAATCCTGCCGGAGTTCTTTGGGAAGGTGGAGGAAAGCGGGGCTCAGGCACACTGCCTTGAGCTGGGGGAGTATCGTGGACAGATATTGCTTGATCCGGGGCGCTGAAACGGCATTTTCTGTATGGAAATAGGGAAACTCGTGTTGTTCGGAAAACTGTTCGACAAACAACAATCGCGTCATGGCATCGGCTTTCTGCAAAAGCGCATGGCTTTGGAGAAACAAATCGGAAAAGGTATCCCAGCTCATGGCCCGGTCGGCACGGATCGCCGTATCATGCATGTACACATACTGTTGCAACCAATATCTGGCTGACACTTCACTGGGAAATACACAGATTTCGCCGCTTTCCAAATGGGAAAAGACATAGGCCTGTTTTACTGTCATCATTCAACTATATACCATTTTTTCAGAGATGTTCCCAAACCAGTCCACAAAAACGTCAGAAACCGGATACAATACCATCATGGACAAGCAAACACCTGCCAGATATCTCATCGCTTCCCTCCTTGTCTGCCTCATATGGCTAGGTTTCGGTCCTTTGGCCATCCGTCTGTCGGCGAGCCTTCCCCTTTCCGATCCCTACCATACGTATCTGACGGTCATGGCCCCTTCCTGCATGATGGCGCTCGGTGCCTGGGTTGCCTCCCGTTGGTTCCTTTCCGTCCCTATGCGGGAACTCATTCGCCCCCAAAAGCGTGATATACCGTTGTTCCTCATCTCATTCTCCACCTATTTCCTTGTTGTGTCTCTTGTCTTCCTCCTTTCCAAAAAGATGCGGCCAGCCTTTTTCACAGCGACTCATCCCAAAGCGACAACCTACGTTGCGATGCTCCTTTTGATCCTCCCCATCAACCTGCTCCAATGTACCGCAGAGGAATTCATGATGCGGATCATCCCCAGCCACAGCATCAAAAACAGGCTTCTTTCCTCATTGCTCTGCATGGTCCTTTTTGTACTGCCCCATTTGGGAAACGTCGAGGTGAGCAAAGGACAGAGCGCATTGCTGGTCTTATCCTACTATGCGGTCTTCGGGTTTTTCGGCACCTGGTTCAGTTTCCTGTCGGGAGGTTTCGAATTCTCGCTGGGCGTCCATATGGCAAACAACCTGTTCATCGCAATGGTCTGCAACTACACCATCACACCGATGCAGACATCAGCCCTGTTCCTTTCTTCTGAGCCCATCGGTACGCTTAAGGATGTCCTGACACTTTCCTTGGCCTTAGCCACTTCCTTCGTTGTCGGCAGAAAGCGCCGAAAATAAGCCAAAACCGCTGTTCAGCTTTTCTCCTTCACCCTATACTTTCTTTAGATATGGCACGTTCACGAACAAAGAAAAAGAAAACCGGCAAGAAGATCCTGTTGCTTCTTCTTGTCATCCTGATCCTCTTCGCGTTGCTCCTGATCTTTAGCCCGCCTCCTGCGCCTGCCGTCACCAAAGACAGTACCGGGTGGCCGGTCGACATCGAGCTGCCCACGCCTGTCCCCGGTCAACAGATCATCAAGCATACCGGCTATACGCTCAGTTATGACGAAACGCATGAAGAAGCCTCCTATGTCGCATACCAACTGACCCGGGACGAAGTGAATGGCGCCGTGCAACGGGGTGAAAATTTCCGGCCCGATCCTATGGTCACCACAGGCAGCGCGACTCTGGAGGATTATCGCGGCAGCGGCTATGACCGCGGACACCTGATCCCTGCCGCAGACCAGAAATGGAGCGAACAGGCGATGGACGATTCATTCTACATGAGCAACATGACACCCCAAGCCGGTTCATTCAACAGAGGCATTTGGGGCAGTCTTGAAGCAATGGTGCGAACCTTCGCGAATGATGACGGCGCCGTGTATGTCGTCACCGGTCCCATCCTCACAGACGGCCCATACAAGACTATTGGAAGCAACAAGGTAGCTGTCCCTAAACGCTTCTACAAAGTGGTGCTGTACTATGATGGGAAAAACGCCAAAGCCATCGGTTTCATTCTTCCCAATGCAGGTTCAAACAATCCTGTTTCCTCATTTGCCTTGAGTGTGGATGATGTCGAAGCGGCCACAGGTTTGGACTTTTACCCTAGGCTTTCCGATGACATTGAGGCGAAGGTTGAAGCCACCTTCAATCTCTCTGATTGGAACTGGAAGGAATTCACTCCCGGTGACGGGCCGAAAACGATGGTGCAGCCGGCACAAGAAGACAAAAAGAGCGAAACCATCAAACAGATTGTTCTGGTCATGATCGACGAACTCAGATACCAGGTCATGGTATTCCTCAAATCGCTTTGAGGCCTTCTTGCCGCATTGTGGAAACACGTGAAGGCATAGTAATCCGGCAACAAACATCTTTGTGATGGACAGTCCCGGATTGCGGTCACTGAAACAAAAAGAACATGTATCTTGCATATCCCGTACGAAAGACACAACGGCGTTTTTCAAGCCTTCAAACGTTATTGATGTACGAAATAGGTAGATATCGGTCATTATACGTTCATTCTATGCGGGAATAGGATATCATTTATGTAAAAAAACAGGCCTTTCCGTTATAGGGAAAAGCCTGTTTGCATCATCTTCCATCAAGCATAGAACATGCCGTAGTTGCCTTTAATGAACTCAACAGCACGCCGTGCCGCTTCATCAGGATTCGGATAGGGAAGTATTTCAACCGTTGTCCAGCCATTGTAGCCAATGGCTTTCAAAGCTCCGAAAATCTCATCCCAGTTTTGATGTCCATCCCCAGGAGCATGCCTGTTCGAATCGGCAAAGTGCACATAGGAAACATATTGGCGATTCCGTATAAGCGCCTCTCCGATATGGGCATCCTCAATGTTCATGTGAAAAACATCCGGCATCATGGAGAAATTCGGTTTATCCACTTTTTTCAACAATTCAACACATTGGTCAAGATTATTGATGAAGTTGATCTCGTACCGGTTCACCGGTTCAAGAACCAGTAATACTCCCCTTTGCGCCGCATACTCGGAGACAAACCTCGCCATATCAAGGAACAGTTCCTCGCTTGTTTGGGGAGCCTTTTCATTGACACTGCCACGGGTCCTGCCGATGTTCACCTTCTGGCCGAAATCAGCGGCAAGATCAATAAAACCGCAAAAAGTCTTTTTGAGTTCTTCACGTTTTTCTCTATCAGGATCGGTGAAACAAAGACTTCTTGCCGCCCATACCTGCCCACTGGAAATGCACGACACTTCCATATGATTGTCTTTAAGAAGCTTTTTGAGATCAGGTTTCGCAATTTCATCTGGACGCTTCAACGCCAATTCGACGCCATCATATCCCAATCGTGCGGCTTTTCCGATCGACTCTTCCAAACCACGGAAGACAACAAACGCATTCGGCATCGCTTCTTTGCCGGCAATGGCAACAGAAAGTTTCATGATTCCTCCTTGATGTCATCCGCATGAGGGATGACGTACGGGCCGTCGACGATGTATGCGGTCTGCAGCGGGCGGCCCTCCCGCCGGGCGATGTCCGCGAGGCTGCCGCTCACCGCCTCGGCGAAGCAGCCGGCCCCCTTGCCCTGCACGAAACGCGTCGCGTCAATCCCCGGTAGCCCCCGGTACAGATCACCCGTGATGCGCGGGCTGTAGAAGTACAGGTGGTCCATCGGAATGCGCCGGAACACCTTCGCCCACTGCTGCACCTGCCACTGCTCCGGCAGGAACGTCCAGCCCTTGCCCGTGATGGCCTCCAGGAAACCCTCCGGCCCCTCAGAGCTCAGCAGCGCCAGCGCCTTGCGGTAGTTCGCACCACCAACCACGTTCCCCTTGTCCGTCGTGTCCGCCACGATGACCAGGTACCCGCCCTTGCGGAGGATGCCCAGCGAGGCGACCGCGCACTTCGCGCACTGGTAGTGGTTCACCCCGACGAAGCCCGCGTTCGTCACCACCACGTCGCTGCCGTGCGGCTCCTCCACCCCCACCACCTTCCGGATGCCCGCCACCGCAGCCAGGTGAGCCTCCTCCAGATCCCCGAAGTACACTCCCGTGATGCGGAAAGCCCCGTCCAGCGTCACGTTCGCCAGAAAGTCCACCCCCGCCATCCTCGCCACCTCAAGGCTCTCCTCGTGCACCGGGTTCCCCTCCAGGTTCAGGTCCCGGCTCCGCGGGTCCGCCATCAGCTCCGGGCCGTGGAACACATACGTCGTCCTCTCCCCCACCAGCCCCGGGCACACCGCCTTCCGCCCTCCGCTCGCGCCCGCCATGAAGTGGCTCTCCACCAGCCCCGTCGCGACCTTCAGGTCCGCCTCCATGTACCGCCGGTCGATGAGGACATCCGTTCCCCGCCTCGTCCTGCCCAGCGACACCAGGCAACCACCGTCCCTGCAGTCGTGGTTCTCCACCCTCACACCCATGGACAGCACGCGCCCGTCCACCATCGCCCGGATCTCGTCCCCATCCATCGCCCGGTGCGTCCCCGTCGCTATCAGCACGAGGATGTCCCCGGCCGCAAACCCGCCTTCCAGCAGCGTCTCGATGATCGGCAGCAGTATCCCGCCCTCACCCTTGTACGGCACAGGACGCGTGTTGTCCGAGACCACGACCACCGCCTTCGCCCCGGCCTTCCGCGACACCCTCTCCCTCGCCATGTCCACAAGGGGCCTGCACCCGATCGGGTGCGCAAGCGCGTCCCTCACCGCCCCGGCCGGGTCCGCAAGTCGTTCCGGATGCCTCATCGTCACCAGCATCGTTCCCTCCGGCAACTGCAGCGGGGCGTACCCGCCCCCAAACGGATTGCGTATCTCCATCTCACATTTCCTTGATCAGCGACAGGTCGCCGCTCGCGCCGGCGCGGAGAATCGGCTCCATGTACTTGTCCACATCCTCAGCCGTCATCGGCACAGGCATGTTCTGCAGCTTCATCTTCAGCTGCGGGTCCTTCGCCGCCGCCAACGCCCTCTGGATGTGCGCCTCTCCGAATCCCTTCAGGTCGCTCAGCTTCGTCGGCGCCTCGATGCTCCTGCCGTAGGCGATCATCGCCTCCGCCACCGCAACCGCCAGATCCCTGCCGCCAAGCTTGTCCACATCGGCCTTCGTGTAGCCGTACCGCCTGAAGATCGCTCCCACCACATGCAGCTGCCTCTGGATCGCCTTCTCGTAGAACACCGCATAGTACGGGTTCATGATCCCGCAGGCTGTCCCGTGCCCCACGATGTCCACCAGAGAGAAGCTCGTCAGGTGCGCGCCGCTCGTCCCGCCGATCATGATCGCGTACCCGCCCAAATCGGTCGCCAGCCCGATCGCCTCCCGAGCCTTCAGGTTACCCGGATCCTTCACCAGGACGTGCGCGTACTCAGCGCACAGGCTGATGGCGCATTCCGCCAGCTCCTGAGCCTTCGCGTAGTACTCCGGCTTCGCCCCGCAGTACACCTCGAACGTGTGCGCGATCGCGTCCAGCGCACCGTCGATCGTCACCTTCACCGGCATCGAGGTCGTAACCCCATAATCGAACAGCGAACGGTCGGGGATCACCGCGGGATCCACTATCAGCTTCTTCTGTCCCGCCACCGGATCGGTGATGTTGCTGTACTTCGTCAGGTGCGCGCCGCTCGAGGCGCTTGTCTGCACCGCAACCAGGGCGATCTGCTTCGCCCCATGCTTCTTCAGGCATTCGCTCACCACCCCGGTGCCGAAGTACCGGTCGATCTCCGGCGTCTCCACCCCGCCGAGAGCCGCCAACGCCCGCGCAGCCTTGCACGCGTCTATCGTGCTCCCGCCTCCGACCGCCACGACGGCCGTCGGCTGGTAATGCAGGATATAGGTCTCCAGACGGTACACGTCCTCGCGCGGGGCGTTCGGCTTCGCGTCCGGCACCGCAGTACCCGTCACCACCTCAACTCCAGCTCCCTTCAACGACTCCACAACCTTCTCGGTGACCGCCCTCATGTAGGTCATGTTCCCCACAACCAACGCCTTCTTCCCAAAGGCCGCGGTCACAGGCCCGACTTGCCCGAGCACCCCGATCCCGTGGATGTAGCTCTCGCCCTTCCATTCCTTCAGCAAACCATACGCACGCGCTATCTGATCCATAATCCTTCTCCTTAATCCTTATTTGCAAAGCATTCTCGCATGCTTCGCTATGTTGTCCGCACTGATCCCATACTGGGCAAGCAACTCAATATAAGGACCAGTCTCCCCAAACTCATCTTGCAAACCAATCGCATCAAAACCACAATGGAGTCCCTGCGACATGCACTGTTCGCTCACTGCACTGGAAAAACCGCCCGCAAGTTCATGTTCTTCCACACACAGCAGACGGCCGGTCTTCGCCACACTCTTTCTGATGGCCTCAAAACCAAGCGGTTTGACGAACGGCACGGACAGCACTTCGGCGGCAATACCTTCAGAAGCAAGCAATTCTGCGGCTTCCATCGCAAAAGAAACGGTGATCCCATTTGCCGCAATCGTCACATCCTTTCCCTTCCTTACCAGAATGCCATCATGAGAAGCAAAATCCTTCGCTTCCGGCAAATCAGGCATTTCGTTACGGTTCAAGCGGATATATACCGGCCCTTTTTGCGTCAAGGCATATTCGAGCGCCTGTTCAGCCTGACGCGCGTCAGAAGGCACGATAACCTGCATTCCGGGAAAGGAACGCATGATTGCAATATCACACACAGCCTGATGGCTCGCACCATCAAACGAATCGGAAAGCCCGCCATACGCACCAGCCAAAATAATCGGCAGATTGTTGTAACAACTCACGTTCCGTATCTGGTCCGTACTCTTCAAAGCCAAGAAGATGGAAAACGCATTCGCGACAGGATGGAAACCACAGGTCGCCAAACCATTGGCCACATCGACCATATCGCCTTCCGCCACTCCACAGTTGAAGAATCTGCCGGGAAATTTTTTGCCAAACAACGCGCTCTTCGAGGAAGAAGACACATCCGCGTCAAGAACCACCAGTTCAGGATGGCTGTCACCCAGTTCAGCCAGTTTCTTTCCAAACGCTTCCCGCATCGCCAAACTCATATTTTCGCCTCCTTCTCTTTCAGATCAGCCTTCAATTCAGGTAATCCTTTCGCATAACTGTCATCATCAATCTTGGCGCCATGCCAGGCATTCTTTCCTTCCGTAAAGGAAACGCCTTTCCCTTTGACGGTGTCATAAATGACAGCCTTCGGCCAAGAACCCTCGGCATCCATCCAAGCGAAGGAATCGAGAATATCGGCCGTGTTGTTGCCGTCATATTTCTTTGGACAAACATTCCAGCCGAACGAAGAAAGCTTGTCTCTCAGCGGTTCCAGCGGCATGATCTGGTCTTCCGTACCATCCAACTGTACCTTGTTGTAGTCGATCATCAAGACAAAATGCTCCGGTTTGTACTTCGCGGCGCACATCAGGGCTTCCCAACTCTGCCCCTCATTGAGGCAACCCTCACCTGTAACCACATAGGTCCAGTATTTCTTTCCGGAAATCCGGGCCGCCAAGGCCATGCCCAAACCAACGGACAACCCATGGCCAAGAGCTCCTGTAGACATATCCACGCCTGGAACCTTGTTCATGCAAGGATGCCCCTGGAGCATCGAGCCCAACATGCGGAAAGTGGGCAGTTCCTTGGGATCAAAGAAACCACGATGCGCGAGCACCGTATAAAGATTACAGGAAGCGTGCCCTTTGCTCAGGATGAAGCGGTCACGATCTTCCCAGCGAGGCTCATCCGTCCTGATGTTCAAGCGGTTGAAATACATCGCAGTCGTCAATTCCATCGCACTAGCAGACCCACCCCAGTGCCCTGTTCCACGCTGATGAAGCACATCCCATACTTCCATACGGAACTCTTCCGCAAGAGCGGCCAACTCTGTCGCGGAGAATTTGCGATTCGGATTCATCAACAAATCCTGTACTGTCATTGGTTTCTCCTTTCAATTGTATACTGTATACAATAGTAATAAACCATTTTTTAAACTCTGTCAAATGAATTACTGTTTTTTGTATTCAATAATTATAAAGCATCCTCAAATTTAGTTATTAATTATTTATATATTATAAATTTATAAGTATTATTAATAGTACATTGAACCGCAAACAACAAGCCTTGATAAATAATTGTATACAATAATACTTGACCTAAGATTTTTTCCCTGTTACTATCAAACCTAGAGGTTCTCATGGCAAATATCGTCCAACAAAGTCTGGCAGACCAAGTGTACACGCTTCTCAAAGAACAAATCCTCAATGGCAAACTGAAAGGAGGAGAACGGATACCGGAAGAAACGCTTGCCGCCCAATATGGTGTGTCGAGGACGCCGATCAGGGAAGCCATCAGAAGACTCAGCGAATACGGACTGGTTGAAATCAAACCCAGGAGTTACGCCGAAGTCTGTGCAATCACTCCGAAAGAAGCTACGGACATTGCGGAGGTTCGTGTCGCCTTGGAGCAACTTGCCATAGATACCATCGACCAGCTGACCTACAAGGAACACATTCAGGACATCGCACGTCACGCCGCCGACTGCCAATATGCGATGAATATCGGAGACAGGGCTAAAGTCTTTGAGGAAGACAGCCTTTTTCATCTCGCATTGGCCAGGGCTTCCAACAATAAGGAACTGGCGCAAATCTGCGAACGACTGGACGCGAAAGTGCAACAACTGCGCATTGCCCAAAATCTACCGGAAGACAAACTGGCTGAATACATTGGACAACATGTGAAAATCATGCAATTGCTCAAGGAAAACAACAAAGAAGAATGCAAGGCTTTGTTGTATGAGCACATCACCCATGATCCTCTCCATTGCTCGCTGAAACAAGCCTAAGCTTTTCCTCTCTGATCGAACCAATCCTTTACTTCTAGCTGGCAGAGGGATGGCGAAGAAATCGTCTTGATGCCGGTCAAAGCCTCAACTTGGTTCTGCATCAACGCCATGGAAGCTTGGGAAAGCACGATGATGTCAGCATCTGTCACCCGGGAAGCAAGCTTGAGCAACAACATGTCATGGGTCTTTCTGTCTCCAGCCTTCAATGCGGCGATCGCATCAGGGTCGCAAGCACCAGAAATCACGACATCATTCCCCTGTCTGCGGGCTTCATTGCGAATCTTATCAATCACCGGCTGTAATGCCGATTGGGCGGTCGCGAGCACCGCGATTTTTTTCCCAAAGTGCACTGCATCCCTGCAGAGCGCATCATCAATGGATATGATCGGTGTGGTGAAAAACTGCCTGAGATCAGGAATATACGGAGAAAGGGTGCTGCAGGTGACGACAATCACATCAGGAGAAGCCATTTGGGCGTTTTCCAAATCATGCATCAACCTGAGTTTGTTGTTTGTGGTGAATACCCCACCCCTTCTCGCCGCATCATCAGCCAGGAAATCATCCAGGATATTGTTGATGATCACATCCGGTCCCAACAACTTGCGCAAGTCGTCTCCGAAGGTCTCATAGACACTTTTCACCGTATGCAACAAAACGATCCGTTTCATGCATCACCCTCCCACAAACCATTTTCTCACAAACTGAAAAAACGGGAAAGGCATTTCGCCCTTCCCGCAAAGAAACTTCGTTATTTCGTTTTTCCAATGGAGGCAAGATAATCAGCCTGATACTTGTCAACATACTTTTTGAAGGTAACCGAGTCCATGTAGTTGGATATCAGCTTCTGTTTGTTGATGTATCCATCTTGCCATTCAGACGTTTCGGAGACTTTCTTGAAGACATCCGACCAATATGCCACTGCCGCAGGGCTCATCGAAGCAGGTCCTACGACAGAACGCCAGTTGGGAACCTCAACGGTCTTGTAGCCAAGCTCGACAAGGGTCGGCGCGCCATTGAGGACTCCGGTAAACCGATCACTGGACAACGCAAGGATCGGCGTCAGTTTCCCGGCCTCAACATACTGGATGGCAGCGGCCGGTTTGCAGATCAAGAGGTCGACATGTCCGCCAAGAATCGCTGTGATTGCCGCAGAAGAGGAATCATGAGCGATATAGGAGAACTGGCTCTCCGGCACACCAATCTCTTTCGCAAGAGCGGCATGACAGGCGACATCATCACCTTTGGAACCACCAAGGACGATGTTCTTGCCCGCTTTCAATGCGGCGATGACTTCCTTGAAATTCTTGTATTTTGAGTATTCGCCGATAAAAATGAGATGTTTGTCGACCGCCAAAAAAGCAATTGGCTGGAAATTCCCGATACGGTTGTTCGTATTCTTGCACATCGGCATCAAATCGCCGCTGTTGAAGGTCAACAACGTATGGTCGGCTTGCTCGCCAGCCTTCATCGTTGCGACTTGGTTCCTTCCGATCTCACCTGCTCCATCAGTCTTGTACTGGACAATGATCTTCTGGCCGTTGACCAGGTTCTTGTTTACCATGATGTCCATCAGATTTCTGGTGAAGATATCAGAGCCGCCCCCTGGGGAAGAAGTGCAAATCCAATCAATGTTGCGGGATGGAACGAATGACGCATTCGTCGCGCTTTCATTCCCTCCCTGTGCGAACACCAGTGTGAGACACACCGCTGCCATAAGAGTGACGAAGAGAATCCTTTTCATTTCAAAACTCCTTTTTGTGGTTTCACCCACATTTTTTTATTTCTTATGAAACGCCTTCACGATCGAACGGGTGACAGGGACAAGCACGATGGCGAACAGGATAATCATCAACACACAGGCTATCGGTTTCTCGAAGAATATCCTCAGGCTTCCGTGGCTGATGATGAACGATTTCCGCATATTGGATTCCAACATCGGTGACAACACAAAAGCCAACAACATCGGTGCTGTGGAATACCCGCTTTGCTCAAGGATGTACCCAAGGATGCCGGAGACCAACATGATGATGACGCCATACAAAGAATAGGTCGTGCTGTAGGAACCAACGAGACAAACAACGATGATGCATGGAATCAGGACTTTGACAGGTACTGACAAGATTTTGATCAACCAAGGGATGATGCCGACGGCAATCGCCAAGGTGAGGATGTTCGCCAAAAACAATGATGATATCAATCCCCATGCGAAGTCAGGATTCGTCGAAAAAAGCAATGGTCCAGGGTTGAGGCCCCACATCATCAAACCACCAAGCAACACGGCACCGGTGCCCGAACCAGGGATGCCTAATGCAAGCAACGGAGCAAACGCGCCGGCGGCAGCAGCATTGTTGGCGCTTTCACTGGCTGCAATACCTTCTATCGCACCGGTTCCAAGCGGATCTTCGCTTTTGAAAGCCTTCTGAGCGGCATACCCGAGGAAAGCGCCTGTCGTAGCGCCAGCACCCGGAAGAACACCGACAAACGTCCCCAGAAATCCACTGCGAAGCGCCGGAGGAAGCAACCGTTTGATGTCATGACCCGTGAGCATGCTTCCTTTGATACTCAGCTTTTGCTTGACACCGGATTCAACTATTTTGTTCCGTTCCCCCATCAAACGCATGACTTGGGCAAATCCAACCGTACCGATGACAAACGGAGTGAAAGGGATGCCGCCAAGCAGATACATATTTCCGAAGTCATATCGCGGGGAGCCGCTCAACGTATCCATCCCCATACTCGCCACAAGAATCCCCATGAACGTCAAGACGACACCTTTGGTGGGGTTCTTTCCGACCAGCCAACCGATGCTTGTCATCGCGACCAGCAACAGCGCTGTCATCTCGGCAGGGCCGAACTTCAATCCGATATTGGCAAGAGCCGGCCCCATGAACGTCAAGATCAGCATTCCGACAGTGCCTCCGACGAACGAAGCGCAGTCAGCAGTCATCAAGGCTTGCCCAGGCCGATTCCGTTTGGTTGCCATAGGATAACCGTCCAACGTCGTCATGATTGCAGGACTGTCTCCTGGAATGTTCAGCAGAATCGCACTGAAAGAACCGCCATACATATTCGAATAATAGAGAGCGCCAAGCATGATGATGGCTGTGGTAGGATTGAATTTGTACGTCAACGGCAACAATAAAGCGACACCGGCCAATGAGCCGATTCCTGGCATCGCCCCGATGATCAGACCGAGCACGGCACCAAGAAAGCAAGCGCCAAGATTCTGAATGGTGAATACGACACTGAATCCCTGCAGCAACATTTGGAAATTGTTCATTGTCCTCCCCCCTCCCTCAACCTGCGATCAGGTTGTAGATGATTCCCATGGGGAAATCCACATCCAGCCAAAGAACGAATGCTCCGATGACAATCGCCATCATGACGATCGTCGTGATGATGGTGGTCTTCCAGGTGCATTTCTCAAACCATCTCAACCAAAGCAACAAGAACGCCAAGATGGATGGCACCATACCAATTACAAACGAAGCGAGAATAATAGCTATCAGGCCAATGGCACAGTACCAATTCTCAACGGGAAAGGAAGCATCCTTGTCCTTGAACGAACCTATGAACGCAAGAATGCTGGTGGCAATCAGTCCAATGGAAATTATGACAGGATAAAAGCCTGGCCGGGGACCTTGCATGGGATCCCAAAAACCATATTTTGTCAGACCCAAGACCAAAAACAAAAGACCAACTATGCAAGCTCCAATAGGAATGATCTGTTTTGACAAACTTTTCAGCTTCATGAACGCTCCTCTGCCAAATGGACAGCCATCCGACTTGCCATCTTCACCGCATTTTCAAATGCGCTGGTTTTCACAATGCCTTTTCCGGCAATATCATACGCGGTTCCATGGGCACACGTGACAATCGGTGCGGGAAGTCCTCCCGCAATGGTGATACCTTGATCAAACCCTTTCAGTTTGAGAGCAATCTGCCCTTGGTCATGGTACATGGTCACCACTCCATTGAAATCCCCGCGGAACGCCTTGATGAACAGGATGTCACTGGGGAACGGGCCATAGACATCCATCCCCGCATCTTTCGCTTTCTGAATGGCGGGGGCGATGACATCAATCTCTTCTCTGCCGCAAAGGCCATTCTCCCCACAATGCGGATTAAGGGCGGCAATTCCAATTCTCGGATGAGCAATGCCGCTGCTTTTCAACGAAACGTCGGCAAGCGTGATGGCCCGGAAAATCTTTTCGATCGTCAGGTTCTGGCTCACTTCCTTGATGGGGATGTGGCTGGTCGTACGGGTGGTCCAAAGGTTGTCCACGACATTTATTTCGCCAAAGGGTTTATCGCTGCACCCAAATAAATGCGCCATATAGTGGTGTTCGCTCTCATATGTGCAACCGGCTTCCTTCATACCCGCCTTGTTGAGGGGGACAAAGCAAAAACCTTGAATCATTTTGTCCTGAAATAGCTTCACTCCCATGGTGAGTTCATCCAAACAAGCTTTCCCCCCAACAACCGAAAGCTTTCCATAGGGACAAACTTCAGGATCCGCATCGGCCAAATCCAACATCGGGATTGATCCATTCCATTCCGCCTTGTCAGCCGAAGAGACTACCTTTACGGCAACTTTTTTCCCGATTACCGAAAAAGCCCTGTCAAGAATCCGCTTGTCACCGATGAACAAGGGCCTGCAATATGCTGAAAAGAAATCCGCTACCGCCAATTTTGCGACGATTTCCGGGCCGACACCCGCAGGATCTCCAAGCAATATCCCCAATACTGGTTTGTCTTGCATGTTTCGCTCCAATGATTTTTTCAAATCATCAATAATTATGCATGTCCTGTGCCAACTTTTACTCTTTCATGACATTTCCCTTGTTTCTTATGTTTTACGACAAACCTAACTTTCATAACACACAACAAATACTCATGTTCAGTCATATGGTTTTCGCATGGATATCCAGCAACTGTATATACCACATAATTGTTTCATCAATGTTTCACTGTTTCAAAGAGGGTGTTTCATTCCATTATCGCAAGATGGTTTTCCTCCACACCGGCGCCAAAAAGTGGTGCGACTCATTCCCATTTTTTTGGCAAATTCTTCCTGAGACAACCCACTATCCTTATACTGTCGCAAAAGCGTTTCGCCGCTATACGTTTCCTTGTTTGAAACAAGTCCCATTTCCTGATTGGAATCACCTGTATTCCAAGAAGTCGAATCGATATCCAGTTCGTTGATCTCCAAAGGACCAACGACAGGAGAAGACCCAAGGATCGCAAGCCGTTCGGCACTGTTCCTCAATTCCCTGACATTCCCAGGCCAAGAATAGGTTTTCAAGACATCATATGCGGCTGAGAGGATACGTGGCGAATTCAAATCATGTTTCTCGCAATAGTTGCGTACAAAGGATTCAAAAAGGATGGGGATGTCGTCAAGACGCTCACGGAGCGGCAACAAATAGAGGTTCAACAAACTGATGCGATAGAACAAGTCCAAACGAAATTGTCCGTTACGCACTTTCTCCCTGATGTTGATGTTCGTCGCACTGATGATGCGTACATCGACAGGGACAACCGCATCTCCGCCAACCTTTCGGATCTCCTTCTCCTGCAACACCCTGAGAAGCTTTGCCTGAAGGTTGATGGGCATTTCCCCTATCTCATCAAGGAAAAGCGTGCCCTTATGAGCCAGTTCGAACAATCCTTGCTTGCCTCCTTTCCGGGCGCCAGTGAAAGCCCCATCCACATATCCGAACAATTCACTCTCGAGCAAATTTTCCGGCAATGCGGCGCAATTCACCGCTACGAAGGGTTCGCCAGCACGTTTGGAGGCATTGTGGATGCTTTGGGCAAACAATTCCTTCCCTGTCCCCGTTTCTCCGATCAAAAGGACCGCCTCATCCGTCTGGCTATACCGATGCGCTTTGGCGGCCAAGACCTGCATGTCGGCATTCCTCGTCAGGATATCCTTGAAGGTGTATTTCGCGACCAAACCTTTGCTATTCAGCTCGGAACGGATCTTCTGTTCAATCCGTTGGATGCGTTCAATGTTCTGGAACGTCAACAATACTCCGATTCCTTCCACTGGTTGCTGGATGACAAGCAACTGTAATCCTGCGACCGACTGGAGCAATTCCATTCCCACACCTGAAACCGATGTCCCTTCCCAGTTGCCTTTCGGATAGCTGTCTTCCAGTCCATGCGTTTTGAGATCAACACCAAACAGGTTGTCAGCTTGTTTGTTGCATGCGATGACTTCTCCCTGATCATTCACGGCGACCATGGCTTCCTCTGCGTTGTTCAGCAATGTAGCCAGCAGATTCGTCCGGGATTTCTCACGGTCCAAGGAACGTGCCGCCGCAATCGCTTCCTCAACTGCTCGTGAGACAGCTCCTTTCCCCGACTTGATGTGCACATAATCGTACCCCATCGTCTCGCAAGCCCTACACAAGGTCAGTCCACCGACAAAGACCCTGCATCCTTTCCGATATAAATCATTGATAGAATCCTTCACGGCTTCCTGGTCGTTTGCGACAACCATATGGATGTTTTCCCCAATCAGTCGGGATACATGTACGGGATCACACAATTCAAGGGAGGAAGCGAGAAGCCCGATTTCCCTATCGGGAAACCGTTCTTTACATACAAAAAGAGCTTCAAGAAAATCACTCGGCCCCATCGGAATGGTCACAACATGTATATTCGGTCTCTGTTTCGCGATCGCATCAGCAGTAAGGCCTCGTGCAACGATGATGTCCGCATCCATCGCTTCAATCATCCGGGCGTCAGTACCATAGACATGAGTCGTCTTGATTTCCAGCCCTTCGGTATCCATAGAAGCGATTTTCCGATCAAAAGCTTCCTGTAATTCCTGATAAGGCACAATGATGAGAATTTTAGTCATCAAAACTTCCCCTTTTGGATGGCCGAGATACATGCCATACCATTGCTTCCAAAGCAAAGGATACCACACCTTTTGCTTCTATGGTTCATCTGTTTCTCTGATTGTTTCATGTTACAAAACTATGAAACAAATCAAACAACAAGTTTCTCGTTGCTTTTCTCGCGATTAGACGTGTATCTCGTTACAAGTATAGAAAATGTTTGTGCCGAATAAAAGTCTCCCATAATTTGGCATAACTCTTGCTACACTTCTATAAAAGGAGATTCCCTTCATGATTATTGATTTGTGTTATCCCATTCAGGAACACTGGCGATATGGAAAATTCAAACGTGAAGAACTCAGTTCATTCGCACGCGGAGACCAGTGGCAAATCACCGGATTCACGATGGGTTCCCATTGGTTTTCCCATATGGATTTTCCCCGTCATACCGGAGCGGAATATCCAGACAGTGAAGCTTTCCCGTTGGATGCCTATAACGGAAAAGCAAGCATTATCAACCTGACTCGCCCTGAAGGATGCAAAAACTATGGCTTCACCAAGGAAGACATGGAAAGAGCCACGGCAGGAAGGAATTTGGAATCCATTTGGCTGTTGAGGAGCGATTGGGGATTGCAATCCGATTGGAACACAAGAAACTTCTGGAACGACGCCCCCTCTATGACAACGGAAGCATTGGAATGGATTGCGGAACGCAGACCCTCATGTGTTGTTTTTGATTTCCCACAGGATTATGCGATCAGGGAACTCCAATTCAGGAAAGTAGGTCCTGATGAACAGCCATCACACACGATTCTTCTCAGAAGGAACATCCTCATGGTCGAATACGTGACCAACTTCGATAAAATCGGCAAAGACTCATGCGATTTTTATTGTCTGCCATTGAAATTACCCCACATCGATGGATGTCCCGTTCGCGCCATCGCTGTTGTTTGAGTTCCCAAGCAAGGAGGTTTGCGTATGAATAAAGAGCGTTTGGACAAACTCGTACATGGTTTCAATGTTTTTATTGGGATTCTCTTATTGGGCTGGATCATTCTGGAAAACATGGTTGTTTTCAACAGGTACATTCTCAAAGTTTCCGTTTCATGGAGCGAAGAGGTTTTTGTCCTGATGTTCAACTGGTTCATTTTCATCGGCACTGCCTTGGCAAGTGTGGATGACAAACACATCGCCATCACCATGCTTACCGATGCGCTTCACGGAAAAAAGAAATTGATCCTCCAAATAATCCAAAACATCCTGTTTGGAATTTTTATCGCTGTTGTTTGCGTGCAAAGTTGGAAAATCTTCGCAATCCAGCAAAAAACAGGACAGATAACAGCCATTCTGAACATCCCTGTGTTTTATACGACACTGGCAATGTGTGTAGGTTCCGTCGCATGGCTAGCCATAGTAATCTGCAAAACCATCTTCTGCGCCAAACAACTGAAAACAACGGAGGGTAACTAACATGTCCAGCCTCATAATGCTGTTGTTCTTCCTCATCCTTTTGTTTGTCGGGATTCCTGTTGTCGGAGCCATGGGTCTCGCCGCAATCATCTATATCAAATTATTCATGAACATCCCGATGAATATTGTGGCAAACCAAATGCTTGCCGGAGTCGCATCCGTACCATTGATGGCAATCCCATTTTTCATCATCTCCGGTTCATTGATGGAACAAGGAGGAATTTCCAAACGCATCATCAATTTCGCCAACTCGTTGGTCGGTTCAAGAGCGGGTGGTTTGGGATTGGTGGTGATCATCGCCAGCGCTTTCTTTGCGGCCATGACGGGTTCCGGCGCTGCCTGTGTTGCGGCAATCGGCGGTATGATGATCCCTGCGATGGCAAAAAACGGATATGATGTTGATTTCGCCTGCGCCCTGCAGGCTGCCGGAGGGACACTTGGTCCCGTCATTCCACCGAGCATTCTCATGGTTTTGTACAGCTGCAGCACAGGTAACTCAGTCGGAGACATGCTTCTAGCCGGGCTTTTCCCGGGATTGCTCATCGCATTGGCATTCATTATCGTGACCGTGTATATATCCAAGAAACGCGGATACAAAGGGGAAGGAACGTTCAGTTGGGCCACTGTGGGAACATCTTTCAAGAATTCCATTTGGGCTTTGCTTACCCCAGTCATTATCCTTGGTGGGATTTATTCCGGAATTTTCACGCCAACAGAGGCAAGTGCCGTCAGTTGCTTGTATGCGATCATCATCGGACTGTTTGTCTACAAGGAACTCACCCTGAAGAAATTGTTGCAATGCTTGTATGGCTCCATCAAACTCATCGGACAAATCCTTTGCATTGTTGCGGTAACCCAGCTTTTCAGCTGGCTCATGACCAGAGCTGGACTGCCACAAACCATCGCCCAATGGTGTCTATCCCTCAGCACAAACCCCGTGGTTTTCCTTTTCCTGACGATGCTTGTCCTTCTTATCGTCGGTTGCTTCCTTGATCCGGTTCCCGCAGTTTTGATTTTCGCACCGATTCTTACACCACCTGCCGTAGCCATGGGAATCAGTCCCATTCATTTCGGCGTCATCATGGTGACTACCTTCTGTGTCGGACTGATAACCCCTCCTGTCGGCATGACATTGTATGTCGCTGCCGGAATCGGCAAACGGCCTGTCATGGAAATCAGCAAGAAAATCATGCCTTTTGTCCTTGCAATGGTCTTGGCGATCATCTTCCTTATTTTCTTCCCAGGCATCAGTACGTGGCTTCCGTCGGTTTCCAAATAATGCACCCATATTTTGCATAAAGCAAAAAGGAGAATAGTATGAAAAGAACGGTATTGTTCACAATCACGTTGTTGATGGTTGCTTCCCTCTTGTTCGCGAACGGACAGACTGAAAGCAAGAAAGTCGAGCTCGCAGCCACTACCGGTGGTATGTCGGCAAGCAGCCCTGCTGGTCGTGGCATGGCGAAATTTGCTGAAAAAGTAACCGAATATTCCAAAGGCAGCATGGAAGTGAAAGTCTTCTATGACACGACCTTGGGCAACGCATCCTCTGCGGTGAGTGGCATGCAACAGGGAACCGTGGACCTCTGTGTTTGCGGCGACTCCTATTACTCAGGTCTCGCCCCGGAAATCCAGGCTTTCGAACTTCCCTATATGTTCTCCAGTTACGCTGATGCCCGCAAAGGTGTCTCCGGCCCCGCTGGTGAGTATGTTGCGAAGAAATTGATCGCCAAAGGAATCCAGCCATTAACCTTCTGGGAAATCGGCTTCAGAAACCTGACGAACTCAAAACATGCGGTGAAAACCCCTGCAGATCTCAAAGGCATCAAACTTCGCTGCCTTCCCGCCACCTTCCAGGTAAAAGCATGGGAAGCCGCTGGAGCAATTCCTGTCCCTATGGATGTCTCTGAATTGTATTCTTCCCTTCAACAGGGTGTCGTCGATGGGCAGGAGAACCCGCTCAGCGAGATTTACAACCAGAAGTTCTATGAAGTCCAGAAATTCATTTCCCTTACGGAACACGTGTACACTCCAATGCTCTTCAGCGCCAGTGCCCAGACATGGTCCAGACTGACGAAAGAGCAACAGGAAATTGTTATGAAAGCAGCAAAAGACGCTCAGGCTGAAGTCTACAAAATCAATGATACGGAAAATGCGGCATTGCTCGACAAAATCAAAGCAGCCGGACTGCAAGTCGAAGCGAATCCTGACAAAGCGGCATTCAAAGCCGCTATGGCTACTTCCCGCAACTTGTTTGCGCAACAATATGGAAATGGAATCCTTGATCTCTTGAAATAACCCATACCATAGAAACCATATAAGGGACTGTTGCAAAGTCTGGCAAAACAGATTTCGGGACAGTCCCTTTTTCATCTATGCAGAACAGGACGAAAAGGAACCCTCTTTGTTTCCTCTGAAAAGAACAGGAATATATCCTTATCCATAGAACCAAAATCCAGATATTCAGAAAGATACTGTCATGATTCCAGAAGTTCCGGCCTAACAACAAAACGGGGTGTCGTTGATGCGACACCCCGTATACTCACAATTGAACCATTTTATCTGATGATTTTTCCCGCTTTCATTACGAAACGAACATCTCCAAGGACATCAGGATAGGAAAGAGGATCACCGCCGACAGCGATGCAATCGGCATCATACCCAGCAGTCAATTGCCCGGTTTTGCGTCCCATCATTTCTCCTGCATATACCGTCACGCCGCTCAAAGCCTCGATAGCGGACATCCCTAGTTGCACCATATATCCGACTTCTCGATACAAAAGCCCATGATACGCGTCCGAACCAATGACGAAAGCAGGCTTGTTCGCCACCAATTTGGTAAGGCGCTTCACTACTTCATCACGGGTTTTCAAAATGGCATCGGCATGAGCTTTCGGACAGAAAGGCAAACGGGAATCATCAAGGATGATGCCGGACGTATAACAAATCGTCGGTTTGTGGAGCATGATCAAATCAATGTCCTTGTCGTCCACATAATAACAATGGTCAAGAACATCAATGCCCTCCTCCACACAGTACTGCAAACCCAACCCACCCAGACAATGCGCGCTTGTTTTCAAACCGCAAGACTTGGCTTCCTCAACAACCGTGCGGACCTCTTCCCTCGCCAGAAAGCAGTTCAACCATTCTCCCGTTACCGGAGGAGTGCCGGGGGTTATGAAAATTTTCAGCCAATCGACATGATGGTAGATGTTTTCCCTGCATTGCCTGCGGAATTCTTCTTTCCCGGAAAAACCCTTTCCCACATAGCCATGCCCATGCAATCCCTTCATCCCTATACCGGCAACCTGCATCCATGGCACATCAAAAACTCCTTGGTCTCGAAGCAACACGTCAAGATAATATCTGTCTCCCAAACACCGAAGACCGGTAATCCCCGAAGCAAGATCATCTTGAGCAGACTTTAAAGCGCGTAATGTCTGGTTGGCCTCGGGATCCTCCATCATGCCAAGATGTCCGGGTATCCGGGCGTCCAAGGCAAGATGGGTATGGCAATCAATCATACCGGGAAGCAGAACCGTTCCTTCCGGCAAAACCAAATCGGCACCACGTCGGTCCCCGTCCGTTATGGAGACAATCTTGCGTTCTTCAACAACCAGAACCTGATTCGATTTTTTCTGTAGTCCAGCACCTACCAACGCGGAAGGTGCAAAAATGGTTTTTTTCATGTCGACGCCTTTCTGGCTTTCCATTTTTTGCTCAACACCGGCCACAACAAAGAAACAACGATGAATACTACAAAAACATCCGTCAACGGCCTCGTGAAAATCATGAAGAAATTACTGTACATGGTGTTTGTCAACGTCACAGCCTCCTCCAACATCGGGCCAAGCAACAATGCCAATGCCACAGGCGAAAGCGGATAGTCATACTTCACCATGAAATATCCAATGATGCCGGCGACAAACATAGTCACTACATCAGTGATGTTCTGCTGTATGGAATATGAACCGACAATGGAAAGGACCACAATCACCGTTACAAGCACTTGTTTCGGAATAACCAAAATCTTCCCGGCCATTTTGCAGAATCCCATGCCCAGGAAATACATCAGAATGTTAATGACGACAAAGCCGACCAACAGTGTATATACCTGTTCCGCATGTTCCGTGAAAAGCAACGGCCCCGGACGCAATCCGTGAATAATCATGGCACCAAGGAAAATCGCCGCAGGTGCGGAACCAGGAATACCAAGCGTAAGCAGGGGTATCAAAGATCCGCCAGTCACCCCATTATTAGCTGATTCTGAAGCACAAAGCCCCTCGGCAGTCCCCTTTCCAAACATCTCAGGATGCTTGCTTGCCTTCTTCGCCTCGTTATATGCAAGAAACGACGCTATGTCAGGTCCCGCAGCTGGAATGATGCCGATAATGATTCCGATAATCGTGGAACGCAATAAGTTGACGGTATTTGCGCGCACTTCGTTCCAAGGAGTCTTCAAGCTTGTGACCTGGCCGACTTCTTGCTTCGGATCATGCATATGCTTAATCATATTGAAAACTTCCGGCAAACTAAAAAGCCCAATCAATACAGCAACGGTATTGATGCCGCCGGACAATTGATAGTTTCCGAACGTAAAACGGGGGAATCCCAAAATCGGATCCTGTCCGATGGTTGCCAGCACCAACGACACAAAACAGACAAACAAACCCTTCGCCATATTCCCTTCAGAAAGCATGGAAACGACACTCAATCCGAATACGGCGATCATCATTTGTTCAGGAGGTCCCACCCGCATCGCAATAAGAGCAAGCAACGGAGCTCCGAACAAAAGCGCAATAGAAGAACCGACGCCTCCGATGGTTGATGCCAATGTAACCAAAGAAAGAGCTCCGCCTCCTTCCCCGCGCCGCAACATCGGCAGTCCTTCCATAGCCGTCGGCACACTGGCTGGCGTCCCGGGAATGCCGATCAAAACTGCGGGTATGGATCCACCATACACAGCGCCACAGTATACTCCGGACAACAACAGCATGGCTGCACCTGGCTCCAGAACATACGAGAAAGGAACAAACACGGCGACTCCCATCGTCGCACTGAAACCCGGCAAAGCGCCAAAAATGATTCCTACTACAACTCCGAGGATCATGAACGCAATGTTTTCAAGAGTAAACACCCCGGTTATGCCCAAGGCGATATTTTGCCACAACATCTTCAGCCCCTCCTATAGATTAAGGGTGAACCAGCTGCCTTGGGGAAGGAGCACGGATAGTACTTTGTTGAATAAGAAATACATGGACAACGTCAAGATGATCGGATATATGACAAAGAGTTTTTTGTTCTCTGTTTTCAGGAACCATAATGCCACATACAGAAAAACCAGAGTAGCCAGGATATATCCGATTTTCCCCAAAAGAAAAATGTAAACGACCATCATCAAGGCCATCAGAAAACAAGACAATAATGCGGAATGATCAATAGCGGATTCTTCCTTCTGCTTCTTACAAAGCAGATAGATACAAAACCCATAACTGCAAATAATCAATACCAGCGGATAATTTCTTCCTTCAATGGGTATCTCGGGCAATTGCGTGGAAAAAGCAACCAGCATTACGAGAATGCAAAGAAGGAAAATACGGTTGCCAGTCAGTTGTTTGGAACTCATAAACACCTCTTATACAATGACGGTCAGGAGAACCCCGACCGTCATTTGCTTCAATGCTTAAAAATCATTTCTTCGCATCGGTGATCAATTTCTTATACATCTCATGTGACGTGTTGAAGTAGTCTTTGAATTGGGCATACGGCATGTAATTGCGGAAAGAACCTGCAGCAAGCACTTCTTTCTGATATTCAGGATTTGCCATTACTTTTCCCATGGCAGCATCCAACTTGACAAGAATGTCTTGGGGAATTCCAGCTGGACCGACAATGGCTCTCCACATAGTATGCTCAAAGTTGAATCCGGTTTCTTTCATTGTCGGAATATCAGGGGTCAATTCGAACCGTTTGTCGGAAGAAATGGCGATGGGAACCACATTTCCCGCCTGTATCTGCGCCAATGCCTCACTTACGAAGGGAACCCCGATATCACAATTGCCACCGGCAACAGCGGTGACAGCCGCAGCCCCGCTCTGGAAAACCATCCGCTTGAATTTCACTCCGGACTGAGCTTCCAGCTTCAAACGGAGAAAATCATGACTTGACCATGCGCCACCCAATCCAAACGTCATTCCTTCGGGATTGGCTTTTGCTTTTGCAATCAAATCCTGCATGTTCTTGATGCCGGATTTCTTGGAAACGACCACAATATGGGGATCCGAAGCGAACATACATACCGGTGAAAATGACGTATTGTCATACTTGACACCATCGAACAACAGTTTGCCGTTGCTCATGTTGCAGTCACCATACCCAAAAGTATACCCATCCGGTTTGGCATCAGCGATCGCACTGAATCCAATGGTCCCGCTACCGCCGGTCACATTCTGCACAATGATGGTTTGCCCAAGTTCCTTCTCCAAATACTTTGTGATCAAACGGACCGTAATGTCCGCACCACCACCCGCACCATAAGGAACAATGAACTTTACGGTTCCCGTCGGCCATTTTGTCGCCGCAGCAGCACTTGATTCTTGCTGTCCATTCGCAAACACGGAAACAGAACAAAGCAGTGCAATCAATACAACACACATACCCTTTTTCATGTAACATCTCCTCCTGTTATGGAAACTCTTGGTTAATCTTGCATTTTTCATGCCATTTCTCCAAAAGAAGATCAATCTTTTTGAAATAATCTACCATTTTTATATTATATAAATAGTTATACAGACATCAACTTTGTTATAGCTTTCATGTCGTAATAAAGCGTATTTGTTTCAATTGAAAACATATTGTTACACCGTACGAATAATGAAACAATCACTCATTCATTCCCAAATGACCAAAAACTTGGTATTATGCATGCAAAAGGAGACACCATGTCCATCATCTCCTCAATCATCCTTTTCCTCCTCATCATCATCACGCTCTTCAACCTCTATGCACAGACCATAGGGAAAAAACGGAAAGACGAAGGGATGAAACAATATAAGAAAGAAGCTGCAGACTTGGAAAGCCTAGCATGGAAAGAAATGCAAGAACGCAACCTGAAATTCGACGAAAAGCACTTGTATCTCAACGACAAAGGCCAGGGAATCCTGCTGGTGTTTGACAACACACAAAAAAAACTTGCGCTTTTCATGCGTGATGCCTGTACCATTTTCCCGTTCTCCGATCTTGAAACCTGTGAGGTCAAGAAAAACGCCGATAAGGGTAAAATCTGGAACATCCGTGTCGACATCACGACAGCGGACACCATATATACGTACATGTTCGGAGAAACCAAACGGAGCTCGAAATCCTATTTCTCCCGGTTCATCCAAAAAGACGCCACAGAATTCCGCGACGTCATCAAACAACATGTTGGACTATCCTGAACTTCAGCCTTTGTGTTTTTCCGTCAATTCAAGGACAACACCTTCGGGCGTCCGAAGGAACAAGATCTTATTCCCTTTATTCGGCCCCGCACTCACGGTGATTTCCTCACCTTCCTCCGTCAAGCCGTAGGAACCAGCCCGCTTGCGAATGGCTTCAAGGTCTTCCACGTTGATGGATAAGTGCCAATGTCCGACATCCACAACACGGGGTTTGTATGCCTTCGTTCCCGGAGTGCGCTTCGCATAACACTGTATCTCGATGGTGAAGCCCCCACCTTCCAGATATGCGATCTCCACGTCAGCGCCTTTGCACCCGGTGAGCAATTCCTGTTTGCGCACATCCCTGCCACCACGATCGACCATACGGTAATCGAACAAACCTGTCATGATATTGGCGAAACGATCAAGGTCTTCGACGACAATCCCCACATGGTTGGTGCTGGTCACATGAAACTCACCCATCTCAAGCTCCTTCTTTCTTCAGCAATTCGATACACAGGCCAGAAGGCAAAAGAATCCAATTCTTACCCTTAGCCATGGAAACGGCACCATATCCATATAATTTACTCAACGTACCATCCATGTCTTCGACATCAAGAGAAATATGATTCAATATGCCGTTTTCAGCATCCAGTTTCTTTTCTGTCTCAGTCAGCTGCAATCCTTCGGTCATCCACACTTGCCGTGGATGCGCAGGATCCCCGTCTGTTTTGGTCACATTCATCCCAAACACATCATGATACATCTTCACGGCAGCCAAGATATCATTCACATATAAGGCACAATGGTTCATCGTTTTTCTCCTTTTGCCAGTAATCTATCATGGGTCCCGCAAGAAAGGCAATCATGACTTTCCGAACATCCTGAACAATGAAGAACCGGACAATTCAATCATATCTGTGGTGATCAAAACCCCTGCAGGCACATCGGCCACCAGCTTCTTGTTGGCGAACAGGTAATAAGGCGCCACATCTGGGGAAATGTCCTTTCTGAGAACCAACGATACATCCACATCATCGACGACTCGGTGTTGTCCGTTCAACGAAAGCACTTCTCCCTTACGGAAAGGACGACGTGTCCTTCCAGCCATGCACGTTGCATTCCGGTACATCACATTGCTGGACAATCCCAGCCTACAAGCCAGAAGCACCGTCATCGGCGCTTCCACACCCATGTAATGGTAAGGAAGATAGATGCATGCGTATTTCCCGTTTTTCCCCACAACATGTCCCTTTTCCTGGATTATGTCCCATACTTTTGGGTCATGGCAACGGACAATGACGAACACGCCGCCGGCAAAACTCGCTTCATCCGGACGGCGCAAATTGTTGAAGACATCCACTACGCCCGTTTTCTCCAACACACCACCATCTTCCTGAGGAATATAGATGTCCGCCAATTCGCTGACCCTGCAGATGGGATAATGGAAACGACCACAGGAAGGAACCAACCCAGTGGCATCCGCCACAAGCCCCATCTCGCAATAATCAGGAACCGCCTGTTGCGGATACCGGGAAAGGATAGCGCTGCGCCTCGCAAGCGTCTCAGTCCCTTGGTAATCCCACTCGTCCTTGAACTCTTTGATCACCTCTGACTTTCCGCGATACGTAAACGTCCCGTTCTCCAGATCATATACATAATCATATTCGCTGGATTTGCCTGCCGCAATGACCTCCAATCCCAATGTCTCCACCCAACTCAACAAATCAATCAAGTTGGCAGGTTGGTCTCCATTCACCAAAGTGAAGACCACTCCATTTTTCTTCGCCAATCCAAACAAATACGCCCCGGACACACTGCAAGACTCTTTCGAGACTTCACAAACATGAATGCCGGCGAGCAGACAAGCTTCTGACACTTCGGCACCAACCTCAGGATTGCCAGTCGCCTCCACCAACGCATCAATCCCGCACAATGGAAGAAGGTGGAAATCATCCAAGACAATGATGCCGTCCCTCGGAGCTCGGGAGACATCCTCTGCATTCCTGCAAGGACATATTTTGTCGCCGTCATACCCGAGGCTTATGAGGAACTGTTCCGATTTTGTGATGTCAAGATCACAAACCACACGCAAATCAAGTGAAGACCGCATCAATGGCAATTGGGCAAGAAACGTATACCCGAACCCACCATTGGCTCCGATAAGTCCAATATGATGCTTCCGGTAATCTCCCTGTTGGAACAATGCACTGTAATTCATGATTTGACTCCTCAGACAGTACTTCTCTTCGACATGCAATGCTTCCACAATTTGGAGATTGCAGGTGCCAACAGCAACAACAATGTGCAGAGCAGAATCACCAAGGAAATCGGTCTTTGTACGAAAACCCTGACATCCCCCTTGGATATGCCCAGCGCCTGCCTGACAGCAACCTCAAATTTCGGTGTCAGCACAAAGGCCAAGATGATGGGAGCCGAAGGGTATTTGTATTTCTTCAAATAATATGCACACACCCCAGCAACAAGCATGACTCCCATGTCAAAGACACTGTTCCCCACCGCATACGAGCCGACCAGACAGATGATCATGATGATGGGTATGGTATGCTTTGAAGAAATTTTCAAAAAAGACATCAAGAATGGGATGACGGCCATACCGGCGATCAAGCAAACGATGTTTCCGAAATACATGGAAGCGATCAGGCCCCAGCAGAAATCCGGGTTCTGCTCAAACAACAGCGGACCAGGACGAAGCCCCCACATCATCAACCCACCCAACAGTACGGCACTGGTCGTCGATCCAGGAATGCCTAATGAAAGCAAAGGGACAAAGGAACCCACTGCAGCCGCGTTGTCCGCCGACTCTGCCGCCGCTACACCCGTTATCTCGCCAGTCCCCAACAGATTTCCCTTCTTTCCGATCTTCCGTTCCATGATGTAGGAAAGGAATGAACCTGTCGTAGCTCCAGCCCCGGGAAGGAAACCGACAAAATTTCCCAGAATGGCACCACGTATGGAAGTGGGAAGTATCTCCTTTAATTCAGCCTTGTTGAGATAGCTTTCCTTCAAAGTGATATGTTTTACTTTGCCGACATCGAGGTCTTGTTCATTCATCAGTTCCAGAATTTGGGAAAAACCGAACATCCCGATCACCAACGGAACAAAAGAGATACTGCCGATCAGATTGAGATTTCCAAATGTATACCTCGCATTCCCTGAGGCTCCATCAATCCCGATGGTGGAGAGCATGACCCCGATCCCCGCCGATACCAGTCCTTTGACAGGATCATCACCGAGAAGCCAACCGATGGAAGTCAATGCCATGAAAATCAACGCGGCGATTTCCGTCGGTCCGAACTTCAAACCTACTTCGGCGAGCAGTGGCCCTAGGATTGTCAAAAAAAGAATTCCTATCGTCCCACCGATGAATGATGCGATGTTTCCCGTCGCCAATGATTTTCCTGCTTTTCCTTTTTTGGTGAGCTGGAAACCGTCCAATGCGGTGATTACCGCCGGTGTATCACCGGGAATATTCAATAAAGTGGCGCTGTAAGCTCCGCCATACATGTCACCATAATAAATGCCTGCCAACATGATGATGCCCTGTGTGGGATCCATCTTAAAAGTAAGCGGCAGCAAAAGGGAAATACCTGCCGCAGAGCCAATACCAGGCATCGCCCCAATAAAGATTCCCAAAACTACCCCCAGCAACGCAGCCAAGGTATTCTGCATGGAGAAGGCAACGGCAAAACCATGCATCAACAACGCAAAATGACTCATCTTCCTTTCTCCTTGTCGATCAGATCCCAAATATCCCTTTGGGGAAGGGAACACGCAACCACAATACGAAGATCAGATAGACGAACAATGACGCTCCGATGGTAATCGGCAATGTCGTCTTGAGAGGTATCCCGCACAAGAAATACAACCAGACAAAAGCGATAAGGACGACACCGGGAATCACGCCAAGCTTGAGAATCAGCACGAGACCGATGATGGTATACGCTACAGGAATCAACGGCTTTACCTGTTTCGGACATTTCGGAAACAACATACCCGTCTTATCTTCCACCTGTTCCTCTTTGGTCTTTCCGGAGACCTGTTGCTTTCTCCATGGTTTGTGCTGCACACAGGAAACGCAGACCAGCACCATGACAAGCAAACCGAACAACGTGGGAATGAATCCGCTACCCGGCAATCCTTTCGCCCAAAATGTATAGACGGACAAACCTTGCTCAACCCAGTACCCTGCGATAAGGAACAGGATGACATCAACTATCAGTTCCATGGTTACACCTTTGTTTGGAGAGGATTCCCTGGAGGAAAGATCCTCCAGGGTAAGAGGAAAACCAAATGGTTATTTCAGCACACCCATCTCACGCGCCATCGGAAGGATGGTGTCTTCGGAATCTTTGATGAATTTGGCGAACGCATCACAATCCATATAGTTGTCCGTAAGGACGTTTTTGCTGATGTAGTTCTTTTTCCATTCTTCGGTCTCGGAAACCTTCTTCAGGACACCGCTCCAATACTGTTGCGCTTCACGACTCATCAAAGCAGGTCCCATGACGCCACGATACATCTGCATAACGACTTTCGGATATCCAAGCTCAGCGAAAGTCGGCGCTTTGTCAAAGGGTGTGTTCAACCGTTTCGGAGAAAAAGCCCCCAACACGGTAAGTCTGTTTCCCTCAACCAATCCGATGCATTCATTCGGGTTCAAGATGGCAACATCCAGATGTCCGCCAAGAAGCGCTGTCGCGACTTCCCCGCTACTGGCAAAATACGCCGTCGTGTTGAACTTCACCCCGGCTTCCCTTTCCAACACAGTCCTTGCCATCGCATCAAAATCATCTGCCTCCCCGATCGTCAAAGAAGCGGGTTTGGATTTCAATGCCTTCTGCACATCAGCCCATGTCTTGAAAGGACCATCCGTGCGGGCTACAAACAACACTTCATCCAAGGCCATGCAGGCAAGCGGAGTGAACGGACCTTTGGGAGACATGCTCTTGTTCACATACATGGAAAGCAAGTTGGCGCTGTTCGTAGTGAAAATGTAATTGTCAGGATCACTTTTCGAATTGACATACCCATGCGCGACGGCACTGGCTCCACCACCCTTGTTGACTACCGTGATGGTCTGGTTGACCAATCCATACTTCTGGATGATATCGCTGATCGTCCGCCCCAAAATGTCGCTGCCACCTCCGGCGCTGCCAGGAATGACAAATTCAATCGGTTGGCTGGGATACGCAACCACCTTTTTCCCCGTCTCTGTCGTTCCATTCGCCCACAAGGCGCTGAAAAGACAGGACACCACCAACAACATGATACCTTTTCTTCTCATAGAATCTCCTTTTTCCGCTGATGCCCAAAATCGGCATCCTCGTCATGAACAATCATGCTATAATCGTGCCAATTTTGAGGTTTAGGGACTTCGTAGTGATGTAATCCATTATAAAAAAAAGAAATACATCAATATGACAATCTTATGGCAGGACAGGCAAAGCTGTTGAAACAACCGTTGCGTATGCAACATGTAGCACAACATCATGCAACATACATTCATGCCAAAGGTATTCCGCAGGCATGCATCCACCGATACAATGTCGAACGATCGATTTTAAGGAGTTTCGCAGCCTCCGCCTTATTTCCACCACTTTGGTGCAACGCTCCGATGATGGAATCATAGGAAAGAAATCCTTCTCTCTTCGTCTCTTGCCTTTCCACGAGTGAACCGCCACCAAAATCCACACATGAACATAAATCCTCAGGCCCAATGGTTTCATGGTCGACAACGACCGACAAGCGTTCACAAATGTTTCGCAATTGCCTGACATTGCCATTCCAAGGCAAACGTTCCAGCATCTCCAGAGCTTCAGGAGTGATGGTATGCGGTTTGGTCTTGTCCACTGTGGCATAATGCGTCAGGAAATGGTGCATCAACAATGGTATATCACCATCCCTCTCCCGGAGAGGCGGAATACACAAACGCAGGACATCCAGCCGATAGAACAGGTCTTTGCGGAATTTGTTTTCCGCCACCAAAGACTCAAGGTTCCTATTGGTCGCGGCAATGATCCGGATATCCACAGGAATGACCGCATCATCACCCAAACGCATGATTTCCCTTTCTTCGATGACACGAAGCAAACGCCCTTGCAAATGAGGACTCATTTCAGATATCTCATCCAAGAAAATTGTTCCAGTATGCGCCAGCTCGAACAATCCCACCTTTCCGTTTTTCGAAGCACCGGTGAAAGCCCCGCTCACATATCCGAACAACTCGCTTTCCAACAATGATTCCGGAAGTGCCGCACAGTTGACGGCAACAAACGGACGCCCTTGTCTCGAACTGGCATTGTGAATGCTTTGCGCAAACAACTCCTTCCCTGTACCAGTCTCCCCTACGATGAGGATGTTCGCCTGAACCTGGGAGAACTGCAACGCCAAGTCCTTGGTCTTCTTCATCTCTTTGCTGTCCCCCAAAATCCTGTCAAATGTATAATTGGCAACCAAACCTTTCTGATGGATTGTGCGTCGGATACGCGCCTCGATGGTTTGTATTTGGGAAACCTCTTGCAGGGTTATCACTCCGGCAAGAAAACTTCCGTTGATAATGATGGGGACTCGGTTCACTGCGACTTGGATACCCCCAAGTTCCATGAGATTCCCCAATTCGGGAACAGTACACGTATGCAAACAGGGTTGGTTGAGCGTAGGGGCTACCTGAGAAAGCAATCTGTTCTCACATTCACGAGCCCCGGCGCCAAGCAAATCCTGCGCATATTGGTTGCAAATCGTGATACGTTCGTCCTCATCAAGCGCAATAATCCCTTCATGCACATGTTCGACAAGAGCATTCAGTCGCTGAACCCTTATGCGTTCCTGCATATTTGATTGCAGAAGCCGCCACGCCTCGTCAATTGCCTGCCAGACGCTTTCCTTGCCTGTCTCGATCCTCACGGATGGCACATTGAGCAGTTCCGCGCGAGTGACGACAGAATCCCCTCCCACCAAGAAATCATTATCCTCCGCCATAGCCCGTCGGATGACCGCATCGATATCGGAATCGGGAGTGATGATATACGTCGACAGGGAAACAATGAAATTCGAACCAAAGTTCCTTATGCCATATACGGCATTTGCCGTGGCGATGACGGCGACTTTACGGGCTTTATATCTGGCACAACCATCACTAATCGCACGGAAAATATCATATCCGCTCATCGCAATCTCTATCACGGTGCTATCAGGGATGATTTTGTTGAGATAGGAAGCCGTCAAACCACGCGCGATGAACACATCACCCACCAGTTTCACTCTGCGGATTTCATTGACTCCGACATTGGTGATCACATGATTCATCTTGTCACGCAGAGGATGTTCGGAAAAAGCCTGTTCCACAACTGTGATGAGTTTTTTATAAGGAACGATAAATTCTATGGTAAACAAACGAACCTCCTGTAGCACTTCAAGAACGCAGAAAAAACAGTCGTATCCGTCACGACCATCTTGCCCCATTTTTATCTTATGGGCAAGTTCTTCCTCGCACCGGGCGAATTGCATCACCGAAGCTGAATGCGTTTTCCCGCATATCAGGAAAACCCCCTGCTGGGGCGTATGACAGTGAAGAGCCTTCCTGCTCGGGGTTTTCAAAACCTGCAACCGCAGTATCTTCGATTTTCTACGGATTCGAGGATGCACATCGTCACTTGGTCTGTCCGTCTTGATGAAACTGCATATCCCCTCCTACGAGCAGGGGAAGACGGGATCACCCCACATTTCCATCTTCAGGCTTTTGGGAAACCATCGTGGCAAAAAATGGTGCCGAAATCTACCGAAGCACGTTCACCGGTGTGTTGGCAGCAAAAGACAATTATATACCGTGAAAGGGAAAAAGATCTGCAAACGTTTCATGTTACAAAGGCTCTTCCGATGCCCATTTGACGGACAGTTTACCAAAAAACCGGTTCTATCCGGCAAACAAGGACATCATTAAAAAACAAAGTGCCCCCTAAGGACACAACACATTTTCCAGATGACATCCTCTTTTCCCAATCAATGCCCTTGCCGTTCCTTCTGGAGACGTTCGGCCAAATGCTTCATTTCAGGAAGCAGCTCATCGAACAGACGCCGGTAACTGCCACAGAAACGATACGTACCGTCCCTGTGCCGGTACCGTTTGCAACCACCCCGGCAAAGGTACAGGTAGGGGCAGGACTGACAGGCAGGACTGGAATTATGACTGGACGCAATAAAAGACAGTTCATCACGTACCCCATCAATCTCCTTGATGGTTTTGGTCACGATCGAACCAAGATAATACGCATCAGTACAATAGAAGTCACAAGGGTAAACCGCGCCGCCTCCTTCAATGACATACTGTACTGAACAGGATCCTTTCATATCGCACGCCTCAACGGAAAAACCGCACAAGATGGCCATGAAATTGTCAAACAACCTGATGGAAACGGGATTTCCCGTCGCAAACGACGATATCCATTTCCGTCCCAAATTGACCAGAAATTCCCCGTATGCGTCTTCGTCAAGATACTTGTCCCCTTCACCGATGGGATCGATACAGGGGATGTATTGCTGATAAAAGAACCCTTGGTCTTGATAAAACTCCCAGATACGGTCGATGTTGTTGGCCACTTCCCGGGTGACGACGGTAAGAATGTTGAATTCAGCTTTGTTGCGTCTCAGGCATTCAATACCGCGCATCACATCTTCGCTGCTCCGGCAACCATCTTTTTTCCGCCGATGCACATTATGCAACCTGGGAAATCCATCCAAGGAGACGCCGATCAGGAAATGATGTTTGGCGAAGAAACGAGCCCATTCGTCAGTGATCAAAGTCCCGTTTGTCTGCAACGCAAAGGAAATGGGAATGCCACGGGTATTTTTTTGTTCCACCAAAGAAACAAACGCCTCATACCAAGGAAGACCGACCAACATCGGCTCTCCTCCTTGGAAAGCGTAGGCAACCGCATCGGCGACAGGAAGACTTCGATCAAGGAGGCCCTCAACGACACTGCGATCCATCATCGGATGAACGGCTTTCTCGCGGTGTTCCGCCTCATCGCGATAAAAACAATAATCACACTCCAGATTACAGGCGCTGGAAGCCGGTTTGATCAAAAAAGAAAGGTTTGCCATGATAAGGAGAAGGCCGCATTTCTGCGGCCCTCTTGTTCCCCATCCGTTATTTGGAGATAAGCATGGTCTTGGGATCGAGATCGACACCCATCGGCTTGGGCAGGTTCTCGCCTCCCCTGCGGACACACGTCATGATGACCTTATCCTTTTTGTCGTCATATTTCAAACCAATCAGGACATCAATCAGACTAATGTATTTCTCCATCGTGTTCGGCACGCCGTATTCGTCAATGACCACATCAGGACGAACCGGAGATACACTGAACCAAACTTCAAGATTCATCTCTTTGGCGAACTGTTTGATCGCCTCGACATCCTCTTGTGCCGCAATCGTCAATTTATATCCATCGAAAAGCACGGCATCCGCTTTGAAGGAGCCATGTTTGATCAGCGTTTCCAAGCTGGAAAGCACTTTCGCCACAGGCACATCATCCTGGCTGAAATTCATCACGACACGGTTGGACAAGATGTTGTTGTATACGGCTGAAGCATCATCAAGGCTGCGTCCTTCAGACACTTCCCTGAACACTTCCTTGTACCAGTTGATGACATGCTCCACGTTTCCGTTGAAAGAGACATGAATCACATGTTCTCCGCGAAGCAATTTGTCGGTGGCCAAATGAACCAAGCACGCGGTCTTTCCGACGCCTCTGCGTGAAACCAATACTCCGAGATTCCCTCTTCCGAGACCTCCGCCGATCGACTCGTCGAAAACCCGCAAGGGACTCAATGCATTCAACTCTTGGATCTCCATATACGCTTACCTCCACATGATGGATAGAACCTGTTACGTATGCAGTATAGCATGATTCCACCCCTCTTATCAAAAAAATATACGGGATTCCCGGAGAAAAGCAAAGCATTCGGAAGAAGAAAAATCTTTCAAGTATCCTTTACCGTACCTTGTTGCATCGCTTTTTCAGCCTTTTCATAGGTATCAGCACTCTCTTCGATAGGTATTACATGGTTTTCCATAGCCAAATCAATCTCACGTAACGCCCGTGGCAAATCCCTATTCTCCAAAGCAGCGCAGATATTTCCATGCATTTTCGCAGAAAGCGACCCCATGGAGGCACTTTTTTTATACGTCAAACTCACATCCTTGAAAAGGAATTCAAGAAGGCGGGAGTAAAGGATGAATACAAAAACATTATGGGTGAGCTCTCCCATCTTTTTATGGAACCTCAAATCTATATCGACCATTTCGTCTCTGGATTTTTGCGTCTCAACGGCAATTACCAGTTCATAGTTGATGGCACGCAGATTCTTCAATTCCTCATCACTTGCTTTTTTGATGATCAATTCAACGACACTATGTTCTATAGCCCCTCTGAATTCAGCAAGCTCTTGCTTGTTCCAATAGCTCTTCTGAAAACTGAGCAGCAAGGGGTCAAGCAACACTCCTGTCCCTTCATCCTTGGTTATATAGGTTCCATCACCTTGCTTGACCTCAACAAGACCAACAGCGGAAAGCACTTTCATCGCTTCCCTTACCGGCCCTCTGCTCACATTACAAATGGAACAGATATCACCTTCCGGAGGCAGACGGTCCCCGCTTTTATATGTTCCATCCGTAATCCAATCTTTGACCTGATTTATCACTAGGTCCACAGCAGAAGGTCTCGGCATACAACAACCCCTTTTCAACCATACAATGCGAGTTCCATGGCGGAATTGGCTTTCGCATACGCAAAAGCCGCACTCAGTTCCTCCGGGACACCAGGATACGGTTTCATTTCATACGAAACACATGGCCGATTATCCCAAGCAACATCCCTCTTGAGATATCCTACTTCAAAAAGCGCCATAAAGAAACCAGACAATTCCTTATAATCGACAAGTCCACCCTGCAAACCCACCGGCGGATGGGTATGCCCATAGAAAATGCTTGAAGGATCCATGACCGCATTTCCTACATGGACGTATTTCGCGCCACCGACTTGCCGCATCATCCTCAGTCCTTCCAAAGCATCTTCTTCCATCAACGGATAATGAGCGGTGTCAATCATAAGGTAAACGCACCCGCACTCCTTCATGCCATGCAATCGTTTGACAAAATCAACACATTCGACGGTTGGTCCAAGCAATTGTTTTTTGAATCTTTCACGTTCGGTCGGCTCAATGCAGATGATGATGCCATTCCGTTCGGCGTAAGGCCCAATCTCAGCATAAAATTCAGCAAGGTTGTCTTTTTCTTCCTCTCTGCGGTCCCTCTGGTAATCAGGGCCGCTGGTGAGCAAAACCCAGCCACAACCCGCCTCTTTCGCATAGTCAATATGCCGTTTGACAAAAGCAGCGGCGTTCTTCCGTTCCTTGATGTCAAAGCTGCAGGGGTTATACGCCCCAGGCACCTGGATATCGACAGGGATATTGTAACTGATGCTTTTCCCCTCCTCCCTAGCGATTTTCAATTCCTCTTTACGTATATTTGGATCATCACACAAAGAGGTTTCCAGCACTTCGTAATCCTTCAATGCCGCCGCTTTTGAAAAACCTGCAAGATGCCCGAGGGGACCATCAGCCATCTCCTTATACAAAAGTGCCGCACTCAATCCGAAACGGCAATAACGGCTTAACATTTATTGTTCCTTTGTATGAGTACATCCTTGTTCACCAAGTTCGTCGGTACGATTCCTTTCTCCAACCATCCGCACAAACCGGTCACCAATTCACCAAACATATTCAATCGAACTTCAGCGATATTGGTGCAAATATGCGGGGTAATGACCACATTTTCCAGACTGGCTATCTTCTCGGAAACATGCGGCTCACTTTCATGCACATCCAATGCCGCTCCACGAATACCATGGTTCAAAAGACATTCATATAAATCTTCTTCACTCACAATCGGTCCACGGGAGGCATTGACGAGATATGCGGTCGGCTTCATCAGGGAGAGCCTTTGTTTGTTGATGAAATGACGGGATTCGGGGGTGTACGCCATATGGATTGTCACGACATCCGCCTGTTTCAACACAGTCTCGGGATCATCAACGAACGTCGCATGCAGGTCTTTCTCCACGTTTTCCGGAGCACGATACACATCGTAATACAGGATGTGCATGCCAAAAGCCAAGGCTTTTTGGGCTACAGCCTTCCCTATACGGCCAAATCCAAGTATCCCCAACGTCTTTCCTTCCAAACACATGTCACGTTCAAGCAACAGATTCTTGTGGCAAGTCCTGTCTGCCCTGAATGTCCGATCATACCATACGACATTCCGACAGATGGAAAGGATCAATGTCATGGTCATCTCTGAAGTCGGCGCCACCACTGACTGAGGGGTATTCAGGACAAGCACGCCTTTCTTCGTCGCTTCCGCCACATCAACATTGTCAAACCCGCTGCCAAGATTGCCAACGACTTTCAGTTTCACGCCGGCATCAAGCATCTCCTTGTCGCAGGGAAAGTCAACCATGGTGATGAAGGCATCACAACAGGAAATAGCCTTGAGCGCTTCATCTTTGGCAAACACAGCAAACGGTTGCTTCGGCTCGATAATCTTATAACCGGCCAATTCTTTCGCAAAACGATCAAGAGGAATATTATGTGACATTCCAAGGGTTATCATTTTCCCGCTCCTTTTTCTTTGCGATTTTCCCTTGCCTGCTTCACGATGGGGAATACAAAGGACACAATAGCGATGAGGATGAACACAAAAGCGATAGGATGGGTGAAGAAAATCGCATAGCTGCCATGACTCATAACCAGGCTTCTGCGGAAGTTGCCTTCCGCCATAGGCCCAAGGATCAAGGCGAGAACTATTGGTGAAAGCGGGTATCCGCCTTTGATCATGAAATATCCTATTACCCCGAACACGAACATCAAAACGATATCAGAAAACGCATTGTCAATGGCATACGCTCCGACCACGCACATAACCATGATGATCGGCACAAGGATAACCTTGGGGATGGACACTATCTTCGTGAACAATTTGATGCAAGACAATCCCATGACCAACATGCATACATTCGCAAGCATGAAACCGAGGAAGAGGCTGTTCACCACAAGCGGTTGTTCCACAAACAGCTGAGGACCCGGAACCAGATTATGGACCATCAAAGCCCCAAGCATCACGGCAGTATTGCCATCTCCCGGGATACCCAGCGTCAACAGAGGTATCAATGCTCCCCCGGTGGTTCCGTTGTTTGAGGACTCAGGAGCCGCAATCGCTTCAGGCAAGCCTGTCCCAAACAGTTCAGGATGCTTGCTCAGCCGCTTTTCCATATCATAAGAAATGAATGCGCTGATATCTCCACCTGCCCCAGGGACGATACCGATGAAGGTTCCCGTAATGCCGCCACGAATGATGGTCGGCAGGATTATCTTCATATCTTCTTTACTTGGCATTGTATGCGTAATCTTCTCAGTAATCTTCACTTGCTCACGTAAATCCTCTATGGAGATGAAACATTGGCTCATGGCGAACAAACCTACAAGCACCGGAATGAACGTCAGGCCTTTCATCAGGAATGCGGAACCAAAGGTAAACCGGGTATACCCAGTAATGTTGTCAATGCCGATGAGGGAAAGCATAATACCGAAGAAACCACTCATCAAACCTTTCAGAATGGATTTGCCGCTGATGGAAGCAATAATACTGATGCCGAACAGGGCAAGCGCAAACGTTTCCGGAGCACTAAACTTCAATGCGACCTCTGCGAGTTTCGGGGCGATCAATATCAAAAACAAACCACTGATGATGCCTCCTGTGAAGGAACTCACCGTAGAGATGCCAAGGGCACGGGCAGCTTGCCCTTTTTTCGTCATGGGGTATCCGTCAAGAACCGTTGCGGCCGCAGAAGGAGTACCCGGCGTGTTGATCAAAATCGCCGTAATGGAACCGCCATAAATCGCACCTACAAACTCCCCTATCAAGACCATAAGTCCAGAAGTGGAATCCATGGTAAAGGTAAGAGGCATCAAAAGCGCAATCCCCATTACGGATGTGAGACCTGGCATGGCTCCTATGCTGATACCGGCAGCGACACCGCCGATGATCGACAACAACACTTTTACACTGAAAACATTTGCGAGTACTTGCACAAACATCGCTTACTCCTTAAAAGATCCCATACGGCAATTGGACAGACAACAATGTGGAGAATACCAGATAGGTGCACACGGTAGTCAGAACAGCGGTAAGGATGCAGACGCTCCATTTCTTGACCTGAAACAGCCTCATGACGGCAATCAGGAAAAGCGGCGTGGCGATACGGAATCCCAGATATTTCAGTACAAGGAAATACACCACGAGCAACCCCATCGTGATAAATACGGGGACATTTTCCTTGCAGAACAAACGTACTTGGATGTCAGCTTCATGCCGTTGGACAAGCAACTGGCCAAAAGACAGTGCGATGACGCCAATACCAAGCAACGTTGGGAAAAACCCCGGGCCGGGCACCCCCTGATTGGCGGCAGGATATGTTGAAGCCACCAAAATCAAAAGCACGCTGAGCGCAATCATGGTGATTGCTATGCAAGCACTGACTTTTTTCATGATTTCTTCCTTTGAAAAAGGATTGCCGAAAGAACTTCTCTTCCGGCAACCATCTTCTGATCAACAGTTATTTCTTCAAGCCAAGGTCAACCGCAAGTTTTGCGTATTTGACTTCCTCTTCTTCCTCAAGCTTATACAAGTCGGCACCAGAACGATAATCCTTTACAAAATGCTGGCTGTCCATGAACTTGGTCACTTCTGGATCATCCAACGCTTTCTTGAATGCATCGGCCAAGATGTCAACGATGTAATCAGGAGTATCCTTGGGAACACCAAATCCACGGATGATGGTGAATGTGAGATTGTGGAGTCCAAGTTCATCAGCTGTCGGAACGTTAGGAATAGAAGGAAGACGTTTGGGCGAAAGGGTGCAAAGGATCTTTGCCCTGCCCGCTGCAACCTGAGCAGCCACCTCGGCATCAGTGCAGGTGACGGCATCAACATGTCCACCAGCAAGAGCGGTCACTGACGGGCCACCACCATCGAACGGAACATGAGTGATCTCAATTCCGGCTTCTTTTGCGAAAGCGGCAGCGACAAAATGCCAGATGCCACCAACACCGCTGTTTCCAAAGGAGACCTTTCCGGGATTCGCTTTGCAATATGCGATGAATTCTTCCAATGTATTATATGGCGCATCAGCACGAACGGTAATGGTTCCATATGCGGAGTTAACCAAACAAACTGATTTGAAACTCTGATATGTGTAGGAAACCTTGTTGATCTGTGGTCCGGTAAGCAACTCAGCCATGATTGCGACGACACTATACCCATCAGGTTTGTCGTTTGCCGCAGCAGTATAGCCGATCGCATATCCACCACCAGTCTTGTTTACTACTGTGACACTCTGTCCGAGTGTGTTTTTCAAGGAAGCAAGCATTGACCGTGTCAACAAATCAGTTCCACCACCAGCACCTGCCGGCATGGTGATGACAATCGGTTTCGTAGGCCACGCAGGATTTGCTTTTGGTGCTGCCGCAGTCTGTTCCGCCGTTCCGTTTGCAAATGCAATAGAGCAAAGGGCAAGAACGATCATGAGTGCCAAGAGAGTTTTTCTCATAACTTTCTCCTTTAAATTCATAAAACGTATGATGTCTTATGTTTAAAGAAAAGGTAAACCCGTTCTTTGAATCTGTCAAGTTTTTTTCATATAAATCACTTGTCTTTTCCACCAATGGAAAAACCTTGCAATTAGATGCATATGGTGATGCAGAACGGCCACAGTACAGCAGACAGTGGTCGGGACACGGAACAAAAAGGTCTTATAATGTATGTAAAGAAAGAATTAGGATATCCCGAAAACGAATCAGGACAGAATTCATCGGGAATGATTCCTTGTTGCTGTTGCTGGTGAATGGTTCATCTGGGTCAAGAAAAAGAATGCCAATGAGACATTTGGTTATCTAAGCCCATGGTCTTATTGGGAGAAATGAGGATTTATCTGAAAATGTCCAAGATGGCGTCCCCATTCCCCCCCTTAGGAATTGCCATTTACGTATTCAAACATGTCATTGCAAAGTCCAATTACCGATATTGTATCTGAAGCAAACAGACTACATACACCAAGTGTGCCGCAAGACAAGGATGCGTTGCTTACGGCATGACTCATCATTCTTGAAAGCTTTCTTCTTCACTTCTATACATTTCAAATCAGCTTCATCCCTTGGAGCACTTTCTTCAACTGATTTTTATCTTCTTCTGACAAAGGTCCAGTTGGGAGAGCGCAAGGGCCACAATCAATGCCAATCAACCGCAAAGCTTCTTTAATCACTGAGGGGAAAGAGCCAAGGCCAAATGCTGTTCGCAAAGGCAATAATGTGTATTGATCTTCCACAGCTCCTTGAATGTCTCCAGCCATGTATTTATCATAAATCCCAGAAACAAGCCGGGGCGCAACGTTGGCAGTTGCGGCAACAGCCCCTGTTGCACCGTAGATCAATGCGGCCGCAATGAGACTATCCCTCCCCATAATCACACCGAAATGCTTACCCTTTGTCGCTTCAATGATTTGAGCTGTGTTTGTTAGATCTCCTGTAGAATCCTTAATACCTACGATATTATCAATATCAGCAAGTTTTGAAACGGTCATAGGTTTTATAGGCAAATGAGTTTTTGGAGCATTATCATAAAGCACAATATTCAATTTCGTTTCATGTGCGATGGATGCAAAATGATTGTACAATTCATCTTGGCTAAGGGAAATAAAAAAAGGAGTCAAAACGCTGATTGCACTTATCCCCCCCACATCCTCAGCAATATGAACCAACTCAATTGATTCTCTCGTACTAATTGCATTTGCTCCACAATATACAGGAACCCGGCCTTTTACTTGATCAATCGTTGTTTCAAGCATCAATCGGTATTCCTCATGGGTTAATGCATAGAATTCTCCTGTCGTTGCCACCGCAAAAATTCCATGCACACCTCCATCAATCATATAATCAATCAGCTGTCTCAATGCAGGCAGGTTTAGATTGCCATCACTTTTCCTAGGTGTTATCATAGCGGGCAAAATTCCTTTCGGAATAAATCTTTTTTTATCCATGTAAAACTCCTTTTTTCAGATTGAACCTATGTAAACAGGCCTTTTTATTCGCCTTTATCCATCCTAATCATTTTTATATTGCCCCAAAACAAAAGAACAATAAGCAATAAGACAACGAGAGAAATTGGGCGGAAAATGATGAATTTCACAATAGGAATCCCTTTTGCAGCAGCAATTGTAATTGATTGTCGAAGATTTTGTTCTGTCATACTACCTAAAATAAAACCAAGTACAGTGGGAGCTACAGGTATTTGATTCCGCTTAAAGAGCAAGCCAATAAACCCGAATACTATCGTGACAAGAATATCAAAAATACTATTTCGCGAGCTGTATGCTCCTATCAAAGAAAAAACCAATACAGCAGGAATAATATATTTTGTTTTTACTTTCAGTATTTTTGTAAAACCTTTTATTCCATATATTCCCATAGCCAACATGATCATCGTGCTTACCAACAGCCCAAACATCAAAGAATACACTACATTAGCATGATCAATGATCAATCTTGGCCCCGGGATTATCCCTTGAATTGCAAGAGCACCTGAAATGACAGCCGAGGTTGATGAACCTGGTATACCCAAACTAAGCAAAGGAACAAAAGAACCGCCAACTGCAGCATTATTCGCGCACTCAGGAGCTATTATCCCATCGATTGCTCCTTTCCCAAATAATTCATGTTGCTTGCTTACTCGTTTTGCCTCTCCATAAGCGATAAATGAAGCTATAGCACCTCCCGTGCCAGGCAAAACACCAATTATCGTTCCTATGATTGCAGATTGTAAAAGAATTCTTTTTCTATGAAATACTTCTTGAAACGAATATCTTGCATGAAAAGCACCTGTCGGTTCTGTAATTAATTGCGAATCCTTTTGCTGTGTCAACAAATTCAACATTTCGGAAATAGCAAATAATCCAACGCTTATTGGTATAAGACTTAACCCAGACTGTAAATACATGTTATTGAATGTAAAACGATAATTGCAACTGATTTTATCCATTCCAACAATTGATAACAACAATCCAAATGCTATTGAAAAAAATCCTTTGGCAATACTCTTTCCCATCATGCTCCCAACAACAGCCAATCCAGCAATACAAACAAGAAACAATTCAGGAGGACCAAATTTTAAAGCCATTTTAGAAAGTGCCGGAGTAAAAAGAATCATTGCGACTACACCAAACACTCCGCCGAACCAACTTGCAATAATGGCATAACTTAAAGCTTCCCGAGCCTTTCCTTGTTTTGCCATTGGATTTCCATTCAATGCCGTACAAGCGGCTTCGCCAGTACCAGGACAATTTAAGAGTATTGCAGAAATGGAACCTCCATAAGAGGCTCCCATATAAATGCCCCCAAGCATCATCAAACCCAGTTCAGGACGAAGCTTATAAGTCAGAGGTAACAACAAGGCAACACCAACGACACCGTTAAGACCAGGCATCGCACCAAATAATATGCCCAATACTACTCCAAACGTATTTATAACCAATCCCATAGGAGAAAAAACTATGGCAAGTGCATTAAAAAGAATGGTTTGCATATGTTGTTACCTCACTCATGCATGCTAATCACTTAAACAATTCAGGGCTTGTGACATACAACTGTTGTAACTGTTTATATTCATTGCCAAGAGTTTCATTAACTAACTGTGTATCTCTATACAAATAGATTTCATCCATTTTCATCATTTTGTCTTTGAATTCCTGTTTATCAGTAACCGTTTTTATCGTATCCACAATCTTTTCACAAATTTCTTTAGGTGTTCCTTTAGGAGCTATGATTACACGGTATGTTTCATTTGTCCCAATGTCATACCCACATTCTTTTAGTGTTGGTACATCAGGTATTACAGCCTTTATTCTCTGACTCGCAAAAGTCGCCAACGTATTAATTCCTTGACCCGCAACTTGCGCAACGAATTTCTTGTCAAGAATAGCAAGATCTGTATGCCCCCCAAGAATGGTTTTCAAGCTTTCACCCCCGCTTGTTTGCATAACTTGGGTAAGTTTGATTCCCGCTTCTCGCTCAATAAGGGCTACCTGTACCGCCATATTCTTTCCACTGATTGATACAGTGAGTTTGCCTGGATTCGCTTTGGCATATGAAACCATTTCCCCAAAGGTTTTAAAACCTGCTTGTTTGCTGGCCATTATGACATTAGCTGTAGTGTTAATAGAACACAAATACTGAAATGAATCATAACCAAACGACAAGTTTTTCCCTGTCAGCAACAAAACTGTATAATCATTATTTGAAAGCACGCCAATGGTGTATCCATCAGGCTTCGCTGCATTAAGTTCAGTCAACCCTACTTGACCAAGGCCACCACCTTTATTGGAAACAATTATACTCTGCCCCCAAGATGTTTCTTGTTCCATCGCACTGCAAAGCAAACGCATAAGGGCGTCTGTTCCACCTCCAGTTGAATAAGGAATAATGAATTCAACTTTATTCGTTGGATATTGTGTTTTTTTTGCTTCACCTTTCTCTCCTGTACCTTGTGAAAAACCATTCATAAGTACACATGCGACAATGACACCAATTGCCAAAAACTTTTTCATAATTACCCCCTTTTTTAAATAAAAACACCTGATGGTGTTACTAATCCAAGCAACAGAGCAAAACAAACATATGAAAAAACTATCAGGATAATGACATAAACCAAACCGACTTTGATCAGTTTTTTATTTAATGGGAATAAAACAACTATTGTAGACAAAAGAGAAAACAGGAACAAAGTCGTATAGAATCCTAATAATTTAAACAAAGGATAAACGGCACACATTATGGAAAGCATCAGTAATTCTTTTCTCTTTATGGTTTTCTTTGCTATATCTGAGCAAACATGTTTTTTGAACACATCATAAAATTGAATAACTGATGAGATCAGTATTATCCAACCAATGACCCTTGGGAATATTTTACTATCTTCGTATTCCAAAGTTGATGAATAGACAAAAATCCCGATAGCAAACAAAAAGAAAAAAGCAGCACCTAATAATTCCGCATTGGTTATTGATAAATACCTTTTCCCTTCATCCATGATTACCTCTCCTTAGTATTTAACCCATTTACCATGTGATGATCTCAAAGCAAACTGTTTCATTGTGTCCTCTGTTAATTCCAAACCAATACCATATCCATCCGTAAATTTATAAACACCATTTTCAATCCGCTCATGAGGGAAAGACATCAAACTACGATTTTCAACGGAGCCAAAAGGAAATTCCAAGGGCAAGGGATTCCTGCAAATTGCCATCAAATGTGCACTATGCGCTGTTGCGATAATACCGCTAGGATTGTGTAGTGAAACTTTTTTCCCTAATCCTTCCGCCACAGGAATCAGACTCTTCACAACTGATGGACCGCCAATACACTTCACATCAGGCATAACTGCATTGAAAAACTTATTGCACATTACTTTTGACAGCTGAGATATTGTGCATGCGGATTCGCCCGCTATCAGTCGCAACTGTGGATACTTGCCAACTATCTCGTATAACAAGTCATAATCTTCAAGGCCGACAGGATCTTCCAACCAAAATGGATTACCATGATGTTCAATCAGCCAACAAAGCATTCCGGCCAAGGAAAACAATTGAAATCGTTGATGGCAATCAATTGATATCCGTTCAAAAGGCAATACAGATGCAATCGCATCCAGTCGTTCAAAAGATTTGTTATATGAAACTTCGGTATTTTCAGGCGTGATTTCATCAAATGGAGTGCATTTGAGTATTGCAAAACCTGCTTCTTTCGCCTTTGTCGCATTTTCTACAAGTTTATCTGTCCGGCGATCCTGACGTAATGCTTTATTCAGGTTAGCGTAAAGAGATACTCCTTCTTTACCTTCTGCACCATATAACTGATATAACGGAACTTTGTAATGCTTGGCCATTACATCCCAGAGGGCTTGATCGATACCACTCCAAGCAAAAGAAAAAGCCCTATCATTTTGCCTCAACGGAAACGACCACGTGTGTAACGGCTTTGTGCAACTTTGTATAGACAGTGGATCTTTTCCAAGTAAATAATCCCGAGCTTCTTCAATAACCTGTTGCAAAGCAACTTCGTCTCTGCAACTACTGACTTCCCCCCATCCAGTAATTCCTTCATCAGTCTGCAATGATAAGAGCAACCAAGTATCAGTTGGTAATATAATCTTATAAAGAGTAACATCTGTTATTTTCATACACCCTGTTCCTTAAACATGTTCTTCAGTCTTTGATAGTTAAAACAAAATGTATTACGGATTATCTCTTTCGCTTTTTCAGCATTATGGGTAGCCAAAGCTTCATAAATATTTGTATGGTTCGCAATAGCACGGGAATGATCGTCAGTTGCATACTTTGCAATTTCAACAAAGTACTTCATCATTTCTCTTTTACAACCCGCAAAAATGCTTTGAAATAATGGGTTATGAGAACCCTTGATGATAGCTGCATGAAAGGAATAGTCAGCTTTGACAAATCCAGCGGAATCTGATTTGTTTGCAATCATTTCGTCTAGTCCCGTTTTGACGAGCAACAAGTCCTCTGCCGTTCCCTCCCGACAAAGCAAATCGATACTTGTAAACTCAAGTGCTTCTCGCAATTCAATAACATAACGATATTCATCAGCACTTAAATCGAGGTGCATGACACCCATGCTCACCATATTATCAGCAATCCGGTTGGATAACACAAACGAACCTTTTCCAGGGCGTGTAATAATGAATTTCTGACCCTGAAGTTTTTGCAGCGCACTCCGCACACAAATGCGGCTTGCATGGAATTCTTTGCTAATCTCATTTTCCGAAGGTATCTTTTCTCCTTCTTGCATCTTTTGCACTCGCTGAAGAAGAATATCGTAGATTTCATCAGAAAGGAGCTTCTGTCCACTTTCTTCCATTGACTAATCCTTTATCAATATTACTTGTATTACAAGTCTTACTTATTATACATGCAAAAACATATCTGTCAATGAAAAAAAATGATTTATGGTCGTACCAATGACATCAGGGGAAAAAACATTTTTGTACTGTTTCGGTAAGACAGAAAACTGATATGCTCCAAGGAATTGGTAAAGAAACCCATCTATGAAACGAAGACCATTATCCTCAATTGCAGAGAAACAACAGGCATCCTGATACCAAGATCCCTTCAAACATCTATGGTTTTCAAGGTCTTTAGGCAAGTCATATGAGGATTGACATGATTTAAAAAGTGAATTCAAAGTACAAGATATGTATTGATTCACATTTCCATGATACCAGTCCTATATACGAAATATCCCCGCCACCAGCGTTTGCCCGTCCTGATACATTTTCAGTCACTGTGCCATTCGTTTGGGTTTATTCTTTCTGGATTTATGGATTCACCCCATCCGTCAACAAAGCAACCATCAAAAGCAAAGACTTCTATCTGGATTGGGGTACAAAGAACGAGATAGTTGATCACAAGAAACCATGAGGCGGGACTGCATTGAAAAACATTGGAAATTTCGCTCTGGCGCACATGATTGTGCCTTCTCTCTGTCTGGCACGTTCAATCCATGCAGATATCGTTTCAATTAAAAACAATCATATATGGACGAATCAGGTTTTAAGCAGTATTTGCAAAGAAAAAGGGCATGCCTCTCAGCATGCCCTTTCCTGTATCATGGAAGAAACCCGCGTTATTTCTTCTGGGCGGCTTTCTTCTCTTCGATATACTTCTGCTTCAGATCATCAGCCACACTCATCGGAACTCTACCGTATTTGGCAAGCTCCATGGTGAACTCGCCTTTTCCTTGTGTGAGGGAGCGAAGCACTGTAGAGAAACCAAACATCTCGGCAAGTGGCACTTCCGCATCGACCGTAGTCATGCTGTGATCCTCAGTGGAACTGATGATGACACCACGGCGCTGGTTGATGGCGGCGAACATATTGCCTTGGAATTCAGTCGGCGCTGTCATCTCAACCTTCATGATCGGTTCCATGATGCACGGCTTTGCCTTGTCATATCCTTCACGGAACGCACCAATAGCTGCTGTCTGGAATGCGATATCGGAAGAATCAACAGGGTGCCAGGCACCATCGTTGATCACACAACGGACACCCATGATGGGGAATCCGATCTGAGCACCCTTCTCCATGGCTTTCTGGAAACCTTTATCACAGGAAGGAATGTATTCGTTAGGAATCGCACCACCCTTCACCTCATCGACGAATTCGTAATCCTTCCTCTCTTCGCCTTCGGCTGGTTCGGGGATCGGCTCCATATAACCGGCGACACGGGCATACTGGCCGCTACCGCCTGTCTGCTTCTTATGGGTGTAGTTGAAATCCGCACGCTGCGTGATGGTCTCGCGATATGCAACCTGCGGTTGTCCGGTGGTCACGATTGCGTTGTATTCACGTTTCATCCGTTCCACATACACATCAAGATGAAGTTCACCCATACCGGCGATGATGGTCTCGCCGCTTTCTGGATCAACATAGCTATGGAAAGTCGGATCCTCTTTGAGGAACCGGTTCAACGCCTTGCCCATGTTGTCACTGGATTTTTTGTCGATCGGGGTGACCGCAAGCTCAATGACCGGATCGGGGACATACATACTGGTCATGGAATAGTTCAAGCTCGGATCGCAGAAGGTATCGCCGCTTGCGCAATCAATCCCAAACAAAGCCGCGATTTCACCACAACCCGCTTCATCCAAATCTTCCATTTTGTCAGCATGCATCTTGATCAAACGGCCAATTCTGAATTTTCGCTGGGCCCGTGTGTTGTACATTTCATCACCTTTCTTGATCTTTCCCTGATACACACGGATATAGGTCAACTGGCCATACTGTCCATCCTCAAGCTTGAAAGCCAAGGCAACCGGCGGCATATCTTCTTTCGACTGAAGGATGATTTCCTGCTCGTGGTTATCCAAATCCAACGCCTTGTTGGTGACTTGGGTAGGATCAGGCAGATAATCAACGACGGCATCGAGTAATGGCTCAATACCCTTGTTCTTATATGCGGATCCCATGAAAACCGGGCAAAGTTGCAAAGCAATGGTCGCTTTCCTGACGGCTTTCTTGATGACGTCCACCGTCACCTTCTCCTCCAGCATGGCTTCCATAAGCTCATCATCGCAAAGGGAAACGCCATCAAGCATTTCCTCACGTTTCTTTTGGGCTTCATCCAGCAATTCCGCCGGAATTTCCGCGACTCTCTTGTGAATGCCGTCTGCACCGGCATCGAAATAATAGGCCTTCATCTCCACCAGATCGACAACACCTTGGAGCTTGTCCTCAAGCCCGATAGGGATCTGCATCAAAACCGCGTTCAAGCCGAGTTTCTCAATGAGATGCTGTTTGACACGGTACGGATTCGCGCCGGCACGGTCGCATTTGTTGACAAACGCAAGCCGGGGAACATGATACCGCTTCATCTGGCGGTCAACAGTAATGGACTGGCTCTGTACTCCGGCAACGGAATCCAACACCAGAATCGCACCGTCAAGCACACGAAGCGCACGTTCAACCTCAATGGTGAAATCCACGTGTCCCGGAGTGTCGATGATGTTGATCTCATCGCCTTCCCATTGGACGTTCGTTGCGGCACTCTGAATGGTGATGCCTCTTTCACGTTCCAACTCCATGAAATCCATGGTCGCGCCGACGCCATCTTTTCCATGGACATCGTGAATCGCATGAATCTTATTGCAGTAGTAGAGGATACGTTCTGAAAGCGTAGTTTTGCCCGAATCAATGTGGGCTGAAATACCAATGTTCCTCATGTGTTGCAGGTCAACCATACTGTTTTCCTCTCTCAAAATATAGAATACAAATGCTCTGTTTCCTGAAAGTTTGGCGCATGCAGAGGCGTCAACGTCAAAAAAAACCACCCTTTTGGGTGAACCGAAGAGATAATAAAACAATTTGCTTGTTTTATGCAAGACATACGCTTGCAAACTTTTTGTCTGATAAACATTTGGGTAAAAACCACACACTTTTTCATATGAAAAAAAGGATTACCGGCCACAATGGATTCGTTCCACAGGCTTTCAGGCGGAAGGCAGAAAATACGATGGGTATTTCTCCTTGATGGCTTTTTCATCAATACGGTAACGGGACAAATGCTCGGACATCAAAGCGGCGGCACGTGTAGCATCATGTCCTTTGACAGCATCAAGTATCCCTTGGTGGTCTTCGACGATTTTGGGTTCCTTCAACGTCGCAAGGCTCATACTCCGCACACGATCGAAATGCACGATGATGCCATCCTGCAGCCACTCATAACAGACCGGTTTTCCCGCTAAACGGAACAACAACGCATGGAATTCATTATCCAACATGAAGAGTTTCGCAGGATTCGGATTGTCGAGGTAGAACCTCTGGAGTTTCAGGTTTTCGTCGAGTTCGGAAAACGAAACATCACCAGGAAGGGATGCGGCAAGCCTGCACACCCCTTCTTCGACCACCAACCGGAGGAACCGTGCCTGCTCAACCAACGCATAATCAATCAGAGAAATACGGCTGCCTCGTTGTGGGATCACCTCAACGACCTTCACTCTGTTGAGGTCGATCAAAGCCTCCCGTACCGGAGTACGGGACAATCCCAATTGTTCGGCAATCTCATTTTCGCTCAACATGCTTCCCGGAGCGAGTTCCAAGGCCACGATATTGTCCTTGATGACCCTGAACGCATAATCCCGGGCACTTTCTCCAGGCTTCCTCTCAGTTATCCGCACTTTCAACCCCTGTCCAAACCCTACGGATTTCAGGATACTTTTTCAATGGCTTCCCACAAACCGAGAAGGTACTCGGCGCCCATGGCGCGATCATACAAACCATAGCCGGGACGAGCCTGCTCCCCCCAGACCATCCTGCCATGATCCGGACGGACATAACCGTCGAAACCGCCATCATGAAGTGCTTTCGTGATGGCGAACATATCCAAATCACCACAGGAACTGAGATGGGCGCTTTCATCAAAATCCTTGGGGGAACTGTGCCTGATGTTTCTCAAATGCGCGAAATGGATACGCCCGGTCGAGGCGAATTCCTTTGCCATCGAAGGAAGGTCATTGGACAAGTCGCTCCCCAGACTGCCCGTGCAGAAGGTGATGCCGTTGTACGGACTGTCGTTCAACGAGAGGAACTTCCGGATGTTCTCGGCATTCGTAATGACTTTGGGAAGCCCGAACAACTGCCATGGGGGATCGTCAGGATGAATCGCCATTTTGATATCATAGGTTTCCGCATACGGGATGACCGCATCCAGAAAATACTGCATGTTGCGCCAGTATTGGTCTTGGCTCATCTGCTGGTAAAACACGATATCCTTCGCCATCTGGCCGATCCGTTCCGGTTCCCAGCCAGGCAACGAATACCCTTTGCTTTTTCCTCCCATCGATGAGGCGATATCCTTTGGATTGAGTTTCTCCACTTCTTTTTCCCGATAAGCCATGGCGAACGAACCATCCTTTTCGGGAGCGGAAAGATCACTGCGGATCCAGTCCATCACCGGCATGAAGTTATAACACAGGCATTTCACGCCTACCTCATGCAGGTTCGCCAACGTTTTCTGGTACGCTTCGATATACTTGTCGCGGGAAGGCAGGCCTTTCTTGATATCCTCATGGATGTTGACGCTTTCGATGACTTCCATCTCCAGCCCGGCACCATGTATCTCCTCGGAAAGCGCTTTGAGTGTTTCAAGCTCCCATACCTGGCCTACCGGAATCTTTGGAATGCAAGTCGCCACACCACTAACACCCGGTATCTGCCGTATTTGGGAAAGCGTGACACTGTCATCCCCATACGGAAACCAACGGAACACCATCTTCATGTCTGTATCCTCCTTCTGACTCGTTTTATGGTGACATACAAGTATACTAGTAGTCAAGTAAGGTACAAAACAACGGTTTTCTGTGCCTTTTGGTGATTATGCTTGTCTGTCAGAGAGTATTGGTTATAAAATACGACATGAGGTGAATTATGGAGAAAACGGTTTTTTCGCGAATCATCGACGGTGAAATCCCGTCTGTAAAACTACACGAGGACGACAAGTGCATCGTCATCCTGGACATCAACCCTGTAGAGAAAGGCCATGCATTGGTTATTGCGAAACAGCCCTACAAGACCTTCAGCGACTGCCCTGCGGATATACTGTCCCATATGATGGAAATTGCGAAAAAGGTGGATGCGCAACAAAGGAAAGTCCTCAAATGCGACGGCACCAACATCCTCATCAACAACGGGAAAGCCAGTGGACAAGAAGTGCCTCACCTGCACATCCATGTCATCCCTCGGTATTTTGATGACGGCCAATCGTTCGCATTCAAGAAACAGACCTACAAAGACGGCGAAATAGCCGAAATGGGAGGGAAGCTCTCCTTCTGAAACCATGAAAACTTGTCATTTCTGCCATACTCCGATCGATGATTCATTGTTTATCGGCCCGGAAACCTTGTGTCCGAAATGCCATATGCCACTCCACTGTTGCGTGAACTGCACCTACTATGAACCGGGAGCATACCACGACTGCCATGAAGGCATGGAGGAAGAACAAACCGATAAGGAAGAAGAGAACTACTGCGACAGTTTCCGTTTTGGTGAGGGCGGCCCCAAAAACAGGAAAGATTTCCAGTCCGCCAAAGCAAAAGCGGAAGCTTTATTCAAGTTTTAGGAAGAATCATGAAGAAATTGTTTGTCCCGTTCCTCTGCTGCATCCTTTTCGCTTCCTGCGCCCATTATACAGGGCAGGACGGACTGAAAAAAATCCACGTGGAGGAACCATCAGCCACGGTCACCAACTACAACCTCATCAAAAACGGACCAGTCGTCGAGGTGGACAAGGATGCTTTGATCTCCACGCTTCAGACAGAAAACAAAAACCTCACCCAAGAGAATACCCGTCTTGCCTCGACCAATGCCGAGCAAGCGACCAAGCTGGCTGCAGATGAAAGCGACATCGCTTCGATGAGCACAAAACTCGCCACCTTGCAGACACGCCTCGCCACCTATACCACACAGGAAGCCAAGCTGGCTTCTGATGAAAGCCGCATCGCCTCAATGACGATCGAGCTTGCCACCCTGCAAGCGAACTTCGCCACCTTGCAGGCACGACTAGCGACCTACACAGAGCAAGAGGCCAAGGAAAAGGCAGCGGCGCAGGCTATCGTGAAAGAACAGGCGACACTCCCCGATCTGGATACCATCAAATATCCCAAACTTTACAAAAACGGCGGGTATAAGACCTCTGCGGCAACGGAAAAAATAAACGTGTTGCTCATTCCGCTCGGGCAGAGCATCTATTCTGAAAAGGAAATTACGGAAATTGCCGGCGCGATTTCCGATATCAAAGCCCAAATCATCATCGCGACCGGAAACAAGGCGAATGTCTACCAATTGGTCAAAGTCCTCAACAAAAGCGCGCTTCTGACCGAAATGGGAGCCATTATCAGCGATTATGAACCGTACGGACAACCCGACCAATGGGGAGTGCGCCTGAAGTTGGACGACAAACGTGTCATCAGGCTCGCCGCCGCTGAAATGCCCCAGACAAAAGTCTTCGAAAGCTTCCTATCCGGAAAAGACTGGAAAAGCGTGGTCAAACAGGAAAAGGACGGAAGGCTGAAAACGATAACCGACATGCTTTCCGGCGACAGCGCGTCGGAAGCGGCGATTCTCGGCGCTTCTTTGTATGAACCCGCGACCACCGATTGGAACACAATGAGTCCGGTGGGTTATCGCCAAAGCGACTTCTCCTGGCCTCTTACTGACGCCATACTCAACGCAGGTTACATGGACACCTACCGCCAAAACCACTTCAGCGAAGCGACGGACGCAGGCAACACCATCATCGAACAGACGCTTAGGGAAAGGACTGACTATCTGTTCGCCAAGCATATCCTTCCGCTTGCCTCGAACATCGTGACCCTCGGCCCCGAATCGGTGGTGACAGAGGGATACGCCCGCATGGGAGTGCTGGCGGGATATCTGGTTCCGTGACAGCACTGTACATGACAAGACCAAATATGATACTACCCTGTTGAGGCAAATGCATGCGAATGGGAATGGTACGGAAAGATACACGGACGCATTACACGGGAACGTTGTATTGCACGAAAGAAGCGTTTGACGCCAACAGGGCGGAGCTGAGGGACATCACTGACAAACAAATACCGGAGACCACTCGGGAAAAAAGCATAGCACGGGAAAAAGGCGATTTGAGGGAAAACAGTGAATACGATGCGGCAAAACTCAAATTGACCCAGTTGTACGCACGCCAACGAGAGATCGCGGAACGCATCAAGAATGTCTCTGTCGTCCTTGAAGAAAATGTCCATACGGAGAACGCAGGCTTCGGCACCCATGTCACGCTCAGTTCCCAAAACGGAGAGACCAACGGGATAACGCTCGCCGGTGAATGGGATGATCTTCCCGAAGCCAACATTATCAGCATCGCTTCCCCGCTGGGGCAACAAATTGTCGGGAAAAAGCCCAATGACAACGTTTCGTTCAATGGAACCGATTACACCATCACCTCCATCACCAAAGCCGAAGACCTGTACGGACATTACCGGGAACATCACCCGAAACAACTCGAGGAAATGGAGGCCACCGACCAAGCGACTGACGAAAAAACCGGCCTTTCTCCGAAGGAAGCGGTGGAACAAGCCTTTGGAATGATGGCCGAAGGCAAAGAAAAAGAAGAGGTCGCCGCTTTCCTCGCCGGATGCGGGACCCCCTTCAAGGCCATACAACCCATCGCCATGGATTATCTTGTCGCCAAAGCCTCTGACGAAAACCTCCGAAGCGCCGCCATCATGACGCTGAACGTCATCAATGACGGGCTGAGGATGGAACAGGCTTGATGATCATTTCTCATCAATGATTTCCGCTTTCGCCTCAACAAAGTCCTTGTCAATCTTGCGGATCTTGAACGCCCAAATAAAGAGGGAAATACCGGTGACGATCAGGATGATGCTGATTACGGTCGCGATCACCGTCCCTACGCCCGAAGGGAACACGAACAAGACCAATGCGATGACCAACGAGTAAATGCCGTCGGTCACCAAGCTCGCAACCGGAAGCCCTGTGTTTTTCTTCAGGATGATAGCGTCATACAACGCGATCCCTGCGGAAACAACCATTTGGGCACCCATCACGTACATCAGCACATTGATGCTTTCCTTACTGTAAATGATCCCCAGGAACCCCAGGACAATGGACACGACCGATTTGATGATCGCCACAGCCTTCACATTGCCCCCGAGCTTCACTGCCGTATCCTTCAGCTCACGATGCAGGGAAAACATCACCTGCAACGTAGAAAGCCCGCTGAGAATCAAACCGATGCCCATCAAGATGATGAACAACCTGCCCTTGCTGGAAAGCATCGCGACACCAAATATGACCAACAATACCCCAAACAGCATGGTTACGATCAAATGTTTTTTCAAAAAAGATTGCTCTGACATGCATTTTCCTCCTTATCCATTGTATCTAACACCGCTCCAACCTGTACAGATACACCGGTTTTTACGAAAATGGGCATATGTACAAATACCTGCTCTTCGACTGTGACAATACCTTGCTTGATTTCGACCAAGGGGAACGCAACGCATTCGAAACGTTGTGTGCGGCCTTCTCCATCAATCCTCTCACCTATCCAGTCTATCATACCCACAATCTTGCCTGTTGGAAAGAATTCGAACAGGGCAAACTGCAACAACAGGAACTCAGCGTCGAACGGTTCCGCAGATTTCTCCCCCACACAGGAGCTTCGGTGACACCTCAACAGGCAAGTGATTTCTTCATCCGGGAATTGTCCCTACAGGGTATTCCCTATCCCCAAACCAAACCGTTGTTAACGGAATTGAGGAAGAGGGGATATCTGCTCTATCTGGCCTCCAACGGCATCGCAACCGTCCAACATGGACGTTACGCCGCATGCGGGATAACGTCCTTTTTCGACGGCGTCTTCATCAGTGAGGAACTGGGCTTCCAGAAGCCGGACAAACGCTTTTTCGAAGCGATCTTCTCCCAAACCTGCATCACGGATCCAGAACACGCCGTGATGATCGGAGACAGCTTGTCCAGCGACATCAAGGGAGGCAAAGCGGCAGGAATCGGCACCATTTGGTTCGATCGGAATGAAACTGCTGGGAAACCAGATGTCGTACCTGATCACACCATCACCACGCTCACTGATTTGCTTGCGTTGTTACCGCCACGATCTCCGTCTCAACCACCAAAAGCTGATTCGGCCCGATGACTCCCAATCCTTTGTCCCCATATGCCATCTCAGGGGGTATCCACATTTTGTAATGGCTGCCCGGCCGCATCAATTCCAAGCCCTGGCGGACGGTTGCCTGAGGGATGGAGGAAACGACGAATGTTTCCGTGTGGCCTCTTCTCCATGTGCTCTCCACCAGCGTTCCGTCCACCAACGCGACGGAATAGTTGAGGGTCACCGTGTCATAATCCTTGATCAACGGTTTGCTTCCGTCTCCGGGCGAAATGATCTGGTACTGCACGCCATTGTCCATGGTATAGACACCTTCCGCAGTTTTGTTCGTAGCCAGAAACGCATTGCTTGCCTTCAGATTTTTGTCAGCGAGTTGCTTTTGTTCCTCATTTGCCTGAGCCAGCATCTTTTCCTGAACCTGCTTGAAGATTGCGGTCATTTCTTCTTGACTGAAAAAAGGATCAGTCCTGACCGCATCAGCCACACCACGAGCGAAATAGGAACCATTGAGATTGGTGAACTGGTTCTTGAAAGTCATGAACAACAAATACCCATAGGTGTAACTGAATTGGTCATCAAGGGTGGTCGGTTTTTCCAAAGCGGCGATGGCTCCGATCCCTTCAGCCACATCACCCGTCGGCTGCGCAAGCTGTACCTTGGTCTCGGACGTGCCGTCTGCCGATGAAACAACCTGTTTCGTCACTGTTTTGTGGCAAGACGGAAACAATACGAGCAGACATATGGGGCAGACGAACCATAAAGTCATTAACCTTCGCATACTACTTACATCCTTGACCTTCCCCTATCCTGCTTCCGCCACCCCATGCCGGAATCATTGGGAAAAGAATCATATTGCACATGGTATCGCTGAAATGAGCAATCGTCCAGTGAAAAACATTTTTTTCAAACCCAAAGACCGGAACAAGCCGCACCCACGAACAAACCGGCCGATCCTCCGACAAGATCAGCGACCAAATCCAGCAACTCCCGGCTTCGTCCGAAATACGGCTGAATCATCTCCATGGAGAGACCAAGGCAGAACACAAAACAAAAACCAAGGAACAATCCTTTCTTTCCCTTCCCTCGCCAAAACCCAATCAACACGCCCAACAGGCCATACGCGCAGGCATGCAATCCCTTATCGGCAAACGGCACCCAACGAATCTTCGGGACATGGGCCCCCTGTTCCAACGAAAAGAAAATGATCAACACCGTCACTGCCGTCACCGCCAGAAAACAGGCCACGGAACGCAGTCTGTTATGCACCATACAGATCACCTTGGAAAACACCGTCTCTTTCCATTTTTTCCGTCAAAGCAACGACAAACTCATTCTTCACGCAAAAATTCCTCGGTGCCGCCAACCGATGGGAAGGCGTCTCGCAAAGAAAGCGCTGGATGAGCACATCCGGAGGCAAATGCCTGAGGAACAGTTCCGTGGCTTCCAGATGACGCGACTCTGAGGGCACCGCTATTTCCCCCTCCAGAAACCAATCATAGAGGGCGGTCCCGCCACAGATATCCAGATTATGGATTTTCACAGCCTCCCCACAAGCTTTTCCGACCACCTCGGCAGTGCGGACAAAATCATCAAAACCCTCCCCAGGAAGTCCGAGAATCACATGGGTCGAAACCATGATGCCATGGCGATGCAACAAATCCGCGGCATCAAGATACTGCTTGACCGTATGCCCTCTGTTGATGCGTCTCAACGTCTGGTCATTACCGCTCTGCAAGCCCAATTCCACCCAAACCCGTCTCACGTTCCCCAGATATGAACCGAGCAGAGTCGCTTTCTCCTCATCAATCTGGTCAGGCCGTGTGGATACGATGAACTCACAGAAAGGCAACTGCCCCAAGGCCGCGTCATAAAGCGCCTTCAGTTCCCCGACAGTTCCGTACGTGTTCGTCCAGGCTTGGAAATACAAGGAAACCTGTTCTGCCTTATAACGCCGCCGTACAAACTCATCTCCTTTTCTGATCTGGCCATTAATGGACGCGATACGCTCTTGGAGCGGAAGCCGTTTGAACAACACCACTGTACTCGCTTGGGGATCGAATTGGTCGCTGTGGGATAGGGTTCCTTCCGGCCTGAGGTATGCGGCCTTGCTGCCGGTGCCATCGCAATAGGCACATCCCCCCGAGCCGTCAGTCTTTCGGTTCGGGCAGGAAAACAAACCATCTACGCCGATACGGTACACTCTTCCCCCGTATTGTCGTTTGAGCCAAGCGCCATAGGAACAGAACCTGTCCATAAATCAGTCAAACACTCCGATTGCAATGGAGAACTTCAGTTTTGCGGAAAGCCCGAACCCCACCCCATAATTACCGGCAGGGGTCTCGAACACCACAACATTCAGCAAGCCGACATCCCAATCGATGCCACTGGAGAACATGCCTCCTTCCAAGTATTCGCCGTTGAAGGGATCTTCGGGATTGAAAATCCCCCCTCCAAGCGTTTCGGAAAGGAAGAACGGGCAACCAAACAGCGTGCCGAGACGGTACCGCCAGGACAACGAAGCCAAAACCGTATCCTGCCGTAGCGTAGCGAGGCTGTACCCGGGAATACCCAAAATGCCACCGATCTCAAGATAAGAATCGTTCAGATTGGGCGTAAAACGCATGCACGAGGCGGACACAGACCAGGAAACACCCTGGAATTCAGGCCGTATGCTGATATCCTGACGGAAAGCGATGCGGTATTGGCGACGGAAGGTTTGGGCATTTTCCCACCCGCAGACGGCAAGAAGGTCGAAACGGGTTCCGTTCTGGATGAACACCTTCTGCTTCAGGGAATCCCAGACAATATCCATGGAAGCTCCCGGAAGAATCGCGTTCTTTCCTGTCTGGTGGATATTCGTCCATGTAAACAGACCATCAATGTTGATGCGTAACATATCGGCATATTGGTACCCGAATCCACTCTTGGCGACTACACCGACATCAAGCGGCGCATACCGGTCTCCATATGCCGTATTGGTGAGCACCGACAACCCTCCTTCCTGCACTTCGGCAAGGGCATGCAATCCGAAGGTTTGTCCACCGCGGGAGACAAACGGCATTCCCAATCTGAAACCGAAGGATGACGCATTGTCCTGTCGGAACCAAAGCCGCATGTCAAGTCCTTGCTTTGTCAGGTTGGTGAATTCCATGTTGAGGATGGCGTCAAATCGGAACCAGCCGAAACTGGAGGGGGTGTTGTTGGAAAAGCCTGCGCTTGATGAACCACCCAAGGTCAGGCGATATTGGGGGACATCAAACGTATTGTATCCGATGTTCAGGATGATATGGCCGTCGTCTTGCCCCATAACCACTGTATAAGTAATCGACGAAAGCTGATAAACGACCCGTATACGGTCGAGAAAGGAAGACAAGTCTTTTCTGGCGTCATCATCGAAGGTTCTCCCTACAAAATCGTGGAATGTTGCTTCCATCGGTTTCTGTGCCGGATCTGTGGAAGAACGGTTTATCACCATGACCTTTTCGATGATTTTTGGTTTGATGGCGGTATACTCGCTTTCACGATCGGGAGATTTGACGACCAAAGTGCGGCCGGCAGCCTGAACCTCCTCAGCCAGTTTCTTGAACGCATCGTCATTAGCCTCGCAGATATCCCTGCCTTTCTGGAGTATCTGGTCGTACCGGTCAAACGCCAAGGTTCCGAAATTCCCCACCTCGGGGAACAACAGGATGTCCGCAGTCTTGTATTGCGCCAGGGAATTGGTCTGTGTCGTGATAACCAAACACTGTGAGGCCACCGCACTGAAAGTATTCATCTCCTCGGGAGTGAGTCGTTGCAGAGCATTGACATCCATTGCGACAACGAAATCCGCACCAAGGTCCTTGGCGAGTTGTATGGGGAGGTTGTCCGACATACCGCCATCCATGGCAAGGCTGCCGTCATCCTGCGGATATGGTGCAAACACCATAGGCAAAGAGATGGAAGAACGCACTGCCGTCACCAAGGAACCATGATCATAGACGATGCGGCCACCGGTCGCGGCATTGGTCGATACGGCTCTGAACGGAATGGGCAGCTTATCGAAATCAGTGATGCCTTCCACTTTCGCATAGCATTCATTCAGCAAAGCAAGCAGTTTCTGATCCCCCAACACGCCAGGAGCGCTACCCAAACCTTTTTTGGAGAACCCCAACGTGAATACATTGTCCCGCCGGTTTTTGAACGGCTCGGGCAATGGGAAAGGATCCTCTACAGGCATCTGCAGGAGGATATTGCTCAGATCATGCGTTTTGACCAATTCATCAATACCTTTGGGGGAATAGCCCACACTGTACAGGCTTCCGAGAAGCGCGCCCATGCTGGTGCCGAGCACCATATCCACGGGGATGCCGTATTCCTCCATTTTTTCAAAGACGGCCACTTCAGCGAAGCCACGGGCTCCGCCACCGGATAGCACCACAGCGACCTTGCCGCCTGTCGCGAACAAGGAAAAAGAAAGAACCAGACACAAAAGCACCATCAGGAAACGTTTCATACCAATACTCCTCCGAATCGGGCATGGAGGACTTCCCCATCCCCATTAATGAAGGAAGCGGCATCCATTTCCTTCTTCTGTTGTTTCTGCAATCTCGTCACCCACAGGACACCTTCGCCGGTAGCTACACCGAGACCCTTTTGTTTGTCTTTGCCCACCACCATGCCAGGGGCAAATCCATCGGGAACGGGCGAAAGACAATCAGGATGAACCGAACAAAGGAACAAAAGCAGGCCTTCATACAAGGTGCACGCTTTTGGCCATGGGTACATCGCCCGTACCTGCGCATTGATCTCCTTCGCGCTTTTCGTCCAATCGATTTCCCCATCCTGACGGTTCACCAGCCGGGTGAAACTCACCTCTCCCGACTGCACTCTGAAAGATAATGGGGCTGAAAGCGTCCGCACAGCCAAATCAGCGGCTAGCCGGGCGACTTCAGCGGAAAGGGACTCTGTTGTCTCCGTGTCGGAAAGCGCGATGGGAAACTGTGCGGCCACATCCCCGCTGTCCATCTCCGCGGCAAGACGCTGTATGGTGATGCCTGTCTGCGAAAGCCCTTTCCAAATGGCATACTGGATGGGGGCAGGCCCACGAAGAGACGGCAACAAGGAAGGATGGATGTTCAATGCCGCATAAGGAAACAAGGAAAGGAATTTCGGTCCGAACAACTTGCCGTATGCGAAACACAGCAATGTATCACAGCCATAGGAAGCAACAACTTCTCGTTCGGCAGTACGCAAATGCTCCGGTTGCAACACAGGCAACCCTAATTCCAAGGCCACAACCTTGACAGGGGAAGGCACCAACTCACTTCCCCGTTTTCCGGGTTTGTCCCCACTGGTCAAGACCGCACCCACGTCAAAACGCGAGGCGATGGCCCGGAGTGTCGGGACAGCAATCTCCGGCGTACCCGCAAACAGTATTCTCACGCCCTATCCTTCTTTTTTTTCTTGTGGTTCTTCCGTTGATAAGAAGCGACAACACGTTCTTGCTCGTCCTGCGGCAGATGGTCAATGAACAACACCCCATTGAGATGGTCATACTCATGCTGTATGGCACGGGCATACAAGCCATCCGCAGTGACGGTAAACGGCTTGCCGGTGACATCCTGCGCCTGAATCGTAATCTTCTCGGGACGGGAAAGATCATGCCAGATTCCCGGAATGGAGAGACAACCTTCTTCCATGACGCAGGTTTCCACCGAAGTCTGCATAATCTGCGGATTGACAAACACCTGCTTCACTTCATCCCTGATCTCAATGACAAACAGACGTTTGCCTACGCCGACCTGTGGCCCCGCAAGCCCGACACCATCGGCTTCCTGAAGCGTTTCGAACATGGCGTCCACCAAAACGCGGAGACCATCATCAAATTTTTCCACCGGAGTGCATTTCTCTTTCAGCACCTCATCACCCAATGTAAGTATATCCAACATACCTGAAATGATAGCAAGAGAGAAAAATAGGGTCAACGTAAGAACCCGATGGATGAAAACAAAGTCGCATACGGTTTACTCACAACATCTGCAAAGGATCAATGTCTACTTCTATGTAGATTCCGTTGGGCACTTTGTATGAAGCCAAGGCACGGGCAGCCAACACCTGTACCGCCGATGCGTCTTCACTTTTCAACAACAAATGATAGCGGTAATTCTCGCGTTTCTTTCCGATGGGACACTCACAATCACACATCAGTTCCAACGAACCTTTGGCCTGTATGGTGGGGATGAGTGAGTCAATCAAAGCCCCTAACGCCTCACTTGCCTCGATGACATGACGCTCATTCCTTCCACGAACCACCAAATTGACCAACCTGCTGTACGGTGGGAAACCTGTCATTTTCCGGTTCTCCAACTCCAGCTGATAGAATTCCCTCAGTTTGCCCTCTTTCGCCGCAACGATGGCCGCATTGTCCGGATGGAATGTCTGGATGACCACCTTGCCTTTGTCATTGTACCGGCCGGCACGTCCCGAAACCTGGGTAAGCAAGGAAAAAGTGCGTTCCTGACTCCGAAAATCCGGGAGATTCATCCCACTGTCCGCCAACACGATCCCAACGAGTTCCACCCCGGGGAAATTCAATCCTTTCGCAACCATTTGGGTGCCCAGAAGAATATCTATCTTCCCCAAACGGAAATTCTCCAGTACTTCACCCATCTTTTTTTTATCCAATGCGCTGTCAGCGTCCAATCGGACGATGCTTGCTGTGGGAAACATGCTCCGCACCTCTTCCTCAACCATCTCCGTACCGAAGCCACTGTAGCCGACATCCAGCGAATGGCATTGGGGACATACCTGTACGGGACGTGTATGATAGCCGCAATAGTGGCAAATCATCTCATTCCTGTCCTTATGGTATGTCAAAGAGACCGAACAATGCGGGCACTGCATCTCGTACCCACAGCTTTTGCAGTGGAAATAGTAGGAAAACCCACGACGATTGAGAAACAGGACAACCTGTTTCCCGTTGTCCAGCACGTTGCGCATCGCTCCCGCCAATTCCTCGCTGAACAGACTTTTCTTCCCTTTCATGTCCACAACCATGATCTGGGGAAGTCTCCCCCCTGCGACACGATTCGGCAGCAGCAACAGGTGGATCTTGCCTTCCTGAGCTAGTTTCCAAGCCTCCAAAGAAGGTGTGGCTGACCCCATGACCAGCAACGCATTCTGGTTCTGGCATCTCCATTGGGCTACTTGGCGGGCATGATACCGGGGAGTTTGATCGGCCTTATAGCTGTTCTCGTGTTCCTCGTCAATGATGATCATCCCAAGTTTATCCGTCGGTGCAAAGACCGCACTCCGGGCTCCGATGACCAGATCGACTTCACCCCGTTTGATCTTCTTCCACTGGGTCATCCGCTGGCTTTCCGTGAGAGCGCTATGGAGAATGGCGACACGCCCTCCGAACCGTTTGCTGACAAGTCTGGCCAATTGGTGGGTCAAGGTAATCTCCGGCACCAGATAAATCACTTGCTTTCCCTGGGCAATGACCGCTTCGGCACAACGCAGGAACACTTCGCTCTTGCCACTGCCGGTCACTCCATACAGGTAGAACATCCGATCATTGCCGCCAAGTATCTCGTGAATCGCACGATCCTGCTCTTCCGTCAGCGTATCGACTTTGTCGGTCAAGGGATCCTCATCGACATCCAACGCCGGGGTTCCGCTATCCTTCTTTCCTCCCGGAATCATCAGGCTGAGCGCTTCCCCCTGGCTACAAAGATAGAACCGGCCCATCCACTGCGCCAAGTCAATTTCGTTCTGGCCAAATACCGGTTCTTTATCGACAACCTTGCAGATGGGCAAAATCCTGAAGGCCGACGTGTTCTCCTCGGACAGGGCTGAAACATACCCGATGAGTTTTTTATGGGCGAAATCGACTTTGACCCTTATGCCGACAGACACATTCATGTCTTCGGGAACCGCATACGTGAAGCCTTGTTTCAAGGGTCTGTCCAAAAGAACGGTGGCGAACATCATGACTTGCCCAAGATGGGAAGCCCCAAAATCTGGGCTATCCGTTTCATGTCTTCCCATACAGGACGACGGTATTCGGGATTGCGAAGCACTCCGGCGGGATGGTAGGTGACCACCGTCGGGATACCATGGTAATCAAAGGTCTGGTTCCTGAGTTTGCCGACACCTTCGACACGTTCAAGCAAGGCATGCGCCGCAGTAGAACCGGAAAGCAACAGAAGTTTCGGCTGCAACAACTCAATCTGCTTGCGTACATATGGTATGCATGCAGCTATCTCATCCGGTTCCGGCACGCGGTTTTCAGGCGGTCTGCATTTGACAATGTTTCCGATGAACACATTGGTTTCCCGGGAAAGGCCGATGGGAGCGAGCCATTTGTCAAGATACTGTCCTGCCCGTCCCACAAACGGACGTCCGGAGGCATCTTCTTCCGCGCCGGGTCCCTCGCCTACGACCATGACCAAGGGATGGATGACTCCTTCACCGAAAACCGTATGGTTGCGTGTCGAACAAAGTTTGCATTTGCCGCAATGTGCCACAGCAACCTTGAGGTTTTCCCAAGCATCTTCAGGTTCCCCGGAAGACAGTTTCTCGGCAACAGGACGGAAATCCAGCTCGGTATGGGTATACGGAGACGAACCGATCACGCTCTTCGCCTGGTCGCAAAGGTCAGAGAAAACCTGCATAACCGCTATCCGTTCATCCTTTTCCATATATCTCCTCAAACCACTGGTATTCGTTGGGATCATAGCTGATCCTCGTCAAGTACAAGCCAAACGGACCAGCGGTTCTTCCGCAATTCTCCCTGCTCCGTGATTCCAAAGCAGCCTTGAACGTTTCCCCGCTTTTCCCGGCGAGGGCGAATTCGATCATCGAACCGACCAAAGAACGTACCATACGGTAGAGGAACGCATTACCGGTGATGCGGTAGGAAAGCAGGTCATACCCAAAACAATCCTTGGACAACGTCCAAGAGCTTGCATAGATGTCCCGCATCTTCGACTTGCAGTCATCCTTGCCGCTGCAAAAAGTGGTGAAATCATGGGTCCCCTGAATCTCACGGGCATAAGCTTCAAGCAAATCCATCTGGGGAAACTCACGGATGGCCCATACCCGCTCATGGTCAAACGCCGTCATATCATCGATGCGCTTGATCAAATAAGTGTATTCGCGTGCCATGGTGGTGAACCTCGCATGAAACGAACCGTCCGTCTCTTCGGCTCCCATAATCCTGATATCAGGAGGCAGCAAGCCGTTGAGCCGCGGTTTGAATGCCTTGACCGGAATGTTCGAAGCAATGTCAAAATGACAAACCTGTCCTGTGGCATGCACTCCGCTGTCCGTCCGTCCGCTACCGATGACGGTCACGGAAAAACCAAGCATGATCTGGAGGGCTTCCTCCAGTTTCTGTTGGACACTCACCCCGTTTTGTTGCGTCTGCCATCCTTGGTAGCCGGCTCCGTTGTAACTGACAGTCATGCGAATGCGCCTGAGTCCTTGGGCAAGCGGTTCAAGTTCCGGCCTGTTCCAATCGCTACGCGCCATCATTACCATCCTGCAGAAGAACCATGGCGATGGCCACAGGGCTGTCATGGGAGATGGAAATGAACACGCTCTTGTCCCCAACCCTTTTCTTCACTTCCCCATACAAGAGCACGAACGGTCTGCCGTCAGGATGATTGCCTGTACAGATGTCAGCGGGGTTGAGTCCCAACAGGCCACAGCCCAAGGCCTTGCCCAACGCTTCTTTTGCGGCAAAACGACCTGCAAGATATTGGTTGCGCGCAGAAGAGACGCCACTGGATAACGAAATGGCATGAGCCAACTCGTCAGGATGAAACAGCTTTGTGAGGGCCGTATCCGACAATTTCGCCATGCGGTCGATATTCACCACATCAATGCCGACCCCACTGATCATTTCGCCCCCGATTCCGGCTCCAGGAACATCACTCTGAAACTTCCGGGTACTGCATCAAGGCTGATACCTCCATTGATGAACACCTCCTGATTGTAAGAGAGATTCACCAAAGAAGAAGCAATGCCGCTTGTCTGCACATAGGAGAAATCGACCGTCGCCTTAATGTAAGAAGGATCGATCAGATAGATGAGATCGCCATCACCCCGGATGCTCACCTGTACAGTGCTGGGTACGCTGGAAGCCGCCATCACTCGTTCGGGAAGCTTCACATCCACAGGGATGCTGACAATTCTGGTATCCAAATTGGAATACGAACCAAACAGGTAGAGAATCAAGGCAAGCACCAAAGCGCATATTTTCGCGCTCCAATTGTAGGTGAAGGCTTGAATGAATTTATTCCGCCTGATCATCGCCACTCACCTCCTGTTGCAGTTCTTCCGGAGTGATGTCATGGTAACTGAATAAGGCCAGTACCAGACGCTTGATGGAATTGTCGTCCATGTCATAGTACAAGTTCGCATTGTACGCCAAGGAAATCGCTCCCGTCTCTTCCGATACGACAATGACGACGGCATCCGATTCCTCTGCAAGGCCAAGAGCCGCCCTATGACGGGTACCGAAGGATTTGCGGATATCAGTCTGCTCGGAAAGAGGCAGATAACAACCTGCCGCCACGATGCGTCCATCCTCGATGATCATGGCGCCATCATGCAACGGCGTATCATGGTCGAAGACAGTGAGGATCAAAGAAGTTGAGATGTCCGCATCGAGTTTGGTTCCCGAATCAATAATACTCTTGATGCCGAGCCTTCTCGGAAAAACAATCAGGGCACCCCGTTTCTTGTTCACCAACACATTGCATGCGTTGAGCACACTGTCGATCTGGTCACTGGTGGTCGATTGTCCGCCTAAACGGAAGAACCGTCCGTGCCCGCTCCACAACTGGGAGAATGCACGCCGGATTTCCGGTTGGTAAATGATGCAGATGAACACCCACAGCGAGATGAAGCATCCCTTGAGTATCCATGTCAGGACACTGAGACGCAACGTGTAACTGACAGCGTACAATGCGGCATAGACGACGATCACCCGCACAATTTGCTGGGCTTTCGTCTGCACAACCGCTTCATAGAAACGATAAAAGACCCACGCCAGGAAACCAACCTGAACAAACATCTTGACGTAGTCCAATACTGAATACATGGTCAAACCCATAGGTTGACGCTCCCTTGCTATTGTGTATCAACGCTCTTCCAATTGAGCGTCCTGCTTACCGCTTTTCTCCACAGCCGTATCTTCCGTTGCCGTGTTTCCTCATCCATCTTCGGTTCCCAACGCCTTTCCTCCTGCCATTGCCCTTGCAGTTCCTCAAGACTCTTGAAAACCCCGACAGACAGACCGGCGGCATAAGCGGCCCCCAAGGCTGTGGTTTCCACTATCTTAGGACGAATTACCGGGATTGCCAACAGGTCGGACTGGAACTCCATCAAAGGAGCGCTGTTTGTCAGTCCTCCATCGACCTTGAGCGCCGATATCTTGATGCCGCTATCCAGTTCCATTGCCTCGAAGATATCGTTCGCCTGAAAAGCGGTGGCTTCCAAAATTGCCCGACATAGATGCGCTCTGGTCACAAAGGCGGTCAAACCGGTGATGACGCCACGCGCTTCACTCCGCCAATAAGGAGCGAACAGGCCAGAGAAGGCGGGGACGATATACACGCCGCCACAATCAGGCACGGACATGGCCAGCTGGTCCAGTTCCTGCGGACTTGAGACAATCTTCAGATTATCACGCGCCCATTGGACCAAAGATCCAGCAACCGCTACAGAGCCTTCCAAAGCATAACGGGGTTTCTGCCCTGCAATCTGGTACGCTACGGTGGTGATGAGACCCATTTTCGAAGTGACCCGTTTCTCTCCGGTGTTCACCAAAAGGAAGCATCCGGTCCCATACGTGCTCTTTCCGAGTCCAGCGGTGAAACAAGCCTGCCCGAACAACGCTGCCTGTTGGTCTCCGAGTGTACCGCAAACAGGAATCTCCCCGAGGCAAGGGCCATCCAGAATGGTTTTTCCATACACGACACCACTCGACGGCACGATGCGGGGAAGCGCTTTCTTCGGCACACCGAACAACTTCAGCAAATCTTCGTCCCATTGGAGGGTGTCGATATTCATCAACATATAACGGGACGCGTTGGTCACATCGGTGACCAGCGCTTTGCCTCCGGTCAAGTTCCAAGTAAGCCAACAGTCAATGGTTCCGAAGACAGCATCGCCTTTTTCGGCGGCTTCCTTCAAACCCGGCACATTCCTCAGGAGCCAGACTATTTTGGAAGCGGAAAAATAGGGACTGATGCGCAGACCGGATTTCTCCTGTACCCATTCGACGGAAACCTGCTTCTCCGTCTCTTTGAGAATCTGGCTACCGCGAAGATCCTGCCAAACAATGGCATTGTGGTACACTTTCCCGGTCTTTGGATTCCAAGCGACAATTGTTTCCCGCTGGTTTGTGATGCCGATGCCTTTGAGGGACATCTTCGGGATTCCCGAGGTTTCCAGCGTGGAAGAAATGCATGTGCATGCATTCGCCCATATTTCATAGGGATCGTGTTCCACCCAACCTGGTTGGGGATAAATCTGCTTATGTTCCATCTGATGACTTGCGACAATCTCGCCATTCTGGTCAAACAGAATAAAACGGGTACTGGTGGTACCCTGGTCCAACGCACCAATATACTCCATCGAAACCTCCGGATGGGAATAGTATAAAGCAAAACAAGGCAAACGAACAGGAAAACCCTCAATCTTGTTTTATCCAAGAATGGTCGCTGTTGACAACCTTGCCCAGTCATGGTATTTCGAAGATGTTGGGGAGATTTGTATGACCATTAAATTGCCGCCATTCTGCAAGGGAAGACTTTGCAAATACTACCAGTTGTTGGGATCCGCAGCGTTCTGTACCATAAACAGAGCCAAACAATCCAATTCCGTCATCCCCCTTGGCGTGATGAAAAAGGAGAACTGTCATTATCAGGAACCGGCCGGGCTTTCCGACAAAGAAATCAAACGTCAGAACGTCATGAAATCCGAATCCTACTGGAAAATCGCGGAAATCGCAAAAAAACGCGCAAAAGATGCGTTGGATTATGACGGTAACCCGAAATATGTCGATATGGTCATAGACCAATTGACCGACGATCTCATCGATGAAGACGAAGAAACTTGGGAATCCTACATGGAAGCGAATCTCGACGAGATCATCCGCGAAGTGAGGAAAGAGAAACAGGTGGACACATCCTTTCAGAAAATGTATCGGGAAGACGAGGGTGACAGCGAGGATGAAAATCCTGTGGATGATGACTCGGATGACGAAAAGGAACATGACGACGAGTACGGGCAACCGTCAGATGATTCTCCGGAAGAAGATTCAGATGATGACGACGACTCGCAGAATTGATCGTCAAGACGCAAGAGAAAGAATCTGCTTTGACCAAATTAAGGAAACCAATCCGGCATTGGCCAGAATGAGCATGAATCTCCGGAGTTTTGAGGAATCTACAGAAGCCGCTGTATAGCAGAACCGTGTCAGGTAATACGAAACGATTGATTGCAAGAAGATCATGAAGTTTTCCTTTGTATCCCAAACATACAAAGAAAAACAGCAAGAGGCAACTTGCGTTCCCATTTTGTTTCCGCTATGTTGGTTCATATGGACAGCGTACGCGAAATAGGATTGGTGTTCGCAGGCGGTGGAGCCAAAGGAGCCTACCAGATCGGTGTCTGGCAAGCGTTGCGGATGTTCGGTTTGGAAACATACATAACCGCCGTATCCGGCACTTCCATCGGGGCGATGAACGGATGTCTGTACGGGTATGGAAACATCGAGCGGTCTTTGGACATGTGGAGGCACATCACCAAAGATGACATCCTCTATTTCGACAAAGAAGAACTGCTCAGGTTCACGCGACGTATACAACAGGTGATTCCCCAGTTGAAAGGCACGGACACGATATCGCATTGGTTGACCGCAGCCAAAATGCAAGGGAGCCTTTTCAGCAGGGAACGTCTGGAACGCATGTTGCTTTCCTTCCTCACCGACCCTGTCCTGGAGCACAGCAAAATCGCCTGCTACGCCACTTGTTACAATTCCGAAGAACAAGGCCCCCGCTCCTTTCTGCTCAACCATCTCCGGAAGGAAGATGCCATGAGCGTCTTGACCGCCACCAGCGCCATCCCTTTCATCTTTACTCCTGTGGTATTGGAGGGATATCCCTACTTTGATGGGGGGCTTATCGATAATGTCCCTGTGCGTCCGTTGTACGAAAGAGGCTATCGAAATTTCATTGTTGTGTATCTCGCCCGTCGTGATTATGTGGACAAGAGCGCGTTTCCTGGCGCTCATTTTGTGGAAATCGTGCCTTCCCATTCGTTGGGGGATTTTTTCACCGGCACCCTGAATTTCGACCAAGAGGCCATAAACGGACATATCGCCCAAGGGAAAAAGGATGCGGTGGATGTCTTCTCCCCATACCACAATGTCGGGGAACTGTTCATTGGAGAACGGGGAACGGAACCGTTGGATACCGAACTGAAGCTGAAGAAATACACCAAGTTGCTCATCGGCAAAGCCATCAAAGACATGGTCAAACCTTGAGGGAAAATGGTTGCCTAAAGACGACAGGAAGGATACGCTGAAAGCATGTTGTTGAAAGATGTCATCTGCTCCGTACAGGGGACCTCCCTGACCGGTGACCTCCATTGTAATGAGGAGATTTCGATGGAATACACCACAACGATGATGAGTTCCGTCCTTATCCTTTCTGAATTCGACGCCCTCATGGTCACCGATCTGTGCGGTATCCAAGTCGTACGGACAGCCGTCATGAGCGACATTCCCAACATTCTCATCACCGATGGGCATGTTCCTACCAACGCCATGATTTCTCTGGCCAAAGAATCAGGGATTGCCCTCGCCACTACCATGATGGAACTCTCCAAGGTCCATGGCATATTGACTGACAACGGTATCAACAGCCTCTACCATTGAGGCAAAAGGCTTTTTCTATTCCACCAGCAATATTTCGTGCTATACTTCTCTGCATGAAATTTCGTGATGTAATCCAGCTAACCGGAGCAAAACTCGTCTGCGGGGAATCTCATCTCGACCAAGAAGTCCAAATGGGATTCGCAAGCGATCTGATGAGTGATGTGCTCACGCTTCTTGAAGATGATATCCTTTTGATAACTGGCTTATCCAACAACCAGAGCATCAGGACGGCGGAGATGAGCGACATCTCCAACATCCTGCTTGTCAGGAACAAACTTCCCAGCCAAACCATGATCGAAATGGCCAACGAGCTGGACATAGCACTTGCGTGCACACCATTTTCGGCGTTCAAGACCAGTGCCCTTCTCTACAATGCGGGACTGAAGCCGGTATATTAAATGCACGCTGAATATGCCGTACCCGCAAAAGATTTCTCTGAAGCTGGAGCCGCATCAAGCTCCATCAAACAGATACTCAAACAGTTGGGTATCAATCCTTTGGTCATCAAAAAGATTGTCGTGGCGACCTTTGAAGCAGAAGTGAATGTGATTGCCCACAGTTATGGAGGAAAAGTCATCTTGGATGTCGATGAAAACGGAGTGAAGATTCAGGTGGTTGACACGGGACCTGGCATCCCCGATCTGAATCTCGCCATGCAGGAAGGCTGGTCAACAGCCAGCGAGGAAGTCAGGGCGTTGGGGTATGGGGCAGGCATGGGGTTGCCGAACATCAAAAAGAATACCGACAAGTTGGACATTTACACGAAAGCGGGTGATCATACCCATATTACCATGTTCTTCAAAATCTCATAATCGGAAGGGGAAGGATGCATCATAGTTTGAAAATCGACCAAAGTGTCTGCAGGGGTTGCACCCATTGCATGAAACAATGTCCGACGCAAGCCATCAGGATACATGACGGGCATGCCAGGGTTACCATCGGTTTGTGCATCAATTGCGGGCAATGCCTCCATGCCTGTCCCCATGGGGCCATCCGCATCGAACAAACCCCGTTTGAGGAAATCAACGGCTACAGCGTCAGGGTCGCCATCATTCCTGCTGTTTTTTTCGCCCAATTTCCGGATGATTTCTCCATCGCCCATATCTGCCAGGCCATCTATCGGCTTGGCTTCACCCATATCTACCTGGCGGAAAGCGGTGTTGATGTCCTCAACCAGTTATCCCCTCGAAAAACAGAACGCGGGGCGCTGGTCATCAGCAACTACTGCCCTGCGGTCATGAAATTGATCCAGGTCAAATACCCTATTCTGCTGGACAACCTCTCCCTCAAGCGCCAACCGGCGCAAGTCATGTCGATGTTTGTGAGGAACGAACTCATCAGCCAAGGTTGCAAAGATGAAGACATCGGTATCTTTTATTTCACCCCTTGCGCGGCGAAAATCGCCCAAATCAAGACAAGCGGCAGCGATGACAGCAGATTGTTCCAAGGGGCCATCAACATGGATACCGCCTACAACAAGGTCAGGGAATACTTGTCGATGTACAAGAAGGTTGACCCGTCACTCCCTTCCCAGTTCATCTTCCCGACATGCACCAGCATTTCGTTGGGCTGGTCCACCGTCAAGGGGGAATGCATGGGCATCACAGGAAGGACCATGGCTGTGGATGAGATGCACAACGTCATCGATTTTCTTGAGCAATTGGAAGAAGACGAAGATACAAACCTGAACTTCCTCGAATTGGATGCTTGTGCGGAAGGCTGCGCGGGAGGCGTACTGACGGTACGCAACCGATTCCTTGCAAACGAACGGCTTCGCCATTGGGCGCAAAGTCTTCCTACAGACTTGGATGATGCGTTGAAAGACCGCATTGAGGCTCAGAGGAAACCCTTGGAAGGCAAACTGACCATTGAAAAACCGGAAAGTTCGGAAGCGATGGCTTGGGACATCGATACGGCGAAAGCCATTCATAAAATGGAAAACTCCCATATGATCGAGAAATCCCTGCCCGGCATCGATTGCGGTTTGTGCGGCGCTCCGACCTGTAAGGCATTGGCCGCTGACATCGCACGCAGCGAAGCTTCCATACGCCAATGTGTCGTTCTCAAGTTGAAAGACCCGAAAACCATGAACCAGCTCTCAAAGATATGGGGTGAGCGAAACAGTGGGGAAAGCCTTTACAATGGCAACGATTCCAACTGAACGTTGAGTTTCCCGTCTTTCTGAAGCATTTTCCGGGACGTCAACACCACTTTCGAAGTTCCTTCCGCATAGTATTGGAGCAGATGTTTGGTGGCATCCCGCAAATCTTCGCCATTTACGGACAAGAGTTGTTTTCTCCGTTTCTCCCGTATATCATCATCGTACTGCAACAGTATCCGTTTGAAGGAAAGCATCGCAGCCTGATGGGGACCTTGGGGTTTGAGTTCCAAGCCGATCAAGGAAATCTTCGCATTCTCTATTTCCTCTTCCGAAGGAGCTTCTTTGGAGTAATGCTCCAAGACAGAAAGGTAATCACTGAAACTTCCGCTGATGCGGGGATCACGATAGGTAGAAAACTGGAACAACCCATCTATGGGATTCGCCCTTACTTCCTCTCCATAGGCGCCGCCTTTCATTCTGACCAAAGACCACAAATCATTGGTCGTCATAATCTGTGCAAGCACGGCCTGCCGGACTTGCGACAAAGAGAGCACAGGGTCACTGCGATGGACCAACGCGCAATAACTGACATTGGTGGGAAGCGAATAGGCTCGACACTGTTCTTCTCCTTGGCGAATCAGCGAATATGACCTCCTCACTGAAGAAACTTCCCCTTGGGGGAATGTACCCGCATAGTGTTCCACCGTCTCCATCTGAGACAAGGGCTCGTCAGAAGAAAGATGGAAAGCCATCCGGTTTCTGACGATGAGTTTTTTCTGCAGGGAAACCATCATCCTTGCCACATCTTCCATACGTTTCAATCCACAGAGGAACAGCCACTGGGAAATACCCCCTAATTGCTCACACTCCCATGCGGACTGGGTAAAGGGGGCGCTGGCAAGTTGCATCGCGAAACCACTTGCCCCATCGGTCACATTGTCCCGATAGTCCCCTTTCAAGTCAGTCAAAGCTACTTTGATCATCCGCACATCCCCTACATTGGCGTGAAGCCATAGGTCGGATGCAAACGCAAGTGCGGCAGGGACATCCTCCTTCCGCATTTTCATATACAGGGTGATCGTCGAATGGGAAAGGTTGTCCTTCAGCGACGTGTCACAGTCCACAATGATGGTAACTCCGCCAAACAGCCGTTTCATCTTCAAAGACGCTTCCCGTTCAGTCATTTTCCCGATTCCCGTTTCCAAGACCAGTCTGGTGTACAGGGACAAGTATTTCAGTTCTTCGTCCGTGAGATCATCCACAAGGATGGATTGGGAAAGATAGACGATGCCATTGCAGAACTGGCTCATCAGATAAACAGGCCTTCCCAGGCACTGTACCGTCTGGTATACATTTGGTTTGATGTCCGCAGGAAGATCTTTGATGGACAGGCGGGGGACGCTTTGATGGGCTTCCGGACTGTCCGGAGTATTCTCATACTGGAGAAAACGACGGGTATCCTCATCAAAATCCACGGTATGCCCCACCGCTTTTTTCGCCTCAGCAGCCAAGTATTCCTGTTGGTTTTTCAAATATGCGTCATCGGGATAGACTGAAACGATGACTTTCTTGGGATTGTCCAGAAGATTCTTTTGCATCCAATGTTCGAAATATCTGGCGTCTTCCTTCAGTTTTTTCTCCAACTCATCCAAGGATGGACCTACCTGCATGGTCGCAAACGGGCTCTTCCCGTCAAGCCAGCCATGAAGAGCACGGTCCATGAGCCTCAGCCCTCGAGGGACTGAACCTGGGATTTCCTGCTGTTTGAATCGAGACCTCTTGAATCTCCCTTCAATGGCTTCTGTTCCGATACCATCCTTGATGATCCGGGCCAGCGTCGTCGTGATCAAGTCATCAACGGCTTGTTCTTTATGGGGTTCTATTCCCTTGATGCCCACAAGAAACGGCATTTCAGGAAAATCGGAGACCATACCGGATTCTGGGGAGACATCATCACCAAGGCCTGAATCCAGAATCGCTTTGTACAATGGGCAGGTGGTATCGTCAAGAAGGAGGTCGGTCAGCACATCCAGCGTAGTCGCCTCAAGCGGATCTGAATAGGAAGTCGTCCGCCAGGCAACCATGATGGATGCATCGTTCTTCTTGCCTTCCCCTTCCTTCGGTCCCGGAAAGATACGGGATTTTCCGTTCCACTGCGGGCAAAGCCGCACCGCCGGAAGCATGGCGCCCTTCGTATAGTCCTTCAGATAGCCATCCTCAAGATAAGCAAGGATGGAGGGAATATCATTATTCCCATAGACCAGCAGTCTGCAATTGGAAGGATGATACTGTTGCTTGTAGTATTCCAAGTATTGGTCATAGCCCAAATGGATGATGGATCCCGGTTCGCCTCCTGACTCAAAACGGTAGCAGTCATCCGGATACAGCGATTTGATCACAGAACGGGCCACTAATGCGTCATGATCCCCGCTCACCCCCAGCATTTCGCTGAAGACGACTCCTTCCCAGTGGGGGCCTTTCCCATCGTCAGCCAAACGGATGCCTTCTTGTTCAAAGGCTTCCTTGCGGAGCAATGGGTGAAAAACCGCATCCGTATAAACAGAAAACAGGTTGGAAAAATCCTTATCCAACGTAGAGGCTGCAAGATAGATGGTTTTGTCAGGATAGGTCATCGCGTTGAGATAGGTGTTTGTCGAGCCTTTTTCCAAATCCATGAAAGGATCATGGACAGGATACAATTGGCTTCCGGAGAGCGTACTGTGTTCCAAAATATGAGGAACGCCGGAATCATCCGTCGGGATTGTCCTCACGATGTAACTGAAGAACTGTTCGTTGTCATCATTCTCAACAAAGCAAACTTCCATGCCGGTCACATCATGGACAAAAACATATCCTTTCGCTTGGCATTCGGAAAGATCGCATATCTCTTTCAACGTAAAATGGGAAACCTGTTCCCCCATCAAAAAATTCTGGTGTTTCATACAAATCCAGCATACTGCTTTCCCCAACAAGAGAAAACCTTTGTCGCTGGGCAAAGTTGCTGTTTTCCCCAGAGTGCGGTACCATATGGCCATGTATTACATCGGACCACACACCCATATCACCGGAGGCTTGGAACAAGCTGCCGTCCAAGCCCAGAGTATCGGAGCCACGGCTTTCGCCATGTTCACCAAGAATCAACGCCAATGGAAAGCTCCTGTACTCACCGAGCAACAAATCACACTCTTTCAGGAAACCATCAAAAAACTGGGTTTTTCCAGCGCATCCATCCTTCCCCATGACAGTTATTTGATCAATCTGGGCAGTCCTATCGAAGAAAAAAGGATGGCTGCCATCGATGCGTTCACTGCCGAAATGGCACGCTGTGCGGCATTGGGCTTGGACAAACTGAACCTCCATCCTGGCTCACATCTGGGGATGCTCAGCGTAGACGAATGCCTGCACCTTGTCGCGGATTCCCTCGACCGAGCCTTGGAACAGGTGCCATCGGTCTGCCCCGTCATCGAGACCACCTCAGGACAAGGAAATAATGTGGGGTCACGATTTGAGGAAATCAGGGACATCATCGGCTACAGCAAACATTCCCAAAACATTGGTGTCTGCATCGACACCTGCCATATTTTCGCAGCCGGATACGATATCCGAAGCAGAGAGGCCTATGAGAAAACCTTCGGGGACTTTGAAAGGACCATCGGTTTTTCGCGACTGAAAGGAGTCCATCTCAATGATGCGAAAAGCGAGTTCGGCAGCCATGTGGATCGCCATGAAAGCCTTGGAAAGGGAAATATCGGACTTCAGCCACTGATCTGGATTGTGCAGGATAGAAGGTTCGAGAACATTCCTTTGATTCTAGAGACACCTGCCGAAGAAAACTGGAAAGAAGAAGTGGCGACACTTCTCTCCTATTGCGATGCGCATTGAACGAGACCGCTTTTTGGTGTTTGGCCATCGTGGCTGTCCTTTGACCAACCCTGAAAACACACTACCATCCTTTGCCGAATGCATCAGGAAAGGCATTCCGGGAGCCGAACTGGATGTCCATCTCACCAAGGATGGAAAGCTTGTCGTCGCCCATGATTTCACATTGGAACGAACCTCATTTTCCCAAACCGTCATCGAAGAAACCGACTTCCTCGCCTTGGAAAAAGAAAACGTCGGGGCTTACCTAGGAAAAAAGGAACGCATCCCCCTTCTGGAAGAAGTGCTTGAACTGGGAAAAGGCAAACTGTATTTCGATATCGAACTCAAAGCAAACGCCCTTACCGATCATGGGCTGGAGAAGCTTGTTTGGGAGACTATACAAAAACAGCAGATGGCGGCGTCTGTCCTTGTCAGTTCCTTTAATCCGCTCAGTCTGAGACGTTTCAACAAAATCAGCAGAGGAGCCGTGGACAGCGGCGTGATTTACTCTAGCGGGAAAGACATCCCCAGAATCATCAGAGGGGGAAGATGCCGGCATATCGCCAAAGCGACATACCTGAAACCTGATTGGAGAGAAACGAAACAAGCAAAAGACTGGCCTGTCATTCCGTGGGCTGTCGACAAAGAAGAAGACATCCGCGCTATGCTGGAGCTTCATGTCTCCGGCATCATTTCCAACAACCCGTGCACCGTTTTAGAGGTACTCGGAAAAGAACGACGTCCCTACTGACGCGACTTGGGAGAACGCATCTTCCTCATTCTCTCCGACAGTTTTGATTTCAGTCGTATCCACCAACACTTTTTGGGTCAAGAGATCGTACAACTGCATCTGACCGCTCACCACCACAATGGTCTTTTTACCGATTTTCGGATAGTCGGCCACACCGACAGTCCCATAGAGCAGATACCTGTTGTTTGGATAGAGACTATGGACTTCCTGCGCCAATTCCGCTCCATCCTGCGTCTCGCTGGCATCAAGAACGACTTTGATGCCCTTGGTGCTCAGGAAATCCACAACTTTGGTCAATGCGTCATGACGAGCCAAGATGTTGCCGTCAATGGAGTATTCCTTGATGTTCACCACCATCTCCACCCCTGCATACGGGGATATGATGTCATAGGAGAAGGAGACGGTACGGGCTTGGATCGCATCAACGATACTTGCATATTCCTCTTCGGAAAGGATAGGTTTGAGCTTTTCCAAACGATCATCCACATCAATGGAGAAAGCCACGCTTCCTTTCTTCACCATACCGGAATTGAACGGTTCAAACTGAAACATTCCGTCTGCTGCTGAATTGAACAGAAGATGATCCTCACTTTGCAACCCTTTGAGATTTGAAGTCTTGAAACGGGCGATGACAGGGGCATTCTTCACCTGAGGTGAAAGGATGAACCGTTTTCTCGTTACTTGCACATGAACGGTCCCATTGTCCGGATCCTGATTGGAAAGCTTGAAGCGAATGGCGTCAAGATACCTCACGCTTCGCTTGATCAATGGAGTGGCATCATACGAACTGAGATTCGTCTTGATCTGCAGAACGGCATCAAGACAATATTCGATCGCCCGGACATCGTTGTTTTCCTGATACGCTTTGTCTGCCTGCTCGATAAGGGAAGCGATGGTTTTATCTTCTGCAATTTTGTCGTTCTCCACATCAGTCCGTAAAGCGGTAAGCTGTTTGGTGTCGCATTCCACCATCAGATAGGTGGCATCATTCCCGCGATATTCCCTCACCACTGACAGATTGAAGGCCTTGATGGCATCCGTCGTGGAGAATTCCCGATAATACCTGTCATGAATATCATCACCAAGATAAGAAGAAATCTGCTTGAGGATGTCATTCATCGCACCGAGACGCGCATTGAAGGCACTTTGGTCTGTACCTTGCCCCACAAATACGGTTTTCCCGATTCGCGCGTCAGGTTGCGTCACCCAAATAGGCACTCCTTCCAAACTGGTACGGACAAGAGAACGGAAATTTGCGCAGGAACACAACAGAAGGATGCAACATCCGATGATCGCTGTCCGTTTTCTCACCATGACCAGCCTCCTCCCACCAGGACGGCATACCCGTTCTGCCAAATGAGCTTTTGTCCCCATTCAGGATAATACAACAAACGTCCCGCCACAGCGATATGCATCTCTGCCGTGACCATCAGCCGATAGGTCAATGTGGCATCAGTCGCCAACACCATCGGATTGAAGCCTATGCCGACCCGCATTGATGCGGAGAGACTGCTGTTTTGCAAAAACCATCCATTTCCAAGAACAGAAAACGGCATCAAAGCCTCCAAACCGACAAGCATCATCGGATTGGTGGAAAACACGGATACCGCTCCGAGCAACCTGAACGGATAAGGATGGTTGAAATGCAGGACCATCTCCCCACCACCATAGCCACTAAAACCGTATAAACCATATAGCTCCACATCCAACGCATGAGTCTGTGACAAAGACTGGCCGATGTACAAGCCATGATTACTCCTGACCTCAAGCAATACGGTATTCTCCAATATGGATTGTACCGACAGAAGGCCTGTGGTTTTGCCACCTCCTTCAGCGCGAAACATCATACCGGTTCGCCAATGCACGCCTTCCTGTCGAGGAATGCCGTATACATACAGGTAATCACTTCCCAAAGAAATGGTCCCTATGGGTGGGAACAAGCTACCGACGTCACCTTCCAACATTGACGAAAGTTGTTTGGCAAGCCGCCGTTCCACACCTTTTCCTGAAGGTACCGACAATCGCTCCTCAAGCGTCATGCCATGATAAGAAAGAACAACAGAGAGGCTCGTGATGTCGCCGTCATCTTTCAATGCTGTCAGATGGACCATACACTCATCTTCGTCAGACAACGGCAACAAGGAACCCACCGACCGCATCATTTCCTTCGTAAGAGCCTTCTGAACGGAAGCATCCACACCATCGGCGTCTACGATCAGACGGCTTCCGAACAGGGGAAGAGCCAAGACAAACACCAATAGGGTGAAGATGCGTCGCCTCACGGCCTCGCCCCTATCTCCAAAATCCTTGTGATCAACCTTACACTGTCTTCCATTGCGGGAAGCGCAGCCCATTCACAGACCGAATGAAGATTGTGGCCGCCGGTGAAAATATTCGGACAAGGGATGTGCCGCTCGTTGGCCATCCGGGCACCATCAGTACCGCCTCGGATCAGACTCTCGTGAAGCGGCATGCCAAGTTCTTTTCCTGCCTGATAGATGGAATCCAGCACCTTGGGTTGCTTCCTCGCTTCCTGAACCATGTTGTAGTATTGGTGTTTCACCACGACATCAATGGTACAGCCATAGGTAAGTTCCATGGTTTTTGCAAGGGCTTGCACGACATTAATCCTCTTTTCAAGAGACGGAAGATCGAAATCGCGGAGGTACAGGTTCAACTTCACTTCAAGCAGGGCGCCGTTGATCTCCAACGGACAATAGTAGCCATAGCGCTCGTCCGTCGCCTCCGGGCTTTCCGCCTGCGGCAATGCTTCGACGATGGCACTTGCGACTTTCACCGCATTCACCAATCGGCCTCGACCAGCCCCAAGATGATAACTGACGCCATGAATATCCAAACGTGCCACCGCGGCGTTGAAGCATTCGATTTCCACGCAATAGCGCTCACCGCCATCAATGGTGTAACAGTAATCACAATGGATTTTGTCATACGGAAATGCATCCATTCCACAGCCGGTTTCCTCATCTGCCGTGAAATACAGTTCAACAGGACCATGGATGCAGGTTGGATCATGCACAAGCCGATCCGCAACCGTCATGATCTCAGCCACTCCGGCCTTATCGTCGCTGCCAAGGAGCGTCGTCCCGTCAGAGACAATGAGAGTCTGTCCTATGTATTGGCGCAATTCAGGATTATCAGAAACCTTGAGGATGATCGTGTCATTCAACGGTATGTCTTTTCCGTCATACTCCGTAATGATTCGGGGTTTCACGCCATTACCTTCGCAATCATGCGCCGTATCGACATGCGCCATCAATCCGATGGTCGGCGTTTTCACCTTGGCATTGCCGGGGATTCTGGCTATAAGGATGCCATGTTCATCCATCTCCCGGTCAACAATTCCCATTTCCGAGAGTTCCTTATCCAACATATTCAACAGATTCCACTGGATATCCGTGGAAGGATGTCTGGTTTCAGCCAGCTCCTCATTGCTCATGGTGTCAACCTTCGCATATCTCAGGAACCGGTCCAACAAAGCATTCGCCATTGTATACTCCTCCCCTGTCATTAAACCACAGTGAAGCGAACAGGGCAAGAAAGACGAAACAATTCACTCCCAAATACCGCACCAATCAGAAGGGGACCGGAATTTTCCGGTCCCAAACGCATCTTAAAACTTGAAATTATACTTGGACAGCAACGGCTTCACCTCATCGATGACTTCGTAAATGGCGAACACGCAAATAATGATTCCGGTGACAACCGGTGACCTCTTTGACGCTGTTCCGATCGAGATGAAACTTGCCGCCAGGGCGTACGCCGCTTTGGGTTCCGTCGTCACACTGGTAAGCCATTCATTGAACGACTGTCCCTTATCACCCCCATATTTGTAATACCGGGCGATGCTCATGATGGTTGCCGCCACAATCCCCGCCGCCACTGCCACTGCCGCGGCTGCGGCAATTTTACCCCACCAAACCGCATAAGGAACAAGAGAATACACGATGCCCGCGGTGAGCAGGACTGTGCTTTTCACGACAAGTTTCTGCATATCTTTCCAGAAAGCGGCGCGTTGGCTGGGACGAAGCGCCTTCACGACATCTTCTGCATTTTGCATGAGTATCGCTTTGTTTTCCTCAAGCTTATTCTCGAGTTCCGTCATTTCCGCAGCCGTAAGCAAGTCTCTGGCCGATTCCACGACAACGGTGGCATCCAATTCCGTCAAGCCGTTTTGGACAACATAGCAGAATTCCAGGTATTCCCTGCCCTTTTCTTCGGACAACGCACCTTCAACGACATTCTCCCCGTTAATCCCCTCGAGTCCCTTTTGGCCGAGTTCCTCTCCGACATATTCGGCGATGACGTCACGCTGTTCATTGATGATGGTCGCTACGGCAGGAAGCAATTCCTCATCCTTGATCGTCTCTTTGCGGTGCGTAGCCAAAGCTTGGTCGCAACCTGAGAGTGAAATAACCAACATTCCGACGACAAACGCATCAACCACTTTCCGAATTTTCATACTCATTCCCCTTTCCCTCCGTTCTTTTCCGTACGGTCTTCCATCTGACGGGAGATGGCGGCGCTCTCCCATCCCACCAACACGGAGAACCGTACCATGGGGTAATCCCCCATAGCTTCCTTCACCTGAAGGTTTTCCGTTGAAAACACTCCACTTGGATCCCGTATCTGCAACTTTGGCTCGATAAACCAATGCGGGGTGAGATGCCATGTATAGCCCATAGAAATCTCATTAAGCAGGCACCTTTCCTCATTCGGTCTGTCCTTGCCAAGGAACCAGCCTCCTTCCACCAGTCCGAAACTCACGAACAAGCCATCAGCAAACGGACGATAATCCAGAAACAAGCCGCCATAGAGCATGGTGACGTCATAATCCCCAAGCCTGCACGCATAGGAAAAAGGTACACGCAAGCCGAAGTTCGGATCCAAATTCGCTCCGGCTTCCATCCTGAGGGTACATTGACCGCACCAGAAGGCATCTACAGCCATCGCATCAAAACCAGTCCAGAACGTTGCCGCGGACAAAGGGGTTAGGGAAAACAGGATGTACCAGACAAACGAAAAACGTCTCATGCAAAAAAACTAGCATGAGTGGATAACGAATCCTATTCCCTATATTGGATACTTACTTCAGGTTGGAAGCATCATGGAAAGATGGCGCGGAAGCCGCTTCCCCTTCCACAGTGACATCCATCGGCTTATTGGGAATGTTTTTCCATCCCAACGCGGCAATGATGTCATTCTTCTGTTTTTTCGCTTTGTAGCTCACGAATCGCACATCACCGCTGTCCACATAGACAAACAACCCGGGATACGAGGAAAGCACCTTCCCAAAACCGATACTCCTGATCGATCGGACATCGAGGCTCCATGCCAAAACACATTTCTCTTCTTTGTTTTCCCCTTTGCGGTACAATTCCAACACTTCTTCGGTAATGACCAGCCGTCCACGAATAAGATCACCGCCTCCAGTCAAAGGCACCATGCCACAGGAAAGGGAAAAAGCAAAAGGATGGCTACAGACTTTCCGCACTTGCTTTTCGGAAAGGTAATATCCGAAATAAAACCAAACCCATACGCACAAGAACATGACCCCAAACAAGCCGAAATATACCGCCCGCCCCAATTTCGCAGGAGTGAGGAAGGTTACGAGAAACACAGAAATCAACAAAACAGCTTTTGCCAAGGTTTTCATGGGTTTTACCCAATTTTTACCATGTATGGTGAAAAAGCTCAAGCAACCCAAGGACTTTGGTGGTATGGGATTGTGGAGGTTGTCATGAAACAACAATACACGCATAAACTGACGGTTCTGGTCTGCTTGGTTTGCACCGCACTGTTTCTCTTCAGCTGTAAAGCAAATGTTGAGGAACGTTCGACATTGACGCTAAGCATGGAAACAGAAGCATTTGAAAACAAATCCATCACCCCATCTGGAGAATCATTGCAGGTTTCACGCTATATGGTCAGCGGGGAAGGACCTGACAACTCGCATTTCTCGAACCTTTCCACAAAGAGCTCCATCACGGTGAGCGGCTTATTGATAGGAGAATGGACGATCCACGCAATAGGGCAAAACGCCAATGGCGTCAATATGGTGGAAGGATCCACAACATTGCAACTCAAGCCTGAACCAACCACGGCAACAGTCATCCTCAATACGCTCAAAGGAACAGGAACCATCGATTTGACAATCAATTGGGACGAAAACCTCATCAGCAATCCCAGTTTTGAACTGACCATCACAAACCAAAACGGTACAGTGACAGTCCCGACGCTGGACACAACGACATTGCGCGACGGTTATATCCATTTTGTGGGGAACACGTTTTCCGCCGGCTCCTACCAGGTTTCTGGGAAATTACTCTCCGGCACCCAGAAAACCGCAGGCTTCGCTGAAGCGGTACGAGTCCTTGACGGATTGAGTTCCACTGCCGAAATTTCATTAAACTTGAATAAGACCAACGAGCTGCCTTCGACCATCACGTTGGTCAACAACCTCGGCACTCCAGTCGAATGCACCATCTCAGGCCTTGAACCAGAAATGGCTGCAGGTGTCAGCGCAACAGCTGCCATCGAGACTTCCTCAGCGGAAGATCTGACCATCAGTTGGTTTCTTGATGGAGAAGAAGTGGGCAACGGTTTGTCTTACACGTTCACTCCGGATTTGGGAACCCATCGTCTGGATGTCATCGCCAAAGGAACTTTACCGGGAAGCACCGGTTCTGGAAGCATTGAGTTCAATGCTGTCGTCCGTGGGACAGAAGGTGTGCCGGTATTCATGAAACAGGTCAATGACGGAACCCAAAACCTGCATATCGGAGGAGCCACCCAACTTGCATTTCTGCCGGACGGCAAGTTGATCATCTGGTCAGGGACCCACCAGACCCTTCAGATATGCCAGATGAACCGCAATGACCTGCAGGTCCTCACCAACTATTCCGCAAACAACTGTGATTTTACCTTGACCGACATTGCTGACATCGCTGTAGACACTGCCAGAAACTATGTGTATATAGGTGACAACAATGGACCGAAAGTGACGAAGTACCAGTACAATTCCACTAACGCGACCTTGACTAAAATCTGCGAATCAAACAATCATGTATGGGAACCGGAAGGCACCTACACAGGAACAATCGACCAGTTCGTACGCTTGGGGCACATCAGCGTCGACCAAAGCAATGGCCGTGTATACCTATCAATTCCAAGTTCAGGACAAAACTTCACGACCGTTTACAAACCCAGCGGAAACACGACAGGTACATTATTTCAGGAATGCGGCTACTATTGGGACAGTATTGAGAGTCTAGACAAATCACAGACCATGCTCCCGACTTCGTTTGAATCGGTACTGCTTTCTTCCGATTGGAAATACCTGGTTGCAGTTGACACGGTGGAGAACCTGCTTCTTGTTTCCAACAGGCATGACGAGTCCCTTACCCTCAATGCTTGGCCGGTCTCGACATTCCATAATGGTTTGTCAGGTATGGATGGTATCCTTACGGCCTGTGTCATGGATGACACCACAGTGCTTGTCGGAACACAGACAGGAATCACCATGTTGACGGGAAACCTCGCCGGATCTTCGAGTTGGTCAAACGGTGACATATACATCAGTGGAGATACGGAATTAGGAGGCAAACAAATAGGGAACGTCATCCAAGCCGAACAAAACCCGGCAAAGGACAAAGCCTATTTCCTCTGCACCGGAAGCCACAATCTCCTTACCTGCGCATATGCGAACAAACAATTGAGCTACTTGGGGGAAATGCAATTCGGTACGTTCAGTCCGAATGAGATGACGATTTCCGATGATGGTTCGATCATCATTCTTACCAGCAATACATCAAATGCCCTCTGGATACTCAGGATTCCTGGAGCCTCGACGTAATCTTTTTTGAAAAGTCAAAACACAAAAAATGAGGCTGACAATCGCCAGCCTCATTTTCTTGTTTGCAGATGAACGGCTTACGCCTTGTAAACCGGCACCTCTTTGTACTCTGTATGGAGATACTTCTCGCTCTTCTCGGAAAGAGGAGCTTCGAGGAAATCCTTATACAGCTTCTGAATCGACTTGTTGTCGTGGGAGCAGCGGATCTTGGAATCCTTGTCATCCTTGTACAGACCAGCAGCACGTTCCTTGCGGAGTTCGTCGTCAGCACCGTACGGCTGTCCACCACCAGCGATACAACCACCACGGCAAGCCATAATCTCGATGAAATCGTATGGAGCAGGCTTTCCGGCCTTCTTGCATTCACGAACTTCCTCAAGAATCTCTTTGGCATTGACCATACCATGGATGACAGCGACACGAACTTTCTTGCCGTTCACATCGACTTCGCCCTTCTTCACTTCCTGAATGCCACGGACGGCTTCGACATTGACGTCTTTGAGGTTCTTGCCAGTGATCGCAAAGTATGCGGTACGGATGGCAGCTTCCATAACACCACCGGTAGCACCAAAGATTGTGCCGCCACCGGAATACTCACCAAGCGGATCATCAGCTTCAGACTCAGGCAGATTATTGAAATCGATGCCTGCTGCTTTGATCATCCTGGCAATCTCACGGGTAGTGAGCACCAAATCGGTGTCCTGATATCCACTGGAAGACATGTGCTCGTCACGAACCGCTTCGAATTTCTTCGCAGTACACGGCATGATGGCGACTGAGTAGATCTTGGCAGGATCAATCCCCTTGTTCTTGGCGAAATACGTCTTGGTGATCGGACTCTGCATCTGCATCGGACTCTTCGCACTGGAAAGATTATCGATCAAATCAGGATAATACTTCTCCGCGTAATCAATCCATGCCGGACAACAGGAAGTAAATTGTGGCAATACACTTCCAGGAGTGGTCAGACGATGCACTAACTCGTACCCTTCCTCCATAATAGTGAGGTCGGCTCCAAAGTTGGTGTCTTCGACGAAATCAACGCCAAGCCTGCGAAGCGCAGTGTAGATCTTCTTTGTCGAAACCGTACCAGCGGGAAGTCCGAACTCTTCGGAGAGACCGACACGGATGGACGGAGCGATCTGGGCGACCACAACCTTGTCGGGATCAGCGATGGCGGCAGTCAGTTTGGCTGTCTCGTCTTTCTCGTAGATCGCACCGACAGGACAATGGGCGGCACACTGACCGCATTTGATGCACGGACTGTCGTTGAGTTTGAGCATTGCGGCAGGAGCCATCGAAGTGTTTGCGCCACGACCGATGAACTCCAAGGCAAAGGTTCCCTGCAGATCCTGACAGACCTGCACACAACGACCGCACTTGATGCATTTCTTGGGATCCAGCACGATGGACGGGGTGGAATCATCCACCGGAGCCTGGGAATTAACCCTCGGCTGGAACGGTTGCTCACGAATCCCAAACTCTGCCGCCATATCCTGCAAAGAGCACTTGCCGTTGCGGATACAGGTCAGACAGGTTGACGGATGAGTGGACAGAGTCAACTCCAGAATCGTTTTCCGCACAGAATACAGCTCTGGATCATTGGTGATTACCGACAAACCTTCAGAAACCGGGGAAGCACAGGCGCGGAGAATCTTCGCGTTGCCCTCCTGTTTCACGATACACATACCACAGCTGCCAAACGCCTTGAGGTCCGGATGGTAGCAGAGTGTCGGAATCTTCACACCGGCCTTCTTGGCCGCGTTCAATACACTGGTACCCTCTTCCACTTCGACGGGGATACCGTTGATTTTAACATGCACAGTCATTTCCTTCCTCCCTACTACTTGACCAGGATCGCGCCGAATTTGCAACTCTGACGGCAAGCACCGCAACGGATACAGACATTCGGATCAATCACATGTTTCTCTTTGACCGCACCAGAAATAGCACCGACAGGGCAATGCCTGGAACAGGCACCGCATCCGATGCACTTCTCCGGAATGATCGAATATGTGATCAATTTCTTGCATTTTCCCGCAGGGCACTTCTTGTCAACAATGTGCGCCTTATACTCGTCGGGGAAGTTCGTCATGGTAGACAACACAGGGTTCGGGCTGGTCTGGCCAAGAGCGCAGAGCGAGCCTTTCTGCATTGCGTGACCGATAGTCTTGATGGTTTCAAGGTCTTCCATGGTGCCTGCACCATTGGTGATCTTTTCCATCAGAGCAAGCATGGACTTGCCGCCGATACGGCACGGAGCACACTTACCGCAAGACTCATCTACGGTGAAACCAAGATAGAACTTGGCGACATCAACCATACAGTCATCCTCATCCATGACGATCATCCCGCCGGAACCCATGATGGAACCAAGCTTGGTCAGAGCACCGTAGTCAATCGGAGTGTCAAGATACTTCTCGGTAATGACACCGCCGGAAGGTCCGCCGGTCTGTACACCCTTGAACTTCTTGCCATGGGCGATACCACCGCCGATGTCGAAGATGATCTCCCTCAACGTAGTGCCCATCGGGACTTCCACAAGGCCGCTGTTGGCGATCTTGCCGGTAAGCGCGAATACCTTGGTACCCTTGCTGTCCGCAGTTCCGATCTTAGCGAACCACGCACCGCCTTTCGAGATGATCACAGGAACGTTAGCCCATGTCTCAACGTTGTTGATGACTGTCGGTTTAGCCCAAAGACCTTTACTTGCGGGGAATGGCGGACGAGGCTGAGGCATGCCGCGCTTGCCCATGATGGACTGCAACAACGCTGTTTCCTCACCACAAACAAATGCGCCGGCACCGAGTCTGATCTCGATATCAAAATCAAAGCCGCTGCCAAGGATGTTCTTGCCAAGCAAACCATACTCATGGCACTGCTTCATGGCGACTTCCAAACGGTGAATGGCAAGAGGATACTCAGCACGAATATAAATGAAGCCCTGATGCGCTCCAATCGCCTTGCCGCAAATCGTCATGGCTTCCAAGACGCTGTTCGGATCTCCTTCCAGAGTGGACCGATCCATATATGCGCCCGGGTCTCCCTCATCAGCGTTGCAGACAACATATTTGACGTCACCTACTGCCTGTTTGGTGAAATTCCATTTCATCCATGTCGGGAAGCCTGCGCCGCCACGACCACGAAGTCCGGAAATTTTCAATTCGTTGATGATGTCATCCGGCGTCATCTCGAAGAGCACTTTTTCCAAAGCCTTGAAACCATCACGGGCGATGTACTCGTCAATGTTTTCCGGATTGATGAAACCGCAGTTGCGGAGCACAATACGGAACTGTTTCTGGTAGAACTTGATGTCTTCCACTTTGGCATGGAGTTGGCTCTGAGACTTGTCGTACAAAAGCCTCTTGACCTCACGTCCCTTGATGATGTGCTCGCTGATAAGCTCTTTGGCATCCTCAGGTTTTACGTGAACATAAAACGCCTCTTCAGGAAGGATCTTGACGATCGGCCCCTGTTCGCAGAAGCCAAAGCATCCTGTCTTGACGACCTGGACTGCATCAGCAACACCTTGTAACTTACATTCATCCACCAGAGCCTGGTAGATCTGGTCTGAATGGCTGGACTCACATCCGCTGCCACCGCAAACCAGAATATAGTTTCTGAACGCCATCGTTTGCCCCCGTTACTTTTTCATGATATCAGCAGCCGGACGATCATAAATGTGATCGGTGATCAGTTGCTTTCCGACGATATGCTTGTCGATGATCTGAGCGACCATCGCCTTGTCCACTTTGCCATAAATGACATCAGGCATACCCGGGGCGATGACTTCCACAGTCGGTTCCACATAGCAAAGACCCATGCAACCCGTCTGGGTGACGGACACATCGGCGATTTGCTTTTTGTCCAACTCGGACAGGAATTCATCCAGCACCACTTTGGCGCCAGCCGCAATCCCGCAAGTCCCCATTCCGACGATGACCTGGATATCTTTTCCGTTGGTATCCCGTTTCTCCATCGCCTTCTGCTTGTTGTCTCTCAACTTTCTCAGTTCCTCAAGCGTCATAACTCTATGTCTCCTCTTATGTTGTCAAAGGTTCAAGCGGATGATCCACCGTGTACTTCCGCAACTCTTCCTCATCGCTTTGGAGAAATTGCCTGAGCAACACTAAAGATCCACTGTCTGTCAGGTTACCCAGCACTTCCACCAGTTGCGACTTGCTCACCTCATAAGTCCCGGCCCCCTTCGCTGTGGAAAGCCTCCTCACCACAGTGAACTCCTTGGCCAAAGGATGGTTGAACAGCAACAGCAATGTGCCTGGTAAATCTCCGAATGGCGGGGTATCCATGTTGTCAAGATCAAAACTGAACGTGACGACCGTGCCCTTGCCAAGTTGGGATTCCAGATTGAACGCACCTCCCGTTTCCGTAACGGTTTGATAGAGGAACGGCAATCCGAGCCCGACCTTCCGCTTCTTGTGCTTGATTCCATCCGTATAGAACGGATCGAGCACCCGTTTCCGCACTTCCTCACTCATACCCTTCCCGTCATCCTCCACCTTGCATTCCAGCATTTTGTCATGCTCATCCAAGGTCAATGTGACGTTCGGCGCTCCTGCTTCAAACGAATTCTGGACTATGTCCAACAGGAAATCACAAATGAAGACGTGCATGCCACCTCATCAATCGTATTTGGACAGGATTCCTGCCAGTTGATCTTTGGTGACTTTGCCGTAAACCTCACCACTGACAGTCATGCACGGCGCAAGACCACAGCAACCAAGACAACGGACGGCGTCCAAAGAGAACAGACCATCTTCGGTAACTGCGCCGACATCCAGATTAATCGACGTCTTCAATTGGTCGATGATCGTCTGGCTTCCTTTCAGATAGCAAGCTGTTCCAAGGCAAACTTGGATGTTATGCTTGCCAGGCTTCGTCAACTTGAAGAAATGATAGAACGTGATGACTCCCCAGATCTTGGCAAGAGGCACGGAAAGCATCTCGGAAACCTGATTGGCGGCTTCGCGCGAAATGTATTGCTGCTCTTCCTGGACCTTGTGAAGCACCATGACTAGATTACCCGGTTTGTCTTTCCAGTCGTTGATGAATTGCATCAACTCAGGAGAGAACTTTGCTGCGTTTTTTTCTGACATGGACCCTCCAAAACTCGTTACTATACAGTTTAAAGTATTATACCAAAAAGGAAATGGTTTTGTACACTCATCAGCAAACAAATTTATATGTCTCTCAATTGTGGTGATGACAAACGGCAAATAACTCAAGTTAATATGCTTATAAACATATTAATTTTCAGAATAATTATTTTTATTATCTATGATGCATCATTCATACATGAAAATTCAAAGCAAAAAAAACCAGTAAGCATTGTATCTACCGAATGATGGTAATTACCTATTGAGGGGATTTGAGCTTCTTTACCAAGGAAAACAATCACTTATAGTAATTATGATACGTTCCAACAACTCTCCTAGGGTGAATGGTATGGACTTTTGCAGTAATTAATCCGATATTCTGGTCCACTTCAACTTCCATGAACCAACCTGGAGCATTCTTTTTCGCAGGGAAAGCTGCACTCAATGGAGGATTAACCAAATAGGTACATCGGGAATTGGATAAGAAACTGAACCAATGCATATGAGCACAGGCATGGAATAATACGTTCTTCCCCCTCTCTATCGTATTCACGACTTCATTCATGTTCTCAATATACATTTTATCTAAAGTCTCTCGAGGAATCAGGGAATTGCGGTCGATATCATGCTCATGCAAAGGATGATGACTAAAAATCATTTTCCCAGACATGTCAGAACGTACTTCATGCTCCAACCATGCAATTTGTTTCTCGCCCACTCTTCCACCAATACCGATCAACATTGGATCCATTGAATCAAAAAAAATAAGTTTGTAGCCCTTTACATTGATTGTATAGGGCAGGTCGGGATATCCAAGAATCCTCCGGTTATCTTCTTTTGAAAGAATCCTAATATCATGATTTCCTTCGACATGTGTTATCGGCATATCAAGCCTGTCATCCAGCATTTTCTTTACCCATTGCTCGTTCCTCTCGTCTGTTTCGGTATCGACATCGACAATTCTGTCACCCAAATCAATCACCAAATCAGGTTTGATTTCCTCATTCGTTATTTTCACGAATTCATCAATTAATCCCGGCAATTCTTCCTGTGGGGTATATTTCCAAATACATTTGCTATAATCAATGTTCGGCGAATAATGAATATCCGAAACCAAAATCAGTTTAATCCTTTCTGACATAATCATCTCCTTTTTCCTAATAAACGCAATTTGGTAAAACCAATCTCTACGTTATAAAAAAGTCCGTAGGTATTCTGAACACACCTACGGACTAAACAACATCTATGACTTATTTACTTGAACTATTATACAACTGAATTGCGTCAGTCAATCGAGCGGTCGCATCATCGATGACCTTATTGATGTCAGCATTCGGATTTGTGGTGACCTGAGTCAACATAATATCATTTGCCTGTTTATGCTCATTGGCGATAGGAATAAACGGGTTACGAATACTTCCGGTACTCTTTTTCTGTACATCCAAAGCCATTTTTGCGGATGGGTACACATTCTTAATAAAATCCTGATATTCTGTAGTCTCCACAGCAGCTTGGGTCTGTGGCAAATATCCGGTACTCATAGCCCAAGTAGCATTATTGTGTATGTCTGACATGAACTTTGCAAATTCATACGCACCCTGTTGAGCGGCTTTGTTACCATTATCACAAATAAACCAACCACAACCACCAGCTGGCACGCCATCGTGCGCACGATTCACATCACATCCAGGAAGCGGTAACAATGTGTACTCGAACTTGGGATTTGCAGCTTTAATCTTTGCAAAAAAACCTGTTGTAACAAGCAACACAGGGAATTCACCAGAAGCGAATCTTGGGATCAATTCGTTGTTGATGTTTGCACCATACGGAATTCCATAACCACCGGCATAAATATCATGCAATGCCTTCAACAAATCATATACAGCTTCTTTTGTTTTTCCCTGGTTATAGATACATTTAGTCGGTTTTCCGGAAAAACCATCATTATTATCAAAACTCGGAACTCCCTGAGTAGACAGAGTCATCGCAATCCAATATGCGTCGTTATGGAATCCGATGCCAACTTTCGAGATGCCTTTGTCAACAATCGTTTTTACAGTCTTGAACACATCCTGGAAGTTATCCAATGAAGTATAGGGATCAATACCCGCTTTCTTAAACATATCCAAGTTCACAAACATACCCGGGAAACTATTCCCGGCAGGATATCCGACTAAACGGCCATCAAGATTGGAATAACTAGCTTGAGAAATCTTAAACAAGGCCGGAGTATCCCAATGATCTTTATCAATGAAATCCTGAATGGGAATAACAAAATCGCATCCGGCATAATAGCCAGTATATTCTACAGGACCAGTGAACACGGCTGGCAAATCTTTCTTCTGTGTCGATTGCAGTTTTGCCAACACATCAAGGCTTGTTCCTTGATAGACATAATGTACAACATATTTCGATTGTGATTTATTAAACGCTTCCATCTGTTTCACCAGAGGATCCGCCATCGAACCACTCCAATGGGTCCACCAATACACATCAATCGGACCAACACTCTTTTGTTCTGCCGGAGCTGCTGCTTGTTCTGTAGTTCCATTAGCAAATACAGAAGAAACGCCCAAACAGACAATCAATAAAACTACTAAAAACCTTTTCATAAACGCCTCCTTATTGCGTCATGTTTCCCTTTCAGGAAAACATTTAACCCTTTACAGCACCAGCAATCATACCGTTAACGATGTAATCCTGGCCAAATATGAAAATCAAAATCACAGGCACCACACAACACGTCGCCCCCGCCAACAATGGGCCATACTCAAGTCTTTCTGAAGTCACAATCATTGATATTCCAATCTGTACGGTTCTCATGGTGTCGGTATTTGTCACAAGCAACGGCCACAAAAAAAGATTATAAATGTTGATGAATAGATACAGCCCCAACGAAGCGATAGTCGGCACAGAGAGGGGTACAGCAATTTTGAAAAGGAAACCCATATCGGTACAACCATCAATCGTTGCTGCATCCTTTAAACTTCGAGGAATAGTCAGATAATACTGCCTCATCATGAAAATGGCAGTTCCTGAAATCAATGTGGGGAAAACCAATGCCAGATATGTATCAAGTAATCCTAGTTTTTGTATCAATGAATAATTCATGATAATTACAATGTCTGAAGGAATCATCATGGTCGCAAGAACAACAGAAAACAACTGTTTCTTTCCAGGGAACTCAAAGAATGAGAAACCATACGCAGCCAAGCTGGAAAGAGTAATCTGTGAAGCAATAGAAATAAAACAGACAATCAAACTGTTTTTCACATACGTAAAGAACGGCATATGGGTTAGAACCCACGCATAATGCATCAATGTCGGAGTTTTTGTGAACAATGTCGGCGGTGTGACAGGAATCTGGGTTTCTGGTTTAAAACTATAAAAAATACAGAAAATCAATGGCATTATGAAAACAATTCCTAAAAAGAATTTGAAAATGAAAGAAAAAAACGCCTTTCCCTGTTTCTGTATCTGTTGTTGTGTCCTCTCATTCATTGGTAATATACCGTCCTTTTTTCCAAAGCCATTTGTATTCGTGTCGTACAGAATATAAAAAGGAACAAAGTCATCGCATAAACACATGAAGTTTCAAACCTTCCATTTTGGATACCCCATTTGTACACAGCGTAAATGAGCGTGGTGGTTGTCGTTGAAGGCCCACCATCTGTCAACAAACGAATCGGTGCGAATGTGGTAAACGAAGTGATGATATTGAGGAAGAAAACAAAGAATATCTGCGGAGATGCAATTGGAATCATCACATGAATGGTTTTCCCAAAAGGACCTGCACCATCAATCGTCGCACTTTCTATCATTTCCAAAGGTACACTTCTGAAACCAACAAGAAGGAAGATAAATGATGCTCCGATATTCATCCAAACATTTACGAGGGCGCATGACAGAAGAGCAGTGTTTGCTTCCTGTGTCCATGCGAAATGAGTTCCTAAAACCCAATTCAGGATTCCTCCTTCCTGTTTGAAAAGAAATGTCCATATAGCAGCTGCGGGGGCAGAAGCTATGGCCAACGGCAAAGAATAAAATAACTGATATGATTTGCTGAATAATCCAGGTCTTGTGCACAGAAGAGCAAAAATCATCGAAGTCAGCAACGTACTTACCAAGTTGATTAAAGCAAATTTAAGGGAGACAACGACGATCCCCCAAAATTCAGGTTTGCTCAGCATCCTTATCCAGTTTGACAAACCGACCCACTTGACCAGTTCCCCTCGCCTGTTTGTCACTGCAAACGAGAAAAGAAAAGATTTTACGAATGGAAAATAAATAAACATGCAAAACAAAAGCAAAGAAGGTGCGATTAACAAATATGGTGTATACCTTATTTTTTTTGTTTTTTTCTTTATTTCCATATTTCCCTTCTAATGTAATTACATTTAGCTAATATTGCATTATAAGCCTTTATTAAGTCATAGTATAAGGTAAATTTTGTGTTTGTCAATTTTTATTTCTTGTTTTTAAAATGTAATTACATTACACTCCAAAGACATCATTTTAGCCTTGTATAAAAATCTTTTTTACTACAAAGCAAAATCATCCTACTCATGATACATATGTGTACAATAACATGGCATTATAGAAACAGTTTGAGGTAATAATCTGTTTGAAATAGTAATAAATGAATCGCTACAACTTTTTTACACTATTCCCTTCTTCAAGAATAGGAGGATTTACTATCTGTTGCGGCACCGTATTTCCCATACGTAACTTATCCATAAAAAGGACAGCAGCCACTTCTCCCATATGAAAAGGATCTTGTTCAACCGTTGTCAACTTCAACAGAGTCTTGTGTTCCTTGTGAGAATTATCATTACAAATGATACTAATATCATCTGGCACTTTGAGACCTTGATCAAAAATCGCATCCACCACACCATCCGCTACAATACCGGATACGCAATATACCGCGGTATATCTTTTTGTTAAATCAATATCACAAATCTGCTTGCCATAAGCATATCCATTTTCATAGGTATTCTGCACATACGTGATGGCATTGTCAGGTAGCGAAAGATTCGCATACTTCATGGCATCAAGATAGCCCATCATACGGTTCTGACAACTTATGGAGCTTTTGGGACCGGCCAGATGTGCAATCCTTGTATGGCCTTTTTCAATCAGATACCGCGTAGCTATATATCCACTCCTATAGTTATCGACCGTAATCACATCAGTATTGATTTCCTTTAAATACCTATTCACCAAGATGATGGGTATCGTCGAATGCTTAATTAATTCAACCAAGGCATCGCTTTCTATGGCATTCAACATAAATACACCAGAAAATCCATTGGTTATTGCATATTTTACGATTTGATATTCATTTTTCAGATCATACCCCGTCATACCAATGAATATCTTCTTTTTCGAATTTTCAAAACCTTTCTGGATACCTTCAATATAGGAGATAGTAATCGGATTAGCTAATTCTCCTGCCACTATGCAAACCAAATCTGAATTGGATCCCTTTACTGTTTTATTACGAGTCCTATAGGTATATCCACTATCAACCAGTGCCTTTTCTACAAGCTTGCATGTAGACTCAGACACATTTCCTTCTTTATTGATGACACGTGAAATCGTAGCAGTGGAAACCCCAATTTCTTTAGACAACTGTGCCAATGTCATAAAAACCTCCAACTGGGCGACCACATGTCAATTCCATGTGCCAAACCAGTGATTATGCAAGTACTCATCACATAATATCCTATTTTTTAGTATCAGAAAACAGAGAATCCAATAAACTCATCTTTTCTTCATGTTTTTGGGAACATCATCCCCAAAATACAGAACCTCATATGCTACATTTGCATATGAGGTTCTGACACGTATAAAGTATACTTAACCGATATCAATGGATGAATAATCCCCCATTCACATCCAGAGTCGCACCAGTGATATAACTCGACAAATCGCTCGAAAAGAACAAAACAGCATTCGCAATATCTTGTGGATCTGCAAAACGTTGAAGTGGAATAGTGTTTTTAGGATCATCTGCAGGATTCGTTGACCAACTCAGATTCTTCGCCATAGCCGTCAATGTACGTCCGGGACAAATCGCATTACTGGTGATACCAAACGCCCCTCCCTGTAAAGCAAAAGACTTGGCAAGATTGATGACGCCCGCTTTCGCCGATGAATATCCGGCACTGGAAGAATGGCCACCTCTTTCACCTGCCATTGAGGCAATGAAGACCATTTTCCCATATCCCTGTGATTTCATTATGGTGAAAACCTCTTTAGAACAAAAGAAAGCAGCCTTCAAATCAATGTTTTGTACTAAATCCCAATCTTTTTCGGTGATATCCTCGATTCTCTGGTTTGGGGCGATACCTGCATTGTTTACCCAAATGTCGATTCGTCCGAATAACGCTTTCATCTGTTGGATATTCTCATGTACATGAGCAAAATCAGCAACATTCATTACCATGGATTTTGCTTCAAACCCCTTTGCGTTCAAATCATCGGTGACATTCTTGCATGTAACGGGGTCCATATCGGAAATCACAACTTTCGCACCCCAAGCAGCAAGAGTCCGTGCAATTGCCTCTCCGATTCCACGTCCAGAACCAGTCACTACAGCAACCTTGTTTTCAAGCATTTTCGCATTCATTTCCATTCAACTCCTTTTCAAAGCAAGATATATAGCTTGTTTCCAACCATCTAGCTTCCGTTTTCTTTCTTCTTCCCCCATTTGAGGACTGAAGATATGAAATCCCATATGGTATTTCGATAAGATGTCCAATCCTGCGGTCTCCCCTGCAATCAAGGCAACACCTTGCAATGTCATTTCTTCGTTTTCCGGGACTTCCACCGGGCACCCCAAGATGTCAGAGAGGAATTGCATGAGATATCTATTTTTTGTTGGGCCGCCAGACACTTTCAAAGTTTGAAGTGTATTACCTGATTCACATGACATCACATCAAGGATGTCCTTCACTTGATAATCCATACTGTCCAATGCAGCACGCACGAATTCCGCTTTCTTCGTAGTACGGCTCATTCCACAAATCACAGCATTGGCATTCGCATCCCAATATGGGGCTCCTATCCCCGTAAAAGCAGGAATTAAATACATTGCATCCTGTGAATTTGCATGTTCCGCAAGTGTTTCTGTCTCTGAAGGAGAATCAACAATACCCAAATCCTTGTACAGCCATGTGATGATTGCTCCTGAATAGTTGATAACTCCATCAAACAGATACGTCGTTTTTCCCGATAACCGCCAAGCTACAGAACTTAAAAGTCCCTTTTGGGAGATAATCGGCTTTTGCCCAATATTCATCATTACACACGTACCGGTACCCATACCTGCCATGCACATCCCTTTTTGTGTGCAAGAAGCGGCATATAATGCAGAGTGCGAATCTCCCAAAACACCAAGAATCGGTACGGGTCGTGCAAAAAGTCCATGTATTGTTGTCGTTCCAAACACAGCATTTGAATCAACAATTTCAGGCAAACCGACTTTAGGGATTTCAAATATCGCACACAATTCATCATCCCACTGTCCCGTTGAAAGATTCACCAACATCGTTCTGGAAGCATTGGAAACATCTGTTTTATGGACTTTTCCATCTGTCAGACAATAAATAACCCAACATTCCATTGTTCCGTAACAGAGTTTTCCCGTTTTAGCCTTTTCCATCGCACCTTCTACATGATGCAGTATCCAAGTAATTTTCGGTGCGGAAGCATACGGACTCAGACGCAGTCCACAACACTGATGGATAAAATCGGCCTTTCCTTCTTTTTCAAGCCGTTCACAAAAACCAACAGCCCGATTGCATTGCCATACAATGGCATTGTAAATCGGCTCTCCCGTCTCACGATCCCAAACAACGACAGATTCCCGCTGGTTCGTGATTCCTATGCCTGTAATCAGTTGTTTGTCGATGCCACTCTTTTGTACAAGAGAGCGAAACAATGAAAACACATTATGCCGGATCTCTTTCGCATTATGTTCTACCCAACCATTCTTATCAACAATCTGCTGATGAGGACGTGAAACAGATGTTATTGCTCTCCCGCACTCATCAAACAACATGACTTTGGTGCTTTGCGTACTTTGATCTATGCTAATCACATACTTTTGGCTCATTGATGTCAGGCTCCTTATGCAAACACTATTCTACAAAATGCACACCTGCCATGTGGTTCATGTCGTACAGAACCGAACCATTGTCGGTAAATCCGGCAATTTTTACATCTGCATTCTTCAAATCAGGAGTCAAATGGGAATCAAGTCCCCAAGAAAGAATTCTGAATCGATGAGCATCCAAGAAACTAAGATGAGTAATTGAGGTGTTTTCCAATTGGGACATACGCCAGATGTCGTGGATTGGAATACCGAACAACTTTGCTATAACCAATTTAATCGGCAACATATGGGAGACAACTGCTATGTCTCTCCCCTCATTTGTCCTGACAAGATCAATGAAAGCCGCATATGATCTCTTTTGAACCTCGACAAAACTCTCTCCATCTTTACCCGGCATCTTCAGCTTTTCTGGCTCAAACTGCCAAAGATTGATCATACCTGGCCATTTCGCTTCAATTTCTTCTCGATTCAAAGTTTCCCAATCGCCACATTGTATTTCCCGTAAATCAGAAATTGTGATGATGGGGATATCTTTATCTCCTTTTACCTGTTCAGCTGTCATCATTGTACGTTGCAAAGGACTTGCATAAATCGTATCCAGATGGATTTTGGAGAATGGTTTCCTTAAACATGCAGCCTGCCGGCACCCACGTTCGTTCAGAGGCTGGTCTGTAGAACCAATATACCGATATGCTACATTCAAATCAGTTTCTCCATGGCGGACAATATAGATATTCGTCATCACATACTCCTAAATTTTATGGACGGCTTTTCCAAAGGCATCCAATGCTGCCTCTTTCAACATCTCCGAAAGGGAGGGATGGGCAATCACGATTTTTTCCCAATCGGTAAGAGAAAACTTCTTTTCTACAGCCCCTGTTGCCAATCCTATGATTTCACTTGCATTATTCCCAACAATTTGGAATCCCAATGTCGTTTGCGTCGACTTGTCCATAATGGCATATACAACACCTGCAGCCCCTTCCGCCAAGGCCATGCCGTTTCCTGCATAATCAAACGAGCCAAGCGCCGGTGTGTAGCCCTTTTCTTTAGCCTGATCCATTGTAAGTCCGACGGCAGCAACACATGGTTGTGTATAAACGCAACGAGGAAGACTATCCAAATTGGCGTTCTCTGGATGTCCCAAGATTGTCTTGACAACAGCGGCTCCCTCAGCATACGCAGCATGAGCCAACTGAACTCTTCCAATGACATCACCGATTGCGTACACACCCTTGAGGTTGGTTTCCATACGATCGTTCACGATGATGGTTTTCTTAGGCGACATTTCCAAACCAAGCGTCTGTACATCAACGCCAGGATAGATCGCTTTTCTTCCAATCGCCATCAAGACAACATCACCATCAACCAACTTATTCACTCCATTTTCTTCATAGGAAGTAGCAAACCCGTCATCTTTTTTCTCTACACCAAGGACTTTGCTTGATGTTATGATTTCACAACCACGTTGTTTCAGAACTCTAGTGAGATATTGAGAAACCTCTGGCAACTCTCTGGGAAGCAGTTTTTCCAACATCTCGATGATCGTGACTTTAGTTCCGAAAGATGCGAAAGCACTTCCCAACTCCAAACCGATAACACCACCACCAATTACCGTCATTCGTGTAGGAACTTTCGGCAAATTCAAGCATTGAGTGCTGTCAATGCAAAGGTCAGCCCCAGGAATGGGAATGCGTACTGTTTCTGCCCCTGTGGCGATGATGACATTCTTTGTTTCATAATCCTTTCCATTACAACTCACCACACCCAACTTCCGGAATGAAGCCTCACCGCTTACAACAGTCACATTGAGTTTCTTGAGCAGGAAAGCCACACCACCAGTCAGTTTCCCGACAACCTGCTCCTTTCCTTCTTGTATCTTTTTATAACTGAACAATCCCGCTTCCTTGAAGATTGACTTAGAAGTGAGATTCCTGATTCCTTCAATCGTTTGGGCTTTATCAAGCAAATACTTTGTAGGGATACATCCCACATTCAAACACGTCCCACCTAATTTGTTTTTCTCAAACAACACAACCGAAAGACCGCTTTTTGCGGCTTCTATAGCGGAGGAGTACCCTCCGGGGCCTCCTCCAATAATGGCAACATCAAACATGGTTTGCCTCCTAGCAAAGCATCAACACGGGATTCTCAAGCAATTCTTTCAACTCGCCCAGAATGGATGCACCATATGCTCCATCCATCATCCGATGATCAAAACTACCTGTAATCTTCATCATCGGTCTTGGAACGAATTGCGTTCCGTCCCATACAGGAGATGTTGTTATGGTTCCAATCCCCAGAATGAAGCTCTCTGGAGGATTGATAATCGGATTGAATTCTTCCAATGCATACATTCCCAGATTAGAAATCGAACAACTTCCGAAACCATAATCGGTTGGAAGCAATGTACCTTTCCTTGCCTTGTTAATGTTTCCTTTGTTCTCTTCTGCAATCTGCAACAAGCCTTTAGTTTCCACCGCTCGCACAACTGGTACGATCAAACCATCATCAAGCGCTACCGCAAGTCCAACATTCGTGTGGTTGTATACTCGTATTTCCTCATTCTCATAGCATGCATTCACTAAAGGATATTTTTTTGCCGTGATGGCAATCGCTTTCGCAATCAAATCATTATAAGAAATCTTTACTTTCTCTTTTTCGAGAAACATTTGCCTCAATGCCATCGCATTTGTCATGTCAACCGAAGTCACAGCTTGGAATGCCGGTATCTCGGATACACTTTGCATCATACGCTTCCCAATGGTCTTCCTCATACGACTTTGTGGTATGATTGTGAATTCATTCGTATCCATAGGGGGAACAGTCTTTACGGTTATCTGCTGTTGAGAATCGATAAACTTCTCTACATCTCCTTTCTTGATGATTTCTGTCTGATGCGGGACTTGAGACAAATCTATGCTATTCTGTTTTGCCAATTGCTTGGCATTCGGCATCGCTTTTAGTTGGGATGCGGATGTCGGAGCCGACACACCTTCTATGGTTTCGGCTTTCGTTACCTGAGGCATGATTGGTTGGTATTCATCCTCTGTTTTTTTCTCAACGACAGAACCGATTGCCTTCTCAATCCCTTTCGCCTGATATTCGGAAAAATCTTTCTCGTCGCCAACCAATACGAGGTCAAACCCGGCGTCGACAACGTCTCCTGGTTTCACCTTGATATCAATAACAAGTCCTTCGGCAAAACTTTCAACCGGCATTGTGGTTTTATCCGTCTCCACTTGCATCAGCACATCACCACGTTTCACTTTTTCTCCGATTTTTATTGGTATCTCAAAAATTGTAGCCTTATCGGTTGTCTGCCCTGCACTGGGCATTTTAATTGTTTTGATCATTTTCACCCTTCCTTACGCTTTCATCAGCTTTCTCACAGCATCCTCAATGTTTTCCTTTTGCGGAATAACAAATTTTTCAAGAGGTGGAGAGAACGGGATTGGTGTATCGGCAGCGCCAAGCCGGATTATCGGAGCATTCAGCAAATACACTGCATGCTCAGCAATCCATGAGCCAAGTTGCGCTCCCCATCCACAGTTATAATTGTCTTCATGGACAATCAGCAAACGTCCGGTCTTCTCCAACGATTTGACAACTGTATCGTAATCAAAGGGCACAAGCGTACGTGGATCTATCACTTCGCAACTAATTCCTTCTTTTTCAAGAGTTTGCGCAGCTTCCAATGCACGGTAATTCTCCAAGAGATTAGCCACAATGGTGACATCCTTCCCCTCACGACGTATGGCAGCTTGCCCAAACGGAATGGTGTAATCATCATCAGGCACTTCGCCTGATGACTGGATGGCACCAGCTTCCTTACGTTTGGAACCATACAAGAGTTTATGCTCGAACACGAGAACCGGATTGTCATCACGAATGGCGCTTTTCATCAACCCTTTTGCATCATATGGAGTTGAAGGACAAATAACTTTCAAACCAGGTATATGGGTAAAATAACCCTCAAGACTCTGTGCATGTTGCGCACCTCTGTTTGTCGCACCGCAAGGTGCTCTCATTACCATTGGAACATGCACTTCCCCGCCAGACATATAACACATTTTTGCAGCTTGATTGACCAATTGGTCCATCATAGTGAACAGAAAGTCTCCATACTGTAAGTCTGCAACCGGCCTCATTCCCATCATGGCGGATCCGACACACACACCACAAAGCATGATTTCGCTGATTGGAGTATTGATACAGCGCTCAGGGCCATACTTATCCATGATTCCCTTTGTGACAGTGAAGGCACCTCCCATTCCACCGGCGATATCTTCATCCTCGCCAATGCAATAAACGTTCCTATCCCTTTCCATTTCTTCCATAATCGCTTTTTTCAAAGCGTCAGCAATTGACAATTGAGCCATGGTCAATTTCCCTCCCAATAAACATCATGTAAAGCACTCTCAAGCGACGGAAATGACGCATTCTTGGCGTATTCGACGCTTTCATCCACTTCGCCTTGTATTGTTTTCTCCATTTCAGATAATTGCTCTTCTGTTGCAATTTTCTGAGCTATCAACTTTGCCCTGAACATTTTTACAGGATCATGGTCAAACCACCATTTTTCCTCATCTTTCGGACGATACCCACAAGCATCATTTCTACTGTGTCCGCCATGTCGATATGTCTTCAGCTCAAGAATTGTCGGACCTTCGCCTTTCCGAGCACGTACAATAGCTCTCGCGGCTGCTTCATTCACACGAAGCACATCATTCCCATCCACTACTTCAGCGGGAATGCCATATGCTACCGCGCGATCCGCCGCTGGGTTTTCCATATTGCAAGTCAACTTGATGCTCGTTGTAGCACTGTACAGATTGTTTTCACAAACAAAAACCACGGGCAATTTCCAAACAGCCGCAGCATTCATCGTCTCGTGAAATGCCCCTTCATTGGTCGCTCCATCCCCAAAAAAGCAAACAATTACATTATCCTGTTTCCGTTCTTTGAAAGCCAAAGCGACACCAGCGGCAATCGGTATGTCCGCACCTACAATGGCGTTGGAGACAAGTACACCACTCTTGAACGAACCAGTATGCATTGCTCCACCTTTCCCTTTGTTACACCCCTCTTCCTTACCGAACATTTCACACATCATCGCTTTCAAAGGCACGCCCTTAGCAAGACATTCACCGGCTGGGCGGTGTGTTGATGCAATGAAGTCTTCAGGACGCAAATCAAAGGTCATTCCCACAGCACAAGCTTCTTGCCCATGACTCTGATGAATGGTGCCAGGCATGGTACCCTCCAAAAACAAGTAGTAAATTGTTTCTTCGTATGTGCGAATAAGGTACATTTTTTGATACATCCCTAGGCATTTCTCTTTTCCTGGAATCTTTTCCATCTTCCCTCTCCTTATGTAATTACATTTATAATACCATTAAAATTATTATCAGTTAGTTCAAAAAAATTGCATTGATGACTAATTTTACGGCTTATTTCTTTAATCTCTTCCATAGTATTAAGCTATTCCAAGAGATTGTCAATTTATATTTTACATTTTTATAACATGTAATTACATATATACGTAATAAGATTCACCCGTTTACCTCAACGTATAAAGGAGATATCATAAAAGAGATATGGAACGCTTGCTATGCTTTGGGGATAGTCTGACATTGGGGATAAAGGATGTGCATCAATCTGATGTACAAAATCGCTTCACAGATCTTCTGGGAAGCGATTTCATTGTGATTGAAGAATGTAAGCCTGATCGGACTCCTTCTGAAGCCTTGTGTTACTTTAATGCATGCATTCTTTCACACTATCCATTTACCTACGCATTTCTCATGCTGGGGACAGAAGATTGCATCAAGGGCAAAATGCCAAACCTTATCCCATATATCCGGTATTTGTCGCTGGCCGCTCCTGACGCTCGTGTGATCATCGCAGCCCCTCCAATTCTAGGAAGTCCCTACTTCGGAGCTGAAATCACCAAACTAAGCAAACAATGGACGGAAATATGCAAGGATACGGCAAAAAAAAACGGAACCCTTTTCATAGATTCCAACTCGATTATTGGAAACAACAAAAACCCAGATGGGACGTTGTCGCAGAAAGGTCATGAACAACTTTGTGATGCAATTAAGCAACTCTTGGGTAAAGACAGCAATCACATACAGGTACCCTTTTCCAACAAGAAACGGATACTGGTGTTCGGTGACTCCAACACCTATGGATTCATTCCACGAAAGGACAATAAAAATGTATCCCTGCGGTTCGGAGACAATGAACGGTTCACGGGCATATTACGTGAAAAATATACCGTTATAGAAGAGGGACTTTGTGGCAGAAGAACCATATACAGGCCAGAAGTCATGAATGGGTCCTTGTATCTGCTCGATTGTCTGGAAAGTCATCAACCTCTGAATCTTGTTGTCCTTATGCTTGGAACAAACGATCTTCTTGACCCAACAATCACTGATTTCTCGAAAGGTCCATCGAAACTCATTGATATCATCAAGGAGAGTGTTCCATCTCTCCCCATTCTCCTTGTCTGTCCTCCCATTATCATTTCCCCGAAAGGGAACACATCATTCTTGGCATGCTACCGAAGTGATGTCTTATCATGCATTCGCGAATTCCCATCGATATATAAGTCTCTCGCCAAAACAAAAGCAGTCGCTTTCTTTGACGCATCAGCCATAGTTATGCCATCGGAGGATGATGGTTTGCATCTGTCCGCTTCAAGCCATCATATTCTCGCCAAAGAACTCGAGAAAGTGATTGATGCACTTTTCCTGACTGGAAAACATTTTTAACGGATTACGATTATTGAAATATATGAAAAGTGAGCATAAAAATATGAGAGTAATATCCAAAAATTAGTTGTTAGTTTGTAAAAATGTAATTACATAACGTTAGTTATGTCGATTTATGTGTTAAAATGTTGTATTTGATTTTTATTGACGAGTTTTGAATTTGTGCTAGTATTGTAATATAACATATAATAAATTGTAATTACATTATTCAGTTTGTAAACTTTTTGTCGTGGAGATAACAATTACATGGTATGGTCAAAGAGAAAACAAGAGCGTGAACTATTAATAAGGCCAAAAGCAAACACCCTGCTTCCTTATGTCTTTATTGCCCCGGCAATCTTTTTGTTCGGAATGTTTACGATTTATCCATTCATCAGAACTTTCTTTTTGTCTTTTACTTTGACCAACAAATATGGGAATCCTACAAAATTCGTAGGGCTCAAGATGTGGAAACGAATCCTTGGGCAAAAAGAATTCTGGAACACATTGCTTGTTACTCTGAAAGTCGCAGGCATAACCCTTTTGGGGACTTTTTCCCTTTCTTTATTTTTTGCTCTGCTCTCAACGACACCTGCAAGCGGAGGAAAAATCTATCAGACCATGTATGCCCTTCCTATGGCAATCGCATCATCTCCGGCAGCTGCGATTTTTGTGTTCATATTCAGACAAAAAAACGGACTTCTCAACAGTCTCATCGGAACGAATATCGCATGGTTGCAAAATGTAGATTACGCCATTTGGGTGGTCTGTTTCGTTACGATATGGATGCATGTAGGATCAAGTTTCATCTTCCTGCTTGTCGGTTTCAGAAACGTCCCAGATGAATTACTGGAAAGTTCAATCCTTGACGGTGCGAACGTTTGGCAACGCATTTGGCATATTCTCATACCAATTGCTTCACCACAGATTTTTTTCGTTCTTTTCCTAAATATCAATAGCTCATTCAAGAGTTTTGCACAAATCAAATTGCTTACCGGTGGAGGCCCAGTCAATTCAACGATGACCCTTATCTACTCCATATATAAAAACGCAATGATAAATGGACGTTTTGAAACTGCCTGTATTCAATCTATTTTCTTGTTCTTGTTGATTTTCAGTATCACTCGTATTCAGTTCTCGCTCGAGAAAAAGGTGGTTTATTACCAATGAAAACAACACATGCCAAAATGAAAAAACCACTCCTATTTCTTATTAAGACTTCTTTGGGAATCATCTTTATCTTCCCCTTGATAGTAGGTATATCCTTCTCTCTCCATACAGAACAGGAACTGGGGTCATTGCCACTACATTTGTTTACCCCGAAGCCGACTATTGAGAACTATATAAAAGTTTTCATTGACGTTCCGATTTTCAATTATTTGAGAAATACCCTTATCACGTGTTTGGTTGCAATTTTATCCCAGATTGTAATTGCCAGCCTTGCCGCATATAGCTTTGTATTCTTTAAATTCCGGTTGAAGAAATTCTTCTGGGCTATAATCTTATCAACCATGATTATTCCAGGCGAAGTAGTTGTAATCACCAACTATGTGACAATCCAAAACCTTCATCTCGTCAATACATACGCCGGCCTCTTTCTCACCTCCCTCATCTCAGGCACTTCGATTTTCATGATGCGCCAATACTATATGCAGCTACCAAAAGATTTCAAGGAAGCAGCAATCTTGGATGGCTGTGGAGATGTTCAGTTCCTTATTAAGATTGCTATTCCCCTTTCCGTTCCAACCATCTCCGCATTGGCAATCTATCAGTTCGTTCACATCTATAATGCCTACTTCTGGCCGTTACTCGTTACGAATAAAGATATCTGGAGAACCATTCAAGTAGGTATTTCATATCTGGTGACCGGAGATGTCGAGGAATACGGAAAAATCCTAGGGGCAGCAATGATTGCTATGTTCCCAACAGTATTGGCATTCATTTTCGGTCAGGATTACATCATCAAAGGAATGGTATCTGGTGGTATCAAGGGATGAAAAAATTATGCGGTACATATCGCAAATAATAAGGAGAGTCCAATGAAAAAAAGTATTGTCGTGTTGTTAATCTTGTTCATGGCTGTTTGTGCTGTATTTGCAAATGGGGGAGCAGAGTCAAAACCTGCAGTAAAACCTACTGAGCAACCTGCGCAAAAAGCTCCTGTGGTGGAGACAAAACCAGCGGGAACTACGGAAGTCGAATGGTGGTCATATTATGGAAAAGCAAATATCGAATACCTGCAGAAAGTGATTGATGCCTATAATTCAAGCCAATCTGATTATCACGTCACCATTGAATATCAAGGAAGTCAACTTGAGCTTATTGCAAAAATGCAGTCGACACTGAAAGCTGACCTACCGGCTTTATTCAATTGTGCTGTTGAAAACATTGGAATGCTTATTCCAGCTGATTATTGTGTCAGCGCGCAAGAATACCTCAACAAGGACCCAAAGGGTTGGCCAGAATTGGATCACACGTATGGCGCATTCAAAGCAGCATATTGTGATAAAGATGGTAATCTTGTTGGCTATCCTAACGGCGTAAGTTACCCAACTATCTATTACAACAAGAACATGTTGGAGAAAGCAGGAATTGATCCTTTCTCCCTGACTTCACTTGATAAAGTTTATGAAGCATGTAAAAAACTCGTAAAAGGTGGTTACTGCACCTATGGCATCGGTTTCCATAATGATGGTGGATATTACTTTAATTCCAGTATCGCACGTGAAGGGGTTTTGGCTTTTGATAACGAAGACGGATACAAAGGAAAGATTACCAAATGCTTCTACAATGATGGTGGCAAAGTGCAGGATACCGCAACAAAGTATCTGCAATTTTACAAAAACCTCTACGCGGACAAACTCGCAGTGGCATATGGTGCAAACTACAGTTCAGAAATCCTTCCCTTAATGGCTTCTGGTGATTGCGCGATGATGATGGGTGTCATATCCATGACCACCAAAGTTCTCAGTACGGTAAAAGGTGCTTTTGAAGTCGGAGTCATTCCACTTCCATCTGTAACCGCAAATGGAAAACGTACAGGGGAACCTGCTGGAGGAACTGGCCTCTTCATCGCCAACAATGAAAAGAAATGGGAAATGCAAGGTGCTTATGAATTCATGAAGTTCTGCAGTAAGGGAGAATGGGCTGGTTACTTTGCCGCAATGACGGGGTATCTTGCTCCCAGTACTGATGCTTATAACAGCGAAGTGTATCAAACCTACTTGAAGAAAACTTTCCCTGCAATCTCTGTTGTGTATGACAGTCTTTCAAAGTCAGATGATTCTGCGAAGATGCCATTGTGTGCGATTTCATCAAATATCAAATCCGCAAACAAGTTGGCTATTGAGACCGTGTCCAATTATCCTACGGATGAATCGGTTGCAAACTCGCTTAAATTAGCGAATGACACCATTCAGGATGCAATTGATTTGTACAATCTCTCCAACTAATGTTCATGAATCATTGAAACGTTTGGAAGGTGTGGAACCAGTATCTACCCTTCCAAACAAATACATAACAAGGAAACTATGAAAAAAAGAAATATTCTGCTTGGTATGTTGCTTGTTCTTTTGCTTCTCTTGGGCTGTCGAACAACCAACATATCTAGGGTAGCAGATCCTGATGGTCTCTATACTTCAGCAGTTTTCAACACCTCCCAGGACCATGGAAAACTGACTGCCCGATACCTATCCTTGAAAAATGTGTACAATTCCCCTTCAGATAAAGTCAATGCGGGGGATTGTACAGTGTTCTCTTCACCTGAGGGACTTGTCATGATGATCGACTGCAGCAATGTCAATAGCTTTGAGGAAATTGATGACCAGCTCCAAAAGATGCATGTTTCGAAAATTGATATATTTATAATGTCCCACCCTCACTCAGACCATATCGGTTGTTTCTCAGCAATCGCAACAAAATACCCAATCGGCCATGTTTACAAGAATTGCCAAGAATACCAATCCGGAACCTATGCAAAGGCGATGGCAACAATCAAAGAAAAAGGTATTCCTTGTACGGTTTTATATGATGACGACTCCTTTATGTTTGGAAAGGATGTCAAAGTTTCTGTTTACAATCCACTTCATGGCTCTGAAGAACGAGCCAACAAAAGCATCGGAGAAGCCAATAATTGTTCACTAGCACTCAAATTGACCTATGGAAATTCCAGTTTCTGGAGTTCAGGTGATTTATATGTATCAGGGGAAGAAGAAGTCGTTGCACGTCATGCACAGGAAATTGATGCAGATATCATGAAAATGAACCATCATGGTTATGATACTTCCAACGGAAATGCATTCATTTCGGCTATCAGTCCCAAAGTAGCCATCGCACAACATGAAAGCATCACGAGCCAAACTGTAGCCCTCCGCTATGCGATGAAATTCAAAGCATTGACTTTCTACAACTGTCAAGACGGAGCAATTTCCGTTGCCACTCCGGGCGATGGAACCTATGAAGTACAATGTCAACGTGTACGGGAAAAAACACTTTACGGGCAACCTGCCCCTAATTGTTACTATATACTAGGAAAAGACAAATGAAAAAAAGGCTTTTGGTGTTTTCTGTTGATGCTATGGTTCGGGAAGACGTTGATAAACTGATGCAACTTCACTACTTCGGATCCATGATGAAAGATGGTTGCCAAATCAACCATGTAAGGACTATCTATCCTTCCATCACATATCCTGCCCACACAAGCATCGCAACAGGGTGTTATCCCAACAGACATGGCATCGTCAGCAACTTCCAACTCACAACAAGCGACAAAGAGCAGAACTGGATATGGGATCATGAACACATTAAAGTCGATGACATTTTCACTGCGGCAAAAAAAAGTGGTTACACCACCGGTTCTGTCTTTTGGCCAGTAACGGGAAATCATCCCGATATTGATTATTTAATCAACGAATACTGGATGCCTTTTCCAAACGATACATTGGCCAGTGCATTCCGTCGTAGCGGTTCCTCCGAAGAAATGATTGGGATCATCGAAAAAAATGCCAGTTTCCTTCCCAAAACATATGGCAAAACAGGTCGTTTGAATTTCATGGTTGAACCTTTCTGTGATTTGTTTCTTATCCATTGCGCATGTGATATCATTCAAAAATACGCTCCAGAGGTCATGTTCATACATAATGGAATCATGGATGGAACTAGACACAAGTATGGAGTGTTCAACAGTGAAACTGACAAAAGTATCGGATTTGTTGAAGAACAATTCAGAATGCTTATCGATGCATTGAGTGATGCTGGTGTATTGGATGAAACCAATATCGTCGTGCTCAGCGATCATGGACAAATGGAAACAAAACGAATCATTAAACCAAATGTATATTTACGAGACAAAGGATTCATTGAAGCAGATGTTGAGGGAAACATTTTGGATTGGAAAGCTTTTTGCCTGTCAGACGCAATGTCAGACCTCGTTTATCTGAAAAATCCTTCTGACAAAAAAACATATGAAGCTGTCTATAAGCTTTTGCGAGAAATGGCTGAAGAAGGGATTTATGGTTTCACTGAAGTCGTCACGGCAGAAGAAATGAATAAGAGAGAACATCTGAACGGTCAATTTTCGTTTGTCTTGGAATCAGATGGCTATACTTCCTTCAGTGATTCATGCGTTAGACCAGTAATAAAACCGTACGATACGGGAGATTATCGTTTTGGACGAGCAACACATGGATACAATCCTGACCTTGGTCCCCAACCGGTTTTTAATGCGATCGGCCCTGATTTTCAACATAATGTCACTATCGAACGAAGACCAATTGTGGATGAAGCTCCAACATTCGCCAAACTCTTGGGTGTCAAATTACCACATGCACAAGGAACAGCAATCAAAGAATTTCTAAAGTAAAAAATCATGTTCGTATGCAAAGAAAAAGTCGCCGTCTGCGGACATCGGGGAGAACGGATCCATGGACGGGAAAACACAATCGCAGCAATAGAATATGCAGTTGAAATTGGTGTTGACATGATTGAAACCGATGTCCGCATGTCAAAAGACGGATACTTGTTTCTCATGCACAATAAGAATTTGGCTGACATGACGAGTGGCAATGGTATGGTTCGGGAGCATACCTATAGTGAGCTGAGAGCCATGAACGCAGCAATCCTTTCGAAGTCTTCTGAAAGTTTTTCAGCACCTTTGTTCGAGCCAATAGCCTTATTTGAGGAATTACTTGATTTGGCAGAAGATCACCCGGGTCTGATGCTCAACATCGAACTGAAAGACATGCCCGCAGAGGATGAACCTTTTGCTTTTTTGTGTGCCGACAAAGTCGCATCAGCGCTTGCTGCCAGAAGATTGGGATGCAGAACATGGATTAATTCCTTTTCCGGGAAAATCGTCCAACGTATTTATCGAGCATATGGAAATCTGTTTCATTATCATGGATTTTACCCTTGGAATATCATGGGACAGATGGAAGATGATCCTTCTTCATTTTGTGATGTCGCATGTATGCTAAACTGGGATGTACTCCCCAGTGGTAAATACAAAATGGATCGGATGTCCATTCCCTGCCCCGAACAATGGCTTACAAGCCTGCTAGCTGAAGGAATCATGCCTTTGACAACTTCATTTTATGCACACATGGAAGATTATGATTTGGCAATACGGCAGGGCAGCAGAATCATCATGGCAGACGATCCTCAGAAGATGTTGGATCATTTGCGGGAGAAAGGATTCCACAGTTAGGCTGTTTTTTCCCTTTTTCCCCAACTATCAGAATCGGCAAGATGACCATTTTAATCAGAAAAAGGTTTAATCCCAGATACCAGAATTATTCTCGTACACTCATTCCCCTAATATTTTCCTTATTTGGAAGAAGCAGGAAATATATTGACCGTAAACTCATTTTAATATAATAATATTCACATAAATTTGAGGCAAAAACATGAATAATGAGCAATTGGTACGAATCACCCGCTACTATCGCTCCCTTAATCGGCTCCGGACTATCGGACTTGAGAAAGTCTTCGCACATAACCTTGCCGACGCCGCGGGGGTGAATCCAGCCATCGTAAGAAAAGATTTCTCCCAATTATCCATCCACGGTCAGAAACGTGGCGGATACGAAATCCCCGAACTGATCGACGTGCTCGGAAAGATTCTTGGCAAAGGGAAGCCGGAAAACTGCATCATCATCGGTTGTGGCAGAATTGGGAAAGCTCTGATACATTACGGCGGGTTTGAGCCTGACGGCATCAGAATCGTGGCAGGTTTTGACAATGATCCGAGCGTTTACACCGACGCTACCAGTCCGATTCCCATGTATTCGCTGAACCGTTTGGAAGAGATCGTAAGCGCCTTGAAAGTACAAGTAGGCATCATCACGGTTCCTGAGGCTGCCTCCCAAGAAAGTTACGACCGCCTCTTGAAAGCCGGGGTGAAAGGCATTCTGAACTTCAGCCCGGTGACCCTTAAACCGGAAAAAATGGAAGACGGAAGTTATACGGTGGTACACAACATCAACATCGCCTTGGAGCTGGAACAGATTTTCTATGAATTGAAATTCCCGCAACCGACTAAAAGCTGACCAAGCGAAGCCTTACGGGAAGATGGTCGCTGTAACCGGACAGAAGCGTTCTGTCCCACGCGAACGGAGTCCCGTCCGGTTTCAGGCACACAGGCTGGGCTATCACAGAGAAATCCTGGAAATCCCAGCCTTTTTTGTCGAACAAATCCGACCTTCCCAGGAACTGGTCATACTGGTGCCAGACAGACTGGAACACATACGAACCTCGCTCCGAACAAACAGCCTTGTCCAACCAAGGATCATACCAGACAGAAGCTGAAACAAGATGTTTTTCCCCAGTGACGGGCAAAGACCCCCGTTGCGAGTACAATGCGGTCACAGGAAGATCCAAAAGCACCAACGCTGTCTGCTCACAAGCGGAAAGCGAACAATCGGGATCCTCATTGAAATCCCCGCAGACCAAGATCAAAGCGTTTGGATGTTCCCCTGCCGCGGCCGTCACGGTCCTGACCATTTCAATCCGCAGTTTTTCCGTATTCTCCCCTTTCTGGCTTTTCCCATGCACCCCATACAGCACAAGTTTCCCTTGGGGAGTGGAAAACACCGCTTCCAGGACAGGACGTCCGCCGGCACCTTGATGCGCAAGCACCGATTCCGGTTTCTCACGGCTCGCCATGCCTATGCCGATAGGCGAATCAGGATCCTTGACCACCGCATAGTATTTCCACCCCCTGCGGGACAAATACATCCTCATCAAATCTTCCATCACCCCTTCATGCTCCACTTCCTGCAGGATCAAGACATCAGCGTCTCGGATTTCTTGCGCATGCAACACCTCGGAAAGGCGCTTCATCCGCGTATTGTATGCGTTTTCCGTCCAGCCTCCGGACGGCTTGTACTCGTCGTATTCTGTACCATCCAACGAGGCGTCCATCAGATTCTGGACATTGTAGGAGACAATGGAAAAAACGGATGGGCTGTTACCACCTGTGTTGCAGGAAGCGAAAAAAAGACACATACACAAAAACGGTAGAATCGGTTTCATGCATCATCTACCGGATAAAAGAATGTTTTGGTCTATCAGACGAATTTACGGGAATTTTTTCCCAACGAATAACAGAAGTACAATTCAGCCAAGGCATCCTGCACATCAAACAAGGAAATATCCATCTCACGAGCCTTGAGGATACCTTTCTTCAGGTTGTCGAACCTATGGTTGTACGCAACATCACAGTCAAGCAACAACGACAGGCAGAAGACCCGCACCGAAAGCCAATCCTGCTGTTCAAACATCTCAAACACCGTATGGTAATATTGGTCAATGGCCGCAAGATCGCGTGCGTCAGTAAGGAAATCAGACAGAAAATCATCCACATCCCCGTTATTCATCAACTCATACAGGTGGGCAAGCCGTGGAGAACCGAACTTCAGGAAACTCGCCAATACGGCGTACCGCGTCTGCCGGAAGGTCGCGCTCCGGCCTTGGGAAACCGACAGAAAGAAATCCTGATAGAACAAACCGTCCTTATCCATCTCCCGTTTGGCTATAAGGAAATCAATCTCTTCATCGATATGACGTGCGTTCAAGGACAATTCATTCACCCGTTGCAGATACCGTTCATCACCATTACTTTGTCTGGCTAGAGAACGGGAAGCCATGGAACGCACCGATGACCATCGGCCTTCAAGCAACTGTTCCAATGTTGCCCGTGATTTCTCACCTTTGTAGGATCCCAAAGCCGCTATGGCATCCAATTGCACATACGAATCATCATCCTCCGCCACGCGGATCAAATCATCCTCCAAATCCTTTCTGGGTTTTTCCCCGAGGCTCTTGATGGCTTCCTCTTTATCGGGGGAAAAAGGATTCGCCAGTATTTCCCTTAGTTCGCTTGTCGCCAAGTTGTTCAGGTTGCTGCCCAACGACAACAGCAGTTCCCGCCGTTTGGTGGGATCCTTGGTCTTGCCAAGACGTTCTATCATGGAAACCGCCTGGATCCCATGGAGGGAGAACACCACTCCTGCGGCATCCTTCGTGCTGTAGGAACCGAGTTCCTGCAGACGCGTGGTGATGACCAAAACGACGATATTCACCGCCATGGCGGCGAGAAACACCAGCGTGTAGGGGTTTCCCGCAGCCACGTTCCTGATGACAAACAGATGGGTCGCCACATCAGACAAATCCGCCATGAGGCCGGAGAGGATACCTGCCAGGATGGCGAACAAAGCGATGATGAAGTTGACCATCACATTAAAGGAAACAGCCTCGTCATCGGGCATCACTTGAGCTATCAAGCGAACCACAAGAAGGTTCACCGAAGAAAGGAAAAAGTTGGTGAGGAACCCCAAAAAATAAAACCAGAGCGGATCGATATTCTGTGGGGTTATCGCCCAAATGAACAGGCAGACCAATGAGGCCAGACTGCAGAAAAACACCAGAGGTTTGGATCCCAGCTTGTCAGCCAGGTCTTTGGTCGCCAGACCGGCACAAACCACAGCCAACCCAAGGCTGACCGAGTAGAACATGACTTGGCTGGAAGAAAAACGCAAAACCACACGGAGATAGGGGACAGACATGTTGAACACAATGGCAACCACAGTGGAGAGCCAGCGGAGGAACAAACGTCTTCGCAAGAAGGGACTCTGCATGGAAGTTTTGAACTGATACATAACCCCATGCCCTTTTGTGTATTCCACCGTACTTCTGCATGGGATTCTCCGGACAAAACCGGATGCAACCGTATTGGCCCCGACCCCGAACATTTGCAGGACTACCATTCCGGTGACTGTTGCGAAATACTGGAGTTCCAACACGAAACTGGAAAAAAGTCGGAACAACATGGAAGACAACTGATAGGCAATGCTTACTTCACTGACCACACGCCCTCTGTTCGAGGCAGAGGAAATGCTCTTCACCGTAAAATCATTGAATGAAATGCCTACCATCCTGAAAATGCAGTACAACGTGAAGACCGCAAGCAGGACGAAACGGGCCAAAGCTGTGGGAAGGAAAAGAACGAGCAAGTATCCTAACGAACAGACCGAACGCCCGTACCATGCGAACGCCTGGCATTTGACCTGATTCTTTTTCTGGAACAAAATGGGAACCAAAGGCAAGACGACACCGCCGATGTACGCCGCCGAGGAAATATACCCCAGCGCAAGGTTTCCCGCATGAAAAGAGACTGCAAGCAGATAGACAAGCGTATCTCCCAAAAGCGGGAAGGAAATGCCGTTGAAGCATTCTTCGATGACCATGCATCTCCGGCCATATTGCTTCTCGCTTTCAGTGAGATACTTCGTGGAGGACATTGGTGTCAGTCCAACTCACGTTTGTTCTTGATGATTTTTCCCACAAGTCCATAGGCAAGAGCTTCTTCACTGGTCATCCAATGGTCACGTTCAGTGTCCTTGGAGACGACTTCCAGAAGCTTGCCGGTCTGTTCAGCGATCAGACTGTCCAGTTTCACCCTGAGGCGTTCCATCTGCGCGGCATGAATCTGGATATCGGTTGCCACTCCTTTCATCCCACTCATCGGCTGATGGATCAGATAGGTCGAATTGGGGAATGCGAAACGTCGTTCTTTCGGCACCGCGATATACAAAAGCGAGGCTGCCGAAGCAACCAACCCACAACCAAGCATCAGGACAGGGGAAGTGACGAAACGCACGGTATCAAACATGGCGAATCCGGCATCGACATCACCACCGGGACTGTTGATGTATACGGTAATCTTACCGTCGCCTTCACTGTCCAGCACCAAAAGTTGTTTGATAAACTGGTCAGCACTGTCTTTATTGATCTCCCCACTCACCACCACAGAACGGGTTTTCATCAATTTATCACCCAACATTGGATCCTGTGCAGGTGTTTTCTTGTCTTGTTCTTCAGCCATTTGTCGTTCCTTTGTCTTGAGTATAATTGAAAAGCGCGGGGCGGACAACTATACTCTCACCACAAGGGGTGAAACATGAAATGCGCCACAGTGGCCGTCATCGGCCGTCCATCATCAGGGAAAAGCACGCTGGTCAACACCATATGCGAAATGAAAGTGTCCATCACGGCGGCGACTCCGCAGACAACCAGGAACGCCATCCGTGGCATCTACACGGACCAGAGGGGACAACTTATCTTCACCGACACCCCGGGCTACCACCTTTCGGAGCAAAAACTCAACCTCAAGCTGCAGGAAACCGCAAAAGAAAGTCTTGAGGACACCGATATCGTCCTGTATGTCATCGACCCCACACGCAAAAGCGGGGAAGAGGAAGAAGCAATCACCACTATCCTCTCAACCGTAAAGACACCCATCATCGCTGTCCTGAATAAAACCGACATCGACAGCGGCATGGAACTGCTTGAGGCAGAAGCGTTTCTGCGCGAGCACCTTCCCCAGGCAAAAATCCTCCAAGCCTCAGCAAAAGAAGATAAGGGCGTCGATGAAATCCTCATCACCTTGTTCAGTCTGGCAAAGGAAGGGGACCTCCTCTATCCGGAAGATGAGAGGACTGACCAAAGTTTGGAATTCCGCATCACCGAAATCATCAGGGAAAAAGCCATCTCCACCGTCACCGATGAAATTCCTCATGCCATCTACGTCGAATTGTCCGACATGGAAAACCAGGAAACGACAAACACCATCTGGATCCGTGCATTCATCGTGGTGGAAACGGAAAGCCAGAAAGGCATCGTCATCGGTGCGGGAGGCAGGAACATCAAAAAAATACGGGTTTCAGCCTTCAAAGACATCAAACAGATTTTCCCAGGCAGGAAACTCCAGCTTGACCTGAGAGTGAAGGCTCAACCAAAATGGCGCAAGAACGACAGGATTCTGGGAAAACTCCTTAACGGATGAAATTGGTCCTTTCCCGTTTTTCCATTTCCGGTTTGGGAAGGCCTGCTTTTTCAATGGAAGCGAGAAGCCAAGCCATGTTTGCCCCCAATACCCGCATCACCTGCATACCTTCCTTATCCTGCCTGACCTCTTCCGGCGTGTTCCCATGGACGCTGTTCCAATACTGGGAAGAAACCACCGGCATCTGGCTGATGGTGAAGTACTTGTTCAACTCATCAAACGCCGCACTCGCGCCTCCCCTTCTGCAGGAAACGACGCAACACGCAGGTTTGAGACGCATCACCGGGGCGAACTCGGAATACAACCGATCCAAAAACGCGGAACAGACACCGGAACAGGCGGCATAGTGGACAGGAGAACCGACCACCAAACCATCACAGACTTTCATCAGTCCGCCACATTCCTTGATGCGTTCGTCAGAGAAAGAATCCCCCGTATTGCCGATCTGGAACCAAACAGTCTCGATCCCAGCCTTATGCAAGGAGGATTCAACCTCGCTCATCGCGGTAAACGTGCAGCCCTTCTCATGAGGGCTGCCGTTGAGCATCAACACTTTCATCAACAATACCTCGCCAAGATAGGCTCCACTTTCCCCTTCCCGCAAGAATGGATGAAATCAGCCAGTTTCGGCCCGCGATCCTTGGCGATCAAGACCTGATACACAGCCTGGAAGAAAACAGGTGCCTCAAGGTTGTTGTCCTTGGCGCACGCATACATCCTCGTGGTGAAATCATCATTGGAAATCCCATCCATATCCTTCACCAGCATGGCTAACGACTGTATGGCTTTCAATTGGTCGGTACCAAGCTCAATCTTCGGATCCTTTTCTGTGGAAAGATGGAATTTGAAATCCTCAGGCGCATATTTCTCCAGCCAATGTTTCGCACAAGTCGTTTTCTCGACCAAGCGTCCCATCTGCTCCGGTTTCACATCAGCAAGGGAGGCGATGGCTTCATCAACATTCATATCGTGAATTTGCAACAGGTTGCACAGATGGCGGAACGGCACTTGATAGCCGATCATCTTGGGGACGTCCTCGGAAATCTGGGACAACTCATAGATGCGCTTCTCATATGCCTTGCGCTTTTCGCTGACGGGAAGCACTCCGAAATAAATCCGCTCGCAGTTATCGTAATCCTCATACAGTTTCAGCACATCGAGATCGAAACTGATGGCGAATTCCCTGTTGGGAACAGTGCATACGAACATGTATCTGGTCAATTCCGGAGTGTAGATATCCAAGACATCCGGCAATGAAATCACATCGCCGCTGGACGAGGAGATTTTCCCGCCATGCCCCTTGATGGAGATGAAGTCATATTGGAAGGAAACCGGCGCATGCCAGCCGAAAAGCTCGACGATTTTCTCGGAAGTGTCGAACGAACCGCCTTCGCTATGATGGTCTTTGCCTGCAGGTTCGAAATCCACATGCTCTCTGTTCCAGCGCATCGGCCAGTCGACACGCCATGGTAATTTTGCGTTGGGTGTGGTGCGCAGGTCGATGGTCTCTTCCTTGCCAACATCCTCATCCCGATAGGTGATGGACCATTGTCCGTCCCAACCGATGACCTTGGTGTCATCCTTGTTGGTGAAGGAAGAAAAGACGGAAACGGGATACCAGTCATCAGAAAGCGGCTCAGTGCGGAACTCATCCAGGATTTTCTTGATGGCATCCTTGTTTTCCAAAGCTTTCTTCATTCCTTCGGCATACATGCCGCTGCGATACCGTTCGGCCTGATACAGGTATTCGGGGAAAATCCCTACGGATGGCAGAATGTTCTCGACATCCAACTCATTCCCTCTCGCATAATTGTCCGCACGATGCGTTGTGTCAGGAACCATGGTGATGGGATAGCGGAGATACTTCTCCAGAAGCTCTGGTTCCGGCATGTTCTTCGGCACTTTGCGGAAGACATCATAATCATCCCAACTGTAGATGAACCTGACTTTCTTGCCACGTTCCCGCAAAGCCCTTACGACCAAATCAACCGAGATGATCTCCCGGAAGTTTCCGATATGTACGGTGCCGGAAGGAGTGATGCCGCTTGCGCAGGTGTACAGATCCTTCTCACCTTTTTCACGAATGATCTTTTCGGCGTATACATCCGCCCAATGCATTGCATTCTGTTCGTTCTTGTCGCTCATAGTACCTGGCATTATAGTAAATGAGAAGGAAACAAACAACTGTTGCAATTCCAAATACCGGGGAAGTATACTGGAAACATGAAACGCTTCCTCATGGTCATTTGTCTGGTCTTATCGGTCCTCTCCCCCGCTTTCTCCGCAGGGGAAGATGTCTTGTCCGGCATCGCGTCCTGGTATACCTCCGACAACAGCGAAAGCCTTACCGCCAATGGGGAGACCTTCGACCCTGAAGCCCTCACAGCCGCACACAAAACGATGAAGTTCGGGACCATTGTCAGGGTCACCAACAATCAGAACGGCAAGAGTGTCGAAGTGAAGATCAACGACAGAGGACCGTATGTCGATGGTAGGATCATCGACCTGACTCCAAAGGCCGCGAAAGAGATCGGCATGCTGGAATCCGGTACAGCCCCGGTCACTTTGTCTGTCGTGTACGCCCCGGAAATCCCGGAATCCAAATACAACCGTGCGGGAGATACAGGATGGTACCTTTTGCAAGTCGGCGCCTTCTCCTCACCAAGCACCGCTTTGGTCCGCTACGAACAAATGCGGCAGGCGGGCCTGAAACCATACGCAGAACTGCTCGATGGAGGCATGGTGAGGTTGTCTGCCCGCTGGGTGCCGCAGTATCAATTGGAAAGCACCTTGAAGACTTTGGCCACCTTGGGGTTTGCCGAAAAGGACATCCTGAAGAAAAGCGAAGTCAATCCCTATAAATGACCATTTCACCGCAAAGTATTGTGTTTCTTTTTCTTATTGGTTATATTTTATAACTATCAAGGGAAATGTATGCATACCAATACGGAAATACTCCAGGGCATTCACACCATCGCCACTTTGTTTCAACAAACCGATAAAACCATCGGCAACCTCCATCACCTCGGGAAAACAGAAATCGAAATCATCGCTTTTTTGAGCAACAATCCGGAAAAAGACACCGCCCGCGACATCACAGAACTGCGGATGTTGCAGAAGGCTAATGTCTCGGCTTCCGTGGAAACACTTTCAAATCTGCGCTACATCACCACAAGACAGGACGAAGAGGACAAACGGTTATACCACCTTTTCCTTTCGGATTCAGCGAAAGCCATCGCAAAAGAGGTCACCGAAGCGAGGATTCAGGTGTGGAAAAAGCTTCTTGCGGGATTCAGCAACGAAGACACTGACCTGTTGTTCTCCCTCGTCAGGCGGATCTTCGCAAACGCACAGGATACCCTATGAGTGACCATGCATCATTTCTTGCCACAAAACCGCTTAAGCAACTGTTGTTCCATCTCGCCATACCTGCGGTGACCGCGCAAATGATCAACATGCTGTATAACATCGTCGATCGCATCTATATCGGACATATCCCTGGGGAGGGTGCGTTGGCACTCACTGGTTTGGGAGTCTGCATGCCAGTTTTGATGGTCATCTCCGCATTCGCGGCTTTGGTGGGGAGCGGAGGTGCGCCCCGTGCCTCCATCCTTCTTGGCGAAGGACATCAATCTGAAGCGGAAGATTTGATGGGAGAATGCTTCACCACATTAATGCTCATTGCATTGCCTCTTACCGTCATTCTGGAACTCTGGGGGAATGACATCCTCTTGGCCTTCGGCGCCAGTGGAAACACGATCATCTACGCAAAACAGTACTTGTCGGTCTATGCCTTGGGGACGGTTTTTGTCCAACTGACCTTAGGGATGAACGCATTCATCATCGCCCAAGGTTTTTCCACCACCGGCATGCTTTCTGTTTTGGTAGGCGCGATCTCCAACTGCATCCTTGATCCCTTGTTCATCTTCACGTTCGGGATGGGCGTCAAAGGAGCCGCTTGGGCGACGGTTCTTTCCCAAGCTTTCTCAACCATCTGGATCATCTGTTTTCTCTGTGGGGAAAAAACGGCGCTCCATCTGAAGAGGAAACACTTCCGCCTGCACAAAAACGTCATCCTTCCTGCCCTCGCCTTGGGACTTTCCACGTTCGTCATGCAATCTACGGAAAGTGCCTTGATGGTTTGTTTCAACAGCTCCTTGCTCCGTTATGGCGGGGATATCGCTGTTGGCGCCATGACCATCCTCTCCAGCATCAACATGTTCATGCATCTTCCCCTCCAAGGATTTGGACAGGGCGCGCAACCGATCATGAGTTACAACTATGGAGCGGGGAACATCGGACGAGTCAAGGAAACATTCCATCTTCTCTTGAAGCTTGATTGCAGCGGTTCGATGCTGTTCTGGGCGGCAACGATGCTTTTTCCCAAAATGTTCATTGCGGTTTTCACGTCCGACAACAATCTTGCAGAGTTCACGGTGAAAGCACTCAGGGTCTATTTCGCCAGTCTCGGTTTGATAGGCATCCAGATGGCATGCCAAATGACGTTCGTGTCGTTAGGACGGGCAAAGGAGTCGATCATCGTAGCGTCTGTGAGGAAACTCATTCTCCTGATACCGCTCATCTACATCATGCCCCTATTCATGAACCAAAACAAAACGATGGCTGTCTACTTGGCTGAACCCATTGCAGACGCCATCGCCATTACATTCACCGCCACTCTTTTCGCGGTGAAATCCCGGAAAATACTGAGTGTCAAAAATCCAGGAAGAACGTGACGGTCATAACGAGATTGCTTCCGTAATGCACGAAGTTCGTTCCGGTAAACAAATACGCGTATTGGATGCCGAGATCGATGAAATCAAAGAAAGAGACCGTGGCCTGAACACCTGCTGACGACAGGAACTGGCTGCCCCACGTAGAGGTATTGAGGTAATCGCCACATCCATAACCAGCATCAAAAAACAAGTTGATGCGGGGTAGCAGACCTTTAAGCCAAGGTTCAGGACCGCAGAAACGGATGTCGAAATTGTTTACTGACGTGAATTGGTAGTTATAGGAGAACGTATTGTAACCACGGACGATTCTGCCCAACGTGATGGGTTTCTGGGCTTTCATCGGAACGTACTTTCCGTCAGTCCAGTTGAAATGCAACCTGTCGACGATGACGATGGAGAATTGGTTTTTGTCTTTGCTGTTCTTCAACTGATACAGCGTCTTGGCTGCGACAGTATTGCTGGTGATGCTGTAATAATCCGCCCTACCATCCAAAGCATGGTTCAACGCATCAGGGGCATACTCGATCTTCAAATCGGAGAAGATACCATCCTGCGTGGTGAGTTTGTCATCCATCTGGTCCCATTTGAGCCCGGCGAAAAACACCGTAAACAACGTGTTCCCCATATCCGTATAGTATGCGTTGTCTGTTTCAGAGGCTGAATAGTTCAAAAACCATTCGCTGACGGTATTCACCGTATGCGTTCCGTTATTCGAACGATCTTTTCCGGTCACCATGGAATCCATTGTCTTGGTATAAAAGCCATCATAGCCGACATACGGAGTCCACAAGTCTTTCCCCTCCACCAAGGAAGCCCCAAAACCTTGGGAAAAACGAAGTCTCCATTCAAATTCCATGACATCATATATCAAAGGATAATCGGTGTTTTGGGTATTCAACGGCAAACCATTCGTCGGATTCTGCCACATCTTCCGCTGATAGTATCCGCCACCAGCCAATGCCTGGATTTCCGTCCTACGGTCAGGGATGAAGTGGAGTCCGTCCCAACCGGCTCCCATACCGATCTGGGTGGGTAACGCGCCACCAAGTATTTCGGGATGCTGGTCCAAATTCCAGAAGACATAACGCCAATCACCTTTTGCGAACAATGATGTCATCATGACGGACACCAGCAACAATACGGTCAGCTTTCTCCTCATCATTATCCTCCATATTGCATCATATCATGCGCTTCTAGCAGAAGCCAATCATTTTTGGACAAAGAATAAATTCCTCCGCCTTGAAAAGTTCGGCGTAAATTGCTATACATACACGTACGGAGTTTTCCGGGCCCGTAGCTCAGCGGTTAGAGCAGAGGACTCATAATCCTTGGGTCGAAAGTTCAAATCTTTCCGGACCCATTTACCAATTTCCTCCCCTATAAAAGGATAGACAAACACTAAAAAAATTTGTCTATCCTTTTTTGTGGTGTGGCGTACAATATGGAATACAAATTTTTTACATACGGTTTTTCAAGGACACGCCAAGGAGCAAGACGGTACTTTACGTATAGTACGGGAACCAACAACAAGAACCGCTCACAGACAGAAGCAACCATCATCACAAAGAGGCGTTGGACATGCAGTTGGCCTATGCCGACAAAAGCACCCCGTTCTTCGCAGACCCGAAATCAACCTGTGGATGGCACCCACATCGGAGGAAATCACCTGCAGGAACAGGGAGAAGGGAAAGACTCTACAGACAGATGGTTTTTCTCATCGAAGGAAGGCTTGGTGCGAAGATTGCATGTCCAGAATACCGGTCATTCCTGTTTCCACCTATGGGAAAATGAATGGCTTTCCCCAAACTTGCCTCACCATAAAACAGTCTATGGCAGGGATTTCCAAAAACACCTTGTGGGGAAATGGGTATGAATACTTGAAGCGAGGGGACAAGCGTATTGCCTTGGAGAAGTGCGGGATGTCGACTTTCGAACGCCGGCCATTAGAGACTGCCAGCCGGTTTCAACGCCTTTTTCTTTCTTCGTATCGTTTCGGTGATTTCCATTCCGGTATCATAATCCAATTGGATCAGTTCCCCTGGGCCGCTAGGCCGTTGGCGGGTGCATCCATCACACTCCCAATCTTTCACCACAGGATTCCATGGACGACATCTCCATTGGTATCCACGGAAAGGATCACGGGTGTCATTCATGAATGCGAGAAGCAATTCCTGCAGATGGTCACGCGCTTCTTTATGTGCAGGGTCATCTATGAAATTCTTCACTTCATACGGATCTGATTCCCTGTCAAAGAACTCATCTGTTGCCTCCAACAGGAACTCAGCCAGTTTGTATCTGTCGGATATCGCGGCTCGCATCAGTTGGATGCCTCCGAACCCGTCGTGATCGATCTCATAACGATGGAACTCAACAAAAACGGCTTCATGAAGTCTGGAACCATCGGGATGTTCAATGACAGCACGCATGCTTGTGCCAGACAAAGAAGGAAGGATAGGCATGCCAAAATAATCGAGAATCGTCGGCACCACATCAATATGGCTCGCAACGGAAGAATAAACCGCTCGTTTGGGAGACGGGCAGTACGCACCACCCCGGATCAACAATGGGACATGAGCTATTTCTTCGTATACGCTTGGTCCCTTGCGGGTTAAGGAATGAGCTTCCAAAGCTTCGCCATGATCGCTGGTGTACATGATCATCGCATCCTTTCCGATTGCGTCAATTACTCTTCCTATTTCGCTATCAATAAAAGAATTACATCCTAAAAACAATTGGGGCTTGATATGAAGGTTCTTTTTGTCTTCCTGCAGATGTCCCGCTGCCCAAATACGTTCAAATTCAGGCTTGCCTTCCAAAGTGTCCATATACGTCGGAGTAATGGGCATCTCATACTCTTTGTACATGGAGGCATACGGTTCAGGACAAAGATATGGGCCATGTGGTTCATCAAAACTCACTACAAGAAAATAATCCTCCTGTTTGTGTTTTTCCAGAAAATCGCGAGCACGATCAGCCACCCGATGCCCATACGTGAATGACGCATCAATACCTTTCTCCCCCAAAGAGGATGTCTGCATACGGGCTTTTCTTCGCTCCTCGGGCGCCAGTTCTTCCATATAGCGGCGCATGTCGTACCAATAAGCGGAATCATAACCGTTTGGACAGATTCCATTGCCAAAATAATCTCCTCCATCCAAATGCCACTTTCCAATGTAGGCGGCATGAATGCCGTGAGGTTCCAAGTATTCCCCAATTGTCTTCACACCGGCCCACAAGGGAGCCCCATTGGCGAAACTTCCGTTTCCATGAGGATATAAACCGGTGAAAATGGCTGATCGTGCAGGACCACATACCGGTTGGGTTGTGTATGCCCGTTCAAAACGGACTCCTTCGCCGGCAAGACGATCGAGATTCGGTGTCTTCATCACATTGTTTCCATAACACCCCAACATGTCATACCGTGTCGTATCCGTCATGATAAGGACGACTTGATGTTTCGCTGGCATTGCCACACCCCTTCACTTGTTTCCTAATGACTTTCGGTATTCCACCGGAGTCATATGGTTTTCCTCATTAAATCGCTTGATGAAATAACTGGAATAGGAATATCCACAGGCGGTACCAATTTCCTTGATAGGGATGTCGGTTTCCGCAAGTAATTCCTTTGCTTTCCGTATTCGTAAATCGGCAAGATAGTCAGAAAAATTCCTTCCAATGTCACGCTTGAACAACACACTGAGATACTGCGCCGAATAAGAAAAATGATTGGCTATTTGATCCAGACAAAAGGTAGTCTCGGTAAAATGCTCTTTCGTATAAGCGATGATCGCCTGAGTGGACTTGTCTTTCATCATCAGAATTCCAGGAGTGGATGCGACTATCTTCAGTCTGGCATACTGCTCCCGCCAGTCGTTTGAATCAGCCAATTGAAAGGAATTGACGAAATACTCATGCTCGATGGGAATCCCATATTGCTTGGCGATTCCTTTCCATTCCTCAAGGACTTCCAGAAAAGCACCATACTGCTTTTCACCGAACAGATTCCTCATCCTTTGGATAACCAAAGAAAGCCGATACACCACAATCTCATCACCCAGTCGATGCGCTTCTTGTGGTGCAATCCCCAAATAGCGCCTGGCTTCCTCCTTGGACAATATCTCGGCAATCTGTCCCTCATGGATAGGTTTAAGGAGATAATCCTTGACCTGTAACTGCAATGCGGTCCTGGCATAAGAAAATTCCTCATACCCCGACATGATATAAAAACTTGTGGATTCCAAGTCATTACCATCGCGGAGCTCTTCAATGGCTTCCAGCCCGGAAATGCCCGGCATCCGAATGTCAGCGAAGACGATGTCAGGTTGCCAGGTTCTGCTCAACTCCTCCATTTCCCGTCCATCTTTCGCCATTTTGCATTCCACATATGGGGAACCATACTTTTTGATATGGTGTTCCACTACCATACGCACCAACGGTTCATCATCAACAATCAGAATCCGCATGACGAGCTTCCTCCCCAAATGTGATGTGGATGATACATCCTTTTCCTACCTCGCTCTGAATGGAAACTGAAGAATCGGGACAGAACAAGGAAAGCCGGGAGATACAATTTGAAATGCCCACATGTTTTGTAATATCAGTTTTCGTACTGTCGAACCCTGCCCCATCATCACTGACGATGATATGGATCAGGTTACCTTCCTTCCGACTCTGTACGTTGAGATGTGTCTGCCGACTCAAAGGCTCCATGCCATGAATCACTGCATTTTCCACGAATGGTTGGAGCAAAAGACGGGGAATGATGGTCTCTTCAGTCCCATCTCCGACCTGTACCCCATACTCCAGACGATCTGAAAAACGGTTCTGTTGCAAAAGGAGATAATCTTCGACGAAAGCGAATTCTTCCTTCAGCGTCACGGTCTGTCCGTTCCTCAATGCGTAACGGAGCATATCGCTGAGGCTATATAAGCTCTTCTCCATCTTTGGCATATCCTTCTCATACAAAAGAGCTATCAGCGAATCCAAAGTATTAAACAGAAAATGAGGTTGTATCTGGGAAAGTAAGGCCCGATTTTCCGCATCCTTCCGTGCCAATTCCGCTATGTACGTCGTCTGTATGGTTCTGTCCAGCTCTTCAATCATACAGTTTATGCTTTCCCCGACCTTCTGCAGTTCCCAATGTGGTCTGGATTGGAAACGGACGGAAAAATCCCCTTTCTGCACAGCCAAAAGTACTCTGCGCATCTCCTCAATCGGCTGGGAAATCCGTAATGAAAACCGGTGATTCAAGTACATGGATACAAAAAAAGCGACAAGATACCACAGCAAACCAACAAGGTATATTCTGGCGGATTTCATCCAAATGGCATGGCGGTCCAGCAAGACATGGAGTGTATAGTCGGATTTCGCAACTGAGCGTGACAAATGAAAGGCACGTTTTTCATTGACGCTTCGCACGACATCTCCGTCCATTTCAAGATAGGACAGCATCTCTTCTGTAGCCGTCCATTGACAAATTACGTTGTCCGACATGTCTGTGATGAAGAGACAAGATGGGACATGGAAGTTGGCACTCCCCATAATTGCCTCAAACGATTCCGGAAGAATGTCTATCTTGATCACCGCATAGGCTTCCCTTGTTGCAAGATTCCTGATGGTGCTGACCAGTGACACCACCTTTTTTCCGGAGGATTCTTGGTAATATCGGGGAATATGGGGTGGTACAAACAGCATCTTTCCCTTCAGGTCGATTGCATCCCTGTACCACTCTTCCTTTGTCCAATCATAGTCAGGAATCACTTCCTGACCAATATAATTCGAATTGGAATACAATACATTCCTTCCGCTGACAATGATAGCCGAGTAGAAATCATTGCGGATATACCGAAGGGAACTGAGCAACGTGTCCAACGTTGTTTCCAACTGCATCCGGTCCGCATAGGAGATGGAATCTTGTTTGGAGAGACGGGTTACCAAACCGAACGCCTCCGTATTGAAATACGGTTCCAAGGCTATTTGCTGCATATCCTTCAAATAAGCGGACATGTTAGCGCTCAAGCTATCCAGATATCCATCGGTCACCGTGAGTATGTCTTGTTGGTAATTATGATTCGCGATGCCACCACTGATCAGGATAATGCACAGGAATGGCACGAGCGTACTGGATATGAAATATCGGAGGAGACGCGTGCTGATGGACATTGGTTTTGATCCTGATTCCGCCATGATACCAAGAAGGGTACCATGTTCCATTTTTATCGTCAAAGTGATTTGCAAATATAAAAAAAGTGATATTCAAGACAAAAATCTTCTTATGGAGCGCTTGGGAAAACAGACCTAAACTGATGGAAAAGGAGATTTCAGCATGAAAAAAATCATGGTTTGTCTGGGCATCGCGCTTCTATGCATCATCCCAGTCTGGGCTCAAGGCGGTACGGAACAAGCTCCAGCCCCTGTGGCGGCTACACCTGTGAAACAATTGTCAGGCACCTTGACGGTGGCGACCAACTGCGGAGAACCAACACTTGGAGCCATGCAGGATGTCATCAATTCATTCATGAAAGCCAATCCTGGTGTGAAAGTGGAATACACTTCATACACAAAAGATTATGAGAACTTGATGAAGGCAAAAATGGCAGCAAATGATCTTCCTGATGTGTTTGCAACACACGGCTGGGGTGTCAATCGGTATGCAGAATACCTGATGTCTTTGAACAATTTGTCATTTGCTCCAAACTTCACCGATGCGATCAAACCTGTCATCACAACAAAAGATGGAAGAATCGTCACCATGCCGGTCACCATTGACGAAAAGGGCATCATCTACAACAAGGATATCCTGAAGAAAGCAGGATGGAATGAACCTCCTAAAACCTGGAAGGAATTCATGAAATGCTGTGACGATGTGAAGAAATTAGGTGTCATCCCCGTCTACATTGCAGGCAAAGACAATCGTTCCCAAGCGAGTTTTCTGGACACCTGTGCACCAACATGTCTTGTCACATCCCCAAAAGATGACAATTCCAAAGCATTGCTTGATGGAACGTTCGACTGGTCAAAATGGGGACGTGTCGCGGGGTTGTTGAAAGATCTGAGTGACCAAGGATACCTCAATGTGGATGCAAATACCGCTGATACAATCTATAGGCCGGAGAAACTGGCAAATGGAGAAACGATGTTCGTATTCAGCGACCAGGCAACCATCGCCGATGCATGGTCCCTCAACCCGAATGTCGCCCTCAGCATGATGCCGGTACCTACCTATTATGATGATGACCAACCGGTACTTGTCGGTGGAGAAAGGGAATCGTATGGCATCTGGAAAGACACCAAGCAGAAAGAGATCGCAATCGCTTTTCTTGAATTCCTTGCACAACCGGAAAACATCAAGTACGTTTCCGAAAAAACCGAGATGGCGATCGGATTCAAAGGAATCGATGTCAACCTCCGCTTATCCAAGGACATGAAAGCGTATGAAAACCTGAGGATCATGCCGATTTTCGACCGTGAATGGCTACCTTCCGGCATGTGGGCGACCATGCGCACCACCGGAGCAGGTCTCACATCCGGACAGATTTCTGTGGAACAGGCTTGCCAGCAAATGAAAGCGAATTATGACAAGTTGATGTCACAAAAGAAATAACATCACGTCTTGGCTGTCTGGCGTTTCCCCAGACAGCCTGTTCCGGGAGTAATATGAAACACATCAAGACATTCCTGCAGAATGATCCGCGGGCTTTGAGTCTCCTTACGCTGCCTGCGGTCGCCCTGTTCATCACCTTTGTGTTGGTACCTATCATCTCAGGTTTGAGGATTTCCTTCACAGACTGGAACGGCTATTCCCAGTCCTATGCATATGTAGGTTTCTCAAACTATCAAGAGATGTTCCGAAATGATGCTGTTTGGGTCGCATTCAGGAACACCATTATCTATGGATTTGGAAGCACCGCAATCCAAACGGTGATCGGGCTCTCCCTGGCGATGTTGTTATGCCGGAAGTTCTTGATGAGAAACGTAACGAGGACATTCGTGTATCTACCCGCCATGGTCGCGCAAGTAATCATCGGGTACATTTGGTATTTTCTTGTTTCGTATGAGCACGGATCATTCAACGACATCCTGAAGCTTTTCGGCCATGCTCCAGTCGATTGGATGGCCAAAGGATGGCGTGCCATCCTCTTCATCCTCTTGATCAATTCCGTTGAGTATTCAGGGAAAACAATGATTATTTTCCTTGCAGGTCTCGAATCCATCCCTCATGTCTATCAGGAAGCCGCTGAGATCGATGGCGCCAGTGGCTGGCAGGTGTTCAGGAATATTACTATTCCGATGTTGCTCCCCGCCTTTACCACCAGTCTCGTCTTGAACATCATCGGCGGTTTGAAGATGTTCGGCCTTGTGGTCGCATTGACCGATGGAGGTCCCGGATACGCATCCCATTCTCTTTCCTCTTTGATCAACAGCATGTACTTCGCAAACCAACAAGCCGGATTCTCAGCAGCTATAGGAGTTTTCTCTTTCATTTTCATCATGTGCGTGAGTGTGCTTCTGAGAAAATACCTCAATGCAAAGGACATGAAGTACAATGGGTAAGAAAACAATAAACAATCGTTACAACGGGTTGAAGAACATCGGGGCGGTGCTTGTCGGTATTTTCTATTTCATCCCATTCTACACCGTCATCTCCATATCACTGAAAACAAGAACTGATAGATCCAGTCACTGGGCACTTCCGAAGAACCCGCAATTCTCCAATTACCTGTATGCCCTTACCAAAGGGAAGATCGGACTGGCAATCATCAATACGTTGATCGTCACCTTTTTTTCCGTCTTTCTTATCTTGGCGTTCGGTTCCATCGCCTCTTATCCGCTTGCACGGGTGAAAAACAAACTGAACAAGGCATTGCTTTCCATCTTTGTGGGTGTCATGATGGTTCCCCCTCTCTCCGTTTTGGTACCCATCTACAAAGAAATGGTGACATTGCACGGCATCAACACCTATTGGGGAATCATATTGCTCACCACAACCTATGGGCTTCCCAAATCCGTTTTCATGTTCACCAACTTCATCTCCACAATTCCCAAGGAACTTGACGAGGCGGCGCTTCTCGACGGTTGTTCCCAGTTCGCCATCTTCCCACGAATTGTCCTGCCGAATCTGAAACCCGTCATCGCCTCCATCGTCATCCTTTCCGGAATCAACATTTGGAATGATTATTCTTTCCAATTGTATATTCTTCAGAAACCAAAACTCAGAACCATCACCCTGGCCATCTCAACCTTCTTCACCGAAGGCAGAGCCAATATGCCTGCGGCGGCGGCAGCGGCAGTCCTTTCGGTCTTTCCGGTCATCATCATCTATCTTTGTTTCCAACAGTATTTCATCGAAGGCAGCGTGGATGCTGCGATCAAATAACGAGGAGTGATTATGCTTGGAGAATTATTCGGCAATTGCGTTGGGAAAAAGTTCAATTCCGACGGCTCTGTCCGGTTTTTTCCCGGAAACACCATCATCTGTATTCTTGACCATGAAACAGAGGTGTATCGGAAAGTCCTCATGGAACGGGAAACTTTGAAGAAAAGCTCCATCGCTTCATGCCTTTCGTTCCTGCCAGACGAAAGCCTCCATATGACGGCACTGGAAGGAGTCACCGACCAGAACAGGAAAAAATGGTCCAGCAAAATGCCCAACGACTGCAAACTCTCGGAAGTCGATGATTTTTTTGAAAAAACCTTCCCCACGCTTCCTTCGTTAGGGACGGTTTTCATGACATTCGATCATTTGAAGATTGAAACCGCTCTTTGCATTGGACTCTCACCTGCAACCAAAGAAGATGAACAGAGAATCAGAAACTGGAGGGATGAGACAGGAGAAGCCTTAGGGTTGCATTTCCCCGGACACGAAACATATGAATTCCATATAAGCCTTGCCTATGGGTATCGGAAACCGGACAAGAGGCAACAAGCCGTCCTGGAAGGACTCTGTGATGCGTTTGCAGCGGAATGTCTGGAGCACCCCTTCTCGTTCAAGATACCCAAGCCTTCCCTGACCTACTTCGACAACATGTTTTATTTCAGCACGACGAGGATCCCACGGCGCTGACGCGCATCACCCTGGTCGGGACGGCACCATCAAGCGTGGCCGTCCCCCGGTTGATTCCTCACACCCATCACATCTTTGGGGAAATTGCTGCACGTCCCTTCTCAGGGTTTGCAATAGCCATCATAGAAATCAAGGATTTCCTTGTAGAGCTGTTGGTCGAGTACATAACCGGTCTTCTTGTCGAAGGCATGCTCCTTCCCATATTCCGTCGGTTGACCATTCACAGTCACAAAGAACATCCTATCGTATGCGATGGATGCATCCGTAAAGAAGATGAACATGTGGCCACGTTGCTCGTAAGTGACGAAACGGAACCGATCGTCATCCTTGTATCTGGCCAGGTACAGGTCATATCCCGTCTCCACCGGGACGTTCTTGTCATCTTCGCTCTGGATGACCATGACACCAGCTTTCGTTTTCGCGAAACCAGACAACGAGGAATACGCCGCATACTTCCCGAACCGCATCCTCTCGAGGATGGTAAAAAACGCCGGAATGATGGTGTTCCCAGCCGATATGTACTTGTACAAATCATGAGGCCTGTTGAAACCGGAAACCGCCACCACGGCTTTCACCTCCGGATGGACATTCAACACGGTCGCGACAGCATATGCACCCCAACTGTGTCCGAACAATGCCAACGGATACTTCCCCATCTCACCATCATGCTCAACGTAGTCGATCGCATGGTCTAGATCGATCACCCCTTGCTCCATTCCTCCGGCAGAATTCCCTTCACTCTTGTCCATGCCGGTGGCGTCATAGGCAAAGACCAAGTATCCGTGCGATGTCAGGTAATCCGCCGTAGGCATGTAGTAGCAATGACCACCCATGCCAAGTCCCTGTGCGATGATCACGACACCTTTCGGCGACAAACCCGCCTTGGAATACACATATCCGGCCAACCGTTGGCCATGATTTGAGGTAAAAGTGCATTCACGGACGACCAATCCGTCAAACTCATCCACCGTACGGCGCCATGGCTCAACGGTATTCACCCGCTGAAACATCCTATCTATGCCACGACGAGTTGTTTTGTCGCAAAAACCAAGCAAACGACAATGCAAGCAACGACAACTGATGCAACGGTGAGCACGACACGTTTCCTTGATGGTTTTCCCATATCCCCCCTCCTTGCCCCACGAACAATGAAACATGAAAGCAATCACCATGTTTGCCCAAATCCCGCATCCTCAGATGATCTCCAACGCCAGCAACATCATGTCATGGAAGGTCGTCTCACGATCCTTGGGAGGCACATTCTCTCCGGTGACCAGGGAATCACTGACCGTCATGATAGTCAACGCCTGGGCATGGAACTTCGCCGCCAAGGTGTACAACTCAGCACTCTCCATGTCGCACGCAAGCACGCCATAAGAGACAAGAAGATCGGTTTTTTCCTTCAGATGGTCATCATAGAACAAATCACTGGTGAATACCTGACCGACATGAATGGGCATATTTTGTGCCATACCTTGCGTGTAAGCGGACATCAAAAGGGAAAAATCCGGCACAGGGGCATACGAAACAGAACCAAAACGCCCCATGTTCACCCCACTGTCGGTAGCGGCGCCGTTGGCGATGAGCATCTCACGAAGCTTCAAATGCTCATCCATCGAACCGCACGTCCCCACCCTGATGAGCCGTTTCGCCTGATACGACTGCAACAACTCAGAAACATAAATGGAAATGGAAGGAATGCCCATCCCCGTTCCCTGCACACTGACCCGTTTGCCATGGTACATCCCGGTATACCCATACATTCCCCTGATGGTCGTGTAACAAACAGCATCCTCCAGAAACGTCTCCGCAATGTATTTCGCCCTGAGCGGATCGCCGGGCAACAACACCCTTTCGGCGATTTCCCCTTGCTTTGCCCCAATATGCAGACTCATGGTTTCACCCTCCTTATACGCTCTTACCGGCCCTGAATTCCTTCCAGACCTCTTCAAACGGAATATCCACGTGCGGTATCCCATACACCTTTCTCCAATACGAACACAACGTACCATCCGCTTCGGTTCTGATGCACTGGGTTTCGTTTTCCCCCGCATCATCCCACAAGGAAAAACGGAATTCTTCAGGCATGCCGTCCATCGGCTTGGCTCCCTGTGGATCGGTATACAATGCACCACCCCTGCTTCCTCTTTTCGAGGAAAGGTAATCGATCATGGCGAACAAACAGGAACGGGCGGAAAAGAGCACATCACGCAAGCGGAACAACGTCTCCACTTCACGTTCATCACGGATACGCACCATTATATCCCAATGGGCAAGAATGTCCTCAACCCTCCGGTAAAGCCCAAGCATCTTGGTTTTTTCCCGAACCGCACCGGAGACCATACTCATTTGTGTGGTCACCTCGGCAAGCAACGCTTCTGCCGTGTTTCCTCCACCCACCGCCCGGGCGACCATCGCCTCCAGATCATTGATGTCAACTTCAGACGGACATGGAGCCGGAGACAGGGATGCGATGCATCTGGCGCTGCGGAGGGCTCCGACCTGACCGGCATTCAACGCACTGCCGCCGGGACGCCGGACACCATGGGTGCAGGCCGCCTCACCCACCACAAACAATCCCGGTATGGTCGATTGCCAGTTCCCATCGACGAGTATCCCGCCATTGCTATGTTGTACGCAGAGCGCGATCTCCAACTTCTCCCGGGAAAGGTCGACCCCATGTTCCTGGTAAAAGGTGATGGCCGGCTCGTTCATCAACCGCAGCCGCGTGATAGGATCAGCCGTCAACGCATGGTTGGCCGAAAGATACTCATGCGCCTCAGGCGAAAGCTTTGTGAAATCCAAATTCCTCGGGTTTCTCGTGTAATCGAGGAAAACCCGACGACCCTTGAGACTCTCCTGCTGGACCAACAAATCGATGATGCTGGAACCACACATCACTTTCCCGACATCAAACGGCCATTGGTAGCCTTTCAAAAACACCAATGAAGGATCGACAGCATCGAGGAATTCCTGCTCATCGGAGCCCTGTTGGTCGGTGGAAACAAACCGAGGGATCGCCTGCATGTATGTCCCGCTGACGTTCCAACGAGGCTTGAGGGAAGCCAACCCCTGTTGCCATTCCGTGAGATTCCGCCCCTCTGCCCCTGCTTCGAAAGCCACCCCGGTTGCCCCATGCTGGCTTTCCGGATAGACCGAATACCGATACATGGAGGCGGGACCACCCGTCGCCAACACTACGAACGGCGCAAAAAACCGGTCAAACGAATGTGTTTGGGTATTCCAACAGGCAACACCCATACATGCGTTGCCCTTTTTCAGGATTCTGCAGAGCTGTTCATGTTCATACACCGGCACAACGTCCCCAAGTTTACGCTCCAAAGCCTCCACCATCATCCGTGACGTATACGGTCCCGCACTGGTGGCACGGTTCGACGCATCATGATCTGTCTGGTAACCGGCATATTCACCCCACACGTTCCGTGGAAACGGAACCCCCAACTCAACCAGATGCAGGAAACTCTCCGCACTGAGAGACGCCTCCACCAAAGCATGCGGACCATCAACCGCTTTCCCTTGGAAAAACACATCAGCCATATCCCAGACACTGTCGGGATGCCCGCCACCCAAAGCAATCTTATAATAGGTCTGTTTGTCGCTCCCCGCATTACGGCTGGTTCCCCATGCCTTCCGTTCAGTGACCAAAACAACATTCTTGAACCCAAAGGAAACCAATGCGTCAGCTTCGCGAAGCGCGGCAGCCCCATAGCCCACAATGACACAGCCAACGTGATATTTCATATTACAAGCTCTGCAGATGGAATCCGCCATCGATATCGATGTAGTTCCCTGTCGTATACAAAAACGCATCCGACGCAAACACGGAAACCGCATCAGCGACATCCTCCGGCACCCCCCAACGTTTGATGGGGAACAACCCTTGCCCTATCAATCGGTCATACTTTTCTTTTACCGTACTGGTCATGTCTGTCGCTATGACCCCGGGACGCAATTCATGCACCAGAATACCTTGGTCGGCAAGCGCAGAGGCGTACAGTTTCGTCAACATCGACACCCCTGCCTTGGAAACACAGTATTCCCCCCTGTTGGTCGACACCACGGTCGCGGAACAGGAAGAGATATTGATGATCGTCCCCCGTTTCACACCCTCTTTCGGCTGGGCAAGCATCTGCTTGGCGACCAATTGGGTGAGGAACATGTTTCCTTTCAGGTTGATGCCCATCACACGGTCGAAGCTTTCCTCGCTCATCTCCAAAAGAGCTTTGCGTTCCTGCGGAGCCACTCCGGCATTGTTGACCAACACATCGATGCGTCCGAACGCCTCAATGGTGGAAGAAACAATACGGATGCGGTCCTCATGTTCTGCGATCGAACCAGCCACATAGCGGAAACGACCGGCGTCAAACGACGAGAAACGACTGTCTCCGGCTTCAAGTTCTTTCGTGCCCACCGCCATCACATTGAAACCATCGTGATACAACCGTTCGGCGATGGCATAACCGATTCCACGGCTTCCGCCAGTGACCAAAGCTGTCTTCATTTCTTTCCCTCCCTTGCATCCGCCGCTTGACGATAGGCACGATACAATGGCCCATACAACGCACTATCACGCACAATGCATCCGTCTTTTCCATGATCACGCATCATTTGCGTACAACCACTGCAGGTGACGCAACATTTCGAAGCGACCATCCCGCCATGGAGCAACACATCAGCAGGCGCATCGGGATAAGCGATGGCTTCCCTTCCGAACCCCAAGAAAGCCACATCACCTTTCTTGATGTTCGCAGCACCATAATAGGGTGCGAATTGCCTGAGCCACGTATATCCGTTGCCTACTACAGGAACCTCACCCGCGGCTTTCTGCACCATACGGCTGAACAGGAAAAGCCTGGAAATGCTTTCCAACGGATGTTCATCAGGAGTCGGGATCCCCATCGATGAATGATCGAACGGACGGGTCACCTGTGGATAGATGTAATATGGATTGCCGGCACTGTTGGACAAGAGCGATACACCTTCCTTCACCAGCGCCTTGACCAAAGCCATGGGCTCGGTGGGATCGAACTTCCAAAAGTCCTCATGGTCTTCACCAAACCCATACGGATAGGGATGGGCGTCAAACACATTGAACCGACAGGCAATGATGAACGAAGACGGCACTTCGGCTTTCACCGCTTTGATGATGGACAGCAACAACCTGGTTCGATTTTCAAAAGACCCGCCGTACTTCCCGCTTCTGGTATGGCTCGCAAGCAATTCGCTGAGCAGATACCGATGGCAACTTTTGATGTCCACCCCATCGAAACCCGCTTCATAGGCCCAACGCGCGGAATCGACATAATGGCTGACCAAGGAATCCAAATAAGCGTCGCTGACGGGTTCCATGCCCTCCTTCACCCCGGTCCTGCCATCGAGAATGGGATCATGTTGGGGAAACATCGGAAGCGGGGCTTCTCCGTGGGGACGGGAATACCGGCCCGAATGGGTCAATTGCAGGATGCAGACGGGTTGCTTGCCCATCCGCTTTTCCGCAGTTTCCCTGGAAGACTCGAGGCATCGTTTGAATTGGGGAATCGTCTTTTCGGTCAACATCATCTGCAATGGATTCGCCCTGCCTTCCTCAACCACTGCATTGGCTTCCCACCAGATCAAGCCAAACCCGCCGGAAGAGAAGCGGTCATAGCGTCGGCAGACAAGTTCCGAAGGAGAACCATCCGGATTGCTGTCGCAACCTTCCATCGGCAGGACGGCAAACCGGTTAGGAGCCACTTTCGATCCGATCCTGCAAGGCTCGGCCAATATGGAAAAATCCTCTGAGGTTTCCAAATCCAAACCAAGGTCCATGCCCTTTTTCCGAATCTCGGATAAATCCGCAAAATGAAATACTTCATGTGCACTCATCTCATCGCTCCTGTAATTGTACGGTCTTCCCTTTGGAATACTGGATGGCAGCAATAATCTTCACCGCCTCCAAGGCGGCAAGCCCATCCACGGGAACCGGTTTGTCTTCTCTGACCGCCGTGTAGAACGCCTCGATCATCCGGCCATGGGACAGCCCCCATTCACTCTTCTCGCCATGAGCGGTTTCTGCCGGTGTGAATACATGGCGCCCATCACTGGTATCGACCGTCAAGCCCTGCTGCTCAACCGTCACCACCGCTTTCTCAAGAACAAGCTCCATCCTGGCTGTCTTGAACCCGGTGGCGCAATTCGTAAAATACCCTACCGCTGTGGCGCCACTTGCAAAGGTGAAATTCACCATTGCGGAATCATCCACTTCGTATTCAGTGGCATCGCGCAGATGTCCGTCAAGAGCGGATAAGGAAACGACCCTGCCGCACAGATACTGCAACAGGTCTATGGTATGGATTGACTGGTTGATGATACACCCGCCACCCTCTGTGGCGTATTTTCCTCGCCACGGACTCTTCCCATAGTAATCTCCATGGCGATCCCAACGCACCAACGCTGAGGCGGAAAGAATTTTCCCGTACTCTCCTGAGGTGATGATCTGTCGTGCCCCGATGGTCGCATCATTCATGCGGTTCTGAAAACAGACATTGAGTTTCCTTCCCGTCCGGCGCGTCACCTCGATGATCCTTCGTCCATCGGACGGATGGATGGCCAGCGGTTTTTCCAAAAACACATCCTTGCCGGCCTGCATCGCCTCAATGGCAAGCTGAGGATGGGTGAAATGCGGAGTCACGATATGGATGACATCCACATTTCTATCGGAGAGCACCTGCTGCCAGTCATCGGTAGGCATCCCCCCATAGGTGGCGCTGAACGCCTCCGCCTTTGCCTTCTCGATATCCATAGCCCAAAGCAACACAGCTTGCTTGCTGGCGCTGATGGCTTTCCCATGGTTTTTCGAAACCGCACCGCAACCGACTACCGCAACACCCAATTTTTCCTTCATATATCCCCTTCTGAATCCACTGACAAAGCCCTGTACTGGCCCGGAGTCATCTTCTCCATCTGCTTGAATACCCGCATGAATGTCCGCAAGCTTCCGAAACCGCATGCGTCAGCAACAGCGGCAAAATTGCTTTCGGATGCCATGATCTCCTTTGCGTGTCCGATACGCACCTCATTGATGTAATCGGAAACCAAACACCCACGTGTTTTCTTGAAAAGCCGGGATAGATTCACCGGCGAAAGCCCCAATTCCTCAGCGACCGACGTCACCGAAAGGCTCTTTTCCTGATAATGTTCGCTGATATAACCGACAATGGCGATGTCCCAAGCCGCTTCCTGTTGCTGCTGGACCGTCACCGCATGCCTCCGCTCCATAGCCGTGATCGCATGAACCATGGCCTTCACTTCCTGTACGGTCTTGCCGATATCCGTACTCTGCAGGATCGGGGGAATCATCTGCAAAGGGGAAGACGTGATGATGAGCCGTTCATCCATCCGGCTGAAAGCCTTGATGATGGTCCCATTGATGTTGAACAGCAAAAAACGCAACGACAACGGTGATATACCCGCTTCCTTGTTCTTCTGGATGAGGGCATCCATTTCCCTCATGACCATCTCCTCATCCCCATGGCGTATCGCGTCGGAAATGGCCAACTCCGCTTCCACCGGATAGGAGAATTCCTTACCTTGGGCAAGCGACAGCATATCTCCATACATCATCACCGAGGCGATCTCAGGATGCATCAGACGGTACTCTTCCACATCCCGCGCCTGCTGGTACGCTTGTGACAGGCTGCGGTAAGTCATCGACTGATCGGACAAACTGATCCCGCAGTCCACTGCCTGCGCCATCCTCCGCGCAAGCCCCCGCACCCGGGCTTCATCCAAGCCATTAAGGATGAAACCATCGCCGCTTGGATAGGCAAACGGATAGATGCCACACCCCGCTTCCTTGAAACACCGCGTCACCGCATCAACCGCCATGGCATCGTTTCTGGCAAGAATCATGACGAAGAATATGGGGGAAGGGAAAAGGATTCCTGCCTCTTCAAGATCATGGCGGTCTGGCAAACGTGTCGATTCAGGAATATCCACCAATGAGGTCAGAAGCCGATCATGCAAAAGCCGCGACTGCTCTTTCTTCTCACTCTGCAACCGCGTGATGGAATCCCCAATGTAGGTGAACTCGTTGCCACGTCCGGAGAAAGGTTGGTCATCAAACCGTTTCATCACATCATCCACCTGCAGGTAACTACGACGGATCAAGGAAACAACCACCAAAAACCCCAACAAAACGCATAAGGCCAACACCAATACGGAAATGTCCTTGAGCAATTCGGCCTCGGACAAAAGCACCCGTGTGTCGCCATACACAAAATAGACCCAGTTCTGCAGTCCTGAAACGGAAGAAGCGAACAGATAGTCATGACCTTCAACCGGACTGGTGAACACCGCTTCCTTCTGGACGGAATAGACCTGCTCCAAATGTTCAGCAGTGAAAGGAGGAATATGATTCCCATAAATGAAATCATGACGTACGGTATCGAGGATGGCGATATGTTGCCGTGCGACGGCTTCCTCATCCAAACGGTCAAGGATCAACACAAGATTCGCATACTGTTTTCCGCGGGGAAACAGCCGCAACGGCCTGATCATCAAAGTCTTCTCGCCACCTCCTGTCTGGTCATAGGTGAAATCCTTGAAGACAGGTCCTGAGTACTTTTCTGAAGCCAATCCGGCGAACTCCTCATAGGACAGCGAGGAACCAGCGAGATACGAATCATAGTACAAACGGAAAGAAGCATAGGATGAAAGAGTCAGCACCAAATCATATGCGGGGACAGATACCAGAATCTCACTGATGCCCTGACGTTTCCGCAGTTTGGCCAATTGCTGGCTTGCCTGATAGTAATCCCACGCTTTGAGCGTTTCCTTCTTCCCGGAAAGCACCACATCAATCTCCGGCAGACCCGCTATCTCATTCGCAACGGAATTCGCCTGTTCCACAATGGCGTCAAACGCCAACCTGACTTGTCCGGCAGCCAAACCATCATAGTATTGGATTGCCGTCGTCAGTTTCTGCATATATCGGACGGAAAGCGATATGAACATCACCAAAGGAATAAGGAACACCACCATATAGGAGGCAAACCATTTGATGACGATGGAATGCACGTTTGAGTGAACAGGACGCCGCATGCAAATCCCTTCTTTTTACGTAATCTTTTCCTTCAGTTTCTCATAAAACAGGTCTTCATCCAAGGGAAGCCCCACCCAATCCCCATCTTCCCATGAAGAAAGATGAATGGCATTGGAAATTTCCAACGCACGAATACCCTCACATCCCGGCGCGATGACGCGTTCCCCCTTGAGAATCGCATCGCAGAAATTGGAGATGATCCCCATATGGCTGGTGTAGGTCCCTTCGACCGGCACGGTCACCGGCGGGTCACACTTCGGTTTTCCAAGTCCGCCGGTGTAGGTTTTATTGAATTCCCCACACCCCTGCTGCAGATGCCACCACACGGCTTTGTTGTCCTCGACAACCAGTTTACCCAAATCCCCGTCGATCTCAAGACGGTTGGTGCCCGGCGCATCGGCAATCGTCGTGATGTAACACCCCGTAGCCCCATTGGGATATTCCAGAATCGCATACACGTCATCCTCAACCTCTATGTTCCTGTGCTTTCCGTAATAAACTTGGGAACGTACCCGGCTGGGCATGCCGCATATCCATTGGAACAGATCGAGGTTATGGGGGTTCTGGTTGAGCAACACTCCTCCGCCTTCCCCTTTCCACGTAGCCCTCCACCCGCCTTGGTCGTAGTAACTCTGACTCCGATACCAATCGGTGATGATCCACACAACTCTCTGGATTTCCCCGAGGACGCCTGCGTCAATCATCTGCTTTACCTTGATGTAAACGGGATTGGTCCTCTGGTTGAAATCCATGGCATACACCAAAGAAGGATGCCTTTTGGCACAGGCATCCATTTCCCTAACCTGTTTGGTGTACACTCCGGCGGGTTTCTCCACCAACACATGCAGACCCGCTTCCATCCCCATGATGGCATAGGTCGGATGGAAATAATGGGGTGTGCAGATATGAATCGCATCCACGAGTCCCGAATGAATCAATCCTTCAGCCGTATCGAAGGTCTTCACCCGATCCCCAAGCATTTCCTTTGCCCGTTTGCAAGCGTCTGGATCGATATCCGCCACAGCGACCACTTCGCATTGCGGCACTCCGCCTTTGAGCAGTTCCTTGACATGCTGGGTCCCGATTTTCCCAAACCCTATGAAGCCATACCGTACGCTATTCATGACAATACCCCCGCATCACGGAAAGTGCAGACGGAGCATCAAGCTCCCTGTCCGCCGTCTTCCCTTCGATACTCAACGTCCCTTCATACCCGATGGAGCCAAGCTGTTGGAAAAACAGCTCAAGATCAGCATCCTTGACCGTCGGATAGCCTCGCGTACCCCGGACCGCAATATGCGCATGGGATAAACGCCCCACTAAGGAAATGTCGGTCAACGGCTCTTGTTCGCTGACCATATGGTACATATCCGCAAGAACGGACACATTGTCCCGTCCGACCCAGGCGGCGAACAAAGCGCATTCCGTCAATGATGTGAGGCAATTGGATTCATTCCTGTTCAATTCCTCCAAGGCGATGGTGATCCCATACTCCCGGGCTACGTCCGCCACGAGTCTGGTCACCTTCAACAGTTCTTCCATTCCTTCGCCATAGGACAGGCCGGCAGGAAAATTCCTGCTTTTGCCGGAACCAAACACCGCCAAGTCCGCATTGAGTTTCCGCATCCGCGAAAACGCATGACGCGCATAGGAGACGACTGCGGCCTCACCTGCTTTTTCAGGGCCGACCAGCAACAGGTTTTTGGGGAACAACAGATTGCATCTCTCAACCTTGATGGATCGTTTCTTCCCTTCTTCCAGAAGCGCGCCAAAAACTTGGTCATCCAAACCCTCTAGCCAATTCACCGGCAATTCGAGGTAATCGAACCCCAACCGTTCTGCTGCTTCCCAATCCTCCCCTTTGCCGCAAAGACCAAATCTCATCTTATCACCCTTCCTTTACGGAGACGACAGAGTCGGACACTTCAAGCCGATAGTTTCCGAGCTGAGCACTCAAGCACCCGTCTTTGATGGTGGCTTTCATGTCAGCTTTACCCTTCCTGATGATGGTGCAAAAGCACAATGGCGCCTTTCCCTGACAAGACAGCACAACCTCCGGTATGGGTTCCTTCTTGGAATATCCATACGAAACCCAACCGCCTTTCGGCTCTTCGCTTCCCCTAAGCACCGTCGTGCTGATAGGCGCATCAGAGACAAAAGAGCAGGAGAAACGCGTCCCCTGTTTCGTGGTATAAGCAAACGCCTTTCCATCGGTTTCCATCACCCCGGGAGCAAAGTTGAAATTCTCCCGGAACTGATGGTCGGCTTGCCCAAGTCCGGTGATGCGGTCGAAGATGACCAAAGATTCATCGGGCAGACGGAGCACTTTTCTCCTGAAAAACACAGGATCGTCCAGATACGCATACCCGTTATGGGAAACATCAATAAGCCAATATTCCTTCCGTTTCTCAAACGCATGACAAAACGTCCTCACCCCACGCATCCGTTCCGTTTGCCCCGGGGTGACGCCCATCTCATGGCCATCCACATCAAGGGTGTTGTGCGCGCCTTGGAAGGTGAAGTATTTCCGCCAATCCTTCCAGACGGAACGGTTGTAGATGAACCTACCGCAGTCGATGAGGACATCCTCACCTTGGATTTGTGCTTCCACATGCCCTTGGTCGACATGACTGTGGGTGCTTTTCTCCCCCCGTTCCAGACTGACGCCATGAACCAAAAGATAACTGTCTTTGGGATTGAAACCGCTCCGCATCACATAGATGCCTTCCCTGAGGTTGCTGTCCAGTTCCGCTGGCGGACACCCCTCTTTCCTTTGACTGGCGAACCATAAGAAATCCTTTCGTCCGGTCAACCGGGCCATCAAGCGGAAATAAGCCCTGAGCTCGTTCAAATCATCCGGAAAAAATGAAAGGTTCATACCTTCATAAGCGGAAGAGTCCGCACGACTTGTCGTGAGATCCTCCCTGTCCGCATCCCCGATCATCGGAGTGCTGAGATCGGGTTTGACCAGGCGCATCACATAAACGGCGCTCTTTTCCAACAAAGGGAACATGTACGGCGGTGTGGGAAGATTGTTGGCCTGAAGCAACAGGTACGCCTGCAGGAAGGAGATGGCCGCAACCATATGATAGACGGGGGTCCGTTCCATATGGATGCCCTCTTCGTCAAAATCATACAACACTTCATGCGCCATCCTGCGGTATGCAAGATTGTACCAAATCTTCGACTGCTTGAATTCGGGGAACATGATGCCTATCTGCAGCAATGCAGTCACTTCCATGCTGAGCCAGTTGCTGGAAGATTTATGGTTGCTGTAATGGCTGGAAAGAAACTCTGCATGGTCATACATCGCATTCAGAAAAATCATGAAGGATTCGTCATCAAAAGCAGGACAAGCCCTGAACACTTCAAAACAGGGAAGCCATGTGGTGTAAATCCTGATGCCGGTTTCGATGGTCCTCCATGCATGACCAGGGAACGTGAACGACTGCGCATACACGTCATCCTTCATGAACGGCTCAACAGGCCAAAACGAGACAAACGAACGCATTTGCTGAACAAACTCACGGACATAGGAAGGATCCTTGGTCTTGGCGTATGCCCTTACCAAGGGTTGCCAGAAAATGGTCCGGTAAATCGACCAACTGAACTCATCATCATGGCTGGTCGGTTCGGTCGGGTTTTCCATCCAATGGATTTCCTTGCCGAAAGCATGCCCATAGAACACATGCTCCATCGTATCCTTTGCTTCTTTCATCACGAGCGGGTCGTCACAGGCGCCAGCTTCCTCAGCCGTAAACAGATAGACGGGGTTCTTCCGACTGCGGAAGTGCCCTATCACCTGATGGAAGGCTTCTTCATCCTTCCCTTGGGCATGCAACATCGCCGCTTCCTTCAAAGCAGGGAGGTTCCAGTCGATTCGCTCAGCAAATTTCTCGTTTTCGTTCATGCTCTACCTCAAGAAAGGCACTCCCCCCAGCTGGGGGGAATGTCAGTCAAATCTCATTTCGACATGTATTTGTCGTACGCTGCCTGTTTGATGGCGATGACATCATCAATGCCGAATTTCTTCAGCTGGGCGACATATTTGTCAAAATCGGAAATCGGAAGCTGCCCGGTGATGAACTTCGATTCCATCTCATCAGAATAGGTGTTGACGTTGTTCATGATCTGGGAAAGCTTGGAAGCGTCATCCGCAGAAGGCGCTGCAGGAGGATACAGGTATTTGCCCATATCAGTCATCGTCCAATACTTCAAGGCATCCTTCAACTCCGGCATCTCATAGTACTGCTCCAACTCACGGTTATCCTGTACGAACGGTCCTGAGATGTGACCACGGATGTACATGCTCATCGCTTGGTTGATGGACAGTCCGTTGGGATTCTTCATGATGAGATCGGTATATTTCGGGTATCCATTGACCATGTTGTAGGTCAAACCTTCGATACCGAAGTTCGCCAGCATATGGCCTTCCTCACTGTAGTTGTAGTCGAGCAACTTGGCTGCCGCTTCAACATTCTTGCAGGATTTGGAAATGGCCGCGCTTGTGCCGCTGTTGTTGTACAGTGTATTCATCTTGGCGAATTTCGCGTAGCGGCTCTTGTCCGGAGTCATCGGCGCGGCACTGACCAATTTGACGTCGGGATTCTTTTTCTGCATCGCGGGAAGCCAGGTTCCGATGCCGCTGCCACCCGGTGCATAGGTGATGCCGACTTCATTGTTCAACATTTTCGTCTGTTGCGTCTTCTTGTCAACAGCGAAATAATCGTTGTCCAGCAAACCATCCTTATACCAGCGTGCGACCGTCTCCAGATAGGTCTTTCTCTGGGGCTCAATCAAACCGCAATGGACTTTCCCGTTCTCCACATAGAAACAATCTGAACCGCCATTGCTGAAACTGTCGAAACCAGGAGCCAACGCACGGCTGATGTGGTCTTTGCGGAGCGTCATCGGTGTTTTCACCCCCATGGCTTTCAAGCCACGAAGCACCTTCTCGAATTCTTCAGGAGTGCGGGGGATTTCCATACCGAGTTTGTCGATCAAATCCTTACGCATTACCCAGCCTTCGGAGAAGATCAGCATGTTGTCGGCATAGGAAGTACCGCGTAAGAACGGGAACACATAGTAGCGTCCGTCATCCGTGCTGACCATTTTCGCGATGTCCGGATTTTCCGCAAGAATCTTCGAAACGTTCGGGCAGTATTTCTTGAACACATCATTCAACGGAATGATGACGCCATCATCCAAAGCAGCGGCAGGCCCGCCGGGATAATCGATCCACTTGTATTCGATGATGTCGGGGTAATCACCACTGGCGATGAGGATGTTGAAACCCTCCGTGGTCTGGGAATCGTTGGCAGCCGGGACATGCTGGAATTTCAACACGGTGTTTGTCCGTTTCATCAATTCCTTGGTGTACTCGGTATCCGCCTGGTTTTGCACAACTTGGGAGATGCCCGCATTCAGCGGAATCCAATAGGAAAGTTCCACCGGACCGGATTTCACTGCCGGAGCCGGAGCCGCCGCTTCTTGGGTCCCCTGTGCGAACACAGGCATGAACGCCAAAACAAGAACACATACCAATAACAACACTTTTTTCATGAATAATTCCTCCTTCATGATCCTTCTTCTATCAACGCCTTTTCATATAAAGACGTGAACTTCTCTTCAATTCCCACGATGGGATAACACACCTCGTCATCAATCGTTTGAGGATTGACAGCGATGTTCTGTATAGGCAATTTCTGTACTTCATTGACTATTGCGACATGTTCGCGAGCCATCAAAAGCGTACAGGCTGGCTCTTCGCCCGTTTCAGCCATCCGTAAAGCGGCATACAGCTTTTCCAAGCGGTTACCCTCTCCTTCGACACGGTAGTCACGAAGCGGAGAACCGTCATTTCCATATGCGGCGAACGAATCTCCCTGTTGTCGGACAACCGCTTGCGCACAACGGTATTCACAGAAAGGTCCGACTTTCTTCTGCCCGAGGCAATGCGCCGAATAGAAGTGCAAGGGAATGCCGTCTGTCGTGACGGCGGACAAGGCGATCGCATCAAAATTCTCGATATGGGGATTTGCCTTGAAGAGACGTGCGTCGACATCATGCACTTCCCCGGTCTTTCGCATCTCTTTGCCGGCAAGGAACACCATGTTCTCAAACTCATGCGCGCAGGCGTTGGTCAACGGACTGTCAAACACCGGTTCGGTGCCCATCATGATTTTTCCCGCCCAGGAAGCGCGCCCGTAGTAATTCATACCTCTCCGCATCATTCTCAAGACCTTCATCGAAACAAGTTTTCCATACACCCCCGCGAGAATATCCCTCTTGATGGCCTGCATGTCCGGCCGATAACACATCTGGAAACCAACAGCCACAGGCACTTTCCTCTCTTGGGAAAGGGCTACCAACTCATCCATTTCCGGCAGGGACATGGTGACGGGCTTTTCCGTCAAGCAGGGAACATCATGTTCCAAGGCCGTCTTCAGATACCCATAATGGGTATGGATGGGAGAAGCGATCACCACCAAAGCGGCATGGCTTTCCTCCAAAGCTTGGGAAAAATCGGAATACAAGGGATACCCTGCCTTCTGGATATCCACAAAGCGCGGGGAACGTGAGACCATGGGGTCGCAGATGCCGGCCACGATAAAACGGCTGTCATCCCTCCGGTCCAACACCTCATCAAGATAGTTCCCGCCATAGCCTCCCACCCCAACAAGCAACAACCGTACGCTCATGCTCCGGCCTCATCGTATGCGGCCTTTAGGATGCCGCCGACATCAACAGACAATGCATGGACGGGACAAACGCCATAGCAATACCCGCACCCGATGCAATTGGAACCTTTGACCGCTTTCTTTCCTTCCAAATGAATGGCATCATGCCAGCAGACTTCCGTGCAACGGCCACACCCGATACATTTCTCACTGTCCACCGGAGTATTCCGATACGCAGTCCCCAACCGGAGCGTCCTGAGATCCGCGGTTTTCTTATCCATGGTGAACAACGGAAGCGCAGCGCCACAGAGGGAATCCATGTCCGCATACCCGTTTTCATCCATCCAACGTCCCACATCAGAGATCAGACGCCTGACCGCCCCTGTCCCGCAGCTGCAGGCAAGAGCCCCCACTTGGACGGCCTCGGACCCGGACATCAGAATCTGCAAAGCCTGCTTATATGAGAAAACCCCGCCACCGGCATACATGGGATAGGTGATGCCTTTACTTCTCGCCTCTGCGACCGTATGGCAGATGATCGGAGTGGCTTGTGTCCCCCCATAACCGGACCCCGGGCGGGCCGGACTCGTCTTCCAATCAAGATCAAACAGGAACCCTTTCCAACGGGCTGTCGGACCGACTGCGAAGGCACCGCAACCTTCCAACGACCGCATCGTGGTCAACGCATCGCACCCTTCGATGGCGAGCTTCACCATGATGGGGGTGGAAGGAACCGCGGCATGAATCAAACGGCACGTATATGCGACCAATTGGTAATAATTGAAGGTACGATCCTTCGCCACAGCCACTCCGGGAGTGTTGAAATGCAATTCCAGAGCATCGGCTCCGGCCAAGACCAATTCATGTGCTTGTCTGACCCATTCGTTCTCCCAAGCCCCGCCTTTGACGACATCACTGTAATGCCCTACGGAAACCCATAGCTTGATGTCGCTGTCCAAGCTTCTCTTGATCTTCCGAACTTCCTCGGCATATTGCTCGAGCGTCGTGACGGTATCAGGAACCTGTGTGCCGACGGCATGACTATGGCAGGCTTCGCCCCGATACATGGCCTGCATATCGGGATATACGAAGGAACCGCCACCGCTTCCATGTCCGAAATTGCGCAAAACCAGCGCACCGGGACGTGAAGCCGCGCTTTTCAACAGATTCGCAGCTCCCTGCGTGGCCGGAGACGAAGCGATCACAAACGGGTTGATCATCCCGAATTTCTTCACAAACAAGTCAGCCATATCATTCCCCCACCATTTTTTGCAACGTGAGCGCATCGGCCTTGAATTGCTCGACGCGGTCATCCATGACGAATTCCAACAAAGCGTAATGGTCGCCCGACACTTGGGCGAAGTACTCTTTCCACAACGAGATCCCTTCAGACAGCGGACGGCGCTTCCCGTCAGGATCATGCCAATAATAGACATGAAGGTTCGCAAGCCGTTCACCCAGACAATGGAGACCTTCTTTTCGCTCCTCCACGCTCAACGCCACCGTCGGTTGCCAAAGCGTCTTGCAGGACGAAGCGGTTTGCAACAACCGAAGAGCGGACTCATTGGTATCGGTGAGCGTGTTTTTATGCCACTCAAACGACACCTGTACGCCTTCCTTCAACGCCTGTCCGCCCACAGCTTGCGCTTCCTCGGCCAAAGAAGCGAATTCCGCTTCATCAACCGCCACGGAAGGTTTCGTTCCGGCCCAGATGCGGATCAGCGGAGCACCTAAGGCCAAGGCGAGGTCAAGCACAGGCTGGAAAGCCATCCCCTGCCCAAGCCGGTAGTAGGAACCCAACCCCACAATCTCAACACCTTCGTCCCTGCAACAAGAAGAAAGGCGCTCAGCTTCTTCGGTCATCCCCAGACGCACATGATGCCCTTCACTCCATTCAATGGCCTTCAGTCCGGCTCCTTTGCAGAGTCCGAGCACTTCAGACGCCTCTTTTTCCTTGAATGTCGCCGATACCAATCCTGCCGTGAGCATCACATCGCCTTCACTTTTTCCCAAACCGGTTCATCGACAGGAATGCCCAGACGGGTATTCTCTTCACGTGTCGCCACAAGTCCTTCGCCAGGGAACCTGACATTCGGACATCCTGTTCTGGGAACCGCATGCTTCAGGTCTTCGATCGATGCATCAATCTTCCGTTCGATCTCGGCACGATCAGGGAAGGCCGCCAGATTGATGGCGAGGAAACACTGGGACAACTCGGTTTCCGTCGGCAGTTTCCCGATCTCGCAGGTGGTGCGGCCGCCGGCAAGAACCGCAGCGATGAGATCGAGGGCCAGAGACATGCCTGAACCTTTCCAATACCCGATGGGGAAAACCTGATGGGTCTCCAGAATGGCCGCAGGGTCATCCGTGACCTTTCCGTCACGATCATAGCCTCCCGGCACCGGCAGTTTCTTTCCTTCCATCACATATTTTTCCAACTTGCCATAACTGAACATCGACATCGCCACATCGAGCAGGACGGGAACCGGATTGTGCGGAATGGCGATCACCATCGGATTGTTGCCGATATGGGGGTCGACAGCGCCCCATGGGGGCATGTTTGGTGTCGTATTGGTCCACAAGACGCCGATGCAATCGTTCTGTGCGGCAAGTTCTCCGTAAGAACCCGGACGCATCCAATGATTGGTATTCTTCAACGTCACGATGCCGAAGACTTGCTTTTTTGCCAAGGCGATGGCACGTTCCATGGCGGCATATGCGTTGAGGTTTCCCGGTCCGCGATGGCCGTCCCACCGTTCCAACGGACCAACCGTCTCCACACAGGATGCACGTTCCTGAATCCTGACACTTCCGTTGTCGACGCTTTTCATGAACTTCGGAAAACGATTCAGCCCATGGGTATAGACACCTTCGAGGGAGGCTGTGGCGAACAAACTCGCCGACAAATCAGCATCCTGCCTCGGCATTCCGTATTTTTCCAAGACTCGGACGAATTGGGCTTTCATTTCTTCATAGGGAACACGCATACATTCCTCCTCAGCCTTTCACGGCCCCGACCATCACGCCTTTGACGAAGTACCTCTGCAAGAAGGGATACACACAAAGGATGGGAAGGGTCGCAACCATAATGGTGGCGTATTTGATGGTATCGCTGACCAAACTGAAGTCATTCCCGGTGCCAGCAGACATCGAAGCGGTCTCGTCTTGGATCAAAATCTCCCGAAGGATCAACTGCAGAGGATACAGGGACTTGTCCCTAAGGAAGATCATCGCGTTGAACCAACTGTTCCAATGGGATACAGCGTAGTACAACGTGATGACCGCCAGTGTCGCCTGGGTAAGCGGAACCATGATGGAGAAAAGGATCCGCGTATGGCTTGCTCCATCCATCATCGCGGATTCCGGAAGGCTGTCAGGCACCGCGGCCATGGAAGTACGCATAACGATCAGGTTGAACGTATTCACGGCGGCAGGAATGATCAGCGACCAGATAGTGCCATCCAGATGCACTGCTTTGACTGTCAGGTAGAAGGGAATCGTACCACCCTGGAAATACATGGTGAAAACCACGAACAACGTCATGAACCGGCCCCAAAACACATGCTTTCGAGAAAGGACATATGCCCCGACCAACGTCATGAGCAGGTTCAATGAAGTTCCCACAAGCACGATGAACAACGTATTCCTGTATCCGGTAAGGATGTTCTTGTTCTTGAAAACCATGGAATATGCCGAAAAGGTGAACCCTTTCGGCCAGAACATCAGTCCTTTATGCGCCATTTCTTCCACAGGATCGCTCAGGGAAGACCACAGGATGCTGAGCAAGGGTACCAGAATGACAAAGGCGAGACTTGCCGTCAACACGATGTCGACGACATCAAACACATGCTCACCTACAGTTGTTTTCACTTTCATAGCTCACCTCACCACAAACTGTTGCCGCTGACATGTTTGGAAAGCTTGTTGGTGAAGAACACCAACAGGAAACTCACCACGGAATTGAACATCCCGACAGCGGCGGAATAGGACCAGTTGAACTCCAGAAGGCCTTTCCGGTACACATAGGTCGAAATGACATCAGCCACCTCATAGGTCAGCGGATTGTACAAGAGGATGATCTTCTCATATCCGACGTTGAACATCTTCCCCACCTGAAGGATCAACATGATGACGATGGTCGGCAGAAGGCACGGCAACGTGATGGAGAACAATTGCCGCATCTTTCCGGCACCGTCAATACGCGCCGCCTCATACAATTCTTCGTCAATCGCCGTCAGGGCGGAGAGGTAAATGATGGAATTCCATCCTATGGTCTGCCAGACGCCGCTGATGATGTATATAGGGAGGAACAATTTCGGATTATTGAGCATCGTCGCCTGCTTCACCCCCAACGGGGCAAGTATCTGCGTGATGGCTCCGTCAGCATTGGTCAATTGCACAATGATGCCACAAATAACCACAATGGAGATGAAATGTGGCAGATATGTGATGGTTTGGACCATTTTTGAATACCAACGGCTTTTCAACGAATTGATCAGCAACGCCAAGATGATGGGCATGGGAAAACTGAAAACCAATGTGTACAGACTGATGCGGATCGTGTTCCCTAGGATACGGCTGAAATAGTAATCGGAGAAAAAGGCTTTGAAATGCTTCAAGCCCACCCATTTGCTGGCAAAGAACCCTCGTGCGGGGGAATAATTCTTGAACGCTATCGTCAGCCCGATCATCGGACCATAATGGAAAATGGCATAATACACAAAGATAGGAATGAACAGCAAATACAATTCCTTGTTGACGGAAAAGTCTTTGCGGAGCTTCTGACCGGTGGAAAGGTTTCCGGACATAAGCCGTGCTTCGTCTTCCTTTTGTTTTTCCGCTTTATTCCTCATGAAAAACCCCTTTTGCATATGAATAGTCATTCTTCAGTTTTGACTTTCTGTAAATGGACAGGTTGCGAAACCGTTATGTCAATTTTTTCATTTCAATTTTAACTATAAGTTAAAAACAAATTATTCATTTGAAAGAACATGAATAACAGTTTTTTCCCCCGCAATACGCCCCAAGTCCCTGATTGACGAAGTGACAAGCCTGAGACCATACTGGGAACATCGCTGGATCTGGAATAACGGAACGGGGTGAGATTCCCCGACGGTCCCGCCACTGTAAACGACACGAAACGAACAATCCATTGTCCCGTCCAAGGATGAGAAGGGTTCCCAATAGGCAACGTCGCAAGTCAGGAGACGTCTCCAGATTTCAATTCTTCGTGGAGAAAGAGACAGCCCTGCCTGCAGGAATCGCATCCCCCACAAAGAAACCGGCCAATATTTTCAGGAGGCCTTCTATGAAGAAGCGCGGTTTCTTTTTCGTACTCGTCCTAGCTCTTTCCACAGCCATGCTGTGCGCGAGTGACAACCAGTACACGGATCTCGGCACTGCCCAAACGATCGAAGTGACCGAGGAACAAATCAGTGACGCCCAAGCCAATACCGGTTCCACTGTCGCCGTCATCACCAAAGAACAAATCGAAACATATCATGCTGAATCCACAGCAGACCTTGTCGGCAAGGTGATAGGCACCAGCTATACCTCGAACGGCAGTCTCGGTGCCGTCCAAACAGTCTCCATCAGAGGGTTTGATTCCAACAAAACGCTCATCTACCTTGACGGAGAGTTGCTCAACACGGCGCACCAAAGCACAGTGGACCTCACCTCAATCCCCGCTTCCGTCATCGACCATATCGAGATCATCAAGAACGGTACCGGTAATTTGGGAAAAGCGGTCGCTTTCGGCGGCATCATCAACATCGTGACCAAGCAAGCCTCCAAAGACAATCCCGTCATTACGGTTTCAGCGGAAAATGGTTCTTTCCTTCCGAAGCAATACACGGAAGGGGCTGAAACCAAGCGCAATGGGCGATCTTTGGTTGATAGCCAAAAACTTGACGTCACCTTCTCCAACAAATTCAGTGACAAGCTGGCACTTCTCACCAACATCGGAGGTGTGTATGCGGCGAACGGATACACCTATAAGAACATGGTCACAAAGTCGGATGACCTCCAGTTGCGGTCAAACGCTGCCTTCACCGATGTCCATGGCATGGTCAACATGCAGGGAAGCTTGACTGACAAACTCAGCTACCAATCGAACAATTTATTCTCCTATCAGTATTACCGTGTACCGGGTTCCCTCCAATTCGGACTCACTCCCGACAACAACCAAAAGATGCTCACCCTTTCGACAAACAACACATTCAGTCTTGACAACCTAAAAGTAAGCGCAACTTACGAATACAATCCATTGTGGTACCACGATACGACTTCCACTCCGGTGGACAGTGTCCACAAAAAACACAAAGCCGCCGTCGGAGCCGAGGAAACATGGGCTTTCAGCGAAACGGCGAACCTGAAGACCGGTGAAGAACTATCCCTTGATTATGTGGACAGCAACGCTGTCGGCACCCACAGCCGTCTTGAACCACGGGTATACGCAAACGGAGGCTTCTACTTCTTTGGCGGAAAACTTGGTTTCTACCCTGCGGTGAGCCTTTCCTATGCGACCACACCCAACACCTTCCTGCCAAGTGCGTCCATCGGCGCAAGTTTTTCCGTCACCAAGCCGTTTTCCGTCACAGCATCGGCAAGCTACGCCGAGAAACTTCCCACGTTCAGTGATCTGTACTGGCCTACGGATGCCTGGGGCACCCACGGCAATGCCGACCTGAAGAAGGAAAAAGGCGTCAACGGCGAAATCGGCATCACCTATGGAGACGAAATTCTGACCTATGAAGCCTCAGGTTTCACCAGATACATGCTCGACGCCATTACGTGGTATTACAACGCTTCAACGTATGAGTACTATCCGGAAAACATCGCCAAGAGCATCTATTTCGGCACCGAACAGTCAATAACGGTAAAGCCATGCAAAGGTCTTACGCTGCATGCGGGCTACCTGTTCAACCAAAGTTACGATCTCTCAAGCGGCCAGACAATAGCCGACGGTGTCGAAGTGACCGGTATCCGCAAGCACACGATGAAGTTCACGGCGGCGTATGCCTTCCGCATGTTCACCTTCAGTCTGGACGGACAATATCTGGGCAAGACATACAAAGAGACCCTTCCGTCCGTCTTCCTGATGAACGCCGTCATAAAAGCCCAAGTCATGAAGACTCTGGAAGTGTATGCGGCAATCGACAACTTGCTGGATACAAGCTATTACCTGTCGTATGGCTACCCGATGCCCGGCATGAAGATCCGCCTCGGCGCAACCTACACATTCTAAGGAGTGGAGATGGAGAAAACCACGTTTTTTTCCTTGATGAAAGCGGGAGGAGCGGTCATGTGGCCGCTCTTCGCCCTCGCAGTGCTCGCCGTGGTGGTCATCGTCGAACGCACGATCACGTTCATCATGGCGGACAAGAAACACTGTACGCTTGCCGCGGCAAAGGAGGAACGCCTTCTCTCTTTGCTTGACTTGGTCGCCATGCTCAGCCCTGTCCTTGGGTTTCTTGGGACGGTGACCGGCATGATCAACGCCTTCAAGTCGGTGAGCAAAGCGACAACCGTCCAACTGCAGGTGGTCGCCTCAGGCCTGTATGAGGCGCTGTACACCACGGCTTTCGGCCTCATCATCGCCATCGTGGCGACCATCGCCAGCCATCTGCTCGGCATCTGGCTGGACAGCCTATGCGAAAACCAAAAGAAATAGCCCAGTCCAGCGACATAGCATTCCTGCTCATCATCTTTTTCCTCTTGCTGTCAGGACTGGAGACTTCAAAAGCCTTGTCGCTGAGCTCGAGCGTGGAAACGATCGGGCAAGAAGTTTCCGTCTCCCTCATCCTCAAGGACGATGGGACGATTCTCCGGAACGGCCAAATCCTCACCCCGGAAGCATGCGCGCATCTCTTCTCACAAACTAAATCCGCGGACATCTCCATCGAGGATGCAACCTCTTGGCAGGAAGTCGTTGACCTCTTGTCGCTGGCCAACCGTTATGGAACCGAGGTTTCCATCCATGAGACATAAACAATTTCCCCAAACTTCCATGGGTGACATCGCCTTTCTCCTTTTGTTGTTTTTTCTGGTCCTCGCCATTACGACACGCACGGTGCCGGCTCCACTGAAAGAAGCGGAAAGCACCTCCTATGAAACGCTGGAGAAAGAATATCCGACCATCTATCTCTCCTCCTCAGGGAAACTGTACTACCAAGACGAAGAAGTCACCCTGGATACCCTTCCCCACGTTCCCGAAGCGAATCTCATGGCGGACAAACACCTTCCCTTCGGCACAATACGCCCTGTCCTCAAGCATTTACAGGAAAACGGTGTGTCCACCCTTCACCTTCTTGTGGAGGCCGTGGATGTTCAGTAACTGGAGACTTTGGGTGGTTCCCCTGACCATCGCCCTCTGTATCGCATCTTTGGCGATTCCTATCCATGTCGCCCAAGAAGAACCCACACCCCACGCGAAAAGCGCTGTTGTCCATCTGAACTCCCGTCAAAACCAAGCCGTCCAGCCAAAAGACCCAGAGGTTTCTCCCGCCCATCACAGTCCATTGCCTTCTCCCACCAGCCTTCCCATCCCTGTTCCGCCGAAACGGAAACCGGCACCTCAAGCCATCATCGCCGTTCCATCCCTCAATGAACTCAAGACTCTGTTGCCCGAAAAGAAACCACCAGTTCCCGTTCTTCCCGAAGACATCATCCAAGAGCAAGAAACAGCCGAACCACAAAGAGAACAGAATCCAATTAATGAGAATGATATTATTCCTATAAAAGAACCTTTTATTGAACCAATACCAACTGAATTTGCACAAGAACCGGATATCGCACAAACAGAACCGGTTTCTGTGGGATACTCCGAAATGGACAGCAATACTATCGCTCCATCGTTCAATACACGGGAAATCGCAAAACGGATCGTTTATCCACCTCTGGCGAAACGGCAACGGATACAAGGGGATGTGATGCTCCTGTTGTATATCTCATCGCAAGGGCATGTCGACCAAGTGGATATCCTTTCAGAGAGCGGGTACGGATTCGGAGAAGCTGCGCGGAACGCGTTTCTCGGCTTTGAGTGTCAACCTGCGACACGCGCGGGAATCCCTATTGCGGTGAAGATCCGGTATCCGATACGGTTTTCTCTCCATTGAGTTCCTTGAACAACTTCCGGATAGCGACAAAACGGGTGTCGGCCGCAATGAAAGCCCAGCTTTTTGTCCGTTTTATGATGATGCCTTCCCCATCCTCCTCGACACTATAGAAATTCAAGCCGAGCCGGGCGTTTTCATACGGCTGGAATACGGATGCGTAGTACATCGTCCTGTTTTCCCCGCTCGGGATGGTCACCAGGGTGTCAACGCCCATTAAGGTCGGTTTTCCGATGGATTCCGCCAAGCCCAGCGAGAGGATGTTCGTACCGGAACCACAACCGACACTGTAGGATTGGCTTGTCCCCCCGTCGTAGAAGGCAAACGGCGTATCGTTCAATCCTCCATAGTCGAACAGGAAATTGTTGAAATTGATCGGCATGTCATTCTCTTCCAAGGCTGCAGGACCGGGGAAAAAGGTGAAGAACAGCATCTGTTGTCTGGGGTTGATCACACTGGTCCAGCCCATAGCCAAATCCCTGGGAACCCGGCCGGAAATGAAATCAGTGCATCCGTTCGGCCCGGGCACGACGGTGTAATCGACGGTATGGCCAGACTGGGTGGGGATGGCCGACATATCGTCGAATTGGATGCCGTTGGCGAAGTTATGATGTCCTATCGACTCATTACGCCAATCAGGCTCGGTCATCCAAGTCTTGGCGCATGCGTTGATTTCGCACCCCATCTCCAGAAAAGGACTACCGACAAGATTTCTCCAAGCGGCGTTTCCAACCAGCGGCGAATCGTTGTTGTTCGACACATTCACCGCAGTGTAATGGACATTCTGTCCGGGCAACAACAGGTCAAGTTTCCTTACCACATACCGTTTCATCCTGTTCTTGATGGAAGAAAGCATCCATACTCCACCGCTTTTTGAATCAGTGCCATACCGTTCCAACGTCCAGCAGGAAGCTGCCGTTATGCCTCCGCAGGAAATTTCTTCACCGCCGACAGTACAGGCCGGACCGTAGTTGGGAAACGAAAAACAGGAGCCTCCCATTTGATACCACAATGGGTTGTTTTTCCAGAAATCCTTGTTTTCATCCGCCTCGACGGAAACATCGATGCTCCGGAAGTACGGCAGATACATACAGTTTTCCCGGCCCCCGAATAGATTTGTTGCGGAGAATTCGACATTCATCCCCCCTTGATCTTCAATGAGGCAACGCACCAGATTGTTGTCCAATATGGTGGCAGACCGGCTAGCCCAAAGCTGTATTCTTCGTACGTCCATATCAATCCTCACAAAAAATGTAACAGGAAGACTGTTATTTTTTGTTCCAACCGTTATACTTGTGGAATGAAATCCCAAAACTTTCAAGGGGTAAGCGAATGATTACCGTTACAAACAAGTTGTTCTCCATCTCAACAAATTCTACCATATATGTCTTTTCCGTCAATGAAACAGGGCATCTCGAACATCTGTATTTCGGGACGAAATTCAAGTTCGCTCCCGGAGATTTCGATGCCATCAAGGACAAGCACAACCTGAAGATCGGCATCGGAACCTCATATTCCGAAGACAACCAGACGCTTTTTCTGGAAAACCTGTGCATGGAGTATTCCACCCAAGGCAAAGGCGACTACCGGCAGCCGATGCTCGCCATTTCGTATGAGAACGGAAAACGCACCCTTGATTTCGCCTATAAAGGCTATGAGGTATTCCAAGGGAAACCCATGATGGAAGATGGCGGTGCGCAGGCATATGGCTCCGAGGACAATTGCTCTACGCTCAGGGTGGATCTTGTCGACAAAGTGTTGTCCATTGATGTTTCCCTGTATTACACAACATTCGATGCGTGTGATGTGATCCTCCGCAAAACCGTCATCACCAACAACACCGACGACCCCATCGCGTTGAGGGCTGTCGCGTCCCTGCAGCTTGACCTGTTTGATGAAAAATGGAACTTCACCAGTTTCGATGGGGCATGGGCACGCGAACGTTCCAAAAACACAAGACCGCTTTGCGACGGCACGCTCATCAATGAAAGCAGGAACGGAGTCTCTTCCGCCGATCACAACCCGTTGGTCTTCCTGTCCAGGCCGGATGCGGACGAATACCATGGGGAAGTCATCGGCTGCAACCTGTTGTACAGCGGCAACCACCGCGAATCCGTCGAAGTGAACCCGTACGGAAAAACGAGGCTCATCACCGGCATCAATCCGGACCTGTTCAGCTGGAAACTTGATAAAGGCGCAACCTTCACCAGTCCTGAAGCCATCCTGACATTCAGCGCCTCAGGTTTCAACAAAGCCAGTTCCAACTTCCATACCTTTGTCAACAACCACATCATCCGCGGTATATGGAAATACAGGGAAAGACCTGTCCTCATCAACAGTTGGGAAGCCTCCTATTTCAACTTTACGGAAGAAAAACTGCTTACGCTTGCAAAGCAGGCGAGTGCGCTCGGCATTGAATTGTTTGTCCTTGACGACGGTTGGTTCGGTTCCCGTGATGACGACACCACCAGCCTTGGCGACTGGTACACGAACCCTCACAAGCTCCCTTCAGGACTGCCAGCATTCTCGCAAAGGATCCATAACCTCGGCATGATGTTCGGCCTCTGGGTGGAACCGGAAATGATCAACATGCAAAGCCAGTTGTATCTGTCTCATCCTGACTGGACGATTTCCATCAAAGGGCGAACCCCGTCTGTCGGCAGACACCAATACATCCTGGACATCACCCGTAAAGAAGTGCAGGATTATCTGTTCAAGACAATTTCCGAAGTGTTCATCCAGAGTGACGTCAACTATGTGAAATGGGATATGAATCGTGTCTTCTCCGATATTGACTCGTCCAACCCGGAGATCAAGGACATAGGAGAATACCCGCATCGGTACGTCCTCGCCCTGTATTCCTTGCTGGAAAGGTTCACCACGGCGTTCCCCAAAGTGCTCTTTGAAGGCTGTGCCTCAGGAGGGAACCGCTTCGATCTTGGCATGTTGTGCTATTTCAAGCAACTCTGGACCAGTGACAATACCGATGCGTATTGCAGACAGGCCATCCAGGAAGGGACCAGTTACGGATATCCGCTCTCCAGCATGGGTTGCCACGTAAGCATCTGTCCCAACCACCAGACGCTACGCAATACGTCCCTGGAAACACGTTTCAATGTGGCTTGCTTCGGCGACCTCGGCTACGAACTCGACATCACGACACTATCCAGGGAACAGAAACAGGTGATCGCAAACCAGATCACCTTCTTCCGCCAATTCCGTTCGACACTCCAATTCGGTCTTTTCAGCAGGGTACGCCATGATGAGATCACCGAGTGGGTCTGCACCAGCCAGGATAAAAACACCATGCTTGTCTTGTGGTTCCAGACCTTCAACCCCGCGAATGCGAAGAAAGACATCCTGTACGTCCCAGAAGCGGATGAGGATGCCGTCTATGACGTATTTCCGCGTCAGCAACGCATCCCGCTTTCGGTTTTCGGCAATCTGGTCAAACAGGTCAGCGGCGTTCAGGAAGGCAACAAGAACACCCAGCGGATAGCTGCGGAGAACGTCTCTGTGCCTGGAGAGATCGAACATTACACAGTAAGCGGCGGTGTTCTGAAATATGCCGGCATCAAATTGAACCAGCAATTCTCAGGTACCGGAAATGACAGCGAGACCCGTATCCTCGGAGATTTCGGATCCCGCATCTACATCATCAGGAAGCGCTGAACGGCTTGCCCATACCGCCCTTTGCGAAAGCAAGCTTGTCAGCAGCATTGAGGAGGATCGCTCCGATAAGGATACCGTCTTTGGAGAAATAGAACTCATGGCGTTCGTCGTCTCCAGACTCGGTCACGTCTCCCTCAATCGTCCCAATGCTCACCAAATCAAAGGAAGCATCCTTCAGGCGCGTCATCAATTGCGGCGGGAAGTATTTCGCTTCGTTGCCCATCAAAACCTGGGCGACGGTATTGCCCATACCCATGGCGACCGGCATGATGCCTGGCACCATTCCTTTGTATTGCGCGCAGTCCCCTATGGCATATACATGAGGATCAGAGGTACAAAGCCTGTCATCTACGACAATGGCACGCTCAACGACCAGTCCCGCCTGTTTCGCCAATGAGACTTCCGGTATGACCCCCACGGAAAGTACCATGGTCCGGCAGGGAATCCGTTTCCCGTTTTTGGATACCACCGCGGTGATCATTCCGTCTTTGCCTTCCACGGTGTCCAAGGCAAAATTCTCCTCAACAGACAATCCGCCGGCGGTCAGTTTCGCTTTGAGAATGGCTGCAGCTTTGTCATTCAATTGCTTGTTCAGGATATGAGAGCCTCCTTCCACTACGGTCACCGCAAATCCTTTGCCGGCGATCGCCCTGGCGGCTTCCAGTCCAAGAAGCCCTCCGCCAAGCACACAAACCGGGCTTTCCATCCCCTTTGACAACAGGAGAGCATCAGAAAGCGTGCGGAGCGTGGAGACATTCCCCAAGCCTGCGAATTGAGGCAGGAACCTTCCTCGCGAACCGGTCGCCAGAACCAAATCGTCATAGTGGTCGACTTGCCCGTTCTGGAGAGTCACTTCGCGTTTCACGACATCCACGTTGGTCACGTTCGCATGCTTCAGGTAAGGAGGATACTCTTTTGCGGGAAGCGAAAGAAGGGTTTCTTCGCTGCACAACGCCTGTGGGAGTTTGATCCTGCTGTAGAACGCAAACGGTTCCTCACTGTACTGCACCACATCCAATCCTGCTTTGAACAAGGTTGATGCGACGGTAAAACCGGCTATACCGTTGCCGATAACGATGGTTTTTTTGCTCATATCAGAAAACATACCTCCATATCCCGTTGTTTGCAACCTTCCATATCCGTATATTCAAGAGGAAGAGGCGCATATGCAAAACACAGTCATCATAGCTGGAGCTGGAACCTTTGGAACCGCGATGGCGGAACGTCTTTCATGGAACACATCCAACACCGTCATCTTGTACAACAGGGACAAAGCGGTCGTCGACGACATCAACAAGCATCACCGTAACAGCAAGTATTTCCCTTCTCATATCCTGAACACTTCCATCCGGGCAACCGACGACCAGCACATCTTCTCCTACGCCGATGAAATATTCCTGGTCATTCCCTCAAAAGCCATCGTTTCGTTCACGAATGAGATCAAAGATATCGCTCCAAAAGATGCGTTGGTGATCAACCTGGCAAAAGGCATGAGTGACGACGGAGCGTTCATCACGGAACGCATCCCATTTTCCAAAACAGCCAGCATGAAAGGACCTTCCTTCGCCATCGAAGTCCTCAACGGACTTCCCACAGCCTTTACCTTCGGCGGGAAAAAGAACGATTACAACCAGCTCAGGAAACAAGTCCTCGCTTCAACAGCCATCCAATTGGATTACACCGAAGACATCCGTTCGGTGGAACTCCTCAGCATCTTGAAGAACATGTATGCCGTCGCCATCGGTGTAGTCTCGGGAAAATACAACAGTCCGAACGTCGATTTCCTCATCTATACGAAATGTGTCCGGGAAATGCGGCAATTCCTTAGCCTGTTCGGGTGCGAGGAGGACGCAATCTTCCGGTATTGTGGCATCGGGGATCTTGGCCTCACGTCCCTGAATGACCTTTCCCGCAACAGAACGATGGGTTTGCTGATCGGAAAAGGATTCACCTTGGACCAAGGCGGAAGTTCATCCACCATCGTGGAAGGGTACAGGACCATCAAGCTGATGGGGCAACTGACCAGAGAACAGGATGTCCAGGAAGACTTCCCCATCGTCCAGGCACTCTACCGTCTCATATATGAAGGGGAAAGCGTAAACCAATATGTGACCGATGTGTTGGAGTCGGATGCTGATCCCATCAAACAGGTGAAACGGGTGTTGGATGCCAGCATGCCATTCTGAATCATTGGAGCAAAAAAAGCTCCCACAAGCTCATATAGGATATAAGCAGATATTATCAATATTTATCATATCTAATTATTTAATAAACAATTAAAATACATTCATTTGTCAAATAATAGAAAAAAGAGACATATCCAATAATCATATCAGCCAAATGGAAACGGGCAGTCATTTTCCAAGTTCGTCAATGATAAACAAATTAGCAGTGGCCTTGAAAGTGGAATACTATCAGCTGTTCATTGATTATGATGCATTTGAAGCAAGCAAGATTAAAGATACGATAGTTAAATCAATACAAGAAACAGTACATAAAGCCATCGAGAAAAATGTAAATAAAATACTGTCTAATTTAATATATAATAGATAAATAATAAGTAAGTAAAAAATAATTGGCTCTTCACGGATTTCTGTGGGATGAACCTCTGACAGATGGGATTGCCATGTACCTTATCAATGTGAAGAAATAATGTTCATCACGGTAGCCGTAGCCTATGCGCTTGGCTACCTTTATCTTGTTGTTGAAGCCTTCCAGCTTTCCAGTCGTTATGCTGTGTCTGGCATGTGCCGCCAGACCTTCCAGGCGCTTTTCTTTCAGCTCCGCAAACTTCACCAGGGCAGGGATCCCGCTTGCCTTGGCTGACTCAAACCAGTCGTTCCATTTTCTTCTCGCGATATCAGGATCTTGAAGTTCAAACAGGTCGCACATCTCCTCCTTCATGGCGTAGCAGAGGGCGAGGTCGCTGTGGCTGTCCAGGATGGAATTGAGGGTCTCCCTCTTCTCGGGCGAAAGGCTCTCCCCGTCTGCAAGCAGCGTCCATCTGGAACCCTTGAGCCTTGAATAGTTCCTCCGCTCCTCCCTGGCTCCTGTCTTAAGCTGCCTTCTCAGTGTTGCATCCTCGGTTTCCGAAGCCTTTGATTCAAGTTCCTTGGCACGGCTGCCATGCTCCCTTGCCTCGTTGAGCCTTACGGCTCCAAGCACATCCTTTCCGAACTGCGCCTGCATGTGGTAGCGGTCATAGACAATCTCCACATGTGGAAGGTGATGCTCCACAAGGATGTTGTATGAGGCGTTCATGTCCATTGCGATTGCCTTTACGTCTGAGAGATATGCCAAGTCAAATTCCTCAAAGAACTTGTTGAAGCACTCCTTTGACCGTCCCTCTCCGACCCAGAGGACATCCCCCTGGACCAGGTCCATCACGCAGGTGGCGTAGCTGTGCCCCTTGTGGACAGCGAACTCGTCGACGGCAAGATACTCGGGCCTGTAGCCCTTGTCCTGAAGCTCCTTCCTCCTCCAGTCAAGGGCTTCCTCCATCATCCCCAGGTGGATGTTCCTGATTGTCTCCCAGTGGATTCCTGTTATCTCATGCACCGCACTGATGGGCATATGCCATCTCAGCAGCTCCCTTATCCAGTTGGCTGCCCTTGGCGTGATCCTGGTTCCCGGATATTTTAGACAGGTTTCCTCCATGAAGGTCTTTCCACAGTCAAGGCAGTGATATCTGTGGAGTCTGACATCCAGGATCTGTCTTGTCCCTGTCCAGACTGGAGCATCCTTGAGTTCGGCATCACAGCTGCCGTGTACGTGGACATGACTTCCAAGACAGTACGGACAGACGACATCCCCAGTCTTCTGCCTGCTGATGAACTTCAGGCGTGTTTCCGTTTCACTTGTTTCAAAAGAGTCACAGTCAAACTGTTGGCAAGAAAGATGGATTGAGGTATTTTTGTCTAAGAGCATGAATCATGGTTCCTTTTTGAGTGTGGTAACTAAAATTTGAACCTTTTCATGCTCTTTTTCAATTAATCATTGTTACCTCAATCCCACAACTTTCCGAGAAGAACCGAAAAATAGGACAGGAGGACACCAGCATGGATGACCGTGGAGAGATAATAATCTACCAGACCGAAGATGGTCTGACAAAGATAGATGTCAGTATGCAGGACGAAACGGTATGGCTGTCGCTGGAGCAGATGGCTGAATTGTTTCAACGAGATAAATCTACCATATCTAAGCATATTAAAAACATCTTTGAGGATGGAGAATTAGTCAGAAATTCAGTTGTTGCAAATTTTGCAACAACTGCTGCGGATGGAAAAACATATCAAGTTGACTACTACAATCTTGATGCGATTATCTCCGTTGGCTATCGTGTCAAATCCCAGCGTGGCGTTCAGTTCCGTATATGGGCAGCAAACATCCTAAAGGAATACATCAAAAAAGGTTTTGCGATGGATGATGACCGCTTGAAAGAGCTGGGTGGCGGCGGATACTTTAAGGAATTACTGGAAAGAATCCGTGACATCCGGGCTTCTGAAAAGGTATTCTATCGTCAGGTATTGGAAATCTATGCGACCAGTGTTGACTACAATCCTAACGCGGAAGTCTCCATACAATTTTTCAAACGGGTACAGAACAAGATCCATTATGCCGTTTCCGGTGAGACTGCTGCGGAGGTGATCTATCACCGGGCTGACGCAGAAAAGGATTTTATGGGCTTGATGACTTTTTCAGGAGACCAGCCTACGCTCCGTGAAGCGAAGATTGCAAAGAACTATCTGAATGAAAAAGAGCTTCGCGTAATGGGCCAACTTGTTTCCGGATATCTTGATTTTGCTGAGAGACAGGCAGAGCGTGAGATTCCGATGACGATGGAGGACTGGGCCAAACATCTCGATGGCATTTTGACCTCCACAGAGGAAAAGCTGTTGATTGGAAATGGGACTGTCAGCCATGATCAGGCAATGGACAAGGTACAGACGGAGTATAAAAAATACAAAGCGAAAACATTGAGCAGTGTGGAGCAGGACTACCTGAATAGCATAAAGCAACTGGAAAAGAAGAGTAAAAAATAATCTATCATGGCTACAGGAAAGTCTATGAATAAGGGTTGAGACGATGGCAATCGTGGAGCAATTCCTTTGTACCAATCCGGCGCTGAGGTTGAGACAGTGGGCACAAGGCCCGGATGCCATATATAAGGTACGTTCAAACTGTGGAGCAATTTCCGCGAACGTACAAAAGTGTGTAGATAAGTTTTCGCAAACCGAAAAAAGCGGTTGAACAATTCCCGCGAACGAACGGGCAGAAAATTGGAGGTTCACGAGAACTGGTCAATAAGGAGACATCAATCCGGAGCAATCGAGCCACGTTGAGACCGTGGTTTTGATGACCCATAGCTCTCTTTGAAGTGCTTTTGAGGGGTAATCGGCAGAAAAGAGGTGACCATTCTTTGAAATGTATTGTTAGGTCCCTGTTTTGGGCTTATCTCCTCCTTTTTACTGTGGCCTTTATATTGTTGAAAGCATCACTATTGAGACCTTGAATGTGCTCTATTGCCACAGGCCGAGACAGTGGTTTTGCTGGTATTGTGTAGTTTCCAGAATTTTTTAAGAGCCAGCGATACTATTTTCAATGAACTACTATCAGAACACGACAATCAAATTCCAAGTTTCTGAAATGGCGAATCACCAATTTCACTAAGTCATAGTTGAAGAAAGATACAGAGCCTTCTGAAGAGATTGACAGCTTCAAGAGAGAGCTTGAAGAGCAGCAGTATGCTCTGGATCTTCTCCTCCATAGGCTTTGAAGAGAGGGAATAGACCTTGGTCCAGAATACCTTCATCGCAACACCCTTTGCCTTCTGGAACTGGAGCTCCATGCAGGAATGGAGTTCGTTGACGGTGTTGAGATGATTCACCTTGTCGTAGCATTCCCTGGACTTGGAATGCTTTGCCTTGAAAAGGTCGTCATAGGTATTCGGAGATCTTCCCTACGAGGAATTCCTTCTGGTAAGGGCGGAGGGTGCTGAAACTGGTGGCAATGTTCTTCTCATCTATCTTGTTCATACCTCCCTTCTGAAATAGGTCGAAGAGCGGATTCAAAGAGAACAACTCAATTTGTCACGAGAGCTTCGTATAAACCCACCCAAACAGAAAAGACTGAGGTTTTTCCCCTTCTCCAATAGCCAAGTCAGGAATAGTCACAAAACGCGATTGACAAGGGAAATATTCAAAAGATATCTTTAGTGTAGTTCAAGTTTACAAGTGTAGTTTAACTACAATAGAGCGAGGACATATGGGACGGAACATTGAACGAGATGCAAGGGAGATTGAATACAGAAAGAACCAGCTGCTTATGGCCGGCTTCCATTTGTTCGCCGAAAAGGGGATAGACTCCGTAAAGCTGCAGACTATTGCTGACAAAGCTGACGTGGGAATCTCCACCCTGTACAACTACTACCAGAATAAGGTCAATCTAGTGATTGCCATTAGTGCAAAGATATGGGGCGATATCTGGAAGGACACCTTGAAGCAACACAGCTTGGAAGAGCTGGGAGGCTTCAATGCCTACCAGCTGGTCAGCTGTTATGGTGACCAGATCATCAGACTGTATAGGGAACAGCCGGGAGTGCTCAAGTTCAGCGGATCCTACAAGACCTTCATCCAAAGGGAAGGTGCCAGTGAGGATCAGTTGAAGACCCAGATGGATGTCCTGGCTCCGGTGAACGTCCTGTTCCATCGGAAATATGAAGAGGCGAAACAGGATGGAAGCATCCGCACCGATTTGTCGGAAAAGGAGCTGTTCGTGACGGTTGTCATCAATATGCTTGCGATTGCAGAACGATATGCGATGGGGCTGGTGTGGGCTGATGACCATACAGGTGACCATCTGCAGGAGCTGAAAGACACGAAACAGATGATTCTGGACTGGATCAGGGGAAGTCAGGAGTGACCGCACGGCCAACATCATTGCTTCCCCTTACACCGTTAATTACCAATGGAGATATAGAATAATGAAAAAAGGAAAGAATTGGGGGTTGCTGATTGTAGGGATGGTGGTTCTGACCATTCTCTGCGGTTGCCAGTCAATCAGGAAAACCAAAATCGGAGAAGCTGTTCCGACAAAAACTGTCGGTGATATGGAAACCTTCAAAGCTCATATGGAAGGAAAGGACTTCTATGTCCAGCAGGGCGAGTTTGCAGAACTGGATACCATCAAGAAGGCATCGGAAGGAAAGCTCATCAGCTGTTTCGGAAACAATGCAGGTTCCGTCTATACCGTGATGTATCTTCCACCTGCCCCAGAGCAGGACAATGCAAAGGGAAAGCCGGAACGCGGACTGGTGGATGAAATCAAGACCATCTACGATGATCCTGACGTGGAGAACTATCCATCGAACCCATTCTTCTCCCCGGCTGGATGGCAGTACAAGCTTCGCTCCGATGAGGCTTTGGTCCTCTTTACGGAACTGCCTCCAGAATGCAAGTATTATTCCTACATCAACTACATCCTCTTCACAGAGAAGAAGGAAGGAAAGGACTATTCCGGTGAAACGAAGGGCTATTTCGAAATCGGAAATGAAGAGACTGGCTACTACCACCCGATTTTCGGTTCCATCGGATCCTCCGTCAGTGATGCAAGGGTGAAATGCGATGGAGATAGTGTATTCGGTTCAAAGGCAGTCATCATCGTCAGTGCAAACAAGACCGTGACCGACGAGGTCGTGGAACAACTCAAGGCTGCAGGTTTCTCTGAAGATGTGATCAATGTGATGACCATTCCTGAGAAGACCTACAGGGTGGGACTGGAGAAAGGAAAGGATACCTTCTGTCTCTTAGGAAGAATCTCACAGCCTGCCGACCAGGAATCTTATGCAGAGTACATCAGAGAACTACCGAAGAAATCCGTCGCCTACCGTGTGACACCGAAGACACCGATTGCATCTGACCCATACGAGAATGAGACTGTCACCCCCAGAGGTACAGGCGAGCACGAGGTTGCTGTCGTTGACAATGCAGAAGAGAATCTGGACATCATCCGAAAAGCTATCATCGCCAAGTATAGCGAAGACTACACTTACGAAGAGCTACGTGGTGAGATTGCGGTTCCGGAAGGCCTGACTGCTTATATGACAGACTTCAATGCCAAGGGCGACAACCGTGACACCACCTACACCATGACACCAGACTTCACCTTGAATTCGGATGAAGACTTCATCGTGGTCTATGGCCTGAACCATACGGCAACAGGAAAGGCCCACTATTCCAATGCCGTACTCTACGCAAAGCCTATGCTCAATGGCGTCTGCAGCGTATATGACTCCCTCTATACAGGGACTGCAGCGGAATTCCTTGGGGATGACTGCGAAGACAGTGGCATGTACTACGTCTACAAGATGGCAAGGACTCAGATGGATGAGAACACCGAGATCATCAAATACTCCACGGGAAACGAGAAGGGGAGATTCTATGGAGTGGACAACAACAATCTGCTTGTCATGGCTTTCCGTGCCTATGTGGACAAGACTAAGGTCGGCCCTTCTTATTACGAAATCGTCTATGACAGAACCATCGTATTTCACAAGAAGTGACGGAGTCTGGTTCTTCTGAAGAAACTGGGGGGATGTTGTCAAAGGCGTATTCCGGCTTGACGGCATCCCCTTGTCGTATCCCGTCTCTCCCTATGTGCGGTGTTACTGATTGCAAGACACTCCTGGTTGCACTTTTCGTCTGGACCCCCTTGGAAAAATGGAAAGGGCAGGATAGAGTCCAGATTCCTTTTGACCAGAATGCATCCTCCATTTCAAGGTCAGATTGCTCCTTTTCCCGAAACGAATGATGGCTTACTTTTCCACTCTGTACTCTAGAGTCGAAATGTAGATTAAAAGATAACAAATCACTCTGAAAATATAGCGAAAAGTGTAGTATATTTCACTTGTTTGTAGTAACGGCATTTGAATAGACTATAATCAAGAAAGAACACCGGCCAGGCAGAAGATGCTTGGCCTTGCGCCTGTCGACCAGGTTGAAGAACATCTTGGTCTCTTCGATGATGAGGATGGTGGGCTTCGCGCTCGCCGCGACGACTCTTTCTTGCGTCCTGGAGAACAGGCTCTTCCTGAACCTCTCCTTCAACTCCTGAAGCTTGATGAAGGACGCCTTCTTGCCGGAGAGGCAGCATTCCCGGCCGATTGCCATCGCCAGATGGGTCTTGCCCGTACCCGTGGCGCCGGTCAGGAGTATGTTCTTCTTGGCCTTGACGAACGACAGCGTCTTCAACGACCTCAACATGACCGCGTTTTTCCCGTCGAAGCGGGAGAAATCGAAGTTGTTGGATGACTTTTGGCCCTTGCTTGAAAGACGGCTCAGGCGGAGAAGCACCTCGATGGTCTTGTTCGCCCGACCGCCCCTGATGCCCATTGCGAAGCTCGGCCTTCGCTTCCATTTGTTTCAATGCTTGTGCTACGATAGCTTTGTGGCTGTCCACTTAATCATGAAGAAGATAACCGGCGGCATCTTGTTTTGTCTGCCACTCTTTATTGGTCTTAATCTGCCACAGCAAGTGATTTCCAGTATATGCATTATCACCTGTGCGACAGCGACATTTGCAGCCGTACAGGAAGGGCACTATATCCGGACAGGCAAAGTAATTGAGCAGCAAACCAGAAACGAGAGGTAATAGGGATGAAGCTGAAGAATGTATTGATCGTGGTAAGGGATATTGAGAAAGCAAAGCAGTTCTATCACGATTTGTTTGGACTTGAGATGGTGCTGGATAATGACGGCAATATGATCCTTACGGAGGGACTTGTCCTTCAGGACGAAAAGATCTGGAAGGACTTTCTGGGGGCGGATACGATCCCTCAGAATAATACGAGCGAACTCTATTTTGAGGAGCTTGATATCGAGGCGTTTGTGGAGAGACTTGAGAAACAGTATCCTTCGGTTCAGTATGTGAACCGATTGATGACGCACAGCTGGGGGCAAAGGGTAGTGCGCTTTTATGATCCGGACGGAAACCTGATCGAAGTCGGGACACCGATGTAACGGGATGAGTGTATATGAAGGATTTATGGAGCAGTAATTCAGGCTGATGGAGGAATGAGATGTGGCATCAAGTAAAGAATATTCGGAATGTATTAAAGAACGACTTTCCGAGTTGGAGGATGTATCATTTCGTGCCATGATGGGAGAATACATCGTTGACTATCGCGGAAAGGTGGTCGGAGACATGTACGATGATCGTTTTCATGTAAAGCCCACGAAATCCGCTAAAGCCTTGGAGTGGACTGGCAGTTTACCATAAGTGAGGCAAGGGTTAAGCTCGCAAGACTTAATTTTTGAAGCGTTGCAGGGTAATAGTTGATCTTTTCCAAAGGACAGGAGTCTCGAGACTCCTGCCATACCGAGAGCAAAGAAGGACCGGGTACGGACGGTTGACGTTGGAAAAGCTCACGATTCGGAGAACAGGGAAATGCATGAGATTAAGGAATTGAAGTATGGCAATACTCGATGTTATTTGATCAATAACACCGTTCTTGTTGATACTGATATGGCAGGTACATTGCAGGATTTCTTTGCTTGCATCAAAAAAGAAGCCATCCATTTTCAGGATATCCGTTACCTGATCTGTACGCACTTTCACCCGGATCATATGGGGATCGCGCAGGATCTGGCGGATCATGGCATTCAGATGGTCATCATGGAAGAGCAGAAGGGTTTCACACATTTCTCAGATGTGATATTTGCCAGAGACAAGCGTGTCCCCTTTACACCGATCAAGGATCATGATGCGATTTGGATGAAATGTTCTGAGAGCAGAAAATTTCTGAAAGGATTGGGCGTTTCCGGAGAGATTATCCATACACCCGGACACAGCGACGATAGCATTTCCCTTATTATCGACAACGAGTGCGCTCTTGTTGGGGATATGCCGCCGCTTCATTCGGTACCGGCATACAACAATCCTGTGCTTGAGAAAAGCTGGAATAAGATTCTGTCAAACCACATTGGACGCATATTCTATGCACACCCGAACAGTGAGGAAATTTCCGGAATTCACTCTATAGCAGACCTGTAGATCGGGATTCCCAATGAACAGGAATTCTTGGCGTTGACGATGATGGGAAATGTCAGGTTTGGTGAGGACGATGCCGTTCTTTTCTGCTTTTCCCAGCAACAGGAAAGGCGGCAGTACAGAGCCCCCATTGTTGTACCAAACCGCTTGGTTGCCGAAAACAGCCGACAACAGTGTTGATGCTCATCAACCATGCGGTCCAGAGATGAAGGTGAGGGTGCTCCCTGGTATTCCATCGCCGGATTAGGGAGGCCGTTCGCCTCGTTTATGACGCTCATTCATCAGTGAATCTTTGGGTGCGACCCAACAAAGATAAGGGAAGAATATACGGGGTGAAGCCCCTATGTATGGTACAATCGGAAGGATTGCAGACACAATTTTGAAAATATTTGAAAAATCACCTTACGTAAGGTATTGCTTGTTACGCGGCGTCATGAAGTACATTGCGTGGCGAAAGGAGGTGAAAGCTATGCCAAAATATACGACGGGGGAGCTTGCCAAACTGTGTAACGTCACGGTCAGAGCTGTTCAGTATTACGATAATCGAGGCATCTTGGTACCAAGTGAACTGAGCGAAGGATATCGTCGTGTCTATTCGGAAGCCGATGCGAAGAAGATGCAACTTATCTGTTTTCTGCGTGAGTTGGGCTTGTCGATAGATACGATAGGAAAAATCCTTGCCGAACCAAACTCGGAGCATGTTCTCTCAACTCTATTGTCCCAACAGATCACCGAGTTGGAAGATGATATCCGCGAGCAGAACGAAAGGCTTGATAAGGTTCGCGTTCTGGCCAAGGAAATCAAAAACGGGGACAAGTACTCTCTCGAAAACATCAAAGACATAGCAATTACCATGAAAAGCCAAAAAGAACTGAAAAGGCTCCGAAGGAACATGTTGATTCCTGCGTTGTTTGTCGGACTTCCGCTCGATGCTGTGGAAATCGTCACGTTTATCCGTATTTTTACCCGTGGGGAATGGTTGCCGTTTGTCATCGCTTTCGCCGTGACTTTGACTTTCGGAATTATCTATGGGCTTGTCACGGTTCCGTATTACTACAAGCATGTCGCCTATATCTGCCCGGAATGCCATGAAATTTTCAGGCCGACCAAGAAAGAGTTTTTCTGGGCAGCGCACACACCCACAACCCGTAAGCTTCGTTGTACGAAATGCGGGCATAAAGGCTACAGCATCGAAGTGTATGAGGGCGAGGCGCAATGAAAAACCTGAAGAAACCCTTGATCTTCTCGCTGGTCATGCTTCCTGTCGCCGCCATCGGCGGATACTTTGTCGCGTACTACCAGTTCGGAATGTATGACGAAGCGACAATACAGGCGATCATCAACCAGATGGGAAGTCTCAAAAAGGTGGCTGTCATCGCGGTTGCCCAATCGGTACTGTATGCCTGTGGGCTTGGTTTTTTCGGTTATCTATTGTCGGAAAAACTTGCTCTGATGCGACCGTTCCGCTTTGGGGGGAAACCACTGGCCAGAACCGTGCTGTTTTCGGTATTGTTTGGTATTTTGTTCAGTCTTGACTACTGGACTTTTGGGAAATGGATACCCAATCTCAACATCGCCGCGACGACTGCAGCGGGACTCAGCGTGGCGGGGTGGCTCGGAGCGATTTTCTATGGAGGCATCATCGAAGAAGTGATGATGCGGTTGTTTCTGATGAGCTTCTTTGCCTGGGTGCTATGGAAATTGTTCTTCAAAAAGGCAGAAACTGTACCGGAGTGCGTGGTGATCATCGCAAACGTGCTCGCCGCACTGTTGTTTGCCGCAGGACACCTGCCTGCCACCGTTGCGTTCTTCGGCAAGCTGACCCCGCTCATCGTTTTTCGTTGTTTTCTTCTGAATGGCTTCTTCGGACTCTTCTTCGGTCGTCTTTACCGCACATACGGCATCCAGTATGCGATGCTTGCCCATGCTCTCCTGCATATCGTCAGCAAACTGGTATGGACAATCTTCCTGTGAGTACCTGTCCCATTCAGGCTAAACCGCATAGAGCCCAAGGGTGTGATTGGTATGTCAGCGATTGCGGGAACTACGCTTTCGCTGATGACCATCACACGGTGGCATGCGGTTGAAACTGACCGATACTTGATTGTTTTCCCCATTTCGCAATAATGGACTGGATTGGAGGGGGAAACATGCAGCAAGGATTCTCCCCGGAAGGGTACATCATCGATCAGAATTGCTTTGGCGCATACCGGTACCGCACCATTCCGTCTTCGATCAACGGTTGCGGATGGATCGCCGCGTTTGATTTCCTCCATGCCTTGGCGATTCCTGTCACGTGGAGGCAAGTGCTTTCCGAGATGGATGCGATGTATCCGGTGAAAGAACCAGGTCCCACTCCGGATGAATTTCTGTACCAGTATCTGCTCCGTTACACCTCTTTTACGGTTTCCTATGGCAAAAAGGCTGTTTTGCGTGCTTCCTATACTGCACAAGCGGGAATCCTCAGATACTGGGAGGAGGGAGAACCCCATTTTGTTCCCTTCGTTCGTCAGGAACAGAAATTGTTCCGGTTCTTCAATGTCATTGACGGCATGGAAGATTGCACCTTCACCATGAGCGAATTCATCAAGCAACGATGTGTCGTCCCCGTGCTCAGGGCGGTGACCGCCGGATCAAAGGAACTCATTGTTCGGTGACGTTGTACTTCTCGACCATCATGACCGGATGATAAGACAGCTTTGATTTCCTCAAACCTTCCAAACCGACATCTTCCTGTCTGTTCACATATTCGATATCGGCGAGGTACATGTCCGCATACGCTTGGTTGATCACACTATAGATACCCATAAAGGCAGTATCGGCTTTCTCGAAGTGGGAGATGGCCAGTTTTTTGTCGATGATCTGCCCGATGCAGAATGCCACCAGTTTGTTGTCGATCTTGATGGCAGTCCCCAGAAAGCCTATCTCATCCCAGTACTTGAATGCCTGCCTGATGGCTACCCGTTCTTCTTCGGTTTCTTTGTCATCGGTGTTGTCCTGCATCCAACACCAATCCAACGCCATGACATCAGGAATGTCCGTTTTGGTCAGAGGCAAGATTTCATATGGGTAATCACGTTTGAACTGTGAGATATGGTTGCGTTTGCTTTGCAGGTGTTTTCCCGAAAGCGTGACCAGTTTCAGTCCATTATAGAGGTAATCATCCAGATTCCGTGTGTGTTCGATGTGATAACCTTTCAGTTCCAGTTGTTCCGCCTGTTCTTTGGGGACACATTCCAAGGCGAATCTTGTGCCGGTTTCGTTGCAATACGCATGCAGTTCAGTCATTGCCTTGTCGATGTCATTGGTGATGGGATACAAAAAAGCGTCCTCGACTTGGTTATGTACATACAATGCGGTATCGGTTTTTGCAATGGTGATATGGTCGGTTTCAGTCCAGAGCATGCAATACGAAAACTGGTATTCATACGCAAGAAGCGAGGATCCCACAGAAAAACAGGGTTGGTCTTCGAGAGTCGGTTTGCGAAATATCATCGTATCAAACCAATACCACTCCGCTACTTGACAGTCAAGAGGAGGAAAACAGTGCCTTTACGTTGAAACAGCGTCGTCTCCGGCTTGTTTCTCCCGTTTCTTTCCTGAGAGGATCCCAAAGGCGGCAAGCGGGGCAAGAACCCAAACAGAACCTGTGAAAACAGCAGGAACGCACAGCGTTTCTTGGGTGTACAGATTTCCGCTTTCCGTGAAAGTCAGCAAAAAACCAAAGGGAAGAGCGAAGAACCTGCTTATGGAAAGGAGAGGGATGAAAAGCAGGGACAACCACGCCCATCGGGAAGAAAAGTGTTTTCTTGTGAGGATCCCCGCAAGGAACCCAATCGTGATAAGCGGTTCTTTGGTAAACCAGAGTCCAAGAAGCAGAAGGACGACGGGAAAGCCAAGGTCCTTTTCCATCGCTCCGAATCGCGCTGGAATGAGAAAGCCTGTGGCGAGCACGCCCATGAAACAGAAAAAGATCATTCTGCCTTTTATGGAAGCATCCCCTTGTGTCGGGATGAAGAGGCAACCACAAAGTCCGACAGCCCAAAAGACAAGTACAAGCGTTCGGAAAAATTGGCTTTTCCCGCTGAATTCGGGGATTTGGGAGAGCATCAAAAACAACAACAGATTTGCCATTCCCAACAACGGCGTTATGGTTTGCGTGATACCTTGCCAGGCTTGGAAGGCGAGTTGCAGCGTGAACACAAGGGAAAGGGATAAGAATACGCTTTTCCCTTTCATGCGCGAAAAAGCCAAGGCGCTTCCGATAAGCGATGCGACTTGCCAACCTTTCAGCGTGAGGATGGATGCATCGACGCCCCCGATGACCAACGCCAGAATGGAGAACGAAAAGAATGTGGTCAGATCAGAACCCATGCATGAGAGTATACACCATGCTTATGCTTTGATGGAGTGGTTCGTTTTTTGGATTTTCCGTGCGGTGATGAAACCATCGATAGCTGAAAAACTGGTGTTGAGGATCATTTCCGGCGGGAATCGCATTTCCTGGAGCATATCCAACGCCGCTTGGACATTGCCGACTTGCCACATGCTGTGTGCATCCGAATTGGCGAGGACAGGCACGCCATACTTTTTGCACAGCGAGAGGATATCCCTGCAGTTTGGTTCGCTACCCGGTCTGACGGCAAAGGAGTTGGCGTTGATTTCCAGAATCTTTCCTGCTTTGGAAAGTGCCTTCACGACGGTTTCATGGTCAAATGGATAGATGGGATTTCCGGCATGCCCAAGGCAATCGACATACGGGTTGGCGATGGCGTTCAGCCAGCCAGTGGTATTCTCCTCTTCGGTTCCCGGTTCAATGGCTTCGATATGATAGCTTGCGATGATGAAATCGAGCTTTTGCAGGATATTTTCCGATAGATCGAGTCTGCCCTTGAAATCTTTGATGTTCACTTCCGCTCCTTTATAGAGATGGAATCCGTCTATCACGGAAGGAAGGCCGGTCATGCAAAGGAAATGATGGCTGATGGCGCCATCAAGCATTTCGGGACCATGGTCTGTGATGGCAATGGCGGTAAAGCCGAGTTTTTTCGACGCTTGGATGAGCTCTCCGATTGTGCTGTAGGCATGTTGGCTTGCGATGGTGTGCGTATGGAAGTCACCGATGATGGCATAGGGAAGGTTTGGCTTGTTCATACGATAAGCATACCATAGAAAACAGAGATTGCAAGCAAAATTTCACAAAATTGCAATATAATGAAATATTTTGAAAAAATGCTTGCAATTTGCAAAATATGTGGTAGCATGGCAAATATGTAGAGGTTGTTGTGCTTTTACACAGAAACTTGTCTGCAAGAAATTACAGCTTTTCAAGGAGAAACAAATGAAAAAGATGTTGCTTGCTGTGATGTTGGTTTTTACCCTCATCACTCCCGTGTTTGCCCAAGGCGGCAAAGAGGAAGTTGCAGCTCCTGCGAAAGAACAGGTAGTATCATTGAAGATTTCCCATAACATGGACTTCACGACGATTCCTGATGCGGTTGTTGATGCTGCCGGCCGGCTCAATGAACGGTATAAAAAAGAAGGGAAGAACATCAGGATCGAATTCACCAAGGATTACCAGACCATCGACTGGACGGAATACCAGAACAACATCGTATTTGCCCACAAGATCAATGAGGCTCCTGATTTCTATGCCATCAGCGATCCTTCTTCCTTGATGAAAGCCGGTTTGTTGCTTGAACTTACCGATATCGTCAAAGCAAACCAGAGCAAGTTCGTCCCCAACGCATTCGCTCCCGTCTCCCAAGATGGCAAGATATATGCGTTCCCGCCCGATCTTCCCGTCAGAGTCATCTACTACGACCGGAGAGCGTTGAAGACCATCGGCTGGTCTGATGAACAGATCAAGGCGCTTCCGAAGAAAATCCAGAGCGGGGAGTTCACCTTCGAGCAGTTTATCGCCCTGTGCAAGGAAGTTGTGGACAAGGGCGGCGCCAAGATCGGTCTGGAACACAGACCAGGCAAAGGCGCTGATTTTCTTGATGTGCTCCGTGCCCTTGGTGGAGTCTATTCTGATGAGAAAGGGACCTTGGTGTTTGACGAAACCGGTTTGAAACGGTTCTTCCAGTTCACCTATGATAACGCCAATGTGACGAAGATCACCCCGCAGAACCTCAACCAGATGGGATGGACCACCATCAACAAAGCGGTCGGTTCAGGTGATGCGTTCGCCTACTATGGACCGATTTATTCCTGTTCGTATGTCGCTTCCTCAGTAGGTCTGGACAATACCCAGTTCGCGCAGCAGGAAGAGTTTGTGATGTTCCCGAAATCCGCTTACTCCGACAAACCGTTCGTGGTTGCGGCACCACAGTATATCGGCATCTCGAGCCAGACCAAATATCCGCAGATCTGCAAGGATCTTCTGGTTGAGCTGGCCAATGGTTCCGCTGACCTTCTCGCACGGCATGCCGCGAAGATCAACTCGCTTTCCTCTGTTGTGGCGGCGAACTCCGATCCGCAGATCAAGGCCAACCCGATCATCAAGGATGTCGCGTACATGGCCCAATATGCCATCACTGAGCCGAGTATCGACGGAATCGCCACCTATCGCAGTGAGCTGTTCAAGCAGATCGTCGCATTGGAACTTGGGCAGACCTCGCCGGAACAGGCTCTTGCTGACATGAAAGCGCAGATCAAACTGAACGTAAAGAACGTCATTTACAAGTAACAAGACTGAACTGTCACGGGAGGGCGGGTGCTCTCCCGTGCGTTTTCAGGAGGAAAGCGTGAAAGGAAAAAACGTGCAGGCATATGCCTTTTTGTCACCGTTCCTTATTCTCGTATCGTTGTTTTACATAGCCCCGGCAATTCTCACCATTGTGATGTCCTTCACCGGCTTGGATGGCTCCTTCATCTGGGAATTCGTCGGTTTTGAGAACTACCGGAAGATTTTTCTGGATCCCAACACACTGCAGATTCTGAAGAATACCATCATGTACATTGTCGTCACCATGCTGTTGATCCTTGTGCTTGATTTGTTCATCGCCGTCATGACGACGTATTTCATCAAAAGCGATAGTTGGGCGAGTTTCTTCAAGACCATCATCATGCTTCCGATGATCACCCCGTCAGTCATTTATTCGGTGTTGTGGATTTGGTATCTGGATGCTTCCGACGCCGGGTTCATCAATACGTTGTTCCGTTTCTTCAACCACTCTTTCCAGCCTGTCAACTGGATCGCCAAGTATCCGTTCCAAGTAATCGTCATCGCTCAAGTGGTTGTGGCTTTGGCCTATGGGGCGATCATTTTCAGTTCGGCGATCCGCAGTATTCCGGACAATCAGTTCAAGGCTGCGCATGTCGATGGCGCCAGCGAATGGGAGATTGTCAAATCGATCATCATCCCAAACATCCGTCCCCATATCAAATTCATCGCGATGTGGGAGACCTTGGGGTTGATGACCAATTACATCAACATTCTGCTCATCACCAACGGCGGTCCGCTGAACAGGACCGAAGTTTGGGCTCTCAGCGCATATCATAAAGCGTTCATTGACCAACAGTATGGATATGGCGCAGCCATTTCTGTGTTGTTGATCCTCGTTGTGCTGATGTTGATGTTGTTGTTCCAGTTTGCGACGAAACACAGGCAGATGAAAGAGAAGGAGGCGGAAAATGCTTGACCTTACCCATTCTGAAAAAAAGAAACAGAACATCGCCATCGTCGTGATGATCCTTTTTGTGCTTCCCATCGTGTTCATGTTCATTGTGTTCTTCGGGTTGGCGTTTTTCAAGGATGGGCATTTCACCATGAAGAATTTCGCCTTTGTCCTCGGACCGATGCAACTCCGTGACCAGACGACCATCAAACCCATCGGACTGGCATTGAGGAATTCCATCATTTTCACTCTTGGCGTAACCTGTTCCGAGGTACTCATCAGCCTGTTGGCCGGCTTCGCGCTTTCCCGGCTGCATTTCACCGGACGCAAGACCATCCAAACGGGGCTTCTCGTTTTAAGGATGTTCCCCACGTTGCTTTTGTTGATCGCCGTATTGTATGTCTTGATCACGTTGCATATCGTCAATACCTTGAAAGGTGTGGTTTTGGTGGCGTTGGCTTTCCGACTCCCCGGTTCCACGTTCATCATCAAGAATTTCTTCGACGGCATACCACGTGATGTAGAGAACTCCACGTTGGTTGATGGGTGCACGCGTTTTTCCGGATTCCGTCAGGTGATCATCTATCTGGTGAAGCCCGGCATCGTGTCCATAGCGGTGTTTTCGTTCTTGTCCGCATGGTCGAACTTCATTCTTTTCAACACATTGTTGTTCGGTAACAAAACTCCGGTCATGGCCACGTATATCCGTGCGTTGACCAGAAACGAGCAGATGATCGCGCCGTATAGTGTCGTGGCAGCCATGGGCATCGTATACATGATCCCTGTGATTGTGTTTTTCATCATCACGCAGAAACAGTTGATGGAAGGGAACATTGGTGGAGGGAAGGGAGTATCATGATCGAAATCAAGAATCTGAAAAAAGCATATGCGACAAATGTCGTTGCGTTGGAAAAGTTCAATCTGACCATTCAGGATGGTGAGTTCGTCGCGCTCCTCGGTCCTTCAGGCTGTGGCAAATCGACCACGTTGAATTGTATCGCCGGTTTGTTGGATCCTACCGAAGGGGAGATTCTGTTTGATGGGAAAGATGTCACCAAAGACGCGCCGAAAGACAGGAACATCGGAATGGTGTTCCAATCATATGCGTTGTATCCCCATCTTTCCGTGCTGGACAACATCGCCTTCCCTTTGAAACAGAAAGGGATAGGAAAGGAAGAACGGCATGAGAAAGCCAGGATTGTGGCAAAAAAATTGCAGATCGAGCATCTGTTAGGACGCAAACCCGCGCAACTGTCCGGCGGGCAACAGCAACGAGTCGCGATGTGCCGTGCCATCGTGAAGGAACCGCACATCCTGCTTCTTGATGAGCCGATGTCCAATCTTGACGCCCGGCTGAAGATAGAAATCCGGGAAGTCATCAAATCCATCCAACAGGAACTGAAGGTCACCGCCATCATCGTGACCCATGACCAGGAAGAAGCGATGGCGTTGGCGGACAAGATCGCTATCCTCGATGGTGGCCGGATACAGCAGTATGATACGCCGGATATGCTCTATGAGCAGCCTGCGAACCTGTTTGTGGCGAATTTCATGGGCAATCCTCCGATGAACTTCCTCAAAGGCAAGATGGTGTCCAAAGGGATGTTCGAAATCGATGGTGTGGAAGTACCTTGTTCCGTTCCTCTGTGTGAGGATGCCACCGGCAAAGAAGTGAAGATAGGGGTGCGGTCCCATATGACGGGCATGTCCTTTGTGAGGGATGACGCACATCGTATTCCGATGAAGGTAAGAATCGTGGAGAACCTGGGGAAAGAACTTTTGGTTTACGGCGATGTGGGGCTTTCCGAGGTGCGTATATCGTATCCTGACAAGTCAAAATATCCTTTGCTTCGTGAGTGCGTGGCCGGCAAAGGTGAGGTCTGGATTTCCTTGGGGAAGAAATACAATGTATTCACGCTTCCTGAGGGGATGAATATTGTTGATTTCACAAAGGCGGGGGCATGAGGGGCTTATTGGAGGAACACAGGAACAACAAAGGTTCGTTCCCTTTGGTCGGGGGACACCGGGGTTGTTCCTGCCAATACCAGGAGAATTCACTCCGTGCGATGGAAGAAGGGATCAAGCGGGGGGCATCTTATCTGGAGATTGACATCCAGTTGACCAAGGATAAGATTCCTGTGGTTTTCCATGACATCAATGTGAAGGAAAAGACCGGCTTGGAAGGGTTGGTGCAGGAACATACCTATCAGGAACTGTACGACAGGTATGGGATTCCTACGCTTCGTGAAGCGATGCAGTGGGGGAAACGCAATCAGGCTTGGTTCGCTTTGGAATTGAAGAGCCTTGCATATCGCACCCAGGAGAGCAATCTTGCGTTGATGCCCCTGTTGGACGGCATTGTCAGGGAAGAGGGGATGCTGGAACGGGTTGAGGCTTTCGGTTTGGATTATCAGGTGCTGAAAAGACTCAAAAACATCGACCCTGCATTTGAAATCGGCTTGATCGTCCCCTTTGTTCCTGCCGATCCTGTCAGCTTGATGCAGGAGATGCAGGCGATGGTGTATTTATCCTATGTATATAACATCACGCGGCCGATGCTTGGACAATTGCAGGATCATGGATATTATGTGTCCGGAGCAATCTTGCGTGATCCGGAACTCATCCAGTATGCTATAACCATGCATGTGGACATGTTCGAGCATGACAATCCGGAACAGTTTTCCGGCAGAGAAGGATGAGGAATGGCACGTATTGAGGATATCGCTCGTGAGACAAGGGTTTCTTCCGCTACGGTTTCACGGTATCTGCGCAAAGAACAAGCGGAATTGGTTTCCACAGAGACTGGACGCAGTATTTACGAGACTGCGATCCGGTTGGGGTATAAATCCATTCCCGCCTCCCAGAGTCCCGAAGAATTCCTCATAGTCCACAAAGAGCACCATTTTCTCGATCATATCGACAATGGGTATTTCTTCGCCATCCGAAGCGGCATCGAAGAGGAAGTCAGCAGGCTGGGGGCCATCTGCAGGTTCGTGCCGGTCGGCAGGCTTGAAGAAGAACAGAGGCGCTACGCAGGCGTGCTGGTGGTAGGGAACTACACCCCGGAGACATTGGGTCGCATCCTCTCGGTCACCGGTTCGAAGTCCCCTGTTTTCGTGGGCAAGCTGAATTTCGTGCCGGAATGCTACGACACCGTCACGTATGACGTGGAGGAGTGCGTCCGCCTTGCTTTGCACAGGCTTTTGGACAGCGGTCTCCATGACGTGCTGTTCATTGATGGCAAGGACCGTTACATGATCCCCACCCACTGCCTGAAGATATCCCATGTGCGGAACTTCATGTCCTCCCACCCCGAGATGCATCTTGCCGACTACCTTGAGATGGAGAGCGGTTTCGGCTCAGAGGCGGGCTACCAGGCGGTCAAGGAATACCTTGCGCGGGGGAAGCGCCTCCCTGAGGCGATCTTCACCGCCACCGATCCGCTGGGCATCGGCGTGACGAAGGCATGCAACGAAATGGGGCTCCGTGTCGGGGAGGATGTGAGCATCGTGTCGCTGAATGGGGACAATTCAGGCCAGTGGATCTCACCTGCCTTGACGACGGTGGATTTCCATTCCAAGCTGATGGGCGTTGAGGCCGTCCGCATCGCGAAAGCCATCGAGAACGAGCCCCACCATGTCCCCAAATGCGTGTTCTTCAAGCCGGAGTTGGTGGAAGGGAAGAGCATCAGGCCGATACAGGGGTAATGGCTTGATGGAGCGCCCATAGCCGGATAACATGAAGCCATGAAAATCACCTATATCCATCATAGTTGCTTCGTCATTGAGGCGATCAATTGCACCATTTTGTTTGATTATGTGAAAGGGAAACTTCCCGATTTCCGTACTGACAAACCGATATATGTCCTATGCAGCCATAGGCACAGCGACCATTTTTCCGACAAGATTTTCCGTTTGAGCGATGAATACGATGATGTCTATTACGTCCTTTCCTACGATGTTGACAACAACAAGCGTGTACCGGAGCGGCTGAGGAAAGTGACGATGTTCATCCATCCCGATCAGAGTTTCACCTTGGCGCGGTTTTCGCTTCGGGCTTTGAAAAGCACCGATGAGGGTGTCGCGTTCATCTGTGATGTCGGCGGAAGGAAAATCTATCATGCCGGGGACCTGAACGACTGGTATTGGATCGGGGAAGACGAAGACGAGAACAAGGCGATGCAACGCGCCTACAAAAAAGAAGTGGAAAAGATGGATGCCCATTTTGATGTGGCGTTCATCCCTGTCGACCCGCGATTGGAAAGCACGTACAGCCTGGGAGCCAAGGAATTGCTTGCCCATACCAGTGTCGACCGTTTGTTTCCCATGCATTTCTGGGATGACTATTCGGTGTGTGACAAATTGGAGAAGGAGATTTCCCATCCGGTCGAGCACATCACCAAGAAAGGCCAGGTGTTTGAGGTCGATTAAGGGAAACTGATGAAGACAACAAAAGAATATCCTGCAGGACATAGTGTCGACACCGAATGGTTCGCGATTGACAAAGATGGTCATCTTGGGGCGCTTTTTGCAGATTATGAAACTCCTGTTCCGATCCAAGTGCGATATGAGATGGATATGTCGGGACATGAGACGTCCTATGAGGAAGTCTTGAAAAAAATGGCCAAACATGTCGAAGGACCTTTGTTCGAATTGTTTTTGCCGCCCTCCATCATCAAGGGGATACTCGATTACCTGCGGGATCCGCGCTACGAACCGGACCATGAAGGGAGCCATGGCCTGTTCCAGTTGAAAGAAGGTGTGGATGTCCATGACCTCCAACTCTGGAAAGACATTCCCCAAGACAGAGATGATGCCTTCATCATCCATCTGTCGAAAACCGAAAGATTGTTCTGTTTCGAGGACAATACCGACTGCGGATGGGACTTGCCCGTCGCGGATATCACCAATGGGTCTGTCGTCGCGCTGAAAGACTGTTCTTTTCCCGAAGCCCTGAACGCTTTGGGTGTGTACTCCTTTGACAGCGATGGATGGATGCTTTATGCATATGATGCTGAAGCCGTCCAACCCGCTGTTCCTTTTTCGACTCAGGATTGTGAGGATGCCGACACCTCAGACTTGTTGCGCCTGAATTGTTCTTTTCCTTCCAATCCCTGCATCGAACCCTACAAGGATTACTGTTGTTTTTACTACAACCATGAGACATCCTGTATCGCCGAGGACAAAGTCAAGATCGAGGGTATGAAAACGATGAAGGGAAAAGAGGCTTTGCTCTTCAAGGCCATTGACGAGCAGGATGAGACGATGGTCGCGATGCTTCTGGAGATGTACGGGCTTTCTCCGCTTGCGCGAAACAGTGACGGGCTTACCGCTTTGGCTTACGCCGAATCCCACGTGGTGCAGGCTGGGCAAGAGGATTATCATGTACAGTATGGTTTGCCGGATGTGGCGGGCATGCTCGAGATGGTGGCTAAACGGGATTATGGATATCAAACAGGTCGCGGTTGACCTTTCCAACTATTGCTCGAAAACGTGTCCGTTTTGTTACAACCAGAGCAGCAAGGCAGGTGGTACTTCCTGGAAGGCTGATGAAGTGCTTTCCTTCTGCCTCGATTGTCACCGGCATGGTGTCGAGGCGGTTTCCTTGGGAGGTGGCGAACCGCTTGAATATGGGGATTTGTTCGCTGTCATCGATGGCTTGCGTGATGAATTGTATGTGACGGTGACTACGAACGGGCTGCGGTTGGACGATGCCGCCTTTTTTTCCTCATTCGTGTCCCATCTGCCTGACAAACTCCACCTATCCCTGCACCATCCGACAAGGCCTGAGGAAATGGAGCGCATCCTCAGACAGGTACACCGCTTGGAACCCTATGAGGTGAACGTGGGTGTGAATCTGTTGGTTTCGGTCCATACATTGGAACCTGCAGGAGAGGTATATCGTCGTTTGCTGCGTGAGAAGGTGTCTCCGGACAGAATCATCCTTGTGCCGATGAAGCCAAATGAAACTCCAACTGGTTTGCAGTTGGCGGAAATGACAGGCGGCAGGCCGTTTCAGGCTCCTTCTTGCCTGCAGGGTTGCAGAAAGCCCCAGTTCTTCTGTTCCGTCTCCTGGGATAAAAAGGCCAACTGGTGCGGATATGCTCCAGGTAAAGTCCCGCTTTCCAGCCTGAACTGGAAAGGTCTGGTGGATGCTTTGGGACAGGTCGATTTCCGTACATGCCATGAGGCGTGAATTTTCTGTTTGACCATTATCGGTAACCGGCATACCATGATTCCATGGGAATCCATGGGATGGCATCACGACAAAGATGGGAGGACGATCGGGACAAAGGATTCCGAAAGGTCGTTGATCGTCGCTGACGATGCATATGATTCTGCCTCGCGCGTCACGTTGTCGAAAAGGGATGAGCATCGAAGTTTCATCAATGTCCAAGCAGTATTCTGGAGAACATAAGGAAGAAAACATGTATTTTCATTTCGCACACAACAATTTCAATGTGATGGATCTGGAGAGATCCCTGAAATTCTACAAAGAAGCGTTGGGTTTGTCTGAAGTCCGAAGGAAGACAGCCTCTGATGGTTCTTTCATCATTGTGTTCCTTGGCGATGGTTGTTCGGAACACAAACTGGAACTGACATGGCTTCGTGATTGGAAAAAGGATCACTATGATTTGGGAGATGATGAATTCCACTTGGCCTTCACCACCGATGACATGGATGCCGCCCATGCGTTGCACCAGAAGATGGGTTGCATCTGTTTTGAGAATCCCAAGATGGGTATTTATTTCATCAGTGATCCTGATGAGTATTGGATCGAGATTATCCCGGCAAAGAAATGAGTGTCGTTTTGGAGACCAGTCGTTTGCTGCTCCGCCCATGGGAAGACGCCGATGCCCCGGCCCTGTTCTCGTATGCGTCCAACCCCCATATCGGTTTGTGTGCCGGATGGCCGCCTCATACGAGTGTCGGAAACAGTCTGGAGGTCATCAGGACGGTGCTCTCTGAACCGGAAACGTATGCGTTGGTGTTCAAACAAACCAATGAACCTGTGGGAAGTGTAGGTATCAAAGTAAAAAATGCGGGCAATACGCAGATGCGCGAGCATGAAGCGGAGATCGGCTATTGGATTGGGGAACCGTATTGGGGGCGTGGTCTGGTCCCCGAGGCTGTCCATAAGCTGTTGTCGCACTGTTTCGAGGATATGGGTTGTGTGGGTGTCTGGTGTGGGCGGTTTGAAGACAACATCAAATCACAACGAGTCCAGGAAAAATGCGGATTTGTCTATCATCATAGGGACAGGGTCAGGTTTGCTGCTTTGGGTGAGGTGAGGACGGTGGTTTTTTCATATCTTTCCAAAACGTCATGGTGCGGACAACAACTGCGATAGGGTGTGGTTTATCTTGATTTTCTTCCTGTACAAAAAAGGCTCGGCTATGATAGGATATCCGAAGAAAAGGGAGTGACTATGTCGAAATTGCTTGATGATTTGCGTGCCTGGGGTGCAGATGTCGATGGTGGCATGGCCCGCATGTATGCTGATGAGGAATTTTATACAAAGTGTTTGAGGATTTTTGAAACGGATGAGAGTTTTACGGCGCTGGATAACGCTATGGCAGCTCAGAATTATGAAGATGCGTTCTCCGCCGTGCATACCCTCAAGGGAGTAGCCGGAAATCTGTCTTTGGAACCATTATACAAGAGTCTTTGCGCAATGACGGAAAAGCTGAGGACGAAAATCTATACCGGTGTTGAGCCATACTATCAAGATGTCAAAAGCAGGGAAACGGAATTTTTGGACATCCTCAAGAAGAATTGACCACTTGCATTAAAGTACACTTGAGGGTGTACGGTTGCTTGCATGAAGTATCGTGAATTAGGAAAAACAGGCCTTTCTGTAAGTGAAATAGCGTTGGGGTGTGAAGGTTTTGCGGGGAAGACTGACTCGCAAGCGGATGAACTGCTTTCTTTTGCTGCGGATAAAGGCATGAATTACATGGATATGTATACTGCCGATCCAGCGGTGCGGACCGTAGTCGGACGGAACAACCACGGGCGTTTCCATATTCAGGGACACCTTTGTTCCGTCTGGCAGGATGGCCAGTATAAGCGGATTCGTGACTTGCGACAGGTCAAGCAAGGGTTTTCCGTCTTGATGGATGAACTGCAACTTTCGTTTCTTGATGTGGGGATGATTCATTATTGTGATTCTCTTGCTGACTGGCAGGTGATCATCGATAACGGCATTCTTGATTACGCGTTGGAACTGAAAAAGAAGGGAGTCATCGGTCATATCGGCCTCTCCAGCCACAATCCTGTCGCCGCGATGAGAGCGGTGGAAAGCGGGTCGGTTGAGGTGTTGATGTTCAGCGTCAATCCTTGTTATGACCTGCAGCCACCCAGTGAAGACGTCGAAAACCTTTGGGCGGAGAGTGCGTACGAGCATGTCCTCTATAACATGGATCCAGAACGGCAAAAGCTGTATGAGGCCTGCGCACGTGCAGGTATCGGCATTTCCGTGATGAAAGTGTATGCCGGCGGTGATCTTTTGGATGCTTCGCTGTCTCCTGCGGGAATAGCGCTCACTCCGGTGCAATGCCTGCATTACGCGCTTACCCGGCCTGCGGTGGCGACCATTATGTGCGGTGCCCATTCCGTCGAGGAACTTGCCGGAGCCGTCGCATATGAGGACGCTTCGGATGCGCAAAAAGACTATGCCGCGTCGTTCGCTTCAATGTCCAGAATCCATTGGGAAGGGCATTGTATGTATTGCGGGCATTGCGCCCCGTGTCCTGTGGGCATTGATGTCGCGCAGGTGACGAAATACCTCAATCTGTGCAAAGCCCAGGGAACTGTCCCCGAGACGGTGAGAGAACACTATGCCACGTTGGCGAACCATGCGTCGTCATGCATCGGTTGCGGGGCTTGCGAGAAACGTTGTCCTTTCAAGGTTTCTGTTCGGGAGAACATGAAACAGGCATCAGCGGTGTTTGGCTTCTGAGCTTATTCGGGCGAGATTGTCGTTTTGATGAAATTGGCGCAGATTGTATCGATCAAAGCACGATTAGCCAGTCTGTTGATCCATGCTTCAGGAATGCCGTTCCGTTTATAGAAAAGTCCGGCAAGGCCACCGGCGACAGCGGCGGTCGTGTCTGTGTCGTCTCCGAGATTGACGGCTTTGAGAATGCATTCTTTGTAGGAAGAAGTATTGTACAGGCACCAAAGGGAGGCTTCGAGCGTGTCGATTACATAACCGCTGCTATTGATTTCTTTTTCTGGTGTATGGGGAAAATCCGCATTGAACAAACGGTGGAAGTGGGAACTTTCCGGTTTTCCTTCCATCATGTTCTTCGTCTTCACCAATCCATTGTCCAAAGCTTCTTTCAAGGTTTTTCCTTCAAGAAGTTCCAAAGCAATGGTCACATAGATGCAACATGCCATTTTGCTGCGCTGGTGGGCATGGGTCAACGATGAAATGTCGCTGGTGATTTCCATTGCCTGCCCATAGGTGATGTGTTTCGCTTCAATGAAAAAAGCGAGGGGAAGGATACGCATCAGCGAACCGTTTCCGTTGTTGTATTCATCGGTTCCGCCGCATTGCAGGATGGGCACATCCCGGATGTACCGGTCGATCGCCTCATCCGTCGACATACCGATGTCAAACAGTTTTCCGTAGGGTGTGTACATACCCAGTTCTTCCCAACTGCGGAATTTGTCCATGATGTCGAGATAGTTCAGTCCTGAGGAGAGACTGTCCAACAAACAAAGCGATAGGGACGTGTCATCCGACCAAGTTCCTGGTTTTTGATAATGTGTGCCGAACCCCGTCATATCAGTAATAGGGTTCTGAGAGAGTTCGCTCCTTGTCTTGAATTCGGCTGGAACACCGATGGCATCTCCGATGGCCAAACCGTATATACCGTCGTAAACAGAATCGCTTTGCATGAAAACATCATAGCAAGTTGCCGACGAAAGAGAAAGGGTGTTTCTCCAAATGCATTCATCTATATATAATAGATATGAAAATGCATGATTTTCCCATAGTATACCCAAGTTATGTCTTGAATTCGTTTTCGATGTGTGAAAAAGAATAGTTCATAATACGTCATTTGTGCAGTTTTTGCTCTTGATTGGCATTTTTAATAGTGTATAATTGAAAAGCTGGTTTCAATGAAGGTCTTGATGTTCACGCGTTCTGCAAAGGAATGATACATGACAGAAAAAAGGCAACTTGTACTCATTGTTGATGATGAGAAAGTGAATCGCGAGATTTTGCGGCATGTCCTGATAGATGATTTTGATATTTTGGAAGCCGTTAACGGGCAGGATGCGATTGAGAAATTGAAAGAGAACGCCAAGGCCGTTTCCATGGTCATCCTTGATCTTGTGATGCCTGTCATGGATGGTTTTGGCTTTCTTGAAGTGTATCACGCCACACCTGAATGGGTAAATGTGCCGGTGCTCGTCGCGACCGCCCAGACGGACAGTGTCATTGAACAGAAGTGCCTTGCCTTGGGCGCTTGGGATTTCGTCGGCAAACCCTATAATCTTCCCATCTTGAAGCTTCGCATCAGTTCCGCATATGCGCGGAGCCAGTTGGGCGCCATGAAATCCCTGCAGAAAGCCAATGAGCAGTTGATATACATCAACCAGCATGACATGCTCACCGGATTACCCAACCGGCAGAAATTCATGGCCGATTGCAACATGATGTTCCATGAACATCCGGATATGAAGTTTGCCATGGTCCGTTTTGATGTGGAGAATTTCCGGTTGATCAATTCAACCTTCAGCATGGACGGCGGCAATACGTTCCTCAAGTTCATCGCCACGATGTTGGTGGACATGGGGAAAGACAGGGATTTGTTTTGCTATGCGCATTTCAATGCGGACATTTTCGTTATCTGCAGCAAATACGAACACCAAGAGGATGTCATCGCAGCCATTGATAGGGCGAAGATAGTGCTGAAAGGATATCCGATCGATTTCAACATCCGCCCGGTTTTCGGCGTGTATCTGGTGGAGAACCCATTGGAAGCCGATCCCGATGACGTCTATGACAAGGTGAGTCTCGCTTCCCGTGAATGCAAGAGGACTCATCTGTATGATGTGAATTATGCGTTTTATCAGGATCCCTTGAGGGACAACCTGCGCAGGGCGCAGGAATTCGCCAATGACTTTCCGAAGGCTATCGCTGAAGAGCAGTTCCTTGTCTATCTGCAGCCGAAGTATGAGCTGGTCACCAACACCATATCGGGCAGTGAGGCGTTGGTGAGATGGAAACATCCTGATAAAGGGATGATCAGTCCGGGTGCCTTCATTCCGGTTTTTGAGAAGAACGGATTCATCATGAAACTGGACTACTACATGTGGGAACATGTCTGCATGTTGTTGCAGCAGTGGCTTAAGGAAGGGAAGAATCCCAAACCGATTTCCGTCAATGTGTCCAGGATGGATGTCTACAACAAGGATCTTGTCGACCAAATCATCTCGCTTGTAGAAAAATACCAGATTCCGCCGGAATTGTTCCAGTTGGAGCTTACGGAAAGCGCCTATACGGAGAACCAGACAGTCATCACCAATGCGATGGAACGCCTGCAGGAACGTGGCTTTTCCATTCTTATGGATGATTTCGGCAGTGGGTATTCTTCCCTGAATGTGCTGAAGGACATCCCGATCGACATCCTGAAGATTGATTTGAAATTCCTTGAAAAGAGCAATGATACCGACAAGGCCAGATTCATCATGGATTCCATCATACGCATGAGTCGTGGCTTGGGCATCCCTGTTGTGGCTGAAGGCGTAGAGGATGAACGGCAGGCCCGTTTCCTGAGAAGCATTGGTTGCGAATACGTGCAAGGGTATCTGTTTGCCAAGCCGATGCCTGTCGTTGATTTCGAACAGCTTGCGTTCCGCTCTGATACAAAGCAGTCTGTCGAAAACGGGAAGCAATCGGCGGAAGTCATTATTGAGGCTGATGATTGGACGTATCTGGTCAACAAATTCAATCGCCAATTCACCAATTCCGGCGAAGCGATGGTGTTGTATTCCTATGACGGGAAGAAAATCAGATACCGTCAGGTGAACAAGGCTTTTGAGGATTTGTTCGGCCTGAAGGGTTCCATGGCGATGGGTGATGATCCGATTTCGCATGTCTCCCCGTGCTCTTTGGCCTCCGTGTATGAAGTGTTTTCCAAACTGTCACCGAAAAACTCCCTTTGCTCCTGTGATTTGCGCTCCACCATACAGAAAGATGATGGTCCATGGCTTTCTTTGGACTTGTTGTTTGTCAGGAAGATTGGGGATCAGGAAGCTATTCTCGGCTATGTTTCCAACATCATGACACGTAAGACGATATTGTTGACGATGAAGGATTTCGGCAATGAAGCGAGAGCGGATGTGCCTAAAAACGGGGTTCTTTTGATCATCAGCAACAAGCATGAGTTTACACGGCATCTGCGGGATATTCTGGAATCGGACTATAGGGTGTTTGACGTACCCAGCGGAGAGAGTGGCCTGCGGTTCATCAGAGAGGCGTGCAAACCTGTGGATTGCATCCTGCTTGACGTGTCTGCCATGGGGATCAACGGCGAGGCGTTTGTCACTCATCTGAGGAATGAAAGCCGATTCTCCCGGTTGCCGGTTCTGTTGATCGGCGACAATCATGAGGTGGAAGCTGTTGGATCTGTTTCTGAGGCTGATGCAATCATTGCCAAGGTGAAGAAAATCCTTTCGGAATAACCGTTCACGTTGATATGGGTTTGCCTATGCTTTGGTAGGTATTGATGGCTTCTTCCATGCGGGATGGCCATTCGGAAACGGGGATGGTGTCTTCCAGTTCCGTCTCTTCGCTGTCCAGATTCACCACCCGGATATCGACCTGCGAGGTATCATCCGCGTTATAATAAACGCTCATCGCATAATTAGGAGTGATATAGAAAGAACATCCGTCGGCATCTTCCATGATGACAAAATGTCTCACGGAAAGTTTGTCCGAGACAGGAACAGGGTCTGTGGTTTTTTCCAAGACCGGTATATACCCGATGAAATCCTTTCCGCTGAACATACGGAAGTCAAGGGTGGTTGGCATCGCAGGGAACAACGTGGTCAGAAACTGCCGAACTATCCTCACCATGACAAAAGAACCTCCTGTGATTCGTTGCTTCTTATACTGTATAACACCGTTTTAGCAGCTTGCAATAGAAATCTGAAAGAGCGGAAGCCAAAACTTTCCGGAACTTTGGCTATAAAAAAGGTCTCCGGAGTTGCCGAAGACCTTTCAGATCATGCTGTCGTAGTGATTATTTCGCAGTTTTCACTGGTGGGTATTTTGTCAACATCGCAGCCAGTTCTTTCACATACTGCCCTTTGGGGTATTTTCTGATGTATGTGTAGATACTGTTTTTGTAATAGGCTTCGATCGCAACAGCGCGTTCGTCAGCTTGTGCGATGAGTGCTTTGGTATCCACAACCGAACCATATGCGTTCTGGACGTTCTGCAGAAGTTGTTTGTAATACGCCAAGGTGTCCACACTGTAGGTGCTGTCGATGGCTTTCTGCGCGGTCTGCTGTGCATATGCGAACAAATCCTTTTTCAGAGATTCATTGTTGCCTTTGAGAATCTGGGTCGCAAGGATTTCCGCTTTCGCCAAAGCTTTCTTGGTCAGTGAACCATCGGGGTCGTTGGCCGGATCAAACAATGCGGTGACAACTTCATTAGCCTGGGCATATGTGGTCTTTTCTGAGAGATTGTCGATCTTTTCGCTCAAGGTCAACTCTTTCGCAGGAGCGGAGGCCGGTGCGGCGGCGGGCATAGTGCCGGTGACGGCGATGACTGTTTTGGAAGAAGACTCCTGTTTCGGTGCGGCTGTAGGAGCAGGTGCGGCAGCCGGCGCTTTTTCAGCTGCAGGGGCGGTAGTGGTTGCCGGGGCTGCAGGGATCGGCTCTGTTTTCTCTGCCTTGGTCGCACAAGATGCGAGCAGGATGATGGCACACAAAGCGAATACGAATATCAATTGTACTTTTTTCATGTATGACTCCCTATTTGGAAAATTTAACTTTCATTTTTCCTTATTCTACCGATATGCGGGTCAATGGGCAAGTATTGTCCTTTTTAAGGGAACATATATATTCCATTGCTTTCACCGGAAGGTTTTGGTAGGATGACAATCAATGAGGAGGATTCCCATGAAAAAAGTGTTTGTGATTGTTTGTGCGGTCCTGTTGCTTTTGTCAGGATGCACGACGACAAAAGTGAAACGTCTCAGCGGAAAGGAAAAAATCGACCTTTCCGGTAATTGGAATGATACCGATATCCAGATGATCAGCAATTCGATGATTCAGGATTGCCTGAAGGGCAGTTGGGTGAAGGCGAAAACCAAATCCGGCGGGAAACCTGTGGTGATCATCGGCGTAGTGGAAAACCGTTCCAGCGAGCATATCGACACAACCATCATCAGCAAGAAACTGGAAGCCGCTTTGTTGGACAGCGGGAAAGTCCTGACGGTGAATGATTTCGACAAACGTGATGATTTGGTTGCTGAACGTCAGTATCAGGCGGAGAATGCCACCAAAAAGACCGTGAAGGAATCAGGGAAAGAAACAGGTGCGGATTATATGTTGCTGGGTTCTGTGAAGACCAATCTCGACCAAGAAGGGAAAAAGTCGGTGCGCACCTATTATGTGGATTTGGAACTGGTCAATATCGAAACAGGCATCAAGGTCTGGATGAACGAGGATACCATCAAGAAATATATTGAGAGGGATGCATTCAAATTCTGATGAGGCCATACAAAGTCATTTGTGTCATCCTCTGCACGCTTCTTTTATGGGGGTGTGCGTCCACTGTGGAACTCTCTTCTGTCGAGCACTCTCTTGCGCTTGGGAACTATGATACGGCTGTAATCGCGTTGGAAGGCCGTGCAAAAAACCTGAAAAAAGCGCAAGGGGAATTGGTGTATTCGCTTGACAGCGGCATGGTGCAACACTATGCCCGTAATTTTGGACTTTCCAATCAAAATCTTGCCAATGCGGAACAGTTGATCACCAGCGCGTTCACCAAAAGCATCACGGCGACGGTCGCTTCATACATCGTCAACGACAACACCAAAGAGTATCCCGGTGAGGATTTCGAAGATGTGTACAGCAATGTTTTCATGGCTTTGAACTACCAGATGACGGGCAAGACCGAGGATGCCATGGTGGAGATCAGGCGTGCGACCGAAAAACAACAGGTACTGAGGAACAAATATGAGAAACTGTTCAGCAAGACCGCTTCTTCGGCGCGGAACAGCAAGGTTTCTGCCATCAATCAGGTGCCGGTGAGCATTGAGTTCAGCCATAGCGCGCTTGTCGATTACCTGGGTTTGCTCTGTTCGCGCAGTCTTGGTGCCGAGGCTGACAAACGGTACTACCAGAAGCAGGTTTCCGAGGCGTTCCAAACACAACCGACTCTCTATCCGTTTACGGTGCCGAAGAGTGTGGAAGATGAGATGGACATTCCTTCCGGTCTGGCACGGGTCAATGTCATCGCATTCTCCGGTCTGGAACCGAAGAAAATCGAACGCGTCGATTATGTTCCCATTACGAATAGCAATTGGATGAAGATCGCGTTGCCGGTGATGCAAGTACGCCAAAGTGTTGTCGCCCGTGTGGATGTCACCATCGGGACCGAGCATTTCACATTGGAGAAACTGGAGGATTTGTCGGCGGTCGCCGCAAATACCTTCAAACTTCGCTCTCAGGACATCTACAACAAGACCATCATCCGCAGTACCATGAAAGCCGCCGGAACCGCGATTGTTGATGTGGCGAGCCATGAGGTGGCGAAGAACAGTAATTCGGATAGCCGTGGAGGACTGACATTGTTTGCCGATATCCTGACGTTGTTCTCCAATATCTTCAATGTGGCGAGTGAACAGGCCGATCTCCGCATGTCTCATTTTTTCCCGTCGGTCGCGAGAGTGGGCGGCATCAATGTTCCTTCCGGGACGTATGATGTGACCATTGAATTTAAAGACTCGTCGGGGAATATGCTGGGTAGGGTCATCTACAAAGATTTTTCCGTCGTGGAGGGAAAACTCAATCTTTGCGAGGCAGACTGTCTTCGTTGAAGCGCATGAGAATCCATTTCTGGATGAAATACAGATAGGGAAGTCCGAGATTGGTCTCAATGAGCGAATCGATGACAAGCGGGCCGAAGCCTGGATTCCTGATTCCGGTGACCAAAAGCACCGCCTCCCAGGAAAACTGTACCGAAATGCCGATGGCGTTGAGCCAGAGCATCGATACAGGGTCACTGGATAGTTGGTTATGGATGAAGACCAGAAGATATCCGATGAAAAGCAACAACGCCATGGTGCCGTGGTATGCGGTGCCACGTTGGATGTGAATGGTGGCCTCTCCTCCGAATTGTTCGGAGAGCAAGGCTTCGCAGAGCCAAGCGCAAATGATGAGCACCGACCAGTCAGCCAGATGTCTGTCCTTTTCCAATGCAAGCCATATCCATGCGAAATTGGTGATGCCGTAGCTCATGGAGAGCCAGAACAAAAACGGTCCGACGGTCATTCCTTCGACGTGTCTGGTACCAAGGGCTTTGTAGAATATGCCGTAATCGACGATGAAATAGATGATGCCGCCGAAAATGCCGACAAGAAACGTCAGGCGTTTTTTCTTCCACAACAGGAGTGCGCAGAACATGATGAGGAATATGCAATCAAGGATGATATAGAGTCCGTTGAGGGAACGTGATGGGATGATCTGCATACGTGGATTGTCGCCTGTCCCCCCTTTTTTGGCAAGGGTATTCGTTCTATACTGCCTGCAAAAGGATTCGTTATGGAAATAGTGATACGGAAAGCCACCGTCGATGATGCTCGGGCTATGATGGATTTTATGGTGGCTGTCGGCAGAGAGACCGACAATCTGACGTTCGGGAAAGAGGGACCGGGGTTGACGTTGGAGAAAGAATGCCTGTGGATTGAGAAAAGCAACTCCGACATAGCCTGCTCGTTCAGTGCGTTCAACGGTACCCGGGTCGTGGGGAATATTGCCCTGTCTTTGGGAAAACGGGAACGGACAAAGCATGCGGCCGAGTTTTCCATCGCGGTATTGGAAGAATGTTGGGGACATGGGGTCTCCCAGGCGTTGTTTGAACAGGCGATGGCTTGGGCGGGCATCCATGACGTGACCAAAGTGAATCTTTTGGTCAGGGCGGACAACGAGCGGGCCAAGGCCTTCTACAAGAAATGTGGTTTTGCCAAAGAAGGGACCAATACCAGGATGTTCCGTATCAATGGGGACTATGTTGATGGGGAATACTGGGGGTTGCTTCTCTGACGGTTCCTCAATGAACAGCACACATCCAGAGTGTTTGTTTGTCTGCTGATTGCCGGATTGATGAAGGTGACCATCTGTGCGTATCATCACAAATGATGGTTCACGGAACACGTTGTGGCGGGTTCGTTTCTTCAGGATGGTTCGGAAAACATACATGATCCTGCATTATTCGAAACATACCAGAGTCGGTATCGGCAGTATTTCCCTCGATGAAATGCTTGATCCCTTGTTCAAAGAGACGATTTTCTGCTTGAAACTCATAACGGTTTATAGGAAATACGAGCTTTTGTTTGTCCTTGGGTTTTGACATCAAAGCTTTGATGTGCAATGTATGTACCTATATGCGTCACATAGGGAAGAGATGGTTGATCTGGTTGTTGGTTGTTCTTTGTGCCTGTACTTCATTGTTTGGTACGGTCAGCGGACACTTCACCAAGACAAGCAAGTACGGGAACATGGATACTACCATCAAGAGTGAAGATTTCGAGTCCCAAGGTTTCGAATTGGGAGATGTTTGTACGATAACCATCGGCGACACCATATATGACGCGCCATATGTTCGTTCTTATGGGGATGTCGAACCGGGAAACTGCTTGTTCCATGACCACTATGGTGTGTTGGAGTTTGCGATCTGCTATGGAAATTACGCGAACACCTATGGATTCAAGGAAGGAGATACCGTATCCATCACGTTGAAGCAGAAGGCTGGCTATCTTGATACCTTTTTGATCAGGGATATTCATAGCAGCGAGAAACGTGAGGATTATGCATCCGATACCATCTTCGCCAACGTGCGGCCGGTGGTGCTTGGAGAAATTGGTTTCAACAAACTCTATCGTTCCTGCAACCCTATTCTCGGCGATGCACGGGGACCGTATGCGTATTGGTTGCTTCAGAATTGCGGCATCAGGACGATCATCAACCTTGCCGACAAACAAGAAGATTTGTTGCCGATGGCTGAGAAAATGAATCCGTATGGTTTCTACGCGCAGCTGGTTCGTTCCCAAGATGTCATCGGTTGTGATATGGGCATCGCGTTCTTTGATGACGAGTTCATCAAGAAATTACATGATGCCTTGGTGTTCATGGCGGAACATCAGAGCCCCTATCTGATCCATTGCAATGAAGGAAGGGATCGTGCCGGGTATCTGGCGGCTTTGCTGGAGGGCTTGATGGGTGCTTCCGTCAGTGAGATTTATAATGACTACATGGCTTCCTTTGACCATTATTTCGGCATCAAGGAAGGGACAAAACAGTATGCCGCATACGTGAAGGTACAACATGACCAGATGATGAAGGTCAACGGAGGAGTGGAGATCACCGACCAGAATGTCTGTGAAGGTGTACGTTCCTATCTGATCAACACCATCGGGCTTACCTCTGCACAAGTCGATTTGTTGAAGGCGAAGTTGCGCTGAAGTCTCCGGAATTGGAAAAGAGCCGTATCAAAGCTGGTTTCACAACCTTTGATGCGGCTCTTCTTTTGTTTGTTTGGAGGCTATCAGAATCGAACTGACGACCTTCTGCATGCCATGCAGACGCTCTAGCCAACTGAGCTAAGCCCCCAATCGCAACAGTTGGTACTCTATCAGATAAAGCGGAAAACTTTCAAGGGGTCGGTTAGGGAAAAGGATTGATGCGTAATTGAGTCTTCTTTTGAACCCTGATATGCTGGGGAATCATCAACGTTTCAGGGGGTGTCGTGTATGGAATTGGTGAAGAAGCTGAAGGATGTGCTTTCTTCAGTGCTCCCAATTGTCGTTGTTGTGGTTATTTGCCATTTTTTCATCACACCCTTGCCTGCTGGATATTTTGGGAATTTTCTGTTGGGTTCCTTGTATGTGATCATCGGTCTGACTCTGTTTCTGCTTGGTGTAGATGTCAGCATCGTTCCGGTGGGACAGGTCATCGGTTCCCGGGTGACGAAGAAACGAAGCGCTTTCCTGTTGCTCGTAGTGGGGTTTGCCGTTGGTTTTGTCATCACGTACGCCGAGCCGAACGCATTGGTGCTTGCTTCCCAGGTCTCATTGGTCAATCCAGCCATTCAGGCACGTCATCTGCTCTTGATGATTTCGATTGGAGTGGGTGTGTATATCGCTTTGGCATTCCTCCGACTGGTACTCAGGATTCCACTTAAATACATCCTGTTGGTGAGTTACGCCATCATTTTCTTGTTGTCTTTCATGGATCCTGAAGCCTTTGTGTCCATCGGTTTTGATAGCGGCGGTTCCGCCACGGGGCCTATGGCGGTTCCCTTCATCATGGCTTTGGGCATTGGTTCCGCACGGGTTCAGGCTGGAACCACTGAGGCGGATAACTTCGGGTTCGTGGGTCTGCAATCCATCGGCGCCATCATGGCTGTCTTGATTATGGGATTGCTTGCCCCATCCTCCAAAGCTGTTGCGGTCGAGGCCTCCTATCCATCAGGGAATTTCATCGCCATGCTGCCGGTCCAGTTTACGTCTGTGGCTTCCTCCATGTTCCCGTTGGTGATGGTGGTTTTGTTTTTCCAATTCACCCTGTTGCATATGCCCAGAATTCAAATAACCAGGGTGCTTGTCGGTATGGTATACTGTTTTGTAGGGATGTCGTTGTTCTTGCTTGGAGCGAATTGCGGGTTCATGCCTGTCGGATTCTCTCTGGGAGAACAGATGGCGGCATTGTCGCCGACGGCTTTGGTCTGTCTGGGTTTGGTGCTTGGCGCACTGGTGGTCCTGGCCGAACCATCAGTGTATGTGCTGGTCTCACAAGTGGAAGAGATCAGCAACAACCACATCACCAAAAGGATGATGCTCACATTCCTTGCAGGAGGGGTTTCCGTTTCCGTAGCCTTGGCTTTGCTCAGAACGGTTTTCGGTTTTTCCCTTCTGTGGATTCTGGTTCCCGTGTACATTGTCGCGTTTGTTCTTTTGTTCACAGGTCCGGGATTGTTCGGTTCCATTGCGTTTGATAGTGGCGGTGTCGCCGCAGGCCCGATGGCCGCTACGTTCATCCTGCCTTTTTTTGTGGGATCGTCCATGGTGTTCAAAGGGGATTCGTTCGGGGTCATTGGTTGCATTTCAATGGCGCCGCTTGTAGCGATACAGATGCTTGGTATGTTGTATCAGAGAAAGCTGCGAAAAGGGGGAAAGGGATGAGCAATGTGGTTGTTTTCACCATTGTCCAGAAGGGAATGGCGGAGAAACTGTTCTGTGAAGCCCGCTCAGCCGGTTCAGCCGGCGGAACGATATTCTTTGCCCGGGGTACCGCTCCCACCAGTTTCCTTTCGTTGCTTGGGCTGGGGGATTCGCGCAAGGAGATGATCATCACCCTGACACCGGAGGAGAAATCAGATGCCATTGTCGATGCGATGTGCTCTGTGCCGAAAAGTCAGGGTGTGGTGTTTGTGGTCAGTTGTAAAAAAAGCTTTATCCAGAGGAAAGTGAAAGTGGAAACAGGAGGTGAAAATATGCAGGCTGAATGGGAAATGATCAATGTCATCTGCAATCAAGGTTATGCTGAGGAAGTGATGTCCGCGGCGCGTAAGGCCGGCGCAGGTGGCGGCACTGTGGTCAGTGGCCGGGGAACAGGGACTCCCGCCGATGTGAAATTCTTCGGCATCCAGTTGGTTCCTGAGAAAGAGATGCTGATGATCCTTGTCGATCACGACAAAGAAGAGAGTGTGTTCCAAGCCATCGTTTCGTTGCCCTGTCTGCAAGAACAGGGAAGCGGCATAGCATATACCATGCCAGTGACACGGTTCCAGATGTTAGGTGGGAAAAAGGATTGATTTTGTGTTATTATGATAACATAATGTTCTTTTTTTTATTGAAATGTTTTTCAAGTCTTGCATAAATATCCGTTTTGTTGTATGGTGGCTCTCACAAGTTTCAAGGGCATGGCCTTGAAATGGAGGAATGAAAAGATGGATAAGAAAATCAAAGTCGCCGTCATTGGAGCGACTGGTGCGGTCGGGCAAGTCTTCATGTGGATGCTCTCGGACCATCCGTGGTTCGAATTGGCCTATATCACAGCGAGTTCCGCTCGTGTCGGGTTGAAATACGGGGCGACCACCCATTGGATTATTCCTGTCGAAATGCCGTTGAATGTCCGTGACATGGAAGTGAAGGAATTCAACTTTGAAGCCATGAAGAATGCCGGGGTGCAGATTGTGTTTTCCGCTCTTCCTTCGGAGGTCGCACAGGAAGCGGAACCCCAGCTCAGGGCGAATGGTTTCTATGTGTTCTCCAATGCGGCTGCCATGCGTTACAACGAGGACGTGCCCATTTTGGTTCCGGAGACCAACCTTGAGCAACTTTCCCTGATCGAGAAGCAAGGCTATCCCAATGGCGGATTTGTCATCACGAATGCGAACTGCGTCACCACAGGTTTGACCATGACGCTTGCGCCATTGCGCAAATACGGGATCAAGAGCATCACGATCAACAGTTATCAGAGTGTCAGTGGTGCCGGATATCCCGGATTGTCTTCGTTTGACATTACCGACAACTGCATTCCGTTCATCAAGAACGAGGAAGAGAAGATTGAACGGGAAACGAAGAAAATCCTCTCAATCGATCCTGAGGTGTACGCCTATACGGTACGTGTGCCGGTGATGGTCGGGCATCTTGAAGCCGTCTGGCTGGATTTCGAGAAAAATGTCGAAGCCGAGGATGTCATCAAGGCTTGGGCCGATTTCAAGAAAATCCCTGGACTTCCGTCCAGTCCTGAACAACCGGTCACCTATGGTTCCGATCCCACGTTTCCGCAACCGAAGTATGCGTTCTGGGGTACTCCGAAGGGGATGGTCGTCTATACCGGACGGGTCAAGAAAAAGAACAACAAGATCGGTTACATCCTGCTGGTGAACAACATCGTCAAGGGAGCAGCTGGCGGCTCGGTTTTGAATGCGGAGGCATTTGTCGCCAAATACGGATTGAGATAACCCATCGGGTGTTGCCAATTGGAGAGAGACAGAGTATTTTCTGTATGATGGAAGGTCGTACAATGAAAAAAATCCTGTCTCTCTTTTTTATGTGCTTGTGTTCCCTGTCGTTTTTGTGCGCATCATTCCAGTCCACTTCATATTCCTCAGTTGTTGTGTCCAAGAGTGGAGGTCGGATGGATACTGTGGTGACAAGCCCTGCCATCCCGGCCAAAAGCGGCAAACTGGAGATTCCGAAGTGGTTGAATGGTTCCTACAGAAACAATGCGCTGGGGATTTTTACGTTTGAGGGGAGCACCATACTGTTCAGCGGCGACATGGGTGCGGTGGGTCTTGACCAGTATTTTCCCAATGTGGGGAGCTTCAATCTGGCGGATCTTGTTTCCGGCGGATATGCGGCCATCAAAGTCAAACGGATATGGCACCGTATGGAAGTGACCATCTACACGGAGCAGGGTGATATTTCCTTCTTGTTCGTCAAGAAGGGCGATGGAATTGATGTCAGCAAAAGTGGATGGCGCTATCGGAAGACTGAATCAAAAAACGGTGGCTACTCCATGTTCAAGAGCGTGGAGAAAGGGACCGTAGGTCATTTCAGTCAAGTTCTGTGATGGACAGGTCGCCTTCCACCATCATGTGATGTTGGTACGTTTTCTTGTCCCCATCAGTCTCCCATTTCCGGCTGTATTCAAACTCCAGCGTGACGGCACCAGGCTTCGTGCCTTTGAAACGATAGACGTGCCTGCCTCCCGCTCCGATCAATTGTGAATCCCTCACATAATCCTCATGGACAAGTTCGACTTGTCCTTCGCCCTCGGCTTTCCAGGAGAGGGTGTAGCCTGTTGTGGGGTTTTCCGGAATTTCCACAGTCCATGTTTTTGCGTGGGTTGCGCAACCTGATACCATCAAGGTTGCCAGAAGTACCAAAAGAGTTCGTCGCATTTTACATCTCCGTGATCACCGTCATGCAGTTTTTCACCATGACGTGCAGCCTTCGGTCTTGTTGGGTGATGAACCATGAGCCTTCATGAGGACAAGCTTCACAGGAAAGCAACAGGGAATCATGGCGGAAACAGCTTCTGCTGATGAACAACGGCACGTTGAACGTCTGGCTGACCAACGTGGGGGTAAACGGCCATTTTTCGCTTTGGTATTTCTGTGTCTCAAGCCAAAGGTATCCGCCGCAAAGGTTGTGGGGAAGGAGGCTCGCAAGATAATCGGCTGCTTCAGCATTGGGAAGATACAGGTAAATGTCGGCAAACACTTTGCAGGCAGGATGCTTTTGTGCCCAGGCGATATGAGCAAGATTGTTCAATCCGAAACGAACCTGTGGCAAGATACCGTTTTTCCCCAGTTTTCCGACAATTTCCTCAAGGTCCTGCAGTGTTTGCGCTTCCGTGAACGTGACCGGTGGCAACGGAAGATAATACTTGCCAAGCACCTTGTACAAATGTTCTTCCGGGTTGTCCCAGGTCTTGAGTTCATGGAGATCCAGCCATGGAATCATGCGGGAGGTGGAAAGCAGGTTCCGTTCGGGAAGCGTTTCTTGTGTGGAAAGCGTGGAAACGGGATCGGCTTTGAAAGGACTGGCGAAGTAGGTGTCCAAGAGATGATCCATGTTCGCGTACCAATCACGCCGTATGGCTTTGATCTTCGACAAAGGCAGGAAGATATCATCGTCCTCCAAACCGGTCTTGTTGGTGATGGAGAGGTTTCCCAGCGCGAATTGGCTGAGATCGCTTTCTTCGAAGATGGTCTTGAGATTCTCAACGAACGACCGTGGCTTCTGCGCTTTTTCCATCACCAGCGGGTAAGTCTTCCTGACTCGTTTGCCAAGCCAGGATAACTTGGTTTCGACGGTGACTTTTCCTGCCTCGAACAGCAGGGTGATGTCCAAAGGGACTTTTGCGGGTTTGAGATCTTTGCCAAGGATCGGGAGTGTCTGGTCATGACGGGAGATGACGAAGATGTCTTGTCCGACCTGTGGGGGAACGGCACCAACAGGGATGGAAATGGCGATGGTCATGCCTTTTTCCGCTTCTGTGATGAAATGGTTATAGGGATCGAACATCTGGCCAAGACCGAACTGGACAACTTCGATGGGTTCCTGCTGTCCTTGGATGAAATACTGGATGCCGTCCCGTAGGGCGAGCGTGTCTTCAAGCGTGAAGATTGGCATTCCATTGCGCAGTTCAAGGACTTTTCCGATTTTGACCCCCCGATGCCGCGGGTAACTGGTTGAACCGAGTGTGGGGGTCGTGCGAATGGTGAAATCCTGGGAGTCCCGGCCGTAATCAGTAAGCCAGCCACCTGTTTGCCTGCGGGCAAACACCGTCTGGAGTTGGTCTTTGAGTTCTTGCGTGTTTTCCTGTCCATCAAGCAAGGCGCGATAGTATCGTGCCGCGGCCATGGTATAGGCAGGACCTTTCATCCTTCCTTCCACTTTCAAGGAATCAATACCCATGGCGACGAGCTTTCGTATGGCTTTCGTGCCGTCAAGGTCGCTCATGGAGAGCCACCATGCATTCCTGCCTATTGGTTGTGGGGTGAGTGTGGACGGTTTCTGTTCGTCTTTGGAGATTTCGAACCATGAACGGCAGATTTGGGCGCAGGCCCCTCCATTGGCAGACCGTCCGCAAAGTTTCTGGCTGGCCATGCACAAACCGGAGAAACCGTAGCAGAGCGCGCCATGGATGAACACTTCCAGTTTGATGTCCGGACATGCCTTGCGGATGGCTTCGATTTCATTGATGGTCAGTTCCCGGGAGAGAACCACTTCGTCAAAACCCATTGATTTCAGCATGCGCACGCCTTCGATGGTATGGACCGCCATTTGGGTGGATGCGAGCATTTTCAGGTTGGGGAACGTGTCATGGATGATTTTTGCGATACCGAGATCCTGGACGATGATGCCATCCACGCCAAGGAAAGCTGCTCTGCGGATGATTTCGACGGCCGCATCGAGGTCATCATCCCCGACGAGCGTGTTGACTGCAGCGATGACTTGTTTGCCATGCATTCTCGCATAGCTGGTGATCTTTCCAAAATCATCGTAGGAGAAATTCTTCGCTTCTTTGCGTGCGGAAAACCGAGAGAATCCAAAATATACGGCATCAGCGCCGCCTTCAAATGCAGCCAGCCCCGCTTGGAGGCTGCCTGCGGGAAGTAACAGTTCTGTCATGACTCAACGGTACAGGAAACAGGCGGCAAAAGCAACAACTCAGCTGTCACCCATAAAGAACGGAAAAACGGTTGAAGTTGCATTGAGGGGATATTTCCCGCTTCTTGCCGATTGTGAGAATTGTGTAAGAACTGACTATTTGATACGATAAGGCAAGGAGCATAGAATGGAAGAAAAAGTGAAGACGGGTGGCAATCTGATCCTTCATGTTGTGAAGGATACCGTCATTTACAAACAAGGCCAGGAATGCTCGACCATGTTTCTCCTCCGTAGCGGGACTGTGGCTTTGTACCTGAACCATGGCACTCCAAACCAATTTCAGTTGTGCGAATTGTCGCATCCCGGTTCCAGTCTCGGAGAGATGGGCCTTTTTGACGGTGAACCGAGGAATGCGACGGCTGTGGCTCTCACCGATGCGGTGCTGGTGGAGATTTCAGAGGAAAAGTTCGCCTCATTCATTGCGGAAAACCCCGAAGAAGCAAGGCAGATCATCCTCGATCTTGCGATGCGTTTCAAGAATGTCACCCAAGAACTTCGGAACGAACAGGATATCATCCGCGAATGCCTTACCACAATGCAGCAAGAGGAAACCAAGCGGAAGAACAGTTTCATGGGTCGGTTAAAGAAATACACCGAGTATTTTTTCAACATTCCCAAGGATGTTCCGCCTGATTTGTATGTGGGTTATTACAATCGTTTTCACGGTACTTTGTTGTGAGGCTTGATTGTCTGTGGAAAAAACGATAATTTGGAGAATGGTTTACGGGGTATCAGCGACCGTTTTGTAATGGTTGATACTTTTATATAATCCAACGAGGAGATGCCTATGAAAATGAATGAAATCAAGCATGCTCAGCTGAAGAAGTGGGTGTCCGATTTCGCCGCACTGACTCAGCCAGACGAGGTCGTCGTGTGCGACGGCAGCGCAAAGCAGTATGATGAGCTGGCCGAAATGATGGTTGCCGATGGTCTTGCAACCCGGCTCAGCGAAGACAAAAAGCCTCATAGCGTTTTGTTCCGCTCTGATCCTTCTGATGTCGCACGTGTGGAAAAACGCACATTCATCGCTTCCCAGAAAGAGATTGACGCCGGTCCGACCAACAACTGGATCGATCCTGTCGCATTGAAGAAAGAGATGACCGATTTGTATCGCGGAAGCATGAAAGGCAGAACGATGTATGTCATCCCGTTCTCCATGGGACCGCTGGGCAGCCCGATCGCCAAGATCGGTGTCGAGCTCACCGACAGCCCATATGTTGTCATGAATATGATGATTATGACCCGTGTCGGCACAAAAGTGCTCGACTTGCTGGGAAAAGACGGGTATTACGTGCCGTGCTACCATTCCGTTGGCAAACCGCTTGCCAAGGGTGAGAAGGACAACGGCGTCTGGCCGTGCGCCCCGATCGAGCACAAGTACATTTCCCAGTTCCCCGAAACCCGTGAGATTTGGAGCTATGGCTCCGGCTACGGTGGGAACGCTTTGCTTGGCAAGAAATGCCTTGCACTCCGCATCGCCACAGTGTTGGCTCGTGATGAAGGCTGGCTCGCAGAGCATATGCTGATCCTCAAGGTCACCAACCCCGAGGGCAAGAGCCGCTATGTAACCGGCGCCTTCCCCTCTGCCTGCGGAAAGACCAACTTGGCCATGTTGAAGTCAACAATCCCTGGCTGGGAAATCCATACGGTCGGCGATGATATCGCATGGATGAAGTTTGGAAAGGATGGATATCTCCATGCCATCAACCCGGAAGCCGGATTCTTTGGAGTTGCTCCCGGAACTTCCATGCAGTCCAACCCGAACGCCATGCTTGCCGCTAGCAAGAACACCATTTTCACCAACGTTGGTTTGACCAAAGATGGGGATGTATGGTGGGAAGGCATCGGCTACGACGCACCGGGCGAACTCATCGACTGGAACGGCAATCCGTGGACGCAGAACAAGGCTGACAAGACACAGAAGCCGTGCGCTCATCCGAATTCCCGTTTCACCGCTCCTGCGTATCAGTGCCCGTGCATCGCTCCTGAATGGGAAGACCCCGCCGGTGTGCCGGTCAGTGCGATCCTGTTTGGTGGCAGACGCCCCAGCACCATTCCTTTGGTACACATGAGTCGTGACTGGAATCATGGCGTGTTCCTTGGCTCCATTGTCGGAAGTGAGATCACTGCCGCCGCGCTTGACCTGAAAGTCGGTACAATTCGTCGTGATCCGTTCGCCATGCTGCCGTTCTGCGGCTACAACATGGGCGATTACTTCCAGCATTGGATCAACATTGGCAAGAATGCTCCTGATAAGACAAAGCTTCCGAGGATTTTCTACGTCAACTGGTTCCGCAAGGATCCGGAAGGTCACTTCATGTGGCCGGGCTACGGCGACAACAGCCGTGTCTTGAAGTGGGTCTTCGAGAGTTGCGAAGGTACCGCACATTCCGTCGATGCTCCGATCGGCATTATGCCCGACCCGAAGTACTTCGATCGCCCGGATTCCGTTTCCGAGGAAACAATGGAGAAACTGCTCTCCGTCGATGTCGATGGCTGGCTTAAGGAAGTCGATGACATCCGTACCAACCATTATCCGAAGTTCGGCGATCATCTTCCGAAGGAACTCTCTGCTTTCCTGGACACCCTTGAGAAGAATCTCAATGCTGCCAAGGCTGGCAAGTGGGACTATAAGAAGATCGGCGAGAAGAAGTGTGGTTGTGGTTGCGGTTGCAAGCACTAATCGTTTTTGTCGCTGTGATGACCCGTTCTCTTTGGAGGACGGGTCTTTTTTTTCCAAAAAAAGTGGGTGGTGCATAAACCGGTGAGCGTAGGGTATCCATCCGGAAAAGTGGCCATTTTCCGTGTGAGGGGTGGGAAAACAAACAAAAGTCATATTGACAAATCCTGATGTGATGGGTATATATAAATCATATCAATTAAAATTGATTTGAGGTGAGAGAAAAATGGAATCTGTGTATGAGAAGGATGCAAAGGTGTTCAAAGCCCTCTGTGACCCACGAAGACTAGCGATTCTGGAACGGCTACGCAGTGGCGAGAAATGCGTGTGCATGTTGCAGGAGGATATGGACATCGGCCAGTCAGGACTTTCGTATCATCTGAAGGTTCTTTGCGATTCCGGAATTGTGGAAAGCCGGCAGGAAGGCAAATGGACACATTACCGTCTATCCGATACCGGGTGCGAATCAGCTGTGCTGTTGCTCCGGCGACTGATAAAGCCGGATACCGTGCAAACGGATGATTGCTGCAAGTGACAGGTATCTTTACGGAAACCTTGCCACACATACAATGAGGGGACAGCGGTAGGGTATGGACGTTTGGATGCAGGAAGTCATCAGTTCCCTGCTTTTCTCCTTGAGCCTGGATGTTGCTTCCCGGTGGGATGGCAGCGTTCGGTTTTTCCTGTATGACATGATAAAGATCACGCTTCTGCTCTGGTTGGTGTTCGCCATCAGTGATATCCAGTATTATTTCCCGTCTGGGAGAAGCAAAAGAATCCTTGGTATTGTTCTCCATTGCCATCGCAACGTTGGACGTGACTGTCTTCATGAACATCTACGGCAAGGGGTTCTTCTCCATCATTTCAATTTGGTTCGGTTTGGTTGCAGGTTATCTGTTCACCCTGATTATGGGGGCGTTTGTACCTGCGTACAAACTGATCGATTTCCAAGGCGTCCATGATGTGGCGTGGTTCTGGTTTCCCCATTTTGCATTACCGAAGTTCAACTTGGAAGGCATCCTTACCTTCATCATCGTCAGTTTCGCCATACGATGACCGTTTCTAAGGTCGTAAGTCTGAACTTCTATGAGGATCCGGGTCTTCACAGGACATTGAGCGGTGATGGTCTTGCAATCCTTTGGGGAAGCCCACCCAATACATGAGCAAGATGCGGTTCTCCCCCGGGGGCCGTCGCGCTTGCCACGTTGGTGGGGTTTATTGAAAAGAAATAAGGGTTCCAATCTTGGCTTTTACGGCACAGGGTATGTCAACCAGTGCCGTTTTTCTGTTTTTCATGGCATACTGTTCTTATGTTTGAAGCGTTTTGTGAAGAAGCCGGACTTCGTGAAGAGGTCCGCAAGTGTATGGAGCGTACGTTCTTCGGGCATCAGGACAAGGATTTGACGGCACAGGCAAGGGAAGCTTGCCTTCGTCAGGATCAGAGGCTGTTCACCTCGCTGTTGTCCAAGGGGTTGGAACAATACGGTGCGGTCTATCCGTTGGTGTTGCTTGGACAATGCCATGACGTTACCCGACGGTTTTATCCTGATGATGCGATACGGAAAGCCACGCTTGGGGATATTGGTGTATGGGAAGCATGGTATGAACAGTATTTTGGAGGTATCGGGCTCGATCATGTGAAATGGGTCACCCATCATGCCTGTGGAAAAATCTGGAGATTGGGTCGCCTGCAGTATGAATTGTCCACGTATGCTTTCCCTAATGTGATTTCTCAGGATCCTGCCAGCGGAGACTATATGGTGACCGAAAAACCTGTTCCCGGCTTGCAATGCATCGAGAAAGAAGGAATGGAGGTGCTTCGCCTGCACATACCGGCCGGCGGAAGTCTCTTGCCCGCTCTTGTCGATGAATCGCTCGGGAAAGCCTCTGCTTTTTTCCCTGCATGCAAGATAGCCGTCTGTGATTCTTGGTTGATGGATCCAAAGCTTGAACTGGTATGTCAAGACAGCCCTAATATTCTTTCCTTCATGTGCAGGTTCCAAAAATTCCCTATTGTCCAGAACGGGGAACCACAGATTTTTGAACGGGTGTTTTTCTTTGGAGCCACAAAAGCCGATGTGCTTGCGTTTGACTGCAAGACTCCTTTGCAGCGCCGTGTCCAAGAGGCCGTACGTTCCGGTGTGGAGTTTCATACTACCGGCGGTTTCGTTGAATTGAAGGGGTTAGCATAAGAGTGTTTCCGTTCTGCTTCGGGAAAAGAATTGGCGATTTGTTTTTTCTGGTTTCACTTTTTGCCGCAAACGGGATATGAAGGAAGAACCATCATATCTGATGCACGCATTTTGAACAAAAAAGCCGTTTTTTCATGGTTGTTGTACAACTTTGTCAATGTTATAACAAAAATGAGGATGGTGGTGGACGTTATGAAACGTATCCTGGTCATCATTGCATGGAGTCTCGCCTCACTGTGTTTCTTGGGAGCCCAGGGAACTGGAGGGGTGGTCATGCAGGAAAAAGGGAAGGGGATGCTGTCCATCTATACTCCTCATGAAGCCGGGCCTGTTACGGCTTCCGTCAAGGAATTCCAAGAGAAAACAGGCATTCGTGTGCATGTTGTTTTTGCGGGTACCGGCCAGCTTTTGGACCGTATCAGGAAAGAGACAAAAAACGGAGTGGATACATGCGACATCTTGTGGGGAGGCGGTGCTGAATCAGTGGCGGCGAACACCGATTTGTTTTCCCCCTATATCAGCACGGTGGATGATCTCATTCCCTCCAATGACAAAGACGAAAAACACTTGTGGACGGGAGAGAGCCCTGTCCCGGTGGTCATCGCCTACAATCCCATGTTGGTCGGCAGTGATGAAGTGCCCCATTGTTGGAAGGATTTGCTTGATCCGAAATGGAAAGGACGGATCGCATTCGCCAGTCCGTTGAAAAGCGGTTCCGCCTATACGTTGCTTTGCACGATGTTGATTGCTCTCGGGTGGGATGGTGTCGAAGGGTTTGTGAAGAATTTGGATGGCAAGCTGTCCGGCAGTTCCGCGGAAGTATACCAGAGTGTCGCTGATGGACAGTTCGCCGTGGGTCTGACCCAGGAAAAAGTGGTGCAGAGTCTGATTCAGGAAGGGAAGAACATCGCTATTTCATATCCTCGGGAGGGGACTGTGGCTGTGGATGATTCCATTGCGCTGGTGAAAGGGGCGAAACACATGAAGGAAGCGAAAGAATTCATCGAATTCGTGCTTTCAAAACCCAACCAGATGATGATGGCTTCATTGTTCAACAGGCGTCCGGTGCGTACGGATCTCAATCCGCCGGAAGGTCTGCCGCCGATGAGTGGGATCAAATTGTTTGATTACGATGTCACGTGGGCATCGGGCAACAAACAAGAGATATTGGAAAGGTGGGCGGGAATGGTTCCTGCCCAATGATGAGGAAGTTCTTCCGGTTCGCCGGAAGAAAAGGAGGAGCTTTTATGAAAAAAGCGTTATTGGTCGTTTTGGTGCTGTGCATGGCCTTCTTGGGCTTTGCGCAGGGGACAAAAGAACAAACGGCATCAGCGCCTGCGGTTGCGCCTGCCGGGAAAGGTTCGGTCACCATTTATTGCCCGCATGAAGCGGATCCGCTCAATGCCGGTGTGAAGGAATTTGAAGATGCGACCGGAATCCATGTGGATGTCGTCGCCGCTGGCAGTGGTGAGCTTTTGAAGAGGATCGCTGCGGAGAAAGACAATCCGCTTTGTGATGTGTTCTGGGGTGGCGGTGCTGAGAGTACGGCTGCGAATGCCCAGTACTTCGATACTTTTATTCCTGATGCCGATGCCCTTATTCCGGCAACGAGCAAGGATACCAACCGCAAGTGGGTTGGCGAGAGTCCTGTTCCTGTAGTCATCATGTACAACAAAAATCTGGTCAGCGAAGCCGATGCTCCGAAAGGGTGGAAAGACCTGCTTAATCCGAAGTGGAAGGGCAAGATCGCATTTGCTGATCCTGCGAAGAGCGGTTCCGCCTATACATTGCTCTGCACGATGATCACCGCATTCGGGAAAGATGATGGCAAGGGCTGGGAATTCATCAAAGCTTTGTATGCGAATCTTGACGGAAAGATCCAGGGTTCATCCTCCAATTCCTACAAGATGGTCGCTGATGGCGAGTATTGCATTGGTTTGACCCAAGAGAAATCTGTTCAGAACTACTTGATCGCCGGTGCGAACGTCGGCATGGTCTACCCGCAAGAAGGTACGAGTGCTGTTCCTGATGCCATCGGCATCGTCAAAGGTTGCAAGAACCTTGAGAATGCGAAGATTTTTGCGAACTTCATGCTGGACAAGCAGAACCAGAAGATGATGAGCGACAAGTTCAACAGACGGTCTGTCCGCACAGACATGGATCCGCCGACAAAACTGCCGCCGATGAAAGACATCAAATTGGTCAACTATGACTTTGCGTGGGCTTCCACCCAGAAAGCCGATGTCCTTGCCAAATGGAAGGATATCGTAGTTGGAAAATGATTCTGTATGACGGATGCCCCTGCCGCAATGCGGCGGGGGATGTTGTTTTGAGAGGGGGGATACCATGTCACATAGCGTTACGATCAAGAATGTAGTGAAGAAATATGGTTCTTTCGCTGCGGTGGATCACATCAGCCTGAACATCAATGCAGGAGAATTCTTCACGTTGCTTGGCCCTTCTGGGTGTGGGAAAACCACGTTGCTCCGTATGATTGCGGGTTTCAACACGATTGATGACGGGAGCATCTTGTTTGATGAAAACGAGATCAACCATATTGAAGCATACAAACGCGGAATAGGGATGGTATTCCAGAACTATGCGATTTTCCCTCATATGACCGTTTATGAAAACGTGGCGTATGGCCTCAAAGCCCACAAAGTACCTGCTGAGGAAATTCCCGGCAAAGTGGACGCGGCGCTTGAACTGATGCAGATATCCCAGTTGCGGGATCGCAGACCAAGCGAGATGAGCGGGGGACAGCAACAGAGGATTGCTTTGGCGAGAGCTATTGTCATCGAGCCGGATGTCCTCCTGATGGATGAGCCGTTGTCCAACCTTGATGCGAAGTTGAGGATCACCATGCGCTGGGAGATCAAAAAGCTCCAGCGCAGGCTGGGCATCACAACGATTTATGTAACCCATGACCAAGAAGAGGCTCTGTCCATCAGCGACCGGATCGCAGTCATGAAGGATGGGCACATCATGCAGGTAGGGGAGCCGAAAGACATCTATCTGAAACCCCAGAACCCGTTTGTGTCCGGTTTCATCGGAACTTCGAATTTCCTTTCCTGCGTGTGTTCTGAGTCGGAAGAACCGGGAAAAACACCTGCTTTGGTCGAAGGTAAGTATCGACTTGATTTGCCTCTGTGCAAAAAGTTTGTCGGGGAAGCCCAAGTATCCGTACGTCCGGAACAATGCATGTTTGATCATGAAGGGCTTCACGGAACGATCACGCTGGCGACCTTCCTGGGTGATTTCATCAGTTATGAGGTAACGCTGGATGATGGGAAAGTGATAGAAGTCAATGAATACACCAAGGAGACTCAAATTATCCGTCCGGTGGGGGAAACGGTGTTCGTACGATTCGCGCCACATCTTGTCTCCGTGTATGCGAAAAAGGACGGGGAGGCTCTTTCCCGATGAAAAAAACCTACGCTGGTCCGGATTTCTGGTTTTGCATACGGGTGATTACACTCGTATTGATGGTCGTTTTCCTGATTTATCCGTTTTCCAGTTTGATCATCAAGAGTTTTTACGGCGGGAAGGAGAAAGGATTGACGCTGGAAAACTACCAATCCTTTTTCAAGTTGCCCTACTACTACAGGACGTTGCTGAACAGTTTGAATGTGTCGCTCACCGCGACCTTCACGGCTCTCATCATCGGACTTCCCATGGCCTATCTGATGACCCGGTATAATATCGCAGGGAAAAAAGTCTGGCATGTGCTTGCCATCATGAGCTTGATGAGTCCGCCTTTCATCGGTGCGTATTCGTGGATTCTCTTATTTGGGCGCAATGGCGTTGCGACAAGGATTTTGGCGAAATGGGGGATTTCCATCGGCAGCATTTATGGAAGGACCGGCATTGTCGTGATTTTCACGTTGATGCTTTATCCTTATGTATATCTGTATGTTTCAGGGGCCATGTCGAACATTGACAAATCCCTTGAGGAGTCTGCGGAAAATTTGGGTTCAAGCAAGTGGCGCCGGATCCTGACGATAACATTGCCGGTGGTCATGCCATCCATCGCTAGCGGAGCAGTCGTGGTGTTCATGACCGCTTTGGCGGATTTCGGCACCCCGATGCTGATTGGAGAAGGGTATAAGGTGCTCCCTGTCATGATCTACGACGAATACATGTCGGAGATCGGTGCGAACGACAACCTGGCAAGTTCATTGTCAGTGATCATTGTCATCTGTTCTTCCTTGGTTTTGTTGTTGCAGAAGGTGCTCATCGCACGGCATAATTACGTCATGACCAGCATGAGACCTCCGGAAGAGGTGAAACTCCATGGATGGAAACGGTTCTGGGCGACACTGCCTGTAGCTCTGGTCGTTTCGGTTTCCGTGCTTCCCCAAATCGTTGTCCTGGTAACTTCGTTCATCAAGACAAACGGACCGATTTTCATGCACGGTTTCAGTCTTGGCAGCTACAAGAACATCATGTCACGGCTGTCCAAGCCTATTTCCAACACCTTTTTGTTCTCATTGACCGCAATTCTCCTGATTGTTGTGTGTGGCATGTTGGTTGCGTACCTTATTGTCCGTAAGAAAGGGAAGATAGGGACGTTGTTGGATTTCTTGGTGATGTTCCCGTATGTCATTCCCGGTTCCGTCCTGGGTATCAGTCTCATCATCGCTTTCAACCATAAACCGTTTGTACTGACTGGGACTGCGGCTATCATCATCATTTCGTTTGTCATCCGCAAGATGCCGTTCACCGTACGTTCTTCCAGCGCGTTTCTCCAACAGATGGATCCTTCCATCGAGGAGGCGTCCATCAACCTTGGGGTTTCCCCGATGAAGACCTTCTTCAAGATCACAGCCCGGATGATGGCTCCCGGCGTGTTGTCCGGAGCTATCCTCTCATGGATAACCTGCATCAACGAGTTGTCTTCCAGCATCATGCTGTATACGGGAAAAACCACGACGATTTCCGTATCCATCTATACAGAGGTGGTACGGAACAGTTACGGTACAGCGGCTGCGCTTGCTTCCATCCTTACGGTTTCCACGGCGCTTTCGTTGTTCATCTTCATGAAGATCAGCAAAGGGAAAGTATCGGTGGTGTGATGGCTGGCAAAAAATTCTTTTCCAGTCTTTTCTCTTCGTTCCTGATCGTAAGCTTGGTGCCGGTGGTGTTGTTGGGATATGTGGCCATAACGGTCAGCAGCAGGTCTTCCATGCGTGGGATACGCACACAGTTGTCTGCGACCTGCCAAGGCGCCGCTTCGTCGGTTTCCTCACTCTTCTCACAGTTTGGAGACAACCTGACCTTATTTTGTGAGGATCCTGAAGTCACCACGTTCCTTGAAGGCGGGAATGTGGACGACCAGAAGGTGTACCGGAAGATGTTCCTCTCTCTTTCCGGCCACGCCGATGTCTGCACCATGCATCTTGTCTCCCAAAACGGGTTTCACCGGCTCAGCACAGGTTCGTTTCCTCTTGAGTACAATCCTGTCAATTTCGGTGCTTGGGGGCTTCTGCGCAAGCTTGAGGATTCATCTTCGGCGGTTGTATATCCCAACAGGTTGGGAGAACGGAACGTTTTGTCCATTGGTCAAGCGCTGAAGGATGAGATGGGCAAGATAAACGGATATGCGATCATCGATATTCCCGAAGCCTGTCTGAAGGATATGTTCTCCACTGTTTCCACCACACTGCCCATTTCCTATGGTGTCTATGATGAACATGGATTTGTCGTCTATGACAGTCTGGGATTGGGGAGCGCCTATCCATTCTTGTCCTCCGTATGGGAGACGATCTCCCCTCCGTCGGATGGGGAAGTTGACCAAGAAGAGGTCCGGGGTATGAAATTGATGCTTTCCTCGTTCAGGATCGGGAATAGCGGTTTGCATCTGGTTGCTGGTGTTCCGGTGGATCTGGTGTTGGAGAGCAACCAGCGGATGGTGGTGATCACGTTGGTGTTCGCCCTTTGTTCGATCGCACTGAGTCTTTTTGTGTCTTTCTCGTTGGCTCGGCGTGTATCCACTCCGATTACGAAGATGGGCGAGGTGATGGGAAAAGTAGAGAGAGGGGATCTCTCTGTCCGTTGCCCGAAAGGGAAGGATGATGAGCTTGGGGACTTGTCCGACCGTCTGAACAATATGATTCAGAACCTGGATGATTTGTTTCGGGAGAATTTGGAGAAGCAGGATCTTCTCAGAAGCGCCGAATTGCGTAACCTCAAGGCTCAGATCGATCCGCATTTCCTGTACAATACGTTGGATTCCATACGCTATATGATCAAACTCGGGATGCAGAAGGAAGCGGGTACCGCCATTTCTGACTTGGGCGTGTTGTTGAAGAACAGCATCAGCAATTCGAAGGATATGAGTACGGTGCAGGAAGAAATGCATGTGATAGACAGTTATCTGGAAATTGTCCGACTGCAGCATCCCGACAAGATAGAGATCATAGAGGATGTCAGTGAAGAAATGCGGAATTATCCGCTTCCCAAATTGCTCATCCAACCAATTGTGGAGAACGCCATTGTTCACGGTCTCGAAGACAAAATGGGAAACGGAAAACTGGAAATCATCGGCAGAATGGAAGGAAAAGACCTTTCCTTCATCATCAAGGACAACGGTTTGGGCATTGAGGAACAACGTCTGAGGGGAATTCTCAAAGCTACCGATGACAAGGCGATCGGGATATCCAACGTACAGAAACGGCTTCATTTGTATTACGGAAATGCGGCGTCAATGACGATCACCAGCCACTTGCAGGAAGGAACGGAAGTGCGTATGGTGATTCCGACAGAGGTTGGAAATGTACCGCGTGTTGGTGATTGAGGATTCCGTATTGCTCCGCAAGGGTTTGGTCTATACGACTGATTGGCAGAGTCTTGGGTGCGAGGTTGTCGGGCAGGCCGGGAATGGCCTTGACGGAGAAACAGCCATTCTTTCCTTGAAACCGGATATAGTCATCACCGATATCCGCATGCCGGGGAAAACCGGTTTGGAGATGATGAAAGATCTCATGGGGAAAACAACCCCGAAATACATCATCATTACGGCATTCAATGAATTCGAATATGCCAGACAGGCGCTCCAGTTGGGAGCGGTGGACTATCTTTCCAAACCCATTGAGGACGGTGCGTTGGAAAAAGCGTTGGGGAAGGCCGTCGGCATCTTGGATAAAGAAAGGGAATATTCCCAATTCAAAGGCAGATTGGATGCGGCGAACGACAGCAGGATCATGCTGTTCAAGGAATACCTTTCCGGAGGGGAGAGCGTTCAGGAGAGCCATGTCAGCGTCATCGTTCGTTTCATCACCGAACATTATGGGGAAGATATAGGTTCGAAGGAAATCGCAGCCCAACTGAAGGTCAGCGAGAGTCATTCGAACCGATTGATGAAAGAAACAACCGGTTACACGGTGAGTGATTACTTGCAGAACTACCGGATCAAAAAAGCGTGTGAGTTGCTTTCCGATCCTTCCGTGAAAGTCTATGAGGTAGCCGATAAAGTGGGTATCCATGACCAACGGTATTTCAGCGTCGTGTTCAAAAGACTTGTCGGATTGACGCCCCGCGAGTTCCAGAACAGACTCCTGAAGTGAAATGAGGTGATGGCGGTCGTACCGGCTTCTGGTATGGGAATCCCTTTCTCAGGAAACGCCTTGGATGCGTCCATGATGGTTTCATGAAGCATGGAGTGTTTGAGGAAACAGAGAAGCTCCTGTTGCTCTTGGACACCATCATTCTTCATCCGGATTTGGGCTGATGCCGGAAACGCAGAAGGATGGGATGCATCCCCTACAGAGATCATCGGTTTCGCGTTGGTGATGGCGCTCGGTCAGAGTGGGATTTCCTCGTCGGGATGCATGATGACGCGTCCATCTGTCGTGAAGGATCTGGCCGTTGCTTCATCGAACAGTTTTCCTGGTTTCATGTGCACCGGGATGGTATGCTTGGCGCCGATGAGCTTCGCGCAGGAACTGGCTTCAAGCGGCCCCATGTTGTAGATGCCATCAATGGGGAGAATTGCCCAATCCAAATGCTCCTTGCCCAATTCCTTCATGTAATCGGTCTTTGAGGTGTCTCCTGCCGCATACAGCTTGATCCCATCCGTTTCCAGCAGATATCCGACACATTCCTTTTTGTCATGGTGCGCGTTATAGGCAGGGACGGCCGTGATCGTGACATCCTTCACTACGGCATGGCGGTACACACCGCCGATGAGCATATCTTTCTCCCTGATGATCTTCCCGTCTGGTTTCATTTCGACCAGTTCCACTTTGTTGTGGTCATAATGCTCATGGGTGACGAGAACCAAATCAGCTTTTTGATCATATCCCTTCCCTGCAAAAGGATCGATGTAGACGACTGTGCCGGCATTTGTGGTGATCCGGTAACTTCCGTGTCCTTGGTAATACAACGTAGCCATGTCCATCTCCTGTCTGCAGTATAGCACAAGCGAAAAGGGATAGATGATAGAAACATGGGGCATGAGTTCAGGTTTTTCATGATTAAATAATGATATTATTTATAAGTTGACATAAGTTTATTGATATATTTTCTATGGTATAAAAATTTGTTGTCACATGTTATTTAATTATAATAAAATGAATTATAAATTATTATAAAAAATATTTTAAAAAAATTAGAAAACTTATTGACATAAGTTATAAATTAACGTATGTTATAAGCGTGCTTAGGAAGAGCACGAAAGAAATCTTGCACCGGCGGTTGCACCCGCCGAAAGGAAAACAGAAATGAAAAAGATTATCGCACTCTCATTGGCTTGCCTTGTTGCGGCTTCCGCCGCGTTCGCTCTCGACCCCATCACCGGCACAGTGGAAATCAACACAACCATCAACGAGTCAGCTCAGATGAATGTCAACAAGAAAGCAGTGACAAGCGGAGAGCTTTCCGCAACCGACTTCACCGCTCAAGCGCTTGTCGACAAAAGTGTTTTCGGAGACACATTCTATGTGAACACCAGAAGCAATCTTGGCAAAGGCTTTTCGCTGAGCTATACGGTTTCTCCGCTTGCCAGCAGCGATGCAAACAACCCCGACAAGATCGCGATTGTGATCGGCAGCAAAGCGGACAGCGGTGCTGAAGTTCTGACTGACGTGACTGCGAAGACAACGGTGAACGTTTTGGCGACAAGCACAACGACCGGTATGGAAAACCACAGTGTGGCGATTCGTGTCAAAGCCAAGAGCGCCACTTGGAAAACCGATGTGCGTGCGGACAGCTATTCCTCTGATTTGACATTCACCTTCACGGCTAATTAATCGCCAGGTATCACTGAAATGTTTCCTGATCGAGGGAACATGGTTACAAACGGAATCCGGTGCGGGGCGGTGCAAACGCCTGTGCACCTGAAGTTTCCTGTTCGGCCTTGGGCCGAAGCGCAAGTTTCATCATCTTCCTCCGGCCACCCGTTACCCATGGGTGGCTTGGTTTTTTTTACGGTTTTATGCAGAAATCCGGGGTATGGGACGACACGATCGAACAAGTGTAAAGAGAAGTCCGGCCCCATGGGCGAATCCATCAGCATCGGGCACAAAATCCTTTATCTCAAGGCGATGAAGGTGCCGGTGCAAGAGAGCAGGGTGCCCACAAGATTTCGGACGGCGTAGTAGCCGAAGGCGTCAACGACATGACCGAGGCATTGAGGCGGAAAGCCAGCGTGTCCAGGGACACTGGGGTACCTCTTCCTGAAGATCGTGAGCGAAAGCATCAACATAGGCTGCTGCCAATAACCAAAATTCCTGTGTGAGTGGCTGGTTCTTCGTAACATTGGGCATGTGTACAAGTTTAGATGATGTGTCCGGAGGGTGTCCCGCACAGGTTGACACAAGTTTGCGAGGGTGTTTCTGCCTGCATAAAATATGATGTCACATGTTATCTTGTTGCAATATATGCATATATAAGATTTTGTTGAAAATATGCGGAAAATACGTGAAACTCATTGACATAAGTAACAAAATAACGTATGTTATAAGCGTGCTTGGGAAGAGCACGAAAGAAATCTCGCGCCGGCGGTTGCACCCGCCGAAAGGAAAACAGAAATGAAAAAGATCATCGCCATCGCAGTTATCGCCATCGTCTCCCTCGCGGGAGTCTTCGCGGCGGCAGGCAGCAGCGCCGCCGTCAGGCTCAACGGCAAGGTGGACGAGACCGCCTACACCCCGTCCCTGTATTACGTGGTCAGCGACGGGAAGGCCGAGTCGGTCGGGACGTCTCTGTACGACATAGCGGACGGGGATTCGAGGTGGGACCTCACGAAGGACGGGGAGACCAACGACTTCATCGTCAAGGTGACCGGCAACATGAACACCGACAAGGTGCTGACCGTGAGCGTCAGGCCGAACTACTTCACGGGCAGCGTCAACGACAAGAAATACGTCACCGGCGTCATCCCCGCCCTGGTAGCGTCCGGCGCTGACGGCAACGCCTTCACCGCCACGGTCGCCGCCGGCAAGCGGGCCGCCACGGACATCGCGCACTTCAGCTTCTCCTGGACGGGTGACAAGGATCTGCCCGCCGCCGACTACACGAGCGAAATCGCCATCACGTACAGCGTGAACAACTGAGCCGGGGCGTCCGGCGAACAGGGGCCTGCCCGATGGGGCGGGCCTTTTTTTGCGCCTTCCACTGACCAGGGTGAGCAATAAAATACGATGTCCACTTTATCGGAGCTTGAAAAGTAAAGAAAAGGAAGTCCCAAAGAGGCCACGTGCTCTGATGCGAGAGGCTGAGGCTGCAATACTATTACTGCGGCAGCAATGGATACCTGAAGGAAAGGAGCCATACCGTCCCCGGCGTCACGATAGCCGACCTCCCGAGGAAGGGCAGGATCAGTCACAGGAAGCGAGCTTTTCGGGAAGGTCTTCAAATCCATCACTTTCGACAACGGCTCTGAGTTCTCCGACGTCCTCGGCATGGAGCGCTCCCGCATCACGGAGGGGCAGAGGACCATGCTCTGCTTCGCCCATCCATACTGCTCTTCGGAAAGGGGTTCCAGCGAGAACCACAACGGAACAATCAGAAGGTTCCTTCCGAAGGGCACGGACTTCAGCCAGATAGCCAGAAAGAGGGTCGGGGGGATCCAGGACTGGATGAGCGCTTACCCGCGAAGGATTCTTGGAGGCCTGATCCCATTACAAGCTTTCAAAAGGGAGTTTGGCCAGGAAAACACGAACATCAAAATCCTGGAGGTCGCCTGATGCCGGAGTCATCATCGAAATGAAGTGGTCATTTCTCTTTACAATTCACCTGCTACCTCTGACCAGATACAAAAAGATTGACAACTGGGAAAACTGGGTGTACGGTATACACACGAGTGTATGTAAACAGGAGTGTATATGCCTTCAAAACATCAGATAGTCATGATCATGACAGACACCACACGGTTCGATATGGTGGGTTGTTATGGATTCCCAGCCATGAAGACGCCGAATATCGATTCGCTTGCTTCCGAAGGCGTCCGGTATGAGAAAACCTATACTTGCCAGCCCGTTTGCGAACCTGCCCGTTCCGCCATGTTCACGGGGCTGTATCCGCATTCCAACGGTGGCATCACCAATACGGTTCCCTTGCTTCAGGGGGTGAAGACCATAGGGGAGTACCTGACTCCGATGGGCATCCACTCCGCATATGTAGGGAAATGGCATCTGGACGGCGGTGATTATTTCGGCAATGGTGTGTGCCCCGCCGGCTATGATCCCGACTATTGGTTTGATATGCGCCGCTACCTCGATGGAATGACTTCCGAAGAACGGCTGCGTTCACGCAAGGAAGCGACTTCCCTTTCTGGGGTGAAAGCGGAATCGACGTATGCCCATCAAGTCAGTGACCGGGCTCTTTCGTTTTTGGAAAAAGCCGCTGATGAGGATTTCTTCCTGGCCGTCAGTTACGACGAACCGCACCAGCCGTTCATCTGTCCCGAACCGTTCGCTTCCCTGTACAAGGACTATGAGGTTCCGTTGACGCCGGATTATGATGATACCCTTGAGGGTAAGCCGCTTCTTGAACGGCTTTGGGCAGGGGCGAACAGGAAAGCTGACAGGAAGAACCTGCATATCCGTCCTCAGTTGTTCCTGGGATGCAACTCGTTTGTCGATTGGGAGATCGGAAGAGTGCTGGAAGCGGTCAAGAAGCATGCCCCTGACGCCATGGTAGTCTTCACCAGCGATCATGGTGAAGCGCTTCTTTCCCATGGCCTGACGGCGAAAGGTCCCAGTGTGTACGAGGCCATCGCCCATATCCCGTTGATCATCAAAGGCGGTTCATACGCGCCGTCCTTGAAAGGCGTCGCCTATCCATCGGTGACCAGCCATATCGATCTCGTGCCGACATTCCTGGATTATTATGGGTTGGACAAGAGTCCTGAGAGGCCTGGAGTGAGCATGCTTCCCACGCTTTCTGACACGACGAAACGGCTTCATGACATGGTGTTCGTGGAATTCCACCGCTATGAGATCGACCATGACGGATTCGGCGGGTTGCAGTTTATGCGGGCGGCGGTGTCAGACGATCACAAACTCGCCATCCATCTGCTGGATCCCGTGGATGAGCTGTACGACACCAAAAATGACCCCTATGAACTGAAAAACGTCATCAATGATCCTGCACAACGGGAAACGCGGGACAAAATGCATCAGGCGATCCTGAAGATGATGAATGATACCCGCGATCCATATCGCGGATACCAATGGAAATGCCGGCCTTGGAATTCCTTCACTCCTGAATGGGATGTCGATGGATATACAAGGCAGCGGCCAAGTGCGAAAGGTGAGTTGGTCCAGCTTGATTATGATACCGGGCTGGAGATCACCGAAAACGTACGGAAAAAGGTCAAAGCGAAAAAACCGGCGGGGCAGACATGAGGATGGTGACGCGGAAGGATGTCGCAAGGGAAGCCGGCGTGACGGAGACCATTGTCAGTTACGTGGTCAACGGCAACCGGTATGTCGACAAGGGCAAACGCATCGCGGTCCAGAGGGCGATCGCGAAGCTTGGCTACCAGCCAAGTCCGATGGCGCGTGCCTTGAAAGGCAAAGGTTCCAACAACATCCTTCTGATCGCTGATGACCTTCTTTCCGAACATTTCGGACAGATCATCAGCAGGATGGAGGAAATCGCGAAGGACAAGCGTTTGTTCATATCGCTCTGTTCCGATCGTGAGGACGACCTCTTCCTGACGACGGTGCTCAGCCGTTCGTTCGACGGCATCATCATCGGTTCCCGTTCCATGAAAGAGCCGGATATACAGAAGATCATTGACAGTGGCATTCCTTTGGTGCTTCTGGAGATGCGGATGTTTGAAGGTTTGACCGGGGTGTACGGGATCATCAACTCCGGTTTGTTTGAGGGGAGTGCCATGGCGGTACGCAAACTTCAGGAGAGAGGGCGCAAACGGATCGTGTATATCGATAGCCTCTCAAGCGACCATAGTGGCATAAACCCGAAAGATTTCCGCTATCAAGGCTATCTTAAAGGTCTGGAAGGTTCCACTCTTAAACCGTTGCTCATCCAAGGCGCGTCCAATGATGACGAACTTGCCCGCTTGGTGGAGGAAACCTATCGGAAGACCCCTTTTGATGCCGCGTTCTGCAGGACGGATGCGATCGCCTGTGTCGCGCTTCAGCGATTGAAGGAAATGCGCGTCTCCGTCCCGTCTGAGGTGTCGGTCATCGGGTGCAACGATTCCCGATTGTGCAAGTATGTTTCCCCGCGGCTGTCGTCGCTCCGGATCCGGCAGGATCTGATCGGAGACAATGCGATGGGAATCTTGGAACAGCTGCGAAGCGAAGGTGATGCTCTGACGGAGCCGATTCGCATCCAGTTGGATACGGAGTTGATTGAACGCGAGAGCGTTTGAAAGGAGAAAATATGAACAAGAGATTTCTGACTGTGCTTCTGGTGGCGCTTGTGGCGCTCGGCTGCGCATTCGGCGCAGGGTCCAAGGAAGCGGCGGCTCCGGCGCAAAGCGGACCGGTAACCATCAAAGTCGCCAACTATGCGTTGCTGGAAAGCGGCTATGAACAATTCTGGAAAGGGATCAAGACCGGTTTCGAAGCCGCGAACCCCGATGTGAAGATCGAATGGGTCACCGCTCCGTATGGCGAGATCATGAACCAGGTCATCAACATGGCCGGCGGCGGAGACAAAGTGGATGTGGTTTTCGGTGAAATCGGCTGGGTCCCGGGCTTTGAGGATGCCGGTCTCGCCGCTCCGATCGATGAGATCCTGCCGGCTGAATTCATCAAGGATTTCTATCCTGATGTGATCGATTCCTTCAAGATCAAGGGAAAAGCTTATGGCATCCCGCTGTACATCTCTCCGTATGTGCTCTACTACAACAAGGACCTGTTCAAACAGGCCGGCCTCGATCCCAATCAACCGCCGAAGACCTATGACGAGATGCTTGCCATGGCTGAGAAACTGTCCCAGCTGAAAGACAAGAACGACAACAAGGTCTATGCGTTCGGGCAGACTACGGCCAGTGTCCCCGTTTCCGGTTCTTCCCTCACCGCCATGGTGTTCAATTTTGGAGGCCAGGTGTTGGATGCGAACGGGAAGGTCTCGGTGGACAACGAAGGCTTCAAACAGGCTTTCTCCATGCTTCAGACGCTTGACCAGAAGGGATACAACCCCCAGAACGCCAAGCTGAAGGATTTGCGCAACCTGTTCGCCCTTGGACAGCTCGCCATGTACTACGACCAGAGCTGGGGTTTCAACGGCGTCAAGTCGATCAATGCGGAAGCGAAGAACTTCACCGCCTCCGCCTCTCCTCTGAAAGGGGGGAAGGGAAGCGGACAGAGCCTTCTGCAGGCCCACTGCTTCATCCTGGTCAACAACGGGAAAGCCCGTGCCAACGCTACTTCAAAGTTCGTCCAGTATGTGATCAACGAGAAACAGCTCAATGATTACCTCGCCAACCTCACTCCCGCCTATCCGGCGAAGAAGTCGATGGCAAGCATGGAAGGCGTAGCGAATAATGGCGTCCTCAAGGGTGCCGCCGCTTCGGCGGGAAACGTGAAGATGCAGACTTTCATTCCGGCCCTCAACGACTTGAACCTGGAGCTTTGCACCTTGGCGCAGGCCGTGACGGTGAGCCATACCAATGTTGATGACGCTATCGCGACTTTCAAGAAGAACGTGGCGACGAAAGTGAAATAAGGGGGATGGATATGGGCAAGCCCTTGGACAAACACACGCTGGACAACTGGTATTCGATGGGCCTGACATTGCCTGCGCTCATCATATCAACCGTTTTCATCCTGATTCCCATCGTGGATTCCGTGGTGAAAAGCTTTCTGCAATATGGAGTGAAAAACATCATCAGCGGGAAACCTGGAGTGTGGAACCAATTCGCCAATTATCGCGCGTTGGTTCAGTCCAACGCTTTGCCCAATGCCATCAGAAACACCTTTTTCTTTGTGGTGTTTGTCATATTGTTCCAATTCGTGCTCGGCATGATATTGGCCTTGATTCTCAACTCCAATGTCAAAGGGGCACGATTCTTCCGCAGCATCATGATGATGCCGTGGGTGGTGCCCACCGTCATTTCCGCACTGATCTGGATGTGGCTGTTCCAGCCGCAGTACGGCTTGGTGAAGTACCTTGCGTCGGTGTTTTCCTTCGGCAAGGCGACGGATGTCGCCGTGCTGAACAATCCTGACACGGCGCTTATCGGTGTCTCTGTAGCCGCTTTGTGGAAACAGATACCGTTGATGACCCTTCTGTTGCTGGCGGGTTTGCAGAATGTCCCTGATGACATCCTCGAAGCCGCCACCATCGATGGGGCGGGGAAAGCGAGACGTTTCTTCTCCATTGTCATGCCGTACATGGGTTCGGTCATCAAAGTCGCCATTTCCATGTCCATCATCGAGAACTTCAAACAGTTCCCTCTGTTCTGGACCATGACCGGCGGCGGCCCTGACGGGGCGACGACGAACCTGGCCGTCCTTTCTTACCGCGAAGCATTCGTCAGCATGAATCTCGGTTCGGGAGCGGCGGTCACCACCATCTGGATGCTTTTGATGATTGTGACGGTGTATCTGTACAACAAGGCCTTCAAGACCTACGACATGACGTGAGGAGGAGACTATGTCCACCATAAAACAAAGCGTTCCGTTCACTATCCTGAAGCATGCGCTGTTGGTTTTGATCCTGTTGTTCCTGCTGTTCCCGATCTACTGGATGTTGGTCACGGCCTTCAAAACCAACATGGAAGCGTACCTGTATCCGCCGACCTTCATCCCCAATACGTGGGTGGGCACGGCGTTTGTTTCCCTGTTCAAACAGAATAACCAGTTTTTCATCTATTACGGCAACAATTTCATCGTTTCGGCCTGGAGCGCGCTGATCAGTTGCGTTGTGGCCATTTTCACCGGATACTCCATCGCCCGGTTCCATACCAAATGGAACAAGTTGATGACTGCCTTGCTGCTCTCCACGCAGATGTTCCCGATCATCAGCCGGATGATCAGCTTGTATTCCCTGATGGGAAAGATGGGGATCATCAACACCCGGTTTGGTCTGGTGCTTGCCATTGTTGCGGCGCAGATACCGTTCTGTTCGATCCTGATGTCCAGTTTCTTCGCCAACATTCCCAAAGAGATAGAAGAAGCGGCATATGTGGACGGAGCCGGACGGAACACCATCCTGTTCAGAATCGTGACGCCCTTGGTCACACCCGGCATTCTTGCGGTCGGCATCTATGCCTTTTTGATGACCTGGGATGATTATCTCCATGCGGCGACCCTCATTCAATCGGACAGCCTCCGCACCCTGTCCATCGGCATCGCGTTGCGGTATCTGGGCGAATTGTCCTATGACTGGTCCTTGATCAACAGCATTTCGGTGGTGGGTACCATCCCGATGGTCTTGGTGTTCTTTTTCTTCCAGAAGTATATGGTCAAAGGGCTTGTCGCGGGTGCGGTCAAAGGGTAAAAGCAAGGGAAGCGGGGGAACCGAAACGTTTCCCGCATCTCTTCCTTGGTGCTCTGAACGATAACCCTTTGTGCTGATGCAAAGGGCAATGCCGTTTTGAAGAAATGAATCAGGAGGCCGGAGAGATCCGGGGCAAGCGCTCTGCGAGATGGCTGGGGCTCGGCAGGTCAGCCGGCGAAGAAACCGGCTGACGGAACAAAAGAGAGGGGCCTCTTTCGAGGTCCCTCCTGTACAAGACAACGTCTCCGTTGGTTATTTGTTTCCGATCTTGATCTGGATCTTCTTCGGTTGGGCCATCGCCTTCTTGGGTATCGAGATGGTCAGGATGCCGTCCTTGAACGCGCCTTGGATGTTGGATTCGTCAACATCTTCAGGAAGACTGAACGAGCGTTCAAAGCTCTGGAAACCGCGTTCCTTGATCAAGTACTTCTTGCCATCCTTCTCATCGTGTTTCTCAACCTTCTGGGAAGAAAGATGCAACACATGTTTCTCGACATTGACCTGAACCTCATCTTCCTTGTAACCGGGAAGCTCAGCGGTTATCACATAGTCTTTGTCGTTTTCCTCGACATCCACAGCCGGCATGTTGGAACCACCGAAGTTCCAGTTCAGCATGTCATTGAACAGTGATTCGAAATCACCATTGACCGGGTAGTTCTGATTGCGATTCATAAGATTGTATTTCATAAGAGCGCCTCCATGCGTTTGATATACTGTTTTCTGTGGCTCTTTCGAACCACATATTCTATAAAGCAACTACCGTGCCAACTTTTATGAAATTATATAAGTATTTGTAATATATACAGATATAATGAATCATCACATATGCCGTGAGCATCCCTGTTTGGGGTAAACAGGACCAATCGGCCCGATTGGGCATCAAAGGGAAGGCCAAGATGGCTCATTCCGGCCGTTTGGATGCCTTGCCGTGTGTCAGAATGAACCACCCCGTTGTGGCAAGAGCCGCTTCTTGGTACTATTCCGGTCATGGAACTATCGAATTTCGGCATGAAACTGACATCGGAGTCCGGCATCCTCCACTTGATGGATGACTTGGGCAAACCGCTTCCCCAGGGAGTAACCCCCTATCCGCTCGGAGGAGGGAACCCCGCACGTATTTCCGAGGTGGAGGCCGCATACCGCCAAGAGATGGAGCGACTTCTCTCCCATGGGGAGGATTTTGAAAACGCCATCGCCCATTATGACGCGCCGCAGGGACGCATGCGTTTCGTCGGACAAGTCTCCACGTACTTGTCCTCCCGGTATGGATGGCCCATTGGACCGGAGAACGTCGCCATACTCAACGGCTCGCAAAGCGCGATGTTCGACCTGTTCAACCTGTTTTCAGGTTCCTTCACCAAGGGAAACCATACATGGAAAAAGACCATCCTGTTTCCGTTGATGCCCGAATATGTCGGATACGCCGACCAAGGCATCGAGAAGGATACCTTCGTCAGCATCCCGTCACAATGCGAATACTTTGATGACCATACCTTCAAATACCATATTGATTTCCCGCTCCTCGAAGCGTATCTGGCCGGTCATTGCCATGAAGGGGAGGATGGCCAGGTGGGCGCCATCTGCGTGTCCCGGCCGACCAACCCGTCGGCCAATGTCCTTACCGACCGGGAGATCCATCATCTTTCCGATCTCGCCCACCAGCATCAGGTACCCCTCTTTGTCGACAACGCCTATGGGCTTCCTTTCCCCGACATCGTCTTCATTGATGAGGCTGAACCCATCTGGAACGAAGACATCGTCCTTTCGATGAGTCTTTCAAAGATTGGATTGCCTGCCATCCGCACCGGCATCCTCATCGCAAAGAAGGAAATCATCACCGCCATCTCCAACATCAATGCCATCGCAGCCCTCACCAGCGGTTCGATGGGACAGGTGCTTGCGGGCGGCCTTGTCGAAAGCGGCAGACTGGTGGAACTCGCCAAAACGGCAGTGCAGCCGTTTTATCAGAAAAAAGCCCTTGAAGCCCAAACCTGGATCCGCACGTTCTTCTCCGGCACGAACTATTACTACCATCGTTTGGAAGGTTCGATCTTCTGCTGGCTGTATCTGCCGGAGCTTTCCATGAGTACCTGTGAGTTCTATGAGATACTGAAGAAACAGGGGGTCATCACCGTTCCCGGCGAATACTCGTTCTTCGGACATCCCGACCAGAAGGAAGGAAAGCCGTATCCGCACGAGCATTACGACAAATGCCTGAGGCTGAACTATTCGGCTCCGGCGGAAAAGGTGAGGACGGGCTTGGACATCATCGCGCAAAACTACCGGAGGTACGCCAAATGAGGGAAATCAGTGACATCCTGCTGCATATGGGCGAAGAAGACCTCCCTAACCATGCGGTGAGCCCTCCGATCTTCCAGAGTTCAATCTTCTGCTTCCCCACCTATGAAGAATTCCAGGCGGCTCTGGCCGACGAACCTTCCCATTACCTGTATTCGCGGGGAAACAATCCGACCGTCAATCTGTGTGAGGAGAAACTGGCGGCCTTGGAACACGCAGAGTCCGCCAAATTGGTTTCCAGCGGAGTCGCCGCGGCATTCCTTGCCATCAGCAGCTGCTTGAAAGGGCATGACCATATCGTAGCGGTCCGGGATTGCTACATGCGGTATTTCTTTGACGTGTATTTCCCCCGGTATGGAGTGGAGACCACATATGTGGACGGAACGGACAGCCAGGAATTCGAACAGGCCATCAAAAAGAACACCCGGTTGTTCTATCTGGAAAGCCCGACCACCTTTACGTTCAAACTGCAGAACCTCAAGGAAGTCGCCGCCATCGCCAAGGCGCATCAGATACGTACCGTCATCGACAACTCATGGGCGACGCCGTTCTTTCAGAATCCCATCGATTACGGCATCGATCTGGTGGTCCATTCCGCCTCAAAATACCTCGGCGGGAATTCGGATGTCATCGCCGGGGTGATCATGGGGGACAAAGCGGTGATGGACCGGTTGTTCGAGACGGAATTCCATCCGGTCGGACCAGTCCCCGATCCTTTCATGGCTTGGCTCATCCTGAGGAATCTCAGGACGTTGGCCATCAGGATGCCGGTTCATTACGCCAATGCGCTGGCTGTGGCCACATTCCTTGAAAACCATCCGAAGGTGGAGACGGTGCTTTATCCTCTGTTGCCGTCATATTCCCAACATGCCTTGGCGATGACGCAACTGCGGGGAGGCAGCGGGTTGTTTTCCTTCCGCCTGAAAAGCCATGATATCGGAGATGTGAAGTGTTTCACCAACCGTCTCAGGTATTTCAAGCGGGCGGTGAGTTGGGGAGGCTACGAGAGCCTGGTGTTTCCCGCCGGGGTGAAATTCCCTGATGACCAGGTTCCTCCGGACCGGGTCAACCTGATCAGGTTGCATGTCGGCATTGAAGAGAAGGACCTGCTCATCGCGGACCTTGAACAGGCGCTGGACGGCGTCAAAGGCTGACCAACAAAAGAGGAATGACCAACAGACTGACCAATACGCTCATCGTGTTGGTCAGGCTCGCTAGCGCGTAATCCCCGTTGAGTTCCTGCACGAAAGCCGCAGAGACGGAAGAGCAGGGCGCCCATGCGCAGATGGCCACGGCTTTCCGTATTTCTTGGGGGAACGGAAGCAGACGGTACATGCAGACGGAGAGCAAGGCAGCAAAACAGATCCTTATCGACAGGACAATGAGGATTTTCGGGAGTTTTTTCCTGTCAATCCTGAATTCGATCATGATGCCGAGCATCAACATGGAAATGATGCTGTTGGCTTGTCCGATCAGGCTGGTCACCTCCCGTACAGTCCCCGGTACAGGGATGTCGCATAGCATCATGAACAGAAGCACGATGTAGACGTCGAAACTGACCGACGAGAGAAGCCGTCTGAAAGTCTCGCCATGATGGTCGCCGTTCTTGCTGGATGTCTGGTCGAGCATGGCGATGGAATTGTCAAGTCCCGTGCACATGATGGCGTTTCCCATATCAAACATGCAGCAACCGACCACGGCATTGGGGCTCAAAAGCCCTTGGACAAAGGGCAACGTGAAATTGCCGATGTTGTACGCCGGCAGGCAGAGAATGTAATAGGCTTTGTCAGCATCGTCTTTCCGTCTGGTGATGAGCACTCCCGTCCCCGCCATGAAAAGGCAGGCCACGATGGAGATGACCGGGAGGATGAGCAGCGAAAAATCCCGATTGGCTTGTCCGAAAGATGCGATGATCGCGCAGGGCAACGTGATGTTCATGATGATTTTGGACAGGACACGGGAGTCCTCTTTCCTCACCAAACCGATCCGTTTGATGAAATACCCAAGAAAAGTCAGGAACAGAAACGTCCCTGCTTTCAGAAAGACCGTATGCATGGAGGCAACTGTAGGACTTTGTCCCGTTTCGGTCAATGGAGCGTTTTGTTGTACGTTTTTGCCGTTTCCAGCGCAAGAGGGATGGAAAGCGTGACCTTCCTCTGCCTGTCCGACACCAAGGCGGCGACACTTCCCAGAAGGCCGCCGCCCATCAAGGTCATGGCTGTGACGGATGCAGCTTTGTTGTCCGGAAACAACGCCAACAGTACAAATCCGATGACCAATGATGTGGCGCCGCCCCAAGCGCAGATGTCGGTCACCCTTTCCATACGGAAGGCTTGTGACGCCAAATCCTCTCTTCCTGCGATCTGGAAGAACTGTCTTTGGGTGATGGCCTCTTTGCCTTGGTGGGGTATCCATGTCCCGTATGGAATGGATATTTCCGATTGCGGGGTGTCCAATGTGTACATCATGTCATTTTCGATCCACAACGCTTTGCCGGCATAATCCGTCAAGGCCTCCAGGGAAAAGGGGATGCATGCGATGACAAGCGCCAGAAGAAGCCGTTTCATGGTTCCATCGTACGAAAAACCCGCTGGACATACAAGGGAGAGTGTGGCAGATTAAAGACATGAGGACGGAAGTACGCAGGGCATTGAATTTCCAGGCTTTGGTCATCGCATCCCAAGGATCGGAAGCGAAAGCCATCATGGCCTATAACCAGGCGGTGAAGGAATTCGACACCAGCGACGACATCTCTGTGGAAATCGGACGGTACAGCGCGCTTTTGGGAGTCACACCGCTCGTGTTGACCAACGCTTACCTGAAATGCCGTCCTGCCTTCGAGAAGATCCCTGACGATGTCAACATCCTCACCTGGGAAGACGGGGGATGGCCGAAACAGACCCGCGATTGCCCGTATTGCCCGCGCTTCCTCTTCACCAAAGGTGATGTCTCCCTCCTGGGAAGAATGACGGTGGCTGTCGCCGGAACGCGCAATCCATCGCAGGAAGGGAAAGACCTGTGCATGCGCACCGTAGGCGCATTGGGCAGGAAAGGCATTGTTTGCGCCAGCGGCATGGATGTGGGTATCGAGGGGGTCAGCCATCTAGCCTCCCTGAAAGAGGGTTGGCCGACCTTGGCGGTATTGGGCACGGACGTCCTTTCCGCATATCCGGAACAGCATGCCCCGTTACAGCAAAGCATTGCCGGGCAGGGCCTCTTGGTAAGCCGTTTCAGTCCTGCGCTTTCCCTGCAGAAATGGTTCCAGATACTGCAGAACCGTCTGCTTTGTTCCTTGTCTGTTGCTACGGTGGTCATCGAGGAACGGGACGGCGGCGGGGCGGTGAGTCAGGCCAACTTCGCTGTGGAATCAGGTCGGACCGTATTCCTGTTCAGGAAAACCGTGGACAACAATGCGTTGCTCTGGCCACGGAAACTCGCGGATGATCCCGGTGTCGTTGTGGTGAAGGAACCTGAGGAAATCGTGCGGTTCCTGATGCCCAAGAAACCGGCGGTGCGGAAGAAAACGGCCGTAAAAAGCGCGGATGACGGACAGCTTGCGCTCTTCTGAGCATTCTTGCCTTGACACTTGATGGGGCTTTACCTAAGATTCTTGGTACTATGAAACAATTGACTGCCAATGAATTACGTCAGAAATATATTGATTTCTACGTTTCGAAGGGCCACAAACAGATCAGTGGCGCTTCGTTGATCCCTGAGAATGACCCGACGGTGCTGTTCACCACGGCGGGGATGCATCCGCTTGTGCCGTACATTCTCGGAGCCGAACATCCTGCGGGGAAAATGCTCTGTGATTATCAGAAATGCATCCGTACCGGGGATATCGATGCCGTCGGAGACCCGAGTCACCTGACGTTCTTCGAAATGTTGGGCAACTGGTCCTTGGGCGCGTACTTCAAGAAAGAAGCCATCGCATACAGCTATGAGTTCCTCACCCAAGTGCTCGGGATTGACCAGAACAAACTGTCCGTGACCGTGTTTGCCGGTGACGCCGGTGTGCCCCGTGATGATGAGGCCGCACAGGCGTGGATGAGCCATGGCATTCCCAAGGAACGGATATACTATTTGCCGCGGGAAGACAACTGGTGGGGGCCGGCGGGCGAGACTGGTCCTTGTGGCCCTGACAGCGAGATGTTCATTGATACCGGCAGACCTGCCTGTGGCCCTGATTGCAAACCCGGTTGTCATTGCGGCAAGTACTTTGAAGTCTGGAACGATGTGTTCATGGGCTACAAGAAGACCGCGGAAGGCAAGTTCGTGCCGATGGATCGCAAATGCATCGACACCGGCATGGGGATCGAACGGACCATCACCATCCTGCAAGGGAAGAAGAGCGTTTATGAGACCGAGGTGTTCACCCCGATTCTGGAAGGTATTTCCCGTCTGAGCGGTATCCACTACGGTCAGAGCGAAGAGACGGATATGTCGATGCGCATCATCGCCGACCACATCAGAACTTCCGTTTTCATTCTCGGGGACGAGAAAGGCATGGCTCCCTCCAACGTCGGGCAGGGATACATCCTGCGCCGGTTGATCAGACGCGCCGTGCGCCATGGCCACAAGCTGGGCATCGACAAAGTGTTCCTTTGCGATCTCGTCCCTGTCGTGCTTGATTTGTACGGTGGCCCGTATCCGGAACTGCTTGCCCACAAGGACTTCATCTACAAAGAACTCCAGGCGGAAGAGGAGAAGTTCGAGGACACGTTGGTCAAAGGCGAGAAGGAATTCGAAAAAATGCTTCCCAACCTGCTGAAGGATCCGCAGAAACGGATCGGCGGCAGGACGGCGTTCAAATTGTATGATACCTATGGATATCCTATCGAATTGACCAAGGAACTTGCCAAGGAACATGGCATGACGGTTGATGAGGAAGGCTTCAAGGAAGCGTTTGAGAAGCATCAGGAGATCAGCCGCGGCGGAGCGGAACAGGTTTTCAAGGGCGGTCTGGCCGACCATAGCGCCGAGACGACCGCATTGCATACCGCCACCCATCTGCTGCACAAGGCCCTTTGCGACGTGTTGGGCGGATATGTCAAACAGTTGGGGTCCAACATTACCGAGGAACGGCTCCGCTTCGATTTCAACCATGACAAGCCGATGACGGAGGAAGAACTCAAGAAAGTCGAGGATATCGTCAATGAGCAGATTAAAGCCGACCTTCCGGTACGTTGTGATGTGATGAGCCTGGATGAAGCGGAAGCCCAGGGCGCGTTCGCCCAGTTCTCCGCAAAATATGGGGAGCAGGTCAAAGTGTATTCCATCGGAAGCTTCTCCAAAGAAGTCTGCGGTGGACCGCATGTAACCCATACCGGGGACATGGGGCATTTCAAGATTCTCAAGGAACAGAGTTCTTCGGCGGGTGTGCGCAGGATCAAGGCTGTTCTGGAGAAATAAAAGACTGACGGAGAAAGGCTCTCTCACCGAGGGGGTCTTTCTTTTTATGGAGGTGAGCTCATGCAACAGACAATCTGTGAGAAGGATGTCATTGGTTTCGACAAACAGTTCGACAAGAAGAAAGAACATGTCGTCGCCATGAATGCGACGGTAGCCAACGGCATCGGAAAGAGTGCCTTCAATGTGCATCGGCCTCGGGATGTCCGTTATTCCTTTTCGGTGGATCTCCCGAACGTCGGTGACATTACCGACCAGAAACACAGCGGCCGTTGCTGGATGTTCGCCGCATTGAATGTGATGCGGATGGAGACCATCCAGAAACTGAACCTGAAAACGTTTGAGTTGTCCCAGAGCTATCCGCTCTTTTGGGACAAGCTGGAACGTTCGAACTGGTTTCTGGAAACCATAATCGAGACGAAAGGGGAGCCTGTCGACGGAAGGTTGGTGAGCTATCTCTTGGAGAACCCGATGGGTGATGGCGGACAATGGGACATGTTCGTCTCGTTGGTGGAGAAATATGGCGTCGTGCCCAAAGAGGCTATGCCGGAATCCGCCGCATCTTCCGAAACTAAAGAACTGGACAAATACCTGACGACGAAACTGCGTGAGTTTGCCTGCATCCTCAGGACTGCGGCCTCCAAGAACGGCCAGACAGACGACGAACTGCGGGTGATGAAAGAGAATATGCTTGAAACCATCTACAGGATGCTGTGCATCGCCTTGGGCAAGCCACCGGTATCTTTCACGTTTGAAGTCAGGAACAAAGACGACAAGTTCATCCGTGCGGAAAACATCACGCCGGTGGAATTCTACAAACAGTATGTCGGCATGGATCTGGAATCGTACGTCTCTTTGATCAACGCGCCGACCGCAGACAAGCCGTTCGGCAAAACCTACACGGTGCAGTACCTCGGCAATGTCAAAGGCGGAAAGGAAGTGTCCTACCTGAATCTGCCTTCCGATGAGTTGAAGCGGCTGGCCATCAAGCAGTTGCAGGATGGGAAAGCCGTCTGGTTCGGCAGTGATGTCGGTCAGTCATCCGAGAAGATGAGTGGCTTGATGGACCTCCAAGTGCTGGATGTGAAGGATTTGTTCGACACCAATTTCCCGCTTTCCAAAGCGCAACGGTTGGATTATGGCGAAAGCCGGATGACCCATGCCATGGTGCTGACTGGCGTGAACCTCGATGCCAAAGGGAATCCGGAGCGTTGGAAGGTTGAGAATTCTTGGGGTGAGGAAAAGGGCTTGAAGGGGTTTTTTGTGATGACTGACCAGTGGTTTGACGCATTCACCTATCAGGTGGTCATCAACAAAAAGTACCTTTCCGAAGAACAGAAACAGATGCTCACCCAGAAACCGATCGTCCTCAAGCCATGGGACCCCATGGGTTCTTTGGCTGACTGAAAGGCGGCGCGCATGCATGCTCCGATCTGAGCATACCGATGGTTGTCCAAAGGCCTCGTCCTGAGGCCTGCATTCGTATGCAAGGAGCATGTCATGAGTAATCGGCACACGCGGGCCAGGCTATCGCTTTGTCTCGCTTCCTTCTTTTCCGGGATGGTGTTCTACGCCCCCATCGCCACCTATTACCGTCAGGCGCGCGGGGTGGACATCTTGGGTATTTCCGTTATTGAAAGCATTTCTTTGGTCTTTGGCCTTTTGATGGAAGTGCCTTGGGGGTATTTCGCCGACCGGATAGGGTATCGGAAGACCTTGGTGGTTTCTTCCTTCGTTTTGTTCTCCTCCAGGATTGTTTTTTGGCGGGCGTATTCGTTTCCCGTCTTTCTTGCGGAACGTCTTCTCCTCTCCTTTGCCAACGCCGCGATGAGCGGGGTCGACAACGCCTATCTGTCCAAGATCGACAACCGGCAGGCAAGTTATGGGCTTTATCAGGCGAGCGGCATGGCCGGCCTTGTCGCGGCATCCCTGCTGTTTCCGCTTTTGTCGTCTCCGGTCGATGAGAGTGGTTTGTTCACCGTTTTTTCCGGCTTCCTATCCTTAGTGTGTATGCTCACCCTGCCTGAAGTGGAAAGCGTGGACACGAAAGGACGGAGGACTATGCATGTGCCCCGTTGGGATAAGAAGACTTGGTTTTTCCTCACCTCTGTGGCTTTGTTCTCGGCAGTCAACCAGATGGTCACCGTATTCTTGGTGCAGATGGGCTATGAACGGATGGGATTGCCGCTTTCCTCGTTCGCGTATCCGTATCTGGGCCTTTCCTGCCTCTCGGTCGCGGGGGGATGGTGGAGTGCGTGGTGGTATCATCTCAAGAAGGCATCCATCTGGTGTTTCGTTTGTTCCCTGGCGGGTGTTCTCTGTCTGGTTTTGGGAAAGTCACTCCCTCCCCTCATCATCGGGGTGCTGTCGGTCCGTCTTGGGTTCTGCCTGTTCATGCCGTATGTGGCGAAACGGCAGGTATCCGGTTCCGAAACCTATGATCAGGCGACGGCTTTGTCCATCCAGCAGATGTATTTTGATTTTGTGGAGATTGTCATTTCCCCCATCCTCGGTTGGCTGGCTTCCCGGGATCTCAACGCATCGTTTCTGGTTTCGTTTTGTCTGTTGGCTGCGGCTTGGTTGTTGTTCATTCGACAAGAGCCGTAATGGTGATGGTATCCGAATAGGTGCCGGCGGCATAGGCGTTCAGGGCGGCGGCGCCTACGCCGGTGGCCGTCAGTTTCTTTGATTGCTGTGTTCCGACGGAGATGTCTTTCCATCCGGTGTAGGGGATTCCTTTGGTGATCTCCTCATTGGATATGAGTAAGGTGAACGGGATGCTCACCGAGCCGTTGTGCAGGGAAAAAGTATCGGGCGTCGTGCTGTTGTCGGTGAAGGTCAGACGAAGGTCGTAAGCACTGTCCGATCCTCCGTTGATCAAGACATTCAAGGTGGCGACATCGTATTTGCCCGAACCGACGATCAGTTTCAACGGAAATGATTCCATATCCTGAAGGGCGGTGAACATCAACAACGGAGAAGAGGTCGCTTCTCCATACGTTGATGCGAAGGTGTGGTTCCCCACACCGCCATGGATGAATTCGAATTGATAGTCGTTGTAACCGCCGGTCATGAAGGGAACAGTGGTGTAGGAGTTCCAGGAAGCATTCTGCTTGTTCATGATCTGTCCAAGTCCGAGATCTGTGTAGATGGTGATTTTCGCGCTGTTTCCGAAGAAACTGCTTCCGTAATTCGCCACGAGGTAGTATTCGACGATGATGGCGGTTTCCCCCAGATTCCCTTGGTTTGAGACGCATAATGGCTTGTACCAGCCATCGTCATTGGTATCCAAATACAAGATTTTCGTTGAAGAAACCGTTTTGACGACCGCACGGAGCGAACCGTATGCGTATTGCGTCCCTGAGGACGAGACGCTTTTCAGAAGGCAATAGGTGTACGCGAACGGCCCATCGAGATAGATGCCGCGGCAAATGTCCTGCTTGCTGGTTCGGATGGACATGGTGCCCAGTTTCACCGCTGTCATGTTCTGCAATGCGGTTTGGTTTTCCCATATGAGGGTATCCTCAGACACATAATCGAGGGTGATGGCCCCGAGAGGAGCGGAAAGGGAAAGCACAACAAGAAGCACAATGGTGAAACCTCTGAAGCTCATGCCGACAGTATACGATAAAGAAGCATTTCTTTCAAAGACAGTGATACTCTTCCCGAAAGGGACATACAGCAGTATATTCATATATATGAAAAAGGGAATGTTATTTCTTTTGCTATGTGTTTTTGCCATTGTTCCCGCTTGGACTGAAGTATCCGCGACGTATGTGCCTGAGTCATCGATTTATTTTTCCGTGTCTCCCGGGCCTTTCACTTCAAACACGGTTATTGGTGCGAAGATTGGGACATTGACGATCAGTACGACCGGAGGAACGGTATATTATAATCCGGGTTTGGTCGATCTCAGCCATATGGGTTCTCCAACCATCACGGGCTTGAGAAGGTCAGAGAATCCTATCTCTTGGAATGCGGATCCGCTTGTATATTCGTATACGGAAGCGACCTTCCAATTCTGTTACATACTGGTCTGTTATCCCAACGGAAGGGGTGCCGCACCAGTCCTGAATCCGGTTTGGAGCGACAACAAGACTCCGATCGGCGGGGATTCTGTGGCCATCACGCCCAACAATCCTTTCTCCGCGGACATCTATTTGGTCAACACCAACAGTACGGTTGCCAGTGCCGCGGCCACCTTCTATCCTCCTGCTTCCTATTTCAAATTGGACACGGCCTACAAATTCTCCAACGCCGCGTTGCGTAACGGAGTCTTCAAAGTGTCCGTGGGCACGCAGCCGAGTGCCACAATCTATTCTTCTTCATCCTTGCTGGAGAGCGTCCCCATCAATGGGGTGAGCGGGCAAACCGCGACGTCCTTGTTTGATCCCGGTTCCTTTTCCGACGCTTCCTCCCCAAAAGGCGGGTTCATTTACGGAGACAGAGTGGTGGTGACCCAGCCTAACATCCTTTTCACCCTCTCGGAAAGCGCGAAACTGTTTGCTTTCTCTGATGCGGTCGGGAGCAAGACCGCTTCCCTCACCGATGCCATCCTTACGGTAAGCAACGGTGTGGCGGGGACGACCTATGCGGTGAACATTTCCTTTACCGATGACGGCACCGATCCAAGTGCGTTCACCTTGCGTTTGGAAGGCGGAAGTACGGCGATCCCGTTTGATCTGAAGTTCTTGAACACGTTGGTCGCCACCAAAGGTCAGACAGTGACGTGGAGTGGTTTGGTGAACGGCATCAACACCGAGACGCTCTACATCACCGGCATCGACGCCAACACAGTTTCAGAAAGCCTTGCAGGGACCTACAAGGACACCATTACGGTATCCATCACCACGCTTCCGTAGAATCATCGTCCCCTTCGTCCTCATCCTCTTCACCCTGCAAAGCCTCAGTGGCGAGTTGCCCGCAGGCTCCGCTGATGTTTCCACCGCGAGAGATGCGGATGGTGTATTTGACATGCATCGCGTCAAGATAATGGGTGAACCGGTTGGTTTCCTCTTCCGTGGGAGTCGACCAATGGAGTTCCGCCGCTTCGTTATAGGGGATGAGATTGATGATGACATCCAGACCTTTGCAGTAGGATGCGAGTTTTTTCGCCGAGCTTTCCGTGGTGTTCACGCCGCCGAGCATGCAATATTCGAAGGTGAAACGCTTTCCGCCATCGTGCTGGTAGCTGAGCAACGCTTGTTTCAAATCGCCGAGCGGAAAGGATTTGTTGACCGGCATGATCCTGCCGCGCAACGTATCATCTGCCGTGACAAGGGAGACGGCGAGCCTGACGGGCAGTTTCAGTTCAGCAATCTTGTTGATCCCGGGAATGATTCCTGATGTGCTGATGGTGATCCTCCGGTGGCTGATGCCGAAACCCTCGGGATCATGGAAATACCGGATAGCCCTGAGAACGGACGGAAGGTTGGCCATCGGCTCGCCCATCCCCATGAAGACGATATGGGAAATCTCGCCGATTTTTGACAAATGGACGAATTGCTCGATGATTTCTTCCGTGGCGAGATTCCTGGTCAGTCCCATGGTACCGGTACGGCAGAACGCGCACCCCATGGCGCAGCCGACTTGGCTGGACAGGCAGGCCGTATGCCGGCCTTTCCGGTCGGTGAGGATGACGCATTCGACGATATTCCCGTCATACAGTTTGATGGCGAGTTTCGTGGCGCCTTCATCACTGGAGGTGGTTTCCACCGTGGAACTGCAAAGCGAAGGCATCAAAGCCGAAAGCCGTTCCCGTTCGTTCTTCGAAAGATCACTCATCCCGGAAAACGAGGTGGCGCCTTTGACCAGCCAGCGATAGATTTGTTTGCCTTCATACGGCTTCGGAAGCTCCAAAGCTTTCACAAGGTTGTCAGCCGACAATCCATACAGGGAAAGCGGCATGTGTTTTGTTTCGTCCATACATTCCTTTCCTTACAACATCGAAAAGATGGCGATGAGCACTCCCGTGATGCCTTCGCCACCGAGCAACCCGCTGCTAACCAAAGCGATGTCGGTTCCCATCGACGCCTTTTTGGACACCTTCTTGACCAGAAAGGCGAGTACAGCCCCCAACCCCATGATGGTGCTGATGGCTGTGGAGAGATACACACCCAGCCCCAAGGTCGCAGTCGGGACTTTGCACAGATACAGGATGATGCCTGCGATGCATCCGATGGTGAACGCCACCAGGTGTTTGGGGCCTCCGACCATGGCGCTGACCGCAGCCGCCTGGGGAGCCGGCAACTGCTCCGTCCCGAATGAGCCGAACGCCCGTTTCAAAGCGAGCAGGACCAGTACGGAGACGACCGAACCCACAACGCCTCCGATGCCTTCACCGATGATTTGTTGCCGAGGATCGGCACCCAGCAGGTGTCCGCATTTCAAGTCATTCATCACATCCCCTGCAAGCCCGCAGGCTACAGCGGTGACCGCCGCGATGGTGAAGGCTGGAGCCAAAGCCGGCCTGAACAGGAATTGCACGAACAGCAACACCAAAATCCCGAAGATTTCCATCGGGTTGATTCCCGTCTGTCCGGTGAGCATGCTGGAAAGATAGGTTGCGCAGAACACGCCTGCCATCAGGGGGATCGTCTCGAGGAAGGACACTTCCGTCGTCAGGGTCAGGATGAGCATGCAAAGCAACGTCAACAGGAGCAACGCGGCGAGGCTCCTCGCAGGGATTTTCCGTCTTGAAGCCGTTTTCCGTTTGGAGATGAGCCCGTACAGCGCTTTGATGAGCACGCCCAATCCGGTTCCGATCATAAGTCCGATACCCAGATTCTGACGGAAGAGTTCCGCAGATGCCATATCCTTGAACCAACCGGCGGTGATTCCGATCGGGGTGATGACGTAATAACCGAGAACCATGCCGAGAAACCACACGATCGCCAAGACCGGCCCGATGATCGCACCGATGCCCACAGCCATCGGAGAGACCCACATGTAAGCTGGTTGGCAGAGGGACGAACCTGCCGCGAGACGAATTACGGAAGGGATTTTCCCCGCTCCGTCACGCAACGCAGTGAAGACGGCTGAAGCACCCATTGAAGCAAAGAGTTTTTTGGCGTTCCGGCCTCCTTCCATACCTGCCGTGAGGGTATTGTAGGCGGCTTGCCCCATCGGATAGGGAAGTTGCGGATCCTCGACCATCCTGCGGCGGAAGACAGTGGTGAAAGCCGTGCCGAGTATCGTGCCGACAATCGTCAGGGAGATCATGGAGAAGGTGGACATCGACGCATTGGCGTCCAGCATCCACATGCCTGGAAGGGTGAAAGCCAAACCTCCCGCCACCATGGCCCCCGCGCTCATAATAGTGTGCGTGCAGTTTATCTCATGGATGGTGCTGTTCTTGCATTTGCGGAGTGCTGCCATGGAGATGATGGTGACGAAAACGGTCGGCCACGGAAGCGCGCCCATGCGGAGCGCTACATACATGGAACTCGCGGTGATGACCACAAGACCGAGAAGTCCGATCCCCAATCCACGCCATGTCAGTTGCCTGTCTTCCATACAACACCTCTTGGCCTATCATACCCATTCCTGCCTTCTTTCACCAGTATGGGCTGCCTTGTAACCTTTTGTGGTTTTCTCTGCTTTACTTTCTGTGATGTGTCGATTATCCTACAGAAGTACTGGAAGTGTTTTGGATTTTCGTGTATGTTGTGATTACGTAGTAATTCTGGGACTGTACTGGCCCCATAAGGAGAAAAAATGAAAAAGATTGTGTTGGTTTTGGTATTGGCGGCTATGATTCTTGCTCCTGTCGCCGCAAAAGGCACGACTGGTGCATCGACCACCACGTATGGAATCGGTTTGAACCTCGGCACTCCGTCAGGGCTTGCATTCCAGTACAAGGTCAGCAAAGAGTTTGATTTGATCGCGAACCTTGATTATGGTTTCTATGGCAACTGGGTCGGTGGCGGTGTCGGCGTCAACTTCAAAGTCGCTGACTTTGACTGGACCGATGGCTCTTGGTTCCTGACTGTCGGTGCCATGGGCGATATCGGCGTTACGCTCGGCGATAACAATGGATTTTATCTTTCCGCCGTCGCTCCTGTCCGCTTGAACTACCAGTTCCCGAAAGCTCCATGGAGTTTCTATGTTTCCGTGGCTCCTGGTGTCGCGATTTTCCCGAACCTTGGCTTTGCGATTGACGGTGGCATCGGTGCCATGTATTTGTTCGACAAGTGATCGGACCAGTAATGGTCAAATGCGACGAGGGTCTTCGGATCCTCGTTTTTTTTGTTTTAATTGACAGGAAACGTGTTTGGCTCATATAATTGGAGCGTTCCAAATTGAGGTTGCCATGATTTGTACGCACAATGTCGTTTTGTTTCAAGGTGATTCCGTCACCGATTGCGCCCGCAAGCGCGATTGGGATGAACCACGTCCGAACTATCAGCTCGGCGGAGGGTATGCGACCATTGTCGCTGGTTCTTTGCTTGTTTCCCGTGTGAAGGATGATCTGAAATTCTACAACAGGGCTGTCAGCGGGGACAGGATCACCGATCTGTGGGCGAGATGGAAGGTCGATTGCCTGAACCTCAAACCTGATGTGCTTTCCATTTTTGTCGGACTCAATGACACCGCCCATGAATGGCATTTCGGCAATGGGGTGAAACCCTCTTTTTCCCGAAAACTCTATGCTTTGCTGCTCGATTACACCTTGGATTCCCTTCCTGATGTGCAATTGGTTCTCGGCGAGCCCTTTGTTTTTCCGTTCGGTTTGACCGAACAGAAGAATGAGTTCCACAAGCAATGGGTCGGGGAAGTGGAGGAACGGGCGGCCATCGTCCGGGAACTCGCCAAGGAATACCATGCGGTGTTTGTCCCGTATGGGGAGAAGTTCAAGGAATTGCTCCCTGTGGCTCCGATGGAGTATTGGTCGTTCGATGGCGTCCATCCGACGGTGGCGGGGCAGCAGGTGATGGCTGACCTGTGGATGGAATGCGTGCAAACTTCCCATTGACAATTGGAGCGTTCCAAATTATACTGGGTCATATCGGAGGGGGCATGGTCACAATCTTTGATGTCGCGAACAAGGCGGGGGTATCCAAAAGCACCGTGTCCCTTGTCCTGAACAACAGCCCCCTTGTCAAAGAGAAGACGAAGCTTTCCGTGCAGAAGGCCATCGCCGAACTTGGCTACATCCCCAATTCCAACGCCCGTGGACTGACCACCCATCAGACGTATAACTTCGGAGTCATCGTCATTATTGAGGATCATCCGTACGACACCTATGAATTCAACTATGAGACCGGGCTGTTCTCCACCAGCATCATCAACGGAATCCTTGAGGGCTTGTCCGATACGGAATACGGCTTGGTCACCGAGCGTTGGTGCGCGACCAACAAAGAAGGGAAATTGCCGCGCCTGCTCACCCGTACGTGCATCGATGGTCTGTTCATCATTGGTTCGTTGAGCGACGATTCGATGTTCAGTCTGATCAAAGACAGAGGGATTCCTGTGGTTGCCGTGGGCAGGGATGTGGCGGATGTCGATTCCGTGTTTTCGTCCCCTGGTGAAGGCGCGAGCCTTGGCATGCGTTACCTGTATGATCTCGGCCATAAGGAAGTCTGTTATCTCAACGCCCCGCGCGTCTTCCGTTCCAGTGTGGAGCGTGCCGATGCCGTGAAGAGGGTGTTTGAGGAATACCATATACCTGAAGGGAAAGGCCATATCGCATATTGTGAGCACAATACCGGAGAGGGCGGTTACAAAGCCATACAGCAGTTGTGGGAGGAAGGGATTCGCTTCGACGGTGTCGTGTCCGCAAACGACATCATGGGCATGGGTGCGCTCCGGTTCTTGTATGAACGGCATCTCAGGGTGCCCGATGATGTCTCTTTGGTGGCCTATGATGATTCCGTGTTGTGCGGATATGCGTCCCCTGCGCTGACTGCCATCAACATCAACAAGAAGATGCAGGGCAGTCTCGCAGCCGGCCTGATGGTCGGACGGATCGAGCATCCGGAACAGGATATCCAGCAGATCTGTGTGCCGATATCCCTGGTGCAGCGGATGAGTGTGAAGGATCGGAGGACGTAAGTTTTTTTATGCAGTTTTTGGAGCGTTCCATATTGTGGTTTGCTTTCTTTTGAAAGAGCATTGATACAAAACATATCTACTGATAGGAGGGTACAGGTATGAAAAAGGTTTTGATGGTGGTATTGATGGCGGCGGCATGCTTTGCCGTTTTCGCCAACGGAAGCCAGGAGAAGAGTTCCGCAGCTCCGAGTCCCGTCGCGGCACCGGCTCAGAGCGTGGCGAAGATCGCACCGAAGTATTTGGAGGACAATCCCCAGGCCATTACCGGAACTGTGCGGTTCTGGACGGCATTCGGCGGGAGCGCGGGCATGAATGACATGATCGCGGCCTTCAACAAGATTTATCCGAATGTGAAGGTTGAGCTGAACACCTACAGCAACACTTCCGACGGCAACGTCGGCGTTGACACCGCCTTGATGGCCGGCGGGAAGGTTGATGTCTTGCAGACCTTCGGGCAGAACAACACCTCCCGCAGGGCAAACAACGGTTTGTTCCTCGACATCACGGACAAACTTGCCAAAGACGGTCTTGACGTGAAGAAAGAATGGGGCAGCGACAAGTATGTTTTCGACGGAAAGTTCTATTCGGTTCCGATGGGCGGCCTGGCTTATTATGTGGCCATCAACATGGATGATTGGCGCAAAGCCGGCTACACCGACCTGCCGAAGGAATGGACTTGGGACGAATACCTCGAGGCCAGCAAAAAAATGACCGTTGGCGAAGGGGACAAGAAAATCTATGGCGGTTCCGACTACCATTCCATCAACTACTTCACCTATCCGGTCAGGCAAGTCAAAGGCTATGACGCCTATTACAAGGATGACGGCACTTCGAATTTTGACGATCCGTTGATGCTGGAAGCGCTGAAGCGGGAGATCAAGGCGGAAGTCACCGACAAGATCTGGTTCCCGTTGACCGTTTACCGCTCTGACAGCATCCAGTCCCAGGTCGTCTACTGCAACCATCAGGTCGCATCCGTCATCATCCCCAACGTGATCCGTTTCATCCGTGACACCAAGAAGTATCCGGTGACGTGGCAGACGGGTTTCGCCCCGTATCCTGTGGAGAAGAAAGGACAGAAGAATTATCTCGCTCCTGTTTCCGTTTTCTCCCATGCCGCCATTACGCATGACTGTAAGGATATGGATGCCGCATGGGCGTTCTTCAAGTTCTTCTCGACCTATGGAGCCATCTATCTGGTGCCCGCAGGCCATATGCCGACATGGTCAGGCACTGATCTGAAGAATGCGGTCAACGTCATCTTCGGAAGCGAAGAGAATGCGGCGAAACTGGTCGATATCGAATCGATGAATCGTGTCGTGTTCAACTACAGCGGAGACGCCTATATTGAGACCACTTCCAAAGGGATCAGCGACATTGAGAAGATCGTCAACCAGTACACGTTGGATGCGCATGCGGGAAAGACCACTCCTGAAGAAGCCTTGAAGCATATGAAAGCCGAGGCCGACCAGGCGATCAAGGATGCGCAATAAGATTGTTTCTGACGGTTCCCGGGGTTGCCCGGGGACCTTTCAAAGGGAAGGTTGTTCATGAAAGCCCATAAAGATACCGCGACAGCGTATGCGTTTCTGTTGCCCACGCTGGTCATTTTCTTCACGCTGGTTATTTTCCCTGTCCTTTTCTCGTTGTTCCTTTCGTTCACCAAATGGAATTTCCTTTCAGGATGGAACGGGATCAAACTGATCGGTTTGGACAATTACGCGAAACTCAGGACAGACATCAAATTCAACCAAGCGGTGGTCAACACCTTCGTATATGCGGTTACCGTGGTGCCGATTTCCATCATCTGCGCGCTGATTCTCGCATATGCATTGAACAGCAAAGTCTTCATGAAGAATTTTCTCAGGCTTTGTTTCTTCATTCCGTACATTTCCTCAATGGTAGCCTTGGCCGCGGTATTCAAGTACTTGTTCAGGGAAATCAACGGACCGATCAACCTGATCCTTGAAAACGTATTCCGGCTCAAGACGCTTCCCCAATGGTTCACCGATGACCATTTGTCGAAGATCCCTATCATCACGTTGTTGGTCTGGACTTCGATCGGATATGAATTGATCATCTACATGGCCTCTCTCCAGAACATCTCCAAATCGCTGTATGAAGCCGCGGACATCGACGGTGCGAGTGCCGCAACCAAATTCTGGAAAATCACCGTTCCGCTCATCAGCCCGACGACCTTCTATCTGGTCATCGTCCGTCTGATCGGCACGTTCAAATTGTTCACTGCGGTGAACATCATGACCTACGGGACAGCCGCCCGGGCAAACACCTCCATGGTGGTGCGCATCTACGGCGACGCGTTCGGTTCGTACAAGTTCGGCTATGCGTCAGCTGAGTCATGGGTGTTGTTCATCATCATCCTGGCCATCACATTGATCCAGTTCTGGGGCCAGAAGAAATGGGTGCACTATTAAGGAGGCGGAACATGAAACAGACTCAAAGAAAACCATGGGAACAACCCAAGAATGGGAAAGTGGTGGTGAAGACCATCATCCTGGCTGCGTTGGCCTTGTTGTTCGTTCTGCCTCTCGTCTGGATGGTCTCATCCTCATTGAAAACGGTCACGGGAGTCTTCGGGTACCCGATGAAATGGCTTCCGTCAAACCCGCAGTGGCAAAATTACCGACAGATCTGGACGGATAAGGACATACCGTTCCTGAAGCTGTACTTCAACTCCTTCAAGATCGTGATTCTTTCCATCATCGGTTGCATTTTCGCTTCCAGTTTGGCTGCATATGCGTTCGCGAAGCTGGATTTCGCAGGAAAACACTTTTGGTTCATGCTGCTCCTGTGCACCATGATGATCCCCAGCCAGGTGACCATCATTCCGCGTTTCATGCTCTTCAAGAGCATCGGGCTCTACAACACCCATTGGTCCCTGATACTCCCGGGGTGGTTCTCCGTAACCGCCATTTTCCTGCTCAGACAGACGTATATGGGGCTTCCCAATGATCTGATGGAAGCTGCCATCATCGACGGGGCAAGCCATTGGACCATTTGGGAACGGGTCATGATGCCGCTTACCGTCCCCGCCATGGTTTCCCTGACGATCCTGCAGTTCATCAGTGGCTGGAACGAATACCTTTCGGCTATTGTGTTCTTGCTGGACAAACCCTTGTATACGGTCAGCCAAGGGGTGCAGTTCTACTACACCAGCGAAGCGCAGGAGTTCAACATCACCATGGCGGCCGCCACGAGCGCCATCGTGCCGATCATCCTGCTGTTCATCGCCAGCCAAAAATATTTCATCGAAGGGATTGCCTCAACCGGCATGAAGGAGTGAGCATGGAACAATTCGTAACGGACGGCTACCAGTTGGTGAAGCTGGTGGATTTGGTGCGCAATGCGCGCAAGACATCCATCCAAAGCACAGGAATGCGGGATGGTCTGTTGTATGCCTTCTATCATGATTCATTGATCCAGACCTACAAGGACGGATGCTTGGTGGAGGAATTCAGCCCTGTCGGGGGTGATCTGTTCCACGCCAACGACTGCGATCCCGCAGGTAAGGACTTTTGGATCTGTGATACAGGAACCGACACGTTTGGTCCTGCCATCAAACGGTTCGATCCCATCGGGCGGAAGGTGTTGGAAAGCCATGAGATGGGCTTTGCGGGCTGGCGTACCGCAGCCGTCAGCATGATGGAGGATGGTTCTCTGCTGGTGGTTTCCGTCGAGGCGATCGACACCCATATACGGACAAAAATGATGGTTTCCCACGTGTCCGCAGACGGTCATCTTCTGGCGCATTTGGGCTTTGTGCCGATGCACCACCGGTTTGTCCAAGGTTGTGCCAGAGAAGTTGACAGCCTGTGGATTTCTTCCAATGATGGGAGGGATTCCGCAACGACAAGATTCGTCCAAGTCTCGATTCCGACGCTCCGCATCATCAGGGATCTGCATTTTACCGGATTCGGCGAAGCTGAGGGTTTGTTCAGACTTCCGGATGGATCGTTCCTTGTGGGGCGTAACCATGCGGACGGATTTGTGTATCTGTTGGAGAAATTGTGATGATGGACGTGTATATGTTTGACATGGGAGGGGTGCTTTCCGAGGAAAACTCCATGGCGCCTGCCTTGCTTCAGGAATTGGGGCTTGGCGGCACGAATCTCAGACAAATCGGCCCGAAATCGGCCGTTGCGATTGAAGATTGCCTGAGGGGCGCCGTCACAGAGGAAGATTTCTGGAATGTGGTAAACAAAGAACGGGGGACGCATTTCCCCGTCCATGGGCTTTTGGCGAAACACTTCAAGCCCGTGATCGACCAAGGGGTGTTGGAGGTGATCAACCAACTGCGCGCATCCGGCAAACGGGTCATCTGCGGCACCAATGTGATAGCACCGCATTTCCAGATTCACCAGGAACGTGGGGATTACGCGTATTTTGACAAAGTGTATCCGAGTTTCGTGATGAAGCTGTCAAAACCCGATCCCGAATTCTACCGGTATATCATCGGCAAGGAAGGAGTTCCCGCCGACAGGTTCTTTTTCGTGGATGACACGCCGAAGAATGTCGAGTCTGCTTTGGCTGTGGGCATGCATGCGTTCGTGTTTACCGATGCCGCTTCATTGAAACGGCGATTATCACAAGGAGAGTGAGGATATGATGGATTTGAATGACTATGAACCCTTGCCGCATATTTTGTTCGCCGATGATTTCGACAAGGGATACAACGGTTGGATCACCTTGATGCCGAACTTCCGTCAGGACAAGTTCGCCTATTATGATTCCTTCAAGGACTGGACGGAATGGGGACCACCCATGCTTTCCACCGCCACCTATGGCTATGCGGGCACACATGGTTCGCTCCACGGCACCTATTCGATGAAACTTGCTTCCAGACCTGTTTCGGGTAGGGCGGAACAGCGGCCGGTGGCCGGTTCTATGGGCATGGCCATCAAACGCATCACCCACAGGATGACGGGATTGCTCAAATGCGAGATGTGGTATACCTTCACCGCGGAACAGAATGTCCCCGGCATCGGAGAGGATGCGGTACGGGCTTTCGGTTTCTTCTGGGATTCCTGCAGCGATACGGACAGGACTTTCTACGGCGCACGGTACATCAATGCGGCGAACGGCAAGATGCAACAGCATTGGCAACTGTTCCGCGTTGACCCCACCAGCACGAAACCATGGGGGTTCAAGGGGGACAGCGCACCGGGAGACCATGGGGAAAAAGTGACGTTGGTCCGTGGAATAGATACCCAGTGGCTGGGTAACCGCACGGAAATCGGTGGATCTGATGGGTATTGGGACATCCCTGAGAGCAATCAGAAGATGTGTTACAATGAGACGCCGGACAAGATCAACTGGCAATATTTCTCCTTGACTGTGGATATGAACAAGAAGGAATATGTGGAGCTTTGCTCGGTGAACCGGAAATGGGACCTCCGCGGCATTCCCGCCACTACCGTCCCGCGGTACCCGAGAATTGATTATCTGCTCAACCCGGTTTTGTTCATTGAGACTGACACCAACAGGCGTGTGTATCTGTATGTCGATTCCATCGTCAATTCGATGAGCTGAGGAGGGCGGTATGAAACAGTTTTACACGGTTGTCCTGGACAGGATGGCCACATTTGGCGACCGGCTGGAGTCCGAACCATATGAGTGCGCATGGGCTGATGAGGCATTGTGTTTTGTCCGTGTCAGCAAGTTGCCTGAAGGCGCCACCTTGCGTGGCCTGATGCAAATTTCCGTCGACGGAATCCATTGGGTGGATGAAGGGACCAGATTTGCGGATATGAAGAAGGAAGGCGATTACTTCGTCAAGGTCAGAGAATTCGGCGGTTGGCTCAGGCTTGTCCTCACGCTTACCGAAGGAGCCGCCTGCGAAGTGACGACCCATCTGGTCCTCAAAGGGTAAACCGGCTTGTTTGCCGAGGAGAAAGGAAGTTTATGAACACATTGTGTGAGAACACGTTGCCCGCCATTGCGGTGGACAGCAAACCGACCTATGACCGCTCAAAACTGGCACCGGCCATCGTGCATATCGGACTCGGGCATTTCCATCGGTCTCATTTTCTGACCTATCTGGATACCCTGCTGCAGAAAGGGCTTGCCGGTTGCGGTGTCTTCGAGACGGATATCATGCCGATAAACCCTGCATTCCGCTCAAACTTGGAGAAACAGGACTATCTGTATTCCGTCATCGCTTTGGGACCTGACGGATCGCGTTCGGTGCGGATAAACGGACCGATCCTCGGATACGCCAATGCCCAGACGGAACCGGAGATCGTGCTGCAAAAGCTTGTTTCCCCCGAGACAAAACTGGTCACCATGACGGTCACCGAGAAAGGGTACACGTACAGTGATGACAAGCAGATGCTCAACTGGGACGATCCGTCGGTGAAATCCGACCTTGAAGGAAATGCCGTTTGGCCGAAGACTATGGTTGGTTTTGTTTCCTTGGCGTTGCAAAAGCGGATGGAAGCGGGAATGCCGTTGACCATCATGAGCTGCGACAACATTCCGGAAAACGGCAAAGTGCTGAAACGTTGCATCCTGCAGTTCTGCGGGAAGAAATACCCCGGCCTCGTCGATTGGGTTGAAAAGAATGTCGCGTTCCCCTGCACGATGGTCGACCGCATTACGCCGGGAACCACCAAAACCGATCTGGAGACCATCGAAGGCTATGGCTATCATGATGATTGTCCCGTCCATTGCGAGGATTTCATCCAATGGGTCATCGAGGATGACAAAAAGACGGACATTCCCGATTTCTCCCAAGCCGGTGCGATGCTGGTCAAGGACGTGAAGCCGTATGAACTGATGAAGATACGATTGCTGAACGGCAGCCATTCGGCGCTTTCGTATCCTTCCTATCTGATGGGCATCACCCAAGTGGACAAGGCAGCGACCGATCCTTTGATCCATGCATTCATCAGAAAGCGGTATATGGAGGAGATCACCAAGACCTTGCCGCCGGTGCCGGGCATCGATGTCGAGGCATATAAGGACAAACTCCTCTCCCGGTTCAGCAACGCTTTCATCGCCGACACGATCCTCAGATTGGCCAGTGATGGTTCGAAGAAGATCGCGAACGCCATTTCCAAACCACTGATCGAAGCCATCCACCACGGGTATGAGCATCGTGCGATGGTGTTCGCGCTTGCCGTTTGGGCGCGGTTCTGTGAGGGGAAGGATGAACAGGGGAAGGTGCTTCCCCTTGATGATCCCAAGAAAGACGCGTTGGTGGCGGCTTCCCATGACGCTCATGAGTTCCTTGCCCTGGCAGGTATTTCCGGGCTTTCCCGTCCAGAGGAAGGAGCGTTGGAACAACTATTCCGTACGTATGGCGAAGCGATCCGGAAGCAGGGAGTGAAGAAGGCTTTGTCGGAATTCCTTCGCTGACAGGTATATATCGATCTGTGGAGACGTCTTTGCGGGACGTCTCCTTTTTGGGGCTGTTATGGCCATTATCTTGACTGTGAAAGTCTGTTGTAGGAAGGAATGTGGAAGAGGAAAACAAATCTGGACTGTCAGCAAAGGGCAAGGGTCAAGCCATATGTCTTCCTTATACTTAATTTGTTATTGAACATACCAAGTAAACAAATAATCTGCTATTAGTAAAAAATGAGAGTCTAATCAAAGGGAGTCTAACGTCTCTTTCTCCACCTCTTTGAGATGGGTGACAAGTGAATCAATTGCCATGCTTATTTTCTTTGCTTCGAGGTTTTCTATGATTTTATGGTGCATATGTAAAGCCCCATCAATATTCTCGCAAGAGAATGTTTTTGTCCTAAAAAGTTCAGCTTGGCTTCGGATGTTGAGATAATAAGTAATAAAACGTTCGTTATTGGTCAATTCGACAAATGAAAGGTGGAAAACCCTATCATAATCAAGGAAGTCTCTGAAAGGAATAGGATCATGTGAGAGAATATCCCACGTGTGTGCATTTTCGTTCATTTTTAACCTTTCAATGAGTAAATCCGCATCATGATTATAAGCGGTTTGGCAGGCATATGTTTCTAAAAGGATGCGAATGTCAGACACCTCTCTAATGTCTTTGATGGTTGGAACAGTTACATATGTTCCTCTATTAGGAGAAATGACAACAAGTTTTTCCAAGCCCAACCGTTCGATAGCTTTAATAACTGGGAATTTACTTATTCCAAAAGTATCCGCCAAAGTTCCAACTTCAATTCTTGTGCCCCAAGGATAAGTGCCACAGAGAATCATTTCTTTGATTCGCAAATAACACTCATTGTTCAGTGTTTGCAATTGGATGGGTTTTGCATTAACTTGAATGCTTTTCAAGATATTATCCTCAATATTGGTAAAATAGTAATGAAAAATGAATAAATCTTCAATAAATTCATTTTTTCTATTTCTTTATAAAAATAATATCAAAAGACTTGACTTCTGTAAATTACCAACTTACCATGTAACCAACATGTTGGTATCATGGAATAAAATAATTTTGTTATTTTAAGGAGAAATTAGTATGGAGAAAGGGTACAGAGGAATCATTCCCGCAATGCTTACCATTTTTGATAAAGATGGTAATGTGAATTTGCAGGGACAAAAGGACTATGCAGAATGGTTGATACGTAAAGGTGTGAATGGCTTAGCGCCTTGCGGGAGCACTGGTGAAGGTGCTGCTTTGAGTGATGATGAGAAAGTCAAAGTTGTAAAAGCTACCGTGGAAGGCGCAAAAGGACGCGTTCCTGTTATCGGTGGAATCATTGGTTATTCTACGAAACTTGCTTGCGAGCTTGCCCAAAAATACAAAGACATTGGTGCCAATGGCATTATGTGTCTTCTTCCTTTCTATTACCAGCCAAATGTCAACGATGCAATGAATCATCTTCGTGCTGTTTCTAAAGCATGGGGTGGCCCGATAACTGTCTACAATAACCCATGGTTTGCCGGCTATGAGTTGAATCCTTCACAAGTGAAGGTTCTCTCGGATGAAGGTTATGTGAATGCGATTAAAGCAGCACATGGCGATCCGATGAGATGTGACTATATCAAGTATATCTGTGGAGACAATGTGCAGGTTTATTATGGTCATGACTATTCGCCGTTGGAATCCTTCGTTGTTGGCGGAGATGGTTGGCTTTCTGGGCTTCCTAATGTCGTACCTGATCTTGCAGTAGAGCTATTCAAGGCCATTGATAAGGATCATGATCTTGCTAAAGCAAAGAAAGTATGGGCAAAAATATTGCCGATTGCATATTATTTTATGTATGTGCGTCGTGCTAACAACGATCCTCATTGGTTACCAATGATTAAGGAAGCAATTTGTATGCAGGGCTGTGATGTTGGTCTTCCTCGTTTGCCGGCGCATGCAATGGATAATGCAGACAAAAAGGTATTGTTTGATTATTTAAAGCAAGTTTATCCCGATATTAAAATGGCGTAAAAAGGAGTTAAGGATGAAAAAGGGGTTTTTTTTAATAGTAATCATGAGTTTGTATATCTGTGGATTATTTGCACAGGGAAACCAAGAAGCTACGCAAGTGGCAACTTCAGTTGAAAAACCAAAAGAATTGACAGTAGCTGTTGTAGTAAACACCAGCGACGTTGGAACGGCTCGAAAGTCAATGGATGTATGGGCGACAAAGAATGGAGTCAAAATTAATTATATTGAAGAAAACACATCGACTTATGCTTCTTCGTATGTTTTAGCTTCCAAGACACAAAATCCAAGATTTGATTTGATTATGTTCTGGGATTTTTATCTTGACCAACTCTATTCTATGCTTACTCCGCTAGATGGAAGTGTCAATCCAAAATTGGATATTTCTAAAATTGATAATGGCGATCTTCTTCGTTCTGGATATAGTAATTACAAAGGTCATCCATATAATGTACCCTATGGTTTGGATGCCTATGTTTTCTACTACCGCAAAGACTTGCTCGATGCTGCAGGTATTAAAAAAGTTCCTGAAACATGGGATGAACTGCTGGCTGCTGCACAGAAGTTGACCAAAGATACGAATGGTGATGGGAATATTGATCAATGGGGATTGGCAACTAATGGCATTCCTGGACAGGTCTTCAATACGTATTCGTTCTTCAATCTTGTGTTGACCAATGGAGGAAGTGTTGTTGATGCAAACGGTAAACCTTTGTTCAACAGTCCTGCTGGAGTTGAAGCGCTTCAATTTATGGTTGATTTGCGCAATAAATATAAAGTCATGCCTCCAGATGTGATTACTTATGATAACAACAAGATTAATGAAGGATTCTTGTCTGGAAAATTCGCAATGTTGTTGCATTGGCCGTATATGTATGGCATGACTTATGGAACTCCATTGGAAGGGAAAGTCGGAGCTTCTGCGGTACCTCATTCTGCGAAAGGTCAAGGAGCAACAGTATTGAATGCTTGGTCGTTTGGTATTCCGATGATGTCTCAAAACAAGGAATTAGCTTGGGACTTGGCGTCATATTTGATCAGTACCGAGGCAGGTGCATTTGAATTCAGTCAGAGAAAGGATTGGCCTTTTAGGGCATCTGCATATGTTGAAGCAGGTAAGCAATACCAAATTCCAGCAGATTTCCAGGAATTTTCAAAAATGGTGTTCAAAATTGCAGATGATCATTCGCAGAAAATCATCATGGCACGTGGTGGAGAAACTTCCATAATCCTTGGAGATTATATTGATTTGGCAATGAATGGGAAGATGGGTGCGAAAGAAGCTCTTGATGCTGCGGTAAAAGACATCAATGCCTTGTTGAATAATTAATATTGATATAAGCGGTTGTGGTTCTGCTACAACCGCTTATAAGTAATTGTTGAGGATGGATATGAAAGAAACAGCGAGAAAAACACAACCCATTGTGTACGCATATTTGGCACCGGGAATCCTTCTAATAGTTTGTTTTCTCGTAGTTCCGATTATTCAAGGGTTTATTTATAGCCTTTATAATTATAATCTTGCTTCAACAGCTCCCAAAAAATTTATTGGTTTTAAAAACTTTTTGAACTTGGTGAATGATTCCAAATATATTCAAACATTCGGTCAAACAGTTTTTTTTGTGGCTTTTGCGCTTTTCTTTGAATTTCTTTTAGGGTTCCTGTTTGCATTGTTGTTAAAACAGGACTTTGTAGGAAAACAGTTTCTTCGTGGAATAATGTTGTTACCTTGGATGATGCCACAAGTAGTGACCGCTTTTACATGGTCATGGATACTTAATGGGACTTCAGGAGTATTGAATCAAATACTCTTGAAAATGGGAATAATCACAAAAAATATCGAATGGTTAAGTACACCGGGTCTTGCTTTGTGTGTGATTACCTTTATCGATGTATGGACATTTACACCTTTTGTTACATTGGTCTTATATGCGGGTTTACAGGGAATTTCACAACAACTGTATGAAGCTGCCACAATTGATGGCGCAGGTGTATTTCAGCAGATATTTCATATAACTATGCCTATGTTGAAATCCTCAGCAAGCGTTGCATTTCTTATGCGCTCTATGATGGCGATACGAACATTTGATTCTGTATGGATTATTACACGTGGAGGCCCTGCGGGTACTACGGAATTGTTGGGGACCTATGCGTATAAAAAAGGGCTTATTGGTTTCAATATTGGCATTGGATCGGCAGCAACAACAATCATTTTCTTTTTGTCCTTGTTGATGAGTTTGCGGTTTATTGGTGTTGTCCTAAAAAAGAAATGAGGAGATGAGCGGAAATGATGGTTGGAAATGCAAGAAAGAACAAGATTAAACAATTAATTATCTATCTTTGTGCTGTTGTCATTTTCTTTTATACTGTATTGCCGATAGTATGGATAGTATTGACGTCTTTTAAAACAAGAGATGAAATATTCTCAAGTACATCACATATTCTTCCATCTTCGTTTTATCTAGAGAATTACACTTCCATGTTGGGAAAATCCGCATATGGGTACTATTTCATAAATAGCATTATTGTCTCGTTATGTGCGACAACCATTGTTATGGTTTTTGCGATACTTTCCGGATATAGTTTTTCAGCTGCTTTTGTTTTCAAAGGTAAGAACGTAAGCATGATTTTCATCATTATAGCTAGGATGGTACCAGAAATAGCAGTAATTATTCCTATGTATTTCTTTTTACAGAAAGTTGGGCTTTTTGATACGAAAACGGGTATTACTATTATGATTGCCGCAATGGCATATCCACTAGCTACTTGGTTGCTAAAATCTTTTTTTGATGATATTCCTTCTTCATTATACGATGCAGGTAAGATTGATGGATGTAATTCGTTCCAGATACTTCTAAAAATTGTGCTTCCCATTTCTGGTCCATCCATTTCCAGTACGTTGATTATTTCATTTCTTACAGTTTGGAATTCTTTTTTGATTCCGTTGACTTTTGCGAAAAGTATCAAGGCAAAGACTTTCCCAATTGCGATATCAGAGCTAGCTTATAGTGAGTTCGGAGTCAGTTGGGGTAACATTTCTGCGCTGTCAGTGATAGCTGTAATTCCTATGTTCCTCCTAGGGATATTTGCCCAGAAATACATTATTGCTGGTTTGACCGGTGGTGCTGAAAAAGGATGAGTAAATATCTTATTTGAAGTTTGTATGTTATCTAAATAATATATTAACAAACAAGTTAATGATAATATAGCAATAATTAAAAGGTATATCGTTGTCATTTCTGTGCGGTGGAGAGATATCTTCAAATACAAACAGTTCATAGGAATAAAGGTTAAGCAAATTCTTTATGGCGATATGTCAATTCGTTGTAAATTTAGTACGTTTTTGTGGTGGTCTTTTTATCAATAGTTACATGCATTAAAACATCACCTTTTGTGTTTTCTCTTGACAAAAAGGGAAGGGAATGTGATTATATTAAATAAAGACTTTTATAAAACAAAGTATTATCTGGAGGATATCATATGAATGGGAACATGTTGCAGGAAGTGATGACCGCTCCGGGAAAAATCGAGTTCAGGGAGATTCCTGTTCCCGAACCGAAGGATGGGGAAGCGCTGGTCAAGATCATGGAGATCGGGGTGTGCGGAAGCGATATCCACGTATACCATGGAAAGCATCCGTTCACCAAATACCCGGTAACCCAGGGACATGAAGTGGCGGGTCAGATCGTGAAGCTGGGGAAAAACGTCAAAGGATACAAGGTTGGTGAGAACGTCACCATCCAGCCTCAGGTGGTATGCGGGCAGTGTTATCCCTGCAGACATGGCAAATACAACTTGTGCGAGAATCTGAAGGTCATGGGCTTCCAGACCACCGGGGTCGCCTCCCGGTACTTTGCCGTGGACGCTTCGAAACTGATGAAACTGCCCGAGGGCATGTCGTATGATGAAGGCGCCATGATCGAACCGTTGGCGGTCGCATTCCATGCGATCCGCAGGGCAGGGGATGTGAAAGGTCTGAACATCGCCGTGCTTGGTGCCGGTCCGATCGGCATTCTTGTAGCGCAGACGGCGAAGGCGCTGGGAGCCAAAGCAGTCTTGTCCACCGATGTCAGCGACTGGAGGCTTGCAAAAGCGAAGGAATGTGGCATAGATTACACGGCGAACACCAAGACGACCGATTTCGGAGAAGCCATGGTTTCGTGTTTCGGTCCGGACAAGGCTGATGTGATCTATGATTGTGCGGGAAACGACGTCACCATGGGCATGGCCATCAAATATGCCCGCAAGGGAAGCACCATCATCCTGGTCGCCGTGTATGCCGGCATGGCCAATGTGGATTTGGCTGTTCTCAACGACCACGAACTTGACCTGAACACCACGATGATGTACCGCTCTGAAGATTTCGCATCGGCCATCGAAGCGGTGGTGAAGAAACAGGTGCGGCTGGAGCCGTTGATGACCATCCATTTCAAGTTTGAGGATTATCTGAAGGCGTACCAATACATTGACGAGAACCGCGAGAAGACGATGAAAGTGCTCATCGACGTTCAGAAGTGAGTTGCTGAAACCCAACCAGTCTGGTACAGTAGGAACTGGTTGGGTGATGCAATGAGTACCACGGTGATCGGAGATGTGAAAATCCAGAACAAGATACGGACTGCCAAGCTTGTGTTTGGGCGTGGCAGCGTCTCCCGTCAGGAAATAGCGGTGGAATTGGGCTTTTCCATGCCCACCGTGTTCCAGAATGTCAATGAATTGCTGGCCTGTGGGTTGCTGTATGAAGGCGGTTCCTATGGCTCGACCGGTGGACGGAAAGCAAAGACCCTTTCCATAAGCCATGGCTTCCGCTACGTCATAGGGCTGGACATCACGATGCACCATGTGCGTTTCGTCCTTGAGGATGTCTGTGGGCAGATTGAGGCCCAATCGTATGAACGGTGTGTGTACAGCGATACGATGGATTACTACCGGACGATGGCATCCCTGCTTGAAACCTTCATCAAACGGCAGGGTGTTGACAAGAACCGGTTGCTGGGAGTCGGCATTTCCATTCCCGGCATCGTCAATGCGGACCTTTCCATGGTGACCCGCAGCCATGCGTTGGGCATCTCCAACGTACCGCTGTCCCGCTTCTCCCAGTACATCCCATATCCCGTGTGCTTCGGCAACGATGCCAAGAACGCCGCGTTTGCGGAGATTGAGGACACCCAGAGCAACACCGTGTACCTGTCACTGAACGCCACTGTAGGCGGAGCGTTCTACGACCATGGACAGAACTACAGCGGAGACCATTATCGCAGTGCGGAGTTCGGCCATATGGTCATTGTTCCCGGCGGAAAACGGTGTTATTGCGGCAAAGCGGGATGTCTGGACGCCTATTGTTCCGCCAACGCCCTCTTGGGCGGAGATGAGGGGAACCTTGAGGATTTCTTCAATGCCGTGGCAGCGGGGGAACCGGAAGCCAAGAAACGGTTTGACTCGTATCTGGAGTATCTGGCCATCGGGGTGTCGAACCTCAGGATGGCATTCGATTGTTCCATCATCCTGGGAGGGGACATCGGAGGGTATCTGGACAAATATCTTCCGAATCTGATGTCCCTCATGGACGCCTACAACAAATTTGAGACGGATGCGTCGTACATCCATACCGGTCATTACAAGAACGAGTCTTCCGCCGTCGGTGCGGCGAAGCGCATGATCGAATGGTGTATTGACCAAGCACGCATATTCTGATGCCGGTGCTATCGTGACTTGTCCACGGTATAGGTGCCGTCTTTTTCCAAAGACACGATGATGCTTCCCTCTTCGAAGGTGAGATGGAATTCGCTTCCCATTTGCGGATAGAGAAGAGGCGCATAGCCATCGTAATGGGGAGCGAAGTATGCATCGCGCTCCGGCTTGTCGGTGGGGAAAGCAGGCGGCATGCAGTTTCTGGATGCCACCACAACCTCCGCATGCACGGCTTCGATCCATTTCTTTGTGTTTGAAGTGTATGCCCCATGATGATCAGCCTTGGCGAGCGTCACCTGAAGCCCGTTCCCGTAATGCTCCAGATACCGCATTTCCGCAGTGAAATACAGGTCCCCGCAGGTGAGGAAAGAGGCCTTTCCCCATTGCATGCGCATGCAGGTGGAAATGTCGTTCGTCAAATGGGTGAGCCGTTCCTTCGCGTTGGATGGATCCAGAGGCATGCCCAGCAGGGCTTCATACCCATCCATGGTCAAAGGCGAGTCCATCCATGGACCGAGGATTGAGATGTCCACACCGCCACGTTCCAAACGCATTCCCTCGTGGAGATATTCACCGTGGAGCGTATGCTTCTTGACGGCTTCCTCCATCGCGGTGAGGCTGACGGAATGGAACTCAGGGATCATCTCCGGCGGGATGCGGTACAACGATCCGATGGGATACGCATCAGAGAGAAGCGGAAAGGCGCCGATATGGTCGATATGCGGATGGGAGGCGACGAACGCGTCGAGCTTGGTGATGTGTTTCGCTTTGAGATATGCATCCAAGGCAGGGAACGTTTCCTTGATGCCGCAGTCGACCAACAGGTTGGAGCCGTCAGGAAACAGGATGAGGACCGCATCTCCCGATTTGCCTAGTTTCCCGTCATACGGCAGTTCGATGAAATGCACCTGGAGCGTGTCATGCATCCAGAAGCCACCTTCCAAGCGTGTAAGAAAAACGCACCAAATCCTTTTGCACCTCTTTGGGGTAAGGTTTGGTGAAATTCTGTATCTCAAACGAAAAATCCTCATCGTAGCCGATGTCAGCCAGGGTTTTCATCACTTTCCGCCAATCGATGGTTCCGAAAAAGGGAGGCTGGTGCTCATCCGTGTTCCGGTGATTGTCGGCGATGTGGGTCGCCTTGAGGTGGGGGCCGACCTGCTCCAAGACGGCCGGGACATCGAGGCAAGAGAGATGGGCATGCCCTGTGTCGATGCAGACCTGCACGTTCTCCAAACCGATGGCTTCCCTGAGCTTGAGCAGGTCATTGATGTCGCTTCCGTATTTTGGGGCGATCATATTCTCGATGGCTATTCCGACATGATGCTCGGCCGCAAACAACCCCCATCGGCGATACGTATTCAGGTTGTACCGCAAAGACCAGTCCGCATCGACGCTTCCGTCGGGGGTGAAGGCGGTTTGGGGGTGCACGACCATCCATCGTACCTGAAGCGCCTGGGAGGCGAGAATGCTCCGGCGGAGCATCTCCTCCCCATAGGCATCGTCATCACGCCTCAGATCATCCAGAACGACATATTTCAGCGGGAAAAACCCATGTGATTGGCGGAATTCCACCCCTTGACGTTCCGCTTCCGTGCGGATTCCAACCACCCATGACTCCCAATCCCCAAGGGAAAGCGGCTGTCCTGTCCGACATTGCCCGCACAGGTTGGCGTCAAGATAATGGTACCCTGCTTCATGGCAGATGCCGATGGAATCAAGCAGGGAAATGCCATTGGGTTTCCCTTCGTCGAAAACCTGAATGTTGGTGGAAGTTGAGAATCTCATGATTTCTTTCTTATCCTTTGACCGCTCCGATGGTCAATCCTTTGACGAAGAATTTTTGGCCGCACAGGAATACGATGAAAACAGGGATGACGGTGAGGCAGCAGGCCGCCATCACCAGATTGTACTGGGTGACTTCCTCCCCGACGAATTGGTTGAGCGCGATGGGCAGGGTGTGGAGTCTCCAGTTGGACAGGAAAACCAGCGGGTCGAGGTAAGCGTTCCACGAATCCAGAAATTGGATGGTGGCCAGTGCCGCGATGGTCGGTTTTGCCATCGGCGTGATGATCCTGGCCCAGATCACATATTCGTTGGCGCCGTCGATCATCGCAGATTCCCTCAATTCATTTGGTACGTCGAGGAATGCCTGACGCATCAGGAATGTCGCTGAGACGCTGACGATGTTGGGAAGGATCAAAGGCCAGAAGGTTTTGGTCAGCCCAAAACCGGAGAACATGGCGAAACGGGGGATGAGGGTAAGCTGGGTGGGGATCATCATCTGGAGAAGATAAATGATGAACAGGACATGTGAACCCTTGAACTTGAGTTTTGCGAACGCATAGCCTGCCATGCAGGAAGTCAGCACGGATGTCGTCACATTGATCAACGCGAGCTTGATGGAGTTCCAGTAGGCAAGGAAGAAATGATAGTCTTTCCGTGTGGTGTTTCCCAGATGGAGGACGATCTTGTAGTTGTCGGGATACCAGTACTTGGGTATCCAGACGATGGGGATGGACATGACGTCCTTTTGCATTTTCAATGATGCGCCGATCATCCAGATGAAAGGGATGATGGTAAGCAGCGCGAAACAGGCGATGAGCAGGTTCCCGATGATTTTCGCCACCGGCGACAGTTGGTTTTTGTGCATGGCTCAGGCTCCTTTGTGGTTGTTGTGGCGCCATTGCACCAACGTGACGAACAACAGCATGACGAACAGGATCATGGCGACTGCAGAGGCATATCCCATTCGGTAATAGGAGAACGCCGTCTTGTAGATGTAATACACCAAGGTATATGTCGAGTATCCCGGCCCGCCTTGGGTCATGACATTGACGGTTCCGAACGATTTGAAACTGCCGATGATCCCCGTGATGGTCAGGAAGAAGGTAGTCGGACGGAGCATCGGCACGGTGATGTTCCAGAATTTCTGGGTTCTCGTCGCGCCGTCTATGTCCGCGGCTTCATACAGGTCGTCGGGAATGGACTGGAGCGAAGCGCTGTAGATGAAGATGCGGTAGCCGAGGCTCATCCAGACGGCGACAAGCATCAGGGAAGGAAGAGCCCAAGTCTCATCAGCCAGCCAATGGGGCGGATTTTTCCACCCCAGCGAACGCATCGCCTGGCTGAACGGACCGTAACTGGAAAAAAGGGCCATCCACACCGCCGAGGATGCGACGATGTTGCAGATTCTCGGCATATACATCGCGATGCGGATGGTTCCTGAGAAATGGGCATTGCAGTAATCCTGGATCATCGCGGCGATGCCCAACGACAGAAGGATGGTGATGGGCACCGTCACCACCGTGTAGACCAGAGTGTTCTTCACGGAGGCGAGGAACCATTCATCCTTCCAGAGATTGATGAAATTGTCCAACCAGATGAAATCCCAATTGCCGAAGCCCTTGGTGTAATTCCAGTCGGTCAGGCTGACAAACAGGGAAAAAGCCAGTGGTATGAGCCCAAAACAAAGCAACATGATAAAACTTGGCGCGATGAACGAGTATGCCACCAGAGACGATTTGATGTTACGTGAGTTGTGTCGCTTCATACCGCTTGGCTTCCTTTGTCATTTCTTGGTTTTCGCGTCAGCGAGCAATTTGTCGGAACGACTCTTCATGTCCTTCAAAGCCTGCTCGACGGTCTTCTTGCCATACAGTGCGTTGTAAATCTCTTCCTTCTGTACCGTGGAGATTTGGGATCCCATCGAACTTGAGGGTTCGCTCTGGGCCAAATTGGTGCGGATGGACAGATATGCGGACAGTGAGTCTTTGTCGAACACCCCCTCGGCGTCAGTGTTGAAGGCTTTGATGACGTCTTCTTTCGAGACACCGGTCCAGAGAGGAATGCGTCCGCCCTTGGCCAAAGGAGCCATACCGCCCTTGATGTACCAGATCAGGAACTTGACGGCTTCTTCCGGATGCGCGGTTTTCGAGTTGACGGAGATGAGGTCTCCCGCACCCGCAATATAGGCATGGTCAAACACCTTCAGGTCCGCTTCGGTCGGTACCGGTGCGGGGATCAAGGCGGTGACGAAGTCATGCGGATAGGTCGCCTTGTCTTTGACCAGACGAATCTGGCTGATGCCGATGGTCATCGCGCATTTTCCGGCAAGGAAGGTGTTGGCGATGTTCAGTTTGTCTCCCACTTCCAGTTCCAATGGGATGGCTGAGCCGTCGGTGCGCATCGTGTCGACGACGAATTGCAACCCTTGTTTCCAGACGGGATTATCGAAGTTCGTCTCTGAAGCCGCATCATCCTTGTATGTCTTGTTTTTCCCCAACACATCGGCCATGACATTCTTCACGCCGGACGGGTCGGTGTTTGTCCACCAATGGGCGCCGTATACTTTGTCGGGGCCTTCCCCATAGGTGAGTTTTTTCGCGGCTTCGCGGAACTGGGCATATGTCCAGCCTTTGAGCGGAAGCGGAATGCCGGCTTTCTTGAACATGTCGGCGTTTGCCAACATCCATGCGGAGTTTTCGTACTTGGTCGGGATGGCGTAGCAATTGCCCTGATACAGATAGGACTTCAGGTTTCCTTCCCCGATTTCCTTCATGTAGTCGAAACCTTGCTTCGCAAGATACTCGTCCAGTTTCAGCAACAGTCCGCTTTCGATTCTCGGGATCAACCGGTTGACGCCGCCGTAGCCGAGGAATACGTCGATGTCATTGCCGCCCATCAGGTAGGTGTCCAGTTGCAGGTTGCCCGCCGTGTCGTTCACGTACCGCACATATTCAGCCTGGATGCCTTGATCCTTGAACTGAGCGTTGAAATTGTCGATCAAGTCGCTGTAGCCATACTCCGGTTGGATGCCGGCCCAAACCCTGATGGTCACTGGTTCCTTCTGTGCCGCCGGAGCGGTTTCCTTTCCGCCTTGGGCGAACACCAGGGAAGCTGAAAGAAGCATCAGAATCCCTACACTTGCCATTTTTTTCATTGCATACCTCCTGTTATTCTCAGTGCCTTCCATACACACGACACTCAAACACCTTTGCTGAAGGTGAACCGTTTGTGGCGGTGAAGACCAACCTCACCCCGTCGCAACGGACACCTGGGAACCGGATGACCTGCAACCGCTGGTGGTTCCCTTCCACAACGGTCTTCGCGACTTCCCTTCCTCCCTCCAACAGGGAAACGGAAAAATCCCTTACCAAGTCGACAGGCACCCCGATTTGTTGCATCTTTTGGCGTTTTGAAGACATGGTGATCTTGATGGGACGGGAGAGATCGGTCACAAACGTCAGGCGCACTTCCCTGACCGTGGTTCGTTTGGCCAGCGTGAGCTCCACACTCGCCGGTCCTTCGGATAACGGTGCGGATTCCCAACAGTTGGACACGCCGTTTTCAGGACGGGTGACCCCATTGATGAGATTTGCCGCCGGTTGGATCTCGCTGGATGCGGAAATGGATGCAGTGCGCGCAAGATCCTGAGGATCATGGTTTTTCACGTCGGGAAGGTAGCAGTCATCACGCAAGAGCTGTTGCTGCAACTCATCCATATGTTCTTCCCCGAGCCTGCGCGGAGTGCATCCATAGGTGGCGCAAAGCGCCGCAGCCGTCCCTACAGCCTGTCCGCCAACGGCGCAGGTACCCATGACACGTGAACTGGCCATGGCGAGTTTCGATGCGCTGATGATCCTGCCTGCAATGAACAGGTTAGGGATGTTCTTCGCATAGTAGCAACGGTACGGGATGGTATAGATACCGGGGAAACTGTAGACGAAAGACGGCACTTTCCCCTTGTCCAGCAAGCCATTCGGCGTATGGACGTCAATGGGCCACCCCCCATAGGCGACGGCATCCGGGAAACGGCGGTTTCCCAACACGTCGTTTTCATTCAGGACGTAATCGCCGATCAAGCGCCTGCTTTCGCGGATACCGGGAAGCATGCCTACCCATGACAACTCGAAGTTCGCGGCTCCATGCTCCCCGCCGTTCTTGATGTGGTCCCACACCCCGTACACCGCAGACACCAGATCGTCGCGGATGGTCTCGTATTCGTCAATGATGTCCCGTTTTTTTCCGGTCAGTTCGATCCACCAGTAACCGTAGTCCAGGCACGGCGCCTCCCGATACTTCCTGCCGTTGCCGTTGTGGCCTTTGTCCAGAAGCGTCACCCCTTGGGATTCCTCATCAGTGACCATAGCCGATGCATGGTTCCGATACACCAGGTCTTCTTCGCTGAAATGCCAGGCCCATGGAGGAGCGGTGAAGGTGACCGGATGCCCGGTGTCGACCGCTTTGAAAAGAAGGGTGTTGCCCATACGGAAATTGTTTGCCTTTTCCGGTGCGTGCGGTTCCTGATAGGTCGCTTCCGATTCGCTTCCGATTCGGTATTCCGCTCCCGCGAAGAATCCGAGCGTGCCGTTTCCTGTCGCGTCGACGAACAGGCCTGAGGAGAAAGTCCATTCCGTCTCGGTGGTGCTCTGGTAGCAGATGATGGCCTGTATCGCGCCTTTTTCCATCTGAACCGCATGCATCACACAGTTGAGGAATACCTGCAGATGCTTTTGCCGCCGGACTTCATCCCACAGTACCGCGCTCCATATGCTGTAGTTGTAGGAGTCATTGTATTTTTTGTTTTCCAGCATGAGTTCGTACAGGATGCCGGTTTCTTCCATGTCGGGCTTCGCCATGTCGACACCCGCTCCGCAGATGTGCATCCGTATCTCGCTCGATGCGTTCCCCCCCAATACAGGGCGGTCCTGCACAAGGATTGTTTCTTTGCCGTTTCGGGCGCTGGCAAGCGCGGCGCACAAGCCCGCCATGCCGCCACCAACCACAATCACTTGCGCCGACATGCGGCGATTTTTGGAACGCTTTTGCATGATGCCACCTTATGTAATGACAAATAAAGGAAAAACAACCGATGCATCCAGTATATGTCATACTTTACTGTTTTGTAAAGGAAAATGTTATTACAAATAGAGGACTTGACGGAAAAAGAACGGCGGGGTTACACTAGATTTTGAAAGGTTTGGCATGACATGGCGGAATTATATAAGGACATAATTGCATACATAACCAGAAACATTCAGAACCAGACGTGGAAGGAAGGGGATTTGATCCCCACCGAGATGGAGTTGTGCAAACAGTTTTCCGTCAGCCGGTCCACCGTGCGGGCCGCCATGCAGAAACTCCAGGCCCAAGGGCTTCTCTTGCGGATTAAAGGAAAGGGGACTTTGGTCACCCAGCCGAAGATTCTGGAGGACAGCACGTTGTTCATCGAAAGCTTTTCCGAAGAACTCAAGGCGAAAGGATACACGACAAAATCCGAAGTGCTGGAGTTCAGGCACATCAGGTGTGACGCCACGGTGGCCAAAGGCCTTTCCCTCAACGAGGGGGACAGCGTCATCAAGCTGAAACGGCTCCGCTACATCGACGGCTCCTTTTCCAGCGGTTCGATCGTCCTTACCACTTCCTACTTTCCCGAACATGTCCGGTTCATCGACGGATGTGATTTTGAACGATCGTCGGTGCATGAAATCCTCGCGACGCACGGCATTTACCGCGAGCTGACGGAAAAGACGCTGACCGCTGTCAACTTGGATGACAAGGAAAGCAGGCTCCTTGGTGTGGAAAGCCAATCCATAGCCATCAGCATCACTTCGGTGACGGATGACCAGAACGGGGAGAGACTGGAATACTGTGTGAGCTTGTATCCGGTCGGGCGGAACACCTTCACGCTGAGGCTCCGCCTGCACGCTTAGAGTTTTCCGACCACTTCATCCAGTTTCCCGATGTCCCAGAGCAGACGGGTGCCGACATATTTGTCCCTGATGTCTTTGGTGGCTTTGATGAGGTCGGGGATGTCTTCTTTCCTGATGTCGTAGTCTTCGAGCGTTTGTGGAATGCCCAGTTCGCGCAGCATCGTCTGGATGGTTTGCGTATCCGGCAGGCTTTCATTGATGATGGAAAGGATTTGCGGCCAGACGGCTGCGATGCGTTCCACTCTGACGGCTTGCCTTGCGGCATCGTACTTGCCTTCCTTCTTTTCTGTGGCGATCAGGATTTCCGCCGAGGAGCCGAGCAGCGAGCGGAGCCTGTCCGCCCATGCCCCGTAATCGAAGTTTTGCGCATATGCCTTGGCTCCGGCGGTATCGATGGAGGGGATTTTCCTCACTTCGTCATACAGTTTCATCGCGACCAACGTGCCGGTTCCCACTTGGATGCCGTGAAGGTCGGTGGCCTTTCCCAAGGAAAGCTTGCGCATGTCCATCAGATGGGAGATGTAATGCTCCATGCCCGAAGCGGGGCGGGTGCAGCCTGCATAGGCCATCGCGCTTCCCGCAAGGATAAGCCCTTCGGTGACTTCCTTGATGGCTTTCTTGTCTCCCGACATCAATTCCGATGAGCATGAGGTGACGCTTCGTGCGGCTTTTTCCATCATTGCCGCGATGTCCGGGCAGTAGTATTCCCCAGTGATGAGGTTCGAGATACGCCACTCACAGATGCTGATGTATTTTGCGATCATGTCGCCGGCTCCGGCTGCGAGCATATGTTTGGGTGCGTCGCACAGGACGTCCAAGTCCGCGACCGCACCCCAGGCCAGGGCGGAAGGCAAAGATACTTTGACGCCGTTTGAATCCATCGAGGATGTGGGGGAGAGAATGCCATCCATGCTCGGCGCGGTGAGCGTGAGGATATACGGTTTCCCGCTGACACGGGAGATGAATTTCGTGATGTCGTTGATGACTCCCGATCCGATGGCGAGCGCGCAGTCGCAGGAGGGGTCGTAGGACATCATCACTTTCCCCACCGATTCCTCGGTCGGGTTGATGATTTCCCTCGTGGGGAAGCAATACGTGACAAATGGGATATGTGCGGAGCAAAGGATGTCCATAACCTCATTTCCGGCCGCGGTTTTCGTGTTTTCGTCCATAACCAGAAAGGGCTTCTTCGCCCCCGCTTCGTCCAGCAAGGCCGGGAGTTTTCGCAACGCTCCTGCTTCCACAAGCACTTCCTTGACGTCGCAGTGATGTTCCCTGCCACAGCTTTTGCATACGCCTTCCACCATTTCCATAAAACGCCTTCCTTGGTTTCCTTTCGTACTTCATTTTCCGGGAAAAAGCAAGGATGAAGCAGATTAATTTAATAATTGTTATATAAAAGAATTTTCATAATTATCAGTTCTGGAATTGACAATTCTTTGGTGAGCGGTATAATAAATGCGTTTAAAACGTTTTACTTGAAGGTTACAATGGCAACGACCATCAAAGATGTCGCAAAACTCGCTGGCGTTTCGATCACCACGGTCTCGTTGGTGCTCAACGGTCATGACCGTTTGCGGCAGGAAACGGCCGAGCGTGTCCGGAAAGCCGCCAGAGAGGCTGGGTATGTCCCCAACCAGTACGCACGTTCTTTGATCACCAAAAACAAGAAAGTCATCGGAGTCATCCGATTGACTGATGAACCGATGGCGACGTCTTTTGGCTTCGCTTCGACGGTGGACACCTACCTGAACGACATGTTGTGGAGCATCGAAGGAGTGGGCGGAGAGCATGAGTGCGGCATGGTGCTTGACTGGTATGACGCCAAGGATGGCCTTTACATACCGAAGATTCTCGATCCCAACAAAGTCGACGGGATCCTGTGCGTCGGCGGCATCATCAATGACGTTTTTTTGGAAAAAATACGCCAAAGCGGCATCCCTGTGGTGTTTGTCGGGTCCCGCAACGAAGGATTCGACTGGGTCGACACCGATGGAGCCAAAGCCATCTCCCTTGCCACGGACCATGTCATTTCCCAAGGCCACCGCGACCTTTTGTTCCTTAATGGACCTGCCATATCCCAGTCTTCGGGGCGGAAAAAGGAGGGCTTCTTGTCTTCTGCAGGCAAAGCGGGGTTGCCTGAATCCTGTTACCGCGTCATACCGTGTGATTTCAGCGGTTTGTCCGCCTATCAGGCGATGTCCTCCCTTTCGGAGGACTTCAAGCCCAGTGCGGTCATCTGCGCTGCCGACTGCATGGCGGTCGGTGTGATCAGGTATGCGGGCGAACAGGGATTGTCCTGCCCGAAAGACCTTTCGGTCATCGGTTATGAGGACGGGATCCTTGCCGAATACAGTAATCCGCCGCTTTCCACCATACGGATCGATAAAGCCCGTTTGGGTGAGGAAGCGTGCGGAATGCTTTTTGAACGGATCGCCGATCCGCTCAAAAAACCGGAGGGACGGCTTCTCCAACCACAGTTGGTCATACGACAGTCCGTATCACAGAGAAAACAGGAGAAAGAAACAGTATGAAGTGTTTTGTGCATGAAATTCCGAAACCATCAAAGAACCCGCCGGTGGGCATCCACTATGACGTGGTTGTCGTGGGCGGGGGAATGAGCGGGTTGTGCGCAGCCATCGCTTCGGCGCGCCATGGGGCGAATACCGCTTTGATTCAGGACAGGAGCTGCTTCGGAGGCAATGCCTCCAGTGAGACGAAGATGCATATTTCCGGCGCTTCCTGCCATTGGGGGAAAAAGAACGCCGCGGAGACAGGAATCCTCATGGAACTCCAACTGGAGAACAAACGGCTCAATGACAATTACAACTTCTCCGTCTGGGACGGAGTGCTTTGGGCAAAGGCGAAATCGACCAAAAACCTGACCGTGTACATGAACACCACGATGGATGTGGTCAATTCGGATGGCACGAAGATTTCGTCGATCATCTGTTACCAGATGACTACCGAGATGAGCTTTGCATTTACCGCCGGGATATTCATCGACAGCACCGGAAACGGCACGCTGGGGTATTTCGCAGGAGATGAGTATTGCATCGGGCGAGAGGATGCGAAGACCTACAACGAGAAGGATGCGCCACCGCAGTGCGATGGTCAGACCATGGGCAACACGCTGTACTTCTGCGCCAGGGACACCGGGCATCCGGTGAAATTCGTGAAACCGGACTGGGCGTATAGCTTCGACGAAAGTGATTTCAAGCATCGTTACCATGGAGACATCACCGTCTATCATGACGCGAACGATGTGGTCGTCCTTCCCAAGAACTGTTCGTATGAGAGCTTCGCCAGCGAATTGGTGGAAAAATATGATGTGATGAGCGGTTATTGGTGGATCGAGCTCGGCGGAGATTGGGATGACATCATCAAACAATCCGAGGATATCCGTTGGGAGTTGTACAAGACCATCTACGGCGTGTGGGACCACATCAAGAACGGCGGGGAGCATGGGGCGGAGAACTACGAACTCATTTGGGTAGGCAATGTCGCCGGCATGCGGGAAAGCAGGCGTCTGATGGGCACCTATGTGCTCACCGAGGAAGACATCCTTTCCAACAATGAGCGGCAGGACGCCGTCGCATACGGCGGTTGGCCGATGGACGAACATACCGCAGGTGGTTTCCGCGCCAAAGGGCAGATCCCTTCGAAAGTGCGTTCGTTCAAAGGTTTCTATGGCATTCCCTACGGCTGTTTCTGTGCCCGGAACATCAGTAATTTGATGATGACCGGCAGGGCCATCAGCGCGTCGAAGCTTGCCATGGGTTCGACCAGGGTCATGGGCACCTGCGCTGTCGGAGGACAGGCGGCCGGCACCGCGGCTGCTCTTGCCGTCCAAACAGGTCTCGATCCTGTCCGGTTCGGCAAGGAGCACATCCAAGAGCTCAGGCAGGCTTTGCTGAAAGATGACTGTTACCTTCTCGGCTGCAAAAACGAGGATCCCGACGATTATGCCAGGACCGCGCTCGTGACCGCCTCCAGCCAGAAACCAGGATATGAGGCAGCCCATGTCGTCGACGGGGTGGCCCGGAGTGTCGGGGAGGAGAGCCACCTGTGGATGTCTGACGGCTTCTCATCCCAGGGGGAATGGCTCCAACTGGCCTTGCGGAAAGAGGTGCCGGTGCAGGAAGTCCGCCTGACTTTTGATCCGAACCTTTCAGAGGAACGGTGCATCTCCATTTCCAAAGCGTTTCTGGACAAGGAACCCCTTGGGGTGGCGAAGGAATTGGTCAAAGACTATACCGTGGAATTGTTTTTCCGGGGCACCTGTGTCTGGAAACGGGAAATGCAGGGGAATTACCAACGCCACTGCGTGCTGGAAGTCCCGTCCGTGGCTGCCGATACGGTGAAAATCTCCATCACGGCAACCAACGGTGTGCCGGAAGCGCGCGTGTTTGAGGTGCGGGTCTATTAGACGCGACGGATAGGGTTTCAGAGCCAGGGGAAAACCATAATTAGCAGGTTGCCGGACTGCGGAGAATCGCCCCGTTCCGGCAACACGCCGGTGCAATCCTCAAAGACCTGTCCCGCCCGCACCCATGGCTGCGGTATCGCAGGATGAACGGGTACGGAGTCCGTATGGCGGCAAGCGGAAACCAGAAGGTATGTCGGATGATCGCGACTGGACGATCCGTTCGTCCGGTTCGGCAGCGTCCTCATGCCCTGCCGTGAGACAGGAAGTTGCCGGCAATGACCAGCAGTTCTGAGAGGTCGTCGATCTGCAATTCCGGCTTTTCCACTTCCGGGTAATCCCATGGCATGGTGCGTATCCAAATCGGGGTATACCCGGCGAGACGAGAAGCTTGGATATCGTTGACCGGATGGTCTCCGACGTACAGCAGCTCTTCCGGTTTGCATCCGAGATTCCCAGCCATCTCGAGAAACAGGTCGGGGTGAGGCTTTGCCGTCGCTTTGTCGCATCCGATGCATATCCTGTCAAAACAACGCTCCAGACCCATGCCTTTCACTTTTCCCATTTGGCCGTCCGTTTTGCCGTTGGTGATGAGCCCGGTCTTGAGACCCAGTTCCTTCAGGCCTTCGAACATGGGCAGTGTGGAGGGGTATAGCACGCCATGGAGCGCATATTGTTCTTGGAAGCAGGAGCAGATGTCGTCTGCTGAAGGCGCGGTCTTGAAGAGCCCTTGGGCTTTCAGACTGTCAAGAATACGGTTCCAGCCGAAATGACCGTTGTCATGGTCGGCTATGAGCATCGCGCTTTGGGCCTTTTGGAGCGAACAGTCTTCGGCGAAGCTTTCACGATGCGAGGCATAATAGGCAGCCATGGCCAGAAGATCGGTGGCGTTTCTGTCGTACAACGTTTGGTCGAGATCAAAAACGATGCCTTTAAGTGTCATTATCACCTCCAAGAATGATGGTAAATTGTGCTTTTATGCCATTGAATGGGCAGATAGGTATCTGCTGGATTGTTTTTGTTGACAAATGGCAAATGACCGCATACCATATAATCGAAACGTTACGATTATACGACGCATATCCTTTCGGAATCAATAGGGACGTGCAAAAGAGGTGATATGAAACTTTCCACTACAGTGAATCTGTACAGTGTCCGCAGGTCGGGGAACGACCCCCGACTGATGATCCCGGGCATCAAGGCGTGCAAGGATGCTGGATATGAAGCCATCGATTTCTTCCTCGGCGCGGTACAGGATGAACCTATGGAGTTTCAGGAAGCGTGGATACGGGAAGCGCTCGAAGCGATGGATCGGGAAGGCATCAAGGCGACACAGGCTCATTCCTATCTTCTGAGCACCAGGCTCCTTACCGATGAAGAATTGCCTTCCTACAGGGAAAAACTCCAAAGGAGCATCGTCATCGCTTCCCGTCTTGGCATCAGGAACCTCGTCGTGCATCCGTTGTGTTTTGCGGCAGGAAGGGGCATTCCGTATGGGGAGAGCCTGGATGCAAACACGAAGTTCTTCTCCTCCCTCCTCGAACAGCTTGAGGAATACGATGTGGTCGCCGCTCTTGAGAATTTGGGGAACACCGAATTCGATACGGCCGAGCATCTGTCTGAGTTGTATGACGCCATCGGAAAACCCGAACGCTTCGGGTTTTGTTGGGATACAGGGCATGCGAACTTATCTCCCGCTTCCAAAGACTGCCAGGCGCAAAGCATCATGTCGCTTGGAAGCCGCTTGAAATGCACCCATATCCAGGATAACCACGGGCAAAAGGACGAGCATATCCTGCCGATGATGGGGGAGATCGTTTGGCCCCCCATCGTGAAGGCGTTGAAGACGTCAGGTTACCAAGGTGATTTCACCTATGAGACCGCACAAAATGTCAAATTTCTCCCCGATGATGATATTCTCAGGAAAGATATGATGGCTTATACTGTGAGATTAGGCAAATACCTGCTCGGGATGGCATGATGAAGAACGGTAATGGAAACATGACGGCAACACTCAGGGATGTCGCGAAACTGGCGGGAGTTTCCGTCAGTACTGCTTCTTTCTCACTCAACGGCGGCGACAAGGTGAAGGAAGAGACTCGGCGGAGGATCGCTTGGGCTGCGGAAGAACTCAACTACATTCCCAATGCCTCGGCACGTTCTCTGGTCACCCAGAAGAACCTGGTCATTGGTGTTGTCCGGTGTGTCGACAAGTTGGATGACCGGTTTTACGCTTTCGACACGACGATAGACACCTACCTTTCCGAAATGCTGAAGAGCATCGAACAAGAATCGATACGCCTCGGTTATTCCCTGATGGTCGAATGGTCCAGCACGTACGGACAATCTGACGGCGTTCCCCGCTTGTATAAATCGGGGAAAGTCGACGGCGTCCTGATGGTCGGCGGCATCGTTCCGCGGGAATTTCCGGAGAAAATCAAAAAACTCAACGTGCCGACCGTCATGGTCGGATCCCGCAACGACCTGTTTGACTGGGTCGACACCGATTATACGCAGGCGATGCGGGAGGCAGTGGCCTATCTGGTTTCTTTGGGGCACAAAGACATTGCGTTCATCAATGGACCTGGGAACAGCCAGACCTCTGCGTTGAAGTTGGAAGGATTTCGCCAGGGGCTCGGGCAGGCAGGCTTGCCGTTTGACGAAAAGCATGTGGGCGCAGGAGATTTTTCCGGGTTGACCGGATACGAAGCCATGGCCAGGTTCTGGGAGAACGGATTCCATCCGACGGCGTTGGTCGCCGCAGTAGACTGCATCGCCATCGGGGCGTTGCGCTTCCTCCACGAACGGAACGTGTACTGTCCGGACGGCATCTCCATTGTCGGTTTCGAGGACGGCTTGCTAGCCGAGTATTCCGTGCCGCCTTTGACGACGTTCAGCTCGGAAAAGCAGTTGCTCGGAATTGATGCCTGTCACCTGTTGATACAGCGCATCCAACATCCGGAACAACCGCTTGAGCAGAAGCTTATCGAACCTCGGCTGATCGTGAGAATGTCAACAAAAACGGTATGATTTTGGCATCAGCGGAAACGGTTTTTCCATAGATGAATCGTAGCGTTACGATAAAGAGGGGGTCCCCACATGGTGGCAGGTACGGCTTTCAGGAAATTCGTGGCGGTTGCGCTGGGGTTTGGCGTATTCTCGGCCTTCCCCTGTGCGGCGATGTATGTGAACGACTACCGTTCGCCATCGCCGTACATTGAGGTTTCATTCCTCAAGCAACCTGATTCCGTCGACAAGACGGATGCAGCCATGATCGTCTCGTACGGTGCGGAGGGAACCGAGGTTTTTCTCATCGATGGGGGAACCGCCAGCGGTACCGCATTGGCGGCCTTGAATAATCTTCGTTCCGATTTGCTCGAAAAACTGGGAAAGGCCGATCAGGTACGGAACAAGGATTACCGGTTGAGGATAACCTGTTTGGTGACCCATTGCCATCCTGACCATGTCGACGAGTTGATCTCCATGGTTTTGCCCAACGCCCGTTTTGCGGTGCAGGCGATCTACCTGCCGCATGCGACGGGACTCACTACGGACGGAACGTTCGACAATGCGTTGAATTGCGATGTAAACCAGCGTGTCAAATTGTTGTCTAGCTTAAAAATGCATCATCCGGAAGCTACGTGCCATGAGCTTGCGTTCGGGACTGTCATGGATGTGCCTTTTGAGGGTGGGAACATGCGGTTATATGCGCCGAGCACCGATTGGGGTGTCGGCAAGCCGCTTCAGTACCTGATCGACACCTATTATTCCGGCGATGGGGAAGCGAAACGCGTCAGTGGCGTACCGACTGCGGTGAACAACGCCAACAGCATGTGGATCCGGCTGGAGTACCAAGGCAAGTCGTTCCTGTTTCCCGGGGATGTGATGAAAAAGAAGCATCTGGCTGACGAACCATTTGACCGGATGATCGACCGCTATGGGGCGGGGGAGCTCCGTTCCGATGTGGTGAAATATCCCCATCATGGCATTCTCCGCAATCCCGCGGCGCCCCGTCTGGTGAAGGATCTTCTCAAGGGAGGGGCGGACGATTGCGTCATCGTGACCTCACGTTCCGCTGCCGGACAAGCGGGGGTGGTGTTGTCGGAAATGGGTGTGCTTTGGCGCGATGCAAGCCGGAAAACAGTGGTTTTCCATGTGGATGAAGAGGGGATTCGGGTTCGCTGACGCCCGGAAAATCCGGCTGGTTACGTTTTTTGTTGACAATGTGAAATTGTGGCATTAGGATAATCGTAACGTTACGATTATTGGCTGAGACATCTGCTGCGCTGCGAGGAGAAGAAAACAAACGATGGCGAAAACCCGGGTCATACAGAAGAAACGTTTCAAGGACATCATGCAGAGGTATTGGCCGTTTTACCTTATGATGATACCGGCTGCGGTTTTCTTCTTCATCTTCAAATACTGGCCGATGGCGGGCATCGTCATCGCGTTCAAGAACTACATTCCGAAAAAAGGGATCATCAACAGCGGCTGGGTGCATCCGTTCTTGCATTGGTTCCAATACTTCCTGAAAAGCCCTTCATGCCGGAACGTCATAGCCAACACCGTGGTCATCAGCTTGCTGAAATTGGTTTTCTGCATGATACCGCCGATTATCTTCGCCCTGGCCATCAGCGAGACCCGTTTCAAGGGACTGAGCAAATTCATCCAGACAGTCAGTTACCTCCCGCACTTTCTCTCATGGGTCATCATCTATGGCATCTGCATCGCCATGCTTTCCGAATCGACGGGCGTGGTGAATGTGTTCTTGAGGAACCATGGCATGTCACCCATTCCTTTTTTAACGAGCAATGCCCATTTCAGGGCAGTGCTCGTCGGTACGGATTTGTGGAAGAGCATAGGCTGGAGCTCAATCGTCTATCTTGCCGCCATCATGGGCATCGATACGGAAATGTATGACTCCGCCATCATCGACGGGTGCGGACGGTTTAGGAGGATATGGTACATCACCCTGCCTGCTTTGAGGAAAATCTTTGTCGTCCTGCTGGTCCTGCGTGTGGGCAAGATTCTCGATGCGGGGTTCAACCAGGTTTTCGTGTTCATCAATGATCAGGTGAGGAATTCTTCGGAGATCATCGACACATGGGTATATTCTGAAGGCCTCGGACAGGGGCGGTACAGTTTGTCTACGGCTGTCGGTTTGATGAAATCCGTGTTGAGTTGCGCCATGGTGTTCGGCACCAACGCACTGGCAAGGAAATGGGACAGCGCGCTATGGTGAAATCAAAAGACGATACGGTTTTCGAGATTGTGGTTTTGTTGGTCATCCTGTCGGTGGGCTTGCTGTGTCTCGTCCCCATCCTGTATGTGGTCAGCGTCTCGGTGACCCCCATCGAGGAAAAGATGCGTGCGGGAGGATTCCTGCTCATCCCGAGGAAGGTTACGTTTGACGCCTATAAGAGCGTTTTGTCCGGCAAGTCGTTCTTCCCCGCTCTTTGGATATCGGTGAAGCTCACCATCATCGGCACGGCGCTCAATCTGGTCGCTACATTGCTTTTCGCCTATCCGCTCAGCAGGAAGAATCTGCCGGGAAGGAATGTGATCATGAAGTTCGTCGTCTTTACCATGGTATTCAGCGCCGGCATGATCCCCACCTACTTGGTGGTGAAACAAGTGAATCTCCTGAACTCCTTCTGGTCCATGATCATTCCTGAACTGATAAGCGTGTACAACCTCATCATCATGAAATCGTTTTTCGAGGGGTTGCCTGAGGAACTGTTCGAATCGGCACGGCTTGACGGTGCTCCGGAAATGACGGTCCTGTTCCGTATCGTGCTGCCGCTTTCCCTTCCGATCATCATGACCATTTCTTTGTACTATGCGGTGGAACACTGGAATACGTATCTGCAGGCGGTTTTGTATGTCTCAAAGAATGCGCTCCAACCGCTTCAGGTGGTGCTCCGCCGGTTGCTCAGGTCGGCGACTTCCGCTGACATGAATGCCGATGAGATCATCCCGACGGAGACGCTTCAGATGGCGATGGTGGTTCTGGCAACGTTGCCCATCGTCGTAATCTACCCGTTCATCCAGAAATATTTTGTGAAAGGAACGCTTGCAGGCGCCGTGAAAGGTTGATTGCACTCGTTTTGAGGTATTCTTAGGAGGAATCGAATGAAAAGAATGATTGTCGTGTTGTCGGTGTTGGCGGCCGGATTGTCGCTTTTTGCCAACGGAAGCGCTGAGACTGCCGCGCCTGTGGTCCAGAAAACCATAGAGAGTACCGGTCCGGTGGAATTGACCATCGCCATCAAGAGCAAGAACAATGGTTTCCCGGAAAACGTGAAGGATGACTATGCGTACCAGCAGATTCTTGCCAAGACCGGAGTCGCCGTCAATTTCCAGGTAATCGACGACTATTACACCGCCCTGAATGTCAGGATCGCCGGCGGCGATTGCCCTGATTTGTTCCAGTGTGATTCCCCTCATATGAGGACGTTCGCCGACAATGGAGAGATCCTTGATCTGACCAAATACAAGAACAAGGAACTGTCCAACCTGTTGAAGTGGATCGGAGGAGCCGACATCAACGCGTTCGTCCATGGCGGCAAACTGTACGGCATTCCGAAAAGTTATGTGAATTCCGCCACCTATACGCTGCTCAACGTCAGGCAGGATTGGCTTGACAAACTTGGTCTGACGGTTCCGAAGACCGTCGATGATGTGTACAAAGTCGCCTATGCCTTCACCTACAATGATCCGGACGGCAACGGAAAGAACGATACCATCGGTTATTCGGGCAAGGCTCCGTACGGATTCGAACCGATTGCCAACGCTTACGACACTGCGCTTGGGAACTACATCATCGTCCGTGACGGGAAAGTGACCAATACATTGTCGCAACCGCACATGAAGGAAGCTCTTGCGGAATGCAAGAAGTTTGTTGATGCGAAGATCGTCGATCCTGATATGTATACGACCAGTCCCCGGGACAAAGCCATTTCGGGAACCATCGGATTGGTATCTATGGAATGGTCCCTGCTTTACAAGCAGTCCTACCAGGACCAGGTGCGCAAGGTAAATCCCCAAGCGAAGTGGTCATTTTTCGGACCACTGGCTTCCGAAGTCTCAGCCGCGGCCGCATTGCTTCCCATAGATCCTGCTTCCTCATCCAACTTCCTTTGTGTCAGTGCGGACATCTCCCCAGAGAAACTTGCCGCTGTGTTCCGTCTGGTCGACTACCTGACTTCCGAGGAAGGTTCGATGCTGGTGAATTTCGGGTTGAAGGGGGTACATTGGGATGAAGACGCGAACGGGGTCCGTTCGATGACCAAACGTGCCAGCGAGGCGAATTATGTCGCTACCTACCAGCTCCTCGGACGTGATGAGGATACTTATCTTGCGATGAAGTTCAAGGAAGCCGCCGATCAGGTCGCCTATGCGAAAAAAATGCCGCACATCACCGTCTACAACAGTCTGATCACCGAACCGGAAGGTTTCTATCTGGACGATTTCGAAAAATACGTGAAGACCCAGTTGATCGCCTTCATCTACGGCGACCGCCCGATTTCCGAATATGACAAGTTCCTTGGGGAACTGGACAGCGTATACGGATTCGACAAATACATGGCAGCGGCCGCCGAACAGATGAAAGGATATGGTTACATCAAGTAAGAGTGCCCCCGAAAAGCCGGAAGGCTTTCTTCTCGGTGTCCTTGAGATGTGAAGACCGTCATGATTGCATGGCGGCCTTCGTTTCGTGGAGGAACGGTTGGAGTATTTCTTTCAACGTCGGGTTCTGCACCCGCGCCGTGATGTGCACGCCTTCGCCCGAATAGTCGATGGTCACGATCTGCCCTTCACGACGGATGCGGGCCACCAAGTCGTACCTGTCTTCGGGAATGGTGAGGTCCATCAACGGTGACAGACGGTGGATCATGTCGATGACGGCATCCTCCAGCACATCAATGTTGCTGTTCTGGATAAGGGAACCGCAGACGACGACCGGAGCGAGCGCTTTCAGACGGTTGGTCGCCAGGGCGTCGAATTGCTTGTCCATTTTGTTGATGAAGACGATCGCCGGTTTGTCGTTGCATTCCAAGTCTTCCAGAACGGATTTCGTGGTGTCCCAGCACTGCAGCATGTCCGGGTGGGAGGCATCACATACGATGACCAGGAAATCCGCATATTTCGCTTCCTCCAGCGTGCTCTTGAACGATTCGACCAGATTTGTCGGAAGGTTGCTGACAAAACCGACGGTATCGGTCATCAGCATTTCTTCCCCGCCGGGAAGTTTCACCATCCTGGTGGTCGGGTCGAGGGTCGCGAACAGTTTGTCCTCCACAAGAACCGCGGCGTCGGGAGCCAGACGGTTAAGCAATGAGGATTTGCCGCTGTTGGTGTAGCCGACGATGGCGCAACGCGGCATGGGGCTGCGCATCCTGCTCTGTCGTTGCATGTCCCGTTCTCTCAGGACTTTTGCCAGTTCTTTTTTCAGGAGGATGATCTTGTCGTCAAGGATACGTTGGTCAAGTTCCAATTGTGTCTCGCCCTCGCCTTTGGTGCCATAGAAACCGCCATGCTGTCTGTTCAATCCTGACCACATCTGCCTCAACCGGGGGCGTTCATATTGCAGTTGGGCGAGCTCAACTTGCAGTTTCGCTTCCTTGGTGCGTGCTCTTGAGGCGAATATCTGCAGGATGACTTCCTCCCTGTCGATCACGGCAATGCCCCATTCCTTCTCCAGATTCCTTTGGACCCGTGGGGAGAGGGTCATGTTGAAGACAACGACATCCGCGTCGTTCTCTTCGATCATGGTTTTTATCTCCTGAACCTTGCCGCTGCCGATATACGTGGCAGGGTTGACCGTTTTGAGGGGTATTTCGGTGTTCTTCAAGACGGTTTCTCCCAAGGTGGAGACCAGACTTTCCAATTCCTCCCGGCTCAATGCGGACATCAAAGGATCGTCACCGTCTTGCCGGATGGAAAACAACAACGCCTTTGCAGGTTCTTCTTTCGTTTCGTACATATCGCCGTCAGCATACTGTTTTTTCCGGTTTTGTACAGCTGTGGACGGTCCGTTTCCGCATTGAGACAAAACGGGTATCGTGGTACACTGCATCGGAAAGAGGTATCCTATGGGCTTGAATTGTGGAATTGTCGGACTGCCCAACGTGGGGAAATCGACCATTTTCTCCGCCTTGACGGCAGCTCCTGCGGAAATAGCGAATTATCCGTTCTGTACGATCAATCCGAATGTCGGCATCGTCAATGTGCCTGACGCACGGCTTGACCAGATCAAGGCGTTGATCCCTCCGCAACGCTTGATTCCCGCCACTTTTGAATTTGTCGACATCGCAGGACTCGTGGCCGGCGCTTCCAAAGGGGAAGGATTGGGCAACCAGTTTCTGGCCAACATCAGGGAAGTGGGTGTCATCGCCCATGTCGTGCGATGCTTTGACAACCCTGACATCATCCATGTAAGCAACAAAGTAGATCCGTCGAACGATATCGACACCATCAACACCGAGTTGGCGTTGGCCGATCTTGACACGGTGGAAAACCGCTATGCCAAACAGGTGAAACTGACCAGGAGCATGACCCCGGAAGATCGGAAGGCGATGGAAAAATACCTTCCGCTTCTCGAACGGGTGAAAGCCTGTCTTGCTGATGGGAAAGCCGTCCGTTCCCTCGGGTTGTCAGAAGAGGAGCTGGTTTTGCTGCAGGACCTCCATCTGATCACGCAGAAGCCAGTCGTCTATGTCTGCAACGTTGACGAGGACCATGCGACCACCGATAACGATTATGTGAAGACGGTGAGGGATATCGCACAGAAAGAAGGTGCCGAGGTTGTCGTGATCTGCGGAAAGATGGAAGCGGAAATCGCGGTCTTGGACAACGAAGAAGACAAAAAGGAATTCTTGGAATCCGTCGGCCTTGAGGAATCCGGTCTGAACAGGCTGGTGCGCCACGCATACCACATCATGGGTTTGCGGACATTCTTCACCGCAGGCCCCGACGAAGACCGTGCCTGGACATTCAAGGCGGGGATGAAAGCGCCGGAGACGGCAGGCATCATCCACACCGATTTCCAGAAAGGATTCATCAAGGCGGAAGTATACAACTGTGACGACCTGTTTGCCCTGAAGAGCGAAGAGAAGATCCGGGAAGCCGGGAAACTCCGTATGGAAGGCAAGGATTACGTGGTTCAGGATGGAGACATCATGCACTTCCTGTTCAACGTCAACAAACAAGCGAAGTAAGTCTTGCCGACCGGCATGTGAGGCGTACGTGAAACACCATCTTTGGCATGACCGTTTCCTTTCCGTGAGGGTGGAGAATGGGCTACTGCGACGGTGATGCGGCGATCGATGGCCTGATGATCCATTACCATGATAAGGAATGGGGCGTGCCGGTGCATGACGACAAGAAGCAGTTTGGGTTCTTTATAATGGAGTGTGGCCTGAATTGGGCCATGATGATGGCGAGGCGGGAAGTGTTCCGCTCGTGTTTCGATGCCTTCGATTACGCCAGAGTCGCTTCCAACGATGAAAGCGACATCCGGCGTATCATGGGAACTTCCGGCATGATCCATTCGAGGCGGAAAATGGAAGCGGTCGTGAACAATGCATGCCGTTTCCAGGATATCCGCAAGGAGTTTGGGAGTTTCGCTTCCTCCCTTTGGAAGTGGTCTGGGGGGAGGACCATCCTGTATGAGAAGCACGAAAAGGGATGGATACCTTCAAGCAACGGATTGTCAGAGGCCATCAGCAAGGATGTGAAGGTACGTGGATTCACGTTCTCGGGAAGCGTCACGGTGTACGCCCATCTGCAGGCTTACTGCATCATCAACGAGGGAACTGCCCGTGCTATGGGCGTATCAACAAACGCCGGTGCCATGAGAAACAGGTGAGGTTCTACGGAATCAACCAGCCCATGTGACACTGCAGTCGATGTTGTTTTGCAGGAGCAGGAAATCGATCAAAGGGAAGCTGAACTGGAAAGTGGTGTCATCAATCTTTTTGCCGCCGGTGAATGATGTGATGGTTCCGGGAGTCTTCAGATTGAGGATGATGCGTGAATTCCTGATCGCATCAGGGCCTTCTTCACCCAACATGAAACTGATCATATCCAGATAATCCGCCTCGGAAATCCCTTGGTTGTAGGTCGGTCCGAACGGCTCAAAATTCTTGTCTGCCAGAAAGGGGATCACCTTGCACAGTTGCGGATAGTTGCCGATATCCACATGGAAACGGAGGGTGTTTCCGCTGACCGTCAAAAGGCTTTGGTCCTTGTCCGAACCAAGATCGGCGAGGAGGTTCGCGATGCTGGTGAACGTGAAAACCCCTTCGTACGTACGTTCTCCGGTTTTCTTGAAGGAAACGTTGCCTGTTCCCTGTCCGTTGGAAAGGTTTTTCTCCATGTCGGAAACCGCTTTGTCCATTACGGATTGGGGGTTCTTCGAATCGGCGAACTCCTCGAAATCATTCAGGACGTCAATGAAGAATGGTTCGACGGATACATTGATGTCCGAAGTGCCGTTCCCGCTTTTCTGCATGGAAAGCCGCTCTGTGACCGCGCATCCCGACAGGATGAGCGCACAGGCAACCGCTATTGGTATGATCCGTTTCATAACTGTCTCCAATGTATGCGAATTCCCGTCGCGTGGCAACTGTTCTCTCCTTTTTCCTATTGGTCCACGAATTCGATCGATCCATCCGGATTCTGCAGAATGCCCAACGTGCATGGTTGCCGTTTCACCGTAGTGAGGAACTCCTCAAGGGACAACGTTTCCAGTTTGGACAGATCGTTGGGGTCGTACAGAAGATTGATGATGGGGCTTTCCCCTGTTTCGAGGAGGAAGGCGATGCCTTGGTACAATTCCATATAGGAAGTGAGGACCGGCAGATATGCCGTTTTCCCCAGTTTCTTCAGAAGCCCGCGCACAAACCGGTCCTGCAGTTCATAGACATCCAAGTCATTCTCGCCGAGGAAGGTGCGGAACGAGGAGAATAAGCCCATCAGACGATGCGCCGGCAACCCTGACGCCGCCTCAAGTATGGGGAACCACTGGTACGCCTGTCCTTTGGTGTAAAACAGGTCGGTTGCTTCTTTGAGTTCCAGCGCCTTGAGCAAGTCAGCATGGGGGAATGTGGGGCTGTCCTTGAGCTGGTAGGGGCTTTGCCGGTCATGGACGAGGCCGAGGCTTTCAGCCCTTTCCGCAAGCGTCGTTCCCGGCAAGAGGGACAACAGGAAGATGTCGATGTTGTTGGGTTTCTGGGAAATGGCGTAATCGAGGCTTCGGCAAAAACCTTCCAGACTGTCTCCGGGCAGGCCGATGATCACATCAAGGCCGAAGGTGATGCCTTCATCACGGAGCAGCGCTACGCCTTTCTCGAACGCTTCGGCTTTTGTGGCCCTGTCAATGGTGTTCAGAACCTGTTGGTCACTCGACTGCATGCCCAATTGCAGGGAACAATCCAACTGTCCATACAAGTGCGCCATTTCCTTATCCAGAAGTTCTGCGCGGTTTTCAAACGTGAAATGGATGCCTTTCGCTTTTTCAGCAAGCATTCTGAGGATGGTTTTTGTCCTTTCCTTATCCATATTGAAGGTCGGATCGAGAACAAAGACATCGTGCACATGATGGCTGACCAGATAGGCGAGTTCGGCTTCGATGCGTTCCATCGGAAAGTGGCGCACCGAATGCAATCCTTTGGATTCGAAGCAGAACGCACAGTGGTACGGGCAACCCCGGGTCAGTTCCCACAAAACGGTATCGCTTTCCTTGATATACGTGTCAGCGGCATGGGCAAGCAGGACCGATGGAAGGGTGGAGAGATCCTGAGGACAACTGAACGAAAAGGGGCTGCCTTTCGTCACGATCCCGTCACCCGGTGTGACCGCTTCCCCCCTGAGCAGGGCGGAGATTGCCCGGGGTACGCTTTCTTCACCTTCTCCCAGCGACAAGAAACGATAGATGTCCAGATCGAAACTGCCTGGATTCGCCGTCACTTCAGCTCCGCCGGCAAAAAGGATCACATTGCGGTTTTTCCTGACTAGTTCGTCCACAAACGTGTCGAACCATTGCCGGTTCCACAGGTAGACCGAGACGCCGACGATGTCGGTATGGATCGAATCGGCCGTTTTTTGGGGATTGTCGCTGAGGGATGCGTTCCGTACCGTACAGGGGATGGAATGGGAGAGCAACGCTTCCTTGATGCACAGGGCACCCAGCGGGAAACTGAAATTCCCTTTTTCATAACAACAGGAAACCAATTCGATCGTCATGCCATCAGGGTATAGGTTTCTTGTCGCATGGGCAAGCAATATGGTACAGTGAACGCGGAGAATGTCGTGAAAAAGTCATTGGTGGCGTTTTTGTTGGTGGTTTGTTGCTTTCAGGTGTCGGCTTTGTCCGTGAAGGTGGAGAAACTCTATCCGAACCAAGCTTTGATTTCATGGTCGGTCGTCGATGGGACAGCGCATTATGATGTCTATGTGGACAATATTCCTGTCGTCCGGTTAGGCGGCAAGAGCCTTTCCTGTGTGGTGGGCGGAAACGCGGACCCGCTGCTCTCGAACCATGCCTATAAGATTATTGTCGCGGCGCGTGACGGTTCGGACAAGAATCTGGATGCGGCCCAAATCTCCATCACCACAGGTTCCTGGAGCGGTTCCTATGTCTGGGACAACCCTACGGACAATAACAACAAAGGACGTTGCATCCATCTGAGGTATGACGTCGATGATGTTTCCGGCGGACAGATGATCATCAAGAGCGAATTGCCTGAATTGGGGCTGCAGGTGGTCAGCCCGATGCCGGTTTCCGATGTATGGACCGGTTACGATGACTCTTCCGCCGCGGTCTACAGGGCTAACGGTCTGATGTTCAACACGACGAACACGAAACCCAGCAAGTTCAAAGTCAGCGCCGTCGAGCAGGATGCGAAAGGCATCCATATCGAGGTGAAAACCAAAGCGGTTGGGTTGACCTTCACTACAGACAGCTACTACCAGTTCATCATCAACGACCAAGGAAAGAAGGCTTGCGTATTCTGGACGACCGGCAGCGGATTGGCTTCCACAGGGATTTTCAAGAACCCTGAAAAGGGGACGGACGGGAAATTCTTCTTGCTCGAAGAATGAGGATTTTACCGTATACTATATAATAGTATAAGATGGAAGTGCGTTTGCTTTTTCAAAATCTTGAGTTGACAAATTCTTGCATGCTCGGTATATAGTGGAAACCTGAAAGTCGTTCAGGAGCATTGCATGGAACAAACAAAGCAAACATTGATCATAGTCGAGTCCCCCACAAAAGCGAAAACCATATCCAGGTTCTTGCCGAAACAGTACAAGGTGATCGCCAGCAAAGGACACATACGTGACCTTGGGGAAAAGGACTTGGCCATTGATGTCCAGCATGGATATGCGTGCAAATACCAGATTGTCGAAGGCAAGGCGCCGTTGATCAAAGAGATGAAGACAGCGTTGGCTTCCTCAAAAGAACTGCTTCTTGCGACTGATGAGGACCGCGAGGGAGAGTCCATCAGCTGGCACTTGCTGCAGGTCCTGAAACCTACCGTCCCGTACCAAAGGATGGTGTTCCATGAAATCACCAAAAACGCCATTCAGAACGCTTTGGAACATGGCAGGCCGTTGGATGACGATCTTGTCCAGGCCCAGGAAGGACGCCGTGTGGTCGATCGTCTGTATGGATATACCATCAGTCCGATCCTCTGGACCAAATTGGCCAACAAGAAGTTGTCCGCAGGTCGTGTGCAGTCTGTGGGTTTGCGGCTTACCGTTGACCGCGAACGGGAACGCATCCTGTTCACCAAGAGTTCTTTCCATGATGCCGTCGCAACGCTTCGGAGTCAGAAAGGGGCTGAGTATCAAGCCCGTCTTGTCTCCATCGATGGGTCCGCATTGGCCCAAAGCAAAGACTTTGACAACATCACCGGACAATACAAAGGGAAAAAGTCGACATTATTGTGTGACAAGACGATGGTCGATGGCTTTATCAAACGCTTGAAGGATGGGAAATGGATCGTTTCGGATATCCAGGAAAAACCGTTTTCAGCCCATCCGAACATTCCGTTCACCACAAGCACACTCCAACAGGATGCCATCAAGAAATTCCATATGAGCGCCTCACAGGTGATGAGCGTTGCCCAGACGCTGTATGAGAACGGATTCATCACCTATATGCGTACCGATAGCCCGACCCTTTCCAATGAAGGGACGGCAGCTGCCCGGGAAGCTGTGGCGACGTTGTATGGCAAAGAGTACCTCAGCCCTGAAGCACGCCATTTCATCGCGCATACCGCAGGGGCGCAAGAGGCGCATGAAGCCATCAGGCCGGCGGGAGACCATTTCCGCAATCCCGATGAGACTGGTTTGACCGGACGGGAACGGCTTCTGTATGATGTGATTTGGAAACGGACGCTGGCGTGCCAGATGGCGGATGCGTTGAAATCGACCACTACGGTGACGGTCACTTGTGACGGCGCGACGTTTGTCGCCAGCGGGACGCAGATCAAATTCCCGGGGTTCATCCGGGCGTATGTGGAAGGAAGCGATGATCCTGACGCGGCTTTGGCCGATAAGGAGACGGTGTTGCCGGTTCTTTCTGTGGGGGAAACGGAATCGCTGGTTTCCTTGGTGGATGAAGAACACCAGACCAAGGCTCCGGCGCGCTATACCGAAGCGTCGTTGGTCCAGGAATTGGAAAAGCGTGGCATCGGGCGGCCGAGCACGTATGCCACGATCATCAAGACTTTGCTCGATCGTGCGTATGTGACCAAGGAAAACGGTACGTTGGTACCCACGTTCATGGGCTTTGCCGTCTGCCAGTATCTTGAACAGCATTTCTCCAAATTCGTTGATTACGATTTCACCTCGAAGATGGAGTCGGGGCTGGATGAGATCGCTGAAGGCAAAGAACAGAAATTGGATTTTCTCAATGCGTTTTATCTTGGCCCTGAAGGTTTGGAAGCGCAGGACAAGAAACAGTTGTCCTTGCAGGACAAAGTGGAAGCGCGTACGTTGCGTTTGCCGCAGATATCCGATGACAATCCCATCAAAGTGGGGCCGTTTGGATACTACGTGCAGAAAGACATGGGGGAGGGAAGCAAGCCTGAGGCCATTCGCATCCCCTCGGATTGGCTTCCCGGAACCGTCACTGACGAAATGGTGAAGCATCTCTTGGCGGAAGGCAAACAAACGGCCCGCAAGCAACCGGAGGATATCGAAGACGGAATCCAGTTGCTCGACGGTAAATTCGGGTTGTATTGGCAAAAGAACGAAAAACGGGCGAGTGTACCGTCTTGGGCTTCAGACGAACAAGCCAAAGATCCGGACTTCGCCGGCAAGTACCTGTCGCTTCCACGGGTGCTGGGCACGGATGACAAAGGGAATGAGGTGTATGCGACCACAGGAAAATACGGGCCGTATGTGGGGTGCAACAAAACCTACCGGAACCTCAACAAGAAAGACCAGGATGCGGAGTTGTTCGCCATCACGCTTGGGGAAGCCTTGTCGCTGCTTTCCCAAGAGAAACGGCCGTCTTCCTCATTTCGGACGAAAAAGGCGTCAGCCCATCCGACTCCTCGGACCAAGACAGTGGAGGCTCTCTTCACCTATGGTCAGTTCGAGGATCGGAATGTGGATCTCGCCAACGGCAAGTATGGACTCTATGTCAGACATGATGGGGCGAATTACTCATTGCCCTACGCATACAAGAAAGATGAGGCGAAAGCGAAAACCCTCACTCTTGAACAGATCATAGACATCATCAAGGATAAGCGGCAGAAGGATACAAAGTAGTACTCATGTCCAGATTTTTCCGACGTCCCGTCAAGGCGCCGAAGACGCCGGTGATCGCCAGCGACGATTACCTTGGCGTGCTTTCCAAAGAATTTCGTCTTTCCCAAGAGGCCATCCTCACCGCAATCCGCGCGGTAGGGATTGATACCGATCATGTCCATGCGGACCAGATGGATCTCCTTCGAGAGGTGCTTTCCTGCAAGACACACAACCTGGAGGGATATAAGAGCCAGGATGCGGGGTATGAGGATGTACTCGATGAGGAGATACGTTCGTTCAATGAGATTTATGTCGATACCGCGCCCATCATCCAGATGGATTGGTTCCTGCATTTCGTCGCTGACACCGAATCCATCCTGAAACGGCGCAAGAAGAAGCTCTTGATTTTGGAAAAAACCATGGAGGAGCTTCATGGCCTGAAGGATAATCCGGAGAAGGACAAGGATGTCCGCATCCGGGCGACCATCCGTCCAGACATCATCAGGTACTTGGCCAAGCAAGGCCTTGTCCGTATCGGGGATACCGGTTCCATCGGCATCGCCGACGACCATTTGGTCAAACTGTTCGGTCAAATCGGCATGAATGAGAATGTGTTGCTTGTCACCCAAGACAGGGGGTTGTCAGAACGTATCGTCAAACTCGCCCATGAACTGCAATCACGTCAGGGACAACCCTACAAGCAGACCTTCTGGGAGAAGTTTCTTCATAAAGAACAGCGCTATCCGGCTCCGCACACCATGGTAGTGTGCAAACTCACCGAAGGTGGGATCCTGCAACGCTGTTATGTCTGCCCAGACTGTGGTGAAAGCTATTATGACAAACTCTCCGATTGTGATGGCATGATACCGTGTTCGAAGTGCATCATGGAGCATAAGGTCAAAGGCGCACAGGAACTTGAGGCTTTGAAAAAGAAACAGGAAGCCGAAGAGCGCAGGAAAGAACACGAGGAATACCTGAAGAATCGTTCGACCGTGGAGAGTGTGCTCAAACACAAGAAAAAGCAGGCTGTAATCGCATTGTTGACGGGGATACTGGTCATTGTCGCGGTGTGTGTCCTTCTGTGAGTATTGACTTGAAGTGAACTTCATTTGATATCGTGTCTTCATGGTTTTGTATATGGTGTTCACTTCATTGGTGATGTCCTGTGTCGGCTTGTACGGATATCACTATCTGGCAAAGACATTCCCAGCAGCCCCTCGATGGGTGATGGCCGGCATCGCCGTCCTTGTGACCTTGCCGGGGCTTTCCGTATGGAGTTTCTGGGCTGTCGTACTGTTTCATCTGGCGCTTTTCTCCTTGGTTGTGGAACTGTGTTTCCATCGTGCGGGTCTGTGGAAAGTCAGGCTTTTCGTACCCGTCGCGGCGACTGTGTTGGTTTTGTGCTATGGCTGGTGGAACATGCGTCAAGTCCGAATGACAACATACCACATCCGTTCGGACAAGGTGTCCGAAGCCGTTCGTATCGCGATGATTGGTGATCTTCATTATCCCGAAACGATGGATGGAAAACGGCTGAAAGACTACCTGGATGACATACAAACGCAGGAACCGGACATCTTTGTGTTGGTGGGGGACATCATCGGAGAGAATACGGACTCTGCTGAGATGGAACAAGCCGCATCCCTGTTGGGATCGGTTCGCGTCCGATTGGGCAGGTACTATGTCTTCGGAAATCATGACAAAGCGAATTATGCGAGGAAAAAACCCTATTCAGTGGACGCGTGGGTCAGCGCGTTGGAGCGTCATGGCATCACGGTTTTGGAAGACCAGATGGCGGAGCTTGACGGAACGGTCTCCGTCACCGGCAGAAAAGACCGGAGCGAACAGCGTCTTGGTTCCGATGCGCTTCCCAAAGGAGAAGGATATCGTATTCTCCTTGATCATCAGCCGGTGGGGTTGGACGAAAACGCCAGGGCTGGTTTTGATCTGGAACTCTCCGGACATACCCATGCCGGACAGATATTCCCGCTTGGGTTGCTCAACCGGTTGTCCGGGATGTACAAGGTGAACTATGGCCTGAAACAAATCGGTGGCATGGAACTGATCGTCACCAGCGGCTTGGGCGGATGGGGGTATCCGGTACGTACGGGAGGCCATTCAGAATATGTGATTATTGATGTGACGCCCTGAACAACGTCCTTCGGGAGAGAGAAAAAAACCCTCGCTTCCAGAGGGAAGGAGGGTCCCCGCAAAAAGGGTTGTTGACCCGGATGCGATTCGAACGCACGACCTACTGCTTAGGAGGCAGTCGCTCTATCCAACTGAGCTACCAGATCGAACTCTAAAAAAAAGCAAAATTGCGTTTATCGCAACGCAACCACCATCACAGTAACGAATTACTGACATATGGTAAAGAAAATCGTTGCGTTTGTAAAGAGGGATTTTGGAAATAAATGAGTCAAAAGTGAGCAGTGTTTTTAGACCAGATAATAAACACTGTGTTGATTATCGCAAATAATTCGTTTGCCAGCAAGTAATTATACACTGCTAAGTTTGCTTAATATCTATATTTTACGGTATTAATTGCGGATTATCGCATTCTCGCTCGCCGCCCGGGTCTCTCTCTTTTTTGTCCAAAGAGGGAGGGATGAGGAATGAGGATATGGCCGTTGCGGGGCGGAACCCTTGCGGAAAGGATGTTGAATGTGGATGATATGACATCACGGGCCGCAGGAAAGGCGGCTCCGGGCGCCCCGGACGGAACGGACGGGTCGGGAGGGGATGATGAGGAAGTTGTTTTTGGCGGCGGTCGTCATGTTGCTGGCGGTTCCCGTGTGGGCGTCGGACGGCTGGGTCTGCGTCACGGCCTCCGGAGGATACGGGCTGCGGTGGAACAGGGCGGACTACATGACCAGCCGCACCGCGGTGGACCACACGACCGTAGACTCGGCCGCGGGCGTGACGGCCACGGTCAGCGTCGGGCCGCAAACAAGAGCGTTGCGCGAGGCCGTTTGGGTCGAGGTCGAGTTCGGCTTCTTCGCCGCCACCGCGTCGCACGGCGACGGCGAAGCCTCGTGGAGGGGCGCGGGCTCCGTCCCAGCGGGCACCGACGGATGGTCGTTCGCGGCCGTAACCTGCTGGCGCCGGGAGCGGCGCGGCCGCTCCGCGACCGTCCTGAAGAGCGGCATCGGCTACGGATCGGACCGTTTTGCCGCCGAGTCGGCGGAAGGGAGGCGCTACCGCGACTGGTTCATCTGCTGTTCGGTCGCCGACAGGATCGTCATCACGGACTCCCTCGAGGTCGACATCAGCCTGAACGCCAGGGTCAGCGGCGGGCGCGGGTACGTCGACAAGCGCGACGGGTCGGGGTGGAAGGAAGTCGCGTACACGGGCTACCGTCTGCGCACATTGAACATCATCGCGGGCGCAAGCGTCTCGGCCGTCGTGAGCCTCTGACGGGCGGCGCGGGCGTGTTTGGCGGGGGAGGGCGGAAGCCCTCCCATTTTTTCATGCGCGTCGGACGCGCCGTCTCCGGCGGGGTATATTCCCTCCGGAGGCGGCAACGTGGCGACAATCTGCGGAATCGGCGTCGAGACGGTACGGAACAACGCCTGCGTGCGCGAGTGCAGGATCCTGATGGACGGCCTCGAATTGGTGGCAGCGCCGACTTGTCGCGATGCGGCTTGTGCCTGTATGCCACGCCGGAAGTGGCGGGGCAACGGAACGCAACGTTCGGGTAAAGGTGCGTCTTTTGTGGTTTTGCCCCATGGTGTTTTTCGCCTAAGGATCGAAAGTGAGCAGACACGACCATTGTTTTTACTGTTTTTAAGGGTTTGACGGTGCGCTCAAGTATTTGCGTTTCAAGCAATTGTAACGGAACGCAATGCATTGTCGCATTCGGTGAGGGAAAAGCCCCATAGCAGGGAAGGAAAGTACGGGTGATGGTCCCTGTGGTGTGTGCGGTCTTCAGACAAACGTCGTGTCGTACCTCACCACAAGATGGTAGCGGGGGTCAAGGCTTGCCGCATAGGCCGTCAGCTTTTCGTTGAGTTTCTGTCCGTCCTTGTAATCGTTGGGAAGCAGCACATCGAAGATAAGATTGGTCTGCTTTTCGCCGGGGACGACCCTGAAATCATGGAGCGTCAGTTTCTCATTCACCGTCCTGAGGTATTCGGAGAACAGATTGTGCAGATGGTTGGTCTGTGGGTCATCGGTAACCACGGGATCCATATGGATGCAGAGCATGACATGCATGGCATGCTCGATTTCCCTCTCCGCCTCATCGATGACTTCATGGATGGCGATGATGTCTCCCTTGGCGTCTACTTCGGCGTGGACGGTGACGATGCATCTGCCGGGGCCGTAATCGTGGATCACCAAGTCATGGATGCCACGGATGGCCGGATAGGAGAGCAGGCGTAGGCGGAGTTCCCCCACCATCTTGGGGTCGGGCTTTCCCCCCAACAACCGGTCGATGGTGTCCTTGCATACTTCAATGCCGGTCCGGAGGATGAAACAAGCGACCACCACTCCCATGTAACCGTCGATATGCCAGCCATACAGCCCTTGCAGAATGGTGCTGATAAGAACCCCGCTGGTGCCCAAGACATCACTGATGCTGTCTTTTGATGCCGCCAGAAGGGTTTCGTTGTCCGTTGTTTGCCCTAGTTTCCGGTAGAACAGGAACAACCAGCATTTCGCCAGGATGGAGAGAAAGAGGATGATGATGACCACCGGCGATGCGGAGAGCTCAGTCGGATGCATGATGCCGTTTATGCCGCTTTTGAACAATTCCAACCCGACAAGAAGGATCAGAAAGCCCAGTCCCAGCGCACCGATGTATTCCATTCTCCCGTGCCCGAACGGATGTTCTTTGTCCACGGGTTTGGCAGCCATCCTGACAGTCAGGAGTGACATGATCGATCCACCCGCATCGGACAAGTTGTTCACCGCATCCGCAGTGATGGCCAATGATCCGCTGAGAATTCCCGTGACCGCTTTAAAGGCGGCGAGCAGGCAGTTGACGATGATTCCGGTAACCGAACTGAGTGTGCCGTATGCCGAACGTACATGGATGTCTGTGGTGTTTTGGTAATTGGTGATGCAGTGGCGTATAAGCCAGTTGGTCATATGCGTCCTCCTCAAAGATATAGGTTGCCGACGAGATGGTCGATCCACGATGAAGGAAGGAATCGGATCAATGCAAGTTCCGCTTTCGAGACGAAGCCCACTGCTCTTCGGACGGGGACATGGCGATGCGAAGCGATCCTGAACACCGTCTTTGCGACCTGTTCCGCCTTTGCCCCGTTGGTCTCATCATGGGCGATCTTTTCGGTTGTTTTCAGCACTTTGTCCCTGTAAGGACTGTCCTCTGGTTCGGCGATGATCCGGTTTTTGGTGAAGCCTGTCGACGTGTCGCCTGGCTCGACCATCGCCACATGGATCCCTGTGCCGCGTGTTTCCATCCGTAGCGCTTCTCCATAGGCCTCAAGGGCGAACTTTGAGCAACTGTAATGCCCTTGGAAGGGGACACAGATGCGTCCGGCGACCGAGCTGATCATCAGGACCAACGAAGAAGGTTCCCTTTTCAGATAGGGAAGGACCGTTTGGTTGACAGAAATGGTGCCGAAGAAATTGACTTCCATCTGGGCTCGGACCATCTGGAGAGGTACCGCCTCAACGGAACCGGTGATGCCGTTCCCCGCACAGTCCAACACGATGGAAAGATGGTGCCCGTCCGATGCGACTGCTTCCTCATCGATGTTCGCGATGACGGTTTTCACCGCGTCAGCGTCCGTGACGTCCAAGGTATGGAACCGGATGCCTGCCTTTTCCAACAAGCCGTTGGCTTTTCTGGCGACACCCCATACATGATACCCCTTTGAAGCAAACAAAATGGCGCAGGAATGGCCGATGCCGCTGGAAGCGCCGGTTATCAGGATGTTTTTACCGAATGGATAATTCATGATTCGCAGTATAGCGGGGGAAAAACGAAAAATATAGAGTCTGAAAAAAAGCGGAAGCCGATGAGACTCCCGCTTCACGAAAAATTCCCTCACGCTCAGGAATTCTGTTTTTTCAGCAAATCCCTGATTTCGGTGAGCAACACGGTGTTCTTGTCCGGTGCGGGGGCAGGAGCGGGTTTTGCCACTTCTTCGGCTTTCTTCTTCGCTTCGGCGTAACTGCGGAATTTGTTCATCTGTTTCACCATGATGAACACACAGAGGGCAATCAAGACAAAGTTGATTACGGCCTGGATGAAATTTCCATAGGTCAGTGCGGTCTCTGCGGTATTCGCCGTTGCTGGCTTGATGATCCATTTCAGATCAGAGAAATTCATTCTTCCGACAATAAGACTGATGATCGGCATCAGGATGTCCTTGACCATTGAATTGATGATGGCGGTGAACGCGGCGCCCATGATGACACCGACTGCCATATCCATTACGCTGCCTTTTGAGATGAATTGCTTGAATTCGGTCCAGAATCCAGATTTTTTTTCTGACATACAATACTCCTTCACTGCAAGCTTATTTGTAGGTTACCGAAATATAGCATGGAGTGTTTTTTTTGTGAAGAGAACATGGTTTTGGAAAAACGATCTTTCAGAGTTGCTGCTGATTGAATAAAAATACAGTTTGTTGTATACCAATTCCTAATACTTGTTCATAGCATTTGTGGAGGTTTATCATGAAGAGACACATGCTTGTACTGGCGTTCATCGCCACGTTGGCTCTGGCCGTTTCTCCTGTTTTTGCTGGCGGAGCCAGTGAAAGCAAAGCTCAGGGACCAAAAATCGGTTTCATCGGACCTATGACTGGCGATTACGCCAACTATGGAACACTGTGCAGCAACGCAGTGAAACTCGCTATTGAGGAATACAATGCCAAGGGTGGTATCGCGGGAAAACTGCCCATCACCTTGATCACCGAGGATTCGGAGGGCAACGTGGAGAAAGGGCTTTCCGCCATCGAAAAGCTTTCTTCTTCAGATAAGATCAACGCGTTGATCGGACCCGTCTTCACCGGTGTCTGTTTCGCTGTCGGCAAGCGTGTGCAGAGCGAAGGCATCTGTATGATTACGCCGAGCGGCACCCACAAAGACATCACAGCCATCGGCAACTATGTGTTCCGTACTGTCGTTTCCGATGGTCTGCAAGGTGAAGTCGCCGGAAAGTACTTCTATGAAGTGCTCGGCTACCGCAACATCGCGATTCTGTATGCGAAGAACGACTACAGCCAGGGCTTGTTCGAAGGCGTGAAGGCGAACTTTGAGGCTGATGGCGGAAAAGTCATCAGCGAAGAAGCGTTTCAGGTCGGCGACAAGGATTTCAAGACCCAGCTGACCAAGATCAAAGCAGCCAATCCACAGGCGATTTACATTCCTGACTACACCGCGGAGATGGCACAGATTCTCGAGCAGGCCAGGGAACTCGGCATCACCGCTCCGTTCCTTTCCTGTGATGGTTTCTCCAATCCTGAGATTTACGGTTTGGCGGGCAATTTCACCAAAGGTGTCATCTACGTCGGACCTGCGAAGGCTGAAGAGAGCGCCGCGCATGATGCGTTCGTGAAGAACTACACTGCAAAGTTTGGTATCGGACCCGATTCGTTCGCAACCAACAGCTATGACGCCGCGTACATCTATTTTGCGGCCATGGAACGGGCTTATCAGAAGACTGGAAAGTTCGATAGGGCTGCCATCCGTGACGAAGTCGCCGCGACGAAAGATTTCATGGGTGTCAACGGCAAGATGAACTTCGAGGCCAACGGCGATCTTGTCGCCTATCAGGGCATTTACGAAGTTACCGGCAACAACGCAGCTTCCGTACAGTACAAGGGTGCTTATACGGTTACTGGCGGAAAACTTGTTGCGGTGAAGTGATTGCCGGGTTAACCCGTTCGTGTGTATGATGGCGAGGACCGGTGCTGATACATCGGTCCTCATTGTGTTTTTACGAGTCTTTTCCAAGGAGTGCGATCTTGTCGGTCTCTGAGTTTTTCCAGCATTTTATGAATGGTCTGACCCTTGGCGGCATCTATGCCCTCATCGCATTGGGCTACACCATGGTGTATGGCATTTTGAAGTTCATCAACTTTGCCCATGGGGACATCCTGATGGTTGGCGCCTATATCGGGTTGTTCACCTATAATGGGCTCCGTGGCAATGCGCCGCTGGGTGTGTGGACGGTGACTTCGTTTTTCATAGCGATGCTTGTGGCGATGTTCAGCTGTGGTGTCCTTGGCATGGTCATCGAACGTGTCGCATATAAGCCGTTGCGCCATGCAGCCCGTCTGGCTCCGTTGCTTTCAGCCATCGGCGTTTCATTCATCCTGTCAAACAGCGCGGCTTGGGCGTTCGGAACCCAAAGCAGGAAATTCGACTATCCGTTTGACAATACGCCGATCAACATGCATGGGGTCATCATCACTCCGCATCAGATCATGATTTTGGCTGTCGCAGCCATCATGATGATCGGACTTGCGATCTTTGTCGACAAAACACGGATGGGCAAGGCGATGCGTGCCACCAGCCTTGACCAAAGCACCGCCATGTTGATGGGCATCAATGTGGACAGGGTGATAAGCCTGACATTCGCTGTCGGTTCCGCGCTTGCTGCCACCGGCGGCATCCTCATTTCCCTTGATTTCAAGGCATATCCGTCAATGGGTATGATGACAGGTCTCAAAGCCTTTGTCGCAGCGGTTGTCGGAGGTATCGGCAACATCGAGGGAGCGATGCTCGGCGGCATCATCCTCGGGTTGCTGGAAACATTCGGCGTCGCCGTGCTTGGTATTCCGACCGGCATGAAAGACACCATTGCCTTTGGTGTCCTCATCCTGATCCTCCTGATCAAGCCGGAAGGCATTCTCGGTCATGCCGAAAAGGAGAAGGTCTGATATGCTGAACTTCTTCCTGCTTATTTTGATCTACACCTGCATTTATTCCTTGATGGCCATCGGACAGAACGTCATCAGCGGGTATACCGGCATGCTTTCCATGTGCCAGGCAGGTTTCTTTGCCATCGGCAGTTATGCCACTGCCATCCTCGCAACAAAATGCGGTTGGTCTTTTTGGGCGACACTTCCCGTCTCTATCGCGCTTTCCGCTTTGTTTGGGTTCCTGATTGGATTACCGACGCTCAGACTGAAAGGCGACTATCTCGCCATAGCGACCCTCGGATTCGGGGAAATCGTGCGCAACGTGCTGAACAACTGGGATTCGTTGACCAACGGGCCGATGGGTATCCAGGATGTTCCAATGGCTACGATTTTCGGCAAGAAAATCAATCCGTATTCAAAAGTCGGCTTCTTGTTCCTCTGCATCGTCTTTGTCGTGATCGCGTATTTCCTGTTCCAAAGGCTTGCCCGTTCCCGTATGGGAAGGGCGTTGGAGGCCATCAGGGAAGATGAAATAGCCGCCGCATCGACGGGCATCAATGTCACCAAGTACAAAGTGGTCTCCTTCATGCTCGGAGCCGGTGTCGCGGGGGTGGCGGGAAGCCTGCAGGCTGTCTTCAACCTGTCGGTTACCCCGGGGACCTATACGTTCATGGTATCGGTGATGGTGCTGTGCATGATCGTTCTCGGAGGCATGGGGAATTTCCTAGCCGCCATCCTTGGGTCGTTCATCATCCAGTTGATCAGCTATTTCCCCCAATTGACCGGGCTTTCCTCGGTCATTCCCCCGCAGTTCAAGCAAATCCTCTTCGGCTTGATCCTTGTCGTCATGATGATCTGGCGCCCGCAGGGGATCATGGGGCGCAGGGAACACCTGTATGGGGCCGACAAACAAGGGGGTAAGAAATGATTCTTCTGAATACGGAAGGACTTACCCGGGAGTTCGGCGGCATCCTTGCGGTCAATGATGTGGATTTCGTTGTGGAGCAGGGGCTCATCACCGGTCTTATCGGACCGAATGGTGCAGGCAAGACCACTCTGTTCAACAACATGACCGGTCTGGACGTCCCCACCAAAGGGAAAGTCCATTTTGACGGGAAGGACATCACGGGTATGCCTGCTTATACGATCTGCAGGCTTGGCATCGCACGTACGTTCCAGAACATTCGTTTGTTCAAGGAATTGACGGTGGCGGAAAACATTATGGTCGGTTGCCATTTCAAAACGGGCAAAAACCCGCTGAAAGGACGACTCCTCAATTCGTTCCACAGTTATTTCCACCTTCAGAACGAAGAGGATGATTTGTACGCACGCGCCATGCATTGGATGGAATTCTTCAAATTGACGGATTTCCGCAAGGAACTCGCGAAGAACCTTCCGTATGGACACCAGCGTGAATTGGAGATCGCACGAGCCATGGCGAGCGGACCGAAACTCCTGTTTTTGGATGAACCCGCCGCAGGCATGAACCCTCAGGAGACCGAACAGCTGATGGAAACCATCTGCCGTATCCGGGATGCCGGGGTGACGGTCGTGCTCATCGAGCATGACATGAAATTGGTGATGAACATTTGTGATTCCATCACGGTGCTGAACTACGGCGAGAAAATCGCTGTCGGCACGCCGAAGGAGATCAAGGCGAACCCTCAGGTCATTGAGGCGTATCTTGGCAAGGAGGAAGACTGATGGGCGATCTGCTTACCATTGAGGATATTGGTGTCTCCTACGGAAACATCAAAGCGCTCAAAGACGTCTCCATGCATGTCTCCGAAGGGGAAATCGTGTGTCTTATCGGCGCGAACGGTGCGGGCAAGAGCACATTGCTCAAGGCCATCATGGGATTGGAACCTCTGGTGACCGGGAACATCACCTATAACGGCGATGTAATCTGTGATGCCGGGACACCTCACCACAAGCGTATTTCCACCGACAGGATCGCAGCCAAGGGCATCGCCCTTGTCCCCGAAGGACGTCGGGTGTTCGCCGACATGACCGTTGAGGAGAACCTTGACATGGGCGCATTCATGGTGCGTGACGACAAAGTCATCGCCCAGAGAAAGGAAGCGATGTATGATTTCTTCCCGATCCTCGGTGCTCGGCGCAAACAGAAGACGAGAAGCCTTTCCGGCGGGGAACAGCAGATGATGGCCATTAGCCGCGCGTTGATGAGTTCCCCCCATCTGCTCCTGTTGGATGAACCCGGGCTCGGCCTTGCCCCGCTCATCATCCAGGATATTTTTGAAAAGATCGCTTATATCAACCAGAATGACAAAGTGACGATTTTTCTGGTGGAGCAGAATGCGCGTATGGCGCTCAAAGCCTCCACGGAAGGATATGTAATGGAGAACGGGAAGATTGTGCTTGCCGACAAGAGTTCGAACCTGTTGGCCAACGAACGTGTCCGGCAGGCATATCTCGGTGAATGATTTATGCTGGTAGGTTCTCCCAAAATGGAGTAAACTACAAGAGGTAAAGGGGTATCGTATGATTATCGAGAGAAGAATGACCCGTAATCCAGTGACCGCAACGCCGGAAATGTCCATTGCGGAAGCTTCAAAATTGATGAAGGACGAGAAGGTCCATCGTCTGCCCGTATTGGATAAGGAGAAAAACCTTGTAGGCATCATCAGCGAGAAAGATATCCTGTATGCTTCGCCTTCTCCCGCTTCAAGCCTTTCCATCCATGAAATGGCGTATTTGCTTTCAAAAATCACGGTACGGCAGTTGATGAGCAAGAATGTCGTTTCCATCAACAAGGACACTACGGTCGAGGAAGCCGCCCGCCTTATGGTCGACCAAGACCTTTCGTGTCTTCCCGTGCTTGAGGACGGAAAGTTGGTCGGCATCGTATCAAAGAGCGATATGTTCAAGATACTTCTGGAACTGTTCGGCGCACGTCATTACGGCGTCCGTGTCTCGTTTCTGGTCACCGATCACCCGGGGACGATCGCCAAGATTTCCCAAGCTCTCAGCGCGCAGGGAATCGACATCATTGCTTTGGGTACCTTCATGGGGACCGAGCCTTCGAATGCGATCATCACGATCAAGGTACAGGGTGCTTCCACCACCAAAGTGATCGAAATACTGAAACCGTTCGTCAACCAGATCCTTGACGTAAGGGAAGTGTGATGAGCAAGAAAAAGCGCCAACAATCAGCACAGACGGCCTCAAAAGGCCGTCTTGTTGTAGATGATGACGCATATCGTCCCTTTGAGGGCGTCAAATTGGTCGAGAAGCCGCAGAAACAGGAATTGCCCAAACACAGGGAACCCAACCAAAAAAAAGAGCCTCTTGTCGGAGGTTTCGACCGAGACGCAGATTTCGGTGAAATCCTCAAAGCTTGGGAATCCGGTGAGGATCCATCCAAGGTGAAGGGGAACCTGAAACATCCCAGCACCGTGGATGACAAACGGGATTTCGCCGACATCTTCTCCGAATGGGAACAACAGCACGATCCTCATTCCCAGCAAAAACAACCAAAAAAACCGCAACCGACAGCCCAAAGCAAGCCATACAGACAGACCAAGGATTTCGGGGACATCCTTTCCCAATTCGAGGGAAAACCCCGGCAACAGCCGAATGTCGCGAAACCACAGAAACCACAGCCAAAGAAGGATGTCGTTCTCAGGGAATCCACCATCACCCCATCGGGCAAGAGCTTCGGTGAGCTTCTCGACCAATATGAAGGGAAGCCGAAACCCATGACTGTGGCGAAAGCGCCAAAAGAAACGGTTGTGGAAGAAGAACAACCGATACAAATCGCCGAGCCGGAGGAACCTGCCAAGGTCGCCTGGAAGGTGGAGGTGTCCCCGACAGGCGCCAGCAAAGGCTCATTTCAGGAAAGCTACCAGCATCCGGAAACAGAAATGGCCCCCCAGGAAGAGGATCAGGAAATCCCGCTTTTCAATCCTTCCGAAGTGAAGCTGTCCGGCAAGGATTTTGGCGAGATACTCAATGGGTTTGAGGAAGGGAAGGACGAACCTTCTTCTTCCTTTGCGGAAATCTACAAAAACTGGTCTAAATCGGTCAATGAAGAAAAAGCGATCGAAACGTCAAAAGACGTAAAGCGTGAGCGGGACAAAACGCAATATACCATCAGCGAACTGAGGGCCATGCAACCCCAGGTCACATTGGATCTTCACGGGTACAAAGCGGACGAAGCGGCACAGGCCGCAAGAAAGTTCCTGCAAGATAGTTTTCAGCATCATTTGCTGAAGATTTGCCTGATCCCCGGCAAGGGAATTCACAGCGAAGATGGAAATGGCGTGCTCAAAGAAGTGGTTTTGAGCGAAGTGCGCCTTTCCGGTGTTGTCCGTGAGGCCTATAGTCCAAAAGCCTGTTTTGGCGGCAGTGGTGTAATCTGGGTCATCCTGAAAGATTCTTGAAACAACACAATATCCAACACTTTTGCTTTAATTGTAGGGTAAAATGGAAAGGCATGGCATAAGTTTGAAATAGCTATTATTCTATGTTATGACACAACTAAAATGCGTAATATGTAATCAAAAAGCAATTTATGCTGAATTAGAGCAAATTTACGGCTTCAAGTGATCATAACTATTGACACTTGTTTGTTCCAATATTATTATAACAAGTGACAATAGTATCAAAGGGAAACGGTACTTTGCCGAGGTGCTTGCAATGTTGAGCTTGTTGAAACGGACCAGAAAATATGCAGATACTCCCCGTAAAATCATAATTGTGATGGTTTTGGGATGTTTTGTGTTTTCCGTTGCGGTGTTTGGTACAACAACGACGACAATAACCGCCACACCTGCTTATTTCCCCTTTTTCCTGAATGTCGATCGTGGCTCGGATTCCTTCAAACTGATAAAAGGCAATGACCAAGAAGGAAGCCTGATCATAACACAGGCTGAAAACAATGGGACGATTACCGCCAGTGTCTCCAGTGGAGGAACGTTATATGACATTGCGACCCTCTATCTGACTACATATTCCCCTGGATTGAAAAAATTCCGCTTCAAGCAGACCTATGGTTCGTTATACCAATCCACTGATTCCTCCATTTTGTATACGTTGTATTACCGGGATGCGACACATTCCGAAGGCGTTTCGATGAGCAATTCATCGAAATCCTATTTCTTGTCAAAAAACATCTCATCTTCAGGAGTGGATATAGAAGTTCTGAAACTTGCGATCAAGGTTGATGCCGGGAGTTTTGCAAGTGCGTTGGAAGGCAATTATTCAGATACGATTACCGTGGAGATGGAAAGCATATGAAACATTTTTGGATGGTTGTACCATTGCTTTTTCTTTCCGTCAGTCTGTTTGCTGATACCGTGGAACAGGATAGGCAAACGATGCAGTTCGCGGCATTCCGTCCGGGTGACACAAACCCGGTGACGAACACGACTTTGAATATGATTACGGATTTGGACTCTACAAGCAACGGATGGGATGCGAGTGGGGCTTTGACGGCGAGCAATTATTCGCTTGGCTTTTTTACCTGGACTTTGGCGTCGAACTCAAAGACGTTGACCTTCACCTTATCGTTCAAGATATCCGGTCCTTTGGTAAATGAGGATTACGCATCGTCGACCATGGGGTATACGGTGAATTTTGCTCCGACGGGAGCGATGTTCAACACTACCCTCATTTCCACATACACTGGGAGTCTTGCCTCCGGGTATTACAAGCTCTCGACGAAGGTGAGGGATACGTTCACCTGTTCAAACAATGGAAGCGTCTCCTCCGCGTACCCACAGACGGCATGCGTCTTCACCTATAAGCTGACCAACAAGTCCACCACGACGTACACCACCACGAGGTATGGATCGGCGACCCTTGTGTTGAACAGCAATGACTATGCGAACAGAATCAATGGCATATACAAAGCCACGGTGACAGTCACCTTGACCACGTCATGAAGGGGAGGAAGATGAAATGAAAAGAAAAACACTTGTCATCATTCTCATGATCCTCTCCCTACCTGTTGTCTTGTTTGGTGTGGTGTCACAGAGTAATCTTGAGCCTTTGAAAGTAAATGGTGTATTGGGACAGTTCACCAATATCGCGGCGTCAGTGGATTATTCAGGTGCATATGCCTTCCAATTGGTGGATTCTACCGACAACAACAATAATTATGGGTACTTGGAGAGTGAGACCAACAAAACCGGTATACGAATAGGATCATGGTCTCTGGTCAGCAATATGGATTCGTTGACCATCACGATCAGCCATGATGATTTGGTCAGCGCTTCGGATTCCACATGGACCATACCCTATACATTGGGAGTGCAAAAAAACGCTTCAGACATCGCGTTTGATGACACTGGTACTTCTTCCATGTCTTTTAATCTCTCAAAACCCTCGAATTCCCCGTTGTCCTTGAGCAATTATGGTTTGTTTGTCCGCTTGGATTACACATTGTCCTATCTGGATACCAATTCGTATCCTGGCGGTTATTATTATTCCACAATCACGTTTGTGGCTTCATCCAGTTGAGGGAGGGAAGAGAACATGAAGCGTTTGGCATGGTATATTGCAATCATCTTCCTTCCTCTTACTTTTGCATTCGCTGTGAATGATCCGTGGTATGAACAATTCCAAACGGGTTTTTCTTATGATTTGAGCAAATCAGGATCATTGTTCACGAATGAATGGGGTGCGAGCGGCGGTTATGCGGACAAGGACATGTTGGGTGATATCGGATATTCAAACCTTGCTTCCACAGTATCATATGCGGTTTTCTCGGTGAATGCCAACAATAACGAATTGTTGTTCCGTACGTCTACTGATGTTACCGCCAGACGATTCTATGCGATTGAGGCTTTCCCAAGGCTTGACCAATCAAACAACTCCTCCACCGCGTCATTGTTGTCGACTTCCTCATCGATAGCCTCTGCGGGAACATTCCAGAGCATATACAAGTATTTCGTGTTGCAACCGACCGAGAATAACTATACCGGCAAAATGGACATCAAGGTACCTGCCTCCACGAATACCTCCGGCAGGAAGATCCATGTAGACTTTCTGGTCGTTCTGCCTGCTATTTCCAATCCCGACGATCTTGCTGTCGCAAACGATTATATCACTTCCTTTACGGTAACCGTTGCGCTGTACAATGCAAGTGATGTGCTTATAACCTCGCAAACGTATACGTACTTGCTCACTGGGTATTATCTGGAAACAGCGTCTTCATCTGAGTATTCATTTTCAGTGACTCCCACTTCGCTGGCCGGGTATTATGCGTTGGATGGGACATACACAAACACGTATTCCGATATTGCGACGATTAGTTTTTATACACCGACTGCCCGTTCCGCTCCGGTTACGAATGTCGCAAATCTGAAATATGCGATATCTTTGGGTTCAACGTCGTCCTATAATGCAAGCAGCAATACGTTCCAGTTTGTGAATACCCGAGATTCATCCCAAACCATCCCATATTCCGTACAACTTGTCGCAGACAGTACGACTTCGGCCTTATATCCAGGAAGCGTTACGGGTTCCACGGCGTATGCTTCTTACAAGAATACTTCCGCATTGGTGACGGGGACAACCGCATCTACCAATGTTTCCACAGTTGATGGCAGCGACCATATGTTTGTGATTGTGCCACAATCAAACGCGGGCACTGGACCAGGCGGTACGTTCTCCCATTATAGTTACGGTGGTACGGTACAGATCAAACTGACCTCGGACGCGATTGCGAACATTGGGAACAGATCAGCCGGGTTGTACCAAACGAACATCTATGTTTTTGTGGTTTCCCGGCTTTGATTTGGCGGACTAGGGAACGTGTCGCATCACGTCCCCGGAACGAATCTCGCGCACAAAGAGTGTGCGATGCAGACTGAGCGTCATCCTTGCTTCAGGTTGTTTCCCCGTGTCTTTGCCGGTTCATCGGACTCGTGGCTGGAGATGAAGGCTTGTCCTTTGCGGAACATGGAAACAATTCCCTGACACAAATCACCAAGATTGTATGCCTGCCAGGGTATGGTTCCCGTATGCCCATGCAGGGGGAAACGCCATCTGTCGTGTTGCAAACAGCCCGGCCGGACAGCATGAATGGGCGGATGATAGCGGCCTGAAAAACCGATGGGGATCCACGGATTATTTCTGTCATACCTGATGCTTTTCCCGTTGTAGGTGAATACCAAGTGACAAAAGTTAATGAACTATAAACAGAAAGTTTTATGAATGGATAAAGTATGTCATAATAAAAAGCTCGTATTATTCAACATTTATCTATTTATTATGATTATATAACAACTTCTAAAAAAAGATTATTAAAATACAGTCATTCTGTTGACGTTAATGACCAATAATCGTAGTATTACATACGTCATAACTTTGCCAAGGAAAATGGTTCAGTTGTGGCAAGGATGCTTGCATGATGTATCGGTATTTTCACCAGAGTAAAAAAAGTCTATGCCTGTCAGTATTGTTGATTGTTGTATGCGTTTCTCCTTTGTGCGCATCTTTGATACAGAATGACACGATTCCCCGTGGAATCGCTGCCGGAGGGACCACATATACCTCATACGGCAATTTTCATATGAAATTCACCATTCCCGACACATTGTCTTTCCTGCTTGCGAAAACGACGGACAGCACAAACACCGAAGTGATTACGGATTATGCGATCGCTGATGCAGGAGTGAACGTTGCTGTCGCAAACCTGATCCTTGTCAGTAGGGCCGCCATGAACACATCATTCACGTTCCTTTTTTCGTGGAATGAACTGAAACAAACCCCAGATATCGGGAATGCCATTTCCTATATGGTCGCATTCCGTGATAGTGCAAACACGTTGAACAAGCCTGCTACGGGTACGAAGATCCTGTCTTATACGTATGTGAAGGCAGATAGCGACTACACTTCAACCAAACTCGGAAGCGTAATCGTCAATATGGATGAAGACAGTTATCAAAGCGCTCTGAGCGGTGAATACTCTGATACCATCACCGTCACGTTGCAAGGAGAAGGCTGAAGATGAAAAAAGCACTGTTGTTGCTTCTGTTGACGGCCTCAATGATACCGGCATGGTCGATCAGCGATACCGAAACGATGAGAATAACGGCACACTACAATAAGATTTCCACCCAGCGATCGGCGGTTTTCTCCATTCTTACTACCAATAATGTTGATAACGGGAATTCCGATATAACCATCTCAAATGCAGCCATTGGTTCGCTTGCCGAGACGTTTCGGTGGAATTTCAGCGGAACATTGTACAACCAGACGGCAGCCGATGGGACGCTCTATTCCAGTATGTCTGTTTCCTATCAATTCAGTCCGTTGCAAAACGGCACCAACGTCATTCCGATGGACATATCGTTCGAACCCAATTACACAACCCTTGGTTCGTCGTATCTCGGGCAATCCGGGGCGACCGTAGGCAATGTCAACTACAAGGACACCCAGTCATGGACGACGAAGACGCTTTCTGTGGACGAAACGGCTCAGACGGCGACGGCCACCTACACGCTCACCGGGACAGACAACGGATTGCTGTGGAAACGCACAGGGAGCGTGTATGTGAAGTTGGACCAAGCGAGAGCAAACAGCGCGGGAGCCGGAACATATGTATCGACAGTCACTGTCACCGTGGCGGTATGCTGAGGAGAAAGACATGAAAAAGATGGTTGTTTTCCTGATGCTTCTCTTGCTTTTCCTGGATGTCACGGGAGCTTCCGGCACATACCCCATGGGAGCGATGAAAGTCCGTGGCTACAAAGGTACCGTAGCTTCCTTGGAACTTGATCCGAGTCTGGAGAATATGCCGTTTGATTTGGCGTCTGATGATGTGCAACCGGTGACTACGGCATTGTTGTCCACATCACCCGGATGGAAGATAGGTACATGGAGTTTGTTTGTCAGCAAGACTTCAGAAATGGTGAGCATAGCGTTCACTTGCGGTGATTTGATGAATGGGAGCAGCGACGTGCCCTATTATTTGCAGGTTACCTATCCGACAGGTACGAACACGTATTCCATGCAACCCGTTTCTTCTGGGGATGGTTTTGTGACCATACCTCTTGCAGCGTCCGGAGGCGGGTACTATGACGTGAAACTGGCTTCATTGTATGTTCGTCTGAAGAATGGATATGATAAAACCAGTTTGGCGAACAACGATGCCATTTTGGGGGGCAGTTATATCAGTGACGTTTCCGTCAGCGTGACGGTGGGGAGTTGAGCGAAGATGATGAAAAAGATTTCTGTTTTGATGGTCATGCTTCTCTCTGCATCCTGCATATTCGCCACGGATGGTTTGTGGTACAGGGAAAGCACGCTGTATACGTTGTTGATCGACCTGTCGCAAACATTGTCGATTCCGGTCAAGGGATGGAATAAAAATAACCCGAACACCACGCCTCCTGCGGGGTATTACAACAACACGACCTTCCTTTCGAAGGTAGGTGTCACCAATGTCTCAAGCCCTGTTACGGTGACGGTTTCCTGTAACAATACAGTCGTTGACGCAAACAACATGACACGGTATGCGATGTACAGCGCTTCCAATAACAGGAATGCCTACAGGACTTTCTCCATCTACGCTTGTTATCGTGCCAACAATGACAAGAACTATAATCCTAACACCGGTGCAGTGGGAGGCGATCCAACGTATATTCTGTTCGGTGATGGTAGCGGCAACACGACGCCGATGATATTGCCGGTTTCTACAGGCACCTCGTATTGGATCGACTTTGTTTTGGTGATGGATTCGATTGATAATGATGATGCCCATATGGTGAGCGCCAACGATTATCAGGCCGTCGTCACCATCTCATGCACATCCAATGCAGACTCGGGTAACGGTTTGTTCTCTCTTCCTCTCCAAGGCTATTACAACTACGAAAAGCCTTCCAGTGAAGGAGATTGCTTTTTCTCCATTACTGATGATCAGGTTGTTTTGGACATCAATTCCATGAAAACGAACGAGGAGACGAAAATCGGCTCAATATCATTTCATACCCGTTCTTTTGACAAAACTTCCGATGGTTCCATCAAGTATCCCGAGAAGATGTTCACCATCGGAATGGGTGCTTTGAGTGCGGTAACCGGGAATGACTTCGAGTTGAAAAAGATAGATGATGAAGGAAACGAACTGCCCATTCGCATCAGGGTCATCCCGACCACTCGTAAGCTCAAGGATAATTCCGATTATATTCTGGACAGCGGGGAGACATCCGTGGCGACTCCTGTCCTGGAGGTGAATGTCAATAGGGACATTCAATATCCGAAGGACAGGGATTGGGCGGTCTCATACGATTATGAAGGATCCATTATGGTCAGTCTGCGCAGCGATTATGACGCAACCGCATTCAAAGAACTTTCGACTGGAGAGTACTACTGTTATATCTATTTCTCTGTAACAAGTCCATGAGGGCTTTCGCATACAAACAAACGCACCCGGGGATTCGCTCCTTGGGTGCTTCTTTTTTATATGGATGTGTGTCAGCGTTCCCTGAAGGTGATGCGGCCTTTGGTAAGGTCGTACGGAGATAATTCAATCCTTACTTTGTCGCCAGGGACGATACGGATGTAGTGCTTACGCATCTTGCCTGACAGAAAGGCAAGAATCACATGATTGTTCTGCAGTTCCACACGGAACATAGTGTTGGGAAGCGCCTCTTTGACGATTCCTTCCACCTCTATTGCTTCTTCTTTGGCCAAGGGGCCCTCCTATGTATTTGCAGTGCAAGTATATGGAATTGCCACTTACCATGTCAATGCACCAGTATGTCCAACAACCCTTTGACAAATATGACGAGAAACAGGACAGGCAGTCCCCAGGTGACCCAGTTTTTTGCCCACGACGGAAATTTCATGCCTGTACCTTGATCCGCTTCATCGATGAATTTCTTCCATCCCCAACCGTTTTTTCGTGTACAGAAGAGACAGAATATGAGGGCTCCGAGGGGAAGGATGATGTTGCTGACGAAGAAATCCTCGAAATCCAGGACACCCGTACCGTTTCCGAAGGGTTGGAATCCTTTCCAGATGTTGAATCCGAAAATGCATGGCAAGGACAGAAACACCATTGCGAAGGCATTGTACAAGCATGCTTTTTTCCGTGGCATCCGACGCACATCGATCCAATAGCTGATGATGTTCTCAAACACGGCAATGACCGTGGAGAATGCCGCGAAACTCATGAACAGGAAAAACAGGAAACCCCACAACCGGCCTGCACGCATTTGGGAGAAAATGTTGGGCATGGTGATGAACAAAAGGCTTGGCCCGGCCCCTTGCTCCACACCGAATGCGGAGCATGCCGGGAAGATGATCAATCCGGCGGCAATGGCCACAAACGTATCCAAACCGATAATTCTGAGGGATTCGCCCATGAGCGAGCGTTCTTTTCCGATGTAGGAACCGAAGATTTCCATGGAACCGATGCCAAGGGACAAGGTAAAGAAAGACTGGGTCATTGCGGCGAGGATCACTTTTGACAAACCCGCTTCCCGAATGTTGGAAAGACTGGGCTTCAGATAAAAGGACAATCCTGCTTTTCCGCCTTTGAGGAAGATGCTGTTGAAGGTGAGGAGGATGATCAGGACGAACAGGCAGAGCATCATCCCTTTGGTGATTCTCTCGACTCCATTCCTCACCCCTTGGCTGACGATAAAGAATCCTGCGAGGACGACCAACGCCATCCAGAAGACCATCATGCCGGGTTTGCCGAGCATGCCCGAGAAGAAAGCGGGTACTTCGGCGCCCTTGATATGGGCGAGACTTCCATCCAGATAATGGACGCAATAAGCGAGGAGCCATCCGCTGATGGTCGTGTAGTACATCATCAGAAGGTAATTCCCTATAATGGCGACCGGACCAAACGCATGCCATTTCGTTCCCGAAGGTTCCAGACTCTTCAACGCGATGCCGATGTTTTGTCTGCTTGCCCGTCCGATGGAGAATTCCATCACCATGATGGGAAGTCCGAAAATCACCAGGAAAACAAGATAGAGCAAAACGAAGGCCGCTCCACCATATTTACCCGTTATATAGGGAAATCGCCATACATTGCCTAATCCGATGGCACACCCTGCGGAGAGCAGGATGAATCCGATTCTGCTGGAAAGTGTCTCTCGTTTTTGTTGCATGATGAACCAGTATACGTAGTTTTCGCAATCCCGTCAATTTTTATGGATTTTGAGAAATTCGAGATACTCGGTTTGGGTGAGCGGTTTGGCGAAGTAATATCCTTGGATGAAGTCCGCGCCGCGTGCGATGGCGATGTCAGCCTGTTCTTTGGTCTCCACACCTTCGACGAGAACGGATTTTCCCATTTTCCCGAGCATTCCCATCAGGGAAGCCATGAGAAGCTGGACACGTTCGTCACCGAGAATGAACTGACGGTCGAATTTGATTACGCTGAACGGCAAACCGATCAGGCGGTCGAGGTTGGAATACCCTTGCCCGAAATCATCCAGGCAGAACAGGAAACCTTGGTCTATCAAGGAGAAGATGTTCCGTTTGGCGATGTCTGGGAACCGGTTGGAAACCGTTTCGGTTATTTCAAAATGCAGTTTTTCGGGATTGATCTGCCAACGTGTTGTGGTTGAGGTGAGCCGTTTCACCAAATTGTTCTGGACACATTCCACCATGGAAAGATTCACATTGATGCTTTGTGCGGCAGGTTGGTAATGGTTGATGAACGAACATACATGTTCCAGGACATAATTGTCGATTTTCTGGATGGTGCCGTTGTGTTCGGCGACCGTAACCAGTTCCTCAGGGGAAATCCTTCCCAGTTTCCGGTCTGTAAGCCGCACCAAAGCCTCCGCGAAAGGATACGTTTGGTTGTGCACATCCCATACCGGTTGGTACATCACTTCCAATGCCTGGTCTTGGACGCAGGTCCTGCTGATTTTGTCGATTTCCTTGTATCTGCGTTCGGAAGCGGTGTCCAGGCTTTCCAGACTCAAGACCGTTCGTTCCTCCTTTGCGTGTACGGTAGCGGCGATGATGTCCTGGATTTCCTGCAGGGTTTTCGCATGTTCCGGACAGTTGATCACCACAATGTGAGGGGTGAATTTGGTGGGTTCGTCAGCGACTTTCCAGCTTTGTCCGAAACGCTTGACGATCGCCGACAACGCGTTTTCTTTCCTCATGTCCGATCGCTTGCGGTACAACAGGCAGTATTGTCCGCTGTCCAGATGGAATATGTAGGCGCGCCGGAACGTTTTGGAAAAATAGTCCGATATGGATGAGCGCACTTCCCGAAGCAAGGTGTCTCCCAAAATGTCATGGATGTACGCCGAATCCGTCAGATAGACAAAGAGTATGGTAAAGGTCTTTCTTGAACCTAGATAGGATGTCGCCAGGGTGGTGAAAGCTTGGGAGTTGAGCAAACCGGTAAACTCGTCGGTGATGTCCTCTGGGCGTGACATGGAAAGATACACGAACAACAGGCACAAATCGGTGCAGTAGTTCTCCACCAGCATGTATGGCGCCACTCCCTGGATGAAGATGCCTCCACCGGACATGATGACGAACGTCAGCAACGAATAGGTTTTCCCTATGGACATACGTGAGCCATATCTGAGGAGAACCACGAACCCGCATAACAAATAATACCCTGCGCACGCATAGATGAAGAAGACGCCGCTTTGCCGGGCATAGAAACCGTTCTCATCAATGGTAAACACAAACGGGAAGAAGGGATTGAGCAGGATTTCCAGATTTGCGATGGCATAGGGGAGGGAAGTGATGAGGGTCACCCTCCTTTTCTCCTGTATTCCGAGCACCGCAATGGTATAGCGGAAAAAGACGAATGCGCATCCCAGATGCCCGAGGTAATACACATAGTTGATGATCTCATTGGTCAGTTGCGGGTTTGCCCACATGATATTGATCGTACTGTTCATCCACACGCCGTACCAAAGGTCGGTGAAGGTCGACAGGAAACAACAGCCAAGCATGATTTTAAACAGCAGGTTGGGAGTGTTTTCCAATGAGTTTTTCAACAGATACAGGAGCGTGATGACAAGCAGGATCACAATGCCGCTGATATCAAACCAGATGTTGTATTCAATGAACATGAGCCAGTTCCTCCAGCGTCGACGGTCCTCCGAACAAAGGACCGGTCAGGTAATCAGCACCCATCGCAAGGCAACTGTCTCTCTGTTGCTCTGTGGCAACTCCTTCCACACAGGAATCATATCCGAATTTTTTGAACAACGTGATGCTGCTTTGGATCACCAGTTCCGATTCTTCCCGGTTATGGGCAGTCGCAAAGAACTCACTACCGATGGCGATGGTGGCTTTGGGAAGACGGAACGTGGTGTTCACTTCCCCAAAGCCCACCCCATAGCCCGTGATGACGATATTGATGCCTAACCGATACAGTTCATTGAGTGTCATGAGCATGGTTTGTGGCGCTTGGTTCAGTGCTTTGCATTCGATCCTGAAGGAGAGGAGGGAGGGGGAGACCTTGTTTTCCCTGAGGTTCGACCGGACCATGTCAGGCAAGCCGTATTGCATCCATTGGCCTGAGGACAACACCAACGTGAGATGTTCGAATCCCAAGGCCTGCAACTGCCCTGTACCAAGAAGCCGGCAACACCTGTTGATCAGGTATTCGCTGAATTTGAAGATGGAACGGTTTTGTTCGGCGAGGGGCATGAATTCATCCTGGCCGACAAGACCTGTGGTTGGATCAAACAGCGCCAGTGAAGCGGTGAGCCTGTTAATTCCGTTGGCTTGGGCGCAATAGATGGGGTGGAAGACGATCCTCATGTTCCGCTCATCAGCAAGTTGGACAAGATTCGACACGGTTTGCCTGCGTTTCCCTTTGGTCAGGTCAAGACTGTTTGCGTTGATGATCAATTGCACATGTTCCGGTTTCCCGCTTCTGTGCCTGAGTTGCTCTGAGAGCGCGAAGAACTCATCCAAAGTAATGAAATCAGAAGGATAGCGCAGGATACAACTGTAGCCGTCAACCGATGTGGTGACGGTCGAGGTCTTCCACTGTTGCGAGAACGGCTGCAATGCGTTTTTCCCGATGATTCTCGCTTCTTGCCAATCTGCCTTTTTCATCACGAGGGCGAATTGGTCATCATTGATCCGGTACACATCGGCCTTCGGTGAGAAACCGGCGAGAAACCGGGTATAGCCGGAAAGCAGGATGGAGAAGGATGCCGCATCCATCAAGTCGGAAAGAAACGGGTAATCGAAGATACCGGTGATGATGACGATGAGAGGATGTTTCGCTTCGATGCATACGTCTGTCATTTTGGTGAATGCGTTCCGGTTCAGGCATCCCGTCTGCCCGTCCACGATTTCTTCCGGATTCTGGACGGTCAAATACAGGTTGAGCAATCCCAAACTGACTGTGAAGTTCCCGATACGAATGTTCGGGTTGATGATCTGCCATGTGGAACCGGCATAGGTGATGACCAGAAAGAAACCCAATGCGAACAGGAAGTACGGGGTGATGCTCTTTTTATGAACGTATATGATCAAGACGGAACGTACGATGAAATAGACGCTTATCAGGAAAATGAGCTGTGTGGTGAATTCAAATTGGGTGATACGGGGGCCTTCCAGGAAGTCTCTGCTCCGGGTGGCGGCATTAACCATGATGGCGGCAATCTGGATGATGAAAGGGGCATACTGCGGCCATAAGCGTTGCGATGGCGTCCTTTTCTGTTTTACTATTGCCTGCACATACAGGAAAAAACAGTAGGAAATCGCCGATTGCGCCAGAACCATCAGACCTTTGACGACATAATATCCCCAATCGGTGGAGAGAATGAAACCTTCGACGGACAAGCCGCAAAAAATATCACAGACGGTGGCTGTGGCGGCAAGTTCCGCCATACTCATAAGCAGTTTGTTCTGTCGGATGGGAATATCATTGCGGTACTGGTATATGATGAAAAGTATTGTCAGGATACCTAAAGAACTGACGTCCAGCCAGATGCCACTACTCATATTCCCTATTGTATCCTGCTTGGTTCGTCTTGGCTAGGTGAATTGACACTGGGAACCCCAAAATGGACAATGTGGGCATACCGAATAGGCAGAGGTGGTGAAATGATGGATGCATTGCACGCATATCTGGATGACAAAAAGGACGTCAAAGCCGCAATGGTGGCTTATGTCGCGAATTTGGAAGAAGTGGCGAAGGTCTCTCCTTTGGTGGCTGGCAGGATTGTCCAGGAACTGGCTGACCAACGGACCCATCTGAAACTCATCGCAAGTGAAAATTTCTCTTCCATTTCTGTCCAAGGAGCCATGGGAAACCTGTTGACCGACAAATACAGTGAGGGCTATCCCTACCATCGGTTCTATGCGGGATGCGACAATGTGGATGCAATCGAAGCGTTCGCAGACGAGCAAGCCTGCAAACTGTTTGGCGCGGAACATGCCTACATGCAACCCCATAGCGGGGCTGACGCCAATCTGTGTGCGTATTGGGCTATTCTCAACACCAGAATCCAGATGCCTGCGTTGGAGGAATTGGGAGAGACCAACCCGTCCCACATGACACGTGAGGATTGGAACAAACTGCGCGCGAAACTGGGCAACCAAAGGATTCTCGGCCTTGATTATTATTCTGGAGGACACCTCACCCATGGGTACCGGCAGAACGTTTCCGCACAGATGTTCGACGCCTATAGTTACACGGTCGATGAGAAAACCCGGTTGCTTGACTATGACGCCATTGAGAAGTTGGCCATGGAGATCAAACCCCTGATCCTCATCGCCGGTTACAGCGCCTATCCGCGCAAAGTGAATTTCAAGCGGATGAGTGAGATAGCCCATAAAGTCGGCGCGACCTTCATGGTTGATATGGCTCATTTCGCGGGTCTTGTCGCCGGAAAGGTGTTCACCGGAGAGTATGAGCCGGTGGCTTGGGCTGATGTGGTCACCACAACCACCCACAAGACACTTCGTGGTCCCCGCGGCGGCATGATTCTCTGCAAACAGGAATATGCGGATAGTGTTGATAAGGGGTGTCCGCTGGTCATCGGTGGTCCTCTTCCGCAGATGATGGCTGCGAAAGCTGTCGCGCTGACTGAAGCGTTGGAACCGTCCTTCAAGGAATATGCGTCCAAAATCGTTGAGAATGCCCGTTGTCTGGCTTCCGAGCTGATGCTTCAGGGGATCCCGTTGGATACCGATGGGACGGACAACCACCTGATGTTGTTGGATGTCCGGCCGTTCGGGCTGAACGGCAGACAGGCTGAAGGGGCATTGAGGGAATGCGGCATCACGCTGAACCGTAATGCGCTTCCCTTTGATCCCAATGGCCCTTGGTATACCAGCGGCCTGAGGATCGGAACCCCGGCTGTCACCACCCTCGGGATGGGAAAAGCCGAAATGAAGGAGATCGCCGATGTCATCGCGTTGGTTTTGAAGCATTCCCGGCCTGCAGTGATCACCAAGGGGGAAAAAGCGGGACAGGAATCGAAAAGCAACGCCCACATCGATCCGGAGGCGAAGAAGGAAGCGTATGACCGCATCCAGAAGCTTTTGGGGAAATTCCCGTTGTATCCTGACCTTGACCTGCCGTTCCTGCAAACGTATTTTCCCCTCGACAACCAGTGATGCGGATGGTAGCATGGACAACGGAGGTGCGTGATGAGTGAAATTTTGGCTGACCGTCGTTACAGCAAGGATCATGAATGGGTTATGCTGAGGGATGGGAAAGCCTATATCGGCATTTCGGATTATGCGCAGGACAGTCTGGGAGAGATCGTATATGTGGATCTTCCCCAAGTGGGAGACCACCTTGCGGAAGGCGATGATTTCTGCAACATCGAATCGGTGAAGGCTGCAAGTCCCATCATCAATCCGTTGGAAGGCGATGTCGTCGAAGTGAACAAGAGTCTGGAAAAGAATCCGGAGAATCTCAACAAGGATTGTTACGGGAATCACCTCTACGCACTTTCCGGTTACAGCCAAAAGGCTTTCGATGCCCTATTGGACAGCAAAGCGTACGAAGCGTATGTGAAGACACTGTAAGCATACAGACCGTCGGATGACCTCCGGCGGTTTTTTTATTGCCGTCATAGAAGGAGGAGCGTGGTGGTCTATCCATATATCCCTCATACCGATGAGGATCGTGAGATGATGATGCAGGCTATCGGGATACAGAGTCTGGAGGAGCTGTATGGGGACCTTGGCGAGGATATCCTGCTCTCAGACAGCGTTCCCATAAGCCAGGGGCGAAGCGAAGACGAAGTGATCAGGATGGTGGAAAGCATCGCCAACCGCAATGAACGGGGCATTCCGTTCCTTGGCTCCGGATGTTATGACCATATCATCCCCTCGACCGTGGATGCGATAGCAAGCCTTCCTTCATTCGTCACCTCATATACCCCCTATCAAGCGGAAATGAGTCAGGGGATGCTCCAGGTGATCTATGAATTCCAGAGCATGATCTGCCAACTCACCGGAATGGATGTGTCCAACGCTTCGATGTACGATGGGGCCAATGCCTTGGTGGAGGCCGCTAACATCTGCGTCAGTTTCGCCAGAGGCAAGCACGAGGTTCTGGTTTCTCCGACCATCCATCCCTTTGCTCTCAAAGTCCTACAGACTTGGGCTTTGGGTACGGAACACCGATTGGTGATGCTCCCCGAAAAGAATGGGGTGTGCGACACATCCGCCCTTGGGGGCATGTTGGGTGGAAATGTCGGCGGAGTTCTTGTACAAAGTCCCAACCGATATGGTTTTCTGGAGGATTATACCGGCCTTTCCGATATCATCCATGCCTCTGGCGCTTTGCTGTGCGTTTCCGCAGACCCCATGTCGCTCGGGATGCAGAAGAGCCAAAGGGAATGGGGTGCGGACATCGCCGTCGGCGATACGCAACCGTTCGGCATCCCGCTTTCATTCGGTGGTCCAGGTTGCGGATATCTTGCCGTCGTTGAACCGTTGCTCCGGAAGATGCCCGGACGTATCGTCGGCGCGACTACCGATGGGAAAGGAAACAGGGGCTTCGTGTTGACCATGCAGGCGAGGGAACAGCACATCAAGCGGGAACGTGCCACCAGCAACATCTGCACCAACAATTCCCTCGCAGCCTTGATGACCACCGTGTACCTGTCTTCCGTCGGTTGGCTTGGGGTGAAGGAAGCAGCACATCAATGCTATGTGAAATCCCATTATCTCGAAGAGAACCTCATCACGCTCGGGGGTGTCGAGCTGGCATGGGAACAACCGTTCTGGTGTGAGTTCCCGTTGCGTTTCCATGATACCAAGAAGATGCGGAAATTCATCCAGGAACTGCGCAACGAGCACCTGTTCGCCGGGGTGCGTCTGCAAGCGCTGACCCGTTGCAATGAGGACGAACTGGTGTTGCTCGTCGCCGTTACGGAGAAACGAAGCCGGGAGGAAATCGAGAATTACCTTGCCGGAGCAAGGAGGGTCCTCAGATGAGCGAAGCGTTGCTGGTGGAATTGTCGAAGAAAGGCCGGAAAGCGTATTGCTTTCCCGCTTTGGATCTCCCCCGTGGTTTTGAGGAAACGGTCCCCGCTTTGGGCGAAGCCTTTGCCCGCAAAACGGATGCCCGGCTTCCTGAAGTGTCGGAGCTTGATGTGGTGCGGCATTTTACCCGGCTTTCCAATCTGGCGTATGGCGTTGATGACGGGATGTATCCGTTGGGGTCCTGTACGATGAAATACAATCCGAAACTGTCAGAAAATCTGGCAAAGATGCCATCGTTCACGTCCATTCACCCTTTGCAGGACACCTCTTCCACACAAGGTTGCCTTTCTCTGATGTACAACCTTTTGGAGGATCTTGCAGCTATTACGGGCATGAGTTGGGGTACGCTCCAGGGGTGTGCGGGGGCGCATGGCGAATATACTGGCCTGAAGATCATCCATGCATGGTTCCTTTCCAAGGGACAAGCGGAACGGGATACGGTCTTGGTGCCGGAATCCGCACATGGTACAAACCCGGCGAGCGCGGCGATGAACGGTTTCAAGGTGGAAGTGGTGAAGAGCAACGCGCAAGGACGTGTCGACCTTCAGGACCTTGAAGAAAAACTCGATGGTTCGGTCGCCGCTTTGATGTTGACCAATCCCAATACGTTGGGGCTGTTTGAGAAAGACATCCTGCAGATCGCCGACATGGTTCATGCTTCCGGTGCGAAACTGTACTACGACGGCGCCAACCTCAATGCGATCATGGGAATGGCGACCATCGGGGACATGGGCTTCGACGTGCTCCATCTCAACCTGCACAAGACTTTCGCCACTCCGCACGGGGGCGGCGGGCCAGGCGCAGGACCAGTGATGGTCACCAGCGAACTGCGTCCGTTCCTGCCTCGGCCGGACATTGTGCTTACCGACAATACCTATTCCCTTGAGTGGAACGGTGAACAATCCATCGGGAAGACCAGCATGTTCTGGGGAAACTTCTTGGTATTGGTCCGTGCGTACATCTATATCCTGAGGATGGGAAGCCAAGGACTCAAGGCGGCGAGCGAACATGCGGTACTGAATGCGAATTACCTGCTGTGGTCGCTGAAAGATACCTTTGAGATACCCTATGGGGATCGTTGCATGCATGAGTTTGTGGCCAGTTGCCAGAAACTGAAGGATACATATGGGATTTCCGCATTGGACATTGCCAAAGCGATGATCGAGCGAGGTTACCATCCCCCCACGATGTATTTCCCGTCCCTCGTCCATGAAGCGTTGATGTTTGAGCCGACGGAAAGCGAGAGTGTCGAGACGTTGGACAAACTTGTCGCGACCATCAAGGAGATCGTGAAGGAAGGCATCGCCGATCCCGAATGGATACACGGCTGTCCGCATAACACCGTTGTCGGACGCCTGGATGAGGTGAAAGCGGTCAAGGAGCCGAATCTCAGGTATTGATCTCTCCGCCAACCCGATTTGTATGCTATACTGCTGGTATGCAGAAATTACTCATACAAAACGGGCTTTTGGTGGATACTGAATGGACACGGCATGCCGATGTCCTGGTGGACGGGTCGAAAATCGTCCATATCTCGACGCACATACGGGAAGATGAGGTGCCTGCCGGTACGCAGATCATCAACGCGCATGGACTGTGCCTGCTTCCCGGTTTGATTGACGCCCATACGCATTATCACCTCATCAGCAGAGGAACGGTCACGGCGGATTCGTTCATTGAGGGAAGCCGCTTGGCCGCGTACGGCGGAGTGACGACGGTGATCGACTTTGCCGATGATGACAAGAAAGGGCATCTGGAGAAATGCGCCGAACAACGCATCAGCGCGATGGACAGCGAGATGGCCATCGACTTCACCATCCATCAAGGGGTGTATGCTTGGCGCGAATCCCTGGAGGATGAATTGTCAGACCTCAAGGATCGTGGCGTACGGGCTTTGAAACTGTTCACCACCTACAAGAACGTCGGATACATGGTGGAAAAAAAGGAAGAACTCAAAGCGGTGTTTGCCATCGCCAAGAAACTGGACATGATGGTCTGCGTCCATTGTGAGGATGATGCCATGATCCAGAAAATCAACGCATCATACAAGGGACCGTATGATCCTCCCGCACATGCGGTGCTCCGGCCCAGCGAAGTGGAGGCCAAGGGCATCGAAACGGTCGGCATGATCGCCCATGACCTTGAGATGCCGTTGTACATCGTCCATCTTTCCAGCAAAAAAGGTCTTGATATGGTCAGGAAACTCCGTGATATGGGCACCCGCATCATTGTCGAGACAACCCCGACATATCTGTTTCTTGACAAGAGCAAACTGGAAGGGCCTGATGGTCCGTTGTATGTGATGACCCCACCGCTCAGGAGCAAAGAGGACAACGAGGCTCTGCAGGAAGCCGTGCTTAACGGGGAAGTGCAGGTTATCGCGACAGACCATTGTTCCTTCACTCGGGAGCAGAAACTCTCCAGCAAGGACTGCCGGACGATTTTTCCGGGCATCCCTGGGACGGAAGAGCTGTTGCCACTGGTCCATACGTTTGCCGCACATTCCGGCAGGATCGGGATTCAGCAGGTGGTCAACCTCCTTTCCACCGGACCTGCAAGAGCTTTCGGTTTGTATCCGCGCAAAGGTGCCATCAAGGTGGGAAGTGACGCCGACATCGTGCTGTTTGATCCCGATGAGGCATGGACGCTGGGCAAGGAAACGACCCACAGCGCGTCCGGCTATACTCCGTATGAGGGTGTCCCTGTGTTGGGCAGAGTGAAATTCACCTACAGCAGGGGACGGCTTGTCATGGGAGACCATATCTATCTGGGTATCAACGGAAACGGGAAATTCATTGCCCAAGGGACTCCGGCGCACCTGACGACCATCATGCATTAAGCCTGAATGCGCATGGGGCGATGCATATCGCCCCATATCTGTGTTTTAACAGACATATTTTTCGAAAGTGATGGCGTTTTGAGGTTGCCGTTTCAGGATAAAATGCCTACTATGAAAGTTGGGAGTCGATGATGGAATGCGTGTTGCTCTCAATGGATGGCGTCTTGGCTGACACATACCCGTTGTACAGGGAATGTGTGAGGCGTTTTATCCGTGAAACGTGGAAGTTTGAAGTCTCTGATGATGAATTGGATGATACGGAGACAATGGAAAAACAGGTGCGCGCGATAGCTCTTCGGCATGGTTTTTCCCTCGCCAGGCTTCCTGTTTCCGATGCTTTGGACGGGATGTATGCGTCGCTAGCCCCAAACCTTGTCTTGGACGAAGGTACCCGTTCCTTCCTTGCCTCGTGCATGAAGGCGGGTGTGAAAATCCTTCCGGTTTCCCGCCAAGACAAAGTGGTCACGCTTCTGTCGCTGAACGCATTGGGGCTTTCTGTGGAATCCAGCGGACTCGTCGCTGCCGAAGAAGCGGTGAAGGGCGAGGATCTCCATCGATTCCTTGCCATGGGATTAGGCTTGGAGGTTGGTGATTGCCTTGTCTTTGAAGCCAGCAGGGAAGGAATCCGTCAAGCGAAGCAAGCCGGTTTCATGACTTGCGCCGTAACTTCATATGTTTCGCTTCTCGACGCACAAGCGGCTGATATCGTCGTCTCCGGTCTGGGTGCTGTCGGTTCGTTCTCCACCAAAGGGGAACTTTCCTCCATTCTCGCCGACCTGTGCGGCAAAGGGGAAGCGGTCAGGTACGGACATTCCTTGATTGTTCCTGGCAAACAGCTTCAGGACAAAAACTCGATGGTCGGTATGGCTCTGAAAGCCGCACGTTCGGCTTGGCGGCATGCATATGCGCCTTATTCCCATTTCCAAGTGGGTGCTGCCTTGGTGAGCGCGAAAACAGGGCTCATCTACAGCGGATGCAATGTGGAGAACGGCAGTTACGGCGCGACGATTTGCGCCGAACGGAATGCCGTCCTTCATGCGATGGCCGAGGAAGGTGAATTGGGGATCGATTTGCTTGTCGTGGTGTCCGACGCTGATCCGCCGGCTCCGCCTTGTGCCCAGTGCCTGCAGGTGCTTTCTGAGTTTTCGCGTCCCGAAACCGAGGTGCATTTGTTCAATATGGATGGTTCGTCGCACCAGATCTATCGCTTTGGAGAACTGCTTCCCCATCCGTTTGTGTTGGGACAGTCATGAAAAAGCTGTCGGTATTCTTTTTCCTTGTGCTCCTCACCGGTTGTGCGTCGACAAAAACGATGGTGCGACCCCCGGTCACCGATTCCTCTTTGTCCCTTCCGGAAAAACTGGAAACCATCGGTTTGTCGATGACACCCGTCACCACTCCGACCGTCTACCATAACGGGAACGAATGGATGGAACGGGTGAAAACACTTGTCTCTGGTGCGAAAAAATACGTCATCCTGACTTCGTTCCTGGCTTCAAACAGTGATGAATGCAAGGATTTGTATACGATCATCGTGCAAAAAGCCAACGAAGGTGTTCCTGTGTATTTCCTTGTGGATGGCATCGGCTTGTTTGACATGACGGAAAGCCGCTACCATCTGGTGCCCCTGACCTACTTGAATGACACCCCGGTCCATTTCCTTGAATACAGCCCGATGAGTACGGCAAGGTTCATCAGTGCGCCGAACATGTTGTTGCGCTACCACCAGAAAGTCATCATCATTGACGGGGAGACGATGGCTGTCGGGGGGATGAACCTGAACTACATTTCTGTAGGCGCGACAGGAAAAGCGTTACAGCGTGACAGTATGTATGAGTTCCATAGTCCTGAAGCCATCAAGGAATTCCTCTCTTGGTTCATCGATTGGTGGAACGACAGCAGTTGGGACCGGATAGCCAAGGATGCTTTCCCTGTCGATATGGATTATGCCGCGGATGAGCCGAAAAGCGACGCATGGTTTGTCAACCAGATACCAGGAAAAGCGACGTTGGCCGAAACCTATGGCGCCATGATCGCAAGCGCCACAAAGAGCATCGAGATCCTGCCGTTCCTTCCCGCTTTGGATTCCAACATGCAACAGGCTATCAAGGATGCCATAGCCCGTGGGGTGGATGTGTCGATGGTCATCTCCTATGACCCCCGCACCGCAGATAGATGGATGTATTTGCCGCTTTTGGAAATGGGCGTGCATATGCGTTTGGAGACGGAAGCGACGGATCTCGGGTTGCTCCATGAGAAGTTGATGGTTGTCGACGGGAGGTACGTCATCTGCGGTTCCAGCAATTTCAACTATCGTTCCATGGCGCTATCCTATGAATCCGCGCTGGTTATCGATGATGTGGTTTTGGCTGGACAGCTGCAACGGCATTTCCAGACTTTGTTTGGCAATGCCACGGAAGTGTCCCTTTCCGAGGCGAAAAAATGGCGGACCTTCTCCAAATATCTGATGCATCTTTTAATGACGGTGGGGGGATGAAATGAGACGTGCGTTGCTGTTGGTGACCGTATTGTCCTTTCTGTCGCTCCCGCTCTGCGCACGGCAAGTGGGATACTTCGCCGCTTATGACGGGGAGAAGACCGCTTCGGATTCATATGGGGGCGTGAGCATAGGTTTTGTGTGGGAACCTTGGGAAAGGTCTTCGTTCAACCCATCGTTTCTGTTGGAGAGCAGTTTCGGTTTTGACCAGGACAGCCATTTGAAAGCGCCTTCGACGAGCCTTGTCTGCAATGTGGACTTGTTCCGGACCCTGAACCACCCGTTTCCTTATATCGCCCACAACAGGATCGCCTATGATCCTTCGGTTGGGGCAGGTGTCCAGATACGCTATGATGATCCGGTCAGAGTGGCGTTGTATCTCACCGCCAGTCCGTTCAAATTCAGTCAGCCTGATTTCTGGTATGAGGCTTTGAGCCCCTTTTTCACGTACAGCAGCAAAGGATGGAGTTGGGGTGTGGCGTTGTTCCGCTTCACCTACTTGTTCTTATGAAAAAACCACATGCTTTCCTGACGGCAATGCTTCTCCTGCTTTGTCCCGCACTCTTTGCGGGGACGTTCGACCTTGGGGTTACCGTCGGTTCCCGGAACCATTTTTTTGAACGGACATATGATAATGCCCAGTTGTCCCTCCAATACGGGTTGACCATGGGCATCACCGACGTCTATGAAATCGACCTGACGGCGTCAAGCGAATGCATTCCTGATTTCTTTGGGACCACCCAGATGCAATTGTTGTTGCAACGCTCCCTGTTGGGAGCCCGCAACAGCGGAACAAAAGTGGCGGGCATGGGGTGCAACATGTTGCTCGGTTTCGGCATCGGCTTCTCCGATTTCAACGAAACGAACAAATTCACCTTCACCCACCTGCTCATTTCCTTCACGCCGCTGATGGGTGGTTCGCCCTCCTTGAGGAAGCGGGAGCGGGCTTTCGCCTGCACGCTGGGCATCAATATCTATACCCAGCAGGTCAGTTTGTACTTCGATTTGATGGCTGATGATTTTTATATTGTCGGCACGTATAAAGACCATCTGGATGAAATCTAGCAGTTTTCCAATTCCATGATCTTGCCGACCCTCCGTTCATGTCTGCCCCCTTCCATGGTTGCGTCGATGAAGGCGTCAAGCATCTTCACGGGATCCTCCGGATAGTCGATCCTGCCACCAAAGGCGATGAAATTGCAGTGGTTGTGCTGTTTGGCTTTCTCCGCCGCATAACAGTTCTGGGGCAGGGCGCAACGGATGCCTTTCACCTTGTTCGCGCTGATGGAAATCCCTATGCCCGTTCCGCAACAGACGATTCCGAAGTCATAACCGCCTTTTTTGAATTCCGTAGTGGCTTCTTTGGCTTTATCAGGGTAATCCACCGCTTCTTCAGTAAACGAACCCAGCCAGTTTACCTCATATCCTCTCCCTTTGAGATGGTCTCCGAGCTTTTTGGCGAGTTCAACGGCGCCATGATCATTCGCAATGACAACTTTTCCCATGATTCTTTCCTCTGCTGACAGGATACCGTAAAGAGGGTTGGATGAAAAGGATAAAGTGGGGTAGTATGGGAACAGACACAAAGGAGTCAACATGGCGGACATTTTCATCACAGGTCACCGGAATCCTGACATGGACAGCGTATGCAGCGCATACGCCTATGCGTATCTGAAGCATATGATGGATCCCTCCAACACCTATATTCCCGTACGGTGCGGAAACTTGAATGATGCGACAAAAGCACAGTTCGAACGCATCGGGGCCAGCGCTCCGCGTTTCATGAAGGATGTACGATGCAGGCTTTCCACTGTGGTGCGGCGGGGTGAACCGACGCTGGACATCCATGATCCCGTATATCAATTGATTCCTTTGTTCGCCGGCAGTCCTTCGGCCGTATGCGTGATGGAAGGCGAGACTTTCAAAGGCATGCTTTCCATCGATGAGGTCAACCGGTATTTCCTTCATGAAAGCACCGGCAACCGCCCCATGTACCATTTCGTCATCGACAATATCCCCAAAGTGCTTCATGGACGGTTTCTGAAAAAAGGGGAAGAAGGGGAATTCGAAGGTTTGATTATGGTCGGAGCCATGCGTTTCGCCGTTTTCTGCCAGCATCTTGACGCGGTGGAGGGGAAAAACACGCTTTTGGTGGTCGGAGACCGAGAAGACCATATCAAAAAGGCGATTGAAAAGCAGGTCCCCTGCATCATCCTGACCGGATTGGCCAACGGTTTGACCAGTGATGTCGATTTCTCCACATTCAAAGGCACCGTGTTCATCAGCGAGGAGGACACCAGCGAGACGATACGTCTGCTCAGGCTGTCCGTACCTATCAGTCAGTTGATGGATGAGGATCCCCCTCCTCTGGATGGAGACATGTTGTTTGATGAGGCGAAAAACACGCTTGCAGTGAGCAAATACCGTGGCATGCCGGTTTTCCAGAACGGAAAATGGATGGGTTTCGTCACCCGCAGGTGCTTTTTGGAACGACCGAAAGTCAAAGTAATTTTGGTCGACCACAATGAGAAGGAGCAGAGTATTCCCGGTGTTGAGGAAGCGGAATTGGTGGAAATCATCGATCATCATAGGATGGGGAGCATGAAAACCCCCAATCCCATCTACATCCTGTGCGACCCCCTCGGTTCAACGTGTACCATCGTCACTACGTTGTACCAACGCTTGGGTGTGGCTATTCCAGCGGATGTCGCCAAGGTGTTGCTTTCCGGCATCGTTTCCGATACGGTGATGCTGAAAAGCCCCACGACAACCGAGGTCGACAGGGTTGTGGTGAAGTATCTGTGTACAGTCGGACACGTTCCCAGTCTGGAACAATTCGCGACAGAGATGTTCTCGACCGGGGCGACCTTGGAAGGGAAAGATCCACAGAAACTGGTGGATGCGGATTTCAAGGAATACACCGAGAACGGCAGGCATTTCGGAATCGGACAATGTGAAGTCACGACACTCTCCGATGTGGATGACTACAAGGAATCGCTGTTTTCCGCACTCAAGGAAACCTGTCGCCGCAACAACATGGTTTTTTCCCTTTTGATGATCACCGATGTAATCCATGAGAACAGTGTGTTGCTCTGCTCTGGTTTGGACATGTACGAGCCAAAGCTTGCGTACAGCAGGGAAAGCGACCACAAATTCTTCATGCCGGGAGTATTGTCCCGCAAGAAACAACTCCTGCCAGAGATTCTCAGGGTGCTTGAGGAGGGGTGATCTTCAGAGGGCGGCGTCGGTCATGATGGAACGGACGATTTTCTTCGAACAGATCCCTTCATGGACTTTTTTGCCGTCCACATAGAACGTCGGCACATAGTAATAATCGAATTGGTCGGCGTAATCCGGTCTGGACGTTTCGTCGATCATCTCAATTGCCAGTCCCTCCGTCTGTGGTTCTTCTTTGCGGACTTCATTGATCCATCGCAAAGCCGCTTTGCAGAACGGACACCCTGGTTGGTAAAACAACTGCACGTGTTTCATGATGATCCTCCGTAGAAATAGCAGAAAAGGCAGGGAAGGAAAAGCCAACCCCAGCCGTAACCCATGGTACCACAGGAAGGCGGTTTCTGTCTTTTCATGCCAAGGGGAATCATGTTTTGGGACAATGCCGCACATCCAAGCTCAATCCACATGTCCGCGGTTGCTGAAAGTTGATTATCGGCGGGTAGGTGTCCCGCAGGTTTTTCCTCACGTTTACTGCAATATGTTGTTGGATTTAGACGCCCATACGACTCTTGTCAAGCGCAAAGAGAAAGGATAAGCTTTTGTAACAATATTCAGGAACTGTTGTTTAACCACATACATAAGGGATTTTGCATGAAGAGACGAATTCTGTTGGGACTGATAATTCTGTTTATCCTATCCATGGGGGTGTTCCCCGCCACTGTCGAAGGGACTTTGCCTGTCGGATTGGTGGTTCGTTCTCCCTTGTTCGGGACGGATGTGGCGCAAACCACCATGGGTGCGGTGCCTTTCGGCACCTATGCGGAGCAACTGGGATTGCCTGAAAAAAACCCCATTGCGGCGAACAATGACACCCTGCTTGCCCAACGTCTTCTTATGGCTGTCAGTGACAGCACCTATCCGGTCACCCCAGGCGATGCGTTGCGTCTCATCTATGCTGATGGGGTGAACCGTATCTCGGTCGATCTGCAGGTTGACAGCATGTATCAGCTGGATATTCCCTCGATGGGCACGATTGATGCGAAAAACATGACGTTGCCCCAATTGAAGGAACGTATCTTCTCTGTCGTAAGCACCTATTATGCATATGCGAACCCTCAGCTCACCCTGATCAGGACCGGTTCCTTCCTGGTGACGGTGACTGGTGAAGTTTCGTCGACAGGTTCGTTTGAGGCATGGGCTTTGGCCCGGCTTTCTTCAGTGGTCGGTTCCGCGACGAATTACGCATCCACCAGGGATGTCGTGGTGAAATCCTTGGATGGGACGGAGAAACACTATGACTTGTATAAGGCACTGAAGTGCGCACAACTCTCCGAAGACCCATTGCTCAAAGCAGGGGATGTGGTCGTTATCGGAAAAGCAGGCAGGATCGTGACATTGTCCGGCGCCGTTTTCCGGCCCGGCACGTATCAGCTTATGGATAACGAGGGGCTGAAGGATCTCGTAACCACCTATGGAGGCGGCCTCTTGCCGCAAGCCGACATCCAGCATGTCCGGGTCCAGCATTTTGACGTGGCATCCGCCACTTTGCAGGCAGATTATATCGATCTCCTTTCCCATGACAGCACGCTTGGCAGGTATGACCAGGTTGTGGTGGATACCGTTTCCGAAAGCGGAAAGAGCATCATTCTGGAAGGTGCGGTCCGCAGCGATGAAGCATATGATCCCACGACTTCGACGGCGATTGTCGGGCAAGTCAGCGGAAGGATATTCTACCAATACTATCCTGGCGAGACACTCCAGCAGATGTTGAAGGTCATTCAAGGACGTTTGATGACCTCGAGCGATCTCGAACATGCATATTTGGTCCGTGGCGGACAGAAAACGATCATCAATCTGAAAAACATCATCTCTGGCAGCAATACCGGCGAACCGATGGTGTTGCAGGCCGATGACCAGCTGACCATTCCTTTCGCACAGCGTTTCGTGACCGTTTCCGGTGGCGTAGTACGTTCCGGGACGTATGCGTTTGTCCCTGACAAGACTGCCGACTATTATCTGGCTCTTGCGGGTGGACCCAGTACCGACGCATATAAACCGCTGTCAGTCTCCATAACGGATGAGAATGGGAAAAAGGTTGACCGTTCCGCGACAATCGGACAGGAATATACCATAACGGTGAAGGTGAATACATTCGTGAAGGATTTGGCGCCTGCTGTGGCCATCATCGGCTTGGTGAGCACTGCCATCTCCATCCTGTATTATTCCGTCATCACCATCAATAATTTGAAGTAGGATGCACATGAGCGACGAATTGAATGCTGAAAACACGACATATGAGGAAGAAGGGATATCGCTTTCCGAGTTATTCACCATTTTGAAGAGACACATCGGATGGTGTATTTTGGGCTTTGTCATCGTGACCGTCTGTGGTGTCGCATATATCCAAACGGCCAAACCTGAATATGAGTCCACCTCGACGATCTTGGTGAATCCGATCCAACAGAGTTCGACGATGGACAGCCTGCTTTCCCAGGATTTTACCGGCAGCAAGAAAATCGCGACGGAAGCGGAATTGCTGTCAAGTTCCCTGAACATCACCCGTACGTTGGCTGATATGGACCTGAACCTGTACACCGACAATAATGATATCCCGTACAGCGATGCGACCATCTTCGGAGGCCCCGGCGCCGCATCGGTTCTGAAGAAACGCTTGACCATCACCACGGTAAAAGACACCAACATCGTCAAGTTGACGATTTCCGACAACAATCCCCGGTTCGCCCATGATTTCATGGAAAAACTCTGCAAGAGTTATGATGTCATCCTTACCGACATCGCCAAAAATTCCAAAAGCGCCCAGCGGCAATTCATCGAAAACCAAATACCCATCAACGATGTGGAACTGAAGAAGGCGACCGATGCACTCGGCGACTTCCGCAAGAACAGTGATATCATCCAGTTGTCCGACAAGACGTCCCTGTTGGTCAGCGAGAGTGTCTATTACCAGATGAAACTTGAGCCTTTGCAAATGGAGTATCAGGAGGCGCAGGTCGGCATCAACCAATTCCAGAAAGATTGGGAGTCTGCTTCATTCAAAAGCCTGCCGACTCCTGAGAATCTCAAAAACGACAAGGAAATCAGCAACCTGCTTTCCCGGCTCAATGACCTTCAGGAGGAGCTCTCCATGTATGAGGCGGTTTCCGCCTTGAACATCGCGGGGGGTGCGAATGTCGCAGGCGGTACGGGAACTGTGGTCGGCGTCAATTCCACGACGATCAGCAAGACGAATCAGACGCAAAGCCGTACCAACGATTTGAACAATTCCATCATACAGGTGAAAAAGGGCATTTTGGATCGTGTGACAGCCATCTGTGGTACGAAAGGCGCCGAAGTGTACTATCAGGCAGTAACCAAATTGCTTGCCACGGAAGTGCAGATCAAGGTCCTCAAGGCTCGGGAAAAGGTATATAGCGATGAGCTCGGCAAGTTGCCTGACCTGCAGACTCGGCTTTCCGAGTTGGAACGGGAAGTGACCGTGTATGAAACGGTTGGACTGAAACTCAGGGACATGCTGCAGGAAACGAAACTGGTCGAAGCCGCAGTGAACAGCAATGTGACCATCGTGGATGTTGCCTCCATGCCGATCAGACCGGTGAAACCGAACAAAAAGATGATTCTTGCGGTTGCGGCCTTGCTTGGGTTGGCGATCGGCGTGTTGTTGGCGCTTCTTGTCAATTCCATGGATGATTCCATCGACACTTGGGATCAATTGAAAAAGGTGCAAGGTGAGGAAACTCCGGTGCTCACATGGATTCCCTTCTTCATACCGGACAGAAAAAACAAATATCCGACTCTTGTCGTGTATAACGAACCGCTTTCCTTTCAGGCCGAACGGTTCAAATTGGTCTCCAACCTGTTTTACACCAACAGGGCGAACGGCAAGGTGTTTTCCGTGACCAGTTGCGGTATGTCCGAAGGAAAGAGCACAGTCATCGCCAATATCGCGGTTTCCATGGCTCAGATGGGGAAAAAGGTACTCTTGATCGACGGAGACCTCCGTATGCCCAGCCTCATGTCTTTCTTCAGGTACGGCACCGCTAAGGTGGACGGGTTGGTCGATGTGGTTCTCGGAAAAACAACCTTGGACAAGGCCATCCTCAAACCGATTGACGATATCCCCAACCTGCATTTCTTGCCCGCAGGGACAAAGCCTTTGGTGCCTTCAGCCGTTTTCACGAACCCTCACATGGAGGAATTGCTCCATAAGATGGAACGCATATATGACTTCATCATCATTGACGCTCCGCCGTTGATTTATGCTTCGGAACTGCTTCCCATCGGAAAACTGGTCAGCGGCGTGCTCATCGTCGCGCGAGCCGGCATCACCAGCAAAACGGAGTTGCGTGAATTGATCAACACATTCTCTTCGGCAAAAGTAAGAATCGCAGGAACGGTGTTCAATGCGTGTGGACGGTCGGCGGTGACTTCCGGATACAATTCACGGTATTCAGGTTATTATGGCGGCAAGTATGGGTATGGATATGGGTATAGTTCCACAAGCAAAAGCGGTAAGAAAAGTAAGGCGAACAAACAGCATTCTTGGCGTTGGTTCCTGAAACAGTACAAGAAGGATGTGAGGAACCGCGGGAAACTGGTGGAGCCGTTTGAAATCCCCGTACTGGCATTCCCTGACGGACTTCCCGTACATGAGTTGCATACCGATGTATATGATCCGTTGGAACACCACACGACATCAGCTTCACTGCATGATGATCCCGGCATCAATGGGCTTGACGCCATTGAGAAAGACGAAATGGCGAGAGGGAAAAACTGAGGCGGAATACTGGACAAGAGTGACGCTTCTTGCTAACGTAATGGGCAAGGAGACGGACGTGAAGTACAAATACGGTGTTCGGCGAAAAGCATCGGTGACGGTCTGTTTCCATTTCCAATGAATGTCATGGGAGTCGGTTTTTTCCGGCTCCTTTTTTTTTGAGGAGGAGTCAGGCGTATGGAAACAAAAAATGTGTTTGCGGCACGTTCGCTGTGCGGGATCAATGATTTCACCATTGATGAACGGAAATACCTGTTCGATCAAGTCAGGACATTGAAGAAAGCGATCTTGGAACATGATGAGCTTACCATGGACAGGTTCCGGGTGCATCAACCGGATTTCGGTATCTATGAGGTGTTTCTCGAAGACAGCACCAGGACGAAAGAAAGTTTCAGAAATGCGGCTGACTTCCTGCAGGTGAAAGTCAATGAATTGAACACCTCGGTCTCATCCATCAACAAAGGGGAAAGTTTCGCCGATACGTTCCATACATTGACCGGTTACCATAACTGCATCTTCATCATCAGGAGCAAAGTTGAAGGACTTTGCAAATGGCTTGAACAGGATTGTACGGCATATGCCAAACGCAATGGCTTGCCGTATATTCCGGCATTCGTCAATGCGGGTGACGGAAAGCATGAGCATCCCACACAGGAACTTCTGGATGAATTCACCATTCTGGAAGATAACGGCTTCAACTATAAGGACCTGCATATCGCCTTGGTCGGGGATTTGTTCCATGGCAGAACGGTGCATTCAAAAGCCGACGGACTCAAGCTGTTCGACCATGTGAAAGTCGACCTCATCGCGCCGGATGAACTGCAGATGCCTGAAAACTATAGGATCCGCATGGAGGAAAACGGATTCGAAGTGAGGAAATTCGATTCCATTGATTCCTATCTCAAACAGGCTGACATCAGCACGATGTGGTATTTCACCCGGCCGCAATTGGAGCGGATGGGTGAACAGGTCCTCCAAAAAGCCGACAGGCTTCGTGCTTCCATCACTTTCCGCAAGGACTTTTTGGACAAACTCAAACCGAACACCAAATTCTATCATCCGCTTCCCCGCCATAAAGAGCATCCCACCATCCCCACATTCCTGGACAGTACGCCGCTCAACGCTTGGGAGCGTCAATCCATCAACGGTATGTATGTGAGGATCTGCCTGCTTTCCTTGATCGCCGGCAGGATTGGTGCGGACTACCGGCCGGGAAACGCCGAAGCCAGGAAGGAAGAAGAGGATTACATCGTTGAAGTGGATCTTTCCCGGCGAACCCCCAAGGAAAAAGTGGTCAGCGAAGGAGTCCATCCCATCAAAAACGGCATTGTGATCGACCATATCTGCAGGGGAGAGACTCCCACCGAGATCCGTGAACATATGCGCTTGATCAGCAGAGTGCTTCATTTGGATGAGTCCAAAGGCGGAGAATGGATCTCAAGCGGCCATGGTCCAGGCGAAGAACATACCTACAAGGGCATCATCTTCCGTCCTGACGCGCCAGAATTGGAACGCAAAGACCTGAAACGTCTTGCGGCTGTCGCTCCGGGATGCACGCTGAACATCATCAAAGAGGGCAAGGTGGTGAGCAAATATCGCCTCCATATGCCGCCACGCATCTATAATTTTGACGATTTGCAATGTTCCAATGAAGCCTGCATCTCCAATCCAAGCGAATGCGAGGGTGTTCCGGCCATGTTCTACAGGACTGAAGACAATCTGTTCGAGTGCGCTTATTGCGGACGCACCCATACGTTCAAGGAAATCTGGAAAAACACGAAATAGTGACGTACACTGAAACCGGGAGTATGAAATGAGTGAAGATTATGCCGCGCTTTTGGCGCGGAAAGCATTGGAAAACGGAGCGATCCGGCTCAGTCCGGATAAACCATTCACTTGGGCGAGCGGATATCGGATGCCGATCTATAATGACAACCGCCAATTCTTGGGCGATTGGCAAAGCAGGGCGATGATAGCGGATGCCTTCTGTGACCTGTTGCGCAAGACAGGATATGATCCTGTGCATGTCGCAGGCACCTCCACAGCGGGAATCCCCCATGCGACGACCCTTGCCGACAGACTGCACAAAAGCCTTTCGTACGTACGCAGCGCTTCCAAAGACCATGGGCTCCACCAGAAGATTGAAGGATTGGATGCGAGCGGCAGTTATCATCATCAGACGGTGCTCTTGATTGAGGATTTGATCTCGACCGGCGGTTCGTCCGTGGATGCGGTGAAGTCCATCGTCCAAGCTGACGGTGTTTGTTCCTACTGCTTCGCCATCTTCACCTATGGATTGTCCCAAAGCGCCGAAGCGTTTGCGGCTTTGGAGCCTGCATGCACCCAGATGACCATTCTCGATTATGATACCCTTCTGCGGTATGCGGAGAAAACAGGATACTTGTCCAGACAGCAGGTGGACGTACTTGCTTCCTGGCGGGAGGATCCGTTTGGCTGGGGTGAAGCCCATGGCTGGCCGAAGGAGGTGAAATGATGACCTATTCCCAGTTGTTGTTGCAGTCGGCGCAGGATGTGGGGAACTGCGCCTGCATGGGGTTGGATCCTCAGGAAGCGGCCCTTCCCGGAGAGAAAGGGGTCCCGTTCAGGGATCGCGTCAATGATTTCTTTACCGTATTGTTCCGCCGAATGAGCCTTTCCGGGCTCGCACCCGCAGCCTTCAAACCGAATATCGGATATTACCAAGCCTTGGACAGACCTCGCGATGAGGATTTCTCCGGTTCCCTGGCATTGTCTGATGTGCTGGATTTGGTGGAGAACTTTTTCCCGGGTATCCCGGTGATTTTGGATTCCAAACGAGGCGATATCGCCCGCAGCAGCCAGAACTATGCCGTTGAGGCTTTCGATGTCTGGGGGGCCAATGCCGTCACCGTCGCCCCCTATATGGGAACGGATTCAGTCTCCCCATTCTTGGCTTATGGAGAGGAAAAGGGTGTATATGTCCTTAACCGCACCAGCAACCCGGGAGGGAAAGACCTTCAGGATATGCTGTGTGGCGGATCGTCCCTGTATCTCCATGTCGCCGGTTTGATCCGCACTTGGCATGCAGGGGCGGTGGTCGGGGCGACGAACATGAAAGAGCTTGCTGACATCGTGGCCTTTTACAAGGAAAGTCCTGTTCCCCTTTTGATCCCGGGAGTGGGAAGTCAGGGAGGTTCCGCTCCTGAGGTGATGGATGTCCTGAGGAAAGAAGGATATCCGGCGGCCTTGGCCCGGATCAACAGCTCCAGCGGTCTGACGCAGCCTTGGAAAAAAGATCCCGTGCCGGAAGAGTGGCTGGACATGTGCATAGCGGCGTTACACAAGCTTCTCGAGGAGACAGCCCTGTGAAGAAGGATGTCGTTTCCTTTCTGAAAGCACAAAGCGGTGTCAAGCTTGCGACGGTCAGTGGTGTGGCGACCACGAATGCGGAAATGGTCCGTTTCTTTGATGCCGAAGTGCCTGGTGTGGATATCATCACCACCAAGAGCTACCAAGTGACGCCGAACGCGGGCAATCCTGAACCGGTGATCTGTGAGACACAGACAGGGTGTTTCGGGAATTCGGTGGGATTGAAAAACAAAGGCATGGAAAAAGGCCTTTTGGAAATGGCTTCGCTTCGCCGTGATGGTTTGAGGGCGTACCTCAACATTTCGTTATCCGCGAACAACCCAGAGGATTTCATCACGCTTGTCCGTGCGTTCGCACCCTATGCCGATCTTCTGGAACTGAATTTCAGTTGCCCTCATGCGGCGAAAGGCTATGGTGCTTCCATTGGGTGTGATGCAGCCATCGCATCGGACTATGTGCGGACTATCAAGGAGGCACTTCCCTATCTCGATGTACCTCTGTTTGTGAAACTTACCCCCAATGTCGAAGACATCGGCAAGATCGCCAAGGCAGTGGTGGAGGCTGGCGCAAACGGCATCACCGCCATCAACACCGTAGGTCCTGTTGTCCATAGGGATCCCGAAAGCGGACAATCCATTTTGATCAACAACGTCGGGGGCAAAGGCGGAAAGAGCGGAAAGTGGATATACCCTGAGGCCTTGGCCGCAATTGGCTCCATCCGTGCAGCCATAGGCTCATCCGTCCCCCTCATCGGCATGGGAGGCGTTTCCACAGGAGACGACGCCGCACAGATGATCAAAGCGGGGGCAGACGCTGTAGGTATCGGCAGCGCTTTGGGAATGGTGTCCCAACAACAATGGGTTGGGTATTTATCTGCAGTAAAAATGGATGCGGAGGATATCATATCTGGTAAGCAACCCTTACAAAAGAGTGCATCTTTCTTGCGTGCGGAGCCGAGGATGGCCTATCACAAACATGCCGTCATACAGAAAGAATGGTATGGAGACGATACGGTGATCCTTACTTTGGAAGGGAAACTTCCTAGCGAGGCAGGCGAGTTTGTGTTCCTGTGGATACCCCAAGCCGGAGAGAAACCGTTCAGTGTGGCCACCACCGAGCCACTGCGCTTCATCATCAAGAAACGCGGACCTTTCACCAGCCGGCTCTGTTCCCTGTCTGTAGGGGATGAACTGTATGTGCGCGGGCTCTATGGGAAACCGGTGGAAACCAAAAAGAGCAAGCATGCGCTCTTGGTGGCCGGCGGTACGGGAGTCGCTGTGCTTCCCATGCTTTGTAAAAGACTCAGGCAGGAAGGGACGGCGGTCACCATGCTGGTGGGGACGAGCGTTTCCGTGGACGGACCTGCATTGTTTTCCTCAGTCTTGGATGAATATGGTTCGTTCACATGCATTCCTGATGATGGGAAACCGGGTAGGGTACTAGACCAACTCGATGGGATGGAAATCAGCCAGGATACGGCCGTGTACCTTGTCGGACCGACGAAATTCATGTCTGTCGCAGTGAAGAAGCTTTTGGGTAAAGGGGTGAAGCCTGAGATGATCAGTGTATCGCTGGAGAAGCTGACGCGTTGCGGCATCGGACTCTGCGGAGAGTGCGCCGTCGGCGACAGGCTGGCCTGCCAGTGGGGTACGTTTATGGATTACCAATGGCTGGCCCTGCATGCACCGGAGACACTGCAATGATCGACCCGCATGTCCATCTTCGTGATGGAAGCCAGTCCGCAAAAGAGACCATTCTCCATGGCTTGACTGTTGCGAGCGGTTGTGGCGTGGATATGGTTTTTGACATGCCGAACTGCGAACCCGCCCTGACAAATGCCGAGGTGATCACGCAAAGGCTTGACTTGGCCGAAAAAGCTGTGCAGAAGGTCAAAGAAGAAAGCGGCAGGAACATCGGGTACGGTTTGTACGCAGGCCTTACTGCCGATGAACAACAGATACAAGATGTCGTGGACTGTTGGCGGAATCTGTTCCCGCATGTGGTCGGATTGAAACTGTTCGCAGGAAACTCGACAGGAAATATGGGGCAGGTCAGCGAAGACGCGCAACGTCATATCTACCATGTATTGGCTCACGAAGGCTTTCATGGTGTGCTTGCCGTGCATTGCGAGAAGGAAAGCCAGCTTGTCCCCACTCTGGAAAACAAAGATGACTTTTCGAGCCACAGCCTTGCACGTCCCCTCTGCGCGGAAGTATCCTCCGTCAAAGACCAGATACGCTTCGCCATGGAAGAAGGTTTCAAGGGACATCTCCATATCTGTCATCTCAGCGCGGTGGAAAGTCTGGAATATGTGGAACAAGCCAGAAAAGACGGATTGTCCATCACAACCGGCGTGACTCCGCACCACTTGTTGCTTTCCAGCTTTGATGCGAAAGACCGGCACCTGTACGCGAAGATGAATCCTCCGCTCAGGGACGAGGCGCACCGGCTTGCATTGGTTGACGCGCTTTTAAAGGGACGCATCGATTGGGTGGAGACGGATCATGCGCCGCATACCCTCTCTGACAAAGAAAACGGTGCGTCGGGAATTCCTGGATTCTCCGGTTGCCTTCTGTTGCTGGATGCGTTATACAAAACAGGTTTGGCGAAACCTACCCTACGCTCTCTGTTCGGAGGGCGGGCGCTTTCCGTTTTCGGCTTGCCGGAACGTGACATCACGCTTGTCCCCCCAGATGCCTGCAGAGAGCTTTCCGATAGGGCTGCACAACAATATCCTTATGACAGTTATGCCGTATATCGAAAAAATACTAAATAAATAATCCTTATAAGGAATAATAACATCTATAATGTATTCACAGGAATAGCTCATGCTGACGGATATTCATGGAAAATACTGGCTGTTTCTTCTCCTCGGAGCACTCTCAGGATGCCAAACGCAAGCGCCTGCATTTCGTTTTCTCCTGGAATGACGGTAACGGGAGCGATCCAACTTACGCGTTTCCTGATTTCCTCATTGAAGAATGCGGAGTAGGCGATACCGCCGGTGAGAATGATCTGGTCGATTTCCCCACTGGTGACAACGGCTTCCTTTCCGATGTTTTTCGCAACATTGAAAGCCATGGCGTCATAGATGAATTCCGCTTTCCGGTCACCGGCTTGGATACGTGCTTCAACCTCACGCGTATCATTGGTGCCTAGCCATGCGACCAGACCTCCATTGCCCTTCAACATGCGCATCACGTCATTTTTGTTTCCGATGGAAAAGCACAAATCCACCAACTGTGACTGGGGAATGTCTCCGGCACGTTCCGGTGCGAAACAGCCATCTTCATCATTGATGATATCGATGATTTTCCCATCCAAATGCAGACTCACCGAAATCCCGCCTCCCAAATGGGCAACGATCAACTTTTGCGACTGGTAGTCAAGCTGACGATTCTTGCAGTAGGCGATGGCGGCTGAGATGGTAAGGGTGACGAATTTTCCGAACAGGATGGTGCAGGACGTTTCCCAGAGATTCTTCCAGCGGAAACGTTCCCTGAGGATCAGGACATAGCCCCAGAAAACGATGATGGTAATGTTCCCGACCTCCATGTCTGTCGCCAGACTGAGAACAGAGGGGACGGATGTGACGGGAGACAATCCAAGGTTTGACGCCAGGGAAATGACGGCTTAAGCCGTTGGATCGTGTTGAAAGCCCTGCACGATGAAAACCGCTGCAGGGCAAGTCGGTTAAAGACCGATTTCTTTCTCAACTCCAGTGAGCGCCTCAATGGACAAAGTGATGACTTTGTCTTTGTCCATCCCCAGCATTCCGATTCCCTTGTCGATCAGATCACGGTTCACGCCTGCAGCGAATCTCTTGTCAGCCCATTTTTTCTTGACGGATTTGGGAGTCATCCCCTGCATATGTTCAGGACGCATCAAAGCGGTGGCATACACCAAACCGCACAGCTCATCGACCGTGTAGAGCACTTTTTCCATTTGCTTGGTCGGTTCGACATCGGAACAGATACCCCAGCCATGGCTGCAGACGGCATGGATGAATGCATCATCAGCGCCGATTTCCCTGAGCAGTTCAGGGGCTTTCTTGCAATGTTCGGACGGGAATTGGTCCCAATCGACATCATGGAGCAAACCCACAAGCCCCCAATACTCAGGATCTTCCCCCAATTCTGTGGCGAACCGGCGCATAACCGCCTCGACGCAGTACGCATGATAGATCAAATGCTCGTTTTTCGTATATTTCCGCAACAATCCCAATGCTTGGTCTCTGGTAAACATGTTTTCCTCCCGAATCCATTATTCTTTTTTTGATGGAAGATTCAATCCCTTCCCATCTTTGCATCAACATGGTTGATATGCTACTATCGCGTGTGGAGGAGCCGGTTATGCAAGATGATAGTCCTGTACCATTACCTGAACGTACTGATGGCGTCCTCTGTCTGGAGAGCGCCTGATTCTTTGTCTGAAAGGGGCGCGCTTTATGATCACCATTCATGAAAACTATTCCAAAGGGCCGGGAGAAACCGGCGGCTATACTTGGGTTGACGCTCGTGATGTCAATCGGGATGACATCACGCTGCTTCAGGAAAAATACAACATTGACAGCGATTTGCTCGCCGATATCATGGACCAGGACGAACAAAGCCGCATCGAGAAAGAAGATGATTATGTCGATCTTATCCTTCGTCTTCCGGCGCTCTCCGAGGGAGAGAATACGCTGGACCAACAGGCGCTTCCTCTCGGCATCGTCCTTTTTCCCCATATGATCATCACCATCTGCCAAGGAGACAGCGTGGTTCTTGAAGATTTCTCCAGAAACCGTTACAGGCATTATCCGGTAAGCAGCATCGAGGGATTCGTCGTCTCCTTGATGGGACGGGCCACCATGGTGTACATCAGAGTCCTGAAATACCTCAACCGCCAGAAAGACCAGGTTGAGGAGGAACTGCACAAGTCCATCATGAACTACGAATTGTTGCAACTTCTCCAGATACAGAAGTCCTTGGTATACCTGACCACCAGCCTGACCACCAATGAAGCGTTGCTCGAACGGCTGAACAAAGCTTCATTTTTCCAACTGGGAGGGGATGACGAACAGGACTTTCTCGAAGACACCATCACCGACAACAAACAGGCCATACAGATGGCGAACATCTACACCGACATCCTTACCGGTACGATGGATTGTTTCGCCAGCGTCATCAGCAACAACATGAACCTCATCATGAAACGGTTGACCATCATATCAATCAGTTTCATGCTTCCCACATTCATCACCAGTTTCTTCGGGATGAATATTCCGCTTCCTTTCATCCATTCCCCGCACACCTGGCTGTTCATGCTTGGCGCGTGCGGTTTGTCCGTTGTGGTCGCGTTGTACATTTTCAGCGACAGACGGAGTATGCGGATGATCAAGACGGAAGAGAAGAAAAAGGAAAGGGGCGCATCATCATGAATTATGACAGGGACAAGCTCGTGCGGCTGCTCGGGGGCACCTACCTCGGAGAGAGCTTGGGAAACCTATCCGCTTTATATGACCAGATCGAAGATGAAACATCTGCCTTCTGTGACGCCTATCACATCCACTGCGGGGAAGGTTGCGGCACATGTTGCGAGCATTTCATGCCGGACATCACCAGCCTTGAAGCCAGGATGGTGGCAGCCTATCTGCTTCTGATCCGCAAGGATCTGCCATTGATTGACCAATTGGAGAAAAGCATCGGTTCGGATCATTGCCCGTTGTTTGACCCTGACAATCCGCACCATTGCACCGTCTATGGGGCGCGCCCGCTGATATGCCGTTTGTTCGGAGCCTGCGCATCCACCACAAAAGAAGGCGTGGCCGAGTTCCGCCATTGCAAATACAATGATGCGATGACCATGCCCGTCCATCTGGTCTTCCATGAGGACGTGCCGGTGATGAGCGCCTACGGAGTGCAGCTTCGTGCCTTGGACGGTGGGGATGGGGAGGTCGGGGACCTGTCCGTCGCGGTGACGGACGCCCTGTCCATCGTCAAGCTTCTGTGGAACCTTGCGGGCAGAGCGGGTGAAGAGGATGACGATGATTCGACGCCGTCCCCGATGGCCTCGTAATCACAATACCCTGAGCACAAGCCCTTTCAGATATTCCGATTCTGGGAATGAAAGACGGATCGGATGGTCTTCGCCGGCCCCGAGAATGTGGAGAATTTGGATTTCCCGTCCCGCATCCTGCGCGCTCCATGCGATGATCGTCCTGAACATCTCGCTGGTAATGGCACCGCTGCAACTGAACGTCGCGATGATCCCATTCCGTTTGATCCGTTCCATTGCGAGCCGGTTGAGGTCCTTATAGGCTTTCGCCGCGGTCTCCGCCTGGCTTTTCGTCTGAGCCAGTTTCGGCGGGTCGAGGATCATGACGTCATACAGATCGTAGGGAAGGCTGCGCATCTGTTCGAACACATTGCATCCGGTGATCGTCACCTTGTCCCTGCTGTCCTCCGGAATGGTCTTTTCGTTCTGGTTGAGATGCACATGGTAGAGCAATTGGCGCAGCGCGTCATCGCTGGAATCAAAGCAGTCGACATGCTTTGCGCCGTTGCGCAGCGCATGAAGCGTGAAAGCCCCTGTATAGCAGAATGCATCCAGCACTACTTTGCCCCGGCAGTAGGGCTCGATGGCGATACGGTTTTCCCGTTGGTCGCAGTAGAATCCGCTTTTCTGCCCCATTCCCGGAACCACCTCATACAACAGTCCGTCTTCCCTGAAGCGTATGGCGTTGAGTTTTCCTTCCGGAGTGAAGTATCCGCCGTCCTTCCAGAACAAAGCGCCGCCAGGCAGCGACTCTACTCCGGTATAGGCGCTATCCGTGGTCACGACCATCAATGCAGGATGGAGGATGTCCCCAAGCGTCTGCAGGATCAGATCCTTCTTGCCCCAGGCGATATGGCTGGAGATGATCAGGCGGATCATGGAACCATACACATCAGCCACCAAGCCCGGCAGCATATCCGCCTCAGAAAAGATGATGCGGAAAGTCGTCGTGGGGGTGTCCTTGTCACTGAAGAACGAAGCCCTGCGGAAAACGGCTTCCTTGACCTTTTGTGCCCACCAAACATCATCAATGACATCATTCTCATCCCAGGAAAGAAGATGCAGGGGGATATGGCTTTTTTCGTCATACCAACCCCAGGCTATGAAACGCCCTTCGCTTGTCAGGACCTTGCATGGTCCTTCCTCAGGATTTTGTCCTGCCGTAATCGCTTTTGAGAACACCCAAGGGTGATGGCGGAGCAACTGCTTCTCTTTCCCGCCTTCAATCATGATGGTCTGCATGCTAGGTATCATATCAGAATCCCTTGAGCAATGTCACATCATTTGGCATGATGGAACCATGCAAACAAACCAGAAAGGCGTGCTTTTCGATCTTGACGGCACTTTGGCGAACACCATCTCGGATATAACGGCAGCCATCAACGCGGCTTTGGCTGCCGAACGGGTGGAGCCTGTCGGAGACGAAGTGGCCATGGCCATGGTGGGCAGGGGACTGCTCAATGCCCTGCGCGGAGTCCTGGCCTACAGGTATCATCCGGTGACGGAAGCTCGGCTTCAGGAGTTGTACGCCGTGATGATCGGCTACTATTCCGCCCATCTGTGCGTATACACCAAACCGTATCCCGGCATCACCGGATTGCTCCATGGGCTTGAGGAAGAAGGTATTCCTTTCGGGGTCCTTTCCAACAAAGCGGACGTTTTGGTTCAGGACATCATGGCCCACCTGTTCCCTGATGTGCGGTTTTCGTTCATCGCAGGGATGCGTGACGGCTTTCCCCGCAAGCCCGATCCCGCCGCCTTCCATCTGTTTTCAGAATGGGTCAGCATCGGGAAGGAACATATTTTGTATGTGGGGGATTCGGAAGTGGATTATGCGTTTGCCAAGGCAGTCGGCTGTCCCTGCGCCTTGGTAAGCTGGGGCTTTCGTTCGCTGAAGGAGTTGGAACGCATGGACAGCACGATCATCTGTGGTACAATAACCATGTTGGAGGAGCGCATACATGCAATATGACGAGAAATCCCTCAGGGCAAAAGCTGAAGCGTATCTGGGGGCGGAAAAAAACCCGTATTTCAGGGATGAGGTGAAGAAACGTTTGGATGCCGGCGATTGGGCTGATCTGAACGACCGGTTCTACACGAGCTTGAGTTTCGGGACTGCCGGCATGCGCGGAGTCATCGGAGGCGGCACCAACAGGATCAATACCTTCATGGTGGAAAAAGTCACTCAAGGACTTGCAGGTTATCTCTTGGAAAATGCCCGAAAGCCATCAGTGGTCATCGCCTACGACAGCCGCCATTACAGCAAGGAATTCGCCACCTCTGCGGCCTTGGTCCTCTGTGCCAACGGCGTCCATGTCTGGTTGTTCGACACCCTCCATCCCGTTCCCATGCTCAGTTTCGCCGTCCGCCAACTCCAGAGTACGGCGGGCATTGTCATCACCGCAAGCCATAACCCGTCCATATATAATGGATATAAGGTATACTACAGCGACGGCGGGCAGGTGACACCTCCCCATGATATCGGCATCGCCACCATGGCCAATGCTGTGCGGTCGGAGGACATCAAGCATATTGATGAACAGAAAGCGCGCGGCGGACACCTGCTTGAAAGCGTTCCTGCTTCTGTGGATGAAGCATATTATCAAATGGCGCTTTCCAGTCTCCGCCGTCCTGATCTGGTGAAGGGGAGCCCCATTACCGTGGCGTACACCCCGTTGCACGGCACCGGCAACGTACCCATCACCCACCTGATGGGACTCTTGGGCATCCGCACCGTCGTTGTCAGGGAACAACAGTTGCCAGATGGTTCGTTCCCCACCGTCAAGCTTCCCAACCCTGAAAGCGCCCAAGCAATGACCAAAGTCATTGCGCTTGCCAAGGCGGAAAAGGCGGATATCGTCATCGGGACGGATCCCGATGCCGACCGCATGGGGCTTGCCATTCCCAAGAACAAGGACAAGACCGAATACCAGCTTCTGACGGGTAACCAGATCGGTACGTTGTTGTGTGACTATCTGATCCGCACGGCCAAGGAACTCCACAAGGATTCCCGCACTCCGTTGGTGGTGAAAAGCCTGGTGACCACCGATTTGATCAAGAAGATCACCGAAGAGAACGGTGGCGTAGAAGTTGATGTCTTGACAGGTTTCAAGTATATAGCCGAACAAATAGACCATCTTGAGAATCCTAAAAGCAAAGAACGATACTTCCTGTTCGGCTGTGAGGAAAGCTATGGGTTCCTCACCGTTCCGTCAGTCAGGGACAAAGACGCCGTCTCCAGCAGCCTCGCGGCCGTGGAGATGATGTGCTATTACGCCAAGCAGGGCATCACGTTGCAGCAACGGCTGGATGCCATCTACCAAGAATACGGTTACAGTGCGGAAGCAGTGTTCAATCGGGATTATCCCGGAGAAGAGGGCGGCAGGAAAATGCAGGCCATCATGAAGGATATCCGCTCGCTCAAGCCGGGGGAAGCCATCGCGGGACGAAGTATCAGCGGCGTGACCGACCTGCTTGGGGAGAATTCCGGTTTTCCGAAGAGTGATGTGGTCATCATCCGCTTCCGAAGTGGGGAAAAACTGGTGGTCAGACCGTCGGGGACGGAACCGAAAATCAAGTACTACCTGTTTCTTTCCGGCAACCGGAAGGAAGTTGAACCGAACGTTTCTGCGATCAAAGCGGAATTTGAGAAGGCCTTGTGATGACCGGTTACCATATTCGCCGTTCAAAAGGCCCCGATTTGTACCTCTCCCCATACCTCGGGGAGGGGCAGGCCGGATCAGAGGAGGATGTGGTCATCAAAAGCGACGCACCGCTTGACCAGCGCCAAAGGGATCAGGCTTGCATCGCATTCTATTCCGATATCGAATATGCGGTGGGGCAGTGGATCATGGACAAACGGTATGTCCCGCGTCTCCTTGTCTGTGCGGGAGTATTCCTGGTCGTCTATTTCTTTGGTTCGCTTGTCGTTCGTGACCCCATCCCGATGATCGATGAACTGGCTGTCAGCATCATCGTCTCTGTGGTATTCTGGAAGTACCTTTCCCGGCGTGACGTTGCCTCGGCCATTGCGGTGAAGGAGAAAGGCCTTTTGAAGGACAAGGCGTCGGATATGCGCGTTGAAATCACCCCCGCGTTGGTTGAAGTGGAGAATTTCCTTTCCCACATGGAAGCGATGGAACATGGCGAACTGGCGGACAAGATCATCATGGGCGCCCTGCGTTTCGATTGGCAGGACAAGTCATTGGGGTCGGAGTTGCTTTCCTATGCCCGTGTGCATGCGAAGGACACGTATGAATGGTATGAGAAGCTTCCCGTCAAAAAACACCCCGAAATCCTTTCCGTGCGGTTGTCCGACGCCATCTTGGAGGGGAAGGTGGACGGCCCTTTGCTTGGCCTTTTGTCCACGTTGTGATGCGTTCGCCCCACAACGGTGGTATGTGTTTGCATGAGCCGTTGCGTCTTCGGGGTCTGTTTCCCTTTGTATGTCTCCCTTCTTGCCTTCCTTTCCTATCAGGATGCGGTCGTCCTTCGTTATCCTGTGTTGGTGGCGTTGGTGGCGTTCATCCCGGTCACAATCCTTTTCTTGTGGTGCCCGAATAGGCGCAAAACCATCATGATGGTCTTTTCCATCGCCTACGGCCTGTATGCCGCCGCTTTTTGGGCTGAATCCGTCAGTACGGTGTCATTGGGGCTTCCTTGGGAAGAGGTGGCCGAACTCACCGGCGTGCTTGATGATGACAGCATCCTTACGGACAACGGGGAGCGGTTGCTTCGGCTCAGGTTGTCCGGTTGCGGCGACCGTACAACATACAGCGCTTCGGCCAAAGGACTTTCCACGGTTCTCGTCCATGCCGAGGAACCTCTCCTGCAGGGGAGTGTCGTCACTGTCACAGGCCGTTTCGGAGAGGAGGGGTTTTTCCTCGGTGAGCGTCTGCAGGTGGAAGTACTCCCGTCATTGGCTGAGGGGAGAGGACGCCTGCTCAGGCTTCTCAACCATCTTCTGACGGAACGTATTGGGGATCCCTCTTCCCGCGCTCTCGCGCGCATGCTGATCCTCGGGCAGAGCGGTAGTGACGCTTTTGTCTTGAAGGATCTTGCCTTGAAGAGCGGTTGCAGCCATATCCTCGCGCTTTCAGGCATGCATCTCGGCTTTGTCGCTTCAACGGTGAAGACTTTGACAGGACTGCTTCTGGGGCCTGTGATCGGTTCGCTTTGCGGTTTTTCGTTTGCCTTGGGGTTTGTCCTCTTGGTCGGACCGAAGCCTTCCCTGGTGCGGGCCTTGTTCCTGTATGCGTTCCTGCTGTTGCTGGGGAGGCGGAGTTTTGCCCGGCCGTATGGGCATATGCTGGCGTTCCTTGGACAAACGCTTTTGTTTCCCTACAGTTGCAGGACGTTGGGTTTTTTGCTCAGCTATCAGGCATATGGCGCGTTGGTCGTCGCCTCAACCTGTTCCGTCTTGCTTCATCCAGCTTGTGCGGGGTTCATCGAAGGCGCCATAGTGGTAGCCTCCACATCCCCGGTGACTTTGACGTTGCTTGGAGAGGCAAACCTCTTGGCTGTCATCCTTTCCGCCCCCGCTTCTCTCTTGGTGAAGATCACCCTGTATCTGTCATTCCTTTCGTTGCTTCCGCTTTCGTGCTTTCCGTATCTGCTCGCCAAGACCGAACGGGCTTTGGAATGGTTGCTGTCCACACCACCGCGCTTTTGTCCTTTGCAGGTGGATTGGACGGGGTATTGGTGGTATCTCTCCCTTCTGTTGACCACCTTTGCGCTCCTCAGCTATGCTGAAAGGAGTCATCACGCATCGAGGAGGCAGGCGTATGGTTTGGAACTTCGGTTACGATTCCCCTGCGGCGATAAAAATGCTTTTGCAAGCGCAGGATATGGCGATGTGCAAGAAGTTCGGTCAGAATTTTCTGATCTCCGCAGCCATCAGGACGAAAATCGTTGATGCCTTGGATGTACGTGACGGAATGAAAGTGTGGGAGATCGGACCGGGTATCGGTTCTTTGACCAAAGAACTGCTTTCCCGTGGCGCTCAGGTGACGGCCTTCGAGATAGACCATGGGTTCTGCAGGGTGTTGCGTGAGTTCGCTTTTCCTGGTGAAGAGGCGTTCCATTTGGTTGAAGGTGATGTGCTGCAGACCATGACGGAGCAGACCGGGATACCCGAACGTATTTGCGGTAATCTTCCCTATAACGTAGGTTCCGTCTGTCTGGCCCGATTGATGGAAGGACCCCGCCGTCCGGAGAAGATGGTGTTCACCTTGCAGAAAGAGGTCGTCGAACGCATCTGTGCCCAACCGGGGTCTAAGGAGTGGTCATCCCTTTCCATCCTCTGCCAGATGGATTACAAACCCAGAAGCCTGTTTTCCATCAAACCGGGCTCTTTCTATCCGGAACCGAATGTGCAAAGTCAGGTTCTTCTGCTGGAGCGTCGGGAGAACAGCTTGGTGCCCGCCCTCTTGAAGGATGATTTCCTGCTTGTCGTGCGCGATCTGTTCGCCCAACGGCGCAAGACCATCAAGAACAATCTGCTTTGCGGAAAATGCGGGGGCATGATCCTCGCCGATGGTGTGGCGGCTGTGATCGAGGAAAGCGGGATAGCGCCATCGCGCAGGGCGGAAGAACTGGATTGGAATGAATTGGTAGCCCTTACGAAGCGTTTTTCCAACCATGCTTCCAACGTCCGCCACGATAGTGCACCCAGCTGACGATTCCTCTGACGGTCAGATCCGTCATCATTGCGATCCAGATGCATTTCAGTCCCATGGTTGTCGTTTTCAACAGGATGGCAGCGAAGGGTAGCCGGATGACCCACATGCCGAGCAGCGAGATGAGGAAAGGAGCTTTCGTGTCTCCGGATCCCCTGAGCACGCCGAAGACCAACTGCGAAAGGCCGAAACCCGGTTCCCCGAACGCTTCGATCCTCAGAACCATGGCGCCGAGGGTGATGACCGCCGCATCCGTCGTGAAGATGCCGATGAGTTGGGGGGCCATGATGTACATGAGCGCGCCCATGACCGTCATCAGGATGAAACCCCACAGAATACAGGTGTTTGCGTATTTTTCGGCGAGTTTCTCATTCCCGGAACCAAGAGACTGGGCGACCAGCGTGGTCGCGGCGGTCGCGAAGCCTGACGGAGGGAGGAAGGTGATCTGCTCTGCGGTGTTGGCCAGGTAATGGGCGGCCAGCGACGTGATGCCGAGACGCGTGATCATTGCCGTGAGGGCGATCTGTCCCAGACTCAGTGTCGAACGTTCCAAAGCGACAGGGAAGGCCAACACAATGGCCGTTTTCTGTACCGCTGCGTCTATCTTCCAACGTCCCTTTTCCAAATGGATGTTACGGTCAGGTTGCTTGAGCGTGCAAAACAGCAATACGGCGGTGATGGTTGCGGCAATGGATGTCGCCATCGCCGCGCCTCCGACGCCAAGTCCCAAACCAGGTGCCTGCAGGCCGAAAAAACGGAAAGAGGGAAAAATGAAAAACAGGTTCAGCACGATGTTGCACAAATTGTTCAGCATGTTGAGGTACAGCGGGGTTTTGGTGTCTCCGGAAAGGCGGAGCAGCGCGCTTTGCCCGATCATCAGCATGGTGGGGAGATACCCGGCTGCGATCCAGAACATATAGGCTTGTGCTTGTGGCTTGAGGGTTTCTTCGGCATGGAGCCATGTGGGCAGGAATCCGCTGACAACCATCATGACAAGCGAGACAGCCAAGCCGAAGAACGTTTCACAGAGCAATGCCTGTCGGACGACGTTTTTGGCCATGCCTCTGTTGTTCGCGCCAAGATGCCGTGCCATGAGGACGGAAAACCCGATGGCCAGCGAGTTCATCAAACCATTGACCAACCAGATGGTGGATGAGTTGACGGAGATGGCCGCCGTGGCGGATGCGCCCAAAGAGCCGACCATGGCGGAGTCGACGTAGTTGACCAATACCTGAAGGACCTGTTCCAGGATAGCTGGCCATGCCAACGCCCAGATGATCGTCCCCAATGGTTTGGTTGTGTCCAGAACGTTGACCTCATGCACTTTCATGACTGTCCATCCTATCGCAAAAACGGTCTGCTGGCTATGGTTTTCCAAGAAGCAAAGCCAGAAAGGAAAAGGCGATGCGTGAAGGAAAAAAATTGCGTCCCTTTCGGAACGCAATCTTTTCTCCAGACCAAATGCTTCAGTTCGCTGCGGCTTGGCTGAGCGTGATGGCGCTTGTGATGACGATATCATCCACAGAGCAGCCGCGGGACAGGTCGGAACACGGTTTCGCGAATCCCTGGAGCACAGGACCATACGCTTCGGCGCCAGCAAGACGCTGGACCAGCTTGTAACCGATGTTTCCCGCTTGGAGATCCGGGAAGATCAAGGTGTTGGCGTGCCCGGCGACCTTGCTGCCCGGGGCTTTCTTCGCAGCGACACTCGGAACGATGGAGGCATCCAGCTGGAGTTCTCCGTCGACATTGAGTTTCGGATCCTTCTCATGGAGCATCGCTACCGCTGCGGTGACTTTGTCGATCAAATCCCCTTTGGCTGATCCTTTTGTGGAATAGGAAAGCATCGAAATGCACGGCTCAGCTTCCAGGAAGGTGCGGCAGGATTCTGCCGATTCCTCGGCGATATCCGCCAACTGCTCGCTGGTTGGGTTGGGAATGGTGGCGCAGTCGCCGAAGATGAACGAACCATTGACGCCATATTCCTTCTTGTCCGTAACCATGACGAAGCAGGAAGAAGCATACTTGATGCCCGGTTTGCATTTGATGATGGTGAAGGCGGCGCGAAGCAGATCCGCTGTGGTGGATTCAGCGCCGCTGACCAGAGCGTCAGCATCCCCAAGGTGCACCATCATGGCACCCCAGCGAAGGATGTCCTGGATGTCGGCGTGCGCCTGTTCCGGGGTCATGCCCTTGGCTTTGCGCAGTTCGTAATACTCATTGGCGTATTTCTCAAGGTTCGGACTCTTCTTCGGGTCTACGATATCCATATCGGCGACATTGACGTTCACCTTTTTGGCTGCGGCCTTCACTTCTTCGACATTTCCGACCAAGATCACGTTTTTGGCGATTTTCTGGTCTTTGATCTTCCGGGCAGCCTGCAAGGTCCTCGGTTCGGTTCCCTCAGCCAACACCAGCCGTTTCTGTGCGGCGACGGCTTTCTGGATCATTTTTTCCGCAAAAGTCATTTTTTACTCCTCCATACAACCCCTTTCAGGGTATGGCATTCAATTCATCCGGCAAGTGTATCACGATTTGGTTCGTTGATAAATAGTCAGGTTCTATTGTAGAATGGATCCATGCGAGTCGGTGTATATGGATTGGGACGTTTCGGAGCCTTCTGGGCTCGGCAACTAGCCCTTCATAAATTGGAAGTGTATGGGTTCAGCCTTCATGAGAAACCTCCCATTGAAGGCGTTGTGATGGCCAGTGAAGAGGAAGTACTGGACTGCGAAGCCATTTTTTTCTGTGTTTCCATCTCCAGTTTTTCCGAAGTCATCGAACGCGTAAAGGACCGCATCAAACCGGGTACCTTGGTGATGGACACCTGCTCCGTCAAAACCTATCCCGCCGACGTGATGGACAAGAAGCTCAGCAAGGCCGTGTACACCATCGCGACTCACCCCATGTTCGGTCCTGATTCCGGAAAAGACGGCATAAAAGGACTGCCCATGGTGGTCTGTCCGCTCTCCTGTCCGGTGATCATCGTCAACAAATGGGTCCGGATGTTCAAGAGTTGGGGCCTTGATGTCATCAGGATGAGTTGTGACGAGCATGACAGGGAAGCGGCCTGGAGCCAAGGCATCACCCATTTTGTCGGACGGACGTTGGATGAACTGAAACTGAAGGATACCCGTTTGGCGACGACCGGTTACAAACGGTTGATGTCCATCGTGGAACAGACCTGCAATGATCCCGTGCAACTCTTCTATGACTTGCAACGGTACAATCCGTATGCGCGTCAGATGCGCATGGGGCTGAAAGGCGCTTTGGATGTCGTCATGCAGGAACTGAAAGACCAGGAACAATGAACGTTTGCGTATATACATTGGGATGCAGACTCAACCAAGGGGAGAGCGAAGCGGTGGCTGACGCTTTCTGCAAGGCCGGTTTTACGGTCGTCAGTGATGAAGCCGAGGCTGATTTGTATATCGTCAACACGTGCACCGTCACCAGCAAGGCGGAACAGAAATGCCGCAGGATGATACGCAAATTCGCCCAAACCTCCCCGGTTTTGGTCACAGGGTGTTACGCACAACTCAATGAGGCCGAACTGGCGGGGCTTTCAGACAAGGTCATCGTGTTTTCATTGGACCGCAAGGCCAGCCTTTTGGATTTGCCGTCCTATCTTGCCGCCCACATGGATGAAGGGGAGCCGCTTCTCACCGTCTTGCATGGCTTCCACGGCGGCAGTACCGACCGTTTCGCCTTCGACGCAAATGCCTTTTCCTACCACAGCAGGGCATATCTGAAGATTCAGGACGGCTGCGACAATGCCTGCGCCTATTGCAGAGTCCACATTGCCCGCGGTAAAGCTGTTGACCTGGATGCGGAAACGATTGTGGAACGTGCGCTCCGTCTGGAGGAGAAAGGGTTCCATGAGATCATGCTGACCGGGGTGAATCTGACCATGTATGACCACTTGGGGGATGGACTAGGGGCGTTGGTGGAGAAACTCCTTTCCGCTCTCGGACCGGATATGCGCCTGCGACTCAGTTCGATGGAACCTGACCACGTGGATGACCGTTTGGTGGATACGTTCGCAGACTATCGCATGCAGCCGCACTTTCATATGCCGATCCAAACGGCGAGCCGCAAAGTGTTGACGCGCGTCAACAGATATAATGACATGGACAGAATCGGGACGATCATCGAAGGTCTCAGAAGGATGAAGGACGACCCGTTCATAGCAGCCGATGTGATCACCGGGCTTCCTGGTGAAGGGGAAGCGGAATTTCGGGAGACTTGTGATTTCTTCGAAGCGTATGACTTCTCCATGATGCATGTCTTCCCCTTTTCTCCGCGTCCGGACACTCCGCTGTATACGGCCAAGGATAAAGTTCCCGAGTCGGTGCGTGACGAACGCGCCACGATCCTCAGGGAGATGGCGGAACGCCATCATGCCGCATACATGTCCCGTCAGGATGGCAAATGCGCCGAGGTCATCCTCGAGGAACGCAAAGCCGGCGCTTGGTGGGGCACGACGGGCAACTATCTGCCGGTCCGTGTCGAAAACGTGCCGTTGTTCGCCAAAAAAGGTGATTTGCTCTGTGGAATCTTCCGTCAGGACGGCACGGTGCTTGAGGGTTGATCAATGCCCGCGTTTTTCCGTTTGGAAAGGTCCCTGTAGATGATTTTCGGGGGATCGAGCATCACCATGGTATCTGCCGGAACATCATTCTTGATCCACACGCCGGCGCCGATGACGGCATTTTTGCCGATGGTGATGTCTCCGAGGATTGTGGCGTGTGAGTAGATCGTCACGTTATCCTCAATGGTGGGATGGCGTTTGGTGCCGCGCACCAGCATGCCGCAGGCATCCTTGGGGAAACTCAAAGCCCCCAAGGTGACGCCTTGGTACAGTTTCACATGGTTTCCGATGATGGTCGTCTCTCCGATGACGACTCCGGTGCCATGGTCAATGAAAAACGACTGTCCGATACTCGCGCCCGGATTGATGTCGATGCCGGTCTCGGAGTGGGCGAGTTCAGTGAGCATCCGTGGGATCAAAGGGACTTTCCTGAGGTACAAAAGATGCGCGACCCGGTAAATGGTGATGGCTTTCATGCACGGATAACTCAGGATGACTTCCCTGACGGATCCGGCTGCGGGGTCTCCCTCAAAGCCAGCGGCCGCATCCATCTTCAGCATCCTGCGGATGGATGGCAGTTGTTCGCAGAGGAACCTGACATCCTCTATGGCTTTCGCACGATGCGCGGTTTCCTCTTCTTCCGGTTTGTCATAGTTGTAGGCGATGAATACTTGTTCCGACAGGATGGAACAGACAGAGGCGAGTTGGCTCCGAACCACCATGTCCAACGTGCAATCCGCAGGACAGGCTCCGTTCCTTCCCGGAAACATCAGTTCCATGATGTCTTGGCTGAGGATGCGCATCTGTTGCATCTCGGGGATGCTCTTCAGCATGTAGTATTGTGCTTGCCCCTTGGCCCGATTGTAGGTGGCAAGCAGTTTGTCTACGTAGGAATCGCTCTCAAATCCGCTCATGCGGACCAGTATATCCATTGTGGCTCGTCTGTGTCATCACTCTTTCGTGAATTCGGTGATCCTGTGCCTGAAGGTTTTTGCGAGGAGGACGGCGACTACGGCTTTGAGGACATCACCGGGGATGAAGGGAATCATACCCGCCTTCAACGCAGCGGCCCATTGCATGTTCCTGTTGAATTTGAGTACCGGAACCCCGACTCCGTAGATGATGGCTTCCATGACAAGAATGGCCAAGATCTGCCAAAGCAGTTTGTCTCCGCGTTTTCCTGCGGTGATCAGTGAAGCCACAGGAGCGGCTGCGGCCATGCCGAACAGGAAACCGCCGGTAGGCCCGAGCAAGGCTCCCAAGCCTCCGCCGGAGGTGAAGACCGGCAGTCCTATGGCTCCGAGGAAGAGATACAGGAGTGTGGCTTCGAGCGAAATGTCCCACTGGACGGCAAGCCCAAGAAGCATGACAAACATCGTCTGCAACGTGATGGGCACGGGGGGCAGAGGAAAGCGTATATACGCTCCGACGATAAGCAAGGCGCAGAACAAGGCTGCCAAAAGGGTTTTCTTTGTTTTCATGGACATACGGTACGTGATTTCTTTGATGAATGTAAACATTGAATTGGTTGACAATCTACAGTATGATGAAAGCATGTCCACACAAGAACAAGTCCTTGCGTATCTGCAGGGCCGGTCGGGAATATATGTTTCCGGCGAAGAACTTTCACGAAAACTGGGAATAAGCCGTTCCGCCGTCTGGAAAGCGGTGGAAAAACTGCGTGATGACGGTTACTCCATCATGGCCAAGACCAACAAGGGATACCGGTACAGCGAAACGGACGGGCAATTGTCTTCCATCCGTCTGTCGGAATTGCTTCCATCCTCGGAGGTGGAAGTGTTTGAGGAAACCGAGAGCACCAACAGGTTGGCCAAAGAACGGGCCGCCGCTGGATGTCCTGATGGGACACTGGTTGTGGCCAGGAAACAGAGCGGAGGCAGGGGAAGGCTGGGGCGCTCGTTCTCCAGTCCGCATGGAGGCATCTATTTTTCCTTGGTGCTTCGTCCGCACTGGGTGGTGGATGACGCGCTTCTGGTCACCAGCGCCGCGGCGGTGGCCACTTCAGAGGCCATCGAGGAAACCACTGGGTTTTCCTGTGGCATCAAATGGGTTAACGACTTGTATTATCAAGGAAAGAAAGTGGTGGGCATCCTGACCGAAGGTGTCCTTGACATGGAAAACGGCGCTTTGTCCGCCGTGGTGGTGGGGATCGGCATCAATTTCTGCACACAGCAGCAGGATTTCCCTCCAGAATTGCGTTTTGTCGCAGGTTCGTTATATGGCGGTCCTTCGCAGGTTCCCTCCGGTGTCGACCAAAACAGGTTGGTAGCCGGCATCGTCAATCGGTTGCTGGAATATTCCGCTAGTCTGTCTGATCGTGCTTTTCTGGAAGCATACCGCAGGAGATGTTTCATCATCGGGAAAGAGGTGACGGTATATCAGGGAGGGAAACAGACAGGGGAAGGTACGGTCTGCGGTATTGATGACGACGCCAGATTGTTGGTCAAGGGGAGAGATGGCGGGATGAGCGTCTTGGGCACGGGGGAGATATCCATCCGTCTTGCCCAGACCAATTCGAATGAGTATCATCACGAATGAGGTGCGAACACAATGCTTGATGAAGTAAGACAGGAATGGAAGGCTCTGTTGGAAACGGAGCTTCGGGATATGGCGCGTGCGGATCGGGTTTCGGGGGAGCTTCCTCCCGTGGTGGTGCAGACTCCGCCGAAACCGGAGCTGGGGGACATCGCGTTCCCCTTGTTTGCATTTGCGAAAGCGTTCAGGATGGCGCCGCCGGTGCTTGCCGGAAAGCTCAAGGCCGATATCGAAGCAAAGACGGGACGTCCCGACGGGGAACTGCTTGTCGCCGGTCCCTATCTGAATGTACGGCTCAACATGGCCAATTTGGCGGACAATCTGTATCGCACCATCCTGCAGGGGCAAGGAACCTATGGCGCCAACGATTCCCTGAAGGGGAAACGCATCATGGTGGAGTTCAGTTGCCCGAACACCAACAAACCATTGCATCTGGGGCACATGCGCAATGATTCCATCGGAAGTTCCGTGAGCGCGATCCTCAAGGCCAACGGCGCCGAAGTCCGGAAAGTCAATTTGATCAACAACCGCGGAGTGCATATCTGCAAATCGATGCTTGCCTACCAGAAGTTCGGCGGCGGCGAGACGCCCCAGTCGACTGACATGAAGGGTGACCATTTCGTAGGCAAGTATTATGTCAGGTTTGCCGTGTGGGAGAAAGAAGCGTATGCCGAATACCAGAAAGGCGGCGGAACGCTATCCGAGGAGGACTGGAGGAAAACCCCCGGCACTCCTGACTCCCAGGCGCAGACGATGCTCGAACAATGGGAGAAAGGCGATCCCGAAGTCCTCAGGCTGTGGACTTTGATGAATACTTGGACTCTGGACGGGTTGAGCGAGAGTTACAAGACTATGGGGATCAGCTTCGATACCTATTACTATGAATCCAATACGTACAAGTTGGGAAAATCGGAAGTGCTCAAAGGAGTGGAACAAGGCGTGTTCTACCGTGAGCAGGATGGCTCCGTATGGGTCGACCTCGCTCCGATCGGATTGGACAAGAAAGTCCTGCTCCGAAAAGACGGCACGTCCCTGTACATGACGCAGGATATCGGCACCGCCATCACGCGTCATGAGGATTGGCCGTTCGACAGCCTGATCTATGTGGTGGCGAGCGAGCAACAGTACCATTTCAAGGTGTTGTTCTATGTGCTCGGGCAACTCGGCTATCCGTGGGCCAAAGAACTCCACCATCTTTCCTATGGCATGGTCAACCTGCCTGAGGGCAAAATGAAGAGCAGGGAAGGGACGGTCGTCGACGCCGACGATTTGGTCAGCCAGCTTTCCGCGCTTGCCGGAGAAGAGATCGCCGAGAAGGGGCGTGAAGAGGAAGTCGGAGATGTGAAAGGCACCAGTGCGGCCATTGCGTTGGGCGCTCTGAACTACTACTTGCTTGAGGTCACCCCGGAACGGGATATGGTCTTCAATCCCAAGGAAAGCATCAGTTTCAACGGAAACACCGGACCGTACCTCCAGTACATGGGGGCTCGGATTTCCTCCATCCTGAGGAAGTTCGACGAAGAAAAGGCTGCATACCAAGGCGTTGGGTTCGATGGTCGCCTGCTTTCCCAAACCCAAGAGCGGGAGATGGTGGCTGTGCTTGCCAAATACCCGTCCGTCGTGACAAAAGCGGGAGCGACCTTTGATCCTTCCTTGATCTGCTCCTATCTGTATGATTTGTCGAAACTGTTCAGTTCGTGGTACCACGATAATCCTGTGCTGAAGGCGGAGAGCAAAGATTTGGTTGTCGCCCGCGTCGCACTGTGCAAAATGGTGGTGACGGTTTTCCGTGACGCGTTTGACCTTATCGGCGTCCCGTTCCTTGAGAAGATGTGACGCCGGAAAATACCTTGCAGAACTGACTGACCATCCGTGAGATGGCCCAGTCGTTCTCATCGTTGCCTTCGGCTATCTCCTCATCGATGAAGGAAGCCACCGCACTGGAGAACAGCGTGGTGGCGAGGTCCAGATCAGGAATATCCAGTCTGCCTGAGTCTGAAAGGGTTTCCAATACCACTTGGGTTTGCGCCTTGAACATGTTCTTGATGGCTTTCGCCCTGAATCGAGCGCGTTCATCGGTGTATTGCAACTGGAAAACCACCCGGTACACCTGGTCCATCGGCTCCGTGGTGTAGACGGTCACCCAGTGGCGGACCACGCGTTCCAACACTTCTTCCGCTTCTCCCTCGAGGCTGATGGAATCGCCTCCATGAAAAGTGTCCATCAGGCGGTACATCTCCCCAACCAATTCCTCTTTGCTGGCGAAATGGCTGTAAATGGACGCTTTTTTCAGCTTCATGGCGTCCGCGATGTCGGAAAGCGAGACGGAAGCGAGCCCCCGTTCTGAGGAGAGACGGAGCAGCATGAGGGCCAATTGGGTGCGTGTCTGTGTGGTATGCATAGCATAATACTACCGAACGTTCGGTAGGTATTCAAGTCGTTTTTTCTTGATGGAACGTGAATTGTCCGGGAAAACCTCTTGAAAAAAGAACAGGAAGAGGACAAGATGCAGATACTCTTTGATTGAAGGATAGTGACATGTACGCACTTGTAGAGATTCTCGGAAAGCAGTACAAAGCCATCGAAGGCGAAACCCTCCAGGTCGACCATATCAACCTGAAGAAAGCCGGTGACCAGCTTGAGTATGCTTCTGTGCTCGCCATTGTCGACGAGAACAATGCCAAGTTCGGAACCCCGTATGTTGAAGGCGCGAAAGTGCAGGCTTCATATGTAGGCGACAAGCTTGGTGAGAAGGTACGTGTGTTCAAGTATGAACGCCGTAAGGGATATCGCAGGACCCAGGGGCACCGCGAGCAATACTCACTGATCAAGATTGATCACGTGATCGCATAAGGAGACGGAATTATGGCGCATAAGAAAGGTGGCGGAAGCTCCAGAAATGGTCGTGATTCGAATTCACAGCGTCTCGGCGTGAAACGGTTTGGTGGTCAAGTGGTCAAAGCCGGCGAGATTATCGTCCGCCAGCACGGCACGAAGTTCCATCCTGGCGAAAATGCTGGAATGGGTACTGATTTCACGATTTATGCCAAGATTCCCGGGACCGTGCTGTTCCATGAGCGGAAAAACCGCAAGTTCATCAGCATCGTGCCGGTAACCGAAGAACAGGCTCCCGCCGAACAGGCGAAATAAGGATCCTCCCAAGGGCATATGGTTGGATTCGCTGACGAGACTTATATTGACGTTGCCTCCGGAAACGGAGGCAACGGTTGCGTTTCATTCCGGAGGGAAAAATTTGTCCCCAAAGGGGGACCGGATGGAGGTGACGGAGGCCGTGGCGGTGATGTGGTCTTCGTCGTCAAGGAAAACCTCCGGACGCTGGGCAGATTGAAAATGGTCCGCACGTTCAAAGCGGAGAACGGACAAAATGGCGGGGGAGCCCGTTGTTTCGGACGTGACGGCAAGAACGTGGAGATTGAGGTTCCGCCCGGCACCGTATTGAAGAACGCCGAAACCGGAGAGGTCATTCAGGATCTCACCGGCATGGATCGTTTTGTGCTGCTCAAAGGCGGAAAAGGCGGTCTCGGCAACTGGCATTTCCGTTCTCCGACTCGTCAAACTCCCCGTTTCGCCCAACCGGGCCAGGAAGGGGTGGCGATGCGTATCGGAGTGGAACTGCAAATCATCGCTGACATCGGCCTTGTCGGCTATCCCAATGCGGGTAAGAGTTCATTGCTCAACGCTTTGACCAACGCGCAGGCGAAGGTGGCCGGATATCCGTTCACCACTAAGATTCCGCAACTGGGCATGATGCGGTACGACGATCGTGATGTGGTCATAGCAGACATTCCCGGGTTGATCGACGGAGCGAGCGAAGGGGCGGGAATGGGGATCAAATTCCTCAAACACATCACCCGTACCCAGGGGCTTGCCTTCCTGATCGATCTTTCCGATGAACGGTATCTGAACGCGTATGACGCGCTCTGCAAGGAATTGTATGCGTTTGAACCGTCGCTTTTAGACAAACCCCAGGTGATCATCGGCACACATCTCGATGAGGACGGCGCACCGGAACATCTTGAGGAACTGAAGCGGAAATATGCGGACAAAGTCGTCCTGGGCATCTGCGTGTTCCTGGAAGAAGGCGTCACCGATGTGGAGAAAGCCTTCCTGCGTTTGGTCGCCGAAGCCGGCAAGAAGCCAGATGACGCCTCTTCGTTCACCACTCGGGTGGACGCGGATGCGGAGTATCGGGAGGAGCCATAGGGTGGATGCCAGACGTACCGCCATGGTTGGGGGAAGCTTCGATCCTGTGCATCTGGGGCATCTCCATCTGATTCATATGGTAGTGACGCATACCCGTTACCGCAGATTCATCCTAGTGCCTGTCGCCATGAACAATTTCAAACGTGACCATGTGCCGGCTGCGGGAGCCGACCGGTTCCGGATGCTTCAGTTGTCCTGTGAGGCTTATGCGGGTTTGTATCCACACGATGAAGGTTGCGAATTGCTGGTGGATGATTGTGAACTCGTTCGTGGCGGTGTGTCGTTTACGTCGGACACGGCGATGGACCTGTCGCAAAGATATCCGATAGACGGAAGGTTGGGGATCGTCATGGGGGACGATTTGCTCGGAGACCTGAAGAAATGGCATGCGTTTGACACGTTGAAAAACCTCGTTACGTTTGTCGTGATCCGCAGGGAACCGGAAAAACCCGTTTTTGATGATCCTTCTGTGGACATCACGTTTGTAGATGGCGCGGTTTTCCCAGACAGTTCGACGGAGATACGCGAGCGGATAGCGGCTCTGGGTCCGGGTGAACCGATAAGCCCGGATGTCCGTTCCCTGATGGTGAAGGAGGTGGCCGATTATGTTGACGGGCATGGATTGTACCGCACTCACCTCTGAAATCCTCAGGACAGAGAGCGAACACCGTTCTTCCCACAGCATCAGTGTCGCGCAGACGAATATCATGCTCAATGAACGGTACCATGAGGGGTTTGACGACACGCTTCTGACCGCAACCGGGCTGTTGCATGATATCTGCCGCGAATGGCCTGATGAAAAGCTGCAAGCTTTTTGCGTTTCCCATAAGGTGATGTTGGAAGCGGAGGAACGTGCTTTTCCCTGTTTGCTGCATGGCCCTGTGGCCGCCGGATTGCTTCGCGAGAAGGGGTATCCTGAGCAGATGTGCGTTGCGATTCGCTGGCATACCCTTGGTTCGGTGTCGATGGGACGTCTTGGTTTGATCGTCTTCATCAGTGATTATCTGGAACCGAAACGCACCCATCTCACGGATGATGAACGAAAAGGTTTGCTGAAGGCCGATACCCTTGAAGGCGTTTGTCTGGGAATCCTGCTGATGCAGGATGCGTATTTCGCCAGGAAAGGACGACACAACGCGGCGGTGACCGATGCGTTGGAACGATACCTCAAGGAAGGGAGGCGGATTTGAAGAAGTTGGTGCTTCCCATCCTTTGTCTGGCGGTCCTTGCCGGATGCCGGGAGGCTCCCGCGAAGGCCGATTACCTGTTCTCTGATGATGATGCGATGGTGTTCGTCACCGAGGGAAAGACCTTGCTCATCGTGGATGTCCCTTCTTCTGTGGTGAAAGGATATGCCGCTTTCAAAGGAGTGGCTGAGCAGGAAGCGCTTCCGTCCTTGTTCGCGCTCCCCATCGGAAGCAGAGTGGTGGTGCCGGGCGGAAATCTGCAGCAACTCCGCACGCTTGTGGGAACCATAGGGAATGAGATGGGTGCCGCTGATGGGTATGCTGCTATGAAAAAGCTTGCCGTTTCTCTGGGAAAGAGTGGTTTCCCGGCCACTTGGGAACGTTTGACCGGAATGGATGGCCTTTGGAAGCGGATGGTGGACAAAAACGTGTGGCGCCATTATGATTTGGCTCGTTTCCTCGAAGGAGGAACGCTGGATTGGACGAAAAGTGAGCCATATTTCAGAGTATGGCTTGACGGAGCCTTGGAAGAAGGCGGAAGGAGAGCATGATATGATGCCGAAACAGACGGAGGACAAAGCGAAGGAAATCGCCCAGTTCCTGACGGACAGCAAATGCCAGGATGTGTGCATCCTCGATGTGAACCCCGAATGCAGTTGGGCCGATTGTTTTATTATCGGAACAGTGAACAGCGCAGGACACCTCAACGGCGTCGTCCATGAGTTGTGGGGCGAGATCACCAAATTGTCCCTGAAGGTGAACAACCGCCACAAGAGCCCTGCCGGTGATGGCTGGACCTTGATCGATTGCGGAGACATCGTCATTCATCTGATGAGTGCCGAACTCAGGGAGTTCTATTCTTTGGAGAAACTCTGGGCGAAAAAGGTCTGAATTCCCGCACGTTTTCACCCTGTGCGGCTTGCTGGGGATAATGCGTTTCTTTCTTTGTCCTTCGCTTGAGGTGGGGGCAACACATTTCTCTGACGTAAATTCCGGGCTTGGTCATCACCAAGCTGCGGATGGATGAAGGGTTGATACCTGAACAGACGGTTGTCAGAAAAACTACCGTATGCGTGCCGCCGGCTTGGATTCGCTTCCAAGCGGAATGTTTTGTTTACTCACAAGACCATCGAAAACCGTTGATGAGATGCAAAAACAGATATTCCAGCGTTTCTCAAATCTGGTTTGACCTTTAAAATCTACATATGGATAGATTATTGGTTGACTATACAGTATTTTCTTACTGTATACAACATTGTATACAAAGACTATGGTTTTTCACCTGCTTCAGTGTATACAAACCACATAAAAAAGTATTTTATTCATTACAATATAAATAATAAAAAATAATGAAATTAAAAATTTGACTCATTTTTCTATCATGGTATAATGACTATATGTCGGCAGAAATAATGTATACACACAGCGAAAAGGGTATGGGTCGTTCACAAGTTGACAAAGCATACCAATGCATATCCGACATGATTTTCAAATACCAGATTTCTCCTGGGATGTCCGTATCCGACTATGCGTTGAGCAGTCTCTTGGGTATAAGCAGAACGCCTATCAGGCAAGCAATGATGATGTTGGAAAACAATGGGCTCATCGTATATACCGAGCGCAGTTATAAAGTACCGGAAATCACCCTGAAGAGTATTGATGACTTGTATGATGCACGGGCCTGTTTGGAAGTGGCGATTCTGCGGGTGTCCATGAAGAAAGGGATAAAGCCGGATGAAATAGCCAAACTTCGTCAGTTTGTGGCCGCGGAGGACAGATGCAACACAAGCGGGGAATCGTTGGCAGGGTTGGAGTATGACATGGATTTTCATCATTACCTCAATTCCCTTGCGAAGAATGACCGGCTGAAAGCCTCATATGAGAACTTGCATTTGCAGATGAAGATGCTGAATGTCTTTTCTTTGGCTAACCCAAACTTCAACACACCCAAAGTGTATTATTCCATCGTCGAAGCCATCGCATCAGGCGATGTGGAACTCGCATGCAAACGTTTGGAGGATTCCATCGAAGTAGGGAGGAAGCAGAAAAAATCTGCAATTGAAAGATTCGGCTCCTATGGTTTGCAAGGGATTTATACTTTTATCGCGCAAAGTTACATCAGTGCGACGAAATCTGGCCGGTTGAAATGAATCTTTTGCCCCGCGGGTTCCGGAATGTTTGCCTGATGGCGGATGCTTCAATGAATTGGCAGTTTCCCGTTGTTTCCCGGATTCGTTTGTCGAGGGTGCAATGGGTGTTTGGAAAGATTCATCTTTAAGGAGGATACAAAAGATGAAAAAAGTGTTCGTGGTGCTTTTGGTTTTGTTGTTGTCTTTCAGTTCTGTTTTCGCAAACGGCGTAAAAGACAGCACCCCGGAAAATGCTGGAGGAAAGAGGACTCTCCGGATCGCTGCCGAATCATGGGAAATCAACAAGATTTTCTTGGAACAGGCAGCCAAGGCTTTTGAGGCCGCGCATCCCAATGTACAGGTGGAGATCACCACAATCGCCGACCAGACGGTTCTTGGGAACTATATTCTTGATTGGTCCAAAGGAAATACCAATGTCGACCTTGTGTTCCTTGATGGAGGTGTGTTTGCTGCGGAATACGCCGCGAAAGATTTGATCAATGATTTTGACAAAGACCTCCATTTCTTTGCCGATTATCCAAAGACGAATTTCAAGGAAGGAACCCTTGAAACCGGAACTTCATTGACCAACGGCGCACAGAAATGCCTCCCCGCCATCTATGAGGTGTATGCGGTTTCGGTCAACAAAGCCCTGTTCAAAGAAGCGGGATTGGTTGATGCGAAAGGTGAGCCTCTTCCGATCAAGACTTGGGATGACTTCTATGATTTCGCCAAGAAACTTACGAAGAAAGATGCTAATGGCACGGTGACCCAAGTAGGTGCTTCCGTACAATTCGGCAACAACCTGCCGACTTGTATCGCAGGAGCTGTGCTTGCGGAATTCGGCAAGCTGACCACTTCTGATGGACTGACCTATGATGTGAACAACCCCCAAATGCTTCACATGATCGAGCTGTGGCAGAAGGGAATCCAAAACGGATACTTCTCCCAGTCTACATTTGTTGACAATGCCGGTGGCAGAAACGGATACAAAGCCGGCAAGATCGCCATGTGCTATGAAGCGGCTGGACGCTGGATGGAGGCAATCCCGACCTTGGGCGTCGAGAATCTTTCGCTTATGCCGATTCCGGGAAAAGATGGAGCCACGCCCTGTTTCGGTTGCCAGATGGTTTGCCCGAAAGCATCAAAGAATGGAGATCTTGTCTGCCAGTTCATCAAAGAAGGCGTTTATGGTGAATACAGCCAGACGAATGCGTTCCTGAAGTATGGAAAGATGTCCGTCATCGCGAAGTACTTTGATGAGGCGCTTGCGACCACACCGCTTTGGAAGAACATTTCCGTCTCCATGAGCAAGGCTCAGCCAGTTGTCCGCTATGAGGAAACCCAGAAGTGGATCGATGGCCTTGACGCCATATTCCAGGCAGGTCTTGTCGATCCCAAGACTTCGGCGCAGGACATCGTCAACAAGATGCTGGCCCTTTCGAAATCCATTAAGAAATGATGATTGTCCGCCGGGCTTGCAGTTCGCAAAGGCTGAGAGCCCGGCCATTTCAAGGAAGAAAACATGCGTAACACGATTAGCACACGGAAAAGGATGAAAGAACGCTGGGGAAGGCTCTTTGTGCTTCCCACATGTCTTGTGCTCTTTGTCTTTGTTGTCTACCCAATTTGCTATACTACGGTTTTGAGCCTGTGCAAGTACAATTTCGCTTTTGATCTCAAATTGACTTTTATCGGATTTAAGAACTACACCGACATGTTTAAAGACAAACTCTTTCTCACTGCATTGGGCAATACGATGCAATTCACGGTGATCATGTTTGTTTTGCTTGTTGTGATCGCGCTGGCATTGGCTCTTTTGCTTTTCTATAAAAAGACCCATAGTTGGTTTTTCAGGACATCAATCTTCATGCCGATAGTCGTTCCCGCTTCCTTGATCTGCATCTTGTTCTCATTCATGTTGTCGGATAATTTCGGTATTATCAACAAAGCGTTGGTGAGTCTTCATTTGTCACAATATGCCCACAATTGGTTGACGGATGCGAAGACCGCAAAATGGTGGGTCATCATCGTAAGCATATGGGGAAAGGTCGGTTTTTGCACGATCCTGTTTCTCTCTGGCTTGCAAAACATACCGCAGGATTTGTTCGAAGCGGCAGAGATTGATGGAGCGATCGGCTGGAAGAAACTGGTCTACATCATTATTCCGAATCTCAGGGAAACGCTTGCGGTAGTGGGGATATGGGCTGTCCTTCAGTGCCTGAAACTCTTCGTGACCCCGAACGTCCTGACGAAAGGAGGTCCTGCAAACAGCACATTGGTGTTGTATCAGTACATCTATAACCAGGCTTTTCTGAACTTTGAGATGGGGTATGCGTCAGCGATCGCCTTTTTCCTAACCGCGCTTGTGCTGGTGTTTTCCTCGTTAAACATGAGACTCAGCAAAGGAGAAGACTGATATGGCAAGAAAACAAAAGCTTTCCACTTCACTGTTTGTCTCCATCGTACTTCTGGTTGTATCATTGCTTTTCCTTTTCCCGATAATCTTTTGCATCTTCACCTCATTCAAGGACTCCAGCGAGATCATCAGGGACGTCACGTTCTTTCCTCACAAATGGTCAATCGTCAATTACGATTATGTGTTCGCACGGGGGACGAAATATTTGCGTTACTACGGCAACACCATAATCATTACCGTCTTCTCTGTGTTGATCACTATGGCGCTCTCATCCATGACAGGTTACGCTTTTGCAAAAATCCCATTCAGGGGTAGCAAGACACTGATGGCGCTGATTTTGTTTGTGCTTGCGTTTCCTCTGGCTGCGATCCTGATTCCGATTTATATGATGGAGTACGATCTTGGATTGATCAATACTTACATAGGGCTTATCCTTCCCAACCTTCTCTGCATCTTGCCTTTCTCCATATTCATCATGCGCGGTACATTCATCGACCAACCAAAAGAGTTTGAAGATTCGGCGGAGATGGATGGGTGCAGTGTATTGCAGACTTGGTGGCACATCATGATGCCATTGGCTCAGAACGCCACGATCATCGTCCTCGTCTCCGGCTTCTACAGCGTTTGGGGGGAATATACGATTTCCAAGTCGTTGGCGACAAAAGATTCGATCATGCCGATTTCTGTGGCGCTCACGCTTTTAAAGAGCGAAGATTGGAATTACGGCGTTCTTGCCGCGGCGATTACGATGTCTCTGATTCCGCCGATCATCGTTTTTGCGGTGTTCCAAAACAAACTGGTTGAAGGAATGGCAAGCGGAGCGATCAAAGGATGAAAAAGGATGGAAACATGAAAACACTCATAAAAAATGTCAACATTATTCTTCAAGACAGCATTCTGGACGAAGCATGGCTGGTCGCACAGGATGGAAAAATCGAAGATTTCGGCGACGGTCCATATCCGAAAGCTCCCTTTGATGAGGTCTACGACGGAGGCGGTGACTATTTGTCACCCGGATTTGTGGACACCCACATCCATGGCGCGAACGGATATGACTTCTCAGACGGGAACACCGATTCAATACTCGGCGTCATGAGAAGGGAACTTGAAGGAGGGACCACATCGATTCTCCCTACGCTGACAAGCCTTCCCCACCAGCAATACCTGAAATGCTTCAAAGCGTTCAATGCTCTCTTGGACAAGTTTGATTCCATGGAGGATATCCCTGATTTCGAAGGAATCCACATGGAAGGTCCCTATAGTTCCGGCGCGACCTTGGGGGCTCAGGATACCACGACATACCGCGATCCTGATTGGAAAGAGATCGAACAGTACATGGAATTGGCTCCATACATCAAAAAATGGACTGCGGCACCGGAAAGAACGGGAGGAATGGAGTTCGGCCGTTTCTGCGAACGCAAGGGTATTGTCGCTTCAATCGGCCACTCGAACGCCACTTTGGCCCAGGTGTTTGAAGCTTTTGACAACGGGTACAAACAAGTGACGCATCTGTATTCCGCCTGTTCTTCATACCATCGGAATGGAGCTTATCGTGAAGGTGGGATTGTTGAGGCCGCATGGTTGCTTGACGACATGGATGTTGAGATGATAACCGATGGCAAACACCTTCCCGCTGAATTCCTGCAATTGATCTACAAGATCAAAGGACCTGATCACATTTCCATGATCACCGATTCCACAAGATGGGGCGGAATGAACGTGCCGGAAGGAACACATGCATACTTTGATCCGGAACACAAACAAGGTGTTTGGATAGAGGACGGAGTCGCTTTTGTGGAGAACAAGAGCTGTTTTGCCGGTTCCATAGCGACGACGGACCGATTGGTCAGGACTGCGACGAAGATTGCGGGAATCGACCTTGTGGACACGATACGGATGATGTGCCTGACGCCTGCTCGGGTGAATGGCTTTTCTGACAAAGTGGGAAGCATAACGAGGGGGAAACGTGCGAATCTGGTCATTTTTGATGAAGATGTGAACATCAAAGCCGTATTCCTTCAAGGGAAAAAAGTCAAATAAGGGGACGTGATGAACATAACCATAAGTATTTCCGCGACGCCACACGAAATGGGGCGAAAAGCTTCCCGGTTGATCGCTCACTATATCAATGCCGCGTTAGCCGCCAAAGGTCATGCAAGGATTGTCCTTTCCACCGGAGCAAGCCAATTTGAGATGTTTGGTTTCTTGGTCCAGGAAGATGTCGATTGGTCAAAGGTGGAAATGTTTCATCTTGACGAATATGTTGGATTACCGGAGACTCATGCTGCTTCATTCAGAAAATACTTGAAAGAAAGGTTCACTTCAAAAGTGAACCTCAAGGCTGCATATTTTGTCGATGGGGAAGGAGATATCGGAGCCAATATCACGAAACTGACGGAAGCATTGAGGTCTGACTCGATTGATGTCGGTGTGATCGGGATAGGGGAGAACGGACATATTGCCTTTAATGATCCGCCTGCTGATTTCAATGCGACCGAAGCGTATAGAGTCGTCACTTTGGATAGGAAATGCCGCATGCAGCAGGTCGGGGAAGGGTGGTTCAAGAGTCTTGAGGATGTCCCCAAGCAAGCCGTATCCATGCTTCCTCAGCAAATACTGTCTTGCGCCCATATGGTTACCGTTGCTCCTCATGCGGTGAAGGCGGATGCGATTTACCGCACGTTTACTCAGCCGGTAAACCCCGACGTTCCGGCAACCTTGCTGAAGACTCATCCGGATTGGAATCTGTTCCTTGATGATGCTTCGGCTGCAAAATTGTTCACATACTGACATGAACAGGATACGCCTGCATACCCGAAGATGGATATGACCCTGTCAGGGCCTGCTTCGTTTTCTTGAAGGAGAGAGGCGGATTGGGTTTCACGGAAATGGTTACAGGAACAACTCGAAAATGACGGGTATGGTGATGACGGCCAGGACATGGGAGATCAAGGCCATGCTGGCTCCTTGGGATACATCCTGCCCATAGGCGGAAGCGACGACGACAGGATTCAAACCCATGGGCATCGCAAGGACGCATAACCAACGGGCTATCATCGATTCGTCGAGCTTCAGCAGGACCGCCGCGAGGCCGAACAAACAGGGAATGACCAGTAAGCGCATGAACGTCATGATGTATACTTTCCAATTGGAAAGGAGCATCTTCAGATCATACTCCGCAATGACCACACCGGTGAGGATCATGGCGATGGGTGACATGCAACCGGCAGTGTTGGTCAGAAGCGTGTTGACGAACCGTGGAAAGCGCAACCCTGAGGCGCCTGCCAGAATGCCGGCTATCAAGGCTATCATCGTGGGGTTGAAGAAACGCTTGATGAATCCAGACTTGTCACCTCCCTGAACGGGTATGATCTGTTTGAAGCCCCACGAATAAGTTGTGATGATCAACGTCAGCTGGAACAGCATGAACGTGAAATAAAAATCCGCACCGAAGACACCCAAGATGACCGCTGTTCCCATGAACCCGGTATCAGGCACCGCAAGACCGTATCTGCACACATCCTTGCTGTAGCCTTTGTAGCCGAGCAATGGGGTGAGCAGATAAGAGAAAAGGATGGTGATGATGGTAAGGAACAAACCGTTGACCACCAAGGAAAACTCATTCTCGATCGCATCAAGCGTAAACCTGGTGCAGAAAGTGTTGAGGATCAGAGCCGGAATCAAGACATAGTTCTCCAGCTTTGACAAGGTGATGCTTGCTTTGGCCTCGAACACGCCGGTTTTCCTCAGCAAATACCCGATCAGCATGAATCCAAACAGAACAGCCGTCTGTTCGATTGTTATCCCAAAGAAATGCATTTCACTCCATTCCTGACGCCAGTGTAGTTGTTTCTCGGTAAAACCACAAGAGAAGGAATCAAATCAACCGTTTTGTCTTCCATTTCCCGTTTCTGAAACGGGTGACGAAAAAAAACGCCCTGCATATCCAATCAACATACATGCCCATCCAGATGCCGTTCAGACCTAGATGGGCCCATGTGGTGAGAACATAGGAAAACAGCACACGAAAGCCCCACATGCTGCACATCGAGACGATCATGGTGTATTTCGCATCCCCAGCTGCCCTGAGACTGTTGGGAAGTTCGAAAGAGACAGGCCAGACCAAAGCGGAGAACAGCATGCACTGCCTGAGTACGCTCACCGCAATGGTTTCGGCTTCCTCACTAAGCCCGAACCAATGGGCGATCGCGGGGGAAAACACGTATATGGACAAAGACGTGATCCCCATGAACAGATAGGTTTTCCATAACAGCCGTTTTGCGTACAGCGAGGCTTGGTCGGGTTTCCCCGCACCGATACATTGCCCGACAACCGTGATGGAAGCCAGCCCCATGGCGTTGCCGGGAATGTTCGCGAAACTGGCGATGGAATTGCAAATGGCGTTTGCCGCAAGACTTGCCGTTCCCAGTCCTGCGATGAAATTCTGCACCAAGAGTTTTCCCACTTGGAATACGGAGCTCTCCACGCCACTGGGAATGCCGATCTGAAGGATCTTGGCGATCATCGGTTTTTTCCAGTGGAACGGGAACATCCCGTCCAGATGAATGGCGTTTTGGGACGACCTCAACAGGCAAGTCATCGCCACGGCTGCTGCCATACGGCTCGCAAGGGTCGCGATGCCGGCTCCAGCCACACCCAAATGCGCACCATAGATGAGCAGCGCGTTGCCTCCGATGTTGATCAGGTTCATCAACAGGCTGACCTTGAGGGACAACTTGCTGTTGCCCATGGAACGGAAGAGGGCAGCGCAACTGTTATAAATCGCCAGAAACGGGAAACTCAAAAGGATCCAGAAGAAATACGTCACTCCGCTGTCCATGACCCCTTGCTCGATATGACCGAATAACAATCCCAGAAAAGAGCGCCGGATGGGGAGGAACAGGATGACAATGCCAAGCCCGACGACGAGGGAGAGCATGTATAATTGGCGTCCTGCCTCACAGGCACTGGGACGATCTTGGTTGCCCAAGTATTGGCTGGATACGACTGCTCCTCCGGTGGCGAAGGCGGAGAACATGGCTATCATCAATTGGGAAAACGCATCCACCAAGCTGATGCCTGAGACTGCCATTTCCCCATTGACGGCTACCATAACGGTATCGGCCATCCCGATGGTTACGGCAAGCAACGATTCGGCCACGAGCGGCAGGATCAAGCGCCGGAGATAGGCATTTGAGAACATCTCCGCTTCAATCGGTGGTGAGCAATCCTTCGTCGTTGTTATATTCCTTGTTCTTGATGTTTTTGAAAAGCTTGACCAATCCTTCGACCGTCATCTGTTGCTTTGCGACACCTGAGAGATCCAACACGATCTGGCCTTCATCCATCATGATCAACCTGTTTCCGTAATCGATGGCGAACTGCATGTTGTGCGTCACCATCATCGCCGTGAGATGATACTGCCCGATGTAATCGGTGGTCAGATCCATGACGGTTTGGGCGTTGCGGGGATCGAGGGCCGCGGTGTGTTCGTCCAGAAGCACCATCTGCGGCTTGCTCATGACGGTCATCAGCAGCGTCAACGCTTGCCGCTGCCCGCCGGAAAGGAGTCCCACGTTGTCCTTCAGCCTGTCCTGAAGTCCGATTGGCTCCAAGAGTTTGCGGAACTGGGCCCTTTTTTCATTATTCAGACTGATGCGCAGGCCTTTCGAGCCTTTGCTCGAAGCTGTGATCATGTTGTCTTCAATCGACATGCTTGCCGCCGTCCCTTTCGTCGGATCCTGGAATATCCGGCCGATGGTGAACGCCCGTTTGTATTCGGGCATTCTGGTGATGTCATGTCCATTCAGTTTGATGGTCCCGCTGGTGACCGGATATGTTCCGGAGATCAAGTTGAACAACGTGCTCTTGCCACTACCGTTCGAACCGATGACACAGATGACGTCCCCATCCTGTACATTCAGGCTGAGATCCTCTATGGCCAGCTTTTCGTTGACGGTGCCGGGGTAGAATACTTTGGTGACGTGGGATAACTCGAGCATCACTTGGCCTCCATGTTCAGTTGGTTGCGACGTTCTTTTGTACGCGCAAGGGCTTTTTTCCGGGCGCCTTTGTTGGAAGCTTTGTTGCGCGTTTCCGCGACAAACAAGCTGATGATGACCAGGATACCGGTCAGCAATTTGAAATCGTTCGGAGTGATGTGGATCAGATATCCGTATTTCCGGCCGAAGAACATCAAGGCCTTATACATGATCGCGCCGAAAATCGCCCGCAGGGTGATCAAATGGATCTTGTTGCTGGAGAACAGGAATTCCCCCAGCATGATGCCGGCCAAGCCTTGGACCACCATGCCTTGCCCGAGGTTGGCGTCGGCAAAACCTTGGTATTGGGCGAGAAGTCCGCCGGAAAGTGCGATCAAGCCGTTGGAAATACCCAGACCCAACAATTTGAGGTTTTCCGGATTCATGCCCTGACTGATGACCATCTGTTCATTGGAACCCATCGCACCGATGGAAATCCCCAAATCACAGCGGAAGAAAAGATCGAACAAACCTTTGATCAGGCCGACGACAAGCAACGTTCCCAACAGACTCGCATATTCGGAAGGGAGGAACGAGAACATCTTGGGCATCTGGGTGTAGAGGGTTTCCACGCGCAACAAAGGCAGGTTTGCCTTGTTGCCCAGAATCCTCAGGTTGATGGAATAGAGCATGGTCATGGTGAGAATAGAAGCCAAGAGACCCGGGATGTGCAATTTGTTGTGGATACCTGCGGTGATCATGCCACAGAGCACGCCACAGCCGAAGGCCACCAGCAATGAGATGAATATCGGCAAGCCATGGGTTATACAGATGGCTGCCGCCGCCGCTCCTGTCGCTACCGAACCATCACAGGTGAGGTCGGCCATGTCCATGATACGGAAGGAGATCAAAATCCCCAACACCATGATGGAAAAAATCAATCCATCAACGAAAATACCCTCAATCATCAAAAACCCCTTGCAGAAAAAACCGTCGGCAAAAAGCCGACGGCGTTGGTTGAAACCAGTTGTACACCGATTACTTGGTGATCTTTTTGCCATCCTTGATCAAGACAGCCGCCATATCAAGATACTTTTGGTCGATAGTATACCCAAGCTTCTTCGCAGTATCAAGATTAAACCAGAGTTCGAAATCCTTCGGATCGGTGAGATAGACGGTTCCGATATCCTTCGGGGAAGTGCCTTTCAATGCTTTCTCTACAGCTTTTCCGGTGGCGAGGCCGACGCTATAGTAGTTGAAGCCCCAAGCAACCAGGAAATTCAACCCGTCGACGCCACTGGGATCTGCGCTGAACAACGGTTTTCCCGCCTTGTTGCAGACATCATCCACAGACGGAAGGGCCGAAATGACCGCGTTGTCCGTTGCGATGTAGATCGCATCGACACGATCGATGATGGATTGGGCTGCCATTTTCACTTCGCTGGTGTTGCTGATGGCCACCGCAACGAATTTCAAACCGAATTTCTCACATGCGGCTTTTGCCTGTTCCATAAGCACGACACCGTTGGCTTCGCCGGAAGCATAGATGTTGCCGACGGTTTTGCAACCGGTGATGGTGGACAGGAGCTGAATCTGGCTTTCCACAGGGTTCGCATCGGACACGCCGCAGATATTCGCGGCGGTCAGTCCGGCGCTCTTCGGATCAGTGACAGCTGAGAACACGACAGGTATGTCTGGGAACACATTTGCCAGAGCCTGCGCGCTTGGGGTCGCGATGCCGACCACGATATCATCTTTGTCGCTCTTGAATTTCTGGGCGATCGAAGCAGCCGTGGAAATATCGCCGTTGGCGTTCTGCAAATCGAAAGTCACCTTCAGGTCGGTCTTGCCAAGATAATCCATCATGCCTTTCTCCGCGGCATCAAGTGCCGGATGGGGGAGCAGTTTTGAAACTCCGATCTTGTAGGTCTTCACTCCGGATGAAGCCGGGGCTGCGGTTTCACTGCTTCCCTGTGCGCACAGAGGCAGAGCCAACATCAAGGCAACGAGCAGAAGCGATACTAATTTCTTCATGAAATCCCTCCAGAATATGCTTGAACGTAACTATAGCGGAAAGCTTTGCATTTGTAAATCAGCTTTATGCAAAAGAATGAATAATAATTCATGGATTATACACTACTTGCGGGAAACCTTCACCGAATCCTTCACCAGATACGAGGCTTTCGCCAACATCTCATCACTGATGGTGATGCCCAGGTACTTCGCGCTGTCCAGGTTGAAGATCAAATCAAACTGGGACGGATCATTGAAGAAGATAGCTCCGATATCCTTCGGTTTCTTTCCGTTGATGACTTGCTCGATCACCTTTCCGGTCTCCACACCGACCGTGTAGTAATTGAAACTCCAACTCATGAAGAAATGGGTGTTCTCGCTGCTGGTCGTGTCGCTGTTGAACAGCGGTTTTTTTGCTTTGTAGCAGACTTCATCCACGCTGGCGATCGCGGAAACGACCGTGTTGTCAATCGCGACATACATGCCGTCGACGCGGTCGATGATGGATTGCACGGCCATCTTCACTTCTGATGAGTTGGTGACGGCGGCGCTGACAAAGCCGATGCCATCTTTCTGGCAGACGCTTCTCGCCACTTCCATCTGCGCCACACCATTCGCTTCTCCGGAGGTGTAGACCATACCGAGCGTCTTGATGTGGGCGACTTGGAAGAAGGTTTCCAGTTGCAGGTCAATGGGGTTCATGTCCGAGACGCCACAAATGTTTGTGTCATCCTTCTTGTCATAGCTTGACACCAGGCCTGCGGCAAGCGGATCGCTGATGGCCCCGAAGACAACCGGTCTGTCCTTGAACACTTGGGCGAGGGCTTGGGCTGGGGGAGTGGCGATGCCGACGACGATATCCCTGTCATCGCTTTTGAATTTCTGGGCGATGGCGACCGCCGTGGCTATGTCTCCATTACAATTTTGGAAATCATACGTTACGGGAAGGCCGGTTTTTGCAAGGTAATCCTGCATGCCTTTCTCGATGGCGTCAAGGGCGGGATGGGAAACCATTTTGGATACCCCGATTGAATAGGTTTTCCGTGAAGACGTTTCCGTCTGTGGCTGGGCGGAAAGGGTGAACAGAAGGGAACAGACCAAAAGGACAATGATTCTTTTCATAGTAACAATCTCCTGATTGGTTACTATATAAAGAAACAAATAACGCGTCAAGACCTTTTCTGAAAAAAAACTGTTTCCTTCTTTCCTTATATATATAAGCCGTGGTCAGCTGTTGTCGTCGCTTTCCAATTGCTCGAACATCTTTTCTTCGGTCGCATCAGTGTCATCGTCGCCTGCATCATCTTCGATGGCTTCCTCTTCCGTTTCGGTATCATCGGAAAGTACCAGGTTTTCCTGAACCTCGATATCTTTTTTGGGGTCATCCAGTTTCTTGAGACGCTCTTCCTGCTTTTCATCCTCATCGTCATCGATTGTCTCGAAGTAACGGTTTTCCTCTGGATTGAAGTCATCATCAATATTGCCTTTTCGCACTTTCTCCATCCCTTCCCCTCCGATTCTCACCATAGGGAAATGGGTATGGCTTGTCAACGGTTTTAAGATGATGATATGCTGTCCTCACTCGCTTAAAAGGAAGTTGATTATATGAAAACAAGAAACTGTATCGTTGGTTTTTTACTTGGAGCGGTTGTGTTCCTTGCATCATGCCAAAGCACCGTCACGGTGAGGCATCTCGTTCCTGCGGCAGTGAATATGGGCAGTTATCGAAACATTGCTGTTGCATCCACAACCTTGAATACGGCTACTCTTGGTTTTTATCCCACGTGGAACATCAGTTTTGATGATTTCGGGTATCGTTTTTCCACAGGCTATGAACGTGACAGCGCCAGGCGAGCCGCGGAAATCGCCACAGACGCTTTCACCAAAACTTTGCAGAGTTCAGGTTTCTTCACCGTTTTCCCACCCAGCGAGACGGACAACTATCTTGGAATCGGTGCCGACGGGGTGCAACTCCTCAAGCAGAAAGGAGTCAAAGCGATCGTGAGGAGTTCCATCAGCTATCTTGATCTTGATGAGCATCCGTATTCCGAAGATATTGTCGAATACAAGACGGACCCGAAAACGAACTCTTCGCGCAAGTACGTTACCGGACGCAAATACTTCATTTCTCAGGAAGTGACCCTGTCCTTCACCTATTTGGTGAAAGATATCGAGAGCGGCACAATCCTCACAAGCGGAACGCTTACGGGAAAACGAAGCAAGGATACGGAAGTCGCGCGTCGTGTATACCAGGGCAACACGTTCAATGACCAAAGAGTCTATTCCTATACGTATGCGCCGTCCGTAACCGGGATGATCACTTCAATCCTCAATGAATTCCAAGACAAAATAGCCCGGCAACTGATGCCTACCTGGCAATATTCGACGCTGACATTGATGGGAAACAAACCGAAAGAAAACGCGGTGAAAGACGCCTACCGGCTTGCGGATAACGGCGATATCGAACAGGCCTATGCGATCTTTGCCGCCCAATGGCAGGCGACCGGGCATGTGCCATCCGGATATAACGCCGCTTTGATGCTTGAAGCGTCAGGCAATCTCTCCGGAGCGATTTCGTTGATGAACCAGGTTGTTTCCAGCAGCGGCAACGGTGACGCCTATGGGGCACTGAACAGGATGATGGAAGCCCAAAAGAGTCAGCAGGAAGCACAGAATCAGATAGACGGCACCAGCACGAAAGGTGAATCGGGGGTCGTCACCACGCAAGTCGTCACAGGAAATTAAGCGATGAAAGGAACAGGTAATCCCCAGATCATCGTTCTCACCGGTGACGGAAAAGGAAAAACCACCGCAGCCATGGGGCAAATGCTCCGAGCTTTGGGCCATGGAGGCAAATGCGCCGTGGCGCAGTTCATCAAGGGGGATCCCCGGACTTTGGACTGTGGGGAATGGAAAGCCGCTGAAGGCCTTGGTGTCCTTTGGAAGGATTTCGGCGCGGGTTTTACGTGGGAGGGTGACAACAAAGAGAAAAACCGGGCGTTGTGCATCCAAGGTTGGGAACAGGCGAAACGCTGGATATCCTCCGGGGATTTTGACCTGTTGGTTTTGGATGAATTCACCTATGCCTTCTCCCTTGGGTATCTGGACGCAGGGCAGGTTTCGCTGTGGTTGGGCGACCATCATGGGAAAAAAGGCTTTCCGAATCTGGTGATTACGGGAAGAAATTGTCCAGAACCACTGTTGGCCATCGCCGACATTGTCAGTGAAATCCAGGAAATAAAGTATTCGTCCAAGCAAAATGGGCGAAAACCGCTCCCCATGGTTGAATTTTAGGCCATCGTTGAGCTTTGATAGCCTAAAACGCTCACAGTTGTTGATTTTCCTTTCCCTTTTGCACTATTCTGGATATAATTAGTAACGGAGGTAGGGACGATGGGTTTGTTTGAAATGCATTGTCACCTGCTTCCTGACATTGATGACAGCAAAGTTCCGACTGATGGTTTGCCTAGGGTTTTGGAGATTTACAGGGAATGCGGTTTTACGGGGATTGTCTTCACACCCCACATCTACAATCCGTATGTCCACACCAGGACCGAAGCGATCAGGGATGTTTGGGAGAGAGCCAAAGTCATCGCCGGCGAGAAGGGGCTGAAGGTCTATCTGGGGAGCGAGTTGTTCATCGGAGACCAAGACCCGGTGCGTACCATCCCGTTTGCCGGGAAGTATGCGCTTGTGGAATTCCCGACAACGTTGCCGTTGCCCGGCTGGTATGAGCGGTTGGCGTCTCTTGTGGAACAAGGATTCACGCCGATGGTGGCGCATGTGGAGCGGTACTGCTGGTTGAGTGTGGATGGTCCTGACTTTGCACGGATACGCAAGCTTGGATGCCTTATCCAAGTAAACGTTGAGGGAGTGGCTGACGGAACGGCGTTGCCGTATCTTGAAGCCGATGTCGTTGATGTGATGGCGACAGACAACCATGGGGTGGAGGAAACGCTTCCCGCACGGTTGGTTGAGGAACGGTATTCATGGCCGAAAGTGTTTGACCGTATGGAAGCACTTGGGCTTTAGGAGGTGTGCATGTTAGTGGACATGACGATTGCCAACTTCAAGTCCGTGAAGGATCCGCAGACGATTTCTTTTGAAGCGGTTCGGGACAACAGGTTGGATGTGTCGAAGACAGTTGAGGTCAATGACAAGCTCCGGCTTATCAGGACTGCCGCGATCATCGGGCCGAACGGTGCCGGAAAAAGTTCTTTTGTGAGGGCATTGGAAGCGTTGAAGTTCATTGTCACCGCACAGGATGATATGGATAATCCGTTGAAAATCCTTGCGGGAACAGCATTCGCATACGATCCTGAATCAAAAACGGAGCCTGCGACAATCATCGTTCGTGTGGTGCTTGAACGGGGGACTGGCAAAGACGATTCCGTGATCGCCCAGTACAAATTGGTCGCGGATTACAATCGCATTTACGAGGAAAGCCTGTACCACATCATCGGCAGGTCGAAGAAACTGATGTTTGAGCGGAAGATAGATGATGCATCCCTTCTGGTCGATACCGGCAGCCTGACCTACAAGTATCGCTGGGGCAAAATGTACCGTGGCGAGAAAAAACGGCTTGTGGGCAAACTGGACAGCACCCATTCGTTCTTGGCGGCCTCGGCCCATAAGGGCGGAGAGACCAGCTCGATGCTGTACAACTGGATTGACGTCAAGTTGAACTTGTTGCCGATGGGTGTTTCCCAAACCAGCGAAAAGTATCTGATCACCCAGCTTACCGAGCATCCCGATTGGGTCGCCCAGTTGAAGAATTTCCTGTGGAGCATGGACATCACCGATATCCGTGATATCCGCATCAAGGATGACCGTGTGATTTTCGTACACACCAACGTCACCCAGCATTATGCGTCCTATTTCAGCACGGAAAGCCTTTCGCTTCGCCGTTTGTGCCTGATGGGTGTGGCGTTCTTTGAGAGTTTCACTCAAGGACGTACGTTGGTCATTGATGACTTCGGCATGTTGCTCCATCCGAACGTACTCTGCCATGTGGTGGAGATTTTCGAGGAATGCAACAAGAGTTACGGTTCGCAGATGTTGGTCGTCGACTGCAACCCGAGTTTGCTCCGGCCGGGTCTGATGCGCCGTGACGGTGTGTATTTCGCTGAAAAAAACAGCGAGAGCGCGACAGTCTATCTTTCGCTGGCGAACTACAAGTATTCAAGAAGCAAGGACAAAACCCAGACCCAGTATATGGCTGGCGCGTTTGGGGCGCTTCCGTTGCTCAGTGAATTTGACTTCGTTGATGCGAAGAAAGGCAAGGAGGTCTGATTATGGCACGGAAGAAATTGACAATGAGTCCCCTCAGCACCATCCTGATCGTCACATCCAACCAAGCGAACGCCTTGTATTTTTCCCAGATGAGGAAAGATTGCAGGTTTTCCAACCTGAATGTCCAGGCTGAGATGTCCTTCAAGAGTCTTGAGGATTTTATCACCAAAGCGGCACGCAGGCGCAGCCAAGGCGGATATACCGTCGTGTGGGCTGTCTTTGATTTCGCTGACCTGAAGGTCAAGACGGATGATGTGAAGGCAGCCATGCCGCTTGCCCAGCAGAAAAAAGTGAACTTGGCTTGGAACAATCCCAGCCAGTGTTTGTGGTATCTGCTCCATTATCAAGCACCGCGTGGTGTGGTGACGGATGCGAAGGTGTTCGAGAATGCGATGGGCAATTTGGTCCCCGGCTTCAAAAACACCACTGATTATTTGCTTACTGATGGATTGATGTTGCATCTTTCCTTGTTCCCCAACAAGTCAAAGGCTGCGAACAATGCCAGTTTGTACAACATGATGGCGGAACGAGAGACCGGATTGTCTGCTACCAACATGATTCCGCTCATCAATGACATCACCAGGGTCTGCGGACAGGCTGACATCACCCACAACCAGAGGCAATTGAAGTAAATCCGTGCACGGCATCACGCTTTTCATCTATATGCTCGCCTTTGCCATGGGATGCATGACCCTGGCATTGGCGGTCGTATACCAAATCCAAAAACCGCATCCATGGACAAAATTTTTCATCATCTGCATTTCCAGCCTGATGGGATGCATGATGCTCAGTGCGCTCCAGATGATCACGAAGGTGTTCATGAAAGACGGATTCGGCATTCAGGTGGTCACCATCATCATAGAGTCCATCCTTGTCGTGAATGTGGTCTTTTTGGTTTCGTTCATTCCCTATTTCATCACATGGGTCATCGGGCATCCGTGGAGGAACCCCTACAAGGCGTTCTTTCTGACGCTCTCCAGCGTCTATTTTGTTTCCGGGGTGCTCAACATCATCATGCCAAAAGCCCTGTACTCCAATCTGATGGAAATCCTGTTCGTCGTGGTCTTGGGATTTTCCTTCATTGTTTTGATGAAGAACCTCAATTCAATCGAAGAGAAGGATGTCCGTGCTGTATGCATAACCATCATGATTGTGAGTGTCTCCATGCTGCCTGCCATCGGCGCGACCTTGATTTTCCCTGCCGTCCGCACATTAATGCTCGGTATTTATTTCTTGGCCTTCTCCATAACCGTCATGAGCTACCTGTTCGTCTATTTCGCCAAGTCGGGTAATGATGTGCAGGATTCCGGCAAAACAAAAGATCTTTCCCTGCAGGATCTTGCGGAATACCATATCACCGAACGGGAACTGGTCATCATCCAGTTGATCTCACAAGGCCTTACCAACAAGGAAATCGCTGCAAAACTCGACATAAGCGTCAACACGGTGAATAACCATGTGGCGAATATCTTTGCGAAGACCAAGGTGCGGAGCAGGATCGATCTGCTCAACCTGCTCAAGCAACCATGGTGAGGCATGTATGCATATTGCTTATGATGTCCCTGACTGGACAAAAGGTTTCTATCAAGACCAGGCTCCGGTGCGCAAATGCGCTCGTCCGTGGCGTATGGCTCACGAGAAGAAAAGTGACGTGGCTGTCCTGCTGTGCCATGGCTATACCGGATATCCGGGAGAGTTGATCAGGCCGGGTATTGACTTGTATGACGCCGGCTTCGACTGCTATGCCATCAGGTATCCCGGTCATGGGACAAGCCAAAGGGATTTTTTGAAAAGTGACAGGCGGGATTGGCTGGGGACGGCGGAAGCGGCCTATGAGGACCTTCAAGGGAGATACCGGAACGTGTATCTGGCAGGACATTCGATGGGCGGCATCATCACGGTCATCCTGGCGGCAAGACATCCGCAGGTGAAGCGGATCGCGCTCATCGCTCCTGCTCTGGAGATGATCGCCTTGCAAAGCCGGTGGAAACGCATACAATTGGCTTTCTCCCAACTTTGCTTCCCCGATGCGGTGCGGGTGCCTTGGAAAAGGGATCCCGCTTACCATTTCCTGTATGAAGGGGATCCGGACGACGACGCATATCTTGGCGCCGAGTACTGGCAATACATGTTTGTCCGCAAGGTCTGGCAATTGAATGCATTGGCGAAGCAAGCACGCAGTTTGCTCCCGTCTGTCAAGGCCGACGCGCTTTCGTTGTCGGGCGGGTTGGACGCCGCAGTCTGCGAGCGATCAAGTGTCATGGTCGAGCAAAAGCCGCTGGGCGTGAACAAGCATATCCATCTTCCCAACGCCACCCATTTGATCCCCTACGACAAGGATCAGGCGTCGCAGGATGCGGGAATGCGGGCGATTGTGGACTGGTTCACCAGGTAATTGCCTTCCTGTTGTTGCCTTAACATGCTTTTTCGGATACAACTACTTCACTAGGTGAAGGAGATTTCCGGAGATGGAAGTTCGTGTGAGGTATGCGCCATCCCCAACCGGCTTGCAACATATCGGTGGGGTCAGGACAGCGTTGTTCAATTATTTCTTCGCCCGTGCGAACGGGGGGAAGTTCATTCTCCGTATCGAAGATACCGACCAAGAGCGGTATTCGGATGAGTCCTTGCAGGACCTGTATGATACGTTGCAGTGGCTGGATGTCACATGGGATGAAGGTCCGGTGGTCGGCGGTCCCTATGGTCCGTATGTCCAGAGCGAAAGGACATCCATTTACCAGAAGTATGCGAAGATGCTTGTCGACATGGGCAAGGCCTATTACTGTTACTGCACGCCGGAACGGTTGGAGCAACTCAGGCAGGAACAGGCTGACAGCCATAGCGAATATCAAGGCTATGACCGCCATTGCCTCAATCTCAGCCAGGCTGAACGGGACGAAGCCATCGCCAAGGGGATCAAACCCGTCATTCGTCTGATCGTCCCCACTGAGGGCAAGACGACGTTCCATGATGTGCTGATGGGCGACATCACCCGTCGCAACAGGGATGTTTCGCCTGATCCGATTCTTTTGAAGAGCGATGGGTTCCCCACCTATCATCTGGCCAATGTGATCGATGACCATCTGATGGGCATCACGCACATCATGCGTGCGCAGGAATGGATTCCGTCCGGACCGCTGCACATCCTGCTGTATCAGGCATTTGGATGGGAGCCTCCCATTTACTGTCACTTGCCGATGGTGATGGGCAAAGACGGCCAGAAATTGTCAAAGCGCCATGGTTCGACCTCGGTGCGGGATTTCAGGGAGAAAGGCTACCTGCCTGAAGCGTTGATGAACTATGTCAGCTTGGTCGGTTGGTCATATGACGGTCAGAAAGAGTTCTTCTCCAAAGAAGAATTGGAGAAGGATTTCTGTCTTGAGAAGATCAACAAGGCCCCAGGTATCTTCGATTACAAGAAATTGGATTGGTTCAACGGCCAGTACATTCGTATGTGTGACGAGAAACGGCTGAAGAACCTGCTTGCCCCTTATCTGGAGAAAGCGGGATTCTTTTCCAATCCTCCCACTGAGGAACAGAAACACAAACTGGATATCCTCGTTCCCGTGGTGAAGGAGAGGATGAAAGTCCTTTCCGATGTGGTGGAGCTGTCTCGTTTCCTGTTTACGGAAATCACCTATGTGGACAAGGAGTCGTTCTGCGGGAAAGGGGAGACTATCCCCACGACCACAGTCGCCTTGGAAAAGGGTATCGCCATCCTGAAGGCGGGTTTGGAAGCCGGGAAAAAGGATGAGGACATTGAAATGGAATTGACCTCACTCTCCGGAGCAATGGGGGTCAAGGTGAACAGCGTGTTCATGCCGATCCGGGTGGCCATTACCGGCAGCCAGGTCAGTCTGCCGCTGTTCGATTCCATTCGCCTGCTTGGGCAGGAGAAGACATTCGCAAGACTCGGGGACGCCTTGGCGTTCCTGAAAAAGTAAGAGAGGTTTTGTATGGCTGAGGAAGTAACATTGGACAAAATCGTATCACTCTGCAAACGGCGTGGATTCATTTTCCCGTCCAGCGAGATTTATGGAGGACTCAATGGCGCTTACGACTACGGGCCTCTCGGAGTGAATTTGAAAAACAATATCAGGGATTTCTGGTGGCGTGAGATGACCCAGATTCATGATGACATCGTCGGCATCGACGCTTCAATCCTGATGAACAGCCAAGTATGGAAGGCTTCCGGACACGTGAGCAATTTCACCGACCCGATGGTCGACTGCAAAGTCTGCCATGCGCGTTTCCGCGCTGACCAGATCGATTTGAACGGAGCTTGCCCGAACTGTGGCAACAAAGGCAGTTTCACCGCGCCAAGAAATTTCAACCTGATGTTCGTGACCCATATCGGGCCGACAGCCGATGATGCCAGCACTGTCTATCTCCGCCCGGAGACCGCGCAGGGCATTTACGTGAACTTCAAGAACATTGTGACCAGCGCCCGCATGAAGGTGCCGTTCGGCATCGCGCAGGTGGGCAAATCCTTCCGCAACGAGATCACCACGAAGAACTTCATCTTCCGTTCCTGTGAATTCGAGCAGATGGAGATGCAATGGTTCTGCAAGCCCGGTTCGGATGATACGTGGTTCCCGTACTGGAGGGAGCAGCGCATGGCGTTCTACGGCAAGATGGGCATCAGGCTTGACCATCTCCGCTGGCACCAGCATGGGCCTGACGAATTGGCTTTCTACGCCAAAGACGCATATGACATCCAGTATTTGTTCCCGATGGGCTGGCAGGAACTGGAAGGCGTCCATGACCGTACCGATTACGACTTGACCCAGCATCAGAAGTTCAGCGGGAAAGACATGAGTTACATGGATCCGGTGAACAACGAGAAATTCATCCCCTATATTGTGGAGACATCCGCGGGACTGACCCGCAATGTGCTGATGGCGTTGTGTGACGCTTATGAGGAGCAGCAGCTGGAGGATGATACCCGTGTCGTGCTGCACCTGCATCCGGCCATCGCGCCGATCAAAGCGGCCGTCTTGCCGTTGCTGAAGAAAGATGGGCTTGCTGAATACGCAAGCAAGCTGGAGCATGACCTGAGGCACTACTTTGTCACTGATTATGACGTGAGCGGAGCCATCGGCCGCCGGTATCGCCGTCAGGATGAAGTGGGTACGCCGTACTGCATCACCGTAGACTATGACACGCTGAAGGACAACACGGTGACGATCCGTTATCGTGACAGCATGGAACAGAAACGGATCAAGATTGAGGACATCCCTGCGGAAGTCGCCAAAGCTGACAAAGAGTACAAGAGGGTATGAGATGAACCAAGCGATCAAAACGCTCCAGGACCGTGGTTTCATCAAAGACTGCACGGATTTTGACGGGCTGTCTGACCTGATGGACAAGGAAAAGGTCACGTTCTACGTCGGTGTCGATCCGACCGGACCTTCCCTGCACATCGGTCATATGGTGCCGTTTTTTGCCATGCATCACCTGCAACTGGCCGGACACAACCCCATCGCGTTGGTTGGCGGCGGAACCGGCATGATCGGCGATCCGTCCGGAAAAACCGAGATGCGCAAGATGCTGACCCTTGAACAAATCCAGGATAACTGCATCCATATCAAGGACCAGCTGGGGACGGTTGTCGACTTCTCCGAACATCCCGCCGCGGGAATGGGGAAGGCGAGGATGCTGAACAACGCCGATTGGCTTGTGGGACTGAACTACATCCAGTTCCTCAGGGACATCGGACAGTACTTTTCCGTCAACAAGATGCTGACGTATGAAGGGACAAAACAACGTCTGGAACGTGGACTCTCCTTCATCGAGTTCAACTACCAGTTGCTGCAGAGCTATGACTTCTACATGCTCAACAAGAACGAAGGCTGCAGGTTGCAGCTCGGCGGAGCCGACCAATGGGGCAACATCACCGCAGGCATCGATCTGATCAACCGGATGGACGGGCCGCAGTGTTACGGCCTCACCTTCAATCTGATCATGCGTGCCGATGGCAAGAAAATGGGCAAGAGCGAGAACGGAGCCGTGTTCTTAGACAAAAACATGTATCCGGTCTATGACTACTACCAGTATTGGAGGAATGTCGCGGATGCGGACGTCATCCGTTTCATGAAACTGTTCACCTTCATGAGTCTCGAAGAAATCGCCGAATACGATGATCCAAAAGCGGATATCAATGCGGCCAAGGAACGTCTCGCCTATGAACAGACGAAAATCGTCCATGGGCAGGAAGAAGCCGACAAGGCGAGGGATGCCGCCAAGGCGATGTTCTCCGTAGGTGCTGAAGCGAGCCGGGACGGCATGAAGAGCGTCACCTTGGAGAAGGCGAAACTGCAGGCGGGCATACCGGTGCTTGAGTTGTTTGCCCTGACCGATTTGGCTTCCACCAACAGTGAAGCCCGCAGGTTGGTCATGGGCGGAGGCGCCACGATCAACGGCAAAAAGATTGACGATCCGAAGTTGGTCATCGACCAGACATGGTTGGATGAGCAAGGTGAGTTGATCCTCCGTGCCGGCAAGAAGCGGTTCTTCCGTGTGCTTGTAGGCTGAGTTCGTATCTTTGTTTGGATGGGGCTGTCGGAAGGCAGCCCTGTTTTTTTGGATCGGAACGACAAAAAAAGGCCTGGCATACACGCCAGGCCAAGTCCGATGGTTTTCCCTTATGGATCAGACGTACCCTTGGGCAAGCATTGCATCCGATACCTTCAGGAAGGCTGCGATGTTCGCGCCATCGACGAAGTTGTTCTTTGTGGAATACTTCGTGGCGCACGCGCTCATGTTGGTGTAGATGTTCTTCATGATGCCCTGCAATTTCTGGTCGACCTCCTCCCTTGTCCAGGAAAGGTGCTCGCCGTTTTGGCTCATTTCCAGGCCGGAGACAGCGACGCCACCGGCATTCGCCGCTTTCGACGGGATATGGAGGATTCCCGATTCGCGATAGATCTGCTGCGCTTCGATGGTGGAAGGCATGTTGGCTCCTTCAGCCACCAGAGTGATGCCATTCTTGGCGAGATGTGACGCGTCTTCCTTGTTGATTTCGTTTTGTGTCGCGCAGGGAAATGCGTAATCGGCCTTCACGTCCCACAGAGGATTGCTGGTTTCGTTCCCGTCATGTGCGATATAGGTGGACTTCGTGTACTTGGCAGCGTATTCCAGGATACGGCCGCGCTTGACGTTTTTCAAGGTTTTGACGAATGCGAGTTTGTCCGCGTCGATGCCGTCAGGGTCGACAAGCACGCCACTGGAATCAGAGAGGGTGATCACCTTGGCTCCGAGCTGGATCAGTTTCTCCGTGGTAAACTGCGCGACGTTTCCGCTGCCGGAAACCAGGCACTTCTTGCCTTTCAGGGACATGCCTTCTCCACCCAGCACCGCGTCGGCGATGTAGACAAGGCCATAACCGGTCGCTTCCGGACGGATGTTGGAACCGCCGAAACTCAACCCTTTGCCGGTAAGGACACCGGAGAACGTATTGGTCAACCGTTTGTATTCCCCGAACATATATCCGACCTCACGCCCGCCTACACCGATATCACCGGCAGGAACGTCGGTGTTCGGTCCGATGTGGCGGAACAATTCCGTCATGAAACTCTGGCAGAAACGCATGACCTCGGCTTCGCTCTTCCCCTTCGGGTTGAAATCGGAACCACCTTTTGCGCCTCCCATAGGCAGTCCGGTAAGGCTATTCTTGAACGTCTGCTCAAAGGCGAGGAATTTGAGAATGGAGAGGTTTACGGACGGATGGAAGCGCAAGCCGCCTTTGTAGGGGCCGATGGCACTGTTCATCTGGACACGGAAACCACGGTTCAACTGGAGAACGCCATCATCATCGATCCAAGGGACTCTGAATTGGACCACACGTTCCGGTTCGACGATCCTGTCAAGAATTTTGTGATAGACGATCTGGGGCATGTCATCAATGACTTTGTCGATCGAGTTCATGAAGGTGGTGACAGCCTGGTGGAATTCAGGCTGGTTTGGATCCTGTTGGATCACATGGTTTACGATTTTCTGCGTTACGTCATGCATTTGGGTACTCCTAATTTTGTATAAAAATACAAAATATGCATGAAGTATAGAGAAAACGGTTCGTTTGGTAAAGTGCAGAAAACATAAATATTTTGCTATCGAAATTGAAGTATCCCGCAATTTTGCTTTTTTTGCAAAAAGGGAATGGTTTTGATGGAAAAAAACGCAACCGGAAGCTTCCCGATTGCGTTTTTGACGAAATAAAAAATTTTTTGCTAGCGCTTCTTGATGTCTTCCCACAGCAAGTTGCTTTTTTCCATTACCTTGTCCTTGTCGATTCCAAGGATATGCCGGTGTTCCATGACCAGTTTCCCTTGGCAAAAGACGGTATCCACATCGCTGGCTTGCGCCGCGAACACCAAAGCCGAGAACGGATCGTTCAACGGCGTCAGATGCGTTTTGTGGGTGTCCACGATGATGATGTCCGCTTCTTTACCGGGTTCGATGGTTCCTATCTCAGGAAACCCCAATGCCTCTGCGCCATTTTTTGTGGCCATTTCCAGCACCTGATACGGAGGAAGGGTGGTGATGTCCATGGTGGAGACGCTGCTGAGCAAACTCGCCACATGCATTTCCTCAAACATGTTCTGGTTGTTGTTGCTTGACGAGCCATCGGTGCCAAGGCACAATCTGACGCCCTTTTTGTGCATCTTCCCCAGTGGCGCGATGCCGCTGGCAAGTTTGCAGTTGCTGGTAGGGTTGGTCGCCACTGACGCATCAAGGGTGGCCAGACGTTCGATTTCCTTGTCCGTCAGGTACACGCAATGCGCCAACAGGTGTTTGGTATCCGCAAAGTAGCCGATGCTGTCAAGGTATTCGAGCGGTGTCACCCCATGCGCTTTCAGGCAATCGTCCACTTCCCCTTTTGTTTCCGAAAGATGTGTGTGGAGCAGAACATCATGCTCTTTCGCCCAATCGTGGGCATATCGGTACGTCTCTTCCGGACACGTGTAGATGGCATGGGTCGCTACCGCCAGCTTCACCCTGCCGCCACTTTCCTCAACTCCCTGCCTGCATTTTTTCGGTTTGTCCACAAGCCGTTTTTTCGCTTCCTCGAGATCACACATAAGCGTGAGTCCGATGGAGGCGCGCATTCCTCCGTCATTCACCGCCTGCACGGTTTGTTCCTCACTGAAATACATGTCATTGAAAAGGGTGCATCCGCTTTCCAGAAGCTCGCAGACGCCCAAGCGGGAAGCCCAAAGGATGTCTTCATCGGTGAGTTTCGCCTCAATGGCCCAGATGGGATTGAGCCAGGCCATGAGATTCGGAGCCGTATCCTTATAATTTCGCATCAATCCCATCGCGAGATGGGTATGGGCGTTGACTAAAGACGGCATGACGATCGAACCGGCGACGTCTATTGTTTTGTCAGACCTGAACGAGGCGGGCGCTTTCCCGACAAATGCGATGTATTTGTCGGTGATGCCGATATCCGTGCGCAGGGCGAGACCTTCTTTGGTCATGGGGATGACCAATGCGTTCTTCAATAAAGTGTTCATATGGTGAAAGATACCACGTTTGCCGATAAATGGGCAATGTCGTCCTTGCCTAACCCTACGCTTCATGATACGTTGAGCCTATGAAATTCAACGACATCTACAAGGATGACGCGAAGGTAAAACCGTTTCTTTTCGCCATCCTTTTCCTTGGTTTGGCTGGTGGTCTGTACAAAGGTGTGCTGGACAACTACTTGGCTGAAGTGATTCATATAGGAAAATTCGACCGTGGGGTGGTTGAGTTTTTCCGGGAACTTCCCGGGCTGATGTTGATTCTTATCCTCGCCGTTTTGTGCGATTTTTCCGAAAACGCTTTGTTCCGCATCGGTTGCTGTGTGAGTTTGGCCGGGTTGTGCCTCATCCGGCTCGTACCTCCAGGGAAAGCCTTGGTGATTTTTGCGTTGACGGTCTATTCCGTCGGGGAACACATCAATCTGGGGATGAAAAGTTCGCTGACGCTGGATATGTCCAAACCAGGTTTGGGCGGGACGGCGATGGGGATGACCAGTTTCGTCACCAGCATGGGTGCCATTATGGGGTTTGTCGCGGTTTCCGTGCTGTTTCTGTTTCTATCCGGGCTCCAAGGATACAAGACCGTATTCACTGTCGCCATGGTGTTGTACGCATTCGCCATCCTGTTCGCGTTCCTGATGGGCGGAGAAAGAAAGACCCAGACCAGACAGAGCCGGTTTTATTTCAGGAAAAAATTCAACAAGTACTACATGCTCGAAGTGTTTTATGGCGCAAGAAAGCAGGTGTATCTGACCTTCGGACCCTATGTCCTGATCCTGTACTATCATGCGCCGACGAGCGTCATCGGCATGCTGTATGCCATATGCGCCATCAGCGAGGTTGTCTTCAGCCCGTTGGTCGGGAAGATCATCGACCGGTTCGGTTACCGCATCGTGATGATCATGGATACGTTGATTTTGGTGGTCGTCTGCTTTTTCTATGGCTTCAGCCCGCGGTTTTTCGCTCCCCATACCGCATACATCCTCGCCTGCGTCTCCTATGTCCTTGATTCCATCATCTCCCTTGCGTCGATGGCTTCTTCCGTGTATGTACAGGATATCGCCACAGACAGGAGCGAGGTGCGCGCCACTTTGTCCACCGGCATTTCGGTAAACCACCTGATCAGTATCCTGATAGCCCTGTTCGGCGGATGGATATGGCAGAAGACCGGCATTGAGGTGCTGTTCACCCTTTCCGCCCTGCTCGGCGTGGCGAACTCGGTGTATGCCGCTACCATCCCCAAAGAAGGCGCTGCGATGGGAAGGAGGCGCAATGAACAGGGCAGATGAACTGGTAAGGCGGACGCTCGCGTTCCGGGATGAGGTGGAAAGGTTGTCCTTTGACGCATCCTTGTATGTGTATGATCCTTTGGTGTACGCCTGGGATGCGCATCGTTTGTATCTGGAGAAATGGTGCAACCGTCAGGTGGACATCCTGCTTCTGGGCATGAATCCGGGACCGTTCGGCATGGCACAGACAGGGGTGCCGTTCGGGGAAGTTTCGGCTGTGAAGGATTTCCTAGGTATCGAGACCGCTGTGGGACAGCCTGAGCGGATGCATCCCAAACGTCCTGTATGGGGTTTTTCCTGTCCGAGAAGCGAGGTGAGCGGAAGACGTCTTTGGGGGTTCCTGAAAAAGCACTATGGTTCGGCCGAGGCATGTTTTTCCCAGCTTGCGGTGATGAACTACTGTCCGTTGGTGTTTATGGATGCCGGTCCGACGGCACGCAACGTGACACCGGATAAATTGGGGAAAGAGGTTCGGCAAAACCTTGATGAGCTCTGTAGCCGCTATCTGGCAGACGTAATCGCTTATTTCCAACCAAAGGCTTTGGTCGGTGTCGGTTTGTATGCGAAAGGAAAGCTTGCGCCGTTTGCCCAGGGAAGACTTCTGGATTCAATCATCCATCCGAGTCCGGGCAATCCCCAGGCCAACAAGGGATGGGAGGAAAAAACCGAGTTGAAGTTTCAATCCCTGCTTGCGGAATTGATGCCGTCAGGGCAACGAAAAAACTAGACAATAGTCATTCAATACAGGTATAATTAAAAAAATGATTCATAAAAAGATGCTTCTTGCGCCAGCAAAAATCAACTTGCATCTGGCGGTGGGAGAGCGGGAGGTTGACGGGTACCATCAGATTTCTTCTTTGTTCTGCAAAGTTGGATTGTGTGATGAGATCCATCTTGCGGTTGAAAGAGCGGATTCGCCATCAGTACGTGTGACAGGCTTGGAAGGTATCTGTCAGACAGGCGAAGACACGATGAGCAAAGCTGTGTTGTTCTGGATGAAAGAAAGTTGCATTTCTCTTTCTGTCGGGATAGCATGCAGGAAACATATTCCGCAACAGGCAGGCTTGGGGGGCGGGAGTTCTGACGCCGCTGTTGTTTTGCGTGAACTGGAGACCATTTTCCCGCTCGGATGGCAACGGTTGGAAGCTGTAGCGGAGCGTGTAGGTTGCGATGTACCCTTTTTCCTGTCCGGTGCGGAATGCGCTTGGGTGACAGGCAGGGGAGAACAGATCGAAACCGTCATGCCGCATCATCTGTTTGTGTGTTTGGTAATGCCACGAGGCTTCTCAAGTTCCACGAGGGACGCATATCATGCCCTCGATTCTCTTGAACGGCCTCTGCCGGTGGCGAAGGACGAAGTCCTTGCCGCCTTTCAAAAGGGTTCGTATGGATACGGTGACGTATTCAGAAATGATTTTTTGCTGGTGTTGGGAGTCAACCCTTTTTATAAGAAAATTGGAGCCTTGTGCAAAGGGTTGAAAGGGTACGGAGGTTTGTCCGGCAGCGGTGCCTGTTGGTTTTTTGTGAGCGAAGACAAAGGGGAATTGCTTCGTTTCCGCAAATTGGTTCAGGAAGCTATGCCTGACATGCAGGACAATTGGATGAGTGAGATTGGTTGAAAAACAAGGGAGGCTGAATCTTGCAAACGACAGAAATCCGGGTGAAGAAGGTAGAACCGACACCCGAGAGCAAATTGCGTGGATACGCGACGGTTACATTTGACGGAGTCCTCACCGTCCACAACATTAAGATTGTGGACGGCAAAGACGGCATGTTCATTTCCATGCCAAACAGAAAATTGGGGAATGGGGAAGTGAAGGATGTGGTGCATCCCATCGATAATGATTTCCGAGAGTATTTGAAGAAAAGCATCATCGATGCGTACAATGCAGTTCCTGATGCTGGACAAATCATCTGATTTACGGTAGTCTACAAGGCGTTTCCATGTTGGGAAGTAGCCAAGTGGTTAAGGCTCTGGTTTTTGGTGCCGGCACCGGGGGTCCGAGTCCCTCCTTCCCAGTAGGGTCTTTTTGAAGGATATCTTTGATGTCCTGCCCATGGTAATTGGCAACAGCCAATGAGAGTAGTAAGGAGTTCATCATGACGAAAGAAGAGAAACAACTGAACGCCCAGATGAGGACCGATGATTTCGGTTCGGCTGGAAGCCGCCGTGTGCTTCGCGCCGGCAGAATCCCCGCAGTCATTTACGGCAAAAACAAACCGATTCATGTCACGTTGGATGCGAAAGAGTTCAACCTGAAGATGCGCCATTTCACCGAGACCGCATTGCTGGTCATCAAGGTCGGCGACAAAGAATATGAATGCCTGATGAAGGATTATCAGGACAATTTGCTGAAAGGTCTTGTACAGCATGTCGACTTCTACGAGGTAACCCGTGGACAGTTGCTGCGCACATCCGTCACCATCACGCTGCAGGGCAATCCTGCTGGTTGCCGTGACGGTGGTGTCCTTGACCAGGTCATGTACGAAGTCGCGATCGAAAGTTTGCCGAAGAACTTGCCGGAGACCTTGGTCTGCGATGTTTCCGATATGGCTCTCAATACGGTCAAGCACCTGTCCGACATCGTGTTGCCTGAAGGCGTCAAGATTCTTGATGACATGCGCAAAACCATCGCATCCGTCAAAACGGTCAAGGAAGAAGTTGTCGCGACTCCTGCAGCAGCTGATGCCACTGCGGCAGCTGCAACCGGTACTGCTCCTGCTGCTGACGGCACTGCCGCCGCCGCACCCGCTGCCGCCGCTCCTGGAGCAGCAGCCCCTGCAGCAGAAGGCAAAGACAAGAAGTGATGCATCTGGTGCTTGGGTTGGGAAATCCAGGGACCAAATACGACCACACGCGGCATAATGCCGGGTTTGATGTGGTAGCCGAGTGTGCAGCGTTTTTTCAGGTCCGCCTGAGAAAACGCTGTTTTCGTCTTTACCGGACCGCTCCCGTCACCACAAATGGTCATGATTGGCTTCTGGTTGAGCCATTGACGTTTATGAACAACAGTGGGGATATCGCCCCGGATTTTTTGCCTGTCGATACAGGCTCGATGATTGTCGTCTGCGACCAGATGGATCTTCCTGTGGGGAATATCCGTATCAGGAAGGGCGGTTCTTCCGCTGGGCACAACGGACTGAAAAGCGTCATCGCTGGATTTGGCGGGAGTGATTTCATCCGCTTGTATGTCGGGACAGGCCGTCCAAAAGAAGGGGAAAGCGTTGTCGACCATGTTTTGAGCAGAGAGACCGATCCTCTGTATGAAGACGGACTTGCCAAAGCCAAGGAAGCGTTGGTTGCGCTGATGCAGGGAAAACCCTTGATTGAGGTGGAGAGTGCGTACAATCGCAGAGTGCCTGAATGAAACATTTCCTCCCCTGCAGGCTATCGTCATTGCTTTCAGCGGAGGTTCCGACAGCCTTGCATTGCTTGTAGGACTTGCCCATGCCGGCAGACTCCTGTATCCGGTATATGTGAACCATCACATCAGGCCGGAGGAAGAACTTTCCCGGGAAATCGCACTCAATAAAGCCAATTGTGAAAAACTCGGACTCCGGCTGGTAGTGGAAGACATCGACTCCAGGCGGCTTGGAGAGCTGGCGAAGGAAGTCGGGACGGAACAGGCTGCAAGACAGTTGCGGTATGAAATCCTGATCGGCTTTGCGAAAGAACACCAAGCGGTACTTGCCACCGCACATACTGCGGATGATCAGCTGGAAACACTGTTGATGCGCCTTCTGCAGGGGTCCTCGGCCATCCATCTTGCCATCGCCCCGAAAGTCGTGTTTGAAGGCGTTGCTGTCTACCATCCGCTTCTTGGTTTTTCCCATGCCCAACTGGGGGAATATCTTCGCGGCGAAGGTTTCAGCTGGACTGAGGATTCCACCAATTCCCGTGACGATTACCTCAGAAACAGGATTCGTCATCATCTTGTTCCGGTAGTGAAGGAGTTGTTTCCCCAAGCTCTTTCCTCTGTTTCCCGAACGGCACGTTCCTGTTCGGAATTATCCGATTACATCGGTTCTTTGGCTGCTCCGGTGAAAGCCGGATCCCTGTCCCGCAGTGATTTTCTTTCCGCTCCGCCCTGTGTCCGTGACGAAATGGTCTACCGTCTTCTTGCTTCGGACAAACGGGTCCGTTCCAGCGGTATCCAACGGATACGGGAGGCTCTTGAACACGAGAAAGGGGATTGGACCATTCATGCGCAATCAAGGATCATCGTTTGCAACGATGGCCTGGTGACCATCTATGATGCTCCTGCGGAGCAGGGATTCTGTGTTTCCGTAGCTGGTCTTGCTCCAAACACCGAATATGCTTTTGTCGAAAACCTGTCCCTCTGTATTTCCGAGGACACTCCTTCGCTGGATGAGAAACTCCTTCGCTTCAGGCCGGAGGATGTCGCGCATGGGGTTTTGCGGAGTCCCCTGCCTGGGGACAGCCTGCCGACCAAAACAGGAATGGTGCGTGTGCGTGATTTGATCCTTGGGTGGAAGATTCCCGAAGCAGACCGCATGAAAGTGCCCGTTTTGGAAAACGAAACCGGTGTTATCGCGGTCTTTGGACGTTGGTGTGGAGGCAAAGATAGGATGAGCGTTGCATGCAAATCCCTTGCCCCACGGGGTGCAATTGTTTATAGTATCGTAGAAAGGGTACCAGAGTGAATTTGTTTAACCAATCGAAAGACAACCCAGATTCTGGGAATAATGGACATGACAATGACAAAAATGACCATTTCTTCGGGGGCGGAGACCGTCCTTCGATGAAACGGCCATGGGATCCGAAAAGCAGATTTGCTTTCATCGTCTTCATGATCCTTGTCGTCATGTTCATCTATATGCTGGTTGACAGTTCCAGTCAGAACCGTCCGCAAACCGTTCCGTACACCACATTCATCCATTACGTGGAAGCCGGACAAGTGGCAAGCGCGGAGATCAAAGAACAGAGTCAGATCAGCTTCATATTGAGCAACGGAGCGCAGGCACGCACCCGTATTCCGTATTTTGACGAGCAGTTGTTGCCGTTGTTGAAGGAACACAACGTCGCCGTGACCGGCTCGGTGCAGGAGATTTCCGCCCTTCAGGTGGTTCTCCAGTTAGTGCCTTGGATCATCTTCATCATTTTCACCGTCATGTTGTACCGGCAATCCAGCGGGATCAACAACAAGATGATGAACAACTTGGGAAAAAGCCGGGCTAAGGAATATATGGACAGTGATGTACGCATCCTGTTCAATGATGTGGCAGGACAGGCGGAAGCGAAATATGAATTGCAGGAAGTCGTCGAATTCCTCAAACATCCAGATCATTTCACCAAAGTCGGTGCGAAAATCCCGCGTGGCGTGTTGCTTGTAGGTCCTCCGGGGACAGGAAAGACGCTGTTGGCGAAAGCGGTCGCCGGCGAAAGCGGTGTTTCGTTTTTTCATACCAGCGGTTCCGATTTCGTCGAGATGTTTGTAGGCATGGGTGCCGCACGTGTGCGGGATTTGTTTGATCAAGCCCGCAAACACGCGCCCTGCATCCTGTTCATCGATGAGTTGGATGCTGTGGGACGCACCCGCGGTGGCGGCCTCGGTGGCGGAAACGATGAACGGGAACAGACACTCAACCAGATTCTTGTGGAGATGGATGGTTTCGAAACGACTAACGGTGTCATCGTCATGGCGGCCACCAACAGGCCTGATGTCCTTGACCCGGCGTTACTCAGGCCGGGACGTTTCGATCGCCAAGTGGTGGTCGACCTTCCCGATATTGATGAACGTGAAGCGATCCTGAAGATTCATTGCAAATCGATTAAACTGGAGCCGGATGTGGATCTCAAACGGTTGGCGAGAGGTACGGCAGGTACCAGCGGCGCCGATTTGGCCAATATGGTCAATGAAGCCGCGTTGTTCGCCGCCCGTGCGAACAAACTCACCGTCAATATGGATGACATGGAGCAGGCGCGTGACAAGGTGTTGCTTGGCGTCGCACGCAAGAGTCATGTGATGACCAATGACGAGAAGAAAGCCACCGCATACCACGAAGCAGGCCATACGTTGCTCCATTATTATGTGAAGAACCTCGATCCGCTGCACAAAGTTACCATCATACCGCACGGCAGAGCGCTGGGGTTGACGGTCAGCTTGCCCGAACGGGATCCATACACAAAGAACCGTTCCATGCTGACTGCTTGGATCAAAGTGTGCATGGGCGGTTATGTCGCCGAGGAACTGGTGTATGGGGAAACCACCACCGGTACCAGCAACGATATCAAACAGGCGACTGATCTTGCCCGCAGGATGGTCACCGAATGGGGTATGAGTGAGTTGGGCTTCATGAATCTCGCTGATGAGGACGAGCCTCTGTTCCTCGGCAGGGAGATCACCCAGCACAAGGATTACAGCGAAGCCACAGCCAAGCGTATTGATGAGGCGGTGGAAAAGATTCTTGACGACTCGTTGGACGAAACCAGACGGATACTGACCGAGCATCGCGAACAATTGGACAAACTCGCTCAGGAACTGGTGGACAAAGAGACCTTGGACGATGCTCAGGTACGCTCCCTTTTGGGCTTCCCTCCGTTGTCTGAGGAACCGGATGATACCAAAGCGGCGGAAGAAGGCAACGCCTCAGCCGAAAAGCCGGAAGCGGAGGCGGGTAAGCCGGCGACGGAAACGGATTCACAAACAACTTTGCAGGAAGGTAGATAAACTATGGAGCGAAATTCCGGCCAGACAAGAAACTTCTGCATCATCGCCCATATCGATCATGGCAAATCGACTTTGGCTGACCGCTTTATCGAAAAAGCCAGGTTGGTGACGACCCGTGGAGAGATGCAGACCCAGATTCTTGACAATATGGATATCGAACGGGAGCGGGGTATCACCATCAAGAGCCAGGCCGTGACCATTCCGTATACCGCCAAGGATGGGAAAACGTACAATCTCAATCTGGTCGACACTCCGGGACATGTGGATTTCACCTATGAGGTTTCCCGTGCGATTTCCAGTTGTGAAGGGGCCTTGCTCCTGATCGACGCTTCCCAAGGTGTCGAGGCGCAGACCATCGCCAATCTGTTTCTCGCTATGGAACACAACTTGACCATCATCCCGGTGATCAACAAGATTGATTTGCCTTCGGCAGACATCCCCATGTGCCTTGAGCAGATCGACCATGAATTGGGGCTCGATTCCAAAGAAGCGATCAAAGTCAGCGCGAAAACCGGGGAGAATGTCGATGCGTTGTATGATGCCATCGTCGAGAAGATACCGGCACCTTCCGGTTCTGATTCCCAGCCACTGGCCGCATTGATTTTTGATTCCCATTACGATCCGTACCGTGGCGTCATCGTCCATGTGCGTTTGTTCGATGGTTCCATCAAAGCAGGGGACAACATCCAGTTCATGCACAGCGGTGCCATCTACAAGGTTGAGGAAGTCGGCATCTTCCAGTTGGAGCTGAAGAAACAGGATATATTGAATGACGGTGATGTCGGCTATGTTATCGCGAGCATCAAGACGATCAGCGACATACGCGTCGGAGACACCATCACTCATCCGGATAATCCCTGCAAGGAACCTCTTGCAGGCTTCAAGACATTAAAACCCGTGGTGTTCTCTTCCATCTATCCTGTCGATTCCAATGACTATGAGGAGTTGCAGGAGTCCATCGAACGTCTCAAACTGAATGATGCATCCTTGATTTACGAGAAAGACAGTTCTGCAGCCTTGGGCTTCGGTTTCCGTTGCGGTTTTCTGGGAATGCTCCATCTTGAGGTGGTCCAGGAACGTTTGGAAACGGAATATGGGTTGTCGCTGGTCTTCACCAGTCCCTCCGTACGTTACCACCTGCACATGAAGGATGGTGAGGAACGGGAAGTGGATAACCCGATGGAATATCCTGATCCGTCCCGCATCGGTGGCGCCGATGAACCGTATATCCGGGCGAACATCATCACCCCGACGCAGTATGTGGGACCGATCATCACGCTCTGCATGGAAAAGCGCGGGACACAGACAGGTATGAATTACCTGGATGAGAAACGGGTGGAGCTTGTCTACAACATGCCTCTCGCTGAAGTTCTGTTCGATTTCTACGATCGCCTGAAATCCATAAGCCGCGGATATGCTTCCTTCGATTATGAAGTTGATGCTTACAAACCGACGGAGCTGGTACGCATGGACATTCTGGTCAATGGCGAACCGGTGGATGCGCTTTCCCAGTTGGTGTTCAAAGACAACGCGCAGTCTCGGGGAAGACAGATTTGCGAACGGTTGAAGGACGAGTTGCCGCGTCAGCAGTTCAAAATCGCCATCCAGGCTGCTTTGGGGAGCACGATCATCGCACGGGAGACGGTAAGTCCGTATCGGAAGGATGTCATCGCCAAGTGCTATGGCGGAGACATCAGCCGGAAGCGGAAATTGTTGGAAAAACAGAAGGAAGGCAAGAAACGCATGCAGATGGTGGGGAATGTCGAGATACCGCAGCATGCCTATCTTGCGGTTCTGAAAACAAAAGATTCTGATACATGACCGTATCAGGTGGAGGGCAGTATGGTAGAGCACCAGGTATTGGATGTCTCGTTTGAGGGGAAACCGGTCGAGGAAGTGACTATCAGGAGCGGAAAGTATCTGGCGAAGGTGCTTTCTCTTGGAGCTGTTCTTGAGGATTTGCAGGTTCCTGACAAAAAGGGAGTCATGCAACGCGTCGTTGCCAAAATGGACGATGTCCTTGCCAACGTCACCAGTCCGCATTACGGTCAGGTGATCGGACGTTTCGCCAACAGGATCAGCGGAGGAAAGTTCGTCCTTCATGGAAAAACCTATCAGATGGAAACAAACGACCATGGCGTGAATGCGCTGCACAATGGCGCGAGTGATTATGGCCTTCACCAATGGACGTTCGCTCCTTCCGATCCGAATGCGTCATCCGTGACCCTTTCGTACAAGAGCCCTGATGGAGACGGCGGCATGCCAGGCAACCTTGAGGTGAGCGTCACCTATACGCTTTCGTCCCAAGGACACCTTTCGCTGAAATACCGGGCAAAGTCTGACAAAGACACTCCGCTCAATCTTACCAACCACACGTACTTCAATTTGTCAGGAAAGGGAAGCATCGAGGATTCGTATGTGCGTCTTGTCTGTCCGCAAGTACTGGAAGTCAGCGATTTGTTGATCCCGACAGGACGGCGCATTGACGTGAGCGGCGGTCCGTTCGATTTCACCAAGGAGAAACAGGTGGGTCAGGATATCGCCACTGTGGGAAGCGGATATGACCATTGCTTCATTCTGGCTGACTCCTCAAAAAAACTGAAGGAATTCGGAAGTGTATATGACCCGAAGAGCGGAATCGTCATGAAGATGTCGACAACGTTGCCCGCTGTACAGTTCTATACAGGTAATTTCCTTGATGGCGGCAAGAAAGGCAACGGTTTCGGACGTCATGAAGCGATGTGCTTCGAAACCCAGTTCTATCCCGACAGTCCCAACCATCCGGATTTTCCATCCTGCATCCTCAAAGCGGGGGAACTGTTTCAGAGTGAGACGGTGTATTCATTCGGCGTGAGGTGATGTGATGAAGGATGTGAAAATCATCGGCATCACCGGAGGTTCTGGTTCGGGAAAATCCACAATCGTCAGGAAGATAGGGGATGTATGCACTGATTTTGTGTTCATCCCCCAGGATAATTATTACCGTTCGGCATCCTATTTCAACAATGACAACATCACAGCGTTCAACTTTGACCATCCCGACGCCTTTGATACTGCGCTGCTCCATGAACATCTTTCGGCTTTGAAAAGTTGGAAACCCATCGAGATGCCCCAGTATGATTTTGTCCACAGCGTGCGTCTTCCCCATTCCGTGCATATCGAGCCGAAGCCTCTGGTCATCATTGAAGGTTTGATGGTCCTCTATGACAAAAGCATCCGTGATCTTCTCGATTTGAAGCTCTATGTGGATACTCCGAGCGACATCAGGTTCATCAGAAGGTTGAAACGGGACATCAATGAGCGGGGAAGGACCGTAGACAGCGTCATCACCCAGTATCTTGAAGTCGTACGTCCAGGACACATCAATTTTATCGAACCGACCAAGAAATACGCTGATTTGATCATTCCCGAGGGCGGGTACAACGAGAATGCGCTCTCCGTCCTGATTTCCTTCGTCAAGGAGCTCAGCGCCTTCTGAAAATGGTATAGCAATCCTTGATTTGTTTCCAAGACCATTGCTCTGGGACGGGATCGGATCCTCCCATGAAACGTCGGTTGCACCGTCCCAGACGGGCTACACCCATGAGGGAACCTTTGAGAACGCCGAATTTCTGGACTGCGGTGACCATGAATTCCGAGCATGTTGGCTGATACAGGCAAACGCCGTGCCCGAACAGGGGGGCCAATACAGTCCGGTATAGGTAAACAGGAAGCAGAAAGAGGGTTCTGAGCACGCGCATGGACACAGTCTACCCGTCATTTCGGAAAAATGGTAGGGAGGGTTTGACTTTTCACAGGGCAATCTTGTATAGTACTCATTGTTTCATCGTATCGTATACCTGAATGGAGGGATAGCTATATGGCTGGAGGAGTTTCAAAGAACGCGCACCATGGCAACGGAAAGAGTTTGATGAGCCGCTGGGGCGGAGCCATCAAAATGAAAACTGTATTCGAGAATGGCAAACTGCATCAGGTTGCCTATTGCGAGAAGACAGGAAATACTGCGCGCAAACCCAAAGATTTGATGTAAACTGCCATCAATAGATGGGGAATCAGCCTATAGCTTCGTGCTGTAGGCTCTTTTTTTAGCCAAAAACTACGTTTTTTCCTGTATCCACTTGCGTGAGTCTGTGTTATAGTAAATATGTATGTTTTTGGAATTATGAGGAGGATAAACGTGAAACGTCTTTCGAAATCTGTTTTGACGGCTGTGTTGGCTGTCATGTTGGCTGTAGCACTGATTGGATGTCAGACCACTGCCAAAAAAGCGGAACCCATTCCGCCGGCACCGGTGGTAGAACCAGCGCCAGCGCCAGCCCCAGCAAAGGCTGCGGAACCTGTTAAGAAAGCAGAAACTCCGGCCCCAGCTCCTGCCCCGAAGGCGGAAACTCCGGCTCCAGCGCCAGCCCCAGCCCCGGCAAAGGCTGAGGAACCTGCCAAGAAAGCAGAAACTCCGGCTCCAGCTCCTGCCCCGAAGGCGGAAACTCCGGCTCCAACCCCTGCTCCGAAGGCGGTAACTCCGGCTCCAACCCCAGTAAAGAAAGCTGAGGCGCCTGCGGCTCCAAAGAGTGAGTATCCATATGGTGTCAACACGATTGTGAAAAACGCTCGTGGTGATAAGGAATTTGATCTTTTCATCGTCCATACCAATGACATCAACGGTGCATTCTCCGGCGAGGACCATGGTATGAGCTTCGCTCAGGTTGCCACATTGGCGAAAATTGGTGCTGGTGTCACCGACAATTGGTTGATGTTCAATACCGGTTCCATCGGCAATGTAGATGAAGCTACCGCGATGAATATCGCGAAGGCATTTGATGAGATCGGATACAGTGCGTATACTCCTCAGACTATACAACTTGCTACCGGAGTAACCGGAACTTCCAAGGCTGTCGCTCTCAGTGCCAACGCTTTGGATGATAAAGGATATTTGCTGGAGACTCCTTATCAGGTTTATTCCTTCAATGGCTTCAAAGTCGCCGTTGTCGGTTTGACCGCACCGAAGGATGTGAAGGGCGTTTCGTTTACCAGCGATATCATTCTTGCAAACGCGCAGGCCGCGATTGACCTTGCCCGCAAGATGGTTGGGTATGTCATCGTTATCGCCGATACCGGCGACGATGGACAGTATTCCAGTGAATACATCTGCAAGAACCTCAAGGGCATTGATTTGTACGTTGCGGCCGGTGGTAATGCACTTGCCAAGACCGTCAATGGTACCAAGATCGTCCGTGCTGACGCCAACCTGGTAAGCATCGGTGTCGTGCAGCTCCATGTCAAAGACGGAAAAGTCACTGCGACCTATCCAATGACAGTTCCTGCCGATGCGGTCAATGACCCTGCTGAAAACAAACTTGTCCAGCAATATGCGAAGTACATCACGGCATATGGCTACAGTGCGACAGATCCTGTTCCTGCTGACCCGAAAGTTGCCGCTTTGATGCCGTATCCGTTTGGTATAACTCCAATTGAAAAGAACACCGCCGGTACGAAGACGTTCGATTTGATGGTTGTCCATACCAACGATGTCCATGCCCGTATCGTTCCTGCTGATGGTGGTATGGGATATGCAAAACTTGCCACCATGCTGAAGATGGGCCGTGCGATTACGGACAACATCCTCGTGCTGGATGCTGGTGATGTCACCCATGGGACCAATTTGGCCAACATGTTCGAAGGGGAGCCGGTTGGCGTCCTTCTCGATATGCTCGGCTATGATGCGGTTGTACCTGGCAACCATGATTTCAACTATGGAGCCGATCGTCTGATTGAAGCCGCGAAGCTTGCAGAGAAGTACTCCAATGTCAGAGTCCTTTGCAGCAACTTTACGACCGAAGACGGACATTCCGTGTTGCAGCCTTACCAGCTGTATGACTACAATGGATTCAAGGTCGCTGTGATGGGGATCACTACACCCGACACCAAGACCATGAGCCATCCGAAGAATACTGCCGGTTATACCTTCAACCCGGAGAGGTTCTATGAGGCAACCCAGTGGTTTGTTAATCTGATGAGAAAGTATGCGGATTTCGTCATCGTCCTCGGCCATATCGGTGTCGATGAGACGGGAGCCAACGGCATCACTTCCATCAAGATCGCGCAGAATGTCAAAGGCATTGACCTCTTTGTTGATGGCCATAGCCACACCGTGCTCGAGCAGGGCAAACAGGTTGGCGATACGCTGATCGTCCAGACTGGCGAGTACTTGAAGAATGTCGGTCTCGTCGACATTTATGTGAAGGACGGCAAGGTTGCTTCCAAGACAGCCATGCTGATTCCTGCCAAAGATGTACTTGATCCCGCGAAGAGCGATCTTGCGAAGAAGTATGGTATCACTTCCATTCCTGATGATCCGGCAGTCACCGCATACGTCAAGAGCATGAGCGACAAGCTGAACGCACAGCTCAGCAAAGTCATCGCCACGATTCCGACCGATCTTGACGGTGCCCGTGAGCATGTGAGGACCAGACAGACCAACATGTCCAAGATGATCTGCGCGGCGATGACCGAAAGCAGCGGAGCTGACTTCACCATCACAAATGGCGGTGGCATCCGTGCTTCGCTCAAGGCTGGCAAGGTCACCAAGGGAGATGTCATCAACGTACTGCCGTTCACCAATATCATCACGGTTTGTGAGATCAAGGGTGCTGACGTCTATGCTGCCTTCGAACATGGATATGAGAAGCTTCCGCTCACTGACGGCCGCTTTGCCCAGAGTGATCTGCAGGTGGTGTATAACCGCTTTGCACAGCCGGGCAGCCGCATCCTGCGTGTCTTGCTGAATGGCAAGGTCATTGACAAGAATGCGACCTACAAGGTAGCCACCAATGACTTCATGGCGGCTGGTGGTGATGGATATACGATGTTCGGCAAGAAGCTCTCTGAAGGCTCGCTGCTCAGCGATGTCTTCATGGATTACTTGACCAAACATTATCCTGCGAAGTAAGGATCAACCTTGCTGATGTGAGGGGGTTGCCTTCGGGCAACCCCCTTTTTTTTTATTCTGGGGAAGTATGTTTTTTTGTCTTGACAGGTAGGTGAAAAAAAAGTATTGTTGCTAGTGTTCATTCGGCTATAGCTCAGTCGGTAGAGCAGGTGGCTGTTAACCACCCTGTCGGGGGTTCAAATCCCTCTGGCCGAGAACAAGAAGGCGGTTCTTGAAAAAGAACCGCCTTCGTTTGTATTTGGCATCGTTTCAGGAAACCGGATGGATCAACGGCATGTTCTGTGCTTTGCAATCGACACAGACTTCATTGACCAGTTCTTTTCCATCCTTCCAGTCTTTGATGTTCTGGAGGGTGACTTTGGCGATATTGGACAACGCATCATTGGTCAGGAAGGCCTGATGGCTGGTTACCAGAACGTTCGGCATGCTGATGAGCAGCGCAAGCGTCTCATCTTCGATGATTTGGGTGGAATTGTCATTGTAGAAAAGGTTCTTTTCCTCTTCGTACACATCCAGCCCGGCGCCGCCAAGTTTCTTTGAGCGGAGAGCTTCCAGCAAAGCCTGGCTGTCGATGAGGGCGCCCCGGCTTGTGTTGATGATGATCGCCCCGTCTTTCATTTCCTTGATGTGTTCACGGTCGATAAGATGGTGCGTTTCCGCTGTGAGCGGGCAATGCAGGCTGATAATGTCACTCTGGGCGAGCAATTCGTCTAGCGGGACATACGTCGCCTTCAAGTCTGCCCGGGGATGCGCGTCATATGCGAGGACATGCATGCCAAAGCCATTGCAGATGTCAATGAACACGCTCCCGATCTTTCCTGTGCCGATGATACCGACGGTTTTGCCATGAAGGTCAAAGCCGACCAGTCCTTCAAGCGAAAAATTGAATTCCCTGGTTCTGACGTATGCGTGGTTTGTTTTCCTGACGAGACTGAGCAGCAGCGCCATCGCATGCTCCGCTACGGCGTAGGGGGAGTAAGCAGGGACCCGCACCACCTTGAGCTTCCCACAGGTCTCTTGGATGTCCACATTGTTGTAGCCGGCACAGCGCATCGCCAAAAGCCGAGTGCCCCCTGAGACCAATTGGTCAATGACGGCTTTGTCCACAGTCGCGTTGACAAAAGCGCAGACGACTTCATAACCGCTAGCCATCCCTGCTGTCTGTTCATTCAGTTCAGCAGGTACGTAGGTGATGTCCACATCATATTGGGCTTTCATGGCTTCAAAATTTGTCTTGTCATAGGGTTTGGTGTCGTAAAAGAGTACTTTTGTCATTTTCTTTTCTCCTTTCCCTTATAATATACTAAAAATTTTTATAAACGAGAATATTATGCAAAATAATCCTTTATTATGTGAAATGATTCATGATAAAAAACATAGAGAGCATATTATTACCAAATAAAAAATCCCCCTCCGCAGGGAAGGGGATGAGGAAAGCTGTTTCTGAAGGAATCACGTTCTCCCATGTTTTTTCATGTTCTCCTGATACACGGCCCAAGTCGAACTGATGATGGTGTCCAGATCGCTGTGCTTCGCTTCCCAACCGAGTAGCTTATGGGCAAGCTTGCTGGTGGCCACGAGTTTTGCGGGATCACCGGCTCTTCTGGCCACATACTCTGCCGGAATCGGCCTGCCGGTGATGCGACGGGCGGCATCCAGTATCTGCTGAACGGAAAGCCCCGTTTCCGAACCAAGGTTCACCACGAGGTTCTGATGATTCTTCATCAGGTAGTCGGCGGCCATCACATGGGCGTCGGCGAGGTCGGAGACATGGACGTAATCCCTTACGCCGGTGCCGTCATCCGTCGGGTAATCGTTTCCGAACACCAGAAGGTTGGGCCGTTTCCCTTCGGCTACTTCCATAACCACAGGGATCAGGTTTGCCGGATTGCGTTCCAGTCCTGTCATCCTCAGGGAACAATCATACCCGGCCGCATTGAAGTACCTCAAAGCCGCATAATTCAAGCCTTTGAGTTTGGAGAACCATTCAAGGTTTTCCTCGATGCAATACTTGGTGTAGCCGTAGTAGTTGGTCGGATGTTTGGGATGCTTCTCGTCTACAGGCAGATATGCCGGTTCTCCGTAGACTGCGGCAGATGATGAAAGGATGAAATTCGCCACGTTATGCTTGACGCACTCCAGGATCAGATTCAGAGAGCCGGTAATATTGTTCTGCGCATATTTGTCCGGTTTCAACATCGATTCGCCTGCGGCTTTGAATGCCGCAAGGTGGATCACCGCATCCCACCCTTGTGCAAGCACGTTTCCCACATGCTCTTGATCCAGAATGTCCCCTTCGAAGAATTGCGCCTTGGGGCTGATGTTGCTTTTCAGGCCGCTGGAGAGGTTGTCGTAGATGCCGACTTCATCACCGCGTTCAAGAAAAGCCAGAGACACATGTGTGCCGATATATCCGGCACCGCCAAACAAAAGAACTTTCATATTTGCACGACTCCTCTCAATCGAAATGTTTGATGATTGCTGAAAGCTCGGCGTATTTGACGTCCAGCATCGCCTTGTCCTTCGCTTCGACTACCAAGCGGAGATACGGTTCCGTGTTGCTCTTGCGGACGTTGAACCACCAATCCTTGTATTCGATGCGGTAGCCATCGAAATCCAGGATGCGTTCCGCTTTCGGCGCATATGCGTCATACAACGCCTGCATGGCCTCATCCTTGTGGTTCAGTTTGAAATTGTTCTCTCCGCTGTTTGCATATTTCACGATGGAATCGATGAAAGAGCCGAAACTCTTTCCTTCCTTTTTCAAACGCGCGACCACTTTGAGGACGATCATGGAAGCGAGGATGCCGCTGTCGCAGTTGAAGAAATCCCTGAAGTAGTAATGTCCGGCGAGTTCACCGCCGAAGATGCCATGAATCTCACGGATCTTCATTTTTGCGAACGCGTGGCCGACTTTCCAGATGGTCACTTCGGAACCGAGGCCGGCAAGGTATTCGGTGGTTGAACGGCTGGTCCTGATGTCCACCAGGGAGTTCCCTTTTTCCTTGGACAGCAACTCGCTCCCGATGACTGCGGTGATGTAGTCCGGTTGCAGAAAGCGGCCACGTTCATCGATGAACATCACACGGTCGGCGTCTCCGTCATAGATGACACCCACGTCGCTGTGGTTCGCTAAAACGGCTTTTTCCAGATCCCTGCAGTTTTTCTCCTCCAACGGATTGGGTTCATGGTTGGGGAAAGTACCGTCCAAGGTATCGTAGATGTAATGCGGTTTGTTTCCCAGAAGATCATGGATCAAAATGGATGACATGCCGTTCGAACAATCGATGCTGATGTCCAGATTTGAGACGTCCGGCACAAATTGCTTTTGGAACTGGATATACGGCGTCTTGGCGTCTTTCCGTAGAATCTTTCCTTTCTTGGAGGCTTTCTTCACTTCTTTGGTCAATACAAGTTGTTCCAGATCCTTCAGACCTGTATCATAACCCACGGGGATGGCGCCTTTGCGTGAGATTTTCAGACCGTTGTATTGTGGCGGGTTGTGGCTTGCGGTGATCTGCACCGAGGCTTCCGCTTTGAAGTGGACGGTTGAGAAATAGACCATTGGAGTAGTGGCAAGCCCTATATCCCACACGTCACATCCGACATCGGTGATGCCTTCCGAAAGCGCTTGGAATATTTCAGGGCTGGAGACGCGGACGTCCCGGCCTACGACGACAAAATCCGCACCAAGAAGACCTGGCAGGAATGCGCCGATCTTATATACGGTTTCCTTGTTGAAATCCTGTGGGTAGATGCCCCTGATGTCGTACGCTTTGAATGCTCCCATGTTACTGCTCTCCTTTCAGTTTGCATTGTGCGAGAAACTGTTTGCGGTCCATCAACTCAAAGAAATGGACGGTCCCATCAGCGAGAATAACCATTTCCACCATTTGGGAAAAGGCTTTCTGCAAGGGATTCGCTTCCTTGGCGAATTCCGGGCTGAGCCTGCCGAAAGCCACTTTTTCCGCCGTGCCGCGGGTCACCTGTTTGGTTTTCCTTACATCCTTGAGTGCGAAATTCGCTTCATACTTCACGTATTCGGGATCGCTCTTTTTCTTTTTGATGGGATAGCCGAGAATGGTGGGGACCCGTTCGAAATCCTCAAACCAAAACTCATCTCCAGCCCTGTAGAGGAATACGCCATACTCACGCCTGATGCCTTTGGAATTCGCATACCATGTGGAATAGGTTTTCCATTGGATCTTTGACCCTCGCCGTTTCTCCAGATCTTGGATGAATTGTCGTGCGTCGTCTTCCATGAAGGCCCCCCATCTAGCTTTTTTTTATACTATCATATAATATGCACCTTGCAAAAGAACCGACAGAGAGACCATGGAATATTTTGAGAAAGATTTCGGAAAGATATTGAAAGCGAATGCATTGAAGCAACGTCGCCTTATGCTGAAGTATGATACGGATTGCATGAGGGTGTATGACCGGAATCTTGAGGAATTTCCTGTGACGGTCGACCTGTACGGAAAGTATGCGAGGATCACCGATTACAGCAGAGTCGGAATGGATGAGACGGCGAAAGAGACTTGCTGCGACATAGCCGGCCGTATGCTGTATGTGCAGAAGGACCATGTGGTGTTCTACCACCGCGAAAAGCGTGAAGGGCGAGAGCAGCACGGGGTTTTGAGCGACAGTTCGGTGACCACCACGGTGAAGGAAAACGGACTTGCCTTCATTGTGGATCTTACCAAGCGCATCGATACGGGTTTGTTCCTCGATCATGCCGTGACAAGGCAGATGGTCAGGGAGCATAGCCAAGATCTGAAGGTGCTCAATCTGTTCTCTTATACGGGCGCGTTTTCCGTATATGCGATGAGCGGAGGTGCACGGTCAGTGGTATCGGTGGATCTTTCCGGAACGTATACCGGATGGGCGGAAAAGAACCTCCAGAATAATGGGTTTTCTGGTGAAAGGTGCCCATGTGTGGCGATGGATGCTTGGAAGTATGTGGGAAAAGCAATCCGTGATGGTTTGCGGTTTGAGATGATCATCTTCGATCCGCCTGCTTTTTCCAACAGCCACAAAATGGATTCGGACTTTGATGTGCAACGTGATTATGTGCGTTGGCTGAGGGTGCTGAATGTGTTGTTGGCCGATGACGGCCTGCTCTTGTTCTCGAATAATCTGGGGAATTTCCAGTTGGACAAGCGCTTGATCAGTGGTTTTGATGTACGGGAGATAACCAGGGAAGTCGCAGCTCCTGGGTTTACCCAGAGGTTAGGAACCGCGCGAACTTGGCTTTTGGCCAAGACAGAAGAGGTGAGGCTCCACCAAGATGAATTGGCGTTCCCACCTGAAAATGAAGCTGCACAGATGCAGCAGGATGTAAACAGTATGAGTGATGAAGAAAAGAAAGAAATGGATCAGGCTGTAGTTGAGGAAACTGCCCAGCATGACGAGGACGATGCGCCGAAGGCGAAAAAGACAACCAAAAAGAGCACCAAAGCGACGACAAAGAAAACTTCCGCAAAAAAGTCTTCGAAGAAGACCGCTGAGGAAGAAGCGATTGCTGACGTTGCGCCGGAAGAGACGAATCCTGTTTCTGATGAAGCGCCTGCAGAGGTCGAAAAACCTGCTGAGGAAGAGAAGCATGATGCTGATGTCCTGACGCTTGATTGGAACGATGAAAAACCAAAGACGGAAGAAAACGCCGATGAGGAAGCCGACAAAGCGGAGGATGAATCCTCGGAAGCTGATCGCATGTCTGTTGCGGCGAAAGCTTTCCAGCCTCGCCCCTATGGCGAAGGACGGAAGAATCGGAAAGATAAAGACGAAGCCGTTGAATCGGAAGACGAGGATGCAGAAGAGTCTGATGACGATGAGTCTTCTTCCGATGCCCGTGGCGGAGAATCAAGACCTGATGACCGCCGTGGCGGATATGGCGATCGTGGAGGATATGGACGCCGTGACGATGACCGCCGTGGCGGATATGGCGATCGTGGCGGGTATGGACGCCGTGATGATGACCGCCGTGGCGGATATGGCGATCGTGGCGGGTATGGACGCCGTGATGATGACCGCCGTGGCGGATATGGCGATCGTGGCGGATATGGACGCCGTGATGATGACCGCCGTGGTGGCTTTGGCGATCGTGGCGGCTACGGGCATCGTGATGATGACCGCCGTGGTGGCTTTGGCGATCGTGGCGGCTACGGGCATCGTGATGATGACCGCCGTGGTGGCTTT